>Ga0209571_1000076_pt1 | contig 247653 bp, 221 predicted proteins | sample EBPBio102011_DNA_FD_185866 | JGI IMG/M metagenome (GOLD analysis project Ga0209571, IMG submission 185866) | Wastewater treatment Type I Accumulibacter community from EBPR Bioreactor in Madison, WI, USA - Reactor 1_1/10/2011_ DNA (SPAdes)... | ecosystem: Engineered > Bioreactor > EBPR >...
TCCTTGCTCTTGAATTGCTTGAAAAAATCCTTCGGCAGGATTGGCTTTTGTTCGTCCATAAAACTGTATTTAAAGGTAATGAAATGAGGGCCCAAGGCCCGGTGCCAATCTTGCCGGCTGCGTTACGTTCGGCTTCGCTACGCTTCGCCTCTCTTCACTCCGCCGGCAAGGTTACTTACCTCTGAACACAGCTATAGAATACATTTACACAAAGTGTTTTATACTACCAATTACACAGATAAACGGCTTTTTGCGCAGCCTGGTCATCTGTAATCTCTTCACTACACCTACAAAGAATCTTTCTCTAATACAGTTACCGATTAAATTTACACAAAGTGTTTTATACTACCGTAACCACGCTTAGGTAAATTCCGAAATGTTGCTCTGACAGATAAGGCAGGTTCTCATTCCTAGTTGATCTAGAAAATTTTTCTCTAACAAATATGCATTGTAAACTTGGTTGGCTTTCTCTTCTTCAAAAAACACGCCGGAATTTGGATGAAAAACGCCTTCTTCATTATAATTATTTCGAATATTAGAACAGTTAAAATCTAAATGATAAATCCATCGAGGATAAGTTCTTTTATTAGCAAAATTTTGATCCCTATTAAAGAGTTGATTCCACTCATCATCACTTAGGCTCTCATAAAATAATTTGAATCTATCCCTATAAAACATATAGTTATATAATTCAAGAAAATAGATACTCTGATTGATGAAATTTTCTTTTATCTTTTTGAAATCAATGTTACTGGAATCTTTGTAAGAAAAATGTTTTCTGAGCCTATTGATGTCATCATCTGACAGTTTAGCAGATTTAAGAAAAACATAAGCATAATAAACAACAGACTGAGATGTCGCATTAGTTATGTAAACTAAATTTTCATTCTCTTTAAATGATTTTGCTTCAAATTCAATTTCTTTCTTTTCTAAACCCTCCTCTCTTAAACAGTTTATGAATCGATTTCTAAGATTTTGAACATAGACATCGTCCTTTCCTCTAACACTAGAAACATAACTAATATGACCCAATAGTGAAGCTTTTAAGAATGATACCAACTCTTTGTTAGTTATACATTTCTTAATAAGCCCTTTATCAACATAAACACCAATATATCGATACTTCTTTCTTGTTGAGTTAAGCATCTTCTCAAAATACCTATCCCCATATTTAGTTGCGGCCTTTTCAATTCCAATCGATTCGCATGAATAAACTACTGCCCTGAGCCACTTAAGATATTCACGGCTAATATTTAATTTTTCATTTAAAACAACACCTGTAATTCTCAACCTCTGCCCCTTTCTGAGGAAAAATGTTTTTGCTTCTTGAATTTGAAATTGCCACTTTTCAAGTTCAATTTTGACATCCCTTTCTACCTGCTTTAAATTTATTCTTCCGTCAATTGCAGAAAAGGTAAGATCGTCTCCATATCTAGAATACTTTATACCATTTATCGAATTGGCAAATTTGTCGAAGTCATATAAAATAATATTTGAAATAGTTGGAGATGTGGGTGCGCCGGCCGGAAGAAATCCTTCAAAAGTAGTTAGATGTACAAGCCATTCAATACAATATTGAGGTAATCTTGGCAAAAGTCTTCTTAATCCATCCCTAACATGGATACTCTTGATTGAAGGAAAAAAGTTCGCTAAGTCTAGCTTCAATATCCTTTCACTCCCAAAGTGAACTTCAGCATTTGACTTGTTGTTGCGACAAATATCAGAATCAGACTGCTCTGTTAATGTGATTCGTGGTATATAAGAATGAACTGGCAATTGAGTAGGCAAGTAGTAATTTGTCAAATATGAAGCGGTCAAATAAAGATTCAAAGTTCTCTGAATTTCACTGACATAATATTCAGGATAGTATACCTTTCTTAGGGTACTCTTTTTCTTTATTTCGAAACAAGTATAACTAGGAAGTATGTTCATCAATAGATAGTCTTGATTTACTCCTAGAAGAACAGCTAACCCACTAAAATCTCGAATGTTTTCTAACTCATTCGACAATAGAAGAAAATCGCTTGGTGTTTTAACTTTTTTTGAATACATATATATGATATATCAAAAATAATTATAAACAGAAAAGAGAAGTCTATAGCCTTCTCCTTCTGTCGTTCATGTCGCTAACTTGAAATGATGATTTGCAGTAACACAAATCATATGGTTAAGTTATAGCTTTTTATTTAAAAAAACTTTTAAAGATGAATAATTCCCTATGATGCGAATTAGTTAAGAGTAAGTTGCAACATATAAAAGGAGGCCTATACATATCTTTGACAGTATCCAAATCAGGCAATGCCATGTCTTTTTCTACACTGGCATCAATACTATCCACATTACTAAATGTAAACACCGGATTGAATACATGTTCTACTTCTACTAAATTTTAATTGCACAACTGCGAAAGCAAACGCTAGAATTGAACAGTATAACCCATAGATGTAATTTATTTTAATAACAATGCCTTCGGCCTTGTAAAAATATCATCATCGGTCAGCTTTACTCTCCAGGTAGCACAGTTGAGCACCCCACCCTTCTTGGCTAATTCCGGACAAACAATGCCGATAATTTGTCGGCCTCCAAACACATCCTGATAAGAAATATCTGCTTCCATGTCCTCGAATATGTTAAACCACGGCATAAAAATATATGGACCAACTTCCAGATAGTTGAGGTAGCAGCCGGTGGCATCATAAGCGTCTTTGTTTTTCCAGGCGTAGTAAGGAAAAGTGCGGCAATGCAAGCCTGCGTTGTGCAGGCTCCACCGCAAGGCAAGGCCAAAATCACGGTACGGTGCTGTATTGGGATAATGGTTGACCAACACGGTGTTTTCATCGAGGAATCGCACCATGCTGTCCGCATGACCAATAGGATCATTCGGTTCTTGTGGAATGACGATGAGTTGTTCCACTTTAAGCTGTGCTTTTATTTCTTGCTTCAAAGCATATTCGTGCCATCCTTCGTTTTCCTTGAATATTTTGGTGGTTACAATTGCTTTGTTGCCGCAGGATACCACATTGCCACCATCCAGCTTTATAGTGAGTGGCGTAGCTCTCAATTCGATGGCTTCGCAAATCGCTTTGGTATTCGAAATGGTCTTTTGCCACTTTTTTGCTTGTAGGTAATCCGGATCGTATTTGTAATGCACAAAATAATCGTCCTTGGTCTGCAACGGCATAAAGTCGGTTACCCAAATATCCTTGCAACCAGGAATCAATCCGTGATGTATACCATACCGGTCGAATTGAAACACCAATCGGCGGTAGATATCCGGAAATTGCACAGGAAAAAGATCGGCCAAAAAAACGGCATTGCAATCAGCGTTCGCAATCATACTAAAAGCGATTTACAGCAGCTTCTTATCGATACGCACAAATGGAAAAATCAAGACCACTAAAGCCGCATACACCAAAGATGGTCGCACAGATAGCAATGTATTTGCAAAGCGCTTCTATCTGCTTTGAAGCGCTTTCTGATAGGATAGTTTCATAACAGGTTTATGGTCTATTACGTCAACACTGCAGCAAACGAGATATCCGTGTTTTGCCACGCTGTAATCAAGACAAATAGCAGCATTGTTTTCAATAGACGGCTTTCCTTTCAGCCAATAGTGTCCGAAAAATACAGGCACATGATCTGTGTATGAAAATGGTTCGACATCATCCGGCAAACTTTCATTCGCCAATTCAGGAGGACAATCCATCAGATAGTGATTGAAAGCGATTGGAGCTGCTTTTGGCGTCCACCATTTTATTCTGCTCTCATTGCGCAGCACTCCTCCTTTATCTAAGAAAAAATGTCCCTCAGGCAACGTGTATTCCTTGCCCTTCAGTGTTTCGTTGATGACGGTAAATCCTTCGCCCCGATTGCTTTTATCATTGGCCAATCGAAGGATTTCGGTATTGATACCCGTATAATTTTCTTTCAGCCATTGAATGTGCTTTGCATCCCAACAGGCATGCACCACACGTATGTAGCCAAGATCGAGAAACAACGGCAGCGTTTTGAACCAATCAAGAAAATACTGCCACTCTTTCTCTACGTGTTTAAACTGTTTGAGCGTATCGATGTGTTGCTCAATTTCCGTCAGCGAATGATCACGGAAAAATCCACCTTTCTCAATATGTGGCGTATGAAAACTAATTGCGTTGAATTCATGATTGCCCATTATTGCCAAAGCGTTACCAGCATCGCACATGTCTTTGATGAGGTGCAATGTCTCCCGTATCATCGGCCCCCTGTCAATGTAATCACCCACAAATACAGCTTGTCTTCCCGCCGGGTGTGTGTACACACCTCCTTTCCTTTCGTATCCCAATTGCTGCAACAGTATTTCCAACTCCTGCGCATACCCGTGTATATCGCCGAAAACGTCGTATTTCATGATACAAGTTTACTACGCAAAATACCAACCTATTTGCGAAGCTGGTTTTACCGTGAGCCGAATAAACCTTACAATTGGCTCATACCAACTAAAAATAGCGATCACCTTTTATGGCATAACCTGCAAAGGATTTGCAACAGCTATTGTAAATTGGCGTCTTTGTTCCATACGGAAAAGCTGTCGGAAGAAGTACCAGCTATTTGTTGAATAGGTGAGGATACTTTGCAAATAGACTGCAATCAAATTCAGAAAACTTTGTGCCCGTTTTCAATAAACCCGCCCAAATATGATTCTCAATCTTCCAACCTGTTCCATACAAACAGAAACGGTAGTACAGATAGATGAAGCCACCCGTTTGGCCCTTTCGGCTCAACATGCCGAAGAAGGACAGGTTATTTTGCATGTTACTTATAACAGCACTGATGTAATGGAATGGATTCGAATTTGGCCCACTACCTATTTGGTGCCATTTCCAGCAAGCGAAAAAGTGCAACTGATACACGCATACAATATTGGCATTTACCCCAATTGGCTGACAATTCCAGCCAATAAACCACACATCTTCACACTTGTGTTTGACGCACTGCCGAAATCCTGCAGCAGCTTCGATTTGTGGGAAAAGATACCGGAACCGGGTGGGTTCTTGATCCGCGATATTCAACGGAATAAGTCAGATGTGTATCACCTCACAATGCATTAATTGCATCTCAACATACTTTTTTTAAATTACTCCGACGCGGTTCTTTCAGGGGTGTTTCTTGTTATGTAATTTATTTTTATAACTTTTTACTACTGGTACAGCCCCATAATCTTCGACATATCATCTTTTATTTTCGAGGCGACAACTTTGGCGTAGTGCTGCGTTTGTTTAATGGTAGCATGCCCCAGCATTTTACTCACTGATTCAATAGGAACACCATTGCTCAACGTGACCGTTGTGGCAAACGTGTGCCGGGCAAGGTGCATGTGCAGCGGTTTTTCAATCCCCGCCATCTGGCCGAGTATTTTAATGCCTTCATTCATTTTTTGGTTGGAGGAAACATACCACATAAAATCTCTGATATCTCCGGTAGGGCTGTAAGACTGAAGAATACGGGCTGAAGCAGGCAGCAACGGAATAATACTTTGCTCACCCGTTTTTTGCCTCGCTTTGATGATGTAATAACTACCATCCTTTTCCTGAAAAATATGCTCACCTTTCAAACCCTTTAAGTCTACATAAGCCAGACCAGTATAACAGGCAAACAAAAAGATATCCCGCTTACGGGCCATGTTTCTGTCCTTTAATTCTAACGCCACTAGCTTATCAATTTCTTCCTGGTTGAGAAAGCCAGGATACACCGGCTTCAACCGGAGCTTCAATTCCCGAAAGGGATCATTTTTTATCACACCAGCTCTTATGGCTGGCAGTAGTACCGTTTTTACAAACGACAAATGTTTTACTGCTGTATTGTGTTGCAAATTGCGGGTGGTGCGCAGGTATCGAAAATACTTTTCTAGAAAATGGGTGTTTAAGCGGTTGATGCTATAGTTCCGCACTTTGAATTCTTTCATCAGAAATTCTTCCGTGTGCAAAACACTGCGCCGGTATTTTTCATACGTGGCTTTGGTGACGTCCACCCCTGCACGAAGCTTTACTTTTTCGGCACCTTCCCGCAGGTAGTCGATGAGCAATTGCGGACGCTCCTCTTTGCCCTTGATTTTATCAATCAATTCTTCCAGGCTAAACACGTCGCCATTGAACCGCAACTGATCAAATGCATTGGCAGCTTTCCGGTGCAGCATTTCCAGATTGCGGTTGCCTTCAACAGCCATTTTTGATTTGCGGTCAAATTTTCCGGCGGATGCATTCCAGTCTTTTTTACTGCAATACAATGCTGTAAAAAGATCTCTTCGCTCATTGCGAAAAGTGATTCTAAAAATGATGGGGAATTGGCCCTTTTTATTCGGAGATGTGTTTCTCAGCATGAAGCCAAATCGAATGTCCATGAAATCCAACATAACGGTCAATCATTTTGATGATTAAAATTGACGTGTTGGTGGAACTTAGAAACATGCAAAATGAAGCATATCGCAGCAGTCCAAAATGCCCAAAAAAAATGTCTCTAAAATCACACCAAAACGTGGTGTAATTTCGGAGACATTTGCACTTTTCCAGAAACTCAAATAATGTATAAAGCGTTGATTTGCAGCGTTTTGCAGCGTTTTTCGCAGTGTAAAAAGCAGAGAGGAAGGGATTCGAACCCTCGATACAGTTTCCCGTATACCCGCTTTCCAGGCGAGCCCCTTCAACCACTCGGGCACCTCTCTGTATGGGGCGGCAAAGCTAAGGTTTGAGAGCCAGTGCACAAAACAACAGAAAATCATCATTATCCTTTTACCTGCCCTATAACTCGTTTTGTGTTTTGCTTTTATCAATATCTTGTCCGCCAACTATGCGATTCGTTCTGTCAAAAAATGGCTGGCTCCAGTTGGGTAGTTTGGCCCTGTTTATTTTCTTGTGGGCCACCAATCCTTTTGGACTACAACCATTGGCACAAAAAGCTGTAGCCTGCGCCGGGCTCATGGTAACACTGTGGGTTACCGAAGCATTGCCCATGGCTGTTGTTTCTTTATTGCCCATTGTGTTGTTTCCGCTGTTGGGCATTTGCAGCACTGCAGATGCAGCAGCGCCATACGCCAATCCCGCTATCTTTTTATTCATGGGTGGTTTTATGATTGGCCTCGCCATCGAAAAATGGGACCTGCATCGCCGCATCGCTTTAAACGTAGTCAAGTTTACAGGTACCAGCGGCAACCACATTATTCTCGGCTTTATTTTGGCCACCGGCTTTTTAAGCATGTGGCTCAGCAACACCGCCACCACCATGATGATGTATCCCATAGCCATGAGTGTGGTGCAGGTGCTCGAACGCAACCGAGAAAATGACGTAGCCATTCGCAACATGGGCATTTGCCTGCTTTTGAGCATTGCCTACGCCAGCAACTTTGGCGGCATTGCCACCATCATTGGTACGCCGCCCAATGTATCGTACACTGCATTTCTGAAAAAGACTTACGGCTACACTTTTCAGTTTGCCGATTGGATGATTATTGGCGTACCCATTTCCATCATCCTCATGTTTACCTTGTATTGGGTGATGACCCGTGTGCTGTACCGCAACCAAATTAAAAGCAATGCCGCAGCAAGGCAAGTAATACAACACGAACTGCAGCAACTGGGCCGCATGAGTGTACCCGAAAAAAGGGTGCTCGTTATCTTTTGCCTCACCGCTTTTCTGTGGATTTTCAAAGACCTCATCAATACCAAACTGCATACCAGTTTCGATGATAATCTGATAGCCGTAATGGGTGCCATACTGCTGTTTGCCATGCCCAGTGGCGATACCAAAGGCATTGGCCGACAGCTACTCGAGTGGACCGACACGCACAAAATGGCATGGGGCATTTTGCTGTTGTTTGGCGGCGGTATTTCGCTGGCCAACCAGCTCGATGAAGTTGGCATTATCGACAGCCTGGGTAAATGGATGGCTGCCAGTGCCGGCAGTAACCTGTTTGTATTGGTGCTGGTGATAACGCTGGTGTCCATTTTCGTTTCCGAAATACTGAGCAACGTAGCACAGGTCATTGTATTTGCACCCGTGCTGGCTGGAATGGCCGATGCCATGCAGCTCGATCCATTGCTATTGGCCACGCCCATGGTGCTGGCCGCCAGTTGCGCCAGCATGCTGCCCATGGGTACTCCGCCCAATGCCATTGTGTTTGCCAGCGGCCGCCTCCGCCTTGCCGACTTGATTAAAACGGGCCTGGTGATGAACCTCATCGCCGTTGTACTCATCACCCTGTTTTGTTATTATGTATTGCCCTATGCCGTAGCACATATCCGTTAGCGTTATGTTTTTATTGTGGGGCTGTCAACTGCAGTGCAATCAGCAGCTGCAGTTGGGGCTATCACTTGTAGTGGCCTTCGTGCCTCAGGCCAGCTACCCGTTCTATCCCCCAGCCCTTCAGCCATGTGCAGCTATTGTGCCTGCCTCCATAAAATCAACCAGCCCACGGATGTTGCCGTGAGCTGAATGGTTGGTACTAAAATTCTGGGAGAGTAGTTCTGAACAGTAAACTACCACTCTTTTTATACGCAGTTGGTTTTGCTTGTACACAGGGTGTGAAAACAGGCAGGAAATAAGGAATAGGCAATAAGTAAATAGAAAGCAATCACACATCCTTTGTGCTACTCTTTGTCTCTGAGCCTTCGTGATTCAAAAGAAATAGATTGCAGTTTGCAATTCACAATTTGCAGTAGTCGAACTGTTGCCCTGCAATCCCGACAGCTACCGGGAGCATACTGCCAACTGCAAACTCTTCGTGCTTCTTCGTGGTTCAAAAAAAAACTGTGTACCTCTGTGCCAACCTCCAATTCCTCTGTGTTTAAATCCCTCAAATCTTATACTCAATAAACCCCTTATTAATCGTCGCTATTTTTCTTGTACGGCGAAAAACACCCACGCCTTCGCGGCTGCCACCATCATTGGTATTGCCCTCTATCACAGTAATGAAACCGCCCTGCACACTTTCTACAATGCCGGTATGTCCTTGTCCCCCACCAAAGTTCATGATGAATATTTGTCCCGGCTTTATCAGTGCCGGATTATTCACCGCTTCTTCTGCTGTTATTTTTTTGCCGGTGGTTTTGTTCCAATGCGCCAGTACGCCGCCTGTTTTTACCAACGGGTTGGGCTTTTCTGCCGCCAGTGCTGTTTCTTCAAAACACCAGTACACAAATGCGGCACACCATGCTGCCGGAAAGTTGATGCCCACTGTGTGTAAATACTTTTTAATACGGGGCCCCCAATTGCTGCCGGTGGGTTGCTCCAGTACACCTATTTCGCCACGGGCGGTTTGCAGCATCGCCTCTGTCCATTTGCTGCTGGTGCTGTGGTTATCGGGCACTTTGGCCTTGCCAAACAGCGCCTCCCAGGTAATGCTGCCCACCTCGCCATCTATGGCCAATGGCATGCCTTCCTGATCGGTAAAACGGGCCTGAAACAAGCGAATGGCCTGCTCCGTTTTGGGGCCAAAAACACCGGTGCCATCAAACCGATCGATGCCCAGTTGTTGTAATCTTGTTTGAATGGCTTTTACAATGCGGGTGTCGGTATCGCCCTTGCAGATAATGCGGCCGGGATATTTCATATGAAAGTTTTACTGGTAAACATTAAGATTTGAAACAGCCTCTTGTCTTGCCCACTCGTCTTGTCGTTTGTTGTTTCATGCAGCATCAGCAATGTTGTTCGCCAAGCATCCGTTGCAATTACAAGTTTCGGACAGATTGCCCATAAATGCTATGACATTCGACAGTTTAAAAACACTCCATCGTCATGCTTTTTACTGCTAAATGACAGCTGCGTCTGCACCACATCAGCTACATTTGCGCAACCAATTTGAATGTTAGATGGCAGATGACAGATGTTAGGATATACATCTTTCCACAGCATTAACTTGACCCGCTTTCAACATCCCAACTTGTGAACCATTGAACTTTGGAACTTGTGAACTTGTGGAACTTTTAAAAAACACATATATGGACTACCGGATAGAAAAAGACACAATGGGCGAAGTGCAAGTGCCCGTGAATGCGTACTATGGAGCACAAACCCAGCGCAGTGTTGACAATTTTAAAATTGCGCAAGACATCAACCGCATGCCCAAAGAAATCATTCGGGCATTTGCTTACCTCAAAAAAGCGGCGGCCATCACCAACTTTGAAGCAGGTGTACTGCCCGAAGAAAAATGCAAACTCATTGGCCAGGTGTGCGATGAAATTCTCGAAGGCAAACTCGATGATTATTTTCCGCTGGTAGTGTGGCAAACGGGTAGCGGCACACAAAGCAACATGAATGTAAACGAAGTGGTGGCCTACCGCGGCCATGTGCTTAATGGTGGCAGCCTTACCGATAAGGAGAAGTTTTTACATCCTAACGATGACGTGAACAAATCACAGTCATCCAACGATACTTTCCCGACTGCCATGCACATTGCAGCGTATAAAATTTTGCTGGAAGTAACCATCCCCGGCATTGAGAAGCTGCGCAATACACTGGCCGAAAAAAGCAAGGCTTTCATGAACGTGGTGAAGATTGGCCGTACCCACTTTATGGACGCTACACCACTTACACTCGGTCAGGAGTTCAGTGGTTATGTAAGCCAGTTGAACCATGGTTTAAAAGCCATTAACAATACACTGGAACACCTGAGTGAACTGGCGCTTGGTGGTACAGCCGTAGGTACTGGCATCAACACGCCAAAAGGCTACAGCGAAAATGTAGCGAAGCATATTGCAGCTCTCACCGGTTTGCCTTTTGTAACAGCTGAAAACAAGTTTGAAGCCCTTGCTGCTCACGACGCTATTGTGGAAGCACATGGTGCGTTGAAAACTGTGGCAGTGAGCCTCATGAAAATAGCCAACGACATCCGCATGCTCAGCTCAGGACCTCGAAGTGGTATTGGTGAAATTTTCATCCCCGACAATGAGCCCGGTTCTTCTATCATGCCCGGTAAAGTAAACCCCACCCAGTGCGAAGCACTCACCATGATAGCTGCTCAAGTGTTGGGCAACGATGTGGCCATCAACATTGGCGGTGCTACCGGTCATTTTGAACTGAACGTATTTAAGCCGGTAATGATTTACAACTTCCTGCACAGTGCCCGCCTCATTGGCGATGGTTGTGTCAGCTTCAACGATAAATGTGCTGTAGGTATCGAACCCATTGAAGCCAACATTAAAAAGCACGTAGACAACAGCCTGATGCTGGTGACGGCTTTGAACACCAAGATTGGTTATTACAAAGCTGCTGAAATAGCGCAGAAAGCCCACAAAGAAGGTACTACGCTGAAAGAAATGGCGGTGAAGCTGGGCTATGTAACACCAGAAGAATTTGATGCATGGGTGATTCCTGCCGAAATGGTTGGTGAACTCAAGTAACCTGATACATAGAAAAGCAAAAAGCGACCAACAAATGTTGGTCGCTTTTTTATTGCAGCTGTCGCTGGCCTCCTGGCCTGTGACAAAGCCGGTACTCATATCCATTTAATCTGCGCATCTGTGGCAAAACCAAATTTAAACCTTACATCTTCACCAATCGTAAGGCATCCAGCATTGCCGTGTTCACATCTACATTCATGTTGATGTTCCATGACTCCAGCTTGAGTTGCAGGTTGTTAGTGCCGGCATTCAAATTCACGTACCGTGCATTGCTGTAGCCCCATTCGCTCCATTCATCTTTGCCCCGTTGCGGAAACACAAAGCTGCCTGCATAGTGCGTATTTACATACAAACTGCGGATGGCACATTTGTTATCCGTATTCCATGGGCCACTGCCATTGGCATATCGAAAGTCAATCAAGTAACGACCAGCAACTGGTACTTGAACAGTGATGTTCAATACTGTGTTTTCAGTATTGCTGATGGCTACAAAACCCTTGCCTGTAAAACCAGAATATGGCAAAGAAGATGGTGCAGCAAACTGTTCCAGTTCTACCTGTAGTTGCTGCTGTTGACGGCCGTACAATACAGGTTCGCAGGTAAATGATTCATAGCCTTTTCCATCAACAGCACTCACTTTGTATTCAGCAAGATTAGTATCTGTAATCACAAAACCCGGATCGGCTTGCTTGCTGATAACAGCCCCATTTTTATACACCCAATACTTACGGGCACCGTTAATGGCCTTCCAGCTGAGTTGGTTGCCATTCAATGTTACTTGTGGATCGGGCAGGCTGAAATGTACCGTCTGCATGTTGATACCATCCTTGTCAAAAGACTGATTGTTCATGTTGATGACCACCTGATGTTTGCCAATGGTATTACCTGCCAAAAATGCATTTGCCAATGGTTTTCCATCCAGTGTAATGGATTCAATCACATTGCCCGTGCCATTGACCGTTATATCGAGCATGGCATTGCGGTATTTGAAATTGCGCAGCGTTTTGCTGCCTTGGTATGCAGTAGGCACTGCCGGCTGAAAACGAATGCCATTGGCCTCTAATTGAATGCCCATAAACACCCGGTGCACCATCGCCAGATTACCAGCCATACTCCACAACATGCGGTCGCTGTTGATTTCTGTTCCTGCATAGTCACCAGTTTCGGCTACAAAGTTTTCGTAGTTGGTGAGGAACAAAGCACCTGCACGATAAATAGCTGCGAGGCCATGCGATAACGCTTGCTCGTTGCCGGCTTTGGCTGCCGCCAAATTCCAAAACGATTGTACAAAAGGCCAAATACCATTGTTGTGATAAGGTGGAATATTAGGGATTTGAGGATAGATACAAGTAACACCATAAGGTGTGATTGGCGATTTGGCAATGATGCTTTTTGCTTTCTCTTTATCTGCTACATCAAACAATACTGCAAGTGCTTCACCCAATGCTTCAAATCGTGGCGACACATTGGCGTATGCACGGCCGTAGCTGTATTGGGCGTAATAGCCTTTGTCTGCCATCCAGAGTACGTTATTAATACCTGTACGAATATTAAGTGCAGTCGCTGCATGATTGCCGGCATCCATACCCAGTTCTTTCGCCATCAAACTCAAGATGTTGTGCACTTGAAAATGCACGGCGTTGGTGCCGAGGTTTTCACTCATATAAATGTCTTTGTTATCCATCCAGCGGGGATAGGTTTGCTCCCGCCAATCGAGAAAAGACGACTCGCCACTGTACATGCCCGATGTGGTAAGTCCAACCACTTTGGCATCATCTTGCAAGCTATTGTTGATGATTTCATACGCATTGCGCAGCCATGCAGTATCGCCGGTGGCTTTGTATATTTCCCATGCTGCCAGTGCCCAGGTGGTACGGTCACTGCTGACCGGCCATGCACCACCGCTACCGGTATCTTGTATAATACGACGCCGCTTCACTTTTTTCATGAGGCTGTGCTTGGCTACTTCTGGTTCGTGGTAAGCAAAGGCCAACAAAATGCTGTAGCTGATGTCACGGGTCCATACACCACCCCATTTGGCACCCGTTCTGAACGTAGTATCGGGTTCAATATTCTTGAGTGATTCTTCCAAACTCAGGTTGAACAAGGCATCAACAATGGGCTGTTCCGACGAGTAAGAAGGCTTTGCGGAAAGGTCATTTGTGAGCTTCCATGTTTTAGCAGCGGTGTCTTCGGGGTTGAGCGGATTGAGTTTGAGTTTGATGCTATACACAGAATCGTTGTCTTCGTCCGTCAGTTTCAATCCCTGTTCATCGAGATTCACAAAATCCCAAGTAAGTGGCTCGCTTCCTCCGGCCAAATAAAATCCTTTGAAATCGGCCTTTGCTACCTTACTGCCATCAAATGCTTCAAAATACCCTTGTGCCGCAAATTGACGCAGCACCGGTGCCATATTGATGCGAAATGTATACTCGTAGTTGGGAGGTAAAAAGCCCGGATCTTTTGCCGGTACAGCGCCATCATTTTGCCCGAATGTTTTGATGTCTGATGTATGTTCATCACCAATCAGCACCCAATGGTCCTGACCCGGCAGCATCTCATTGTCTTTTTCATTGATGCTCACTTTAAATTTTACCAAACGACTAAACTGCTGGCTGGCAGCACTCACATAGTTGGAACGAATTTCTGTAGGCGAAACTACTGTGGCTTCGTAATTACCCTGTACTACTTTATCGGTGTACACGGTAAACTCATCCGACTGATACAACACATTATCCGGAGTGCTTTTGCAAGCAAAAAAGGAAGCAGCCATAGCAAGCAGCAATAATCGTTTCATAAGCAATAAATAAACTGGTTAAATGTATAACATCCGTGAAAAGAACGGGCCAATACAGGCCCGCAGTTTACATGGGTTTTTGTGCAATCAGCCGCACCACAGCAGCTGTGCCCTGATGATAAGGACCTTCATCCAGCGTTGTATTTATTTCTTCGCAATACTGAATGGATAATGCATGAAACTCCTGATGCAGCATAGCAGCTGTGTACAACATGGGCAGCTCTTTTGGTCCACCGCTGCTGTAGTGCAGTTGTGCTGGAGTAAATGCTTCCAACAGCAATATGCCGCCGGGTTTCAGTGCTTTTACCACTTGCCTGTGCACCTGCTGGCGAAGTGCCGATGGAAAATGCGTAAAGATGAGTGCAATGGCGTCGTAGCGGTTTTCACCGTAGTCAAAAGCTGCAGCATCGGCCACCTGAACATTTACAGTTACCGCATGTTGCGCAGCAAGTTGTTTACATTTTTGGCATCCTGCCTCACTTTGATCGAACGCTGTAACCTGCCAGCCAATCGTTGCCGCAAACACAGCATTCCGGCCTTCTCCTTCCGCAGGCAGCAACAAACTACCAACCGGCCACTTTGACAACTGTGTAGCAAAGAAATGATTGGGCTGCTCGCCATAGGCAAATGGCTGCTCGGCGTATCGTTGGTTCCAAAAATCGACAGACATGCTGGATGGGTTTACAGAATAGGTAGCAAGATGTAGACACAAAAAAATGTAGAACCCCCTATGAAGATGAATTATTTTTTTCTGAACGCCACCCACCGATTCGTCGAAAATATAGGAGGTAAAGGATGGGTTAATATATCCCTGTCGTAACTTTACTACACAGAAATAATGAACAAAACAGCAATAGCTTTTAATATTTTTTCCATGAGAACAGAAACCGCTTATAGTCATGTACGGCGGTTAGTACGTTGAGTTAATACCCTCAAACCCTTACTCCCAACAAGAAAGGAGCCCTCATCGGCTCCTTTCTTCATGTTACAAATTTGGTGGTGCTTAAAAAGTAGCCGGAAACTGAAATCCATTGAGAAACTGATTGATAGAAAGCTGCGCCGGCAATGGTCCTTTACCCATTACATACAGAACTGCCATGGTCCGGCCTTGTATCCAACCCATTACTTTCATATCTAATCCGGTATGATCGCTCCAGCTATCGCTGATGGCTTTGGCGAGTTTACCTCTTACCAATCCATTTACTTTTTTGTAGCCTTCTTCATCAGCAATATTGAGGGTGCTTTTGATGTAATCGAGGTATTGAGTAAGTTGGTCGTAATCATCCACCACCGCATCAGGATTTCTTAGCTGAATTACCTGCACACTATACACGTAGGTTTCTTTGTTGATGATGGTTTCTGCCCTGGCGGTAAAAACTTTATTACTATCAACATCCAATCCGCTTTCAATACCTGTAGGCGCTTTTGGAAAAAGTGCCGCACAGCCGCTGTTGGCAATCTGATGCCGCTGTAAGCCAATATTAGTGACAGTTTGCGTGTAGCCTGCATTACAGCCAAGCATCAAGTACAAACACAAAAAAGCTGCGCCGAAAAATATTTTCTTTCCCATAATGATACCCCGTTTTAGTACCGATTCAGCTTCAATGTTACAACGCCGCCATATCGGCTACAAACATGGATTACTCACAGATCCTTTTTTTAAGGGCATAAAAAAATCCCGCTGTGTGGCAGCGGGATTTCGTTATACAAAGCCGGTAGTTATACCAGCATGGTTACAGGATTTTCGAGATAGGCTTTCAGCGTTTGCAAGAAGGCGGCACCAACAGCACCATCCACACTGCGGTGGTCGCAGCTCAGCGTCAGCTTCATGATGTTGCGAACAGCAAATTCACCTTTCTCGTTGCGGTACACTTCTTCTTTGATTTTGCCTACTGCCAAAATGCAGCTATCTGGCGGGTTTACAATGGCAGTAAATTCATCAATATCCATCATACCCAGGTTGCTGATGGTAAAGGTGTTACCTGTAAACTCATTCGGTTGCAACTTTTTGCCTTTGGCTTTGCCACCCAGTTCTTTGGCTTCGGCGGCAATTTGGCTCAAGGTTTTTTGGTCGGCAAAACGAATCACCGGCACAATTAATCCATCAGGAATGGCCACGGCCATACCAATGTGCACATGCTCGTAAGTACGGATGAAATCGCCCATCCAGCTGCTGTTTACGGCAGGATGTTTTTTCAGCGCCATGGCCGATGCTTTAATGACCATGTCATTGAAGCTGATTTTGGCAGGGCTGATTTCGTTGAGCTTGATGCGGGCCGCCATGGCATTGTCCATGTTGATTTCCATCTTGAGATAGAAATGCGGTGCTGTGAATTTGCTTTCGCTGAGGCGCTTGGCAATCACTTTGCGCATTTGGCTGTTGGCGGTATCGCTGTAGCCTTCGCCGGCACCACCCGGTACAAATGGCGCAACGGTGGCAGCTGGTGCAGCAGCCGCCGGAGCAGGCGCAGGTGCAGCAGCGGCAGGCGCACTGGCCACAGGTGCAGCTGTTGGCGTATAGTTGTCTACGTCTTGCTTAATGATACGACCATGGTCGCCACTGCCTTTTACATACCGCAGGTCGATGCCTTTATCGGCAGCAAGTTTTTTGGCAAGCGGGCTGGCTAAAATACGGCCGGTGTTTACCACTTCGGGAGCAGCAACAACAGGCGCAGCGGCAGCCGGAGCGGGGGCAGCAGTTGGCGCAGCAGCTTCAGCCTTGGGGGCAGCAGGTGCAGCACCAGCTCCGGCTTTGGCGGCGGCTACAATCTCATCAATTTTAAAATCGGCTGGGCCAATGATGCAGAGCAAATCATTTACCTGAATTTTTTCGCCGGCAGCAGCACCTTGGTACAGGAGCACACCATTCTTGTAGCTTTCGAGCTCCATGGTGGCTTTGTCGGTTTCTATTTCTGCAAGTACATCGCCTTTGCTTACAGTCTCGCCTACTTTTTTTACCCAGTTGGCAATCACCCCTTCGGTCATGGTATCGCTGAGGCGGGGCATGAGCACCACTTCTTCAATGCTGGCCAAATCGAGAGATGAAGCCGCAGCGGCAGGAGCAGCAGCGGGTGCTTCAGCCACGGGAGCCGCAGCGGGTGCAGGAGCAGCGCCGCCAGCCAGCAGGGCCGAAATATCTTCGCCGGGCGTACCCAGCACTACCAGCAGGTCGTCTACCTGCAGCTTGCCACCGGCAGCAGTGCCGAGGTGCAGCAGGGTGCCTTCCTGATAACTTTCCAGTTCCATGGTGGCTTTATCGGTTTCGATTTCTGCCAACAAATCCCCTTTTTTCACGGCATCGCCTACCTTTTTGTGCCAGGCGGCAATTACACCTTCTGTCATGGTATCGCTCAGTCGGGGCATCTTTATTACTTCGGCCATAATAGATTGCTTGCTTTTTGGAGTTGCGAATTTCGGGGAAAATGACTTACCCCCCAACCTGCAGTGTCGATTGTTGCGGCTTCTTTACAAATTGTATGGCTTCAATGGGCTAATGCCCACCACTCCATGAGAAAACTACAGTGGAAAATGATTGCATTTAACCGCTGCAGTAGCTTATTTCTTAGAAACCCAGATCCAGCTTCAACCGTTCTTTCAATTCTTTTACCAGCGGGTAATGATCTACCATCAGTTTGTAGCGTTCGGCCGTATTGAGGTAGCGTGGCTCCAGCACTTTCGGCTGTTTGGAAGCCTCGTCCTCGTTCACTTCAATTTTTACCTTGATGGACACATTGTGAAAATGCTGACGGAAAGCCTCTGTTAAATCAGTGGCTTCCTGCTCCAGCATTTTGGCACCGAAAACCGTTTCACTGGTGATAATAACGGTATCGTCTTGCACGGCCAGCGTAGCCAACTGCATGTTGGTAACGGTGCTGTGCTTCTGCATTTCTTTTACTTTAATGGCATGGGCATCCCAGAGTTGCTGTACCTCTTCCAGCACCGGCATGCGGGCTTCCACCACGGCTTTGCCACCATTTTGCTGTACCTGCTGTTTCAGTTTGTCCAGCAATGATGTTTTGCCGCCGGCAGGTTTTACTGCAGCAGCAGGCATAGCTGTGGGCATGGGTTTGGGAGGTACAGGTACGACTTCCTGCAGGGGTGCTGCAGTAACCGGAGCCGGTGCTACAGCCACGGGAGGAACCGCCGCTTTTTGTACCGGCGCCACGGGAGCCTGCGGCTTGGGCGTTTCTATATCCAACCGGGCTTCGCCGGCAGCGGGTGCTGTTTTAAAAATGGGGGCAACGGGCTTTGTTTTTACTGCCACCGGCGCCGACACTTTTGATTTTTTTACCACATGGCCCGAAGAATCCGCCACCAGTTCCAGTGCTTGCTGCAAATAGCAAAGCTTGATGAGGCAAAGTTCTACATGCAGGCGTTTGTTGTGCACGTCGCGGAATTGCATAGAGGCCTGACTAATTACATTGAGGGCACTCACCAAATAGCTGAGCGGCAAGCTGGCTGCGGTTTTGGCATAGCGTTCCTGCATGCCTTCCAGTACATCCAGCAATGCTGCAGCTTTGGGGTCGCGGCTTACCATGAGGTTGCGCATAAATTCTGCAAAACCTTCGAGCACCGTGTTGCCTTCAAAACCTTTGCGGTTGATTTGATCGAAGAGCAGCAATGCAGTGGTTACATCTTGCCCGGTTACGGCATCCAGCAGTTGGAAATAATAATCTTCATCGAGCAGGTTGAGGTGCTCCAGCGTATTTTGATACGTGAGTTTTCCATCGGTAAAGCTCACAATCTTATCGAGGATACTCAGCGAATCCCTCATGCAACCTTCACTCTTTTGGGCAATGAGTTGCAGCGCAGATTTCTCGGCATTGATGCTTTCTTTATCGGCAATTTCCTGCAGGTGCTCTACCGTGTCGGCATTGGTAATGCGTTTGAAATCGAAGATTTGACAACGACTCAAAATAGTGGGCAGAATCTTGTGCTTTTCGGTGGTGGCCAAAATGAACTTGGCATAAGAAGGTGGCTCTTCCAGCGTTTTCAAAAAGGCGTTGAAGGCCGCCTGACTTAGCATGTGCACCTCATCGATGATGTAAATCTTGTATTTACCTTCTTGCGGGGCAAAGCGAACCTGTGTTACCAGCTCCCGGATATCATCTACGCTGTTGTTGCTAGCCGCATCAAGCTCATGGATATTGAGCGAACTGCCATTGTTGAACGACACACAGCTGGGGCATTCATTGCAGGCCTCACCGTCGTCTTGCAGGTTTTCGCAGTTGATGGTTTTGGCCAAAATTCGGGCACAGGTGGTTTTGCCCACGCCCCTGGGACCGCAAAACAAGAAGGCATGTGCCAGCGTGTTGTTGCGGATAGAATTTTTTAAAGTAGTGGTAATATGCTGCTGCCCCACCACCGAGCTAAAGGTTTGGGGACGGTATTTTCTGGCAGATACAATAAACTTTTCCATGCCCCACAAATGTAGGAGGTTGACGCATGCTTCGGCAAGGCCTGTTTATAAATCGGCCATACAAGTGAACCCGCTTATAAAATAGGGTGCCGCTTAAACTCTTTGGTTCTGTCGAACAGGTAGCGGTAGGTAGCCAGGCGGCGGCTGAGCGTAAAACCAAGGTTTTTGGAAATGTTGTTCATTTTGGGGTTAAAATCGCCCTGCCATTGCAGTTCGGTGTAGTCGTATTTCCCTTTTTGGGGATGCTGTAATATTTTACTGGCCTCCACAATCATAAAATAATCTACCCCGGAACCCTGCCACTCGGGTACTATGCCAAATACGATGCCCGTAAAGTTTTTGATAACACCCCGCCAGCGGTAGTACACAAACTTCAGTTTGGCCCACCAGTCAAACTTGCCATCCAGGAACTTAAACACCTGGTTAAGATCGGGCAGGCACACATACATGGCTACCGGCTCGTTATGGTAGTACACAAACCACACCAAATCGGGGTCCATAATGGGCTTCATGCTCTGAAACATTTTAACCGCCACTGGCAGTGCCATTTGTTTGTTGCCTTCGTGCTGTGCCCAGGCCTTGTTGTAAACGATACAAAAATCCTGCGCTGCTTTTTCCAGGTTATTCTTATCCACCCGACGGGCTTCAAAACCACCCATGGCCTCAATTTTTTTATGGGCTACATAAAACTTTTCTGGCAGGCGGGGCTTTACTTCACGGGCCCAGCAGTTTTGGTAAAAGAAAACTTCGCAGCCGTAATTTTCCAGCAGTGTTTTATAGTATGGTGCATTATAATTCATGCCATACAAGGGCGGGTCAAAACCTTCAATCAGCAGGCCCCACCATTTGTCTCTTTCGCCAAAGTTGATAGGTCCGTCCATGGCTTCCATGCCCTGCTGTTGCAACCAGTTTTTGGCAGTATCGAGCAGCAGGTTGGCGGCCGCCTGGTTGTTGATGCAATCAAAGAAACCAAAGCCACCAGTGGGTTGGGTATCACCTTTGTTTTTGTAGCGTTTGTTTACAAAAGCTGCAATGCGGCCAATGTGTTCGCCGGCATCGTTTTGCAGTAGCCAGCGGCAAACTTTTCCAAAGCGAAATGTCTTGTTTTTTGTTTCATCAAAAACCTCTTCTACATCTTTATCCAATGGGCGGATGTAATTGGGGTCTTGCTGATACAATTTAGGCGCCACCAACAAAAAGGCTTTTGCCAAAGCCGGCGAATTCACTTCTACTATTTGCATGCTGCAAATGTACAGGCAATGTTATTTTACCGAAGCAAACAAGTGATTGCCTAATTTTTTATCGTGTCCATAAATATCGTTGCGAAAATGAAGTAACCCCTGAGCATCTGCCCAACAGGTAAAGTAGCCAATAAACACGGGGATTTGCTGCTGCATGGTGATGGTAATTTCTTTGCTGCCACTCATACCTGAGTCTATTTTTTCTGCTGTCCATTCTTTGTTGCTTGCCAGTGCCCACAATGCTAAATCCCGGGGTTTGGCCACCCGAATGCACCCGTGGCTGAATGCCCGTTTGTTTTGGTCAAACAAACTTTTGGAAGGTGTATCATGCAGGTAAATGCTGTAGCTGTTGGGAAACAAAAACTTCACTCTTCCCAGTGAGTTGTTGGGGCCTGGCTTTTGCCGCACCATGGGCAGGCCATCGCTGTACTTACCCACCACTTCCATGTTGCGTTTGGAGAAATAAGCTGCCGAACGGCCCATTTCATTTTTCACAATACTGTACGGTACATTCCAGTAAGGAGCCAGCACTACATACTGCATGTTGCCGTTAAATATAACCGTGTTGTTGGCGGGTTTGCCTACCACCACATTCATCTGCAATTTGAGTTGGCCGCTGTCATAAGCCCGCAGCATAAATTCAGGAATGTTAACCACTACATACTTCCCATTACCAGGCTTGGGAATCCAACGGGCCCGCTCCATGTTGATGCGAATTTGTTTGATGCGTTCTTCAAGCGGCACATTGATAGCTTCCAGAAAACCTTTTCCTGCTACGCCATCTGCGGCAAGGCCCATGCGCTGCTGAAACTGCAATATCGCTTTTTGTAATGCTGGCGTAAATACATGTCCGGTATCGGCAGCTGCCAAATCGCCCAGCCAAATTAATCGTTGTTTGATGCTGGATATTTCAGTAGTACTATCACCCAACTGGTACTTTTTTTGGGTAAAAGCAATAGGCTCCCAATTATGTACTTTGGCCAGCTGGGTATATTGCAGCAAGGCCTTGCGCAATCCTTCAAACAGTGGATGCACAGGCAACAGATTACTGATGCCTTTGCCGCCACTGGCTACTACGGTGTCTAAAAAAGCAACAGGATCGGTTTTGCGTTTGGGTATGAACCAATCGAGTTCCCGCAAATTGATTTGCGCATCGGCGGCATAAGCTCTTTCGGCATAGCGAAAGAAATGCCGGGTGAGTAATAAATCGGCCTGTACTTTTTCTGACTGGCTCAATAGCTGCGGCAGACTATCGTTGTATAGCTGATTGGCCAATGCATCAAAATCGGGTTGCAGCAAAGAACTGTCTTGTGTAGATGATTGATAACTGCGATAGAGATTGATAAAATTGAATGCCTCCTCAGCTACCCCACTACTGTCGTACCAGGCCAGCTGATAATTGCGCTGTTTGTAAAAACTGATGAGGTAAATGCTGTCCTGCACATTGAGGTGTTGTTGCTGCACAAATAACAATACAGTGGCAGAATCAGTAAACAAATCCATGAATGCATTTTGTGCAGTAATAGTTGTATCCACCGGTTTCATTTCCGGCATTTTTTTGGCATTGCTGTTTTGGCAAGCCATCTGCAACATGCTGATTAGTATTATCAAACCCACCCATTTGAATCGATTTATAACAGAAGTGTAAAACATGAAAAACATTTAGTGAAAGATAACAATGCATACGTGACCTCCGCCACATTTTCACTAACTTTATAGAGTCTTTTAGCGAGCCTGTGCTCTTGCAGGAACGCCTTCACTTTTAAAACATTTCATTATGAAAGGAAGTACAAAAACGCTGTTGGGATTTTTAGCAGGTATTGCCGTGAGTGCCGGAGTATATGCCTTTCTGAAAAGCAAAAAGGGCAAAGAACTTTCGCAGAAAATGAAAGACAAAGCAACTGACCTGAAACAGGATTTTGCTGATTTGAGTGACAAAGCCCGCCATGCTATGAAAAAAGTGCAAGACGGTTTACCACAAAGTGAATAACATGCCTGACCAACAAGCAGAAGGATTGTACGATGAAGTACAACATACCGTAAAACAACTGGTAAATGACCGGCTATTGCTGGCCAAAATGGAGGCTGCCGAAAAGCTAAGCATATTGAGTGGTAAACTCATTGTGGGCATTTTGGCAGGCTCCTTGTTGTTCTTTGCCCTATTGTTTATCAGCTTCATGGCTGGATATTATTTTTCGCAGGTATACGAGAGTTTTTTTATTGGCTTTGGACTGGTAGCCGCCTTTTATATATTACTCCTGCTTACTGTGATGGCTTTTGTGCGAAAGCCGTTGCAGGAGGCCATTCAAAACAGCATCATCAGCACCCTGTTTGCTCAGGATGAAGATGATAACGATTAAGTAATTGTGACATGAGTAATATGCAACCATATCGCATTCAGCAACCTATTGGCAACTTGCGGCAATTGAAAGCTGAAAAAAGAAAACTGAAGGCGCACATTAAAACAGCAGATCATGCATTGCGGCGTCGTGTACAAAGGCTGCCTGCCGTAGCCATGCTACGGGGTTTACAGCATTTTGGCAGCAAAATCATTCATAGCAAAGCCGGTAGCTACGCCGCCGATTTTTTTGCTGCTTCCGGCAGTGGCAAAGCACTGCCTGCTATTCTGAAAAGTGTAGCCATTTTTGCCGGCATGCAAATAGCCAAATACTTCTTTAATAAGCAAGAAGGAAAGCAACAGCATGAAGACTGGATGTCGATGTTTGTTGATGAAGATGAGGAGGAGGACAAAGAAGAAACATCTTAAGCTTTTGTGGCAATGTGCTGCACAATCAGTCTTGCATGTTCCCGGCTATTTTCGATGAACCATACATGTGTATCCATACCACCACAAACCACACCTGCCAGGTAAATGCCTGGCACGTTTGTTTCCATGGTATCGGGGTTGTATTGCGGATACATTTTACCATCATCACTCAGGCCAATGCCGAGTTGTTTCAGTAATTCAAAATTGGGTTGATAGCCGGTCATGGCAATTACAAAATCATTGGGAATGGTCTCCAATCCTTCCGGTGTTTGAATATCTACCTCCAGCTCCCGAATGGCCGCAACCGTAGCATTGGTGTAAGCTTTAATAGAACCTTCGGCAATGCGGTTCACCACATCGGGCCGTACCCAGTATTTTACCCGTTCGCCAATATCATCATGCTTGAGCACCATGGTAACGTGTGCAGCTTTACGATAGGTTTCCAGCGCTGCATCTACTGCCGAATTATTGGCGCCTACTACCAGCACGTTTTGAAACGCATAGTAGTGTGGGTCTTTATAATAATGCGTCACTTTCGGCAAATCTTCGCCGGGCACATTCATGCGAACCGGAATGTCGTAAAATCCTGTTGCCAAAATGAGGTGTTTGCAGGTATAGGTCGCTTTGGTTGATGTTACTTCAAACCCTTTGTGGAGTGGCTGCACTTGCTGCACAGCTTCAAACAAACGTACCTGCAACTGAAAGTGCATGGTTACCCGCCGGTAGTATTCCAACGCTTCGGCACGGTTGGGTTTAGATTGCAAACTGGTGAAAGGAACGCCCCCGATTTCCAGTCTTTCGGAGGTGGAGAAAAAAGTCATGTTGGCGGGATAGTTGTACAGGCTGTTGACCAAACAACCTTTCTCCAAAATCACATAAGATAAACCAGCCTTCTGTGCTTCGATACCACAGGCCAAACCAATGGGCCCCGCTCCAATGATGACTACATCCAACATGCCGCGAAGATACAGACCTACCCTTGCCTTGCCAGCCAATCGTTTTTGTACATGGCATACACCACATTCAACCGCGACGCTTCGCCAAAGTAGGCCACATTTTCTTCGCCAAGGTTCGTGGCGCCCAACCGCTCCATGGCCTTGCGTGACCGCCCGTTGTTGGCACCCACATGAAAAATAACCGTGTCAACAAATTGAAAAGCGTGGTTCAGCATCAGGGCTTTTACCTGTGGATTGTACTGCCCACCCCAATGGCTGCGGGCAAAAAAAGTATAGCCGATTTTCACTTCGCTACGTTCGGGTAAATAATCATAAAAACGACTGCTGCCAATGGCGGTGCCTGTGGCTGCATCTTCAATCAAAAACGCACCACCTGAGGCGAGTGCTCCTTCAAAATAAGTGCTGAACACTTCTCTTTTATACCTGTCGGGGTTGGGATGCTGTGCCCAAATCAACGGATCGGATGCTACGGCATACAGGCGTTCGAAATCGGCTGGCTGCAGGGGTTGCAGTAGAACCAGATGGTTGTGTAACCGGGTGGGCTGAAGTTGCATACGCAAGATTGTGGTAGTTTTAAGTTTTGAGTGAACACCAACTTTCAAGTAATGCAAGTTTCAGGAAAATCCGCATTCGGTTGTTTTTTTTCGATCATGAGTGTATCGGCGTTACTCTTTATGGTGTACCTGATGCGCAACATGAATACCCCGGCCTTTCAGCAGATATCGCCGCAAACCCGAACTTGGTTGTGGGCTGTGCTGGCGTTGTTTCTGGTTTTCGATTTATTAATACTGGTACGCTGTGTGATGGCGTATAAAAAGAAGCATGAAAAGTGATCATTCACTTTTTCCCTCAGTTGCAAGCTTTTTTGAGATATAGATAAATGTGATACTGATTTACACAGATGCGTTTGGGTTTGCACGGAAGCGAAGTTGCAAAGCTCCGCAGGGGTGACATATTTCCGGTGGATGAATATAGAAGTTGCGCAACGAGTTGTCACAGGCCGCCAGGCCTGCGACAGTAGTATCAATCATTAAACATTGTGCAACGTACAGGGATTGCTGCTTGTTAAGAATTGTCTATAAATGACGACCAGCAGCAATAGCAATGAAGCGACAGCTATTTTGCGCCCAACTAACCACACGCCTCTATGAAGTATATTTTTACCCTGATTGTATTGACGTGCACGGCGCCATTGCTGCATGCGCAAACCGAAACCCGCATTGGTGCCAATTTTACTGCCGACCTTACTTTTTCCAACGACCTGAAGCCGGGGGTGGGGCTGGCACTGGAAAGAAAACTGACCAAACACAGCGGCCTCGAAACGGGCGTTTATTATCGCAACAATCCGGTACATTTTACCACTTATGTTCAGGTACCTCCGGGCGGCATGTTTGTGTTCAACAGCACGGTGGTTGAACGATTCATATCGGTGCCGTTGTTGTATAAATTCTATTCCCGCATTGTAAACATCAGTGCCGGGCCAACCTTCGATTTTTTGCTGGATGCCGTGCAAACCAAAGGCGCCCCAAATGTAGTGGTCACCAACTATGAGACCAGCAACAGCTTTGACATGGGCCTGATGCTGAAAGTGGGCAAACAAATTAAACTGGCCAACCGCTGGCTGTTGGAACCGGAGCTACGCCTCAATCCGTTGTTTAGCGGCGAAAGGGTGTATGGCGGTTTTTCGCTGGGTACACGGTATGTACTGCGCTAAGGCTGTAGAAAATAATCCTTCAATATGGGCAGGTACACGATGCATTGCTACAAAACAGCGGCAGAAACATGTTTTTTTTTGGAAGCAGATGTAGCGGATTGAACGGAGTTTCATTGAGGAATACGCCTAGGTAAAATGGATGCGAAAGCCCTGAAAGGGCGACCATCACCTAGCCACGGGTGTAGCCCGTGGTAATGTTACCAACACACGAAACAAAGCCCTGAAAGGGCGACCTAATTTCAGGTGGTTTTACTGCTTGCTTTAGTAACAGAACGTCGCAGGCCGGGAGGCCTGCGACAGGTGTTGGCTTGCACCAGTAGTTTTTTGCAAAACTTTTGTACAACGGTAGAACCAAACCGAACGACGTTTGTTCAACAACGGGCGAAAGCTGAAGTGGGCAGATTGCTGAAGGGCAGCCGGATATGCAGCGGTAGCCACGCAGCAAGCGGGGCCGGAGCGCAGCGAAGCCCGGAGTAGCCGGAACTGCAGCTGATTGGTGTAAATAGCCGACAGCCCCCATTAAAAATATGTAGAACCCGGAATAGAAATAGAAACTGTAGACAACTAATTGTATGACCAAAAATTGCTTGAGAAAATGGATGCTGGCCCTGGTGGGCAACATAGTGAGCCTGGTAGTAATAGCACAAGGCACAGCCAGCCTGAGTGGCAACGTGATTGATAAAAATACCTTGCAGCCACAAAGCGGTGCAACGGTAGTGCTGCAGCCCGGCAACAAAGGTACTACCACCGATGCAGCGGGCAACTTTCGGCTCACCAATCTGGCCCCGGGCTCTTACAGCCTTACGGCGAGTTCGGTAAACTACCAACCCAAAACCATCAGCAACCTGGTGATAACAACGGGTAACGAAACGGTATTGACGATAGAGCTGGAAGCGAAAGTGAGCCAATTGGAAAACGTGGTGGTGAGCGGCCGCAAAAACACGGCCAAAGCTACCAGCCTCGAAAGCCCGCTGAGCATACAGCGCCTTACCACCGAAGACATTAAAGCCAACCCCGGCGGCAACTTCGATATCAGCAAAGTGATTCAATCGCTGCCCGGTGTAGGCGGCGGTGTTGGTGGCGGCGGCTTTCGCAACGACATCATTATACGTGGTGGCGCCCCCAGCGAAAACGTGTTTTACTTAGATGGTATTGAAGTGCCCATCATCAACCACTTTAGTACGCAAGGCAGCGGTGGTGGTCCGCAGGGTATTTTGAACGTGAGCTTTATTGAAGATGTAAAATTGAGCAGCTCGGCATTTGATGCCCGCTACGACAATGCGCTGAGCAGTGTGTTTCAGTTTAAACAAAAGAACGGCAACGCCAACCGCCTGCAAGGCAACTTTAGGTTGAGTGGAACCGAAGCGGCAGCTACGTTTGATGGCCCACTGAGCAAGAACACCACTTTCCTGGCATCGGCAAGGCGCAGCTATCTGCAGTTTTTGTTTCAGGCGCTTGACTTGCCCATTCGCCCCAACTACTGGGATTTTCAGTTGAAGACCACTACGAAAATTAATGCCAAAACCACCTTTAACGTAATAGGCATTGGTGCAATAGATGAGTTCAGTTTTGCGGCGCCGAAAGAAGCCACGCCGGAAAAACTATATGCCATCAACAGCAGCCCCAACATCAACCAATGGAGCTATACCATTGGTGCAAGTCTGCGCCGCCTTACCAACAATGGCTACTGGAACCTGGCGCTGAGCCGCAACACCCTCGACAACTCAGCCGAGAAATATGAAGACAATCAAGCCCCCCAACCCACCGAACAAACGCTGCGGGTGCAGAGCCGCGAAACAGAAAACAAACTGCGCTTTGATGTTACCAACAACTTTGATGGCTGGAAGCTGAGCTATGGCGCAGTGGCACAACTGGTGCAATTCGACAACTCATTTAGCCAACGCTTTCGTGCTCCGCAATACGATGCCAATGGCACCCTGGTTGCACCGGCACAAATCATCAGCAGTTTTACCGACGCCAACTTTTTGCGCTATGGTGCTTTTGTACAAGCGGGCAAGAGAATATTAAACGACAGGCTTGCACTGAGTGCCGGCCTGCGGATGGATGCAAATGATTTGCAGAACAGCGAAAGCAATCCGCTGCAGCAACTGAGCCCCCGCATTAGTGCCAGCTATGCGCTGAGCAACAAGTGGAATGTGAGTGCCAGCTACGGCATTTATTACAAGCTGCCGAGCTATACACAACTGGCATATTTGAATGCTATTCAGAGTAGCATTGTATACAACCCCGGCGAATACATCCGCAGCCGCCACGTGGTGGCCGGTGTGGAGTACCTGCCGAGTAACGCTACCCGATTTACGCTGGAAGGTTTTTACAAAAAGTACAGCAACTACCCTGTGAGCCTGCTGGATGGCGTAAGTTTGGCCAACAAAGGCACCGACTTTGGCGCCATTGGCAATGAACCCGTAACCCAAGATGGCAAAGGCCGGGCATATGGTATTGAATTTTTTGCGCAGCAAAAACTCACCAACCGCTTCTTTGGTATTTTGAGCTATACTTTCTACCGTTCTGAATTCACCAACAGCAGCGGCGACTATGTACGTGCCAACTGGGACAACCGCCACCTGCTGAGCCTGACCTGGGGCTATAAGTTTAACCGCAACTGGGAACTGGGTTTGAAGTTTCGCTACCAGGGCGGTGCCCCTTACACACCGTTTGACTTGATAGCCAGCCAGCAAAACTACCTGACACTGGGCACGGGTGTTTTCAACTACAACCAAGCCAATACGCTGACACTCCAATCATTCAATACAGCCGATGTACGCATCGACAAAAAATGGAACTTCCGCAGATTTACGCTGGATGTTTTTCTGGATGTACAAAACTGGTATGGTGCTGCCAACCCCGGCCTGCCTAACTACACCTTTAAACGCAATGCAGACAACACTGCTTTTGTAACTACCAACGGGCAACCCATTCAGCAAAACGGCAGCAATGCGATACCTGTAATACTGCCGAATGATGAGGTAAGTATTTTACCTACCATTGGTTTTATCGTAGAGTTTTAAGACTATCTGTTTTTAAATATATAGCAACAGCAGCCCGTTACAATGGGCTGCTGTTTTGTTTTTATGACCACTGATTATAAGCTGGTGTGAGCAGCAGAGACAATACAATTCACTCCTTAAAAACGACAGTTGACGGAGCAAATTGCTACAGTTGGGCAAAGTGTAAAAACCACAGCCCGACAATTGCTGTCATTACTGCAATTCAAACACAAACACTATGAAAGAAATGCTGTTTTCAAAGAAGATGTTGGTGCTGGCCGCCAGCGGATTGATGCTTGCTGCAACGGGTTGTAAAAAAGACAAAGACGATCCGGCCCCCAACACGGTGGTGAACGCTGTGGTAAATAATGGCTACAGCACTTTGGCCACTTTGGTAACCAATGCCGGCCTGATAGATGCATTGAATGGCGCAGGACCGTTTACCGTTTTTGCACCTAACAATGCTGCCTTTACCGGTGTAACTGCACCTACCGGAGCAGCTCTCACCAATCTGTTGACGTACCATGTGTTGTCTGGTCAGGGTTTGACTGCCGCACAGGTCATTGCATTGAGCAATGGCAATTTGGTGAAAGTAAACATGCTGAATGGTGACTCTGTATTTGTAAAAGCCAGCAGCGCCGGTGTATTTGTAAATGGTGTACAGGTAATACAAGCCGACCTTACTGCCAGCAATGGAGTGGTACATGGTTTGGGCAGAATACTCCAGCCACCAGTAGGCAACATCGTGGCTACCGCTGTAGCTACACCCGGCTTTGACTCATTGGTAAAAGCCGTAACCCGTGTAAGCACAGGTGCCACCGGTGCCGACAACATTGCTGATGTATTGAGCAATACCAATGGGCTTACTGTATTTGCGCCCACCAATGCTGCGTTCCAGGCCTTGTTTGCCAATGCTGCATTCCCTTTCCGCAATATTGATGCCATACCGGTAGCTACCCTCCGCACCGTGCTGCGCCACCATGTGGTTACAGCCCGTGCATTTAGCAACGACCTTGCCAATGGCAACCTCGGCATGGCCAATGGTAGCAATGCCACCGTTGCTGGCGTAGGTACCAGTGCTGTTACCATCAGCGGTAGTGGTACGGTGTTTAACAATGGTGCCGCCAATATTGCCCTCACCAATATTATGGCCCGCAATGGTGTGGTTCACGTTATCGATAAAGTGATTATTCCATAAGTTATTCCTTACAGATATGACGGCAGCATTCCGGGTTCGAACTATGAATCCGGAATGTTGTTTATAACCGATTGCCATGCTTTTCTTCAATCATAAATACCGCTACTGGTTTGCACTGGCGCTGGCCGTGTACACTTACCTGAGCACCTTGTTTTGCAATGTGTACAGCTACTTTGGTATGGATGTGCAATGGTACACGGCATTGGGCAGCATTGTGGTGATTACGGTGGGCACCTGGGAAGCGGGCAGATTATTATATCCGCTGTTTCATAAACTACCGCAAAAAGAAGAACTGATTATTCGCAATCTGTTGGTGTACTGGATGGCTGCCGGTGTAGCCAGCGGACTGTTTACTGTTGCCGTTGTTTTTGCCTTCGACCGTTTGTTTCACCACGCTCCTATTGATTTGTACAATCCACTCAAACTCACTCTCACCTATGCGTTGCTCATCAACCTGCTCTTTCATTTGCTGCATGCAGTAGCCTACTACATGGAGCGGTACAAAAACAAACAACTCGAAGCAGAAGAGTTGCTCCGTATGCACACACAGGCTGAGCTGCAAAGCATTAAATCGCAGGTGAATCCGCATTTTTTATTCAACAACCTGAATGTACTGAGTGCATTGGTGATGAAACAAAGTCAGGATGCAAATCATTTTATTGAAGCCTTTTCCAACGTCTATCAATACATCTTGCGCAATCAGGAGAAAGAACTGATAGACCTGCAGCAAGAGCTGGATTTTCTGGAGCCCTACATTTACTTACTGCAACACCGGTTTCCCAACAGCATTCAACTCAACATTCAAATTGCAGCAGAAGCAAAGCAATTGCAGGTAGTGCCTGTGGCGTTGCAAATGCTGGTGGAGAATGCCATTAAGCACAACATTGTTTCGCCACAGCAACCATTGCAGATTCACATAACCAGCAGTGATAAAAAAACAATTGACTGTAGCGAATAATTTACAACCCAAACGCAACAAAGCCGCATCGGGAAATGTTGGACTAGTGAACATTGATCAACGATATGCCATCACCACCGGCAAGCACATAGCGGTGAAAAACGATGGTCAACAGTTCAGCGTCAGTATTCCACTCATTCAAGTTCACACATATGCGGGTAGTTATCATTGAAGACGAACTATTGGCAGCCGAAAGGCTTCAACACCAGTTACAGGAGTACGATGATCAGATACAGGTAGTGGCTCATTTGTACAGCATTGCCGAAGCTGTGCAATGGCTGGAAACACACCGGCATCCCGATCTATTATTTCTCGATATACAGTTAGCGGATGGGTACAGTTTTGAAATTTTCAAACAGGTAGATTACCGCAAGCCCATCATATTTACCACGGCCTTTGACCAGTATGCATTGGATGCATTTCAACTGCACAGCATTGCGTATTTACTAAAGCCGGTTAGTGCCGGCATGCTGGCAAAATCTTTGCAGAAGTACAAAGAACTTTGCACTCCGGTGTCTGCACAAACAGCGGCTGCGTTACTCCATACATTTGAGCAACCGGAATACAAAACCCGCTTCCTGGCTAAGTCGGGGCAAAAAATGTATTTCATTCCCTGCGACGATATCCGCTACTTTTTTGCAGAAGATAAAATTGTGTACCTCGTAGACAGAGACGGCAATAAATTCACAGTAGATTATACTATGGAGAAGCTGGAGAAATGCCTTGATCCAAAAGTGTTTTTCCGACTCAATAGAAGTTACCTGGTGCATCAGCAAAGTATTTTTCAAATCAAACCGTATGTAAACAGCCGCTACAAACTCATGCTGCGCAGTGCCGGCAAGCAAGAAGAAGTCATCCTGAGCAGAGAACGGGTGAGAGACTTTAAAGCCTGGGCAGAAGTGTAAGCGATTTATCTGTCTCTACCCTGTTTTACCCGCCACATTTGTATGGCTACTGCCAATGCAATAAATATGAGTCCGGCAAAAAAAGTGCTGTGCAGGTATTGATTTTCCTGAAAGAAAATAAAGGCGAGAATAATGCCGTACACCGGCTCAAGGTTGTAGGTAAGATTGAGCGTAACGGCAGAAATATGCTGCAATGCCTGAAGCTGCAAAAAGAAAGCCCACACGGTACAAACCAGGGCCAGTATCAGCAGCCACAACCAGTCGAGTGGTGCGGGCAGCATGCTATCGCCTCGCAGCATTACGTACGCCGGCATAGCTACGCTGAGCGTTATTAAGGCACCACTCATTTCCCAAAAAGTCATTTGCAAACCATCGGCCCTGGCATTCACCATTTGCTTGTTCAGTATCGAAAACAAAGCACTCAATGCTGCGGCTGCTACACCCAAGAGTATGCCCGTTTTGTAGCGGGTATCAAAATGGAAAATGATATAGATACCTGCCATGCACATGAGGCCCAGCAACAACTCAATGGGTCGCCATTTTCGCCGGGTGATAACAGGCTCTAATAATGCAGAAAAAAAACCAGCAGCAGAAAAACAAACCAACGCTATAGATACATTGCCATACTTGACACTGCCGAAAAAACACAACCAGTGAATACCTACCAAGCTACCAATACCCAACAGCTGCAGGATGGTTTTGCGGGTAGTGAGCACACTCTTTTTCAACCATGTAAATAGGAGCAACAAGGCTACCACCGACAACAACAATCGCCACCAAACCAGTGCCGCTTCGTTGAGGGTAATGAGCTTACCCAAAATAGCGGTAAAACCCGCCAACAATACCGCTATGTGCAATTTGATAAACGCCAACCGCATGTGGGCGAAAATACGCCGCCTGAGGTTTGGCGCAACATTTCATCATTTCAGTGACAGCAGCAGCGCCGAGTTTCATTATTATTGCTATCAACACAAGCTATTGCTATGGAACCCATCATCGTTCTCAAGAATCTTTGGAAAAGTTACAGTGGCACACCGGTACTCAAAGGCATCAATCTATCCGTAATGCCCGGACAGGTGATTGGCTACATTGGCCCCAATGGCGCTGGTAAAAGCACCACCGTAAAAATATTGTGCGGCCTCCTCTCCGACTTTGAAGGTGAAGTATTGGTAGCAGGAAAAGACATTCGCAAAGAGCCGCTGGCAGCCAAGCAAAAAATTGGTTTCATACCGGAGTTGGCAGAGTTGTATGAAACACTAACGCCACACGAATTTCTGCACTTTATGGCCGCTTTGTATGGCATGGATGCACAGGTAGCCGAAGAACGCATGACCAAAATGCTGGGTGCCTTTGGATTGGCAGGCAACCTGCACCAACGCATGGATACGTTTAGCAAAGGCATGCGGCAAAAAGTATTGATTACTTCCGGCTTGTTACACAATCCAGATATCATCATTATGGATGAACCACTGAGTGGCTTAGATGCCAACAGTGTCATCATCATTAAAGAACTGATAGGCAAACTGGCGGCTGAAGGCAAAACCATTTTTTACTGCAGCCACATGATGGATGTGGTAGAAAAAGTAAGTGACCGCATCATCCTCATCAATCAGGGCGAAGTAGTGGCCGATGGTAGTTTTGAAGAATTGAAATCGCAACAAGGCAACCAAAGCCTCGAACGAATTTTTGCGCAGCTCACGGCCAGTGATTCCATCAATCAGGCAGCATCCGATTTGCTGAGTGCTTTTCAATAAGGTTCACACCATTCTTCATACTCATTAAGCCTTGTGTATGCCCAAGCTGAACATTATCAACCAATCATTACTCGGTGCTTTTATGTTGCCCAAAGCCTTGTACCGCAAGGCTGGAGCCAATACTACACAACTCCGCACCATACTGGAATACAAGCTGATGATGGATGACCGTCGTCCTAATAGCTTTCACCAAACCAGCCATAAAAAACAGGACAAACAAATTAGTATGGCCACGCTGGGCACCATGCTCATGTCTTTGTTAATGGGTTTGCTGTTCATCATCGCCTTTTTCGCCAGCGAAGATGTGCTTACCTGCGGTGTTATTTATTTCAGCATGTTCATCATCATGCTGGCTCTTACCCTTATCACCGACTTCACCAATGTATTAATCGATATCCGCGACAATTTCATCATTTTACCCAAGCCGGTAAATGATGCCACGTTTGTGATTGCCCGTATTGTTCATATCAGCATACACGTATGCAAGCTCATGTTGCCCATGGCGCTGCCGGGGCTCATTACAGCATTTGTAAAACTTGGCCCCATCGCTGGTATTGCTTTACTGGCAGGTGTTTTGCTATCCACGGTCTTTACCATTTTCCTTATCAATGCCATTTACTTGTTGGTATTGAAAGTGTCATCGCCACAGAAGTTTAAAAACATCATCAGCTATATTCAAATTGTATTTGCGGTGCTCATTTACGGCGGCTATCAAATTGTACCAAGACTGTTTGAAAAAAGCATTCTTAAAAACGCCGTGATTGGCGAAGCACCTGCACTGCTGCTGGCACCACCTTATTGGTTTGCCGCCTTGCTGAAAGAAAGCACCCAATTCTCTACGCATCCTGTTGTGCTGATGGCTGCAGCATTGGCATTGCTCATGCCTGTGCTGGGCATCTATGTGGTGGTTCGTTTTTTTGCACCCACGTTCAACCAAAAGCTGGCGCAGATTTCCGGTAGTTCGGGAGAAGCTGCGGTAGCAAAAAAAGTAGCCGGCAACCGAACCACTTACAGCCAAATGATGGCCAACCTGTTTACCAATAAAGGAATTGAACAAGCATCGTTTTTGTTTAGCTGGCGCATGATGCTGCGCAACCGTGATTTCAAACTGAAAGTGTATCCGGCCATTGGTTACATGCTGGTGATTTTTGCAGTAAGTTTTTTGCGGGACAACAGCCTGAGTGATGTAGCCGAAGAACTGGATTTGACATCGAGGAAAAGCAACATCACCATCATGATGTTGCTTTACATCACCGGTTTGGTTTCCATCACGTCTTTGGGGCAAATGAATTTTAGTGAGCACTACAAAGCGGCATGGATGTTTCGGGTAACGCCGGTGGCAACGCCTGGACCTATTTTAAGTGGTGCGGTAAAAGCATCCATTATCCAATTTCAACTGCCTGCATTTATGCTGGTAGCGGTACTACTCACCATCATCAATGGGCCCATGGCATTGCTGCATGTAGCTGTAGCTTTTTGCAACCTGTCGCTCATGGCTGTGGCACTGGTCATGTTTAGCAATGATTATTTGCCGTGGTCGGCACCTGTCAACAAAAACAATCAGGGTTCATCGGTAATGAAAACACTGGCATTGATGTTTGCATTGAGTATCCTGGGCTTGCTGCATTCACTGGCCTTTCCGTATTGGTGGGCTTGTGTAGCCTTGGGAGTACTTGCTGGTGCAGCAGCGTGGTTCAGCTTCCGGGATTTGCAAAAAACGGGATGGAATCGGATGAAGACGTATCAGTATTGATGCTCTCACCACAGAGGTTTAGGAGGTAGCGCAGAGGAACACAAAGAGTAAGTAAAGTTTGCAGTCAACAGTTAGCAATTTTCGAGGCGTACGTTCTACTACTGCAAACTGAAAATTGCAAACTGGAAACTTTTTTTTGGAACCACGAAGACACGAAGGAGCACAACGTTTTTCACCTATGTTCCCCTGCAAACTGCAAACATGTACACTGCAAATTTCTTAAGCATTCCCACTCCGCACTTTCTTGCGGTAGTTTTTGAACATGCTGTTCCATTGAATTTTCAACACACCAAGTACGCCTTCTTTTACAATGCCGGTATTCATTTTGCTGACGCCTACTTTGCGATCTACAAAGGTGATGGGCACTTCTACAATTTTGTAGCCCAGCTTCCACGATGCAAACTTCATTTCTATCTGGAAGGCATACCCCACAAAACGGATTTCATCAAAATTGATATCATCGAGCACAGCACGTTTGTAGCATACAAAACCAGCAGTTGCATCCTTCACCGGAATCCAGGTAATCATGCGGGTGTACAAACTGCCGCCTCTTGAATAAATGTGTCGGTCGAGTGGCCAGTTTTCAATGCTGCCCCCTTTTACATAGCGGCTACCAACGGCCACATCGGCACCATTTTCGCAGGCTGCAACCAGCCTTGGCAAATCAGCAGGATTGTGGCTGAAGTCGGCATCCATTTCGCAGATATAATCGTAACCGCGGCTGAGTGCCCATTTGAAACCGTGAATGTAAGCGGTGCCTAAGCCAAGCTTACCGCTGCGTTGTTCTAAAAACAACGTGCCGTTGTACACCGGCAATAACTCCTGCACAATGGCAGCAGTGCCATCCGGCGAGCCGTCATCAATAATGAGCACATGAAAACCCGCCTGCAATTGCATCACTGCTTCGATGATGCCCCGGATATTGTCCCTTTCATTATAGGTGGGTATGATGACCAGCTTTTTCACAGAATTGTACACGATTGAATATCCGCAAACATACAATATCAACTTTTATGAACCGTGATGAGCTTGTGGCAATGGTTTGGTAAAAATACCAACACCCTGCTGCCGCTGCTGCCACACATGCAGCAGGTAGCAAGCCATGACCATTTCGTAGCCCACAAAAAAACGCTCCTGAAAGGCGGGAAATAACAGCCACCGTATAGCAATGACAGCCATCATACCACCGAGCAACCACGGCCATTTAGGTTGTTGCACTGGCCATGTCATCAGCAACAATACAAAAAATAAAGGCATCCAGGTACCGCTCAACTGGCGGAAACTTCTTCCGGCATGTACCACATATTGCTTCAGCGACTGCGTCATGGAATAATTGAAATACCATTCCCAACTATTGCCAAACAACATAGGAATGATAAATGCCAGAATCAACAACAAGCCGCCAGCGATGAGGATTTTAGTCAAATGTTGTTTCCACAATTGAGTGAGTGATGCAGGGGACCACCACAGCAACAACACAGGAATGCACAACAACAACAAATCGATACGGGTAAGCGTAAGCAACAGCAGCAATACAAGCACGATAGCTTTTTGTCGGCCATGCCAAAACAACACATAAAATAAAGTGAGAGTCAGGAAAGATGCCAACGCATCGGGTGTAGTAAGTCGGGCCAATTGTGTGGCATAGCCAAACAACAACAATGTAGTTACTACCAAATCCCAGCCAGGCTTTACCATGCGGCGTACCCACAAATACAATACCGTGGCCATACCTGCAAAGCCAATGATACCGGGTATCCGCATGGCTGTCCACCAATGCAGGCCGGCCTTATAGCCAGCGTACACCATGCCTGTAAACAATGGCTTTACCCTATAAAAACCCAACTGTGCTTCAAAGAAACTGGCATCATTCAGGCATTGTTCTCTGTACGGCACTTCGTGCAACAAAGCAGGCACCACATCGGCAGGCAGTTGCTGCACGTTGGTAAACACTGCCTGATGCAACGCTGCACCCTGCATACCATCGTAGCCGAGCACCACACCGAGGTATGGAATTAAATCCCAGCTAAAAAAGTTGTTGTACAAAGAGAACCACGCTCCCACTGCCGTGGCCAAAACTATGACCAGCAACAACAGGAACGTACGCTGAAAAGAAGCCTGCATGTATCTGCTTATTTTTTGGCCAGCATCATTTTATGCAATATTTCCGTCAGCTTTTGCTTGGTATGCTGCGGAAAGTCGCCCTGCATCATCCAATCGTAGTAGCTGCGTTCCATCCGCAATACATCTTCTACCACTTTGCCTTTATGCTTACCAAAATTGAAAACGATTTTGCCTTCCTGCACAATCATGCGGCGGGCAAAGTCTACAATTTCATCATCACCTACGGCTTTCAAAATACTGTCAACGGTATTGCCAATTTGCGGATAGCGGGCCACTTGTGCATCCAGCACTTCCCAAGTGGCAGTAGCATCTACTTCGGCACTATGGGCATTCTCCAATTCTTTGCTGCAGTAAAATTTATACGCGGCACTCAATGTACGTGGCTCCATCATGTGAAACACTTTCTGCACATCTACCAGCTTACGGCCATCTACATTAAAGTCTTGCCCGGCACGTAAAAACTCTTCCACCAGCAGTGGTATATCAAACTTGTTGCTGTTGTATCCGGCGAGGTCGCAGTTTTCCAAAAACTGTTTGATTTCGTTGCCCGCCTGTTTAAAAGTCGGCGCATCTTTCACCATTTCATTGGTGATGCCATGCACATCAATGGAAGACTGAGGAATCACCATCTCCGGATTGATGAGTTTCCGCTTGACTTGCTTGGTACCGTCAGGCAAAATTTTGACGATGGCAATTTCTACAATACGATCGGAAGACATGTTGATACCGGTGGTTTCCAAATCGATAAATGCCAATGGGCGGGTGAGACTGAGGTTCATAACAAGTAGCAGCTTTCCTGTGAAAACGATGATTTATAATTGAAGGTAGTTGAAAATTTACTGTGCCGGATTTCCCGTGGGCAATTGCATCAAACCGCCGAACAATTCCAACAGATTGATGCCTTCAAAAGTACCACTGCTCATGAGCAATACACTGGCATCTTTTACCTGTAATTGTTCCATCCATTGCTGCAAAGCCGCAGCATCGTTGAGCACCTGTAAGCCGGGCTTGGCAAAGCCATCAGCTACCACTTGCTTATCCAATGGCGGCATTTTTTTGATGGCCAATGCATGCTGGCTATAGTACACAGCAGCTTCGTCGGCCGCATCCAACGCCTGTTTGTAATGCGGCATAAAATCGGCATTCAAACTACTGTACGTATGGAGCTCCAGCAAGACAATGAGTTTACGGTTGGGAAACTGTTGTTTCACTGCATCAATAGTGGCTTTCACTTTGCTGGGTGCATGGGCAAAATCACGATACACGGTGGTATGCTCATTTTGCAACAACACTTCCAAGCGTTTGGAAGCACCGGTAAAACTGCCGATGGCGGCAGCAAACTGAGCCGTGCTCACCCCGGCTTCGGCACAAGCCAGCCGGGCGGCTTCCATGTTCAGCAAGTTGTGGTTGCCAAACACTTTGATGGCTGTTTCGGCACCGGGCCACAGCACAACTGTAGCACCGTTATCAATGCGATGTGCCGGCACACCATATGGAATAAACCGGATATCGCTGCGCAAATTGGCTTGCACCAATGCATGCAGCGTTTCGTCGGTTTGGTTGTAAATGAGAACACCGCCGGGTTCAATTTTCTGGATAAAAATGCTGAACTGCTCCAGGTAAAAATCGAATGTCGGAAACACGTTGATATGATCCCACGCAATGCCCGTAAGAATAGCGACATGTGGAAACAGAAAATGAAACTTGGGCCGCTTTTCCACCACGCTGGCGGGGTATTCGTCGCCTTCGCACACAATGATGGGCGCATCGGTTACCTGCACCGACTGGCTGAAGCCGGGTAGCTTGGCACCCACCAGATAATCGAAAGCCAGGCCTGACTGCTGCAGCACATGCATAATCATGGAAGTGGTGGTGGTTTTGCCATGGCTGCCGCCTACCACAATGCGCTGCTTGGTTTTGCTTTCTTGAAAAATGTATTCCGGGAAAGAATATACCGGAATGCCGAGAGCCTGTGCCTTCAGCAGTTCGGGGTTGTCGGCACGGGCATGCATGCCCAAAATCACGGCATCGAGGCCGCTGTGTATATTGCTTTCGAACCAGCCGATTTGTGCAGGCAGCAAGCCGGCGGCTGCCAGGTTGCTTTTGGCGGGTTCAAAAATCTCATCGTCGCTACCAGTAATGGTATAGCCTTTGTGGTGCAGGGCCAGCGCCAGCTGGTGCATTACACTGCCTCCTATGGAAATAAAATGAATCGTCATACGTTTGAACTGAAAGCAGCAAAGTAAGGTCTTTAAGGGAAGTAAATGATACCTGACTTAGGACAGGCACGAACAATAGAATTAGCCAAAACATTTAAAGAAACTAGGGCTAACATACAAAGCTTAACATCTAATATCTCCATTTATTAAGATGTTATCAACTGAAATTTTGAATACTAGAAAGACATTTTACATTTGACAAATTCTGTCAAGTAAAATATTTCAAATGGAAACCGTTGGGCAAACTATCCGGGCCAAAAGAGAAAGCTTAGGCTTACTACTCAGACAAGTCGCATCATATCTTGACATTGATCAGGCAATCCTCAGTAAAATTGAAAGAAATGAACGTAAACCATCTAGAGACAACATTATAAAACTTGCTGAGATTCTGCAAATGGATGGCGAGGATTTGCTAATACAATTTATGAGTGAAAAAATTGCCTTAGAAATTGCCAATGAACATTGTGCAAGCAAGGTTCTTAAAGCAGCAGAGCAAAAAGTGAAATATTTGAAGTCAAATCTTGAAAAAAATTGAATATGCGGACAAGAGCAGTAGAAACAGGAATAAGCATATTGGAAGAACCGCAATTGGATATTTTATATTACAATAAATCATCCTTAAGTACATCTAATTATGAGAAGAAGGAATCACTAAATGTGCTATCTCTTTTCTCAGGTTGTGGTGGAATGGATTTAGGTTTCGAGGGTGGTTTTTCTGTCTTAGAATCATCTGTAAATGAAATTTTATGCCCTCATTTTATAGATAAGAAACTCAATAATGGTTTTGTTCAACTTGAGAAAACAAAATTCAAGACAGTATTTGCTAATGATATTTTTACTGATGCAAGAAATGCTTGGGTAAATTATTTTTCTAAACGTGGTCATGACTCTGCAAATTTTCATAGAGAAAGTATTGTAGACCTCGTAAAAATGTATCGGAATGGAGTAAATGTTTTTCCGAAAAATATTGATGTTGTTACAGGTGGCTTTCCTTGCCAAGACTTTAGTGTTGCTGGCAAACGAAATGGATTCAATTCGCATAAAAATCACAAAGGAGAAATAATTAAAAATGAAACAGCGTCGATAGAAACCCGCGGGCAACTATACATGTGGATGAAAGAAGTAGTAGAAATCACACAACCAAAAGTATTCATTGCAGAAAACGTAAAAGGTCTTGTAAATCTTGGAGATGTAAAAACAATTATCCAAAATGACTTTTCCTCCGCAAATGGGAATGGATATATTGTGCTTGACCCCCAAGTTTTACACTCCGCAGATTTTGGTGTTCCTCAATCTAGAGAAAGGGTAATATTTATTGGCATAAAAAAATCGGCATTGAAAAAGTCCGCATTGAAAGAATTGGAAAAAGAAAAGATTTCAATGCGATATAATCCTTACCCAAGTCCTACTCATTCCTTCACAGTTGAAGGAGGGAAACTAAAACCATTTGTGCAGCTTAGAGAGGTATTTAAACACCTAGAAGAACCAGAGCAAACTAAGGACTTATCTCAAAGATTTTACTCAAAAGCAAAATTTATGGGTAAACATTGCCAAGGACAAACAGAGATAAAACTCTCAAATATTTCACCTACAATTCGATCTGAACATCATGGTAATATTGAATTTAGGCGACTGTCCAAAGAAAATGGAGGACAGATTGAAAGCGAATTAAAGAAAGGCCTAAAAGAAAGGAGATTAACCATCAGAGAGTGTGCCTTAATTCAGACCTTCCCTCCAGACTATGACTTTGTAATTGAAAATAAGAATGGAAGAAAAGGTTCCTTTTTAGTTAGTCCATCCCAGGCTTATAAAATAATTGGTAACGCCGTTCCACCTTTACTAGCCTATAACTTGGCAAAGAGGATTGAAGAAATTTGGGATTTATATTTTAAGAAAGCACAATGATAGTATCAACAAATCCACACCCGGAAAAGAACGAATTTGATTCATTGCTTGGCTCAACAATTTCTGAGTTGAATGCACATGCTAAAAATTCTTCTAAAAAAGTATCCACCCTTATAGGTAGAAATCTTGAGCCATATGTAAAAGACTTAATGACAGATTTAGCCAAAGGGACAACTTTCGAAAATTCAATTGAGTTAATTGGGGGGCAAAAGTTCCCCGATATTGTTGCAAAAAAATATTATGGTATTGAAGTAAAGACAACAACACAAAATCATTGGAAAACAACAGGTAATAGTGTTTTAGAAAGCACAAGAGTTGACAATGTAGAAAGAATTTTCATGCTGTTTGCAAAGTTAGCAAGCCCAGTTGAATTCCGTTGTCGGCCTTATGAAGAGGTGCTATCTGAAGTTGTAGTAACACATTCGCCTCGGTACTTGATTGACATGAATTTGGAAAAAGGAAATACCATTTTCGATAAAATCAAAATGCCTTATGACACGTTACGAAAAAAGGGAAATCCAATCAGACCAATAGTTGATTATTATAAAAGTAAGCTAAGGCCAGGCGAAGAACTTTGGTGGATGGATGCTGAAAACAATAGTAAGCCGAGCAATATTGTCATCAGGATTTGGAATAATTTATCGCTAAAAGAAAAACAAGAACTCAAAAATAGAGCAATGACTTATTTCCCCGAACTTTTCGGAAATAGTAATGATAAGTTTGGACGACTTGCAATTTGGCTAGTTACTAGAGAAGCTGTTGTTTGTCCGAATGTTCGTGATTTATTTACTGCAGGTGGAAAAATCGATATCATAGTAGGTAAAAAAACTTATAAAAAAGTTCCGAGAATATTCTTGAATTTATTTGATAACGTTCTCAGTATCGTTGAGACTATAATTAATACATCTGCTTTTGAATTATCTGATTATTGGGAAACAAAGACTACTGAGAAAAATAAACTTTACGATTGGATTGACTTAGTTGCAAAATATTCAATGAAAATTCAAGATGCTAATCATTTGAACATAAGACAAATATTGACTGAATTGGTTTTAAAATAGCCTCCATTTTTTCAATGATTGAACATTTACAGGCATTCTGCTGTACCTTTAAATCTCAAATTTTATCCATCATGCGTAAAGTATTTGCATTGGCCATGATTGCTGTGTTGGCCCTCGGCATTAGCAGCTGCGCCAGCAGCAAGCGTGGCATTGGCTGCCCCGGCAATCCTACGGCTATCCGTCGGTAATTGTTGCACCCCAAAGATTTAGGCTTCCGGATGTCGTGGAATTTACTCCAGTCGGCCGACCAATTGACGCAGCTCGTTGCGCAGTCGGCCAGCAAACCGCAACTCATTTTTAAGCACAGTACCCGTTGCAGCATCAGTAGCATGGTGTTGCACAGGCTCGAACGTGCCGGACTGAACGACCAGCTCGACTGGCACCTGCTCGACCTCATTGCCCACCGCCAGCTCTCCAACCACATCGCCGAGCATTTTGATGTATGGCACGAAAGCCCGCAGGTATTGCTCATCAAACAAGGCGAATGCATTTTTGATGAAAGCCACATGGGTATTCAGATGGCGGAGATTGTGGCGCAAGCCACCAGTTGATACAAGTGGTGATTTTGTCATAACCACAAGGGAATTGAGTTTTCTTTTCTTCCAATCCTTCATAAATCAATGTGGTTCATGTAGCAGCATTGTTACTTTCTTTTTCTTGAAAAAAAGAAAGTAACCAAAGAATCCCGATAGCTATCGGGATCAAGGCAAACCCGATGCCTCCGGCCTCCCGATAGCTATCGGGATTGCCCGGCCAACGCCTCCCCCTGTGTGATTTTTCTTTGAAACACTTTACTTGATTTACTACTTGTCTGCCTGATATTTTATTTTAATAGTGCAACACATCGGTCAATATTCTCTTGTCTACCTGCATCCTTCCCTGTCTTTTTTCCGTAGTTTTAGCTGATACAGCAAAGCAATCGAATGTATGCAGGTAACAATTTTTGGCGCCACCGGAATGGTAGGCAAGCAACTCATGATTCATGCACTGGCCAAGGGCTGGAAGGTGAACGCTTTTGGGCGCAATGTCGAAAGCTTAATTGATGAAGACCTGCGTTCGGAGCAGTTGCACAGCATCAAAGGCTATGTGTTTGATGAGGGTGATGTACGCAAAGCCCTGCAAGGCAGCGATGCGGTACTATCGGCGCTGGGCGGCGCTTTTGATGGTACCGACAAGGCCCGCAGCCTCGGCATCAAAAACATCATTGCCCAAATGAAAGCCACCGGCATTCGCCGCATTGTAGCACTCGGCGGGCTCGGCGTGTTGCCCGACGAAAACGGCCATTATGTAATGGATGCACCCGATTATCCTCAGGAATATGTACCCGTAGGACAAGAGCACAAACAGGCCTACGAATACCTCAAAGCGTCCGACCTCGACTGGACTTTTGTGTGTGCTCCCAACATTTTACCCAAGGAAGCCGACAATCATTTTATGGCGCTGGAAGAACACATGCCCAGCAGCTGGGAAATCAATGCCGGCAACCTGGCTTTGTTGATGGTACAGGAAATAGCATTTCCACAATACCTCCACCATCGGGTAGGAATCAGCAATATTGTGGGCGAATAACACACCCATTTCCAATTACCATCAACCAATTCATTTGCAACTCATCACCACCCCCGACGAAGTAGCTGCGCTGGCTCTCGACCGTTTTGAAGAAAACGAGCATTTCAAAGCCCATCTCAAAACACTGGATTCAGAGGTGATAGATGAAGCGGTGATGCGCCTGAACAAGGAAGCAGAAGCGGGCATAGATTGCCTTGCCTGTGGCAAATGCTGCACCCGTTTGATGGTGAATATTGATGATGCAGCAATCGTACGTCTCAGCAATAAGCTTCAACTGACCGAAGCACAATTCAGGGAACGGTTTGTAGAAGGCGGCTCCTTCATGTCTTTTCTCAATGCCATCCCCTGCCAGTTTCTTGATGGCAAGGCATGCCAGGTGTATGAGATAAGGCCCGATGAGTGCCGTAATTTTCCGCAGCTCGACCGGCCGGGTTTTACCACCCGCATGTTTGGCACATTCAGCCATTACGGCATGTGTCCGCTCATTTACAATGTGGTAGAAGGATTAAAAAAAGAAACCGGTTTTTTTATCGCATCAGCTTAGTAGGCTGTCCAGCCACCATCTACCGGCAATGCAGTGCCCGTAAGGGTTGCTGCTGCTTCGCTGGCTAAAAACACCGCCAGCTTGCCGAGTGTTTCTACAGGTATAAAATCTTTTACTGCCTGTCGGCCCAGCATTACTTTTTTCACCACTTCCTCTTCTGTCATGCTGTGCACTTTCATTTGATCGGCTATTTGCTTTTCTACAATGGACGTTTTTACATAGCCGGGGCAAATGGCATTGCAGTTGATGTTGAACGGTGCGCCTTCCAACGCCAGCACTTTGGTAAGCCCCACCAGGCCATGCTTGGCCGCTACATACGCCGACTTAAATTCAGAGGCCGTTAATCCATGTGCAGAAGCAATGTTGATGATGCGTCCAAAACCATTAGCCTTCATGCCGGTCCATACGGCTTTGCTCAGGTAAAAAGCCGAGCTGAGGTTGATACCTAAAATAGCTTCCCATTTTTCTGCCGGAAATTCATCGATGGGTGCCACGTATTGAATGCCAGCATTGCACACCAACACATCAATGCTACCAAATTGTGCGATGCCCTGCTGCACCATTTGCGCAATGGCATCGGGCTGCAACATGTTGGCATTCGAAAACAAACCTTCAACGGAATGCGCTGCTGCAAGTTCTGCAGTAATGGCTTCGCCGTTAGGCTCCAAACCATTGAGGTAAAGATTGTATCCGGCTTTGGCAAATTCACGGGCAATGCCGAAACCAATACCACTGGTACCGCCGGTAATCAACACTGTTTTTGGCATAGCAATCAATTGAATGCACAAGCTACAGGTCTGAACATTTTTACAGCACAAAAACTGTAGCCAATGGCCGCATTTTTCTGGTGAAAGTGCAGCCCAACGCCGTTGTTACTCTGCTGCAATAAAATGAACGGCCACAATTTTATCGCCGCTGATGGTATAAATAGCGATGGCAGCCAAGGGTGGAACGCCTTTTTTAAATACCACCGATTCCTGGTCAATTACGGTATTGCCCTGTACGATTCTGTTGACAAGCGTACAATGCAAATCGGGCGTTTGGGCAAACATACCTGTGTACTCCTGCCGCATGGTTTCCTTGCCTTTGTACAACAGCTTGTTGGGAAACATATAGACCGCCACTGTATCGGCGTAAGGTTGTAAAAAAGCGTTGATGTCACGTTTGTTGTAGGCATCCAATTGCTGCTGTGCCAGCTGTGCCGGCAGGCTGGGCGTAGTTTGTGCAAAGGCATTACCAGCCATCAACAGCAAACACATGCTGAGGAAAAAAGGGACACTTATTTTCATAGGATAAATTGTTGCGACAATGTAAGACCGCCAACTGTTTTCCACAAGCGTATCAGCATACAATTTGTAAACACGAATTCAAGCACTTTTACCAAAAGAAGCCAACGTGACGATTTCAGCTTTTATACAACGCACCCTTTTTTTGTTGATGGCCGCAAGTCTGGCTGCTGTTGCAACAGCACAAAACAGTGGCCTGCAACCTGTGTTGCAAACCGGGCATGAAGATGATATTTTGTTTGCTGACGCAGATGCTTCGGCACAAGTATTGGCCACGGCGGATAAACACAACGTAATACTCTGGAACAGCAGCAATGGCCGGCAGTTGCGCAAAATCACCAGCGGGCAAACCATCAGGGGGATGGCCCTGTGCAACAAAGCATCGCAGCTGGCTATTCTTTTGTACGACTACGGCATTGTGTCGGCTTTGTATTGGTACAATACACAAACCGGAGCACTCACTGACAGCATCAGCTTTAAACAAACCAATGCATGGGGCAGTTCATTTCCGCCAATGGATGCCCTCATCAGCAGTGGCCAAAACGATGAAGTAGCCGTTCGGTCTTTCAGCACTTTGCAGCTCATCAATCTTACGACGAAACAGCGCAGCCCGGCAATTGAACTGTTTTCTTACGACAATCAGATAGCGTACAATGCATCAACACAACGCTGGCAGATTGCTGCCAACCGCAACGACCAGGTGGAGCTGCATTACATCAACGACAGCTATACCAAGCAGCTTCAAACCATTTACGACCGCAGCGAAAAGCCGATGGCGCTTAGCTTTCATGCATCGGGTAAAATGGCCATGCTACTGGCGCCCAACAAGCTGATGATTTTTAACGACGCAGATACCACGCTGCAGGAAGAAACGCTACGCGGCAGTAACAACATTCGGAGTTATGAGCACTACGATGTTCGTTGGAATATTGCGGGCAATTTGTTGCTCAGCAATATTGGGCAAGATGCCCATGTGTATGATGCCCATCAGCAAACATGGATCAACGATAAAAACGATGCTTTGAAATATGCCAATCATGTATTGGCCATTGATGACAGCAATGATAAAATAGCAGCGATAGGCAAGCAATTGCCCAGCATACTTCGCTGGCCGCAGCAACAAAACTTTACCAGTTTTGATACCAAAGTGATGAGCCTGCAACAGCTGCGATTTTCACCCAACGGAAAAATGCTGTCATCGGTACCCGGCATCACGTTTGCAGATTACAGCCATGTAATTGACCTCAGCACCGGCAGGCTGATGCACAACCGCAATTATCCATTGGGTATTTATCAATGGCTAAGCGATTCGCTGGTGCTCACCACCGTACCCAATGACTTTGGCGACAAGCCCAAGCTGGCGCAGGTTTGCAACTTTTATACAGGCAACGTGTTGCAAACTTTTGTACCCCCCAAAGCCGAAAAAAAACCGGAAGCAGCGTTGCTTTCACCAGACAGAAAAGCATTTGCCAGCATCAATGCGTTGTACAAAGAACTGGTGATTTTAAAAGGCCCACAGTTTAGCCAGCAAACAAGGATGCTGCTGCCTACTACCACTTCCACGCATATTGAATTTACGCCGGATAGCCGCTACCTCATTGTGGGTAGTGAAAGCATCCGTATTTATGATATTCAAAGCAACAAATGGAAGGTATTGAGAGACACGGCAAGGGTGTACAGCATCGATAATTTTACGGTAACGCCAGACAGTAAAGAATTGTGGTTTGAGCTGTTGGACAACAAGGTAGAAACCGTCATCTACAGCTACAGCTTTTCGACCGGTGAATACCGATTGAAAAGAAAATCGGACACTCTCATCAGCATCATCAAACATCATCCCACCAAACCCATGTATGCCATTGGTTATTTCAATGGTGTGGTGGAAATACGGGATGCTCAAACAGATGTCATTTTGTTTCTGCAAAAAGTGCATGATGCAGTAGTGGATGAAGTATTGTTTCACCCGACCAGAAATTGGGTGAGTACCTTGGGCAGCGACCAATTGTTGCGTTGCATTGACATCGACAAACAAAGCACTCAATACAGCATGGCATTGCTGAGCAATGCGGCAGAAAAAGGGCCCGCCATTTTTACCCCCGACCGCTATTACATGATGCCGCCCACACTCACCACCGAAATGCATTTTGCCAAAGGCTTTCAAACCTACTCCTTCGCCCAGTTTGACCTGCAGCTGAACCGCCCCGACATTGTATTGCAACGCATGGGCGAAGCAGCGCCAGAGCTGATACAAATGCAACAAAAAGCTGCAGAACGCCGCTGGCAAAAAGCAGGCATGACGGCCGCACAAGATTTGCAGGCTTTCGACAGCATGGAGCCCTTGCTGTTGTACAACCGCAAGGAGCTCAGCAACAGCAGCACAGAGCCGGTGGTTGAGATGCAGTTTATTACCCGATATGCTGCAGCAAACATCAAGCAACTAACGGTGTATGTAAACGGGCAAAAAGCCTACACCGGCAAAGCAGGTACCAACCGTTGGAAAATTCCGGTAGCACTAAGTGCTGGCAACAATTTGATTGAGGCGTCTTATCTCAACAACAATGGCACCGAAAGCCTGCGGGAAAGCATCGACATTACTTTCGAACCCGTAACACCTGTTGAGGCCCGCACTTATTACATCGGCATTGCGGTATCGCACTACGCCGACAGCAATTACAACCTGCAATATGCTACCAAAGATGTGCAGGATATTGCGCAGCGTTTTCAACAGCAATACAGCAATGCATCTGTGCATTTGTACACCGACACTGCAGTGACGCTGCCCTTACTCGACCGCATTCATCAACTGCTACAACAAACCACCGTACACGACCGTGTGGTTGTCTCCTACTCCGGCCATGGTTTGTTAGATACCGGTTACAATTTTTACCTCGCCAGTTATGCAACCAGCTTTGAACAACCAGCCTTGCACAGCATTCCATATGCCAGTCTCACCAATATTTTTACAGATGTACCGGCCAGGCAAAAGCTCTTGCTGATAGATGCCTGCCACAGCGGTGAAATAGACAAAGAAAATGTGCAGTTCAACTTTGGCAGCAGCATGGCAGCCAAACCTTTGGGGCGCAGCAGCATTCGCAAAGTGCAAGGCAAAACACAGCTAGGCAATACCGTGAAGCTGATGGAAACTTATTTCACCGATGTGTCGAAAGATTTGGGTGTCAATATCATTTCCGCTGCAGCGGGTGAAGAGTATGCTCTGGAAAGCAGTGAGTGGAACAACGGTGTTTTTTCGTACAGTTTTATGCAGGCTTTGTTCGATAAAAAAGCAGACAGCAACTATGATAAAAAAATAACGCAAACAGAGTTGCGTAAATACATGCAGCAGCGGGTACAGGAACTCACCAATGGCAAACAACAACCTACCAGCCGTAGTGTAAATGCCAGCTACGATTGGGCGTTTTAAGCTCAGGCTTGCTGCATAGCGGTTACCAGTTTTACGGTTTCAACAGCCTCTTGCACATCGTGTACCCGAAGTATGTGGGCTCCTTTTTGCAAGCCAATGGTATTGAGTACCGTGGTGCCATTCAATGCTTCAGCAGAGGTGGTACCTAAGGTTTGGTAAATGGTTCTTTTGCGGCTGATGCCCATGAGCAAAGGACGTTGTAATGAGTGCAGCACTTCCATCTGGCGCAACAATTGAAAATTATGTGCCGTGGTTTTGGCAAACCCAAATCCAGGGTCAATAATCACATCATTTATACCAGCCGCCTGGCATGCCGCCAATCGTTCAATAAAATAATCCAGGATGTCTGTCAGCAGATTGTCGTACTCGGCCAGTTGGTTCATGCTGCCGGGTGTACCCTTCATGTGCATGCAGATGTAGGGCACCTGCAGGCGGCCAACAGTCGGCAGCATCTCCGCATCAAGATGGCCACCGCTTACATCATTTACAATATGTGCCCCGGCTTGCACGGCAGCTTCGGCTACCGCCGCATGAAAGGTATCCACACTAATCAGCAGGTTGGGGCAGGCGGATGCAATGGCCGCAATGACAGGCACTACGCGGTCGGTTTCTTCGGCCGCCCCTACCCAATCGGCACCGGGGCGGGTGCTTTGGCCGCCAATATCCACCATTGCTGCACCTGCTTTTTGCATGTGCATTGCGGTGGCTACGGCTTCCTCCACTTGTGTTTTGCGGCTGTTGGCAAAAAAAGAATCGGGCGTGGTATTGATAATGCCCATCACCATGGGCTGGTCGATGACGACAAGTTTTCCCCTGCAATTGAGTGTATACATGCGGTTGATAACGAAGCTTTACTTTTGGCTGCCGGTAAAAGTACCACATCGCATGACTAAAACAATTGAACAATACAACGCCGCCATTGCATCTGCCCGAGATATTTTTATGAAGAAAGCCAGCGATTATGGCACTTCGTGGCGGGTGCTGCGGCCCATTTCTGTAGCCGACCAAATCTACATTAAGGCCCGCCGCATAAGGCAGTTGCAGGAAAATGAACTGCAGCTGGTGGCCGATGATATTCCCAGCGAATTTCGTGGCATTATTAACTATGCCATCATTGGACTCATTCAGCTCGACATTGACAATGATGAAATTGAAACCCTGCCGCTGGAAGAATGTGCCAGCCGGTACGATGAAAAAGTGAGCATCGTTCGCCAGCTAATGGAAATGAAAAACCACGACTATGGCGAGGCCTGGCGGGAAATGAGTCAGGAAAGTTTTGCCGACCTGATTATGATGAAGATTTACCGCATGAAGCAAATCATTCGCAACGAAGGCAAAACCATCATCAGTGAAGGGTTGGATGCCAACTATATGGACATCATGAACTACGCGGTGTTTGCCCTGATACTGCTGGCCGAAGCGGAGCAGCTGTGAGGTAACAGATAACCCATGTTAAAAAAACGTTTTTCATTTACCCAAACCCACTTCACTTTTTTAGCATGAAAAGTATCGTCAACATACTGCGCATTCTTACCGGGCTGTTGTTCATTTTCAGCGGGCTTATCAAAGCCAACGATCCGCTAGGGCTTGGCTACAAAATGGACGAATACTTTACCGTATGGAACTGGCACTGGGCCAGCCCATTTAGCCTGTACCTGAGCATAGGCATGAATGTGCTGGAAATAGTGGCTGGCGTGGCATTGCTGCTGGGTTGGGCACCTAAATTCATCACCCGGCTGCTGCTGGTGCTCATGGTCTTTTTCACCTTCCTGACCGGCTATGCCGTACTCAGTGGAAAAATAAAAACCTGTGGTTGCTTTGGCGATTGCGTTCCATTGCAGGCATGGCAATCTTTTGTAAAAGATTTGGTGCTAACGGCCATTATATTGGTGCTTGTTTGGAAACATGAATTCATAAAAGCAGTACTACCGCTTCGGGCCAATTTGTTTGCTGTTTTGTTTAGCACCGGCATGGTGTTTTTCGGCCAGCTCAACGTGCTCAAGCATTTGCCATATGTAGATTGCCTGCCATATGCGGCGGGTAAAAACCTGCTGCAACAAATGGATCCGCCACCGGGCTCCATACCTGATAGCGTAGCCATTTTTTATACCTATAGAAAAGCGGGTCAAAACGTGGTGTTTGATGCCATGCACTTCCCCACCGACTTTGATGAGTCGAGCTACGAATATGTGAGCCGCGAAGAAAAAGTGGTACGCAAGGGCAATGCAGAACCTGCCATCAAAGACTTTGCGCTGTACAACAGCAACAAAACAGATACCACCCGCCAGCTGTTGCAAGCCAGCGGTAAGCAGCTGCTGTTTGTAGCCAAAGATTTTAATGGCTACAAGCCCGAGTGGCAGGAACTGTTTGTAAAACTGTACACCAAGGCCAGGGAAAAATCCATTCCGTTTTTCATTGTAAGCAACCAACCGGGTGATGTGGAAGAATGGTTTAACCAAACCAACCACTTCAATATTCCGGTGCTTACCTGCGATGGCACAGTGCTTAAAACCATGCTCCGCAGCAAAGTGGGCGTGGTAGCGTTGCAAGGTGCTACCGTAGCTGTCAAATGGAGTGATGCTGATATGAACGAAGCGGTGAAATGGATGAACGGGCTGTAACAGCGCATCGTTAAAATAGCGGCCGGCAAACAACGGCGGCCTGTTCATTGCAAATAATACTGCAAATTGCAGCCCGATAAAACCTCCAGCGTTGACCAAACTCGATTGGTACATATTGCGGCAATACATTTCCACTTTTGTGTTTGCCATTTTGCTTCTCACATTCATCACCGTAGTGATAGATACCAGTGAGCACTCCGACGATTTTGTAAAAAGCGGCCTCAGTACCTGGGAAATTATTAAGCAGTATCATTTCGGTTTTGTGCCACGGATGATTACGTTGCTCTTTCCGTTGTTCATTTTCATTTCGGTCATTTTCTTTACCAGCAAGCTGGCTGGCCGCACAGAAATTGTCGCCATCCTCGCCAGCGGTATTTCTTTCAACCGTTTTTTGCGCCCTTATTGGATTGGCTCTATCCTGTTTGCCGTTTTGTTGTGGCTGTCTTTCCGATACGTAACACCTATTGCCAATGGCATTTTTTCTACGTTTCAAAACAAGTACATCGATAACCCCAACTATAGTGGTGAATACAATGCCAGTACCATTTACTTCCGCAACGATAGTACGCACTATGGTTCTGTAAGCTATTTTGATACGGCTACTAAAAGAGGCAATGCCTTTACGCTGCAGGAAATAAAACACAACGAACTGAAGCAAAACATACGGGCCGAAAGCCTGGTGTGGGACACCGCCAAAAAACGCTGGAAACTGGAAGTGGTAACCATTCGGGATATCAACGGTGATGTAGAAAAAGTGCGCCAGATAAACGACACGGTGATTAACCTCAACTTTAAACCCAGCGAGTTTAAGAAAGGCCAATACACCAAAGACATTTTGAAAACGCCAGAGTTGCAAGAGTTGATTCGGAAAGAAAAACTACGAGGCACAGAAGGCATCAACGATTTGATTGTGGAACGACACCGCCGAGATGCTACTCCTGTAAGCATTGTGTTGCTCACCATGATGGGTGTAGCGGTGAGCAGCCGCAAAGTTCGTGGTGGCAGTGGCTTGCATTTGGCCATGGGTATTATTCTGGCAGCCCTATTTATCCTTACCGACAGGTTTAGTACCATATTCAGTACCAAGGGTAATTTTCCGCCTGCTCTTGCAGCGTGGACGCCCAACCTGATTTTCTTTTTTGTAACGATTTACCTGTTTAAAAAAGCGCCCAAGTAACGCTAGGGCATTGCTGCATTAGAGTGGCACTGTTATTTCCAATTTGCAGCCTTCGCCGGGAGCAGAAATGATACGCATTTCACCGGCATAAAACTGAACCCGGCTTTGCATATTGCGCAGGCCAATACCTTTTGCTTTTTCTTTGGTATCAAATCCCACACCATTGTCTGTGATGGTCATTTGCAATTGTGTGGGGGTAGAAGCCAGCACAATGGTAACAACGGTAGCTTTTGCATGCTTGTTGATATTGCTGATTTGCTCTTGTGCTATGCGATACAGCATCAACTCTTTTTGCTCATCAATGGCTACAGCAGGATCTAAGTGATTGATGAGTGTGATTTCATGGCCATGTGCATTGGCAAACTGGCGAGACAAACTTTGCAGGGCATCAATCAATCCGGTGTCGCCCAGCGTGGGCGTAACCAGCGTGTGAGATAAGGTACGGATTTCATCCACGGCAAGATTGACGCATTCGAAGCCTTGCTGCACTAAATGGTGCGGAATGATTTCATGCTTTTTGGCACGTGCCAGGTAAATTTTTGCAGTAGCCAAAATCTGATTGATATTGTCGTGTAGTTCTTTGGCCAGTTCGTTGCGTTCTTTTTCCTGTGCTTCAATGGTGAGTTGTGTGGTAAGCTTTTGCTGTTCAAGCTGCCGGTCTACCAGTTCCTTTTCCAGCCTTTTTTGATCGGTAATATCAATCGACAGAATGAGTATGCCTTCGGGCACAGGCTGAACGCTCAACTCGAACCACCCCTTGCTGCCATCCGGAAACTCAAACTCGTTGACAATGGTTTTTGAAATTCTGCTTTGCATGCAGTTTTGCAACTCAACAAACAACGGCGCTTTTTCAAAGCCGGGATACACATCCATCATTCTCCTGCCCAGTAATTCAGCTTCTGAAAACTTGCTCTGCCGTATCACCACTTTGTTTAAAAACAGGTAGCGCCAGTCGAAGGAAATGATTTGGATACCTTCCTGCATGTTTTCCAGCAAGCCTTTGTAGTGTGTTTCTTTTTCCAGCACTTCCCGGGTTTTTTCTTCTACCCTTTTTTCCAGTGTGGCATTCAACATTTTAATTTCCTGCTCCGCACTTTTGGCTGCCGTTTCATCACCCACAAAACCCATCAGGAAAGAGGGTTTTCCTGCTTCGTTGTAAAAAATGCGGCTCTTACACCATATCCATCCCAACGTGCCGTCAGCTTTTATAATGCGGCAATCAAACTCAAGGTCTCTTTCTCCACCCGAGGCTACTTCCCAGGCTTTGTGCACTTTTTCATGGTCTTCCGCCACCACGTGTTTTTCAAAAAACAGATCGAATGACCAATCCTTCACTGGTGTATCATACCCCATGATTTTATCATGAAGTGCAGATCGCTTTATATCACCTGTAACCAAATCAATCGTCCACGAGCCAATGCCTGCACTTTCCAATGCAAACGCCAGGTTTTCCATCGATTTTCGCAGCTCCGCTTCCGATGCTTTCAATTGTGCTTCTGCACTATTTCGTTCCTGGTTTTTACGATAAATAATTAAAAACGTGGTAACAATGAGCAACAATGTAAGCCCCTGAAAAATGACAATGATGCGGTTGGAATTCGTAATGGTTTTATTATTCCTTTCTTCCCTTATTTCGAGCAATGCATTTTCGTGTTGTTGCATGTCGCCAATAAGGCTGCGGAGTTTACTGCCTAAGTATAATCCTTCATTCGCCGCTACGGTCAACCTGTCTGGAGTGAGTTGCCCCTTTTTCTGTAAAGCGATCATTTCCCGCCTTGAATGGATATATGTTTCCACCATGCGGCTCAACGAGTCAACCCTTTCCTGCTGCTCACCATTGTCAAGCGTGAGCTTTTTGAAATGCTATATTTCACGAACAATAGCTATCGAAAGGCTATCGAATGCGGCTACATAATATTGATCTTTTGTAACAAAAAAGCCACGAATACTGCTTTGCATTTCTGCAGTCATCTTGCTTATCCTTTCCGACATTAGCTGCCTCTCGTAAGTGTGGCGGATTGTTATTTCACTATCGGCCCGTTGCTTGTTGTTATCACTAATGGCAAAAAAGATGAAAATCAACAGTAACAACGACACCGCAAAATAGACGCCCACTTTTTGCTCAAATGTGAGTTTGAAGTTTGCCAAATGCCGGCTCTTCAGCAATGATGTGCTCAGTAGTAAAAACAATATGGCCGTAAGCAATGCTGTTTTGGCCAACCATGGAATGGCCTGCAAAAAACTACTGCCGAAAAGCTGGTTTAAAAATACCAATGCCGAAACGCTGATGACGCCAATAAGACTGATCACACAAAACCACAACATTCTTTTTGACTGAATGAAAAGAATGATCAACGAAATAATGACAAAGCTTAACGAAGTGTGCACACTTGGCCTGCCGGCATATTTTGTTTCAACGGGGTTGGGATCATCTTTCCAAATCAGTTCATCAATACCTGCATTGAAATCAAAAATGGTTTGAGAGGCACTGAGCAAGCCAAAAACAAACATGAACAATGCAATGCCTTTTGCCCACTGCACATAGCGGGGTTCTGCTTTTTCTTCCAGCAACCATACAGCAGTACCCAGCAATAAAAAACCAACTGCCGTATTGAATTTGATGTTGATAATGCCAGGTAAAACCGACTTGAATATATTGACATTGAATATCCAACCATATACTACCAGTATAGCCGCAACAATCACTATTGCCGACAATACTTTACTAGTATGAAGTTTTTTCAACATCAATTGTAGCTGGATATTAAATGAACTCACCTGTTATGCAAGAGGAGAAGATGAGTCAGTTACTAACGTGAATGTAGGGGTAAACAAATTGAAAAACAATGACATATGACGCTAATTACCCGGTTTTGACATTCCTGTGAGCTGAATGACCGATTTGTGCCCAAATATCTTTTCCGTCAATGGTCTTTTCTTCATGTTAAACGGTTATTGAATTACACTTTTTCTTTGGCTTTCAGCGCTGCTGCAGCACCTTTATTGAAAATAATTTTATATAAAAAAACAACCGCTGTAACGGCGAAAATGGCGGCAATACTGTATTGCACCACGTTCATGTGGCTATGCATGTTTTGCAGCAGCACCTGCCCGCCTATTACAAACACAGCCAATCCAATAAGGGTGCCAATACCAATGCCCACACTGTACCAGTTAAACTGCTGCCCATTAGCCTGCAAAATGCCTTTGCTAAACAGCACCGTACTCCACCCAAACCAAAACGGAATTTGCATAGGGTTGAGAGCACTCATGGTTACGCCCAATATAAACGGATGTACATCGGCATTCAGAATCACATTTTTTCCTGCTTGTGCGGGGTTGCTGGCTGCCATAAAACTGGTAACCGCCAAGGTGGCTACAATAACAAAAGCCAGCCAGTCCATCAATCGTAGGAGTCCGGCCCGGTGCCTTATCCAATTGATGCCCACCAGCGACACACGTACATAGGCTACCTCAATAATAGCTGCTCCTATGCCAAACAGGCTGGCATGCCACACACCTTCGGCAATAGAAATTTGCATGGCCGCCACATTAATGGTGCCCAAAGGCAAAGTACCCAAGGCACTGATGCCCAATCCCCAAAAAGCAATACGCAGCAATGCTTTCATTTCTCCCACATTCTTCAAAGCGGCCAAATATAACCGACCTGAACCAGCCCTGTGAACAAGCCATACAAAATGTGGCAAACTGATGGCGAACAGCTACCTTCAAACCCGCATTTTTGTATATCGATTGCCTGCCGATGTATTGGCTGGTAAACAATGACTAAGCTTAGAACATATGAATGTAAAAACCATGGCCCAATGGGCTGCCGAAGGCACTGCGCCGGATATTTTATTTTGGGTAGGATGTGCCGGCAGTTTTGATCAGCGGGCACAAAAAGTAACCCGAGCTTTTGCTCAAATACTGGATGCTGCTGGTGTAAGCTACGGCATACTGGGTGCCGAAGAAATGTGTACCGGCGACCCTGCCCGCCGGGCAGGTAATGAATTTTTATTTCAGATGATGGCCAGCCAAAATATTGCCGTTCTCAATGGTTATGAAGTAAAAAAAATAGTAACCACCTGTCCGCATTGCTTTAATACACTGAGCAATGAATACCCCGAACTGGGTGGCAAATACGAAGTGGTGCACCACACCACGTTGCTGCAGCAACTCATCAATGAAGGGAAAGTGAAAATGAAAGAAGGCGGTAGTTTCAAAGGTAAACGCATTACCTACCACGACAGCTGCTACCTCGGCCGGGCCAACCAAATTTATGAAGCGCCCCGTGCCGTGCTCGAAGCCCTCGATGCCGAGCTGGTAGAAATGAAACGCTGCCGCAGCAATGGTTTGTGCTGTGGTGCCGGCGGTGCACAAATGTTTAAAGAAGAAGAAAAAGGCGATACCCGTGTCAACTGGGAACGTACCAAAGAAGCATTGGAAACACAACCCGCTGTCATCGCTTCTGCATGCCCTTTCTGCAATACCATGCTTACCGATGGTGTAAAAGTGAACGAAAAAGAAACTGAGGTACAGGTACTGGATGTGGCAGAACTGGTGGCGCAAAGTTTGGCATGATTGCTGAAGTAAAGCCCCCGATTAATACAAGCATTTTTTAGAAGTAATACCCTACACAAGCCACTATGTCGAGCATTTTGATTATTGATGATGAAAGAGCCATTCGCAACACCCTCAGCGAAATTTTACAACACGAAGGCTACAAAATTGATGTAGCTGAAAATGGCGAGGAAGGCTTTGAAAAGTTTAAGAAAAACAGCTACGACGTAGTGTTGTGCGATATTAAAATGCCGAAGATGGACGGCATTGAATTTTTGGAAAAAAGCCGCGAAGTAAATCCTGATGTGCCGCTGATAATGATTAGCGGCCACGGCAATATAGAAACAGCGGTTGAAGCAGTAAAAAAAGGTGCCTACGATTATATTTCCAAGCCACCCGATCTCAACCGGTTGCTCATCACCATTCGCAATGCCACCGACAAAACCACGCTGGTAGCCGAAACCAAAACGCTGAAACGCAAAATCAGCAAGGTGCAGGAGATTATAGGCGAAAGCGAACCCATTCAAAAAATTAAAGACACGATAGCCAAAGTAGCCCCAACCGATGCCCGGGTATTGGTAACCGGAGAAAACGGTGTGGGTAAAGAACTGGTGGCCAAGTGGATTCATGAGCAAAGCAACCGCTGCCGTGGTCCGCTGATTGAAGTCAACTGTGCTGCCATCCCCAGCGAACTCATCGAAAGCGAATTGTTTGGCCATGAAAAAGGCTCCTTTACTTCTGCCGTAAAACAGCGCATTGGCAAGTTTGAGCTGGCCAATGAAGGCACGTTGTTTTTGGATGAAGTGGGCGACATGAGCCTTGATGCACAAGCCAAAGTGCTGCGGGCTTTGCAGGAAGGTACTATTACCCGTGTAGGTGGCGATAAAGAAATAAAAGTGAATGTGCGGGTAGTAGCCGCTACCAACAAAAACCTGATGGAAGAAGTGGAAGCCCGGCGCTTTCGACTCGACTTATACCATCGCCTTGGTGTAATACTTATTCATGTACCATCGCTCAACGACCGCCGCAGCGACATTCCGGCTTTGGTCGATCATTTCCTAACCAACATTTGCAACGAATACGGTACAGCTAAAAAACAAATTGCACCGGAAGCTGTGGCACTGTTGCAGCAGCACAACTGGACGGGCAATATTCGTGAGTTACGCAACATTGTAGAACGACTTGTTATCCTGAGTGATAAAACCATTACCGAAAACGACGTACGTGAAAATGTGCGAATGTAACGCATTTGCAATTATGCCAACACTCCGCCAAAAGGCTGGCGGCAATAATGCAGCAATTCTTGCATGCTGTTAATGAGCATTGCGTTAGGTGGTACATGGCGTATAAACTGTACCAGCGGCCCACTGGCTACCACTTGCCTGTTCGGAAAACGATAACTCCACATTTCCAGATATTCTTCAGCATCCATACGGGTAAAATTGGTGAGCTGATGGTAGTGCAATTGCGCCACCTGCTTGTGTTTGCAATACTCTTCCACCGTAGCCTCTGATACATTGCAACCAAGATTGATTACCGGATATCCATTTTTGCGTAGCAAATAGTAGGTAAACAACAACGGAATTTCATGATACTCCTCTTCGGGGCCAAACAGCAATATGAGCTGCTGATGCTCGGTACGTACCAAGGGTAGTTCGTTGATGTGGCGGATGATGACATTGCGAATAAGTGTACTGGCAAAATGCTCTTGTGCCGGTAGCAGTTCTTCATTCATCCACAGCAGACCTATTTTTTCCAGCAAGGGATACACCACATGCACCACAGCCCGCTCCAGCCCCAGTTGCAAAATGGTGGCTGTAATGGTGGCATCAAACAACGCTTCATTAAAATCGCGGCTGGCCAGCAGCATATCATTCATTTGCTCTACAAAAAAAACGCCGCTCCGCACTTCTTTGTCTATCATTTGCGCAATGGCTTCTTCGGCCAGCGAAGCAATGTGCGAAATTTTGTAGCCCTGATGGTACAGCCAGCTCACCCTCAAAATGCGGCGCAGGTCTTCGTTGGTATAATACCGGTGTTTGCTTTCTTTCCGGTGAGGCAAAACCAGCCCGTAGCGGGCCTCCCACATACGCAAGGTATGGGCCTTTATCCCACTCAATCGTTCTACATCTTTAATCGAAAACAACTGCATTTGTTGGTGAAAAGTAGGCTGAAGCCCCGTTTGTAACCCTGACAAAAATCAGTTTCAGTCGTCTGTTGAATCTCTGGTGTCAAATACAAACGAAATGATAAACTATATTGCCGGATTGGCCCGATACTACGAAAAGGTATTTTTGCCGGAACCGCTCTGCACACTTTACTTTGGCAGGCATTAAAACAAAAACCGATATGGGTTGGATCATTTTTTTGATAGGAACGATAGGCTGGCACATTGGTATGTACGGCATGTTTAAAAAAGCCGGCATTACTCCCTGGAAAGCCCTCATTCCCTTTTACAATACCTGGTGCATTATTGAAAAAATTCAGGTGCGCCGGGTGTGGTTTTGGCTGCAGTTTATTCCCATTGCAGGGCAGTTCATCAGCATTTGGCTCACCATCATTTTTGTGATGCACTTTGGCCGCTTCAATGTGTTGCATCATGCAGGTGCCGTGCTGGTGCCATTTATATATTTCCCCTACCTCGGCTTTTCGCCAAACGAACGTTATGCCGGCCACGAAGTATTTCTCAATTACAAAAAGCCTTCGAGCCGCGAATGGGTGGACGCGGCAGTTTTTGCAGTTGTAGCTGCTACACTTATCCGCACCTTTATTTTCGAAGCTTACACCATTCCTACTCCATCTATGGAAAAGACTTTGCTGGTGAATGATTTCCTCTTCGTCAACAAAGTTTCGTACGGACCACGCATTCCCAAAACGCCGCTTAGCTTTCCATTTGTACACAACCTGATGCCGAACTCACAAGTACCGTCCTACCTCACCTGGATTCAAATACCCTACAGCCGTATAGCCGGCTACGAAAAAGTAGAACGCAACGATGTAGTGGTGTTTAATTTCCCCTTGGGCGATACCATCATCAACGATCCGGGCTATGGTTCTGCCAAGCCTTACTACGATGTATTGCGAAGCACCTACGGTGGCAACCGCAATGCTCTGCTTGCCGACTGGGGCGATAAAATAATTGTACACCCCATGGACAAAGCCGACAACTACATAAAACGATGTGTAGCAGTAGCCGGCGACACTCTCTACCTGAAAAATGGCGAACTGTATGTAAACAATACCAAGGCTTACGAGCCTGCAGGCATGCAAAACGATTACAACGTATCGGTTAAAAGTGCCATTGATTTCAACAGCCTTGAAGAAAATGCGGACATCCACATTCGATGGACTGATAAGGAAACGGAAATTGCCAACCTCGAAAATCAATTCGTTAGCAGCAGAGAATACCAGCTCAGCATGAGCCCCGAAGATGCTGCCAAAATGAAAAAAATGAGCAACGTAACGGCAGTAAACATTCGCTTGTTGCCCCGTATTTATTTAGTAGAAAAAAAGACCAGCCCTGTTATTTACGAAGCTATTCATCCATCGTTTTTTACTGGCGAAGCCATGAAAGTAAACCTCAACGGATACCAGCGAGACATGCGCCTTCCTGAATTGGATACGGCCCGCTTTGATTTGATTTATGCTACCAAACAAGCAGCTGACGCAGTGCGTAAATCGCCAAACGTGGCACAAGTAAGCCAGCACGATGATGCTTACATTTTTCCCAACATCAACAACGCTGGTTTTGATTGGACGGTAGATGATTTTGGACCCATTATTATTCCTGCAAAAGGAACTACCATTTCTTTGACAACACAAAATTTGCCGCTTTACGAACGCATCATTCGCAACTACGAAGAGCACAGCCTTGAAGTAAAAAGCAACCAAATCATCATTGATGGTAAGCCTGCAGACAAATACACGTTTAAATACAATTACTACTGGATGATGGGCGACAACCGCCACAACAGTCAGGACAGCCGCTTTTGGGGTTTTGTGCCCGAAACGCATGTAGTAGGCAAAGCCAGTTTTATTTGGTTTAGTTGGGAAAAAGGACCACGCTGGAAGCGAATTTTCAGCAGCATTAAATAAACACGTAATTTTAACTGCCACAACAGAAATCCTTCTCCAACATGGGGAAGGATTTTTTATCACTCAAACTGATGAAAGATGGCAAACAAAACACATCAATTTACTTACGAGCTCCACGAGAACGAAAGCAGCCTTTCGCCGGCAGACCATGCATTACTTCAAGCAGCCCGGGAGCATACCGCTGCAGCATACGCACCTTACAGTGCATTTAAAGTAGCTGCCGTAGCACAAACAACCAACGGACATATCGTAAAAGGCACCAACCAGGAAAACGCCAGCTACCCTGTTGGTATTTGTGCAGAAAGAGTATTGCTCTCTGCACTCAGCACGTTGCACCCAACAGAAGCGGTTGCTACCTTGGCCATATCTTACCACAACCTGCATGGCAACAGTGGTAAGCCAGCATCGCCCTGCGGCATGTGCCGACAGGCATTGGTAGAATACGAGCAAAGATTCAACCAGCCTATGCGCCTCATTTTATCGGGCCAGCAAGGCGAGGTAATGGTGATTGCTTCTGCCAAAGACATACTGCCGTTTGGCTTTACGGCAGAAGACATGAAGTAGATGAAGGATGTAGGATATCTGATATCTGATGTCTGATATGCCGCCTTTGTTGGTCGCCGAAGTTTGCCAATGCTGATTGCGGGTTCAATTCAACATTCCTAATTCACCATTCATCATTTCTCAAGTCGCCGACTACTTTTTCATCGCTTCGTTGTACGCTGCACTGCCGCCCTTGGGTACCGATAAATTTTGCCAGTCATTTTTGCGCAGCATTTTACCCAGCATCACTATTTGTCCAATGTGATAGCCATAGTGAGCCAGCTGCCGCAGCAAAGCATCGTAGGCTTTCAGCTTTTCGGTACGGATGGTTACGTCTTGCATGAGTTGCGCATCGCTGAGCGAACCAATAGTACTCAGCACATGACTCCAGCCGGTTTCCCAAAAATCAATCAGGTCTTGCTTGCTTACGTTCATGGGCTCAAATTCTGCATCGCGGTTGCGCCAGGGCTTTTCACCATCTTCTGTTAAAAAATGAGTGAAGCGGCTCATCATGTTGCCATACATGTGCTGCACAATAATGGCAATGCTGTTGGCACCTTCCGCTGGCTCCCATTTCAATTCATCTTCGCTTAGTTGCGCAAATGTTTTATCACCCAGTTGCTTGTAATAGGTAAAGCGGGCAATGATGTCTTTGGTAAAATCGGCAGCAGTAATCATGCAAGAAAATTATCGGGATTGAAGAATGAGCTGTTGAGAAAAATCGAGAATCAAACGTATTAAATCATTGGCTTCTACAAGAGGAACAGTGGCTGCAATATCTTCCACATCGTGGTATGCTTTTCGCTTGCCCAACGTGTACCAGAAAAAAGAAGGCACCCCTTTTTCGGTAAACCAATAATGATCGCTGTTTTGCGCCTTGCCCCTGCTGTTGATGGCCGTGAGATATTGTTTTTCCGAATTCAGTTTTTGCAGCAATGCAAATGCGTTAGGAAACTCAGTAGCATTCACCACAGTAATGCCCTCCTCGCCGTTCCCCATCAAATCGAGATTGAGTAAAAAGCGAATATTCGATAATGGGAATGCTGGTTTTTCTACATACCACGATGAACCCACCAATCCGGCTTCTTCGCCGGCAAACCAAATAAACACCGCTTTGTACGGCAAGGGTTGTGCCTGTATGCGGCACGCCAATTGCATGAGCAAAGCGGAGCCGCTGGCATTATCGTTGGCACCGGCAAATAGAGCATTGCCCAGTTGCCCCAAATGATCGTAATGTGCCGTAAAAACGATGGCAGAATCATTGCGCAGGGTACCGGCTACGGTGGCAATCACATTATCGGCCTTGAAGGATGGCTGAAAAAATGGAGTGACCTGCAATTTAATTTTTTTGGGTGCAGATGCAATTGCAGCACGACGTACAATAACCCGGCAATGGTTTTGCTGACGGGTAGCCACACTCCAGGTGAGTTTGTCTGCCAGCTGTACAATCAATTTTTGATCGGCCGATACCCATGTAGCAGAATCAACCTGCAATAAGCGGGAAACAGTGCCATCAAAACCGCCCGACTCTGGCCCTATTAAATAATCAACGCCTTCCTGTAAGGTATGGCCATTCACCTGCAACAAACTTGGACTTGGAAAAACATTCACCGGATATTCCACCGTTTGGCGCTGTATCTGTAAGCCTTGTTGCTGCATAGTAGCAGCTATCCAATTGGCAGCTTGCTGCATGCCATTATTCACATAACCACGCCCATGAAAGGCCGGTGCTGCAAGGGTATCCATCCACCGGCGAATGATGGCACTATCCTGTGCATACACACCCTGCAGTACACAGCAAAACAAAACGGTCACACAAAACTTTCGCATCCCTAAAGTATAAGGTTTTTCAACCAATTTTCAGCATGAGGAAAGATACCGAAAAGCATGACTTGCCTCATAGTTAGTTGTAGCTACTTTCGTCAAATTTGGTATTGACGAAGGGAAAAAAACGATGTATCTTGATAAGCTCCTTTCGTTCTTTTGATCAGATTGCTCACCTTAAAACTTCATGTTATGGTTACCGTAGCCGAACATCAGGCGCTGCTGGCCGAATGCGACCAGTGGCGTAATCAACTTCGCCAGGCAAAAGAAAACATCAATCATTTGCGCAGTGAACTCTACACTGCTGCTGCTGGCAAAACGGATCACGATTATTTGAAAGAGGTAGAACACTACCACAATCAGTTTCACATTCAGCTCATTAATGTGCACGACGTAAAACACGCCATTAAGCACCATGTAGCCGAAGCCGAACACCATCCCAACTTTGGTCATAAAATTCCGCACCACAACCTGGAATTACAGGTAAAACAATTAATGGCCGACATTGACCAACTCACCAAAGACTTTCACCGTTTCATTGGAGAAGCGGCATAACATGATAGAAAAGGTTGCAGGTATCTACACACTTGCAACCTTTTTTAATACATGAAGTACTTACCCTCATTGTATTCCGATTGCTTAATTATTGCCGTGGCCGAACCTGTTTTGGCTACACGGTTTTTTTCACCATTTACATACTTACGTTATGGCAACTTTTGATACTGCTCACGTAAAAAACATTGCGCTGCTTGGCCATGCCGGCAGCGGCAAAACAACATTAGCCGAAGACATGCTTTTTGAAGCTGGTTTGATTAACCGCCGTGGTACGGTGCGAGAAGGAACCACCGTTAGCGATTATCATGAACTCGAAAAAGAAAGAGGCAACTCTATCTTTTCTTCCCTACTGCACACTACCTGGCGTGGTTACAAAATAAATATTATAGATACACCGGGGTATGATGACTTTGTAGGCGAAGTAATAAGTGCACTCCGGGTAGCCGATACCGGCGTAATGCTGCTGAACGCCACTGCCGGTGTAGAAGTAGGCACCGATATTATTTGGGACTATACCGAAGAGTTTAAAACGCCCATGATTTTTGCGGTAAATAAACTGGATCATGAAAATGCCGATTACAATAAAACCGTAACCGAAGCTAAGGCTCACTTTGGCAGCAAAGTGGTGCAGGTGCAATATCCGCTCAATGCCGGTACAGGTTTCAACCAAATTATTGACGTGCTCAACATGGTAATGTATGAGTACGGAAAAGATGGTGGCAAACCAGAGAAAAAACCCATCCCCGACAGTGAAAAAGCAACCGCAGATGAACTGCACCGTGAACTGGTAGAAGCCGTAGCCAGCAACGATGAAAGCCTGATGGAAAAATATTTTGAGTTGGGCGAATTGAACGAAGACGACATGAAAGCCGGCATGCACAAAGCCATGATTAATCATGACATTTTCCCGCTGTTTTGTGTAAGTGCAGAAAAGAATATGGGCAGCGGCCGCATCATGGGTTTTATTGACAATGTGTGCCCCAGTGCCAATGAAATGCCTGCCCAAAAAACACAAGCCGGCACCGAACTTACTTGCGATGCCAGTGGCCACGCCTGCATTTTTGTTTTCAAAACCATCAGCGAACCTCACGTAGGCGAACTGTCTTTATTCAAAGTGTACAGCGGCACTATTAAAACCGGCATGGAACTGGTGAATGAAACGACCGGCGCTTCCGAAAAAATGAACCAGCTGCTGTTGCTCGAAGGCCAAAACAGGATTAACGTAAACGAATTGGTGGCAGGCGATATTGGTGCTACTATGAAACTGAAGAATACGCATGTCAACAACACCTTGCACGAAAAAGGCAAGAATATTGAGCTGCATCCCATTGAGTTTCCGACCAGCAATTTAACTGTGGCTGTAGAAAGCACCCGCAAAGGCGAAGAAGAAAAACTGAGCCAGGCTTTGCATACGCTGATTGAAGAAGATGCGACTATTAAAGTAGTAGTATCGCAAGAGCTGAAACAAACACTGCTGCATTGCCAGGGCGAACTGCACCTGCAGGTAATTAAATGGAAACTCGAACACATTCATAAGCTCGAAGTTGCTTTCCATAAGCCCCGTATTCCTTACCGCGAAACCATTCGCAAAAAAGCGGAAGCCATGTTCCGCCACAAAAAACAAAGTGGTGGTGCCGGACAGTTTGCTGAAGTGCATTTGCGCATTGAACCCTGGTATGAAGGCATGCCTGACCCCGAAGCGTTGAACGTTCGTGGCCGTGAAGAACATCCGTTGGAATGGGGTGGCAAACTGGTGTACTACAATTGCATTGTTGGTGGTGCCATTGATGCCCGTTTCTTACCCAGCATTTTAAAAGGTGTAATGGAAAAAATGGTGGAAGGCCCTTTGACCGGCTCGTATGTACGAGATGTGCGGGTGAGTGTATTTGATGGCAAAATGCACCCGGTAGATAGTAACGATATCTCATTCAAACTCGCTGGCCTCAAGGCTTTCAAAGATGCATTCGGCCAGGCCGATCCGCAAATACTGGAACCCATTTACAATGTGGAAGTGCTTTGTCCATCTGACCTGACCGGTGCTGTAATGGGCGACCTGCAAACACGCCGTGCTTTTGTAGAAGGCATCGATACCGAAGGTCATTTCCAGAAAATAGTAGCAAAAGTACCACTGGCAGAAATGGCGGATTACTCATCTTCACTGCGCAGCATTACGCAGGGCCGTGCTAAGTTCAGACTGCATTTTCATGAGTATGCACCTGTGCCATACGACCTGCAGAAAAAACTGCATGAAGACTACACCAAAACAGCGAAGGAAGAAGAATAATTTTTGTTTACAACAACAAATCACATGGCCGGCACAAAATGTGCCGGCCATTTTTTATCAGGTTTTGATAACACTCCAGCCGCCTACATTTGTGCTATGAGTGTTCAGAAAACTTTTCTTTCATTTTTGCTGCTTTTCGTTGCTCATGCTGGATGGGCACAAGCCATTCAATTCGATAAGTTGCGCTTACCTGTTGTACCTGCAGGATGGAGCAATCAAACAACTACGCAAGGGCTGGTGTACGACAATTATAATGTGAGAGGAAGTACCCGTTTTGTGGTAACTATCTTAAAAGGACAACCCTTTACCGGTAAGCAAGATTCGGCCTTTGCCTACAGTTGGAAAAAATGGATGCAGACAAGCGACACAGCCATGGTACCAAAATTCAGAAAGTCGTACAACGCAGCATCAGCACCCATGGCTACGGGAGGCATAGAAACAACCGGTGAATTTGGAAAAGGATTTTACCAACTCAGCATTTACCAGTGTAATGGTTATTTGCAAGCCATTGGCGTTTATACAATCTCCCAGAAAATTTACCGGGCCGAATTTTACGATTGGAACACCTACCTGATGGATGTGCAATGTTTATAGATCATACGCATTTTGTCCGTCTGTCTTATTCACGTATTTTGTAATGTCTACTTTTTAAATCAATAAAAACATTGCTATGCCTGTAAGCACTCCTGTACAGCAATTACTGCATTGGGCCAATACCGCTCCTACTGATTGCTTCTTGCGCCAACCTGTTAACGGGCAATGGCAAACCATCAGCTATGCCACAGCAGCAGACCACTGCAAACGCATGGCACAAGCCTTGCGCAGCATGGGCATACAACCCGGCGATAAAGTAGCACTGCTGAGTAAAAACTGTGCAGAATGGATTATGGCCGACATTGCCATGATGATGGCCGGTGTGGTAAGTGTACCCATTTATCCAACGCTTACAGCAGGCAGTATTGAAAGCATTGTGATACATAGCGAATCGAAAGCCATATTTGCCGGCAAGCTGGATCAGTTTCAAAAACAACGCTCAGGTATTCCTGCAAATGTCCGCATTATTGGCAATAACAGCTATAACAGCAATGGCGATGTGCAATGGGAAGATTTGATTGCATCACATACACCTATTGATGAAGTATATGCATGGAACCCTTCTGACACACTCACCATTATTTATACATCCGGCACAACAGGTGCCCCCAAAGGAGTAATGCACTCACTGCATGCTATCGATACGGTTATTCATCGTGCCACTGCAGATATACCGTTGCCTGCCCGCCCAAAACTTTTTTCTTACTTGCCACTCAGCCATATTGCAGAACGCATGGGCATTGAATTAAATGCATTGTACAACGGTGGCTGTGTTTCTTTTGCTGAGTCGTTAGATTCATTTGCAGAAAACCTGGCCGATACACAACCTGATATCTTTTTTGCTGTGCCCCGTATCTGGATCAAATTCCGAGAAAAGATTTTGCAAAAACTACCACAGAAAAAGCTCAATCTGTTGCTGTCAATCCCAATTGTCAACAGCTTGATTCGCAAAAAAATAAAAACCAGTTTGGGGTTATCAACCGCAAAGTTTATTGTAAGCGCTGCTGCGCCACTATCCAAAGAAGTACAAGAATGGTACGGAAAGCTGGGCATTGATATTTGCCAGGCGTATGGCATGACAGAAGACTGTGTGTATGCGCATTTCAACCGCCCCGGCCGAAACAAATTTGGCACCGTAGGCTTACCGTTGCAAGGTTTGAAAGTGAAGTTCTCAGAAGAGAAAGAAATAAGGGTAAAAAGCGAAGGCAATATGCAGGGCTATTACAAAGAGCCCGCCATGACAGCCGACATGTTTGATGAAGAAGGCTACCTGAAAACCGGCGACATTGGCGAACTGGATGCTGATGGTTACCTCATGATTACAGGACGTGTAAAAGATCAGTTTAAAACGGATAAAGGCAAATACATTGCGCCTGCTCCTATTGAAACGAGCATGCTCACCAATCATCATTTGGAACAAGTATGCGTGGTAGGTACAGGTATACCCCAGCCCATTGCATTGGTTACCTTGTCCGACTCTGGTAAAATGCAACAGCAAGATGCGCTGTATGCACAACTGGAAGCCGACATGCAAGTACTCAATAAAACGCTGGAAAAACACGAACGCATTGAAAAAATTGTGATTCTCGAAAAAAGCTGGACAGTTGAAAATGGTTTGTTGACGCCTTCATTAAAAGTGAAGCGCAATGAGCTGGAAAAAATTTATCTGCCCCACTACCCCATGTGGTACAGCAAGCCCACTACCATAGTACGAGACAACGGATAACCAATCGTTATTAGTACGCTGTTTTAGAACACTCACCAGCCACGAAAGTGCATTCGCCTAACTGTGCAGTTACAAGCTATAGCAGCAGCGATAAGTCTTTACCTTTGCCGCCTAAATTGATTGTTTGCCATGAATGAAGTGTACATCATTTCCGCAGTAAGAACGCCCATGGGCAGCTTCGGCGGATCACTGAAAGATTTGTCGGCCACACAGCTCGGTGCCATTGCCATCAAAGGTGCATTGGAAAAAGCCGGTGTAGCTCCTGAAGCCGTAAACGACGTATTGATGGGTTGTGTAATACAAGCCAACCTTGGTCAGGCGCCTGCCCGCCAGGCGGCTAAGTTTGCCGGCTTGCCCAACGAAGTAAATTGTACCACCGTAAATAAAGTGTGTGCCAGTGGCATGAAAGCCATAGCACAAGCGGCACAAAGCATTCTGCTGGGCGATGCCGATATTGTAGTGGCAGGTGGTATGGAAAGCATGAGCAATGTGCCTTACTATGCGCCCAACATGCGCTGGGGTAATAAGTACGGCAATGTGCAATTACTCGATGGTTTGGCCAAAGACGGCCTGACGGATGTGTACGATGGACAAGCCATGGGTATTGCAGCAGAGCTCTGCGCCAGCTCTTGTGGCATTAGCCGCGAAGATCAGGATGCCTTTGCTATTGAAAGCTACAAACGCAGCCAGGCAGCCTGGGAAGCGGACAAGTTTGCCAATGAAATTGTACCAGTACAAATTCCGCAGCGTAAAGGCGAGCCCGTTATCATTGCCAAAGACGAAGAACCTTTCAATGTGAAGTTTGATAAAATCCCTTCACTCAATCCCGCCTTTAAAAAAGATGGTACAGTAACAGCAGCCAACGCCAGCACCATGAATGACGGTGCTGCAGCCTTGGTTCTCATGAGCAAGAGCAAAGCCGATGCGCTGGGCCTGAAGCCCATTGCCAAAGTAATTGGTTACGCCGATGCAGAACAGGCACCTGAATGGTTTACTACAACGCCTGCACTGGCTGTACCAAAAGCTGTTGCCAAAGCAGGACTGACCATGCAAGACATCAGCTACTGGGAAGTGAACGAAGCCTTTAGCGTAGTGAGCATTGAAAACAGCAAACGCATGCAGCTCGACCCTGCCAAAGTAAATGTGCATGGTGGCGCTGTTTCATTGGGTCACCCGCTGGGTTGCAGTGGTGCCCGCATTATTGTAACGCTCATTAATGTGCTGCAGCAAAACGGTGCCCGCTATGGCGCAGCCGGTATTTGCAACGGCGGCGGTGGCGCCAGCGCCATGGTGATTGAAGCCATGCCGCAGTAATTTGTCCGCAAAATTTCTTTATTAAAAAAGCAACGCTTCTCTATTGGTGAAGCGTTGCTTTTTTAATTGCTGTTGGATGAATCAATATTGGTCAGGCGAGCAACGATGGCTGTAATGCTCATCAAATTTTCACCGCCAATGTTGGTCGCTGACCAACATTGAAAGCCGAACAGCAGGGTCGTTCTCTCATCAAATTTTCACCGCTTTCCATTTGCCTTTGGTAAACAACCACATGGCCACAACAGCAATGAGTGACTCTGCAGAAACGATGGCTACAAACACACCCGTTGGTCCCATCTTCCAAGAAATACTAAGCACATACGCCAATGGAATTTGAATGCCCCAAAAGAAAATGAGGTTGATAATGGTGGGTGTTTTTGTATCGCCGGCGCCGTTAAATGCATTCATCATGACCATGCTGATTCCATAAAGCACATAGCCCAAACTCACAATGCGCAAGGCTTCTACCGCCACAGGCCGAATGGCCACATCATCATTGAGCAATTGCACCAGCCATTCACCCATAAAGAAAAAAAGCAAGGTAACACCCAGCATAAACAACACGTTGTATTTGGCCGTAAGCCATACACTTTTGGCGGCACGTTCGGCATTGCCTGCACCCAAATTTTGGCCTACCAATGTAGCGGCGGCATTGCTAAGTCCCCAGGCAGGCAAAATGAAAAACACAATCAACCGGATGGCTACACCATAGCCAGCCGTAGCATCTTCGCCAAACTGTGCTACGAGCCGGGCCAAAAAAATCCAACTGGCAGAACCAATCAAAAACTGCAAAGTGCCATTGCCGGCCACTTTTGCCAGCGATGCCAGTACAGATTTGTCGGGCAAGAAATCACTCCACTTCAGGTGTATCACACCATGACTGTATTTGAGTTTGTACAACTGATAGAGCACACCCATGGTACGGCCAATAGTGGTAGCCAATGCTGCCCCCGTAAGGCCAAACGCTGGCACAATGCCCCAGCCCTGAATAAGTAACGGACACAGCATGATGTTGCAGATATTAGCTATCCACAAACTTTTCATGGCAATGGATGCATCGCCAGCACCTCGAAAAATGCCGTTGATTAAAAACAGCATCATAATCACCAGATTGCCGCCCAACATGATGCGCATATACGGTGTACCCATTCGTATCACTTCTGCAGAGCCACCCATTAAACGCAACAATGTAGGTGCCATCGTAACGCCTACAATACTGATGAGCACTGATACCAACAAGCCCAACAGCATAGATTGTGCCCCCGCTTTGGCAGCTGCTGCAGCATTTTTTTCGCCAATGCGCCGGGCTACCATGGCTGTAGCAGCCATACTTAAACCAATGCCCACTGAGTATACAATGGTGATGATAGATTCAGTAAGTACCACCGTAGAAATGGCCACCGAGCCGAGCTTTCCGACAAAGAATACATCCACCAGCGCAAACACCGATTCGAGACTCAGTTCCAAAATCATGGGTACGGCCAACAGAAAAATGGCTTTGCGAATACTACCGGTGGTAAAGTCCTGTCCTTCGCTGGACAATGACAAACGGATATAATAAAAAATACGATGAAAGAATCGTGTGATGTTCGTCAACGACATACATAAAAAAGTAAGGTGATAAAATAGAATGAGGGAAAGACGAAGCAGCGAATGCTTCGGTGTAAACTGCCTTACTTTCCCGGCGTAAGGCCGGCACTTAAAAAATCATATGCGTTGGAAATTGTGCAGCGAAGAAAGCAAAAGTTGCTGACCTGTGCAATACAAGTGGATGAGCGGTGGATAGCCAATAAAAACGGGCACCACCTGCGTAGTACCCGTTTTCTATAAACATAACATGGTTGTCTATTTGTGTCTGCCCCGCAGCACGTTCACCACATCAGTGAGGCTATAGCCTTTTGCCTGCAGCAACACGATGTAGTGAAACATCAGATCAGCAGCTTCGCCCAAGAACAATTCTTCGTTGTCATCTTTCGCTTCTATCACCAGTTCTACAGCTTCTTCTCCTAACTTTTGCGCCACTTTGTTGATGCCTTTGGCAAACAAACTGGCGGTATATGATTTCTCTGTCGGGTTGTTTTTTCTGCCGGCAATAACCGACTCGAGGTACCACAAAAAATCAGCCGGATTGTTTTGATTCACTTCATTGAAACAAGTATCAGCACCCGTGTGGCAGGTGGGGCCAATGGGCTGTGCTCTTACCAGCAGTGTATCATTATCGCAGTCTACAGTAATGCTTTTCAGCAGCAAATAGTTTTCGCTGGTTTCGCCCTTCGTCCACAAGCGTTGCTTGCTACGGCTGTAAAAAGTAACCTTGCCGGTAGCATGGGTTATATCCACCGCTTCCTGGTTCATAAAGCCCAGCATCAATACCTTATTCGTCACTGCATCCTGCACCACTGCAGGCACCAATCCATCTGCGTATTTAGAAAAATCGATTGTCATTGTTTCTCTTTTTGTTGTTTGAGCATTTCCTGAAATTCCTGCATGGCTTTGGCTGCTTCGGCACGGTCTTTATCCAATCGCTTTTTTTCAATTTTGTAACTAAAGCGAATGACCATGATGCCCAGCAGCATGGAGCCTAAAAGAATCAGCCAAATCATAAGCGAACAGGTATTTGTTGGGTAGCAAGATATTGTTTCAATTCGGGAACAGGAATTTCACCGTAGTGAAAGATACTGGCGGCAAGGCCTGCATCGGCTCCGGCTTCCGTAAACACATCTACAAAATGTTGTTTCTGCCCCGCACCACCGCTGGCTATCACCGGAATATCTACGGCTTGCACCACAGCTTTGGTAATGGGCAAATCGAAACCGGTTTTGGCACCATCGGTGTTCATGCTGGTGAGTAAAATTTCACCGGCACCACGGCTGTACACTTCTTTCACCCAGGGAACAGTTTTTAATTCCGTGGCTTTTCTGCCGCCATGTGTATGCACATAATGATGCGCTTCAACTGGATATTTTGTATAGTCCAGCGTTGGCTCGCCGGCTTCATTAAGCAAGCGGGTATCCACTGCCACTACCACAAATTGCGAACCAAATTCCAACGCTAGTTCATCTACCAATTCGGGACGTTTCACTGCAGAGGAGTTGATAGACACCTTATCAGCTCCGGCTTCCAGCAATCGGCTGGCATCGGCCACACTACTTATGCCCCCACCTACGGTAAATGGAATATTCAAATGTTTTGCAATTTGCAACACCAGCTCCGCAAAAGTTTTACGGCCTTCGTTGGTCGCAGTAATGTCGAGAAATACGAGCTCATCGGCACCATCACGTGCATACTGTTGTGCAAGTTCTATGGGATCGCCAGCGTCCCGTATGTTCACAAAGTTGACGCCCTTCACAGTACGGCCATCCTTAATGTCGAGGCAAGGAATGATGCGTTTGGTGAGGCCGGAACCACCAAACGCAGACCCTCCAAACCTCCCTAATGGGAGACTTGATAAAAGTTGCTGTTCCTGACTATTTACATTACTCATACTTGTTGCTTTTCATTTTCAATCAGCAGGCCATTGTTAATCTGGCGAAATAATGCGGAATCTTATAAGCCTCCCTTTAGGGAGGTTTGGAGGGTTTCCAATCGTATCGTTCCTTCATAAATGGCTTTACCTACGATAGCACCATGCAATCCTGCCGCTTGTAATTCATGCAGGTCTTCCAGCTTGCTTACACCACCACTGGCTATCAGCGTAATGCCCGGACATTGCTGTAATATTTGCTGATACAACGCTGTTGATGGTCCTTCCATCATGCCATCTTTGGCAATGTCAGTACAGAAAAACTGTTCCAATCCAACAGATGTCAATGCATTGATAAAATCATACACCAATACATCGGTTTGCTCCAGCCATCCATGAACCGCCAATCGTTCATTGTTGACATCGGCACCCATAAAAAACTTATCTGCACCAAACTCTGCGACCAAATTAAGGAACAGCTCTCTGCGTTTTACAGCGAGGCTACCAATGGTAACCAATGCAGCACCGGCATTCAACACAGCTTGTACATCGTCCTTTGTTTTTACACCGCCGCCGAAATCAATGCTCAGAGAAGTATTCGCTGCCAGCAACTCCAACACTTTCCAGTTCTGCACGGCGCCAGCTTTGGCACCATCCAAATCTACCAGATGCAACCGCTTGATACCTGCCGCTTCAAACTGCTTTGCTACTTCCAGCGGGTTTTCGTTGTATACTTTTTTTTGTGTGTAATCGCCCTGCGATAAGCGTACACATTTGCCGTCGATTAAATCGATGGCGGGGATGATAAAATCCCCCCCCTGAAACCCTCCTAAATCCTCCCTAAAGGGAGGACTTGCAGACGGCTGATTATGTTGATTGTTTTTGTAATCCATTATTTCATTTTTTGACTCTTCGCTTTTAAAATATTGAATGCACTTTCAATTTTAGCCAGCGAGAAGTCTCCCTTTAGGGAGCCTGCCTGTTGGCAGACAGGATTTAGAGGGTTAAAAAATTCTTCAAAATCTGCTCTCCTACTACTGCACTTTTTTCTGTGTGAAACTGCACACCGAAAAAATTATCCTTTTGCAAAGCGGCACTAAAGGGCAATGCATAGTTACAAGCTGCAATAGTATGGCTGCTGATTTCGGCGTAGTAGCTATGCACAAAATACATGAAGGCATTTTCATCCACGCCTTTCATGATGGGAGATTGCAAATTGTACAAACTGTTCCAACCCATGTGTGGCGTTTTGATGCGCTGGCCATCATCATCGGTAGCAGGAAATTTACGCACCACAATATCAAACATGCCGAGGCATTTCGTATCACCCTCTTCGCTGTGGCGGCACATGAGTTGCATACCCAGGCAAATACCTAAAAATGGTTGTGTTAATGACAACATCAGCTGATCCAAACCACGCTCCTGCAAATAAGGCATGGCACTATTGGCAGCACCCACACCCGGAAAAATAACGTGACTGGATTGACGAATCAATTCATGATCATCTGTTACGGTTGCTGCTACGCCCAGTCGCTCTAAAGCAAATAATACCGAACGGATATTACCTGCATTGTATTTGATGATGGCTACAGTTTTCAAGTTTTTGGTTTGTTGTTTTTAGTTGTTGGTTAGAAGCTGTTTGAGATTTTCACGGTCTTCGTTTCAACGAAACTTCAACTTGTGTACGCTGGAACTACAAAACACCTTTAGTCGACGGCAGAAATAATTTCGACGCATCCCGCTTTACTGCCATTTTAATGGCTTTGGCAAAGGCTTTAAAAATGCCTTCAATCTTGTGATGTTCGTTGGTGCCAGTAGCCCGGATTATCAGATTGCTTTTGCTGGCATCGCTAAAGGATTTGAAGAAATGGAAAAACATTTCTGTAGGCATCTCTCCAATTTTCTCCCGTTTAAATTCCGCTTCCCACACAATCCAGTTGCGGCCACCAAAGTCGATGCTCACCTGTGCTTCGCAATCGTCCATGGGCAGGCAAAAACCATAACGCTCCATGCCTCGTTTATCCGCCAATCCTTTGGCAAAAGCTTCGCCCAAGGCAATGCCGGTATCTTCAATCGTGTGGTGTTCATCAATGTGCAAATCGCCATCTACTTTCACCGTTACATCAATATTGCCGTGTCGGGCAATCTGATCGAGCATGTGATCGAAGAAGCCTAAACCGGTGTGTACATTGGCTTTGCCGGTACCATCAAGATTAAGGTCAATCGATATTTGGGTTTCGTTGGTATTGCGCTGATGCGATACCACCCGCAAGCCCAGTTTCAAAAATTCGTAAATGCGTTTCCATGAAACGTCTTCCAGCGCAACGGTTGTTTCCCGCAGTTCCGCCACGTTCATGCTTGTATCATTCAAGCCAAGATTAGGATCTGCATTCATCCAAATGGCTTTGCAACCAAGGTTCTTGGCCAGTTGTACATCGGTGATGCGATCGCCTATCACAAATGAATGCTCGATATCATAAAACTCGGCATTCAGGTATTCAGTCAACATACCCGTTGCCGGCTTGCGGGTAGGTTTGTTTTCATGCGGAAAACTCCGGTCGATGTGTACCGCATCAAAATGAATGTTTTCATTTTCGAGGCTCTTCATCACAAAGTTTTGCACGGGCCAGAAAGTATCTTCCGGAAAAGCATCCGTACCCAAACCATCCTGATTGGTCACCATCACCAACTTATAGTCCAACTCCTCCGCAATTTTGCGCAGATAGGCAAACATGTCGGGATAGAAAGTCAGTTTCTCAAAACTATCCAGTTGATACGTTGGTGGTGCTTCGTTGATCAATGTACCATCCCTGTCAATAAATAATATTCGCTTAGCCATTGTCGGTTGCTTTTTCAAATTTGAGTTGACCAATGTAACTACCCAGCGCATCTACCAGTGCTGTGTTTTCTTGTTCGGTGCCTACGGTAATGCGCAAGCCACCTTCGCACAAGGTAACCTTGCTACGGTTACGTACCACGATGCCTTCATTCAGCAGGTAGTTATAAACGTCATCGGCATTTTGCATTTTCACTAGCAAAAAGTTGGCATCGCTGGGATATATTTTTTCTACAATCGGCATTTGATTGAACACTTCTTCCAAAGCATACCGCATGTCCACAATCATCATAATCATGTCGTTTACCTGATCGGTATTCTCCAATGCCTGCAACACAATTTCCTGTGTGTGCTGCCCAATGTTGTACGGTGGTTTTACTTTGTTGATGATGTTGATGATGGCTTCACTCGCAAACATCATCCCCAACCGCAAGCCGGCTAAACCCCATGCTTTACTAAGGGTTTGCATCACCACCAGATTTGGATAGTCTGTCAGTTCTTTTAAGTAAGAGCGTTGCCGCGAAAAATTAATGTAGGCTTCATCCACCACTACCAAACCGTTGAAATTGTTGAGTACCGTTTCGATGTCTTCGCGGTTGAGGCTGTTGCCCGTAGGATTGTTGGGCGAACAAATCCAGATGATTTTCGTGTTGGCATCCGCCAGTTGTTCAATATGTGCCAGGTTAAGTTGAAAGTCATCGAGCAGTGGTGCTTTGCGAACCTCCACATCGTTGATATTGGCACTCACTTCATACATGCCATAAGTGGGCGGGCAAATGATCACGTTGTCTTTGGCGGGATTACAAAACGCCCGATACAACAAGTCGATACACTCATCGCTGCCATTGCCCAAAAACATGTTTTGCGGCGGCACTGTTTTTATCTCACTCAACTTCTCCTTTACCTTCAACTGCAAGGGATCGGGGTAGCGGTTGTACCACTTCATGAGTGGCGAGCCGAGGCTGTTTTCGTTGGCATCGAGATACACTTTCGCTTCGCCTTTGAATTCATCTCTGGCGGAAGAATACGGCGTCAGCTTTTTAATGTTTTCTCTTACGAGATTGTTGATATCGAACATGATGATGAACCCTCCAAACCTCCCTAAAGGGAGACTTTAAACAGTAAACTATTGTTGGTTTGTTGTCATTACTAAAAACAAATTCCTAATTCCTTTCTACTTTGTACATCGTACTTCAAACTTCTCACTTACAATCTTACTCTCACTGCATTGGCATGTGCTTCAAGCCCTTCGGCTTCTGCCATGGCAATAACGGTTGGCGCAATGGTTTTCAAACCTTCGGGCGTCAATTGCTGGTACGTTATCTTTTTCACGAAGCTATCTATACTAACACCGCTGTACATGCGGGCATAACCATTGGTAGGCAGTGTGTGGTTGGTACCACTGGCATAATCGCCCACACTCTCCGGCGACAAATGCCCTATGAATACCGAACCGGCATTGATTACCTGCTCTGCAATAGCCGTTGCATTGTTCATGCTAATGATGAGGTGTTCCGCAGCATACTCATTTACCAAGGCCAACATGTCTTCGATGTTTGCTAACACAACAGCAGTACTGTTTTCCAGTGCCGCGGCCGCCATGGCATTGCGGGGCAAACGGCTGAGTTGTGCAGCGAGTTCTTCTTGCAATGCCTGCATGTTGAAATCGGGAGTGGCTACCAGCAGCACCTGCGAATCTGCACCATGTTCGGCCTGACTCAATAAGTCTGCTGCCACGTACTTTGGATTGGCACTCTCATCAGCCATAACACATACTTCGCTGGGGCCGGCCGGCATATCAATGGGAATGCCTGCTTGCTGTGCCAGCATTTTGGCGGCCGTTACATACTGATTGCCGGGGCCAAATATTTTACTGACAGCAGGAATGCTTTCTGTGCCGTAGGTCATAGCGGCAACGGCTTGTGCACCGCCTGCTTTGAAGATTTGCGAAACACCCGCTACCTGTGCACTGTACAACACTGCGGGATGGACGGTACCATCTTTTTGTGGTGGAGTACACAACACAATTTCTTTACAACCCGCCAGCTGCGCCGGCACGGCCAGCATGAGCACGGTAGAAAACAAAGGTGCTGTACCACCGGGAACATAAATACCTACCCGTTCTATTCCCAACGACTTGCGCCAACAGCGTACACCCGGCATTGTTTCTACTACTTCGGCAGGGGCAAGTTGCTTGCTGTGAAAGAAGCGAATATTGGCAGCAGCCTGCTCAATAGCGGCTTTGAGTTCGTTGCTCAACATGCCAGCGGCTTGTGCTTTTTCTATGTCAGACACGGCAATGTGCTGCAGTTCCACGCCATCAAACTGTGTGGTAAAACGCAGCAATGCCGCATCGCCTTCCTGCTGTACGGCTTGCATCACCGGTTGCACTCTGGCATAGATCTCAGAGAGATTCATGACGGGGCGTTTGATGAGACTGGCCCATGAAGATTTATCAGGTTGTATTAGCGTTCTCATAGTTTCAAGTTACCCTCTATATCTCCCTAAAGGGAGACTTTTGACGGCTGATTTTATTAGATCAATCACTGATTCATATCAGACATCTCACATCAGACATCAACAAATCTTAGACTATCATTTTCTCAATCGGTATCACCAGTATGCCTTGTGCACCACGTTCTTTGAGTTGTTCGATGATGTTCCAGAAATCATTTTCATTCAACACACTGTGAACGCTGCTCCAGCCGCTTTCGGCCAGTGGCAATACAGTGGGGCTTTTCATGCCGGGCAGCAAAGCAATGATTTCCTGCAAGCGATCGTTGGGTGCATTCAGCAAAATGTATTTGTTGTTCTTGGCCTTTTTTACTGCCTGCATGCGAAACACAAGGCTGCTGAGGATGTCCAGTTTTTCTTCGCTCAACTCATTGTTGCGTACCAGTACAGCTTCGCTTTTGAGAATGGTTTCGGTTTCCTTCAAGCCATTCATGAACAAAGTGCTGCCGCTGCTAACCAAATCTACAATGGCATCGCTGAGGCCAATGCCTGGCGCAATTTCTACGCTGCCACTGATTTCATGAATTTCGGCATTGATGTTGTTCTCATCTAAAAACTTGCGCACCAATACGGGGTAGCTGGTGGCAATGGTTTTGCCCTGCAAATATTGAGCACCGGTGTAGTTTTCGTCTTTGCCCACACCCACTGCCAGGCGGCATTTGCTGAAGCCCAGCTTTTCTACAACGGTCACAGATTTCTGCTTTTCGTAGAGTACGTTTTCGCCTACAATACCAATGTCGGCTACTTTGTCGGCTACGTACTGTGGAATATCATCATCGCGGAGGAAGAATACTTCGAGGGGAAAGTTTTCGGCTTCGGCTTTGAGTTTGTTCATGCCGTTGCGAACGTCGATGCCGCAATCTTTCAGGAGCTTGATGCTGTCTTCGTAGAGGCGGCCGGATTTCTGAATGGCTATTTTGAGTTTCATACTATGCTTCGCGTTTTTCGTTTGTCGTTTTTTTTATCGGTTCTGCTTTAATTGTCTCAAGTTGATCATGGCGATGCAGATGAAGGGAGTGACACAACCAGGATGCCACCTGCACTGCAGCTCATCAACAAAAAAAAAGAAGGGCTCACCACGTAGGTAAGCCCTTCTTGCAATGTTTTGTATGTATACGTACACAGCAGCACCGGCCTACCCGAGGAGGTAAGTATGATGATGATGGATATGTACGAGTTGCTTTTTCATTTGCTGTGCAAAAATAGGCCGACATTTCAAACCGCCAAATTCGGAAACCGGTATTTTCGTTTTCCTGACGAATAACTGACATGAACAAAACCATTGATACCATAGAAACGCTGGCGGCACAAGCCTGTGGCCATGTACCGGAACGCATTGAACTATTGCCCCAAAGTGGTAGCGACAGACGTTATTTCCGGATTTATGATGAAGGAAAAACGCTGATTGGCACGTATAACCTCAACATAAAAGAGAACGACACTTTCATTTATTTCAGCCGGCACTTTTCGGAAAAAGGCCTGCCCGTGCCCGCTATTGTGGCTGTAAATGAAGAAGGGACAGCCTACATTCAAACCGACCTGGGCAACGACAGCCTGCTGAACAAACTGGAGGCCCACGGCTACAACGACTATGTAAAAAGCTTGTTTGCTGAAAGCCTCACCCAGCTGGCCCGCCTGCAGGTGAAGGGCCATGAAGGCCTCGATTACAACCGCTGCATTACGGCGAAAGAGTTTGGCAAGCAGGCCATTTTGAGCGACCTGCTGTATTTTAAATATTACTTTCTGGATGCCTTGCAGCAACCCTACGACAAGCAGGCCATGATTGATGATTTTGATGCACTGGCTACTTACCTGACGCATACGGAATACAAGTTTTTTATGTTCCGCGATTTTCAGAGCCGCAACATCATCATCAACAACGACCAGCCCTACTTCATCGATTATCAGGGTGGTATGAAAGGTGCTCCGCAATATGATGCTGCGAGTATGATTTGGCAGGCCCGTGCCGACCTGCCCGACGATTGGAAGCAAGACCTGCTGCAGCATTACATGACATCGCTGGAAGAAGTGCTGGGCCATCCTATTGACAGGAATATTTTTGTGGCGCAGTATTATGGATATGTACTCATTCGCTTATTGCAAGTGTTGGGTGCGTATGGCTTCCGTGGTTTGTTTGAAAGAAAGGCGCAGTTTTTGAGCAGCATACCACAAGCATTGCGCAACCTGAAATGGTTTATCACAAACCGTCCGCTGGCGATACATGTGCCCGAGTTTAAACGCATGCTCAATCTTGTGGTAGATGATGCCGTGATTGCCCGTTTTGATCCGCCGAAGGCTGATGAAAACACGCCGCTGGTGGTGGAAGTAAACAGCTTTAGCTTTAAGAAAAACGGCTACCCCAAAGATGACAGCGATAACGGTGGTGGATTTGTGTTTGACATGCGGGGCATACTCAACCCAGGCCGTATAGACGAATACAAAACCCTGACGGGTAAAGACAAAGAAGTGATGGACTATCTGGAACAAAAAACCCGCATGCCGGAGTTTTTGAATAGTGTGTGGGATATGGTAGACATCAGCGTGGAAGATTATTTGCAACGTGGTTTTAGCAAACTGATGGTAAACTTTGGCTGCACTGGTGGCCAGCACCGCAGCGTGTATGCTGCCGAGCAAACCGCCCGACACCTGCGCAATAAGTACAAGGTAAAAACGGTAGTGAAGCACATCAATAGTGAGCATTGGGTGAAGTAGATAACCCTCACCCATTCAATAGTTTTTAGTTGACGCGTTTACAGGTTAACTAGTTAACTCGTCAACTGTTCAACCAACCTACAAACCAACCAACGCATGATCGCCATGATACTCGCCGCCGGTCTCGGCACAAGATTGAAACCGTGGACAGATGCACATCCTAAAGCACTGGCAGTGGTAAATGGCAAGCCCGTGCTGCAGCGCAATATTGAATACCTACAACAAGCGGGCATACAAAAAGTGGTGGTAAACGTTCATCATTTTGCGGATCAAATTATGGCTGCAGTGCAAGCAAACAATGGCTGGGGCGCCGAAGTGCTGATAAGCGATGAAACGGATGCAGTGTTGGAAACTGGCGGCGGCATTAAAAAAGCTGTGCCGTTGTTTGGCGATGCCAAAGACGTTTTGGTGATGAATGCCGACATCCTCACAGATATGAACCTGCACGCATTTATGCAGGCACATGCCAGCAACAAAGCCGATGCTACACTGGCTGTGAGCAACCGTACTTCCTCCCGTTGTTTTTTATTTAATGAACAGCACCAACTGGTAGGCTGGCGCAATAAAAACACTGGTGAAACCAAACTTCCTGTTGCTACGGATACTCCTGTTGAAAAATCTTTCAGCGGCATCCACATCATACACGAAAGTATTTTCAGGCACATGCCATTTGAAGGCAAGTTTTCGATGGTGGATGTGTACCTACAACTATGTGCTTCGCACCGCATACAATCATTTGACCATACTGGCAGCAAGTTTATTGATATTGGTACGATAGAAAAGCTGGCTCAAGCGGCAGAGATATTTATTTAACAGAAAGGGAACAAGTACATTCATACAGTAAGGAGATATTGCAATACTGGCAACCGCATTGTTACACAAAACAAACTACTACACATGCAAACAGAACAGGTATTAATGATATTATGCGGCGTAATTGTGATTTCGTATTTATTTTCTATTATGAGTAGAAAACTGCGGGTGCCTTCAGTGTTGCTGCTCATGTTTTCAGGTATTATTGGCCGCTACGTAACCGATAAATATCAACTCACTGTTGAGCTTCCCCGACTGGTAGTAGAAGGACTTGGTGTGGTGGGACTCATTATGATTGTACTGGAAGCCGGGCTTGATTTGAAATTGACCAGAGATAAGTTGCCTTTAATACGCAAATCGTTTTTCTCTGCGAGTGTTATCTTCTTTGCTTCAGCGGCATTAATAACGGGCATATTGGTGTATTGGTTAGAAGAATCGTTGATTCAGTGTATTGTGTATGCCATCCCCATGTCCATTATCAGCTCCGCCATTGTTATTCCGAGTTTGCATCACATGACCAATGCCAAAAAAGAATTTTTGGTGTACGAGGCGTCTTTCTCCGACATCGTTGGCATCATTGTATTCAACTATTTTGTTGCAGAAGAAATTCTCACCTGGGCTTCGGCAGGCATCTTTGTCGGGGGCATTGTTGGTTCTGTTGTTTTATCCATTGCATTTTCGGTGTTGCTGTTTCTCATCATGACCAACACTAAACTCAACATTAAATTTTTTCTGATTATTTCATTGTTGATTTTGCTGTACGCCAGTGGCAAATTATTACACCTCCCCTCGTTGTTGATTATACTTGTTTTCGGCTTAATGATCAACAACTGGAACCTGGTGAAACTGCCAGCATTTTTAGGCACTTACAGCAAAAAACAAGTACACGAAATTCATGAGATACTCCACTCCATTACAGCCGAGCTTTCCTTTTTGGTGCGTACTTTTTTCTTCATTTTGTTTGGCTACACCATACAAATAGAATTGGTATTTCAGGCAGATGTAGCACTCGTAGGCGGCATGATTGTGCTGGCGTTATTACTGGTAAGGTTGTTTTATTTACGGGTATTTATGAAAGCCAATTTGTTACCCGAATTGTTTTTCATGCCCCGTGGCCTTATCACCATCGTGTTGTTCTATAAAATTCCTGATGTATTAAAACTGAGCAGTTTCAATGAAAGTATTATTGCCTTCGTGATTTTGGCTACAAGTACACTAATGATGCTCGGTAGCATTTTTTACAAAGGAGAAAAAGAGCCCATTCAAGAGGAGCAGTTGTTTGCAGATAATTTATCCCACGAAAGTCTGCCCACCTCAGAAACAGTGGCGAAAACAAGTTAAAATAAGGTTGACTGCTTGGGCAGAAACTGAGGGCGTTTGCACAAAATGCCTGTTCGCAATTGCAACCGCTGCGCCATGTAATCAATCAGCTCAGGTGCTCCTTCTTCTTCGGGGTGATGCATGAAAAAATACACTTCACGTACACCGTTTTTCACCCAGTGATGTATGCGTTCAATCCATGCATCAATACGGGTGTAATCTGTAGGATGCAGGTTGTTGCCCAAGAATCGCACCAATGCAATATCCGTGGTCAAATTCATGTGGCATACATCGCGGCGGCCGGGGGCATCGGTTATCACCCAGCCAATGCCATGCTGCTGTAATAGCTGTGCTATTTGCTGTTGAGCAGCTGGCGTGTACCAATCGGGATGGCGGAGTTCTACAAAAAAAGACAAGTGCTTGGGTAATGATTCGAGATACTCCATCAGCGGTGTCTGCATGGCCGGCGACAATCCTTCACTCACCTGCAAAAACGATGGCCCCAAATGTGGCTGCAATGCTTCTATGGATTCGAGGAACTGCTGCGTTTGCTGTGTGGCATTGGTAAACTGGCTGTAATGGCTGATGCTCTGCGGAAACTTTGGACAAAATTTGAATGCACGACCTTTCACTTTGGCAACCCATTTTTTTACCGTTTCGGCAGGAAAAATGCGGTAGTGCATCGCATTCATTTCAATGCTGTTGAACTGACGGATGTACGTGTCCAATATCTCCGCATCCTTGATATTGGCCGGATAAATTTTACCCAACCAAGCATCGCATTTCCATTGGGTACAGCCCAAATAAATAGTGGGGGCAGTGGCCGACTTCCCTTTCAACACTACTGCATTCATAGCAGGATCTGGCGGCAGTTGTAGCTGCGCCATCTGTAGCAATGCAGGATCAATTCGGCCAAACTTCATACAGCTAATTCGTTCTTTGTACTATCGTAACTCCACATCCGTTATACAACGGCTGCTTCGCAAATCCAGGTGGGTACAATGCCGGTTGATACAATGCGGCTCTCGGCATCTTTGGGTTGTGTGTTGCCGGTAAGCACCAGCATGGTATCCAATCCAAACTTATTGCCACCCAAAATATCGGTAGCGAGTGTATCGCCAATCATCAAAATATCTTTTTTTGAAATGCTTCGTTTTGCTTGCAGCTTTTCGTAGGCAAACATGAAAATCTGCGTATCGGGTTTACCAAAACGAATGAACTTTTTGCCCACTACTTTTTCAATCATGTGGGCCAATGCACCTACTGCTATGCTTACGTCGTGGTTATTTACCGGGTAAGAATTATCGGGGTTGGCAGCAATGGCCGGAATGGTACGATGACGCAACAAATTCACGGCTTTGTTCAAATCACGAAACCAATCAAAGCCTTCGTCATCCAGCATTACCAGGGCATTTACCTTGTGCATGTTGCTGTCGTCTATTTCACTCACGGGCATGGTGTGCAAGCCACTGCTTTCAATGTAATGCGCCGAATTTTCAGTACCCAGATAAGCAACAATACCATCATTTACTTTCAGGTCTAAAAATTCTTTGGCCAGCATGCCCGATGAAATAATATGATCGGGCTGAATGTTGTGCAGGCCTGCCCGGTGAAAGGAGGAAGCCAACAATTCGGGACTGCGGCTGGCATCGTTGGTAATGATGTAGAATTCTTTTCCCTGCTCTTCCAGCAATGCAAATGTGCGGTCTACCCCGGGTACCAGTCCCTCATAAGAACGCAGCACACCATACGAGTCAAAAAAGATAACATCGTACTGATCAATCACGGAACGGAAATCAGACAAATGCATGGTGCTATGGCAGTTTAGTTGGTACGAAAAAAAAACTTCGTAAAGCAGCAGTCGTTATTCTTTTCCGGCTATCACTACTACAATCTCACCCTTCACGCCTTTCTCTCTGAAATAGTCGGCTACTTCTTGCAAAGTACCTCTTTTGTTTTCTTCAAACTTTTTACTGAGTTCCCGGCTCACACAGCATTGGCGGTCGGCACCAAAATAGGTAGCTATTTCGTCGAGGGTTTTTACCAGCCGCATGGGGCTTTCATAAATCACCATGGTGCGTTCTTCGGTAGCCAGTTTGGTGAGCATGGTATGGCGGCCTTTTTTGGGCGGCAAAAATCCTTCGAATGTAAAGCGGTTGGTAGGCAATCCACTGTTGACCAATGACGGCACAAATGCCGTTGCACCGGGCAAGCATTCAACAGCAATATTGTTGCGAACACATTCCCGCACCAGCAAAAAAGCCGGGTCGCTGATGCCGGGCGTACCCGCATCCGTAAGAACCGCCATTTGCTTACCAGCTTGCAGTTGGGTAACCAAATGCTGCAGCACTTTGTGCTCGTTGTGCTGGTGGTAAGGCGATAGCGGTTTGCTAATGCCGTAATGATTGAGCAACACCGAAGAAGTGCGGGTGTCTTCACACAAAATCACATCCACCTGTTTCAATACCTCCACTGCCCGATACGTCATATCAGACAAGTTGCCTATGGGAGATGGAACGAGGTAAAGCAAAATGCAAGAATTTGAAAATTTGAAAGTTTGAAAAGGTCACAACTGATGTGGCTTTTCTACAAGGCTTATGTTGTACCTGAGAGAATTGAATAATTTTCAAATTCCCTCATTTTCAAATTTTCAAATTAGGCTATCACCACTTCAAAGTATTCCATTACGGCGTTGGCCAGTACTTTTTGAGCAGCTTCGGTCGCAACGGCTTTGGCGGCTTCGGGGCTGTCGGCTTCTACCTGCAGGGTAATGTGCTTACCAATGCGTACATCTTTGATTTGGCTCAGGCCGAGGTTGCCCAGTCCGCCCATGACGGCCTTGCCTTGTGGGTCGAGCAGTTCTTTCAATGGCATTACGGTGATATGCGCAGTGTATGTCATGTTGAGTTGTTTTGAAAACGAAAATGGCTTAGAAAGCAGCAAAGGTAACCGGCACCGCCCAGCAAGCCAAAACAGAAAGGCCATTTACCCGAGCGGGCAAATGGCCGGTAGCTGTAACGCATCACGACTATCGTTTTTGCTGTGCTTTCAGCGTATCAATTTCCTTTTTCAATTCCTTGATGCTCTCAATTAGCAACGGCACCAGCTTGGCATAATCCACGCCCTTGTAACCGTTTAATTCCGACACGGCTTCGGGCACCACCAGCTCCACATCCTGTGCTATCAGGCCCATCTCCCGGCCTTGTTTAAAATTCATGTTGTTGAAATCGCCCGCCTTCATGTCGTAGGTCACCCCATTGAGCTGCAGCAGTTTTTGCAAGGGCGAAGCAATGCCGCTAATGTGCTGCTTAAAACGGCGGTCGCTGGCATAAGTGGTACCGTTGGCCCATAAGCTGCCGAAGATGGCAAAGGCATATGCTCCGTTTCGTTCGGCCTTGGCCAGTTCTGCATAGGAGCCATCGGTTTGAATAACGCCCATGCTCACTTTGCCATTGGGAATGTCGTTTTGCAAACGCAGTTCGCCACCATATACACCAATACCTACATCGCCATATGTGCCTTTGTACAAAGAGATTTTTGTAAGGCCCAGGTTATTCGAAAACTGCAGTGGTGCCGATGCAGAAGCACCGTTTAGTCCAATACCCACGTAACCATTGTTCGCATTCATTGTCAGCCCCCAGCCCGCACCGTTGTTGCCATAAAAGCCCATCACATTGTCGTTGGGTAAACCAATAAAACCCACATTGCCGGTATTAGCCGCATTGGCCAGCCAGAGCCCTGCTGTTTGTGAACCGGTACGAATCTGTAACCTGCCGTTGGTTTGCATGGCCACTTCGCCACTGTTGATGATGCGGGCTCTTTCCGTAAAAGCAGTGCTGCTGCCCCATCCAAAACCAATATTGGAGCCGGCTATATCGGTATACAGCTGCAGCAAATTGCTTTGAATACCCAAGCCGTACTGGCTAGTGGCGCTGGAACCATACAAGGCTACTTTGGCACCCAATGTGTTGGCAAATGTTTGCGTAGCCAACTGTGTAGTAGTGCCAATACTCAGGTTGCCATTGAAATAGCTGTTGCCTTCTACATGCAATTTTGCCATGGGAAAATTGGTACCAATACCCACTTCGCCCATCAGGAAAGTTTGGCCCTCTACATGCAGCTTTGCTGTAGGCTTGCTGATGCCAATGCCCACATTGCCCTCACCCCGAAAAATGTTCATGCCATCTGTTTGCCATTGCGTAGTGGATAATTGCAAACCTGTAGGCGACATGCTTAGGCCAAAGGTTCGGTCGAGGGTAAAAAGACAAAGACGGTTGTTGCCAGAAGACGGCACCGCCAGCACATCGTTTTGGGCAAATAAAATACCCGGCCCACTGATGTTGGTGGTATTGTAGCCACGGGCAACTGGTGCTGTTGGATTGCTGATATCGAACACAGACACCATGTTGTATTGGCCGTTGGCTACAAACAAAAAATTGCCCGCACCATGAATACTATAAGGCTGGTAAATATTTTCCTGCACAAAGCCGGCTACCGTGGGGCTTGCCGGATTGCTCACATTGAATATTTGAATGCGGTCGTTATCTCTTGACGTAACGTAGGCAAATCCATTTTTTACATACACATGCCGGGGATTGCTCAAGCCCGTATTGGTGAAGCCAAGTGCTGTGATGGACATAGGGTTGGTAACATCAAACATGCACAAGCGATTGTTGCCATTGGAAACCACATAAGCGATATTTCCTTGCACCACTACCCCTGTAGGAAAACTCAGGTTGGCCGTTACGATTGATTTAAAAACCGGTGTGGCGGGTACTGAAACATCATATATGGCCAACTCTCTTTCTGCGGTTACATAGGCGAAATTTCCTTGTACGGTTACAAAAGTTGGACGCCTTCCGGTGCCAATCATGCCAACATAGATAAGGCTTCCCGTAGGGGTAAAACTATAAATCGTAAGTGCATTGCCCAACTCTGAAGTTATGTATACATAATTGCCCTGAACAGCTACGCTGCTGGGCCCATTGATATTGGTATAAGCATTGCTTTTCGACTGCGGATCGCTAAGATTGGAAATGTTGTAAGAAACGAGAGAGTTGTTGCTCCAGTTGACTACAAAAGCCAGGTTGTCTTTTAATGCTACGGCGGTTGGACCACCAAGACCCTGTATACCGAATCCTTTGGCTACAATACCATTGGTGCTGGTAACAGCTGTATCCAAACCGGTCCAGCGGCCGGTACTGAGGTAAGAACGCAAAGCCCTTTCGGTGGGCACATTGTTGTGGCTGTTTTCGCTCATCAGGCTATCCCTGCTAAACTTTGACACGGCCGCTCCATCCTGCAATTGCAGGTTCCCATTCACATGCAGTTTTGCTTGTGGTGCATCTGTGCCTATGCCAATGTTTTGAGTCAGCGCATTTGCATAAATAAAAAGTAGTGAGCAACAGAAAAATAAATGCTTCATACGAAATGAATGATAGATTGGAGATGCAGCGATAAGCGTCTTTATGGTAATTGCTGTGCCAACTTTGCTGGCAGAGGGTTGATATTGGGAGGTATAATCCTACACGTAAAAATATTGACTCAGTAACCGTACGGCCTCCCTTAAAAAAGGGATTCTCTTATCCAAAACAAAACAGGCGACCCGAAGGCCGCCTGCGCTAATTCGATTGAAACAATTTATTGAATGGTTTTTTTGAAGACTACTGACAACAGCACGAATGCAGCATACGCAATGGGGCCAGCCCACCAACCGAGCAACACCGCTGCAATAATGGTTACAGCCAGCAGCAACAGCTGTGGCAATAATCCCTGCAGCGTTACTGATTTGGGTTTGTTGCTCATGATGGGCAAATCACTTACCATGAGCCAGCTGAGCACTGCAACAAGGCCATACCAAAACCACTGATTGGTGAGCAGGTTGAGGGTGGTGGCATCATTACTGGTCCAGTAAATGAGCGGAAAGGAAGCCACCATCAATCCTACTGAAGGCACCGGCGTACCCCGGAAGCAATGCGTTTGGCGGGTATCGAGGTTGAACTTGGCGAGCCGGTATGCCGCTGCTGCTGCCAGCACAAAGGCCGGGGCCAGCCACCAGAATGAGGTATCAAGACCTGCTTCAGTTTTGGCTACACTGAGGCGCAAAAACTGATAGACAATGATGGCTGGTGCCACGCCAAAACTTACCACATCGGCCAGGCTATCGAGCTGTTTGCCCATTTCGCTGCTGGCCTTGAGGGCACGGGCCACAAAGCCATCCAGAAAATCTACGACGGCTGCCAATGCTATAAACAAGGGTGCCATGTACACAGCTTCGGGCAACAGTTCCAGCTTTTGGCCAATAGGATTTTCGGGTGAAGGATCAGTCTCCACAATGGCAATACCATTTTGTAACAAGAACACAATGGCACAACAACCGAGAATGAGGTTGAGTAATGTGAACAGATTGGGAATGATGGAAAGACCACCGACCACCGACGACGGACTACCGGCAGCTTTCGAGACGACAGCCGACGACTGACCACCGGTTACTGAGGACATTTCATTACGACCAGTCATATTATATTGGTTCTATTCTTGCAGTAAAAATTATGGATGGTAAATGTAGGAGCAAAGGAATTACATATCATGCTTTTAATTAGAATGTGAAAAACACATAAAATAGTTTAAAGCATCCTTTTTTAGAATCCATCCGACAGTATTATTTATAGATTAAGAATTCCCTGCGAGCATATTATTAATTCAAAATAAAAACGTTGTTAAGGTATTAATTTGAATTTGACTAAAGTCAAAAAATTGTTACCGGCATAAATAGTCATGGTTTTCCAGATATAAATTATTTAGATTTATGGAAAATTATTTATGAAACATTATTTCCAACAAATTCACTTGCTATTTCAATCAAGATTGAATAGTGCATTGATATTTACTATTATTGCCTTATTCATTTCTACGCTTTATTCCTGTGAGAAGCAATCAAACACCACCGATCAAACAACGACCAAAACAGCAACAAAGGAATATATACAACAATATATTCAACAGCACCCAAAGGGTATTGAACTATCCGGATCAAATACCAAATTAGTAACAACACATGTAAATGAGGACGGCAATCCAATAAGTCAAATTGAAAAAAATAAAATAAATCTACTTGGAAGCGGAACCGGTTGCTACCCTACTGTTGAACCGGAGACCATTATTGAAAGTCAATCCATGATGCGCAATAGCTGTAGTCAAAATGATTGGCAAGTATATGCTTCATTTATTATTAGCAGCGAAAACGCAATATTCGATTTAGAAATATAGGATCCAATGGCTGTGTTGGGCCATGGAGCACACCTAAAATGGTAGTATCTCAATAACTACGTTACAACTTCACTTATTAGCAAAAGGAACCTTTCATTTTGGGTTTTACGATTGTCAAATCCAAATGAAAGGTTTTTAAAGATGACTTTTACAATCATACATGAAAAGTTGTGCTTACATAGTTTTGTTGATGTTATTTTTTATGTCAAACTGTCTGGTTCTTCTGCAAGCCCAAACATGTTCTGTCAATAATATTAAAACGATACAACGGCCTACAATAAAAGGCAAGGATGTATTAATGCCTGTTAATCAGGGTACAATAGCTCCAACTATTGACACAATCAATAAACTTGCATATTTTATTTACAATGCAGAATTACCTCATGAGGCATCTCCAAAACCTTACTATCACATCATTGAATGCAGATCACTCAATGATCATTCGGTAAAATGGACTAAAATAATTACTGACCCCCGCCATCAAACGTACGTGACTATTACTCATGCCATACTAAACAATTATCAGGAACTTGTCTTAGGAATTCGCCATGATTCCGCTGATTTTTCAACACAATCATCTTTTGTGTTCAAGAAAGAAATCTCTATCATAATATTGGATAAATCCGGTGATATTAGATTAAATAAAAGTTTTATCGGAGATAGATTTTTTTATAAAAATCCTGAAGAGGGGCCACACCTTCATTCCATTGTACCACTAGAAAATGGCACTTATGCAGCCTACATGCCACAAGTGTGGAACTCTAGCTCCCAACAGAACTTCCACTTGCTTTTTTTTGATAAACAAATGGGGATTACCAAAAATGAGTTTTTCAAACTACACACTGCTCCAGAATTTGGTATTTCTACTCACTCTGTGGTAGAGTATGATAAAAAATTGATATTCTTCAATTCAATTGGTTTTCCACAAGCATCTGACTCACCAAGAGGCATTTACCATGCTTTGTTCTCTTTTGATCCAGCAGTAAATAAAATGGGCAAGTGTGTGCGTTACTTCCAGCCTTGGGAAAAATGGAATAGTTTTTCTTCGACAGCAAGCATGGATTTAAGTTGGACAAATAACATATTTAGAGTTAATGATACTATAGTTGCCTTACCAAGACAATATGCGTTTGCTGATGAGATAATGAGTTTCTCACTATTCAATTTGCGTACTCAGCACTTAGAACGTGCTGTTCTTTTACAGCGCCCTGGAGAATTTCGAACATTTATTAGTCATATCAGCAATATTGGGAGTAAGTTCACTTTATCGGCAGAAGTATTGCAATCTCCGTTTGCAAGTTTTTCTGAAAGTAATTCTAAGTACTTCACACTAGATATATTGACCAACAGTATCCAAAACGAAATGACTCGACTTAGAAGCCCAAGCGATGTTAAAATATCAAGCAATCTACTTTTCAGCCAGAATGATAGCTCCTATTTCATTACGAATGGTCTTAGGTTAGCCCCATTAAATTCCGGCTTTCCACCCCCTTTATCTTCAGAATTTACAACCTATCATTTTTCTAAAGCACTTACTGGAAATTGTATCAAACTAGATACAAATGCAGAATTTTTTACCACACAGCGTACCAATTATGGTTCTATGCCACTCACCCTAAGTATAGAGCGAATAGATACAAATACTATTAAAGAAAGTCAAAGCTACCTTCAGCTTACAGATATTAATTACACAACTGATACCCTTTGCTACGAAACAATTTCTTGCAGCACGCCGGTCATACAGGGTATGCAAAAGATATGTGATACTTCCAACACGTATAGCTATACCTACAGTGCCAGTTCGTGCAAGGGAAACTATACATGGATTATACCTGAAGATGCCGCATTGCAACTAACCAATAATGTTGGGCAAGAGCAACTCAACTTAAAATGGAAAAGGGCAGGAACTTTCGTTTTGTATTTAAAACCAAACTGGTGTACAAACCCGGCAGATTCCATGGTGATAGAAGTAACCCCCTATACACACAAAAACTATGATGCTGCCACAAAAGTGCTGTGCACTGGAGATACTTATACGCTAACTGCGCCTTCGGGCTTATACAACCTTCGCTGGAACTCCGGCGAGCAAACCTCGAGTAAAACTGTTCAAAACACCGGTACCTATTGGTATACCGGAAACGACGCCTGTGGTCATTCATTTTCAGATACCATGCTGTTTACAAAAGATGAAAACGATTACCGCTTTTCTACAACTATAGAAATATGTAAGGGTTACGACAGCATATTGGTAGCACCATTGGGGCCAGTGCGTTATAGGTGGACCGGCCCCAATACAAGTGCTTCAGATACGCTGCAAAACCTGAGGATTAATGCAAGCACCAACAGTGCATTTGATGTTTGGATGACAGACAACACCGGCTGCATACAAAAAGGTTTGTTTCGTGTAATGGTCAATAACTGTACTACAAGCATATATGTTCCCACCGCATTTACGCCCAATCAAGATGGTTTAAATGATACATTCCGACCCATTCTTCAAGGCAGGGTTGAATATTATCGGTTTGAAATAAGAAACAGATGGGGGCAACGTATTTTTAGCAAAACCCAAGCTGCTGAAGGATGGAATGGAAGTATAAACGGACAGCCACAACCAAGCGGGCTGTACGTTTGGCAGCTGGTTATAAAATTTAGGAATGAACCTGAAAAAAAGATGTCTGGAAATGTAAAATTGATTCGGTAAAACAGCTACAGGGTTTTCATTGCTTTTTCAATATCCTCCACCGTAATCGGAATACCCTTGAACAAATCAACGTTGCCAGATTTAGTAATCCATACGTTGTTTTCGATGCGGATGCCGAGTTGTTCTTCTTCTACATAAATACCCGGTTCGATAGTAAACAACATACCGGCCTGTATGGGCAAATGCTTCAGGCCCAAGTCATGCACATCCACACCCAGGTGGTGGCTGATGCCATGGTAGAGGTACTTACGGAAAGCCCGTGATTCGAGCACATTGCGGTCTTCGTTTTTCACGTCTTCTTTTTTCAGCAGCCCCACTTTCAAAAACTGCTTCGTGGCTTCGTCACCTACTTTGTTGGTATAGTCCACAATGGTAATGCCGGGTTTCAAAATGCTTTTGGCATAGTTGTGAATGTCGAGGCAGGCGTTGTACAATTCTTTCTGACGCTTGCTAAACTTTCCATTCACAGGAATAGTACGGGTAAGGTCGGCGCAGTAGCCACCATAGTTGGCGCCAAAATCCATGAGGAGCAGTTCACCATCTTTACATTCCGCATTGTTACTGATGTAGTGCAGGGTGCGGGCACGGTCGCCGCTGGCAATGATGCTGCCGTATGCTTCGCCACGGGCACGGTTGCGCAAAAACTCATGCACAATTTCGGCTTCCACTTCATGCTCATATACACCGGGCTTCACAAACTTCATCACCCGCAAAAAAGCTTTGTGGGTAATGTCGATAGCAGTTTTAACCACTTCCACTTCTTCCTTGGTTTTGATGCCCCGTACTTCCCGCATAATCTTGGCGCTGCGTTCGTACTGGTGTAGCGGATAGCGGCTTTGCATGTCTTGCACAAAGCGATAGTCACGTGTTTGTATTAACGATGCTTTGCGGTCGTTCTCGTTGGTATTGAGGTAAATGGTATCGGCGAGGTGAATCCACTGCTGCAGCAAGCCATCCAAACTATCGAGCCACAACACCGCTGCAGCACCGCTGATGTCTTTTCCTTCTTGTGCACGAAGGCGTTTGCCATCCCATTTTTCTTTCATTTCGTTGGGGCGCACCAGTACCAATACTTCGCGGTATTTGGGATCCGGATTATCGGGGTACAATACCAGCATGGTATCTTCTTGCTCAATGCCGGTGAGCCAAAACAAATCGCTGTTTTGCTGAAAGCGATACAGGGCATCGCCATTGCTGGGTACTTCATCATTGCTGTTGAAAATAGCAATGCTGTTGGGCTTCATTTTTTTGATGAAGCGTTGACGGTTTTGGATGAAGATTTTCGGATTGAGCGGAAGATTTTTCATACGTCATTTTTATGAGGGGGTAAATGTAAGCAGGTAAGATGGTTTCTGATGGTTTGCGTGACACGAAACATGGCAACGGATTGCAAAAGCAAAGGCCGTCTTCGCAGACGGCCTTGTACTTTCTCCATTTTCAAAAAAACCAAATCCTATTTTTTGCCGGTCACTTTGCGGGGCGATTCTATTGCAGCCTGTGCAGCAGCAAGGCGGGCAATAGGCACCCTGAATGGTGAACAGCTCACATAGTTCATACCAATGCGGTGGCAGAATTTCACACTCTCCGGATCGCCGCCATGCTCACCACAGATACCCACTTTGAGGTTGGGCTTGGTAATGCGGCCACGTTCGGTACCAAACTTGATGAGCTCACCAATGCCATCCTGATCAATGGTCTGGAACGGATCGTCCAACAAAATTTTCTGATCGAGGTAGTTGGGCAGGAAGCCACCGATATCATCGCGGCTAAAGCCAAAGCTCATTTGCGTAAGGTCGTTGGTACCAAAGCTGAAGAAGTCTGCGGCTTCAGCCATTTGTGCCGCTTTCAAGGCTGCACGTGGAATTTCAATCATGGTGCCAAACAGGAACGGAATTTTCTTCAAACCGGTTTTCTCACACACTTCTTTGTACACCTGGTCTACAATCTTGCGCTGGTGTATCAATTCGTTTACCGTACAGGTCACCGGAATCATGATTTCGGGCAATGCTTTTTTACCTTGTTTGGTCAATTCAGCAGTGGCTTCGAAAATAGCACGGATTTGCATTTCAGTAATTTCCGGATAGCTGATGCCGAGGCGTACACCACGGTGACCGAGCATTGGGTTGTTTTCATGCAACGCCAGCACACGACGCTTCAACACACTCATACTGATGCCGAGTTCTTTACTCAGGTGTGTCAGTTTCTCTTTATCGTGTGGTACAAATTCATGCAGTGGTGGATCGAGCAGGCGAATGGTTACGGGGTGTCCCTTCATCACATTCAGCGTGTTCTTCACATCCTTCTTCACGTATTTAAACAAATCGTTCAGCGCTGCTCTTCTTTCTTTTTCTGTTTTGCTCACAATCATTTTGCGCAGCTGGAACAGTGGCTCTTCGCTACCCTCGCCATAGAACATGTGCTCGGTACGGAACAGGCCGATACCTTCTGCACCAAACTTGAAGGCCACATTGGCATCTTCAGGGGTCTCAGCATTGGCACGTACACCTATTTGTTTCACCTGGTCTACCAGTTTCATGAGGTCTTTGTAGCTCTGGTTTTTCTCGATGTCGATGTCTACCAGTGGCATGCTTCCTTCGTATACTACGCCCTTGGTACCGTTGAGGCTAATCCAATCGCCTTCTTTGATGACTTCACCATTCTTGGCTTTGAATACTTTGCTATCGCTGTGAATTTCGATATCGCCGCAACCCACGATACAGCATTTACCCCAACCACGGGCCACCAATGCTGCGTGTGATGTCATACCACCTTTGGTAGTAAGAATGGCCTGTGCTTTATGCATACCATCCACATCTTCGGGTGACGTTTCTTCACGTACCAATATCACTTTCTCCCCTTTTGCAGCCCAAGCTACTGCGTCTTCAGAAGTGAAGACAACACGGCCTTTGGCACCACCGGGACCTGCAGGCAAACCTTTGGCAATTACGGGTTTCAGCAATTCTTCTTTAGGATCGAGCATGGGCAGCAACAGTTCTACCAGTTGGTTGGGTGCAACCCGCATGATGGCCGTTTTGGCATCAATCATTTTGCTCTTGTACATTTCGGTAGCCATGCGTACAGCGGCTACACCATTGCGCTTACCAACACGGCACTGGAGCATGTAGAGTTTTCCTTTTTCAATGGTAAACTCAATGTCTTGCATGTCTTTGTAGTGCTTTTCCAAACGCTGCTGAATGGCATCCAGTTCTTTGTACTGAACAGGCATCAGTTTTTCCAGCGTATCAAAATGTTCGCTTTGCGCATTTTTAGAATACGCATTGAGCGGCGCCGGAGTGCGGATACCAGCCACTACGTCTTCACCTTGTGCGTTTACCAGGTACTCGCCATAAAATTTGTTTTCACCACTACCAGGGTTGCGGGAAAAAGCTACCCCTGTACAGCTGTCGTTACCCAGGTTGCCAAACACCATGGCCTGTACGTTTACCGCTGTTCCCCACTCATCAGGAATTTTTTCGATGCGGCGGTATTCGATGGCCCGCTTGCCATTCCAGCTGGCAAATACGGCACCCATACCACCCCAGAGTTGCTTCATGGGATCGTCAGGAAATTCAACGCCCAATACTTTCTTAACCGTCTTTTTATAATCTGCAACCAGCACTTTCAGTTCGTCTACTGTAAGGTCTGTATCGCTGGTATAACCTTGTTTGTGTTTAATAGCTTCCAGCTTTTCATCCAGCTGTTTGCGAATGCCTTTGCCCTTAGGTTCAATGCCGGCGGCTTTTTCCATCACCACATCGGCGTACATCATAATGAGGCGGCGGTATGCATCGTAAGCAAAACGGGCATCGCCACTTTGAGCAATCAAGCCTTCAATGGTCTTTTCATTCAAGCCCACATTCAATACGGTTTCCATCATACCGGGCATGCTCTTGCGGGCACCAGAACGTACAGAAACCAACAGCGGATTTTTTACATCGCCGAATTTCTTGCCGGTGATTTTTTCCATTTTGGCCAATGCCTCTTTCACTTGTGCGTCCAATACTTTAGGATAGGTACGCTTGTTGGCGTAGTAATAAGTACAAACTTCTGTAGTGAGTGTAAAACCCGGTGGCACGGGCAGTTTCAGTTTTGGATGACCTGCCATTTCAGCGAGGTTGGCACCTTTGCCACCCAGCAGGTTTTTCATGGATTCGTTTCCGTCGGCCTTGCCACCCCCAAAGGAATAGACATACTTGATTGCCTTTTTTACTGTAGCCATTTTATAGGTATTTAGTTTGAATTGATCGGGTCTATTGCAGGCCTACAATGAGGCGTTTGCAATGGATGTCCGTTTAAATGAATGATTGTGGTTGTTCTTCATTGACGAACGTAAAAGTAGACGGAGCAGGATGGTTAGAAAATGATTATTGGCAAGAGAAAACCTAACAAACATCAGGAAATGGATACGCAAACCAACAGGCTTGCTGCGATAGCGGTCAATCAATTTTGACTTGGCTACAACCGAACCACGAAGCAAATTGTTACTGTAAGAAGCGTGGCAATCGGCCATTTGTTTCTGTTTAAATGAAAGGGAATTGGCGCAGAGTACCACCGTTTCTTTCCACAAAAAGTGTACAACTAATTTTGGGATATAGGAATAGTAAAAAATAAATTTGAGAGAGTTGATATCGCAATCACCTGAGTTCTTTTTACATCATCGCAACACTAAAACTTACACCATTTGACTGAGACAATCATTAACCTGGAAACCGTGAATCCCATTGAATTTTTTGGGGTAAATAACGGCAAGCTGGATCTGCTGAAAAAGAAATTTCCATTGTTAAAGATCCTTGGCCGCGGGACACAAATTAAACTGAGCGGCAGTCCTGAACAGATCGAGTTTGCAAAAGAAAAGATTGGCCTTGTTGTACAATACCTTGAACGCAACGGGCACCTGAGCGAAAACTATTTTGAAACCATTTTAGGCGGTGATGATGCTGAAACGGTAGATGCCTTTGTAGAGCGAAACCCCAACGATGTACTGGTGTTTGGCCCCAATGGCAAAACAGTGCGGGCCCGTACGCAAAACCAAAAACGCATGGTAAGTGCAGCAGATACCAACGACATCGTATTTGCCCTTGGCCCTGCCGGTACTGGTAAAACGTACACCGCTGTTGCATTAGCTGTAAGAGCCCTCAAAAACAAGTCTGTCAAAAAAATCATCCTCACCCGCCCTGCGGTAGAAGCTGGTGAAAGCCTTGGATTTTTGCCCGGCGATCTCAAAGAAAAAATTGATCCGTACCTGCGGCCGTTGTACGATGCACTGGATGATATGATACCGGCAGATAAGCTGGGCTACTACATGAGTACCCGCACCATCGAAATTGCCCCGCTGGCGTACATGCGTGGCCGTACGTTGGACAATGCCTACATCATTTTGGATGAAGCACAGAACTCCACCGACCTGCAATTGAAAATGTTTCTCACTCGTATTGGTGCCAATGCCAAAGCCATCATCACCGGCGATATGACGCAGGTAGACCTGCCCAAAAGCCAGCGCAGTGGTTTGGAAAAAGCCACCCGTATTCTCAAAAACATCAACGGCATTGCACACATTGAGCTCGATGAGGAAGATGTGGTACGCCACCGCCTCGTAAAAGCCATCATTAAGGCCTACGATAAAGAGAAAGAAAAAGAAAATGCGGAAGAAGAAGCGTATCAGGCGCAGCGAAAAGAATATTTTCGCAACCGTGATAAACCGCAATAAATATTCAATGATATTGCCAAACACAAAAAAGAGATGGTACCTGTTGCCATCTCTTTTTTTGCTGTGTTGGAGTTGCCGGTTTTCTGCTACGCCAGAGCCGGATAGCCAGCAGATTGATGCGCAGTCTTTTCAAGTTAAAAGACTGCAGCAATACGATTCCGTTATTTATCCCACACTTATACATCAGGTACAAACAGGTGATATGGTACTGCGCTCCGGCAGTGATATGACCAGCGAAATGCTACGCCAAATGAACCAAACAGACAAACGCTACAGCCATTGCGGCATTGCCAGCATCGAAAATGATACCGTATTTGTGTACCATGCTATTGGCGGTGAGTTCAATCCAGACCAACGCATCAAAAGAGAGCCTTTGTACTCCTTTTGCCATGCTGCAGATAACAAGGCTGCTGCTATTTTCAGGCCACAGTTTCCGGCATCAAAAAATAGGGTCATTGCTACTCAGGCCAATCACTTTTGGCTACAGGGCATTCCCTTCGATATGGCTTTTGATTACCACACAGAAGACCGTTTTTACTGTGCCGAATTTGTTGCTAAAACCATTGCACGGGCAGTGGCAGACAGCAGCTGGTTCACATTTTCAACCGCAGGTAAAATGCAGTATGTGGGTGTCGATAATCTTTTATTGTCGCCGGTGATGAAAACTGTGGTGGAGAAAAACTATTAGTAGCCCTATCTTTTTTTATACAAAGCTGTTTTACACAAAACGGCCCCCTACATTTGTTGACCATTAATCCAATCATTCTCCAAAACATTCTTAATGAAAAAAACACTCCTCCCCCTGTTGGCAATCGTAATGCTGGCACTGGCCGCTTGCTCTGGTGGCTCTGGCGATCCAAAATCTGTTGCAAAAAAATTCTTCGAAGCGTTCAAAACCATGGACATTGACGAAGCAGCTAAATATGCCACCAAAGACAGCAAGCAAATGCTGGATATGATGAAAATGGGTATGAGCTTTGCACCGGTAAACAAAGACAGCCTGAAGCAGGAAATGGCGAAGCAAAAAATTGAATATGGCGATGCCGTTATCAATGGCGATGAAGCTACCATCAGCGTAACAGTAGATGGCAAAGACAAGACAGACTTTAAATTGAAAAAAGAAGAAGGTGCCTGGAAAGTAGCGTTTGATAAAAACACGCTGATGAAAACCGGCATGGAAAAAATGCAACAAAAGGGCGCCTCTGCAGAAGAAATGGAAGACGCTCAAAAAGCAATGGATATGCTCAGCGGCGACTCATTGAAACAGGTAATGGAAGAAGCCGGCGATGTGCTGGACTCCATGAAGATGAAGTAATGCTGTCGTAAATAAAAAAGGGTGGATTCTTGTGAATCCACCCTTTTTTATTTAGTGCCTTTCGGCTTAATAGTAATTGGAAACCAAATGGCTGTTGGCCTTCTCTGCAGCTTCAATAGCCGTAAAAGAACTCAGTAAATCAGCCTTGTCTTTTTGAATGCAAATGCTGTGCTCATAATGAGCCGCCGCTTTACCATCCTTGGTTCTGATGGTCCAGCCGTCTTCATCGGTATACACCTCTTTTTTACCTTGGTTTACCATTGGTTCTATGGCTATGGTCATACCCACTTGCAACTTACTGCCGGTACCTCTTTTGCCAAAATTGGGCACCTGAGGATCTTCGTGCAGTTGCCTGCCAATACCATGCCCAACCAACTCACGTACAACGCCGTACGCATGCTGACGTTCTGCATAATCTTGAATCGCAAAAGCAACATCTCCAATACGATTGCCGGCTCTTGCCTTCTCTATACCCTTGTACAAAGACTCCTTGGTTACTTTCATCAATGTGAGGGCTTCGGGGTCGGCCTCAGCTATAGCAAAAGTGTAGGCACTGTCGCCGTGAAAGCCATTTTTAAATACCCCGCAGTCAATGGTAATAATATCTCCGGGCTGCAATGCTCTGTTGTCGGGAAAACCATGCACCACGGCATCATTTACACTAATGCAGGTATTATAAGGAAAACCATGATAGTTGAGAAAGCTGGGAATACCACCATGATCTCTGATGTATTGACCAGCTATTACATCAAGCTGTAGTGTAGTAACACCGGGCTTTATCATTTCGGCCAAAACAGCTATGGTATCTCCTACTAACAAATTGCTTTGCCGCATCAATTCAATCTCTGCAGCATTTTTCAGTTGAATCACTTCTTTATACTTTTTAAACAGGCTCATAAAGAATGCAAAGAAACAAATGCTTTATGAGGAACCTCCGTAATAAATCAATAAAAAATACCTGCCCATAAAGACAGGTATTTCTATTGTACATTAATAACAAATCAATTATCCGATTGGAGAGCTGCTTACAGCCTGACGGCCCTGAATGCGGCCACCGCTCATTAAACCATCGTACTGGCGCATTAGCAAGTGTGTTTCAATTTGCTGCAGTGTATCGAGGATAACACCCACCATGATGAGCAGGCTGGTACCACCAAAGAAGCTACTGAAACCAGCGGTAACACCGAGTTTCTGAGCCACGCCTGGCAAAATACCCACAAAGGCAAGCAGCAATGCACCAGGCAGGGTCACCTTATCCATTACAGAACCAATGTAATCTGCAGTAGGCTGACCGGGTTTTACACCAGGTATAAAACCGTTATTGCGCTTCAGGTCTTCTGCAATTTGCTTGGGGTTGAAAATAATGGCCGTATAGAGGTAAGTAAAACCAATAACCAGCACACTATATATGAGCATGTACCAACCGTTGCTGTGGTCATTCAAAATCTTCATAAATCCACCAGTCGTATCGAACTTAGCAAAGATGGTAGGAATGAAAATGATAGCCTGTGCAAAGATGATTGGCATTACACCGGCACTGTTTACCTTGATAGGTAAAAACTGACGGGCACCGCCAAACTGCTTGTTGCCAACAATTTGCTTTGCATAGTTGATAGCAATTTTGCGTACACCTTGTACCAATACTATTAGGCCCATAATAATCATAATGAGAATAGCAATCTCAATGATGAAAACCAGCATACCACCACCGCCTTTGGTATTGAGCGAAGTAAATTCTTGTACAAAGCTTTGTGGCAATCGGGCCAGGATACCCACCATGATGATGAGTGAAGTACCGTTACCCAAACCTTTGTCTGTAATTTTTTCGCCCAACCACATTACAAACAGTGTACCTGCTGTAAGCAACACAATAGTGCTAAACAAGAAGTATGGCTCGTATGCAGGAATGAGTGCCTCTTTGTAACCGGGGCTCTGCAAATAAGTGATATAAGCACCAGCCTGAAACACTGTAACAATTACAGTGAGGTAGCGGGTCCATTGGTTAATTTTCTTACGGCCGCTTTCTCCCTCTTTCTGAATTTTCTGAAATTGGGGAACCAAAATGGTAACCAACTGCATGAAAATTGAAGCAGAGATATAAGGCATAATACCCAGTGCCAAAATAGATGCCTGAGAGAAGGCGCCGCCAGCAAACTGGTCGAACAGGCCAAGCAATCCAGAAGCTTTACCCTTTACGGCATCCAATGCGTTAGGATCGATACCAGGTAAAACGATGTGCGTACCCAAACGATAAGTGACCAGCAAAAGCAGCGTTACAATAATCTTTTGCTTCAGCTCGTCAATCGTCCAGATATTCTTTAGTGTTTCAAAAAATTTCTTCACGGAATTCAGTCAATTTAAAGGGCCTCAAATGTAGGTAAAACAAGAGTTCCTTTCGATGTTGCGAAAGGAACTTTTGCACTGCCCGATTACTTCAGAATTTCAACAGTACCACCCGCAGCTTCAATAACAGCTTTTGCTTTTGCGCTGATAGCGTTTACTTTGAAATCAATCTTGCTTTTCAATTCGCCGGTGCCCAATACTTTTACCAAAGCTGATTGGTTTACCAACCCGTTGATGTACAAATTATCGAGGCTGAATTCTTTCAGTTCATATTTTTCAACCAGCTGATCTACCTGACCAAGATTGAAAACAGTGTAAGATACGCGGTGCGGGTTTTTAAAACCACGCTTAGGAATACGACGCTGGATAGGCATCTGACCACCTTCGTGAGCCATTTTGCTGGCGTAACCGGCACGCTGCTGCTGACCTTTGTTACCCTTGGTAGAAGTACCACCTTTACCAGATGCTTCACCACGACCTAAACGTTTTTCACTGTGCGTACTGCCTTCGGCAGGCTTCAAATTGTGCAGTTTCATAGACTACGAGTTTTTACTTACGGGGTTAGCTCCCCTCGCTTAAAAATGAGAATAATGAAATTCCAAATCCCAACACATCATCAGAAGATTGGAATTTGGAATTGAAAATGATTGATTCGAAATTAGGCTTGCGCTACGTCTTCCACCTTTACCAGGTGCAATACTTTTTCTACCATACCCAGAATTTGTGGGGTGGCTTCTTTTTCTACAGTAGCGTTCATCTTGCGCAGTCCGAGGGCTTCCATTGTTTTCTTCTGGCGCTCCGGGCGGTCGATCACACTTTTAACCTGAGTGATTTTGATCTTCTTCATCGTTATGAGGTTTGAAGTTTAAGGTTTGAAGTTTGAGGTTATGCTATCCGTAGATCTCAAAACATCGGGCATCAAACAGCAAACTAATTATCCGTTGAATACTTTTTTCAGAGAAACGGTACGTGTTTTAGCCACCTGAATTGGCTCACGTAAAGTAGCCAGTGCGGTAAATGTAGCTTTAACCACGTTGTGAGGATTGGCAGAACCAAGACTCTTAGCCAATACGTCGGTAATGCCTGCACTTTCCAACACGTAACGCATGCTACCTCCGGCAATTACACCTGTACCATGAGCAGCTGGCTTCAGCAAAACTTTTGCAGCGCCTTCTTTTACAAATTGTTCGTGGGGGATAGTGCCGTGTATTACAGGTACTTTCACCAGGTTCTTCTTAGCATCTTCAATGCCTTTGGTGATTGCTTCCTGTACTTCTTTAGCCTTACCCAAGCCATGACCTACCACACCATTTTCGTTGCCTACCACCACCAGGGCTGAGAAGCTGAAAGTGCGGCCACCCTTGGTGGTCTTTACAACACGGTTAATAGCTACAACCTTTTCTTTCAGTTCGAGGTCGCCGGCTTTTACGCGGTTTACGATAGCTTTTGCCATTTTTATTTTTCAATTGAGCCTGCAAGCAGGCAAGATTTACGATTGTTGAATGCTGATCGTTTAAATGAAAATCCTGTACAATTACAGAACCAGGCCACCTTCACGGGCACCATCGGCTACTGCCTTAATGCGACCGTGGTACAAGAAACCACCACGATCAAATACACAGGTAGTGATGCCTAATTCAGCAGCTTTGCGGGCAATAGCATTACCTACCAATTTGCTTTTTTCAGACTTGGTGACCTTTTGTGCAGCGATGTCCTTATCGCGGCTGCTGGCAGCTGCGAGTGTGGTGCCATTAGCATCGTCTATCAGCTGGCAGTAAATATCTGCATTGCTGCGAAATACGCTCAGGCGAGGCTTGGCAGCGCTACCGATGATTCTCTTACGAATGCGGTAGTGGATTTTCTTTCTTGAAAGTACTTTCTTATCCATTTTATATCCTCCGGCTCCGGGGGAGCACTATTTTCTTTGAAATCAGATTTTAAAAAGCGGTTACCGATGATTATTTACCAGCAGATTTACCAGCCTTCTTACGAACCACTTCGCCAGCAAAGCGAACACCCTTGCCTTTGTAAGGCTCCGGCTTACGCAGGCTACGGATTTTGGCACATACCTGACCCAACAGCTGATTGTCGGTACCTTCAATCACAATCTCCGGGTTTTTACCCTTTTCCTGAGCAGTGGTTACTTTCAACTCTTTAGGAATTTCAATAATGATGTTGTGCGAGTAGCCCAACGCCAAATCAAGAATATTTCCGGTGTTAGAAGCTTTGTAACCTACACCTACCAGTTCCATTTTCTTAATGAAACCTTCTGTTACACCCTTTACCATGTTGGCAATAAGGGCACGGTACAAGCCATGCAGTGCACGGTGGCGGATTTGATCGGTAGGACGACCTACTGTCAGTGTGGCATCAGTAATTTCTACATGAATGTCACGATCCAAGGTTTGCTTCAATTCGCCTTTGGGGCCTTTTACGGTAACGGTGTTATCTCCACTTACTGTGATAGTAACACCAGCGGGGATTGTTACCGGTTTTTTTCCTACACGAGACATAGTCGTTGTTGTGTTTAAATATGTGAATCAAATGAGTGGCATGCGTTCAGCCCCGACTAAAAGGCTTAAATAAACAAACCGCCCGAATACAATCAATTAATAAATGTGACACAAGATTTCGCCACCTACATTCTGAGCTTTGGCTTCTTTGTCAGTCATTACACCTTTAGAAGTGCTCACAATGGCAATACCCAGGCCGTTCATTACACGCTTAAAGTCGGCAGGCTTGGCGTACTGACGCAGACCTGGGCGGCTCATACGCTCCAAAGAAGCGATAGCGGGTTGCTTAGTATTAGGATCGTATTTCAATGCGATCTTGATAACACCTTGCTTGTTGTCATCTTCAAATTTGTACTTGAGGATATAACCCTTTTCGTACAAAATTTCAGTCATACGCTTCTTCAGGTTAGAAGCGGGGATTTCCACGATGCGGTGGTTGGCCATTTGAGCATTCCGAATACGAGTCAGAAAGTCTGCTATAGGATCAGTTACCATATGATTTCCCTCCTACATTCCGGCTCCCGAAAACTTCGGGACGGAATAATTGGATTTTAGTTTAAAATGAATTGAATGAAGTTGCTTGCTTGTGGCTATTGCCGTAGCAATTACCAGCTTGCTTTTTTCACGCCAGGAATTTTACCTTCCAGTGCCATGTCGCGAAACATGTTACGGCAGATACCGAAATGACGCATGTAACCTTTAGGACGACCAGAGAGCTGGCAGCGGTTTTTGAGGCGTACAGGCGATGCATTGCGGGGAAGCTGATCGAGAGCTGCATAATCGCCTGCTGCCTTGAGGGCTGCACGCTTTTCAGCAAACTTGGCTACGGTAGCTTCACGCTTACGCTGACGGGCTTTAACTGATTCTTTTGCCATAAAAATGAAATTCCAAATTTTAAAATTCCAAATCCTAAGTGGTGCTTAGTTTCCGCCGGAAGTATGGAAAATTTCCTTTGGGATCTGGTTTTATTAGTTGTTGTCTTTTTTGATGTTCTTGAAAGGAAGACCAATTTCTTTCAGCAGTTCGTAAGCCTCTTCGTTGGTACGGGCAGTAGTTACGAAAGTGATATCGAGACCAGTAATTTTGTTCACCTTATCAATGTCGATTTCTGGGAAGATAATTTGCTCAGTAACACCCATGGTATAGTTACCACGGCCATCAAAGCTCTTATCATTGATACCTTTGAAATCCCGAACACGAGGGAGTGAAACTGCAATCAAACGATCGAGGAATTCAAACATCTGATCACCACGGAGGGTAACACGGGCACCAATCGGCATATTGCGACGGAGCTTGAAGTTTGAGATGTCCTTTTTAGACATGGTAGCTACAGCCTTCTGACCAGTGATGGTAGTCAGCTCTTCGATAGCAATGTCTACAAGTTTCTTATCGGCAGTTGCACCGTTTACGCCACGGTTCAAGCAAATTTTGGTAAGCTTGGGGGCCTGCATTACGGTTTTGTAACCGAACTTTTTCATGAGGGCAGGTACAACTTCAGCTTTGTACTTGTCTGCCAGGCGCGGAGTATAATTTGTAGTTGCCATTATTTAATAACCTCCCCGGATTTTTTAGAAATACGAACTAATTTACCGTTGTCGCGGCTACGCTTTACACGTACTGCAGCGCCGGCTTTGGCATCCCACAGTTGCACGTTGCTGATAGCAATAGGTGCTTCTTTTTTCACAATACCACCCTGGGTGTTTTGTGCTGTAGGTTTTGTATGGCGGGTCTGAATGTTTACGCCTTCTACCAGCACTTTAGCCTTGTCAGGATAAACGGCCAGTACAACGCGGGGCTTTTTCAGATCCTTATCATCACCGGTGATAACAACAACGTTGTCACCTTTCTTGATGTTGAACTTTGGTTTGAAACGATTAGTCATACTTTATAGCTTGATGCGTAACGCTTAACGCTTAACGCAGTTATTGAAATTCGCTTTCAGCACTTTGCCTTCGGCGTTTTGCATTACAGTACTTCTGGAGCCAGCGATACAATTTTCATGTATCCTTTGTCGCGAAGCTCACGGGCAACGGGTCCGAAAATACGGGTACCACGTGGTTCGTCTGAGTTGTTCAGGATTACAACGGCGTTGTCATCGAAACGGATGTAAGATCCGTCTTTGCGACGCAGTTTGTTTTTAGTACGTACAATAACGGCTTTGGCTACGGTACCTTTTTTCATACCGCCACCAGGAATTGCGTCCTTTACAGTAACCACAATCTTGTCGCCAATACCGGCGTAGTCTTGTCCGCTGTTGCCCAATACACGAATACAAAGTACCTCTTTGGCACCGCTGTTATCCGCTACGTTCAACCGGCTTTCTTGCTGAATCATTTTGTTAGCTTTTTAGCTTTAGCACTCGGGCTAATGATGTTACGAATTTGTCAGAGGCTTTTGCTATGTTATACAACACCAGCGAAAAGCTTGAAGCATGCAGCTTGCAGCTGTTAGCTGATTATTTCACTTTCTCAACTACTTCTACCAGTCTCCAGCGCTTTGTTTTGCTGAGAGGACGGGTTTCCATAATTTTTACAGTGTCGCCAATGCTGCACTCGTTCTTCTCGTCGTGTGCATGAAACTTGGTCGTCTTTTTTACGAACTTACCGTAGATTGGGTGCTTTACTTTACGCTCCACCGCTACTGTAATGGTTTTATCCATTTTGTTGCTGGCTACTACACCAATCCTGGTTTTACGGAGATTTCTGGTTTCCATTTGGTTCATTATTTTGCTGAACTACTATTCAATTAAAAATTAGCCTACCAGTACTCTTTTCTGGAGTTCGGTTTTCAAACGGGCAACATCACGACGGAGATCTCTGATGCTCATTGGGTTTTCCAAAGGAGTGATGGCATGTGCAAATTCAAGCTTCTTGAGGCGCACTTCATCTTCGCTGATGCGCACCTTCAGATCTTCGATGCTTATTTCGCTCAGGCTTTTGTTGAAGTCAACTTTCTTAGACATCTTTTTCAATTTGATAATTAGCCAATATGCTAATCTGCTAATGAAATTATTTTCTCAGCTGTATGTCTGAAATATTGTCATCAGCACACCAGCTTATTCGCATCATTACGCCTGATAATCGCGGCGTACAACGAACTTGGTTTTGATGGGAAGCTTCTGCGCAGCAAGTTCCATTGCTTCGCGGGCTACTTCCATCGGTACGCCATCGCATTCAAACAGGATACGACCTGGTTCTACTACGGCTGCCCAAAATTCGGGGTTACCTTTACCCTTACCCATCCGCACTTCGGCAGGCTTACGGGTAATGATCTTATCGGGGAATACACGGATCCACACACTACCTTCACGTTTCATGGCACGGGTCATTGCCTGACGGGCACTCTCGATCTGGCGGTTGTTCAACCAAATAGGTTCCTGTGCTTTAAGGGCAAACGAACCGAATGAAATGGTAGCGCCACGCTTAGCCACTTCGCGGATGCGGCCTTTTTGTTGCTTGCGGAACTTGGTTCTTTTCGGCTGTAACATTTATCTACGTATTTGAATATTTACAATTAGTTGAAGCTGGATGCTGTTGTTATTAACGACGGCCTCCACGGTCGCGGCGATCACCACCACCTCTTCTGTCTCCACCACGGCCACCGCGGTCACCACCACGTTCTTCGCCACCACGACGGTCGCTCAGACCGCTGCCAGTGCCTACAAAGTTCGGGTTGAGGTCACGCTTGGTCAATACTTCACCTTTACAAATCCATACTTTCAAACCAATTTTACCGTATACGGTTTGAGCAGCCAGGCTGGCGTAGTCAATATCCATACGGAAGGTGTGCAATGGAGTACGGCCCATTTTGATTTCTTCGCTACGGGCAATTTCAGCACCACCCAAACGGCCACTGGCTTTTACCTTGATACCTTCGGCCCCCATACGCATAGCAGAAGCAATTGCCATTTTGATGGCACGCTTGTAGTTGATGCGGTTTTCGATCTGACGGGCGATAGTATCAGCTACAATCATAGCATCTACTTCCGGACGACGGATTTCGAGGATGTTGATTTGAACGTCTTCTTTACCGGTAAGCTTCTTCAGCTCTTCTTTGATACGGTCTACTTCACCACCGCCTTTACCAATAATGATACCAGGCTTTGAAGTATGAATAGTTACAATCAGTTTATTGAGGGTACGTTCGATAACGATTTTAGAAATGCCACCCTTGTTGATACGGGCATTCAGGTAGGTACGGATCTTGTTGTCCTCGATCAGTCGGTCGGCATATACTTTCTTGTTGCCGTACCAGTTACTGTCCCAACCACGGATGATACCGAGCCTGTTACCGATTGGATTTGCTTTTTGACCCATTATTTCAATTTGAAAATTTGAACAATTCGTTTAGTGAGAATTAGATGGTGTCTACAGTTACGGTTACGTGATTGCTACGCTTACGTACACGGTATCCACGGCCCTGAGGAGCTGGACGCATCCGCTTCAGGGTACGGCCACCGTCTACCATAATGGTTTTTACCACCAGTGCACTTTCGTCAGCACCATCATTCTTTGCTTTCCAGTTAAAGGCAGCACTCTTAACCAACTTAGCCAGCGGTACAGAACTGTGCTTGGTGTTGTGCTCCAATACAGCCAGGGCTTGATCAACCTTCATGCCACGAATCAGGTCGGCCAGCAAACGCATTTTGCGGGGCGAAGTGGGATAATTTCTCAGTTTAGCTACTGCTTCCATTTTTATTCAGTTTCAGGTTTTTGGTTTTTAGTTTTTGTTGCAGAAGAATCTCAAACAACTGCCAACCAAAAACCACCAACATTTAAACAATTTATTTTTTGCTACCGGCGTGTCCTCTGAAGTTGCGGGTAGGAGCAAATTCACCAAGCTTGTGACCAACCATGAATTCGGTTACATACACAGGGATGAATTTGTTACCGTTGTGCACAGCGAATGTTTGGCCTACAAAATCAGGAGTAATAGTAGAACGACGACTCCAGGTTTTGATAACACCCTTCTTCACTTTGCCTTCTGCCATGTTCACGATTTTCTTCTCGAGTTTGGCATCAACGTAGGGACCTTTTTTAATTGAACGAGCCATATTGAATTCGTTAATTTGAAAATTTGAGGATTTGAAAATTGAATTGGTTTCTGTAAAAGCTTAAATCAATTCTCAAATTACTTAGCCAGTTTTTTACCGTCGCGGCGCTGGAGAATCAGCTTATCGCTGCCTTTGCCTTTTGTACGGGTCTTCTCACCTTTGGCGTACTTACCAGTGCGGCTGCGTGGGTGACCACCAGAAGCACGGCCTTCACCACCACCCATTGGGTGATCTACAGGGTTCATAGCCACACCACGGTTGCGGGGGCGGATACCACGCCAGCGGTTTGCACCTGCTTTACCGAGGCTCTGGAGGTTGTGGTCGCCATTGCTTACTACACCTACAGTAGCGTAGCAATTGATGAGGAGTTTGCGCAATTCGCCAGAAGGCATTTTCAATACAGCGTAAGCTTCTTCCTTGTTGGTAAGCTGAGCAGCAGAACCGGCACTACGTACCAGCTTGCCACCTTGGCCAGGCTGCATTTCAATATTGTGTACGTTGGTACCCAAAGGCATGTTCTTCATAGGAAGACAGTTGCCAATTTCAGGAGCTACAGTAGGACCAGAAATTACTTTCTGACCAACCTGAATGCCCTGTGGTGCCAGGATATAGCGCTTTTCACCATCGGTATATTCTACCAGAGCGATGAAAGCAGTACGGTTTGGATCGTATTCTACAGTCAGTACAGTTGCTTCAATGTTTTGCTTGTTACGCTTGAAGTCGATGATACGGTACTTCTGCTTGTGACCACCGCCAATATAGCGCATGGTACGACGGCCCTGTGCGTTGCGGCCACCAGATTTCTTCACTGGTTCCAGCAGGCTACGCTCAGGCTTGTTAGTGGTTACTTCAGCATACGCATTACCAATTTTCCAGCGGGTACCGGCGGTCATTGGTTTGTATTTTTTCAGTGCCATTTTTCTTAGTTCTGAGTTGGTTTATTTCAACACTTCGCGGCGGTTGGTTGCCATTCTTGTTTTTGTTAGAATTGCAGTGGATTAGATTTCGCCGTACAGGTTAATTTCTTCACCTTCTGCTACAGTTACAACTGCCTTCTTTTTGGCAGGCTTGCGGCCATTGATAAAGCCAGACTTGGTGAAGCGAGATTTTGCTTTTCCGGGCATTACCAACGTATTCACGTCAGTTACATTTACGCCGTAGAATTCTTCAACCGCTTTTTTAATCTCCAGCTTGTTGGCCTTACGATCTACGATGAAGGTGTAGCTGCGCTTCTTTTCAATTTGCTTGTTCACCTTTTCGGTCAACACAGGCTTTATTAATACATCTGTCAGTTTCATTTCGATCAGAATTATTCGGTTCTTAATTAAGCTTCAGTACCTTCTTCGGTGAAGATTTTAGCAGCTGATTCAGTGAGGACCATTACGTCAGCATTTACGATATCGTAAGTGTTGATGTCGGCCAGCTCAATAGCAGCAGCGTTGGGGATGTTGCGCAGGCTGAGGTAGAAGTTGGTATCCAGTTCAGGATATACAAACAACGTCTTCTTATCTGCTACACCCAGGCCCTGCATTACGCCAGCAAAAGCTTTGGTTTTGGGAGCATCGAACTTCAGGTCTTCTACCACTACGATGGCGCTTTCTTTGGCTTTGTAGCTCAGAGCAGCAATTTTAGCCAGATCCTTCACCTTACGGTTCAACTTCTGGTCGTGAGTAGTAGGCTTAGGTCCAAAAATGGTACCACCACCGCGGTACAATGGGTTACGGATGTTACCCTTACGGCTACCACCAGTACCTTTTTGCTTGTGCAGCTTGCGGCTGGCACCTTGTACTTCGGCACGGGTTTTTACTTTTGAAGTACCCTGACGCTGAGCGGCGAGGTATTGTTTTACAGCCAGATAAATCACATGATCATTGGGCTCGGTACCGAAGATTTCTTCGGGAAGCTCAACTGTTCTGCCAGTTTTCTGACCTGCTGTATTTAAAACTTCGATTGTCATAACTTTTTCGTTTCTCACCGGCCGGGCCGGCACGGTTTACAATTACTTCTGGATTAAAACGATTGAACCATTGTGGCCGGGAACTGATCCGCTGATCAGGATGTAATTCTTTTCAGGGAAAATCTTCACCACTTTCAGGCCTTTCATTTTTACCCTGTCGCCACCCATACGGCCAGCCATACGCATACCTTTAAATACACGGCTGGCGTCAGATGAGTTACCGATAGAACCGGGGGCACGCTGGCGGTCGTGCTGACCATGTGATTGCTCACCAACACCGTGGAAGCCATGGCGCTTTACAACACCCTGAAAACCCTTACCCTTGGTGGTACCCACAACGTCAACTTTTTCGCCTTCGGCAAAAATGTCAACAGTGACTTGTTCGCCAAGAGCTTTCTCCAGCGTACAGTCACGAAATTCTTTTACAAATGATTTGGGAGCAGTTTGTGCTTTAGCGAAGTGATTTTTCTCTGCTTTAGTAGCATTCTTTTCCTTCTTTTCGCCGTAAGCCAACTGAAGTGCATTGTAACCGTCTACATCGGCGGTTTTCACCTGCGATACAACACAGGGACCAGCTTCTACTATGGTGCAAGCTATTTGCTTACCATTGGGATCGAATATGCTGGTCATCCCGATTTTTTTTCCAATAATACCTTTCATTGATATCGGTTTGTGCCCGGCAGAGTTAAGAGGACATCCGCGCAGAAGCGAATTCAATCCCAGTTTAGCTACCGACCTTTTCCTTTGTTTCCGCCGTTTTGCAGAGGGGAAGTACCGGTAGTAAACAAACCCTGAAAGGCTTGTTCATATGTTTGGCTCACTTGGTAGTGAGAGTTATGTAAAATCAGAGCTCTTTTTTCACGTCCCTTTGGCCGGATTGAGAGATGATTGCTTTGTTGTTCTGATGTGGAGCCTCGCCCCACTTGGTCAGCTGTTACGCTTTGATTTCAACTTCAACACCACTTGGCAAATCCAGTTTGCTCAGGGCATCTACTGTGCGACTACTGCTGGTGTAGATATCCAACAAACGCTTGTGCGTGTTCAGTTGGAATTGTTCACGAGCTTTCTTGTTTACGTGCGGTGAACGCAGTACAGTAAAGATCTTTTTGTGTGTTGGCAAAGGAATTGGACCTGTTACCACAGCACCTGTGCTCCGCACAGTTTTCACAATTTTCTCGGCTGATTTGTCAACCAGGTTGTGATCGTAAGATTGCAGTTTAATACGTATCCGCTGACTCATAATTCAAAGACCCTTTTTTCGAATTGGGATGCGAAGGTAATGGGATTCAACTATCAGGCAAAAGTTTTTTGAAACATTTTTACCAATCCGGCCGCAAATGTCTGTTTTTCGGGCCAGTTTTTCCACAAATCCCCATTGGGGGGCCACCAGCTGCTGTGCATATCTCAGCTACATATCGGGCTGCTTCGGGGTTCCGCCCCTTGCCGGCACGGGTTGCACCCGCCGGCCGTGGCCAAGCCCTCCACATCCCGGGCCCATCAGCTGCAATACACTACGCAGCTATCTCCACTCAACTCAAACCATTAACTTACAGCTCCCTATATCACATATTTATGAGACATGTATTGATGTTCGCCATTTCGATGGCTGCTTGCTTAAGCCTGACTGCCCAAAACAGCAGTAAAAAGAAAACAACTCCCGCTCCTGCCCCATCAGTTAGCTGGAACGACCATTTACAGGGCATGCAATGGCGCAACCTGGGTCCTACCCGTGGGGGCCGTTCGGTAGCTTGCAGCGGCGTGCCGGGCCAACCGCTCATTTACTATATGGGCAGCACCGGTGGCGGCGTTTGGAAAACCGAAGATGCCGGCATCAGCTGGCGCAACATCTCCGATGGCTTTTTCAATACCGGTTCCGTGGGTGCCATTGCCGTAGCCGAAAGCGACCCTAATGTGATATATGTGGGAATGGGCGAACACGCCCCACGTGGTGTAATGACCTCCGCCGGCGATGGCGTGTACAAAAGCACCGATGCCGGCAAAACCTGGCAACACATTGGCCTTACCAATACCATGCACGTTGCAGCCATCCGCATTCATCCTTCCAACCCCGACATCGTGTTTGTAGCGGCGCAGGGAGCCATTCATGGTCCTACAGCCGAACGGGGCATTTACAAAACCACCGATGGCGGCCGCAGCTGGGACCGGGTGCTGTTTGTTGATGACAATACTGGTTGTGCCGACCTGAGTATGGACATGAGTAACCCTCGCATTTTATATGCCGGCATGTGGGATCATCGCAGGCTGCCCTGGCTGGTGCGCAGCGGTGGCCCGGGCAGCGGCTTGTACAAAAGCACAGATGGCGGAAACAGCTGGCACAAAATGAGCAAAGGCCTGCCTGCCAACATGGGCAAAGTAGCCATTGATGTAAGCAGGGCCAACCCCGGCAGGGTGTATGCCAATATTGAAAGCGAAGATGGCCTGGGTGGCGTTTACCGAAGCGATGATGGCGGCGACTCATGGTCGCAAACAAGCAAAGCAAGGGTAACCGTTGCCCGAGCCTGGTACTACATTGAAATATTTGCCGACCCGCAAGATCAAAACACGGTGTATGTGCTCAATGCGCCGGCACTCAAATCGATTGACGGTGGTAAAACTTTTACCAACCTGCCCACGCCACACGGCGACAACCACTGGCTGTGGATAGACCCGGCCAATAATAAAAGGATGATTAACGCCAACGACGGCGGAGCCAATATTTCTTTCAATGGCGGGGCCAGCTGGAGCAGCCAGCAAAACCAACCCACCGCACAGTTTTACCGCGTCATCGCCGATAAGCAGTTCCCATACAACTTGTATGCAGGCCAGCAAGACAATTCTGCCGTTATTGTTCCCAGCAAAAGCCCCTTTGGGGGCGTTGATTGGCAACAATGGACTTTTGGCCCCGGCGGTGAAAGTGCTTTCCTTGCCTTTGACCCTAACAATCCGGTAAAGGTTTTTGGTGGTAGCTACCAGGGTAATATCGAAGTGCTCGACCGCAAACTCAGCAGCACTAAAGACGTGATGGCCAGCCCCACCATTGGATTAGGGGTGATACCCAAAAAACAAGTCTATCGTTTCAACTGGAATGCCCCCATTGTGGCTGATCCGTTTAATCCGGCTATTATTTACCACGGTGGCAACAAAGTGCTCAAAACCACCGACGCTGGCCAAAGCTGGACAGCAATCAGCGCCGACCTCACCCGCAATGACAGTACCAAACAAGGCGATGGTGGAGCGCCATTTACCAATGAAGGGGCAGGTGGCGAAGTGTACAATACCCTCGCTTACATTGCCTGCTCTCCTATTACACAGGGTGAAATATGGACCGGCTCCGACGACGGCCTGGTACACCTCACCCGCGACGGCGGTAACACCTGGAGCAATGTAACCCCTGCAGGTCTTGGCGAAACACTCGTCAACAGCATCGAGGTATCTTACCACACACCGGGCAAAGCCATCATTGCTACCACAGGTTACAAAATGAATGACTTCTCTCCTGTTGTTTTCATTACCTACGACTATGGCAAAACATGGAGCAAACAAATCAATGGCTTTGATTCGAGAGACTTTTGCAGGGTAGTAAGGGAAGACCGGGTAAAAAAAGGGCTGCTGTATGCCGGCACCGAACGGGGCCTGTACATCAGCACGAATGACGGACTGGTCTGGCAGCGTTTCCAACTCAACCTGCCAGTGGTGGCCATCAATGACCTCACCATTGCCGACAACGATTTGGTGGCTGCCACCAGCGGCCGTGCCTTTTGGATTTTAGATGACCTCTCACCCTTGCAGCAACTGCAAGATCAATTGCCGCCAACCGCTACTTTGTTTACATCGAAACCAACCGTGAAAACAGGCTGGAGCGGCGGCAGTCCGCAAGTGGGCGCCAACCCTGCAGAAGGCGCTGCACTGTATTATTATTTACCATCAAAAACTGATAGCATTAGCCTCATCATTAGCAATGCAAAAGGCGACACCATACGCCAATACAACAGCTGGAAAAATGATGCCGAAGTAAGTGGCTACCCTGGTGGCCCTGCTCCTGAGCCTTTGCTGCCAACAGAAGAAGGGCTGCACAAATTCAATTGGGATTTGCGGCACGAAAGTTTGCCTGGCATCAAAGGCCAATTCCTGAATGCAGATTATCGTGGCGCTAGTGTACCACCCGGAACGTATAGCGTAACCTTGAAAGCAGGCACTACAAGCAGCGATGCTACGCTACAGGTGTTGCAAGATCCAAGAGTACAAGTATCTGCCAATGCTTTTGATGAGCAGTATGCGTTTTGCAAACAGATTGATGCTGCAGTAACCAACATGCATCAATCTGTAGTACGTATGCGTTCGATAAAGCAACAAGTTGAACAATTGAACACACAACTAAAAGGTATTGCTGATACGGATACGTTGGTAAAAACCGGCAAAACCTTGATTGCAAAAATCAATGCATGGGAAAAACAAATCATTACTACCCAGCAGGAAACATTTCAGGATGTCATTAATTATTACAACCGGCTGAGTGCGGAACTGCTCGACCTGCGTGGCCGGGTAGACAATGCTCAGCAACCCATCGTTCCTGCAGGCCATAAAAAGCAATTACAAACCTTGCTTTCAGCATGGACAAATTATGAAACCGAATTACTCCAAATCATCAATCGTGACTTACCTGCGTTTAATGATTTGTACAAAGCCAAAGCATTACCCGCCATTCTTTTACCGAAATAACAGACGAATAAAAAAGCCGGATAACTCCGGCTTTTTTATTGAACCACAACCTGTTCATCGTTGAGCAATGGCAGCTGCGAAAAACGCAACAAGAGTTGAGCAACGGTCAGTACATCCCGCTGGCAATATGAAACTATTTTGTCCAATGCTTTTTCTTGCCAGTACGCATTACCCACCATGCTACCATCGAGGTCTTGCTTGGGAGAGGCAATGCCCAAACAGGCTGCCAATAATTTAAGCGAGGTAAAATGTTTGTAATCGCCAAACTTCCACAGTTGCAGCGTATCCAATAGCGGCACATCCCAAGGCTTTAAAGCCTGAAAATCGAGCCACTGTGGCAAGGTTTGACCTTGCACAAGCAAACGGCGGCAGATATATGGAATATCAAACTCACGGATGTTGTGACCGGCAAACCACATCCGCATTTTGCGGGCTTGCATCAACTGCGCTACAGATTGTACAAACATGGTAAGTACAACCGCTTCATCATCGCCATAAAAGGATTTCAACCGAAGTTCAAACTTGCCGGCTGCATCTTTTCGCAAATAACCTACGCTAATACAAATGATTTTTCCAAATTCAGCCATAATAGCCGCCTTCTCCTGATACAACGATTCAGGGGTTGAGTTTTCCGTTTGCAGCCAGCTGGTTTTCTCTTCAAACAACGACTGCCACTCTGCAGGCAGTTGCTTAAAGTCCGGTTGCTGCGAAACAGTTTCAATATCAATGAAAATACATTGTTCTGGTTGGGGTATTTGCATGGCAGTAAGGTAATGAATTTGCATTAATCAACATATGCGGATAAGTGTGTCATGTTTCGGGTTACCCTAGCTGATATCTTACCACATAAATCCATACAGTTGCCATTAGCCCCACAACTGAAACTAAGGTCGCCATTGAGCATTGCACTCTTTAGTGCCATGGCGGCTTTTCTTACTTACACCATGATCTTTGGTTTTCGTAAAACATTTACGGTAGCCACTTTTGATGGCCTTCAATATTGGGGGGTAGGGTACAAAACATTAATTGTAGTGGCTCAGGTGCTTGGTTACTTGTTGGCCAAGTTTTATGGCATTCGTTTTATCGCAGAAATGAAACGCCAACAGCGTTGGAAAATCATTTTGATGCTCACGGGTATTGCCTGGCTTTCCTGGTTGCTATTTGCCCTGTTTCCGGCACCCTACAACATTGTGTTTGCTGCCATCAATGGATTTCCGTTAGGAATGCTGTGGGGTGTTGTTTTTTCTTACATAGAAGGCCGAAGAAGTACCGACTTTTTAGGGGCGGCTTTAGCGGTGAGTTTTATTTTCTCCAGTGGCTTTGTAAAATCCATTGGCGGCTGGCTCATGCAGCATTGGGGCGTGGCAGAATTGTGGGTGCCTTTTGTAGCAGGTTTGGCATTCGCTATTCCCCTTTTGCTATTTGTATGGATGATGGAGCAAATTCCTGCTCCTACTGCGCAGGACGAAGCAGAAAGAATGCACCGCAAACCACTTACCCAATTAGAACGAAGCCAAATATTGAAAGAGTTTTGGCCGGGCCTCATTCTGGCTATTCTGGTGTACGTATTTGCTACCATCTTCCGGGATATCCGCGACAATTTTAGCGCTGATATGTGGAAGGAACTGGGATTTGGTGAAAGACCGGCCATCTTCACTCAAACAGAACTACCCATCACCCTCGGTATACTGATGATGGTAGGCAGCCTCACCCTTGTACGTAACAGCAGCAAAGCGTTTATGATAGCCCACGTACTGATAGCCGCCGGATTTATTATCACCGGCGCCAGTAGTTTGTTATTTATGGCCGGGCAGGTGGAAGCATTTACCTGGATGGTGGGCACAGGAATGGGGCTCTACATGGTATATATTCCCTTCAACTCTATTTATTTCGAGCGGATGATTGCTTCCTTTCAAATAAGCGGCAATGTGGGCTTTCTGATTTATCTGGCCGATTCGGCTGGCTATGTGGGTAGTGTAGCGGTTTTGGTTTCGAAAGAATTGCTACAGTTTAAAACAGCTTGGGTACCTTTTTTCAGCCAAAGCACTCAGTGGCTGTCATTAGCAGGTTTGATAATTACGATTTTGGCCGCCATGTACTTTTTTAAAAAAGGTAGAAAAAAGGCAATGATGGATGGACTATCCGGAAAAGAAAATCGCCTCCACGAGGGAGGCGACTTACAAGGAGTTTAGGGGTTTGCTTCAGAATCTGGTGTAAAGAAACACCATTGACAGGTCATAAAAAAGTGCATAAACCCCGCAATTATTTAGTATTAAAATGCCAATTCGATTAGCAAAAAATGTAATTAGCTGTAAATCAGTCATTTATACGAATTTGACAAATGTCAAATTCGTGCTGAAAAGAATATTTTTTTGACATTTGTCAAATACTTTTTTCAGAATTATCCGTAGATGGACGCAAAATGGAGCCTCGCAGTCTGCTGAGGGTCTCTAAAGTCATTCCTAAGTGTGAAGCAATGAACTTGAGCGAAACCCGGTTGACGAGTTCTGGCTGGTGTTCTTGAAAGTAGGTGTAGCGGCTGCTTGCCTTTGCCAGTCGAACTAAATATGCCCGTTCTTCTGCCTGCCGGTACAATTGTTGCAAAACCTTTCTTGCGGCGATGTTCAGTTCAGGGAATTTTTGATAGGCCAATTCTAAATCATCAAAATGTATGCCAATCAGCTCTGAGTCTTCCAAAGCCTGTATATTCTCTACGGAAGGTGATTGGTCGAAGAAGCTACTGATAGATGCTACCAGATCATTTTCTGCTGTAATCCAAGTGGTTGCTTCGTTCTTACCATCTACAATATATCCTCTAAAAAGGCCTTTGCTCACCAAAAATAAATATGGGCAAACCTGACCGCTGCGCAGCAAAAACTTGTTTTTGGGAATGCTGCATTGAAATGCTTTGCTATCGATAAAACGTGCAGCCTTTTCGCTGATAGGATGAAAAAAACGCAAAAAGGCCGATGGAAGGATGACTCCTGCCGGCACAGCAATTCTCGTTTTTTCTACAAAGTATAAGCCTTCAATGGAAGGATTCATAATCCGAATTTTGATGATTCGGGCATAGGGCTATTGCGAATTTAACGTAAAAAAGCCACTACAATTGTAGTGGCTTTTGAATATTACGTTCCTAAGTAATTAATCTTCAACCTTCAACTTGCCCTTTTGCTTGGCTATTACCTCTTCGGCAATGTTGTTTGGCGCAGGAGCATAGTGGCTGAATTCCATGGTACTCGTAGCACGGCCAGAGCTCAGTGAACGCAGTTGGGTTACATAACCAAACATTTCGCTCAATGGTACTTTAGCTTTGATTACCTGAGCATTGTTGCGGCTGTCCATGCCTTCCAGCATGCCACGACGACGGTTCAAGTCACCTGTTACATCACCCATGTACTGGTCAGGAGTGATTACTTCTACCTTCATGATTGGCTCCAGCAATACGGGCTTAGCTTTGCGGCCAGCTTCGCGGAAACCAGAACGGGCACACAATTCGAAGCTCATACCATCAGAGTCAACTGCGTGGAAGCTACCGTCAAATACACGAACTTTCATGTTTACAACAGGGTAAGCAGCAAGAACACCAGTACCCATGCTGTTTTCAAAACCTTTCTGGATAGGTCCTACAAATTCTTTCGGAATGCTACCACCAAACAGGTCGTTTACAAACTGGAAGTGCTTGTCAGGGTTCTCTTTTTGCCATTCTTCGTCCACAGGTCCGATTTCGAACTGAATATCGGCAAACTTACCACGACCACCAGACTGCTTCTTCAAAACCTCACGGTGCTGTACAGTATGTGTGAAGGCTTCTTTATAGGCCACCATTGGCGCACCTTGGTTAACTTCTACCTTGAATTCACGACGCATACGGTCTACGATGATTTCCAGGTGCAGTTCGCCCATACCACGCAGGATGGTTTGGCCTGTTTCTTCGTCGGTATTTACACGCAGTGTAGGATCTTCTTCTACCAGTTTGGCAATGGCCATACCCATTTTGTCAACGTCGGCCTGAGTTTTAGGCTCAACGGCGATGGCGATTACAGGTTCTGGGATGAACATGTTTTCCAATACTACAGGATGCTTTTCATCGCAAAGGGTATCACCGGTTTTGATTTCTTTAAAACCAACAGCAGCACCAATGTCACCAGCTTCGATGAAGTCAATGGGGTTTTGCTTGTTGGCAAACATCTTCATGATACGGCTGATACGTTCGTTTTTTCCGCTGCGCATGTTGCGTACGTAGCTACCGGCATCGAGCTTACCGCTGTAACACCGGAAGAACGCCAAACGACCTACGAAAGGATCAGTCATGATTTTGAAAGCCAAAGCTGCGAAAGGTTCTTTTACATCCGGCTTGCGCAGTACTTCTTCGCCTGTATCGGGGTTGGTACCTACTGTATCAGGAATATCAACAGGAGAAGGCAGGTAGCGGCAAACGGCATCGAGGGCTGTTTGTACACCTTTGTTCTTAAATGAAGACCCACACATCATGGGCACAATGCTTAGATCGATAGTGGCCTTACGGATGGCTTCATGAATTTCAACTTCGCTGATGCTATCTGGGTTATCGAAGAACTTTTCCATCAACTGGTCGTCGTACTCAGCAACAGCTTCCACCAGTTGGGCACGCCAGAGTTGAGCTTCTTCAACCATATCGGCAGGAATGTCGATTTCATCGAAAGTCATACCTTCTGTTTCCGTGTGCCAAATGATGCCCTTCATTTTAATGAGGTCGACTACACCCTGGAAACTGTCTTCGGCACCAATGGGAAGCTGCAAAGGCACAGCCTTTGAACCCAGCATTTCACGTACCTGCTTCACTACATTGAGGAAGTCGGCACCTGAGCGGTCCATTTTATTTACAAAACCAATACGGGGTACACCGTAGCGGTTGGCTTGGCGCCAAACGGTTTCAGACTGAGGTTCAACACCATCTACCGCAGAGAAGAGGGCAATCAAACCATCGAGTACACGCATGGAGCGTTCTACTTCCACTGTAAAATCCACGTGTCCGGGAGTATCAATGATGTTGAAGGAGTACTCCTTGGTGTTGGCATCGGCTTTACCTTTTACAGTAGGAAAGTTCCACTTACAGCTTACAGCTGCAGATGTGATGGTGATACCACGTTCCTTTTCCTGTTCCATCCAGTCTGTGGTGGCAGCACCTTCGTGCACCTCACCAATGCGGTGGATCATACCTGTGTAGCGCAGAATACGCTCAGTAGTGGTGGTTTTGCCGGCGTCGATGTGAGCGGCAATACCAAAGTTGCGTCTGAATTTAAGATCGGCCATTGTGGTCGTTTTATTGAATATGCGGGTTTTGCCCTAAAAAATTTCGAGGCGCAAAAGTACAGGTAATGCATGGAATAATTCAGCTGGGCTGTAAAGAAATTGTAAATGTGGATGCATGGTGGATAGCGGATGGCTCAAAACTTGCACAAAAAAACCACCCGTTGGGGTGGCTTTCAAATGAGTTATAGCTGCCAGGTTAGGCTTTGGCCATCTGTTGCGCAGGTGCTGCCAGTAAGGCTTTGATGCCAAAGAATACACCACTAAACAATATAGTTCCGATGAGGCTGGTACGTAAAAATGGAAGGCCGTCTATGTAGGTTTGCAGCAAACCAGCTGCGGTTTTGCTACGCATAAGGCCGCCTGTTGCAGCCCAAACCTGAAAATTGGAAAGCAGGAAAAATACAACCGGAGCGGCTACGGCACCCGCCAGAATTTGTGCTGGCTTGCGTTCGCTGATGAAAAAACCAATAACGGTAGTAGATAAAATAAGTACGTAGTTAATCAGCTGTCCTTTGTAAAAACCAGCGTAAAAAGCAGGGTCGAAAGAACTCAATATTTGCATAAGCACATCACTCACCAGCATGGAAGCCAGTGGAAGTAAGAAAGCCACTTTGCGGTTTTTGATAACACTGCCAGCAAATACAGCCAGTGCCAACTGAGGAGCACCCAGCCATTCGGGCCGCATTTCGTAAGGTATAATACGGTAGATGGTGCAAATTGCAATCAGTAGGGCAAAAACCAAGGCGACAGATCTGTTCATTTGATTAAATTTCCATTTAGAAGACGACAAAAATAGGCCAATTTGAATGCCAACCCCATCTGTACCTTTAATAGTTTTTGCTGATTGTGGAAAAACATGCCAACCATAGCAACCAATATACAGGCCAAAAGGGCGAAACCTATGCCTGCAATTACCTGACGGAAAAGGGGTATACTGTTTTACACCGAAACTGGCGGTTTAAGAAAACAGAAACGGATATTATAGCCAGTTGCGATAACGTATTGCATTTTATAGAGGTGAAAACCTTGAATACTCCTGTAGATGCCCTGCCCGAACTAAAAGTAAACAAGGCTAAAATTCAACAGATGAAGTTGGGAGCGGCAGGTTTTCTGGCAGAATATCCGCAGTGGAATTTTATCCAGTTTGACATTCTCGCCATCAGGTTTAATGGCGAAAACCTGGCCGACCTTCTTTTTATTGAAGACGTTTTTTAGATGTGGTGATATTTTTCGCCCCGGATAATGGTGCTGGCACGGTACACCTGCTCCGCCAACATAAGCCGCACCAACTGATGCGGAAAAACGAGCTTAGATAATTGCCAAACCAGGTCGGCCCTTTTTCGAACGGCATCATTTACCCCAAAGGCCCCGCCAATGACGAAGTGAATTTTTTTAGCCCCATTGATAGCCCGCTGCTCTATCACCGCAGCCAATTCAGGAGAGCTCAGCATTTTGCCCCGCTCATCCAGCAATACCACATAATCAACCGGGTCTAATGATTTTAAAAGCAGCTCACTTTCGGCATCTTTTTGATCGGCAACTGGCATGCTGGCTGCATTTTTTGGGGGCGAAACCAGCTTCCATTCACAGGCATAATAATGCGATATCCTTTGGGTAAAATCTTCTATTGCCTTTACCAGGCTGGCATCGTGCCGGGCACCTACCGACCAAAAAAGTATTTTCATATTGCAAAGATGCAGGCATAGTTCCCAAGAGCCTTGTTTTGCTTTGCCTGATTTAACAGCATTGTGACTTCCAAACTGCTACATTCGCAGCAAATCAGTTTTGTTTGTTTTCTATGAAAAATGTTTCCACTATTCTAAGTATCCTGTCTCTCGCAGGGGTTGCAGGTCTTTTTGTAATGCAATTTGCAGGCAGCACTTCCAGTAATAAACCAGTCAGTGCCGGAGCCCAAACCGATAGCCATACACATGGCCAAATTGGTTATTTTGAAATGGACTCCATTGAACAGCATTATGCATTTGTGAAAAACGTTCGTGACCAACTGAAAAAAGATGAAGACAACATCACTGCAGAGTTGGGTAGCATGAAAAAGAACTATATGGGGCGCATACAGCAACTGCAATCAAAAGCACCCACTATGAGCCAGCAAGAAGGCGAAGCTGCACAAGCAGAAATAAACCAAATGCAAATGACCCTGCAACAGCGGGAAGCTAAGCTCACTCAAGACCTGCAAGAGAAGCAGTTTAAGATGATGAAAGAAATCAACGATAAAATTGCTGATTTTCTGAAAAGTTTTAATGCCGATAAAAAGTATGCTTACATTATTTCACGTTCGCCCGGCGACTTTGTATATTTTGCTGATAGCACTTACAACATTACAGATGATGTGATAAAAGGATTGAACGCTGCATACAAAAAGTAATAACAGCCTTATTTTCTTTATAAAAAAATGAGTACAGTTTTGTACTCATTTTTTATTGTCCATTACTTATCGTCCGCTGTTTTTTTCAGGAAGATTAACGCCTCTTCTTTATTGGATGAAAAAAGCTTATCGAACTCTTTGCGATAGCTGAGACTCACCCCCGCCCTGTTGCGCCGGCCGGCAAAATCCAGTGCGTCTTTTTTAAATAAAATAGCCCGTAACCTGCGGTTATTGGTGAGTATAAATTCAACACTTACATCAGGCAAAAACTGAAAGCCAGTGGTAGTGGTATTTCGTACGTTCAAATCAAAGTCGCTACCTAAATTAACAACTACCCGGTTGTTGAAATAGCTTTTATTGAGCATAAAGTTGAAGTTCACCCGATCGTAACCTGTAGGCGTATTAACCGAGCCCCCAACCAATGAGTTTGAGTTATATACTTCTGTGCTAAAATCAATATTCAAACTTCTATCGCCCGTTATTTCCTGAATAATGCTGGTGAGAATTTTGCCCATCTGGTTGCTCAATAAATCACTAATGGTATTCACCGCTAAATCTGTACCGGGGTTGCGGGCTCCCACCCCTTCTTTGTAGGGGGCAAAAGATTTAAATACTATCAGGTAGGTTACCTGCCGCAGCATTTCACTTTTATCGCTTTCTATTTGCCGCAGCATTTGCTGGGCACTCAGGTTGTTTTGCATGGCAGACCCCTGCGGAAACTCAATACCGAAAGCAATATCAGGTTTGCTAAGCAACCCTGTTAGCCTTGCTTTTACATACACATCACCTTTATAATTCTGAGCCGATTGGTCCAGCACCGTTTGCCCCTGTTCGCTGGCCATTAAATCTCGCAAGCTCACACCTACGGCACGGTAGCGGGCACCAATATTCAGGTTGGCGTCGTAAGGATTACCATTCCATTCTATATAGCTGTTTTCGCCTCCATCAAGCGTAAATGGTTTTTTAAATAAGGTTTGAAAACTGAAGTTATAACTGCCAGATTCAATCTGATAGCGTCCACGCATTTCAGTTTCTTCAGTAGTGCCGGTTTTTATTTTCAAATTACCTGTTCCATTTGCCTTGATAATGTCACCGGTTGTTTCATCCATAATCACATCAATCTGGCATAGTGGAGTGGCTGTTAAATCAAGCTCGATGTGAATATTGGTTTCTGTGCTGTCGGCTTCGTTTTGCAGCTCCCGGCCGTATTGTTTGAATACTATAAAATCGGCTGTGCCGCTTTCTTTCCCCAGCTTATTGGCAATAATAATGTGTGAAGTATCTGTAGTGGCACCGGTAATGCGCATTCTCAGATTATTGAGTGGCCCGGTCAGGTCGAAACTGGCCTTTCCTACGGCTTGCCCGTAAAACAAATCGTTGTCTTTACTGCCGGTATTCAGTAACTGTAAGCCATTCGACCGCATCCGCATATTAAAAGAAAGACTGTCGAAAAAACGATGGTACATCAATCCTTCCATGGTACCGTTTCTTCCTTTTTCATCTTTCAACTGTACCGTTCCGAAGTCGATATAATTATCGCCAAATCGCAGCCGCGTAGGGGCTAGCCAGTATGTGCATTGTGTATATTCTACTTTTAGCCGGCCATCATTGAGGAGCACATCGCCCAATAATGATGGCGCATTCATTTTCCCTTTCAACGCCAGCTTACCGGTAGCATATCCATCCACATCATCCAATATACCGTCAAGGTATTTACGCAGTACGTTTACACGTTCTCTTCGTAAGTCTACTTCAAGATTAATTTGCTCGTTGGCCGAATCGTTCAGGTTTAAGGCAAGTAAACCGCTAAAGTCGTATCCTTCATTTCGGGAGTCAATCTTGCTTTTCAACATTCTGGTTGCATGGTCATATTGTGCAGTACCTGAAACCACTCCTACAGAATCATTATTGAAATAAAAGTTTTTTGCTGCAAACTCAGTGGTTACGTAGGGTTTACCCATCAAATCCTGAATAACAGTTCGGGCACTCAGCAGGCCTTCCAGTCTTGGCTCTGTTACTACAAAGGGCAAAACATCACCCATTATAAAATCATCAATATCTACATACACATCATTCCAATAGCCATCGTCAGATGGTTTGGTGTACATCTTAATGCGTTGGTTATCGTTTTCTATCTGCAGCCCGTTGGATATGAGATACCCTTTCCGCATTTCAATACTGCCATCGCTTTTTACCGTCCATTTTTTATTGTTCAGGATAAACGACGATTCTTCGAACCTTGCTTCAAAGCCATCGGGTTTGCTAAAGAAAAAACCGTTGATAGATGCATTGCCGAGCGGCCCGTTGGTGCGGGTAGTCAACTGCACCTTGGTGGTATCGTTTACTGTATTAATGAGCATTTGAGCGTTCGGAAAACCAATGCTGTCATTCACCAGTAATTCGTCAATGGTGCCGGTAAGCATCAATGCTTGATTGCTGCCATTTGCCCTGATGGCTGTATTGGTAAGCTTTACCCCGCCGTACTCGAGGTAGGGCATATCCAAATTTACCAACAGCTCATTTTGGCGGGTATCGAGGCTGCCCAGCAATGATGTATAGTTGAGTCCCTTCAGTTTGGGATCTATGAAATCGAGAAAGGGTTCTACGTTTCTTGTTTCTATTGAAAAAGTGAGCAACTGATTGCGGGGCAGCTTTGCCGGTTTGTCTATTACAGAAGGATAATAGTTGTGCAAAAACGCCTGAAAGCCATTGGGCAAATCGCTGATGTCGAAATCACCACTGATGTTGATATCGGCTTCGTTTGTTTGCACTATCAGCGTTTCAATATTATTGGCATCAATGGAAGACTGGATGTACATTGAATCGATGTTCAACAGCTGCCGCTTGTTGTACACTTCTGCGTCATAAATGCGGGCATACCCCCTGAAATCATCAATATTGGTACCTGTAAAATCAACATCAAACAAACCAGAAACCACCACCGAATCTTTGGTAAGTTGTAGTGCATGCAGGTTGGCATACGCTACAGCACCACGGGCATTATAGCTTTGTTTTTTCTTTCTGAAATCTAAGACCGTGGTAAAATTGGCCATCAGGTTTGGATCGGTACTGGAGAGGTTGGCAGACAGCGATTCATTTACGAAAATGGCGTCCGCCAAAATATCGTGATAGGTGTATCCGCCATACTCAATGGCCGATACATCTCCTTTCATTTTAATGGGAGTTGCAGCAGAAAAACCATTGCTGGAAATTTTTCCATTAAACTTCATCATCCCCATAGAAGGTACACCAAGCAACCTGGCACCGTTCAATTGTGCATTGCGGATAGTACCATCAAATCCTTTGGCCGGGCCATTCATATTCACCGCCACGGTTGCATCCATTCCACCGGCTGCTGTTTGTAAATGCCCATCAGTCGTAAAATTGTTGATGGTGCCATCAAAACGCCCTTTGTATTGCAACAATCCCGCGTTGTATAAAGGCGTAGACCGTAAGTCTTTTAATGCCGGTGCCCAAGGCTCAATGTCTTTCAAATCGAATTGGGAGCCGCCCGTTTCGGCTTGTATCACAGTTTTGTCTATATCAATCAGGCCCTTCATTTTGTAGGTACCTGTAAACCGGCTGTTGCCCGTACGTAAGTCGGCATTTTGCACCACAAAATTGCTGATTGTTCCAGTGGCATCGCCGCTAAGTGTGCCTATCTGGCCAATGCCACGAAGCTCGGTGGCAAAAAATCCAAGATCATCCATGTGCACAGTGCTGTTGCGTAGCATGGCCGTTACCTGCACACTGTCTACAAAATCTTCCATGGCATCCAGGCTGGTGTAGCGCATGGCGTAGTATGGACCCAGCCGGCTTTTGTTGAGCTGCAAATCCATGTTGGCAAATTCCATGAGCTGCGGATGCAAACGGAGATTGGTTTCAAACCGTTTTACTTCCAGTCCGCTTCTTTCTTTGGCTGTAAGCTGCACTTTTGCCGTAAGTGTATCTGCGTTGAGCCGTACGTTTTTTAACCGTCCATCTATGGGCGTTACAATAATGTCTCTTTCGTCAAACAGGCCGGCAGTATACACTGGCCCATGCCGGTTAAAAATTTCAACCACCCCCTGCGTCACGTTTACTTCCCCAATAGTTAGCCGCATGCCATCGGGGTTCCACGATTCGGGGTAAGTACGCAAAGCATCCAGCGAATCTATCCGCCGCCAGTATTTGGCAGAGTCGGCCGAAGACCACAGGCCCTGGCGTTTAAATTCGCGGTACTCAGGTTTTACTAAATCGAGTTTGGCTATCTCAAAATCAAGATTGTTTATATCAAACTTGTTGGCTTTTAGGTACAATTTTTCTACCCCGCCAATCAGGGTTTTACCACGCCATTTATCCAGTTGTTCAAACCGCAGGTTGCTGATAGAAACAATATCGAGCTGCAGTACCACAGGCGTAGTGCTGTCTTTTGCCGTGGCTGCAGCGGTGCTGTCAGTACTTCCCTTTCCGCCAAAAGCATTTTTCAAAAAGCTGTGGTTCCAGGTACTGTCTGTTCGTTGCAGCCGGATGAGCACGTCTTCCAATTTCAGGTAGTGAAGGGTGATGCTGTCTTTCCAAATCAGCCAATCGGTGGTATTGACTTGCGCCAAACCAATAGACAGCAATGTGTCCTTTTGCTGGTCGGCTATGTACACGCCTTTCAAACTTACCCTGTTGAGCCAGCCGATGTATGCACTTTCCACTTTTACAGTAGTGCCTAATTGTGCACTCAGGCGTTTGGCGGCCGTATGTGCCAACCAGTTTTGAAAAGCAGGCGTTTGCAACAATAGCCACAGCAATGCAATAATTGCAAGAATGGTAAGGACAATGTTTTTGAATATGCGAAGTGCTTTTGCCAAAAGGGTTCTGCTGTTTTTCAAATATTTGTTTGCGACTGTAAAAATAGTGTCCCTGCCACTGCCGACCATGTTCTGGTGCAGTAAATCAATAAATTAGCGCATGAATCAGCCAGATTACAACCGCTATTGATACAACAGGATTCATTTCATCATCACCCTTTTGCTATTGAGTTTGCTGCTCTTGCATTTAGCCTAATGCAAAAATGGCTACACCGCTGTTGTTTTTCGACCATGGCCAAGCAGGCTACAAAGACGCTACGGGTAAAACAATTATTGCACCGCAATTTGGCCTTGCCGGAAGGTTTAGCGTAGGATTGGCAAATGGGAAAACATCAAACCAGGGGAGCCAATGGCTGTTTCGCATACAATGCTGATAATACAGGGGCACAAAAAACCCCGGTTGGTGAAACCGGGGTTGAAATGCGTTTTCATTTACGGGGAGCCAAATAACGGGACCGATATATGGAGAACCTAAATGATGCAAAGCTTAGTACCTGCCACGACCGCCGCCATAGCCGCCACCGCCGCCGTAGTTACCACCACCGCCACGGTTGCCGCCACGGAAACCACCGCCGCCGCCAGAAGGACGCTCTTCACGAGGACGTGCCTCGTTTACGCTGATGTTACGACCACCAACATCTTTGCCGTTGAGGGCATTGATAGCAGCGTTCGCTTCATCATTGTTCGGCATTTCTACAAAGCCGAAGCCTTTGCTACGGTTCGTCATCTTGTCGGTTACAATCTTGCAAGAAGATACTTCGCCGTACGCTTCAAAGAGCTGCTGGAGGTCTGCTTCCGATGTACCCCAGCTGAGGTTACCAATGTACAAATTCATAAAAAAAATTTCAAAAATCACCCGTGCTCCAAATTACTTACCGGACACAGGTAGGTGAAAAATACCAACAAAGGTTGCAGGAATATTTGCAGGAATCCAAATATTACCCAAAAAAACAAGGCCAGATTTTCCAAAATAATCCTTGGCCCTCTTTCTGCTGCGCTTATTAACCTCGCCGCCATGATTATTTGGTTTTTTTGTGGCCCCGCATCACTATAATACAATTGCCTCCCTTACTTTTGCAGCCAATTTGAAAACAGGTATACTAGTTTTCCAACCCTACCGGTATTGCCTGCGCCTTTTCAATTTGACCATTATTTCGACAAACAATAAATACTATGGCCAACGTTGGTAAGATCAAACAGATCATTGGTGCCGTAATTGACGTTCAATTCGACGGCAAGTCAAAGCTTCCTGAAATTTACAACGCCCTGGAAGTAAAGCGTGAAAATGGCGATACCCTGGTACTCGAAGCCCAGCAACACCTGGGTGAAGACAGCGTTCGCTGCATTGCCATGGACGGAACCGAAGGTCTGGTTCGCGGTATGGCCGTGGTAGACACCGGCAAAGCCATTGCCATGCCTACCGGCGAAGCCATCAATGGTCGCTTGTTCAACGTAACCGGTGATCCTATCGATGGATTGCCTGCAGTGGACAAAACCAACGGTCGCCCCATCCACGCCAAGCCACCAGCATTCGAAAACCTGAGCACAGCTACTGAAGTACTGTACACAGGTATCAAAGTAATCGACCTGATTGAACCTTACGCAAAAGGTGGTAAAATCGGTTTGTTCGGTGGTGCCGGTGTAGGCAAAACCGTATTGATTCAGGAACTGATCAACAACATCGCCAAAGGTTATGGTGGTCTGTCTGTGTTTGCCGGTGTAGGCGAACGTACCCGTGAGGGTAATGACCTGCTGCGTGAAATGATCGAAGCCGGCATTATGAAATATGGCGACAACTTCAAGCACAGCATGGAAGAAGGTGGCTGGGATCTGGAAAAAGTAGACATGGAAGGCCTGAAAGAATCTAAGGCAACCTTCGTGTTTGGCCAGATGAACGAACCTCCTGGTGCCCGTGCCCGTGTAGCCCTCTCTGGTTTGACTATCGCAGAATACTTCCGCGATGGCGACGGTCAGGGTAAAGGAAAAGACATCCTCTTCTTCGTAGATAATATCTTCCGTTTCACTCAGGCCGGTTCTGAAGTATCTGCCCTCTTGGGTCGTATGCCTTCAGCGGTAGGTTACCAGCCTACACTGGCTACCGAAATGGGTCTGATGCAAGAGCGTATCACTTCAACTAAAAACGGTTCAATCACTTCTGTACAGGCCGTATACGTACCTGCGGATGACTTGACCGACCCAGCTCCTGCTACCACCTTCGCCCACCTGGATGCTACTACTGTATTGAGCCGTAAGATTGCCGACTTGGGTATTTACCCTGCGGTGGATCCACTGGATTCTACCAGCCGTATCCTTACACCAGCTATCGTGGGTGATGCTCACTACAACACTGCCAACCGGGTGAAGCTGATTCTCCAGCGCTACAAGGAACTGCAGGATATCATCGCCATCCTCGGTATCGACGAACTGAGCGACGAAGACAAAATGACCGTAGCCCGTGCCCGTAAGGTGCAGCGTTTCCTCAGCCAGCCTTTCCACGTGGCCGAGCAATTCACCGGTCTCAAAGGTGTATTCGTAAGCATCGACGATACCATTCGTGCCTTCAACGCCATTATGGACGGTGAAGTGGATGAGTATCCTGAAGCTGCCTTCAACCTAGTAGGTACTCTGGAAGACGCTATTGAAAAAGGTAAGAAAATGCTGGCTCAGGCTCAGGGTTAATTCCCACTTGCTTTTGTGCCCATTTTTCAACGCCAAATCTGTAACACATGAACTTAGAAATACTGACTCCCGAAAAAAAGCTTTTTAGCGACGACGTGTACGGCGTACAGCTTCCCGGTGTAAGCGGCTTGTTCGAAATACTGGAAAAACACGCCCCCATGGTAAGTGCTTTGGGCAAGGGAAAAGTAAAAGTGCTGAAAGACAAAAACAGTACCGTAAGCTTCGACATCACCGGTGGTTTTATTGAGGTCATCAATAACAAGGCCACTGTACTGGTAGAAGGCGCTACTGAACTGTAAGCACTCATTCAGCAATAGAAAAACGCTTCGATACATCATCGAAGCGTTTTTTATTTTAATTCAATTGAGGATCGATTGGATAATGAATAATGGGGTGAAACGATTTGTCTAACTGCTGCACCGCCATTTTCCAAATGTCTTCGGGCTCCGGATGAAATACCAGAGATGGGCCACCCGCTACCGTGAGCCAGCTTTTTTCAGCTATCTCACCTTCCAGCTGCCCTGTACCCCATCCGCTGTACCCAAGGTAAAACCGGATACGGTCCAGATCGAGTTGCTGCGCCACAATCAAATCGATAATACTGGGAAAATCGCCGCCCCAGTACACGCCGTTGGATACCTGTGTGGCATTGGGAATGGCATCGGGCAGGGTATGCAAAATGTGTAAAGTATCTGTTTGCACCGGCCCGCCATAAAACAGCGGAATGGCCATGCCATCGAGTGCCGGTATAAAATCGTCGAGCTGCTGTTCAAAAGGACGGTTCATCACCAGGCCAAAGCTGCTGTCCTCACTGTGTTCGCACAGGTACACAGCCGTTCGCATGAAATTGGGATCCTTCAAAAAAGGCTCCGAAATCAATATCACTCCAGGTGCAGGTTCAATCATACTTCAAAGTATTGTGTAATGATTGAATTCTCATTCAGCTGTTGAAAGTTTTTTTACCCCATTGGTAGTGGCAGGTGTTTCAACGGACGTTAAAAAAAATCAGGATTTTCCGGAGCAGTGATTTGTACCGTTACATTTGTCCGCTATTCTACTTCTTCTATGTCGCTAAAAAAGCTGCTCCCCGTAATCATTTTGCTCATCACCGTTTCGTTGATTGGCATCATCTACTTGCAGTACAACCGTATTCAAAACCTGTTGCTGGTAAAGCAGGAGCAACTCTACGAAAAGGTAGTAAAGTCGATTGTAACAGTAGGCAAAGACCTTAGCGAAACCAATACCCGTACGCCTTCGCTACGGCAGCGCCGCAAAAGTTCGCTCAGCCTCAGCAACGAGCTGGTGCCTGTAGAACTGATGCAACCGGCGCTTATATCCGAACGTTTTACCCAATTTGAAGTACGGGAAAAACTGGATGCAGCCTTCAAAGCCAATCAAATTCCGGCTAATCATTTCGAGTTTGCCATCATCAACAATATCAACCTGATGAACTACGAAATGAAGTCGCCGGGCTTCAACCACGTAGTAGAAGATACCATCAACAATTACATCTGGAACCTACCCATAGAACCGCCCGTAGGCACATGGGCCGAGGGCCTGGCCCCTTATGAAAACATCGTCGTCGTTATTCCTGATTACAAAAAGCTGGCGGTAAAAGAATCGTACTTCGATTTCATCGGCGCCATCATTTTTACCCTCTTTATCATGTTTGCTTTTTACCTCACCCTGAGCACCATGCTCAACCAGAAAAAGCTGAGCGAAATCAAAAGTGATTTCATCAACAACATGACGCATGAATTTAAAACCCCACTGGCCACCATCTCACTGGCGGTAGATGCGCTGAGCAACGAAAAAGTGCTGAAAGACGAAAGCAAACTGCAATATTTCCGTGGCATTATCAAAGATGAAAACAAGCGGATGAACAAACACGTGGAAACCATTTTGCAGGCTGCAACCCTTGAACGGCAAGAGCTGACACTGAACAAACAAAAATGCAGCGGCCACCATATTATTGAGCATGTGCTCGACAACTACAAACTGGTACTGGCCGAAAAACAAGGCAGTGCCACCCTGCAACTCAATGCCCGCAACGATCAGATTTTTGTGGATGAACAACACTTTACCAACCTGGTAAACAACCTGATGGACAACGCCATCAAATACTCAAAAGATGCGCCGGAAATAATGATTACCACCCACAGTACCGGCAAATACTTTTGTATGAAGATTGATGACAAAGGCATTGGTATGACCAAAGAATCCGTCAAACGCATTTTCGAAAAATTTTACCGGGCACATACCGGCAACATTCACAACGTGAAGGGTTTCGGGTTGGGCATGAGCTATGTAAAATCGATTGTGGATGCCCACAAAGGCCGCATCAAAGTAGAAAGCACCCTTGGTAAAGGCAGTTCATTTTTAGTAGAAATTCCGCTGGCAAAAGCCTGATAATCCGGCATACCAACTTGACTTATATCAAAAAATGTAGCTATTCAGCATAATATTAATGTACACACATTGATTTGCGGAAATGGATGTCTATATTCATCCTACTTACTTACTAACCCACATTTATATCCCGCTCCTTTCGCACACCAGCCAACCATCAGCATTGGCCCAAAGCCTTAGACAACATTGATCGCAATCACCGATTGATTTAATCAAGTGCGTATATGAACACAGGCTACATGCATCCGGTACTGGCTGAAAGCAGCTTGCCCATCAGCATACCATCTTGCCACTGCAACGAAATGCTGCAGTACCAAATACTCTCTCAATTGGGGCAGGTACTCCGCCAAGGCTGGTTTAAAGGCAGCAACATTTACATTTCAACAAGATTACTGCCCAAAGGCCAGCGTTTTTTGCTGCGCATTGTGTGCAACGATGCCGTACTGCACGAAGGCCGCTTCGAAACCATGGTAGACTAAGGCAGCAGCAAACTGCTATCGCCATAGCTCAAAAAACGCCCCTCATGGCCGAGGGCAAATTCATACAGCCGCTTCCAGTCTTCGCCTATCAATGCCGCCACCAGCAACAGCAACGTACTGTTGGGCTGATGAAAATTGGTGACCAATCCTCTACACAACTGAAACGCATAGCCCGGCGCAATAATGATTTGCGTCCGCAAAATCAGCCGCTGCAAGCCCTGCCGCCGCATCCACGCCAGCAAACTGTTCAGTGCCGCTTCCTTGCCCGGATTTTGCTGCAGCCACGTATCGTACACTTCCCATTGTTGCATTTCCAGTGCCTGCAAACTAATCTCGGGTTGATGATAGGTTTTCACCCCCATCCAGTACACACTTTCCAGCGTACGCATGCTGGTGGTACCTACAGGAATGATGCTGTCTTGTTGGAGCAATGCCTCAATGGTATCCGTATCTACATCTATAAACTCGGCATGCATTTCATGGTCTTGCATGCTGTCGGCTTTTACCGGTTTAAACGTACCCGCCCCCACATGCAGCGTTACATACTGCAACGGATGACCGGCTTTTACCAGGGCCTCCTGAATGGCAGGTGTAAAATGCAGGCCGGCTGTAGGTGCCGCTACACTGCCATCCTGCGATGCATACACGGTTTGATAGCGTTCCAGATCGGAAGCTTCCGCCTTGCGTTGTAAATACGGCGGAATGGGCATTTCACCCATCAGGTGCAGTATTTGCGCAAAAGCCAGCGAAGCCGGCGTCCAAGAAAAATGAATGATGAAACAATCGCTGCGCCGCTCCTGCATGGCGGCAGTAATGAGCACCGTTTCGCCTTCGTGCTGCACTTCTTTTTGTAGCAGCATACCGGCCTTCCACTTGCTGGCACCACCCACCAAACATTTGTACTCGATGTTACCCGTGCAGTTCATGGCCGTGGTAATATCGGCGTATTGCTCATGCGGCTCCAGTGCAAACAACTCGATGATACCGCCCGAGGCTTTCTGAAACAACAACCTTGCTTCTACCACCCGGCTGTTGTTGAACACCAGCATGGCATGCGCAGGCAAATGCTGCACAATGGCCGGAAATTTTTCCCGGATTAGCAGGCCCTGTTGGTACACAAACAGCTGGCTATCGTCGCGGTTGGGCAACGGGTAGCGGGCTATGCGGTCTTCCGGTAAATGGTAGGTATAATCGGCGATGGAAATGTGCTTGGGATGCATGCCGCAAAGATGTTGCTAGAAACGGATGTGGCGCAAAAAAAGTGGAAACCGGGGGCTTGTGAGTTTGAAATGACACGACTTAAATCATCACCAACAGCTATTGCTCCCAAAATAAAAGTTGTGTTTGATCATTTCCATATTGGCGTGAAACCACTGATAACAGCATAGTTAAAAATCAAAAAATCTCTTGTTCGCATTCACAATAGAATCATACCAATAAAGTGAGTCGGGGCATGGAAGTCCGTACTCCTCAAAAGCTGCTGAACCCAATAAAAGCAGGGAGTTTGACGGATCAGTACTATCTAAAATAACAGGCACCTTTTTCCCAATAAAATAAGTTGCAGCCAGATCCTCATCGGGAACTAAGGTTAAGTACATCTTTTCAGTATATGCCTTACCCCTAAACTGATAATCATACTGAACATTGTAAATACGATATCTATTTCCATATCTATGGATTGACATAATGGTAGCTCCATTTACAACATCACCCTTTTCAATTAACCGTACCTGCTTTCTCTCATTTCTTTGCCATAACAGCATGATACAAATAGTAAATACAATGCCTGATAGCCAATAAATCCTTTTTGTAGTCTTTGATAATTGGTTATTCTTCATGTTTCATCTTTTACATCACTGTTGCTGCCATCACCTACATCAATTTGTGCACTCTCGTATTTGCGGGCAATTCCGATAGCAATCGGGACCCTGCAACGGCGGCTCCGATTAGACACTCGCAAAGGCGAAAATATTTTATTCTCTCGTTCTAATTCTGCCTGCCAAATATTGCAGCAATACTATAAAGACAATCAAGAACAATGCGAAAGTTGCAGCCTGTATGTAGGTTAAGGAGGGTACTTTATGCCCACCTGCAAAGGCCATTAGCGAAAAAAATATCAAAAAAACAATAGCAATCGAACAGCCTATTTGAGCTAATCTAATTATGATTATCCAACTTTTTTTACTCATTTTTAATTGTTCCTTTAAAGCTGCTCTTGCGTAAATGTTCCGCTTTGCGGGCCACTTGTGACGATTCCACTTACCGTATTAATACAACAGTTCCTTTCTCGGACTTTGGGCTTTTGCCAACTTCTGTGTATTGGCAAATCCAGACATAGGTGCCGGTACTCAGTGCTTGTCCTGCAAATCTTCCATCCCATGCGCCTCCTGGGTCATTTGTTTCAAAAACGGTTTGTCCAAATCTGTTGAATACCGATAGCTTAAATGAGGAAAGACGAGCATATACACTGGCTCTGAATTTGTCATTTTTCCCGTCGGCATTGGGTGTAAATGCTGTAGGGATATAAACACCCTCGATGCAGCTTTTTGCTATCACGTCCATTGAATCCTTACCTGTGCAACCATTGCCGTCAGTTACTGTCAGTTGGTATCTGCCTGCACGTTCAACAGATATTTGGGCTGTTGATTCGCCAGTGCTCCATCGATACTGTTGAAACGTACCAGATGCTGACAATGTAATTTTATCATAGCTGCAAAGACTGTCAGTTGGCTTCAAAAAATTGGAAGGCAGAGCATGCACTTTCAGTAGCCGCATGCTGTCGGCAGCAGTGCAATTGTAAGTATTGACTACCCTTACCCAATAGAGCCCTGGAGCATCAGCAGATATAGCTGCGGCTGTACTTCCATCTTGCCAATGGTATTGTTCAAACTGTCCGGGTGAAAGTAGGATGCTGCTACCGCTACATATACTTGTATCGGCACTCAGCATGGGTTGAGGCAAGGGATTCATCACCAGTTGGGTTACAACAATGGAATCACAGCCAAATACTGTTTTGAGAGAATCTATATACACACCAGCCTTCGATACAAACTGACCTTGTAACAGTATGGAATCGCCCTGACAAATAGTTTTTGTTTGCGAGTTTCTGGTTTTACTAATGGTGAGGTTTAATGTGATGATAGAATCGCAACCTGCTGAATTTGGTATGGTGATTTTATAAATGCCAGAAGAATCGAATTGGTATTGTTCAATTGTATATCTGTCGCATGTATTGGCTATAATGTTGGCGCTGGTGGGGTTTTGGCATCTGCCCAATTTGAAAACAAATGGAGCAGAGTCGTTGAAACCACTAATTTGATACATCCCCGGGCCGTGGTCTACATCTATAGAGCCTGCCACTGTACCTACTGCATAAATTTGGTACGCTTCATCTACAACCAATCTTCGTATACTGAGTGTTGCATCTCTTTCATTGTAAGGAATGGCGTAGGTGAAATTCCCCTGCTCTGTGAGTTTGATGAGTAGAGAAGAGCCATAACTAAGTGCATTCACAATGAAAGTGCCTGGGCCTGGATCTGCGTCACCCGATTTACCGAAGGAACCACTGAGGTAAATCTGATTATCGGGATCAACCGCAACATCACTGCAACCATCCAAATCCGATCCACCCAATTGCTTGGCCCAAAGAAAATCTCCTTTATCATCTAGTTTTAAAACAAACCAATCTTCGCCTTTACTTACAAATGAAAAGTTTTCGGTTCCGGGATTGAAATCAAAATTGCCATTGAAAAAACCGCCTGCTATCACATGATTGTTTGCATCAATGGCAATTCCCATTGGCGTCAGGTATTGATTGTAACCTCCGCTTTGTGAAAATGCCTTCGCCCACAGCAGCCCGGTCAAGTCGTTACTGAATTTACATATAAACCCATCCCGAAAACTTCCAGTCGAACTTTGCAAAGTATAGGTGCTGCGTCCGGGGTCGAAGTCACATGTGCCAAAAAAACCGCCAGTCAAAACAAGATTATTCTGCTTGTCAAATTCTGCATCTGTAACGGAAATACCATGATAAATTTCTGTTGCATTGCCAAATTCCACAGCCAACAAAAAATCTCCCTGCTCATCAAGCTTTACAACAAAACTTTTGCTATGTCCGGATGAAGTAATATTGTAAACGCCTTGCCCAGGATTAAAATCAACAGTATTATTGAAATTGCCGCAAACTACTATTTCGTTTTGTTGATTAATGGCTATACAGGTTGCTTCTGCCCCAGTATCACCCGGCCCACCAAAATCTTTGGCCCAAACCAGGTTTCCATCTGTATCAAATTTTACAACTAACGCATTCATATAACCGGTTGGCTTCAACGTTACCACTCCCGGCCCTGGATCAATATCGAGCTCATTACGAATTTGGGAGGCAACAACCACATTGCCCTTTCGATCTACTTTAAGTTCAATTTGCCCCCATTCTACATAAGTGGCAATCTGCTTTGCCCATACCAGTTCACCATTCTTATTTTGCTTGGTGATATAGATACCATATTGTGAAGGACTACCCCCTGTCATCAAAAAGACTCCGGGCCCAGGATCAAAGTCTATAGTTCCTTCAAAATATCCTGCACTGAATACATTGCCGTAGAAGTCGGTGCCAATAGAGCGTCCGTTACTGTATGCTCTTCTGTTATAGGTATTTTTTTCTACAAATGATCCAGCCCATTGCAGTAATGGCAATTGAGCTTGGGCCGAAATAAATTCAACACTAATCAGGAATAGAAAAAAGAACCTTAGCATTCAATTAGGTTAGGTAATAAAAAAAGGGCGTGATGAGAAAAGGCAACTTTGAAAATAGAAATTACAGAACACGGTGAGAAAGTGCTGCTTTTGAAATAGTCAGCTAAATGCCAGGTACTTGCACATTTTCCAAACCTCAGTTTGCCGCCACTGTTCATATTATCACCACCATATATTGGTGCTAATCTACAACTGTTGCCGTTACCCCTGAAAAATTTCCTACCCTCCGGCTACCACAGTAGGGCAACATGAAAAAACCGGAAACCGGCAGATGCCAGATTTCCGGTCGTTGGTAAATGTGTGTACGCTTGGGTGTGGTGTGGACGTGCGGTAAAACGAATTTGCCAGCAAGATTATTGAACGCAGACAAATAAATAACCGGATTCACTTTTAAATAACACTTACCCCACCCCCCTGAACGCTCTTGGAAAGCCATTACCGCCACAAATAACCCCACCAGCACCTGCCAACTACCATCCAATCCTGCCACTTCGGCCACTTCCGGCCAGCACCTTTGCAAATAATTTTTCCCTGCACTAACCTTGTGTTGTTAACAGCAATACACCAGCTGCTGACAACACAACACCGGATGATCATCAGCTCCATAGGAGTCACACTCCACACACACTTTTTATCACCCGTTGCAGCACATACACTGCAACACAAACACACACTACCATGGCCAAACAAAAAGGCATCATCCCCATCGAAGGTACCCTCGGCAACATTACCTTCTACCGTAGCAAAGAAGGCTACCTCATCCGCGAAAAAGGCGGCGTTTCCAAATCCCGCATCAGCACCGACCCCGCCTTTCAGCGCACCCGTGAAAACGGCGCCGAATTCGGCCGGGCCGGCACCAGCGGCAAACTCATCCGCACCGCCTTCCGCGAAATGCTCCTCAACGTGTCCGACAGCAAAATGGTCAGCCGCCTCACACAGGTGCTCATGCAGGTCATTAAAGCCGACACCGTCAGCGAACGAGGGCTACGCAAAGTCAACGGCCCCAATCTCATCTTTCTCAAAGGCTTCGACTTCAACGTAAACGGCAAACTCGCCACCACCCTCTTCGCTCCCTACTCAGCCGAAATCAACCGCAGCAGTGGCCAACTCGAAATCACCATTCCGCCATTCTCCGCAGCCAACATGATTGCAGCCCCGGCGGGTGCCACCCACTTCCGGCTCATCGCCGGTGGCGCCGCCATCGATTTCGAAGGCAACACCTACGACGCCGCCAACACAGGTACCACCCACCTGCCCCTGAGCGGCGCCGATACCGCCGAAATCACCCTCAACTGTACCATCACCGCAGCCAGCACCAAACCACTGCTGCTGCTCTTCGGACTGGAGTTCTACCAAATGGTCAACGACGCTCAGTACAGCCTCAAAAACGGGGCCTTCAACTGCCTCAGCGTTATTGACATCAGCGGCGAATAAACCGCCGTCAACCACACTTGTTTTTATCTCACTCCTTCTCACACACACCAAAAACCACACACCATGAAACAAGTCATGCGCAGAATGCGCAAACCCACCCCGCCTTTCTTCAAAAAGCTCCGCAACATCGGGCTCGTAGTAGCAGGCATCGCCGGTGCCATCGCCACCGCTCCCATTGCCCTGCCCGCTGCAGTCACCAGCATCGCCGGTTACCTCACTGTCGCCGGCAGCATTGCCTCAGCCGTCAGCCAGCTCACTACCCGCGAAGAAAGCCAGCCACAACCTTCAAACACCATTGAAGATGTGGAATGATGCCAAACCGCATGTGCACGATGCACAAAACCTGTCGGGCACCATCGTAGGTACCCTCGTCGCCATCCTCATCAACATCCCCGCCAAAGACCTTGCCTATACTGCCGCCATGGCCGCAGTAGGCGCCTGCACCAGCTTCCTGGCCTCCTGTTTGTTGAAATGGCTCACCCGGCGCATCGAACAATGGATCCGGCAAAACAAAACACCCCCTGCATAAACCACATGCCCGCATCAACCCCCAAACCCGGCTCCGGCCGGGTTTTTTCTTTGCCCTACCTTGTTTCTTGTCCCACAAAACAACTACCACCTAACCACCTACCAACCATAAACTATCAACCACCAACCACCTCCCCCCCCCCAACCCCAAACCAAAAACTAAAAACTAAAAACATTCCAACCCAAAACCAAAAACCCAAAACAACAAACCTTCCAACCATCAACCACAACCCACCAACCACCTCCCCTCCAACCCCAATCTAAAAACCAAAAACTAAAAACCTGCCAACCTCCCAACAACAACACTTTACCCCACCAACACGTCCCTCACCTCCTCCTCCGCCAATCCCGTATACATACAAAACTCCCGCACCGTCACCAACGCATTTCGCCGCTTCCCATAATGCCGCCGCACCGCCTCCAGCAGCCGCCGGGCACTCCGCTCCTTCTTCCCCGTTATCAACTGAATGTCCTTGGCATAAATCACCACCCGTAAGGGCATACGATGTCCTTGCTTTTGCATAGCATTTGTTTTGGTGAAACAATACAGCACACACCACCACAACCACTGTACACACCGGCATACACCAGCAGCAGCAGCCCCGGCAGCAGCACCAACCAGCCATAAAAGGGTAAAGGGATTTGTTCAATCGCCAACAGCTACCCAGCCAGATCGCTTTGGCATAAATGTGCAGCATCAACGATGCCGCCAGTATCGAAACAATCGCCGACCGCAACCACAGTCAGCCAGTAGAACACTACAAACCCAGCCGCATCCTTACCCAGGAAGTGCTGGAACGCGACACCGGAATCCGGATGCCGTCCACTAAAATCAGATACGTACGCCCTTCTTCCCGCTTGATACTGCGTACCCGTCGCTCATTCACCAGATACGATTGATGGCAACGGATAAAACCGGATGGCTCCAGCAGCATTTCCAACTCCCGGAGCTCCTTGGCCACCACCAGCTTTTCCTGCTGCACAAAATGTACCTGTACACAGCCATTCGAAGAAAAACAATACTCAATCTCAGACACCGACACCCGTACATACTCCTGCCGGTCAGCAAGCGTAATCATCCGCTGCTGTTGCTGCAGCTCCCGCACAATGGCCGACAACTCCTGCAGCATGGGTTTACCCAACGCTCCTTCATACCGTTCCTTTGCACGGTATAGGGCTTCCGTCAGCTCGGCTGTCTGCAAGGGCTTCAGCAAATAATCCACCGCCGCTATCCGGAATGCCCGGATGGCATATTCATTATAGGCGGTAATAAAAATAACCTGACAAGAAAACTGACCCAATGCATCCAGCAAATCAAAAGCCGTCGCATTGCCCAAACGGATATCCAGCAACAACAATGCTGGCTGATGCTGCACAATCAATGCCTTTGCATCTGTCACATTGCCAGCAGCACCACACAACTCCAGCCATGGAAAATGATGCCGCAACAACTGGCAGAGATGCTCACGGGCATGCTGCTCATCTTCAACAACAATCGTCTTCATGGTTCAATGGGTTATACATACAACATCAATAGGATGTCGTTATAGCTCAATCCAATCGGTAAACCGAATCTTCGCTACGGTCTCACTGCCCAGCCGTTCAAGCGTAAACACGATGGGTGGCCCGCCTGTCAAATCCTGTAAATACTGAATCCGCAACCGGGTCAACGCCAGCCCCGTGCCCGTGCCTCCTTCCGTGGCCTTGTACGCCAAGCCCGGTCCGTTATCCGATACAGAAAGCACCAAATCCTGCCCCTCCCGGGCATACACAATCCTGATAAACCCTGCTTCCCTCAACCCCTGTACACCATGCCGGATGGCATTCTCCACTAAGGGCTGTATCAGCATGGCAGGCAACTGCAATGACTCGCTGTCCAAACAATCATCTACCTCAATCGAATACCGGAAACCAAACCGCAACTGCTCCAGCCGGCAATACTTCTCCATCATTCCCAACTCCTGCGCCAGCGTAAACGGCCGGTCTCCCTTACTGCTTTCAATGGTTTGCCGCAGCAATTCCCCAAACTGAGAGAGATAGGTGTTCGCAGCACTGTATTGCTGGCTCCCCACCAGCCCGGCTATCGAACTAAGGGCATTGTATAAAAAATGCGGATTGAGCTGCAATTGCAACCGACGCAACTGTTCCTGCATCGCTGCCTTGTGCTCTTCTACCTGTCGCAGCCGCTTTCGGTACCGCACATTCATCCCGTACACCACCAATGCACAAAGCACCAGTACCACCATCCCCACCCAAAGGGGTTGCTGATACCAGTACCTCGACACTGTTATCTGTAAACTGCTCATTGCTTGCATACTTTTATAGCGTACCTGCAGCACATACTCCTTGCCCGCTGGCAATGCTGGCAACCGTAGTAAATGCCCTGTTGCCTGCCAGTCCTGTACAATATGTCCGCTGGTACCAATATCATCAGTGTTATCCAGCAACCTGTATACCAAACTGCTGTCCTCAATACCTTTCGCTGGCAGCACATACAACTCCGCCACCTGACCATCCATCAGCATGGGTTTTCCCTCCCGCCACGCCAGCCGGTGCCCGTTGCCCTGCATCACCTGCATGGCCCGCATCGCCAACCCTAGCGTATCTGCTTCCAGCTTCACCTGATATCCGCCCACCCGGGGTGCAATATCCGGCCGCATCACCCTCAGCAGCGGCCAGGCCCTGCCATCCGCTGGCAATCGGATCCAAATGGATAGAGAAGCCCCCAATGGCAACAATGTATCCAATGCCAATTGCCCTACAGGCACCCTCCGCCATTGCTGTGGCGCCTGCAGGCTGTCTCCAATCCCCAACTCCACTGGCCGCAGCCAGTAGCCTTTCCTGACATCCCCCCACAGTTGCACACTGCCAAACACCTGTAGCGGACTCCCACTCACCAATACCTGCAATAGACCCTCATATAGCTGCAACCGCCGCTCCTGTGGTACCAACTGCGCCTCCCGTATGCCCGGCATCACCAGCATCACCCTATCCACCAGCACAGTCGTATCCGCCGACCGTACTTCTGAACAGCCCAATAATGGAAGCAACAACAACAGTACAATACGCATAGAGCAGTGCTTTCTCTGGTGAACAATACGATGTCACTAAAGTAGAAAGCCCCTATCAGCTATGCAATACCGAATTCCGGCTCATATATACCAAATACCGGCTCAAATCAACAGGCACCATCAACTACCCCCTTCAACCCACTCCCAATCACTAACTACTAACACCTAATTACCATTCCCTAATTACCAATCCCCCTCTCCTCCCTAATCCCTAACTACTAAAACCTAATTCCTCATAACCAACCCCAAACCCCAAACCAAAAACAACAAACCCAAAACAAACCAAATCCCGGTTCATATAGACCAAATACAGGTTCATATGTACCATCTGCCGGCAATTCCTGCAAATCGGCCGACAGCCGGTTGCACAACCCATCCAACAGGCAAAACTTTGTACGCTTATTCCTTCACTAAAAACACAAATCCTTATGCACAAGTATCTACTACCCCTGTTGCTATTCGTTATCTGTAGTGTGGCCTGTTCCAAAATGCCTTTACACCCCACAGCAGCGCCAATCATCACCCAAGAAGAAGTCATCCACATCCTCGCGGCAAAAGCACCACAGCAAAAACTCCTGCCACAAAACATTCAACAACTGCAGTCCTACCAGTACAACAACCACACCTACACGCACATCACCTATACCAATGAGCAGCAAGCCACAGCTACCCTGGTCATCGAAAGCTATTACAACACGGAAGGCCAACTCGTCTATACCAGCTATCGCTGCGACAGCAACTTCTGCGCCTGCCAAATCATCATCGAATTATCCGAACTCGGCGAACCTTCCATCCGCTGCTCCTGCACCCCCTGCACCATGACCATTCAATAAGTATGCGCATACCAGGCTCCGCCGAACACCTGTAGAAAAAAGTAGGCCCATCTCCGCACACCCGGTCACATAAAGCCCCGTGGGTGACCGAACCCAGGCATAGCCGAACACCTGTAGAAAACAGTAGGCAATGTTCAAAAAATGGGGTGGACCATTCTTAAGCCCTACCAGCAAAAGCATAGCCACCCCCAAACCAACACATCATGAAAAACAAATCCCTTTTCTTGGCCATCCCGGCATTGCTCCTCATGGCCATCGCCATTTTCGCTTTCAGCAAACCAACCATTGATCAGAAAGCATCGCTTACGCCTGTTCTCGTTTGGTTTCAGGTAGATGAAGATGGTAACCCAATCGATGAATCCAATGGTCAGGCGGGCTCAAACCCCTTTGGCTGCCCCAACACAGGCTCAAACCTCTGCTCAAGAGCCCTCACTTTTGATGCCGCCAATCCCTCTGCCAGTGAAGTCATCGATAACAATGATGGAACCTACACCATCAAAGCTGGCGTAGACATCAGTAGTCCTGCATACTACGATGCAACGCTGCAAAAACCCTGATTTCCTACAGGCAACCCCAACAGGGTTGCCTGTTATCTTTTGTCGACTGCAATTGTTTGCAACAACCGCCATTCCTGTCGCATACTATAACCTTGTGCTTCCAAATGCCGGGCAGCCTCTTCCAAATCTGTATAGTGCAAGGGTAAAGTCAATCGATGTACATCTCCGGCAGCCCCATCGTACAAAACAGGAGTCTTTTTGTCACTACTCATATAAACTGCATTGGCAACCGCTTTCCCCGACTGATTGTTAAGTTGCTTCTCAGCAAGCCCATACACAATGCCCTTCATTTCCTTCGTTGGCTCCAATCTTGCATGAACTGGCCGGATGACCCAACACAGTACTGAGTCTACTTTCACCCATGTGCGTATACCCAAATACTTGTCCAAATCTCCTTGCAACAATTGAAGTAACTCCGCCCTGTCTGAAAGCTCATCCTTTCCGGCCCGTATCATGCCCTCATAACTATAGGTCCCCCTTTCATCCTCTGGCAACCTCGTCTCAAGTATCCGTTCTTTCAATTCTTCCTCTCCATTCAACCTGCTATACAGTTCATGCGCAGATAAACCGGTCCGCAACGAATACGCATCTGCATACAAACTCACCAACCAGTTATTGGTTGAATAATAACGCTTCATGCCGGGCTGAACAGCATTAAAACCCGATCGGCTTTTCAGCGACCGTTCTTCTTTCAACAATAGCCCCTTTTGTATCAGCTGGCTTTGTATAGTACTATCCAAACTCCAGGGTTGTTCGTAATCAAAAACCAACACATCTTCTTTCAACGGTAATTGCACCACTTTTCTTTGTAGCATAGCAGCAATTGTAGCCTCGGTCAGATACTCCCCTCCGGTTATTGCCTTTACATGTTTGTCTGCGCCAATCCAAACCACATGCGGCACACTCACACATGGAAATTGCCTTATCAACATTGTATCTCCTGTCACAATTGGCAATCCTAACGAACGCAAGGATGGCCGCTTATCTAAAAAGGCATCCACAACCTTCCTGTCCTGAACAGTCACATACACAAACTGTACACTATCACCAAAACGCTGCTGTAAAGCCGCTACTTTCGGCATACTGGCAACACAGGTGCCACACCAGGTCGCCCAAAAATCTACAATCAACAACTTATCGGCATACATAGCAGGTGTCAATTGCGTTACAGCTACACTGGCCAAAGGCCCCAGCGATACTGGTTTCCATTGGTCACCTATCGTCAACACTGGCTGTGCTACTGATGTCATATACAACCACAATCCGATTGTGCTTATAAAACTTTTTTTCATGATTTTAAGTTTTAAATACCCCACCTACCCACCCTCCTGTACAAACCCCTGAAAAAATCTGCCACAGGCATTTCCTGCCTGCTGAATATTCGTATCAATACCCTTCGTTTTGCCGGAGCGCAGGGTTCAACACCAGCTGCCCCGAGTGAATCGGCCAAAGGGTATCATGTGGCTGCCAGCTATCAGGCTTTAACCTCCCTAATACCTGCGTTGCCCTGCCCGTTCTTTTCAGATCGTACCAACGATGTCCCCATTCTGCAAACAACTCCACTCTACGCTCCCGATACACTGCCGCCAACAACTCATCCTTACTCATTGCTCCGGACAGTATAGGCAATTGTGCCCGGAGGCGGACCGCATTTACATCCTGCATCCCTTCAGCTATATAGCCCATATTTGCCCTCGCATCTGCACGTATCAACAATAACTCTGCAGCTCTCAATACCACATAGTATTCTGTATTGCCACTCAGGCTCTTGTACTTCCCCGGATAGTAGTATCTGGTACCCAGATACTGCACACTGTCTACCCAGGCACTCCTCCGCCTGTCACCCGGCTCAAATGCCATCATGAGGTCTGGCCGCAAATAATATCCCGGCACATTCGCTGTATAAAATGGAGGCATCCGCAACTCTGGTACATACCCATAATTCACCGCATCTGGCACCAGTTGCCAGATAGCTTCCCGGCTATTCGCCAAATACACCTGTGGCAAGCTGGGCAGCGGCAGATACCCGCCCTTGTCAAGCACTTCAGTAGCAGCCAGAGCGGCCTCTTCCCAACGCCCCAATAGCAGCAAAATCCTTGCGCTGAAAGCAACGGCTGACCACTTATTAGGCCGTCCTTTCATGGCCGATGGATAACTCACAGACATCAACGAACCCGCTTTTTGCAAATCCGATAAAATGCGTTCATACACTTCTGCTACTGCATTTCTGCTCAGTCCCTGATTACTGGCCCAGTCCGTCGTCAACACCAAAGGCACATCACCAAATGATTGCACCAGATAACTATAGCAAAAGGCTCTGACAAAATGCGCCTCTCCCAACAACTGATTCCTGACCGGCATACTCACCGCACTGGGTCGCCCCAACCCTTCGATGGCAGCATTGCATTGATAAATTGTTCTGTAAGCCGACGTCCAAAGAATACTGACCAGATTGTTGTCCGGCGTTATGGCATTGGTCACAAGCTCCTGCTCTTCTACACTGGCATTAAAACGCAATAATTCATCTGCCGCCGCCCCTGCCAAAACAGTCGTCATCCAGCTACTGAAACTGGATGAACCGCCAATCATCTGGCTGTAAATCCCATTGATAGCAGCTGTAGCATTCATGTCATCACTAAATACAGCGCCAGCTGTTACCTGCTGGGCAGGTTCTTTCACTTCTATAAAACGCTGGCACCCCAATGCCGACATCAACAGCAACAAGCATATACTGATGCCCTTTATTGAAATCCTATTGTTATTTGTCATGCTGATTCTTTTAAAGTGTAATGAAAATGCCGCCGGTTATCATCCGCAACGGCGCAAGGCTGCGCAAATTGGCCGTTTCGGGGTCCCCACCTTCATAGTCAGTCCAGGTAATCATGTTTTGCGCCTGCACATACAACCGGGCTTCTTTCAACCGCAGCCGGGCTCTCCATGCTTCCGGTATCGTCCACGATACCGATACATTCTTCAGGCGTATGTAATTGGCATCCACAATGGCTGCTGATGAATTCTGCAAATTGCGGTAGGCGGTTGTGGCAGCCCCCGCCCTTGTCGTATACCGCTGCAAGGCACTGTTATCACCGGCACCCGACCAAGCGCCAGTTTTCACCCAAGCAGGCTGGTTGCCCAACGAACCTGTTGCCACTGGCATACTGGCAAACCAAGCTCTCGCCGTTTGCTGTACAAACTGAAAAAACAAGTCCAGTTGCCAGCCCTTCCATTGCAACTGTTGGTTGATACCACCAAATGCCCGACGCCCAATGCGGCCTACCGGCACATAATCATTCGTGCTCGACAATCGCCCGTCACCGTTCTGATCCGTAAATCGATACAGCCCTGTCTGCGGGTCCACGCCCTCATACTGATAGCCAAACCGTATATCCAACGGTGCCCCCACCTGATACACAAATCTGTTGAGCGTTTGCTCTATGTCCGGATAAGACAGCAACTGGCTCTGGGGCAACGTAAGGTTCAAACCCATTTGCCATTTCCAATCCTTCTGCATAACAGCAGTGCCCTGCAAGTCAATTTCCCAGCCACTGTTTTCAATGGCAGCATCCAGATTGTCTGCAATACTCGAAAACCCGGTTTGTGTGGGCAACGCATAACCCGTCAGTTGATTATCACACCTGTTGCGATACCAGGCCACAGTCAGCATCAGCCGGTTTTGACACCACCCACCTTCCATCGCCAATTCCAACTTCCGGTTACGCTCCCACTGCAAATACGGATTGAACAACGACTGCGGCACCAAACTCAGATTGTTTTGATAGCGGCCAGCAAAAGGAACGCCCCAGGCATCCAAAAAAGCATAATCACCAATCTGATCATTGCCCGTACTACCATAACTGCCCCGCAACTTCATAAATGACGCCCACGGTACACGTCGCTTCCACCATTGCTCCTCCGATAATACCCAACCAGCCCCAACAGCTGCAAACAAGGCCCGCCGGTTCGCCGGTCCAAATCGGGAGGAGTAATCCTGCCGAACACTCAGATTCAGCAGGTACCGGTTTGCCCAATGGGTGCTCAATCGGCCAAAATAAGATTGATACCGGTACTGACTATAACCACTCACTACCGACAACTGCCCTGCAGCGGCCGCATTCCGCAGCAACGCATCCGTTGTATACTGTGTTCCATTGATGCTGGTCGATTGATAAAGCCGCTCCTGCCAACTGGCTCCCAGCGTCCATTCGGCCTTCCAACGACCCTTTTTTACATTGTACACCAAATAAGGCTCCGCTATCCAGTTACGCTGGCTGTAATCAAAATAACTGGCCTCTGCCGTTAGGCCCGCTGCAGGCCGCTTACTGCTGATAGGAAAAGACCGGTACTCCTCCGTCAATGCATCGTTATACCCTACGGTGGCTTTGAGTACCAAACCCGGCAGCAACCGGTAATCCAATACCAGATTGCTGTTCAGCGTGGCATTGCGGTGCTCAAACCGCCGCTCCAACTGGGCCATCGGGTTGTCCGCTCCTGTCCAGTTGGTCCAGGTCAGTTTCCCCGTACTGTCATAGGCAGCCGGTGCGTTCGGCGGCAAATACATGAAATTGGCCAAATCAAACACCGGCGTCCGGATATTGAATATCCCATAATTCAGCTGCAACGTAGCCCCCAACCGGTCTTTCAATCCCCGGTATACCACACTCAGCATGCCAGAGCCCCTCGTGGTCGGCTGCGTCTGTGGAAACACCGTTGTTTGAGATTGATACTGCCCGCTCAACAATACCTGCAACGTTTTACTACCTGTCCGCAAACTGCCCTGCAGGTTCACCAGCGATGCCGCACCGCCGGTGAGCTCCCCTGCCCAATCTGTATAGCGGGTACTGTCCCACAACAACAAATCCGGCGCGGTAGATACACTCGGGTTTACACCATCCAAGGCAAATGCAATACGACGCATCGCCAGATAAGAGGCTGTGGCCAATTGGGGTGTCCCCCTTGTCACTACACCCGCACCGCTGAAAAAATTGACACTAAAGCTACTGGCTCCCTGCCCCCCTTTCTTCGTCGTAATCAACACCACACCATTGGCTGCTGCAGCACCATAAATCGCTGTGGCATCTGCATCCTTCAATATCTCCACCCGCTCTATATCAGCAGGGTTCAAACTGTTCAGCGGATTCGGCGCCAAACCCGTAGCCAATGAACCCGGGTTTACATTCTGCATCCATGGCACACCATCTACAACAAACAATGGCCTGGTACCTCCACCGATAGAATTGCGCCCCCTGATTTCTACATTGAAGTTCGAACCGGGCAACCCATTGCTTTGCTCCACCCAAAGCCCAGCAACCCTGCCTTGTAGTGCCGCCAATACATTGGTCACCGGTTGCCGTTCAATCGTCGCCGCGTCTACCTTCCCCACACTTCCTGTGCTCAAACGGCGGCTGGTTTTGCCATAGCCAATCACAATGGCTTCATCCAAGGCAGCCACTACAGGCTCCAGCAGTACTTGTATCGAATCCCTGCCATTCACCGCCACGGTTGCTGTTCGAAAACCAACGGCACTCACCTGCAACACGGCATCTTGAGGGACCTGAAGAAAACCAAACACACCTTGCTCATCACTCACCACCATAGCACCCGTTGGCAACACCAATACACTGGCACCAGCCACCGGGCTTTGGGTAACCGCATGAACAATTTGACCCTTTAAGGATTTCATAAGAGGCTGCCCCATGGCACTCCCCCACAGCCATAGCATGGCCACCAAGCCATACACACGTATGCGCATCATCATAAAATGTTTTGTCGGAACCGTGGGGCTCCGGATAAAAAATGAAAGGATAACCGACAACAGACAGCCCCCAGGCCCCCACGATAGGCCTGCTATACGTAATGCCATGCTGAGCTAGTCGAAGCATGGATGATAATCCAGTAGCTGTCTGCTACATTACTGCTGTGGTGATTACTGCTGTGGTGAGCTTGTCGAACCACAGACTCGAACCACCCTCTGCAGTGGTAAGCTCTGCTGTGGTGAGCTCGTCGAACCACAGTTTGCAAAGCCGATCCCAATAGCTATCGGGACCACAAACCATCAACAATCAACTAAATCGGATTCTTCGGCTTCTTCGCAAAAAGCGTTTGCAATAAATGCAGGGCCAGGTGTTGGTACCGTTTCTCCATAACAACAGTTGGTTGTGTGAGTAAATAACCCATGGAGACAACACCCAAAAAAGTAGGCGTGGAACTCCACTTACCGCTCTGAGGCCCTAGGAAAGCCTTGCACCGGATAAGGGAGCCCACGCCGTAACGTGAGCTCTTCACTTATCGCCTCGGTGCGTTGAAATTTCCTAGGTTTCAGAACGAGACTTAAAGCGAATAGCTTCAATACTTTTTGTAAAAGCGAAAGTAGCTAATAGCTTATCAAATATAATACGTCAAACTTAATCATACACTTCTGAACATTATAATACACAAAAATTCCATTTTATACATTTTTTCGTACATTTTATTGAACACATTCGGATATTTCTTTACAGTGCTTGAACAAAGTTCAATAAACCATGCACCAAGGTAAAATCATACAAAAGGAAATAGCCAACTCAGGGAAGACAATAGATGAAATTGCAAAATTGTTACACTATAAGTCCCGTTCAACTATCTATGACCATTTCAAAAAAGAAATATTATCAGAAAAGGTACTGTTGCGTTATGCGAAAGTTTTAAAATCAGCAGATATTTATTCTATAAGTGGAGTATCACAACAAAAGGTTGAAATTCACAATGGTCTTGCTAAGCCATCTAGCATTGATGAAGCAGTAGAACAAAGAGATTATTATTATAAACTCTACTTAGAAAGTCTTGAAAAGATTCGTCTTTTAAAGAGACAAATAGAAGAAAGTTGATGCAATTCATTTTAAAACTTTATGGCAGAATGCCAAAAAAATCTATTCACCTAGTTCTTTTAAAAACTAACTTTAATAGTATTTTAGTGTTATCATTATTTCTCACAAATCCTAAATCCCATGAGCAAACAAAAAAATGAGTCAACATCGAAATCTGTTGCATCGAAAGCCGCAAAGTTGTTAAGTAATCCTAGTACATCAAAAACTGTCAAAAGTGTAGCAGCTTCTGCCCTTACACAAGCAAAAAATAAGGGAAAAAATAATTGAATTAGACAGTTCCTAAGTGACTTAATGCATCCTACTTCAAAAAAGTTGTGGTCTTCGCTTTTAACAACGAAAGGCCACAACTTTTATTTTTTATATTATTCAAATTGCGACTTTGACAAATAAATATAAGTCACAGTAAATAGCTTAAATGTAAATTTAAACGTTATGCTTGTGCTTAAGTACAGTATTTCGTTTTTATCCTTTGATTTAAATGTTTTTCCTAATTTTATATAGTTTATAAATCAAATATTTAATTGGTTCAACTGAAAAAACACAACACCAAAGAACTACATGAATCACTTCAGTATCATAATTCATTAAGAATAGAAATTAATATAAAAATATATCTTCTATACTCTATCTAATACTCACTATAATAAGGTTACTTAAACTATCACTTACCTTCTTTCGATCAACCCATTAATTTCAGAAATTCTTTCTTCTTCCCATCCTTTAAAGCCAGCAGGATTTCTAAATAATTCATACCAAGCATCATTTAGTATTTTGGAAATGGGCTTTCCGAATTTTCTAATCTGCTCATTATATGCTATAAGACCTATTGCCTGACATCCTGATAAAACATTATTTGCCAAGTGCTCAATAATGCGTTGAGGGAAGATATAATTATAATTTGCGGGGATGGGGTTATTTGTAGCCGTTAAAAAATCCTGCCAACTACTTTTTAGCTGTGTTACTTCTGCATTATGCCCCATTTGTTCAAGTATATAAAATATGCCTCTCATCCTTGCCTCATCTGATGGATGGCTTGGTATGTCTTTATAAACTCTGTCGTTGCTGCTGCTTAGTGTAGTCAGTTTCATATTTGTCCAGGCATAAGCCGGACCAACCAAATAGGTTGCTATAAAATCGCATGTAAATTCCATTATCCATCCACTAATCCATCTTTGATTTTTCTCCCGAAAAAATGGAATCAACTTTGGATCTCTCTGCTCGGTAAGCACCCGTTGCATTTCATCATTATAATACTGATTGATTACGGGTTCTATTCCTCCTTTTAAATAAACTTCATGCTGATTGTAAACCAAATGTCCCATTTCATGGTACAAGTCCGGCAGATTTAGCAAATTTCTTTGTTCGCCTTTAGGCACGGCAATTACATCATACGATGGAAGCGCCCAATAATAATCTTGGGAATTGCTGATTGTGGTAACAATCGGTTGCTTCTGCATACAGTTTACTTCTGTATAAATGCGGCTGATTTTCTTTTTAAAATATTCTTCAGGGCTTCCATAATTAATTATCACCAGATAGCGAAACAATTCAATAGTCAATAACCTCTCATGAAAAGTGTTATAACGGATAATATTGTACGGAGCCAATGCATCTATATCAAGGTCACCGGAATTGGCGAGGATTTGAATTTCTGCATTTAAATCCTCAAGCATTTGGATTGTCTTGTCCAGAAAAGCCCTATCTATCTCCCCATTTATTTGGGGAGAAGCAAGGTCGGATAACATTTTTGTTACCCGGTTAGATTGGTCATAAAAAATTCCTTTTACAAATGAAATCATCCTCTTGCTGTTCTTAATTTTCTAAATAGAATGCTTCTTTCATTATCCAAAATTGACAAAATGCTATCCAATACTTCAATATCATCTTCGGTAACCTGCTGATTCTGTTTTAACTCACTGATAAGTTTTTTCAAATCATCCTTCAGATATGGTTTGAATGACAACCGAGTTTTATAATCATCTAAAATTATCGCAGGAATAAAATCTGATTCTAAGGAATCATTTTCTATTAGCTTTATGATATTTTCCAAAAACAGTAAAAGGATTTGCTTTGCTGTTGCAAGTTCCTCTGTTGATATGCTCAATTTGGGATATTTAGCTTTAGTTGCAGCATCGTCCAGTAAACTTTTCTTTTTAAAAGCTATTACAGAATTATTGACCTTATCAGATGTGGCAACTAATTGCTCATACTGATTGGATAGAACACTTATGTCGCTCATAAAATTTATTTTAATTAGTTATCAATTGTTGTTTCTTCAAATTCCTCTTCTTCCTCAATGACTTCAACGGTAGCAGCCAGCGGTTCTAGTAAGGTATCTATCAGTTTAATTGTAACAGGCAATGAGTTGCTTCTGTCGGGTGCAGAAAATGCCATCATACTCTGGCAGAAAACATCTTCCATGACTTTTAAAAATTCTACATCTCCTGCTTTTAATGACAGGTGTAAAGGCTTAGCAGTGCCAGGTATCTGAAATGGAAAACCTGTATTATAAATAAAGCCCTCTGTAGTTTCAAACAATTTGTATGCTCCGGCTATCGGGTTTTCCAAATTATTGTAACTGTTTGTTTGAGAAGCAACACGTAGGGGGACTGCACTTTGCTTATGCAAATCGATCACTCCGGATTTCAAAGTAGCCTTACTAACAATGCCATCACTTGCCAATGATTCTATAACACTACTTAATGCTTTTTCTTCCTCACCGAAACTTCTGCCATCCCTTACTATAACTATACCATTAGGATTGGCTGCATACTTAGGGATAAATAGTTTCAGTTTCTCATAAATCATTTTATATAGTAGCCCTGCTTTTAGTTTTTCCGTCCTTTGCGACTTGTTCTTTTTAGCTACCTGTTCAGGAAAGAAAAAGATGTGTTCTCCATTTTTAAAGAAAAACGTAAAGCCGGCATATCTTTCGTGCACATCCACTCCAATATAAATATCGTAGTGAAGGTTTTTGGATAAAGCAAAAGCCCATTTCCGGTTAACAATCAAATGCTCCATTACCAAGTTAAACAGGTAAGACCTGAATCGTGGCTTTTTGTCTTCCGGCACTTTGTACTCCATTACCCTACTACTATTAGAAGTAAAGGGCATAAAAAATGATTTTATTTTCGATGCAGAAGCACATTGCACTTTCAGCCCCGGATAAAATTTACTTTTCAGGCAGTCGTGAAAGTTTTTTATATGCCTTCTTGAATCGAAAGAGATATCAGGAAGTAGGAATAATGCAAATCCACTTAAAGCATTTTGTTGATGCAATACTTTTTCTATCTCCTGGATCTGATAAGTAGCCGCCTGATTTTCTCTTACTTTATACCTGATAACTTTGAAACTCACAAAGGCAGGAGCTAATTTTTTGATTTGCCATTCTGCATTTTTCTTAAAAGCCTCTACCAATTCTTTATTGAGATAATCAGGAACTATCAAAAATTGTTCATCGAAAGTCGATTTGTTTAATACCCCGTTTTCAATGATATTTTGTTTTCTTTCAAAACCAAATTCTCTTAGTGGAGCACTTGCACCAGTTGAGTAATGACCAACTTTTAATATTCTATCATTGTTGTATTTTAGTTCAGGCATTGGAAAGTTTCTAACCTGTTCAACAACTGGACTGGCAGTAATATTCAATGGCTTTCTGTTGAAAGTGATATTCTGGAAATACCTGTTGATGTTCTTCCCTATAGCATCAAATCTTCTTGAAGGGTCTTTGATTGAATACCTGTGCAAAGCCTTAACTTCATTGTCATTGGTGCTATATAGCATTTTAGCCAACGAAGAAGCTCCGTTATGAGGTTCCATAGACCTGCCAGGATATTTGTACAACATTGTTATATCTGTTGGCTTCACTAAGGAAACAGCACTGAACTGATGGTTGTTTGTTTTATTGCTTATGTAGTCGAATACATTATGAGTTTTCCCATCGAAGCTAAACTCATGCTCTTTAATATTCTTTCCAAATCCAACCACTTCTGTAGTGTACCAATCATCCCCATTAAGATATAAGAAACGCCTGCCCCTAAACCTTGCTCCAACTGTATTTGCATTCGTTTCGTTTACATAATGAGACAAATAATGTTTGTCAATATATTTTGAAGTTAAATCTAAACAGATGTAGAAATTGCCATCCGAAAGCCTCACAAGCTTGAAGGTAAACCCTCCGAAAATTTCAATCGTTGATTCTTCACTGCTGTAAACGGGTTTCTTCAAAAAGAACTGGCTTGTGTTAAGCTTCCAAAGCTGGTTATTATTAGTCAGTTGTCTTCGTATCTCAAATTCAAGAAATTTCTGCACTACATCTATATTGTCTGCAGTAATACTCGATGACTGGATATGATAAACATCTGCCAGCATCTTTACCGATATATTGAAAGGTGTTACATCAACCTTCATTTCCCGCAAATTTCTATCCCCAGGAATAGCAATGTACATTTTGCCGTCTCTTTTCAAGATAGCAGCAGGACCTCCGGTAACTGAAGATACTTTTTGAGCTATTTTTTGCAACTGTTTATTGTATAAATCTTCTTTGCCATCCACAGAAGGCAGGTCAAACTCAACCAACTTGTAAGAAAAATCCAAATCAGACAAGTTGGTTATTTTGTACAAATTCAAAGTATGATTTCTCATCGTATTGATTTTCGTTTAGCAATAAAAATGAACATAGAGAACGGTAGTTGCAAAATTTACAAGAACCTTCATTATCTGTCAATTCAAAATCTTCAATGTCTACAGGCGCCCCATCGGGAGTGTCTGTAAGCAATGCAATATCTTTACTCGTAAGATTGATGTAATCAATCATATCGTTAATCTTTTCTTCGGAAAAGACATGCTCCTTAACCACTCCTTTGAGAAGATTTACTTCAAAAAGTTTTATATCTGCATACTCATAAGGCTTCTTATCAGTTTTTTCCAGTCTTTTCAAATAAACAGTAATACCACAAATAATTAATTGACGTGAATAATCTGCGGCATAACTTTCGGAAAGCTTCCAATCAATCACTACTGGTTTCCAGTTATGGTAAGCAATTAAGTCCATCTGGGGTTTTACTCTCGCCTTCTCAACTTCAACCTGCCAGTTACTTACGTTAGGCAACAATAGATTACACTCTTTCAAAAAATCTATCAGCAATTTGCCATCAGGCATTTTGATGGTTGGTATATTCAATACAGCATCTCTTATCAGCGAATATGTTTGTGCCAATTCTTCTTCAGTATAAATTTTCCCTATCTCATGAATATCCAAGATACAAAACTCATTAGCTGCTTCTGTTTTAGTAACAGTAGGGTCGGTATAAATCTGAAATTTTGAAAAATCAAATTGATTTTTCGCCAAGGCCACAGCTTCGTCACCTAACCTGTTGAAATCAAGTTCTTTTTTTTCAATGATTGCAGGAATTACTGTTGTTTCCATAAACTTATCTACTACTGTTCCTTTCCACATTACCAGGTTTTGCATTTTCTTCAATTCATATGCTTTCCTTCTTAAAAGGTCTTTACGCCCAAAGTTTGCCAGTACGCTCCCGAAGTAATATTTTCTATTACATTGCCGTAGCGTATTTACTGTAGAATATGACCAACTTACTTTTTCTGTCATCATTTTAGTTATTCATCAGTTCATTTAATCTTGCCAGGTATTTATCAAGGGCTTCTTTATTCTCAAATAACTCTTTACCATCTGTATTCGGAGCATTTTTTGAAAGTAATTCTCTTGATGTATAATATCCCTTTCGAAAAGCAGGACTGAAGCCGGAAAAATTATTGCTCTTTATTCCAACTTGGCTTTGCAACATCTCAAATGTTTTACGGATAGCTTCTTCAACGGGCTTAAAAGAAAGATTCAAATTTGTAAGCAAGCCTTTGAAAAGAACTATTGGAACATTGTTTGTATAGATGCTATCGTTTTTCAAATCTGCTATTACAGTAATGGGAAGCTTAGATTTTTCAGCAACCACTTCATCTGTTGTATTCAGATTTTGCATTGCCAGCTGCAATAGCTGTCCAAATGATAAAGAGGTAATAACAGCATTCAATTGTTGAATGATGAGTGCTTTTTTTTCATCACTCATATTTACAGATACCGGAGAAGATAGTAATATTTGCACTCCAACGCCAGCTGCATCTGTGTCTTTGGCACTCTCTAAGAAAATCACTCTTAGTGCTTCATCAAGAGTATCTATTTTTTTGGGAGCGTCCATTTTATTTGTTTTGTGATTCGTTAATCAGATTAAGTAATTTTTGTTTTGCTCTATGATGCTTTACTTTTAATTGGTTGTTATCAATACCTAATAAGTCGGCTATTTCATCGTAAGTGTAATTCTGTGCTCTCAACAATAAAATATCTTTTTCATGTGGTTCCAATTTGCTTAATGCCTCATTTAACATTACGAGTGCCGGATTCTCTACTGTTTCGGTTTTATAATAATCAGAAAAAGCAGATTTGCTGATTTGTTTACTTATCTGGTAAGGCATTTCTCTTTCATTATTCAAATCCACAAAATCTATTTCACCCTGATGACTATTCCTCTTACTCCTAAAATGTTGCCTTAAAAAATTGACTAACACCTTGAATAAAAAACCTTCAAAAAGAGCCTGGGATTGAAATTGATAATTGGAAAGCTTTAATACCAGCGTTTCTAATGTTTTATAAACTACGTCCCAAGCTTCATCTTCTGTTAAATGCCACCGTTGAACCGCATAGGCATAAAATCTACTTCCATAGGCTTGATATAATTCTTCTAAGCCTTTTGGGTCTTTTATCTCAATTAATTGAATTATTGATTGATATCTCATTAGTCCTATTAAATATAATAATGCAGATTGGTTACATGTTTTTTTCAAATTGATAATCAGTGCATTATACTTTTTAGCAAAAAAATATGCAGAAAAGCTAACTTTATGGTGAATCTATATCAAAAACGATTGCTTAACTACTTAACAACGTGACAACTCACTTAGTATTAAGCTAACTTTAATCCCATCGCCTTGTTTCGTGGCTCACGAAACAAGGCCCTAATACAGCTGCATCATCCCATCCCCTTTCTGCATATACCGCCACTCCCAAGGCGCAACAGGTTGTTTATCTGCCCACAGGCCAACCCAGGCAGTACGGGCAGCCAGCTCCAGTTTCGCCCAGGCTACGTTTTGGTCATAACGGGTATAATGCCAGGCCATTCCCACACACCTACCAACTTACCAATCTCCAAACTTATCAACCTCAAAAAAGCAGCCTCAATCACAAAAGTCAACCCGCCACACAGAGGGAGGAGCAGGCAAGGCAAAACGGGCGGAGCCATCGGGTTTGCCTTGATTTTTTTGGTACTTTTTGCATCAAGGCAAAAAGTACATATTACCCTCCGGGCAATCAATCCCATGCAGCCGTATCCGTACTTCCATCTTCTGCCTCAATCATTCGTAATTACCCTCTTTCAATAAATGAAAATGATTGAAATTAACATCTGGGCAATTCTTGATAATTATTTATACCCTACAAGTTTTTAGATTCGCAGTATGGCAGCATCTGACCAAATCAAGAGCATGATCCGCTATTTTGGCGAAGGCGATGAAGAACGTTTCTTTTCATCGGCCTTGCAAATTGCTGCCATGGAAGCCCGCAAAGGGCATACAAACCTGGCACATGAGCTGAAATTGCTGATTGAAAAGGCGAAAGCCTACAGGTCGGTTGCTTATGCCGACAGGGCCAAGACCATACCAATTCTGCAGCCCAAACGGGAACTGAAAGATTTAATAGATGTGTTCTACCCTCAGGTGCGCCTCAAAGAAATGGTGTTGAGCAAGCCTGTTGCGCAATCGCTGCAAAAGCTGGTGAAGGAGCAAAAGCATTGGGAGAAACTGCAGCAATTCAATTTACAGCCCAAGCGCAAGCTGCTACTGGTGGGCCCGCCCGGCACAGGCAAAACCATGACAGCACAGGCATTGGCGGGTGAACTGGGCATTCCAGTATTCATTGTGCGCCTCGATGGTATCGTTTCCAAATTCATGGGCGAATCCATTGCCAAGCTGCGCCTCATTTTTGAAGCCATGGTAGATAATCGTGGCGTTTACCTCTTCGATGAGTTCGACTCCATTGGTAGCCACCGCGATAAAGGGCAGGATGTCGGCGAAATCAAACGCATCCTCAACAGCTTCCTTATCCACATTGAGAAGGACCAAAGCAACAGCATCATCATTGCAGCTACAAACCTGCCCGACATGCTGGATAAAGCTTTATTCCGCCGCTTTGATGAAGTGATTGCTTATCCTCTACCAGATACCGAAGAAATTGAAAATCTGATCAGCCGCTCCCTGCAGGGTTTCGCCAAAGAAGCCAGGTTTGACCTGCATGATATAGCCAGGCTGGCCACAGGCCTTAACCACGCACAAATTGTACAGGCTTGCGAAGAAGGCATCAAAGAAATGATAATTGAAGAACTGCCCGCCATATCAACGGCGCACCTCACACAGGCATTACAGAAAAGACAATAAACTATGGCCCACTCTTTTCAGAAACCACACCTCATTCTCCCCCAACGTTTTCAGCAGTCTCAGGAATACAAGTACCCTCGACCTACAGGTTCTACTTTTAAGGTAATGGTACGCAATCGGCAGCAGCATGGCCAACGATTGCTGCAGCAAATGCAACAGGTACTCAATCGTTTTGAACAAGACGAAGCCACCCGAAATGAGCTGGTGGATAATGGTATCCGTTGGGATGAGGTAGTTTATGTGGAGTTTGTTTCTCCTTGGGGGTATGAACTAAACTTTGAGCGCCTTATCCATACTGTGGAGGACCCACATTATCTGCTACTGTCCACAAAAAGGGAGGCCCAGAATGGCAACGATGATCCAAAAACAAACTTTCGCTATCGGTCGTTGCTAATGCTTAAGAAAGGTGGCATCTCCCATTTCATTACGCAGGTAACAAGGTATTTGGAGCGAAACGGACGCTATAGAGGAGAGGATACTGGCAAGCCGGCATCCAATGACTTAATCGCCAATATTGAAGACATTCAGTTAGCCACCCTGGCGGCTTTCTGGGCTGAAAGTTCAAAAAAAGCACCCTTTCCAACCGAAGACGAAGTAGTTTGGTGGGAAGTATGGTTCCACAAACAGGCATATAACGCAGACACGCTACGAACACAACTGCAGTTAGCTGGAGCAGACTTAGGAGTAGGCGCACTTGAGTTTCCCGAGCATATAGTGCAGTTGGTAAAAGCCAGTGCGAGGCAGCTTAGCGGATCCTTGTTCCTGCTGGACTCCTTATCAGAACTGCGCAAACCACAGCAGCTGAATGATTTCATCACCGACAGGTCTGTAACCTTTACCGAAAAGCAGGAATGGCTGGATGACTTAATAAGACGGACTGATGTAAATGGAGACCCTGACAAAGTGCTGGTCTGCCTATTGGATTCAGGCGTCAATCATATGCACCCCTTGCTACAGCCATTGATACCCGGAGATCACTTACATACCTGGAATCCTGATTGGGGTGTGGCTGATTCATGGGAAAGAGGTGGACATGGTACGGGTATGGCAGGCCTTGCCTTTTATGGCGACCTGACCGAGGCTTTGGCAAGTCCGGCACGCATCAGCATCGTGCATGGTGTGGAGTCATTTAAAATTGTGCGGCCTGGCACAGCCAATGACGCCAAGTTGTATGGTATCATTTATCGGGACGGGTGCAATACAGTGCTATCCGAAAGGCCAAATAATCAAAGAGTCTATTGCCTGGCAATAACTAATGAAGATTTGGACAATGGAGGCCGACCCACATCCAGCGCCGCAGCTATTGACAAATTGTGTTTTGGTGGCAGTTATGAAGGCGATCCGAAAAAGCTATTTATCGTGAGCGGTGGAAATGTTTGGCTCAATCATCCCCAACAATACCCCAACAATAATTTCATTTCTTCAGTAAAAGACCCCGGCCAGGCTTACAACGCTATCACCGTTGGCGCATTTACCCAAAAGGACAAAATGAGCAACAGCGCTAACGCTGCCATTGCACCCTATGGCGGCATGTCGCCATTTAACAGCACTTCAGCTGCATGGGAAGGCCAGTGGCCCAACAAGCCGGACATTGTAATGGAAGGGGGAAACCAGGAAATAGATGGCAACGACTTACTACACAACGATCAACTAAACCCACTTTCAATAGATAAGAATTTCAACCGAAATATTTTCATTCCATTTGGTGGCACCAGTGGAGCCTCTGCCATGGTGGCAAACATGGCGTCTATGCTACAGCACCAGTATCCTGACTTATGGCCAGAGACCATAAGAGGTCTGCTCATTCATAGTGCCGAATGGACACCAGCCATGTTGGCCGGGAAGGCCATTCATACCTTGTCAGAAAATGAACGAAGATCATTGATTCGATCGGTAGGATATGGTGTGCCAAATATTTCGAAAGCCGTTAGCAGTGCTAACAATTCTCTGACGCTTATCGCTCAGGAACACATCATTCCATACAAACTGGGAAAAAGCAATGTACGCTACAATGAATATCACCTGTATGAGCTACCTTGGCCAAGAGCAGTGCTGCTGCATGAAGTGGCAGAAAAGAATGCAACCATTACCATTACGCTCTCCTATTTTATTGAACCCAACCCGGGCAACCGGCAATATGCGAGGTCTTTCTCCTATCACTCACACAGTCTCGACTTTAAGCTCATAAAACCAGGAGAATCGCTTGATCATTTTCAAAGAAGAGTATCGGCAGCATCCGTGCTAGAAGAGGAGGATGAACTAGAAGAAATCATGCCAGCCAATAAGAAAGGTGAAGACTGGTTCATTAAAGAAAGGGTCCGGAACAAAGGATCTATCAAAAAAGACATGCTCACGGTAAGCGGTGCTGAATTGGCAGACCGGCATTATTTAGCCATCTTTCCCAAGGCAGGTTGGTACCGTACACGCAAAAGATTGAACCGCTACAATACATCAGTTCGGTATAGTTTGATTATCTCAATTGAAACTCCTGTAAAGGAAGTAGACATTTATACTCCTGTCGAAATGCTGATAGCGGTCCCAATTCCAATATCATCATAATTGGTAGCTTAGCTGTGCCTTGGTTCGTGGCTCACGAAACAAGCACCTCATACAGCGGCATCATCCCATACCATTTACTGCATATACCTCCACTCCCACGGCGCAACAGGTTGTTTATCTGCCCACAGGCCAATCTGGGCAGTACGGGCAGCCAGCTCCAGCTTCGCCCAGGCTACGTTTTGGTCATACCGGGTATAATGCCACGCCAGCCCTCACACTTACCAACTTACCAACCTACCAACTCAAAAAAACTACTACAACAAGTCAGCCCGCCACACAGAGGGAGGCGCAGGCACGGCCATCCCGATAGCAATCGGGAGCCTGGAGGGATCGGGTTGGCCTTGTCCCGATAGCTATCGGGATTTTTGGTACTTTTTGCATCAAGGCAAAAAGTACATGCTAACCCATGCAACACCTTGGCTCGTACCATCAAACCATCCATCTTCGCCCATGCAGCGTGTTGGTCATACCGGGTATAATGCCAGGCCACTCCCACACACCTACCAACCTACCAACCCCAAAAAAACTACCACAACAAGTCAACCCGCAACACAGAGGGAAGAGCAGGCACGGCCATCCCGATAGCTATCGGGAACCGCAACGGCGACTCCGAAAGGAATACCAACAAAGGCGAAAGCGACCCGCAGAGGCGGAACACTTTCGCCAGCAGCGGAGCATGAAAGTAAATGTAATGTTTCCTGTCAGCAGTGAACAGTCACAGAATGATGAAGCCTCTGTCCTGGCAGCCCCTTTTTATACTAGTGAGGTAAAGATTTTGGTCGTTGAATGATAGTATCCCTCTCCCGATGCTCGGAATCGGGATGACGGATAGTTTTAGCTCGCTTAATTGATTGGTGGAGCAAAGTTATCTACCAGCAAGGTAGGCTTGAAAAACTGACATGGTTCCGGATACGACCCCGGCGATTTTGTTTGCTGTGTCCAGGTGATCGGGCTTTAGGTCCAGAAGTAATTTATCTATCTCAAGCTGCATTCTTTTCAACTGTACATCGTACAGTACTTCACGCATAGTAAAACCACCGGACTGTATAAAGTCATGTAAGTCGATTTTTACAACATAAGCGAGCTCCACCCGGTAATCGTTGTAGTCAGATATCAATCCCCTTTCCTGCATATACTCCAGCATAGCTCGAGAAGCATCTTCATTGAATCCAGTGTATTTTTTCAATGTGACTAAATCCACGCTGGATAAATGGTAAAGCGCAGAATTATCAGCGATTACTTTAATGAAAACATCTTTCTGCTCTGCTGTAATGAGTGGCATTGAATTGTTTTAATGTGATAGTGCTTTGAGCATTCCTTTGGAGCCGCCGGCGCAGTATGCGCAACCAGCTATCATGACGATGAGTACCAGTACCATAACTGTACTCCAAAAATCATTACTGCTTCTTTCTGCAGGTGTCATTTCTAATCGGCGCACTTCAAATTCTTCCCTAATTTTTTTGCGGCCGAAGGCTGTGTTTGAGTTATATGGTTTGCGTTGGCGTGCCATGGAAATCGTCGATTAAAATCGAATTAAAAGGTATAAGCATTATCCTTTTTTTATACAATATTTCTGGTCATTTCTAAAAAATCTTCATCACTTATGATGCGTATTTTTTTCCCGAGCTGCAGCATTTCATTAGCTTTTTTATGCTTAGAACTTATCTGACCATCTATAAAATCACCATTGTATCCTCCTACGACCAGCACTGTGGTTCTGTTGCTCATGCTATTATTTATTCTACCTCCGTGATTGACTACATATTGCCAGGCATCGGCTCTAGTAAATCCAGTGATATCGCCTGTGAAGCAAAACTCCTCTCCTGAAAGCTGATTGCATCCATTGTATGCCTCTTCCTGTACAAAACTGGTGATGGGAGGTTCTTTCTTATATACCCTGCGTTCAGACCTTGGCAGCTCGTAGAATGCAGCAGTCATAGCATTAAAATCGGGTACCCCCTCTCTGCTGCTTAACTCAATAGCTATTCTAGCAGATGCAAGTGCATCGTCGAAAGCATTATGGTGTTGGATTTCTTCGTTAAACAAGTGTTCGACAATCGTAGGAAGACGATGATCCGGCAGGTGATGCAGGTAAAGTCTACTCATATATAGGGTGCAAAAATAATCGACCACTTTGTTTTCTATTTGGTAATTCTCAAATAAGCTCAGTAGCACCGACTTATCGAATGGCATGTTATGTGCCACCAGTATTTTATGATCGATATGTAGCTGTATTTCCGGCCAAAGCTCAACGAAAGTCTTTTGGTTCAGAACCTGATCTTGGGTTATACCATGGATGGCAATATGCCTGGGGGCAAAAAAGAATGGTTCGGGTTTAATAAGGTAACTGAGCGTTTCTTTGATGATCCCTTCTTCTACAATAGTAAGTCCAAGCTGGCATGCGCTAGTCTTTTGCCAGTTGGCAGTTTCAAAATCGATAGCTGTGAAGGTTAGTTTTTTTGGTAGCATAGTTTTATCTGATTTTCCGTGCATACCTTTTTTTTACCACAGAACTGATATAGCTGTTTAATCCCCTTCCAGAAACTGCTAGTGCTTTCATGTGCTCAACATCACGTTGGCCTGTATAGGTGTAGTTGTACAAATACTGCCCGCCATCATTGAAGTAAACTGTGATACTGTCGGCTGTGATACTGTAACCGGCGACGCCGGAGTTCCCACCTCTGTTTAAATACCTTTCCATTGTGTTCGGTTTGATTTATTATGAAAAAGAGGCATCTCTTTCGAACAATACCGAACAGGGGTCCCAAAATGGGTCCAATTTGTAATCATCACGCTCCCGGTTCGAGGTTGTTCCAGGAGAAACTTTGCTGAAAATCGGTGATTTTGTCTGAAAAAAGTTACTTTCTTAATTTTTTTTCCAAATTATACTCAGCCTTGGTTCATGGCTCACGAAACGTGACCCTCATACAGCTGCAAAAAAACCCAGAACCATTACTGCATATACCGCCACTCCCACGGCGAAACAGAAAGCTTCATTCAGGTTTTGCGTCGGCTCATCGTACCACACAATGCCAATCGTCCGGCCGTACCGGTCGGTATCAGTACTATCCACCTTCACGGTCTTACCATAAATGGCTTTATTGGCAAATTGCTTCGCCACCTGCCCAAACGGCTGCCCCTTCTCCGGGCAATCAATCCCATGCAGCCGTATCCGTACTTCCTTTTTCTACAGGGTCAGAAAAATAAATGTGCATCAAGTCCCTCATTTCGTTTACGAAAAGACATCGGCCTTCCACAAGCAGCATATTGATAATACCGGTTATCATAACGGCAATTTGCCAAACCCTACCAACCTGCCAACTTATCAACCTAACAACCTACCAGTTTACCGGCTAGCGGGCCAAAAAGGGCATTACTGCAAATCAGGGCAATCGACCCCACGTTTAGAGCAATATTTCTGTGTAATCCCAAATATACTTTCTTGATTAACGCACCAAACAGCCACAATTGACACTAAATTTAGTAAAATTCTTTTAAAACTGAATTTGGCTGATATTCATATTTTTTTATCACTTCTTTGCAGGCATATATAATTTCACTTTTGCTTTTCTCAGAAATGTTAGTTAGAATATTATTGGAATTTTCTACACTTCTTATAACAATAACGTCAAGGTAACTAGCAATATGATTTATTACCATAATTACTTGCTGTGTAAACGTCTGGGAAATTCGATTGTAGTTGCATCGATATGCATCCAAAACTAAATTCTCCAACAAATAGGAACTTAAAGGCAGACCATTTCTTTTCTTCCATTGCTTAAGAACTATAACTATCTGCTTTTGCGTCTCAGTTAATAGGCTCTTCTTCAGCAGACCAATATCTGTCTTAGTATAGCTAGAGTTATCAGAGAAAAAAGAATTATCATTAACAAATAAATAACCGGAACTGCTATTTTTTTTTGAATCAGTAAGTTTATATGGAACAATGTCAACTCTGCATTCATTAATTCCAACTTTAATATATACACCTATAGATTTTTTTTGATCTCTAACATCGGCAATAGAGTATTGCCCTTTTAGACTTACTAAAAATCCTAAAACGTTTTCAAACATTTCTCTTGTTGAACTGAAGCTTTTAGACTTGAATGCAAAGCAAACATCTATATCAAATTTATCCTTTATTGCGGTTCCTTTTTCGGTTGAACCTATACGAACTGGCTCCCCATTCAATTTATCTGCAAAGTTATTTTTTAGAACCGATACGAGAATATTTGCTTTTTCACTTAAAAGTAGATGCTTTTTATCTGATTTTTTCAACTTAACTTTTGATGCAAGTGCTTGCAAATATGCGTCTGTATTTATCGGTTTCTCCAGTGAATTTTCATAATCAACGATTGACCCATATATATATCCAGCAATTGCTCCGACAAATGCACCTTTACACCCTTCATAAAATAATCTTTCCCAATCAAACTTCTGTTCTTGAGTTTTATCCATTTCATTTAATTGGTGAATTAAATTTAGTAATGCATTTCCGATTCCCGCAATACAAGCCACCTTTACTGCATATCTACTTGCTTTATCCATTATGTTATTTATTCAACCATTTGAAATATGAAAGCACATCAATCATCGGAACTGTTCCACTATATTGTAGCTGAGATATAAGTTGAAACAGGAATGCTGTTGCAGGTTTGCCTCCATTAAAAAACTGATATTGTTTTAAAGGAAGATCAAATAAAAAGTATCCGTGTGCAGCGACACAACCAATATCCAAACATCCTAAATCAAATTTCAAAACATCTTCTAAAGATTTTCCGAACGCTGGTGTCCAATCACTTTCAAGTGTCAAAATTCCTCCTACAATTTTCACTGGCGGCTTGGCAGGATAAACACCACCTGCATGTGGTATTGGCAAGCTAGTGCGATGCAAATTCCTCACACTCTGCACTTTCTCTTGTGCATACTTTACATAGTCTGCATTAATTGCCTGTTTTGCTTCAAATACAGCATATACACTCTCAGCAGGTACAATCTTCTGCCCTTCATAATCAAAAATAAAAGGTGAGTATTGCCTGTCAAAAACAACTACATCCATCTGTTGGCTAAAAACACCATTACTATCTACAACAAAGGCTTTTTCTGCTTGATACCTTTTAGGTAAATAAGTCTGGAGCATTTCAAGCCATATTTTTTCACTGGCATCGCCTTTCGATCCAGGGTGTACAATTGTTTTACGAGCTGTCTCCAATTTTTGATGGATAACGTCATGAAGGCCCTCAAGCAATGTTTTTAATGACCAATCTGCCATAATTAATACTCTTTAAATGGTGAAGTAGGTATAATGCCTTTTGCAATTTCCTTTGCCCTTGTTGGGGTCACATTTTTATCAGGATATGCATCCAGAATGATAGAAGGTATAAGTCTTTGTGTTAAATCAGAAAAGGTAAAACCGTATTCAAACTCTTTGCTTTCTCCAGTCATTTCCACAATCTCTTCAACGTCTTTTAGATTAAACCCCAACTCTTGTAATGGTCCGTTTAATACATTTAGCCTTTGGTCTTTACTTGGTCTGTTAAAGTAAAGAACTTCTGCAGACCTTCTTTTGATTGCAGGATCAAGAGAGCCTATTCTATTAGTACACATTAGGACTGCAGCTGGCAGTTTACCATTTCCAAGATTATCAATACCCCGGATGAAAGCATTTACTCCTGCTTTGTCCTCATGATGCATTTGTGTATTTTCTCTGGATTGTGCAAGCGCATCAGCCTCGTCAACCAATAAAATAACGGCTCCTCTTGCAGCCCCAGATTGGCCTTTTATTTTTTTAGCTTTTTCAATTGTATATTCAAATGCCGTACTTATTAACTGCGTCATTTGTCCAACACGGCCATTACCTCGGGCTGACAGGCTTATTGGTAAAAGTGTAATATTTATTTTTTCCTGTCTTGCGACTTCATCACCTATGGTTAATGCTAATTCAGTTTTACCAGCACCTACGTCACCCGCTAATACAATTAGGGGTGGTCTCCTAAGTACAGTATGGATGATTTTCTTTGCAGAAGGATGGTGTTTTTTGGCCCACTCTTCAATTCCTGTCGGATTGACAAGGAGACCTAATATTTTTTTCAACTTATTCTTTTGCTCATCAAGACCGATAAGCATAGAATATCTCTCTTTCATATCTGTATCAGGATAAGTATACGCTTGCTCAAATAATTCCTCAGCACTGGGTTTCAAATTTTCCATTTAGTAACTTTTTAAAATTGAACGATCTAATGATTTGCCGCCAGCAGAATAAGATTTGTCTACACTCATATACCCGGATATACCAGGTTCAGAAGCATACACTCGTTGAAAAGGAAGAGTTCTTTTAAAAGCATCTTTTTCAGCTTGGGATAAACCATCCCAAGCCAAGCTGTATGTTAAAAAAGAATGGAATGAAGCCCCTTCAATATTTGCGTTTGCAGGTATTCTTCCTGGATCATCATCTGAAGAACTCATTCCATATAATTCTTTAGCTGTATATCGCAGAGTAGGGGTAATCCAATTGTCGTTCTTCTTGTATCCGTAAGTAACAGTTCCCAGGTATCCTTTCTTCAGTAATTCAATTAACTCGCTTTCATATGAACTGATATCATAGTCACTGGGCTGACCATAAAATCTTTGCACTCTTTTTAAATCAGTAGCAACTTTTGATGCAATGTGCTTTGCATGCGTTTCGGTAAATGATTGTGAAACAGTATAACTATAACTCATGATAATTAAATTTGAAATGAAGGGCCAAAAACTTTTTGCCAATAATAAACTGTTTCTTTTTTTGTAGGAGCAGCCATAGCTGCGTCAATTGCATCTCCTGCATCAATTGCTGCTTCAACAATAGCTTTTGCTTGCTGAATATTATATTGTTTAGCAGCATTGTTCTCAGCGTTAACCGGATCTATAATTTTTACAGGACTGGAATGAGAACCAATACTTGATAACGGGTAATAATCATTAAAAGCAATTAGTTCTTTCAAATCACTTTTAGCTAAGTAGGTAAAAAACTCCTGAAGTGCTTCAGGATAATCTGAAAAATCTTTACCGCTATCCAATAATTTCGACATAATTAATTCAACCATGAATGACTTAAATCGAAAATTTTCATTCTCGCTTTTGAGAAAATATACCCACTGTTTGGCTAAACGTATAACCTGTGAAAAGTGGACTTCTTGTTTTTTCTTTCTTTTGCCGATAAACTCAATATGTCTCGGGATACAAGTTTTCAAAAACGAACCATCATCCTGGCTAACTAAATCACCGTACCAATTTGGATCCCCGCTGTATAAAATAGGCACAACATCAACATCGAGGCCACTGCCAATAAATGAAACTGTTACACTATATGTTTTAGGTTTTACCTGTTCCGGTTTAAAATTAGGAAATGCCTTGCGTAAACGTTCTGCCAAGTACTCAATAAGAGCCTTAACATCCTTTGGTGCCTCGGCTCCGCTTACGTAACAAGCAACATCAATATCATTTAATGATTTTAAAGCAGTTCCCTTTGCAAGGCTCCCCGATAAAATCATTTTCTTTAAAGTAAAATCAGGATACTCCGATATGTAACCCTCAAGTTTCTCTCTTAACCGTTGCACTTGGGCTCTATATTCATCGGCTTTGTCCTTCGGTAAATTCACCTTTTCTTTTGCATACTCTGCAATATCTGAGTGACTGACATGCTCTTTTGCCATTATTTTATTTTTATTTATGTGTTACTAGTTCATTTCTGTTAGAGCCTTGATATGATATCTCACCACCTCTATACTGAATTACAACTTTTGATTTGCGAAGTATTGTAAACACAGTGGCTATATCATTAGCCCCTTTTGCGTTTCGTTTACTTTGGTGACTTTCTTAGTCCCCCTTTTAACCATCCGTACAGCGCCGGGGTATTTGGTGTTAGAGTTGATACTATCCCATTGTTTTTCATTTAAATGGGTGAATACAATAATTGCCCACAATATTTTGCGGAGTAGCGGGCATTCTAGCCGTCATACATGCTGTGAAGGAAATCGATGGGCCGCAATGGCCCCGGATACAAATCGTAAGGGGTTTAGGGGTTTCCCTTATTTTTGGCACCGGTGTTCATACCGATTCCGGGAAGTTTCTAGCATGCTATAAATCTTCCCTTCGCCCTCGCCGGTTCTCGACCAACCAGTGGGGGCTTCTTCTTTTTTTCAGAATCACCCTCCAAATCACGGGCCAATAACTGTAACCTGCCACATTGGCTTAACATTTCATTAGCAACCCGTAAGTAGACAACCATAATTCTGACAGACAGTCAAATATACAACTTTTGTCAACCTACTCCCATCCATACCCTAGTAAAAACTGACATAAATACTGAAGTGGAATAAACGTGAATCGAAATTTGTCAACTTACCCTTACCTTTGCACAACAATTCTCGCATTATGTCAGCCCCATTTTCACAGCGCTTCAAAGAAGCCCGTATGCTCAATGGGTTTTCTTTACAAGATCTGGCCAATAAACTCCAAGCCGAACAAATCAGCATCTCAAAGCAGGCACTCCACAAATACGAAAAAGGCGAAGCCATACCCGATACCCAAATGCTGCTGCAGCTCAGTAGGGTGCTGGGTGTACGCCTCGATTTCTTTTTCCAACGCCACACCGTAGAGCTCAGCACTCCGGAGTACAGGAAGCTCAGCAAGCTGCCGGTAAAAGAGCAGGAACGCATCACTGCCATTACCCGGTTTGCGGTGTCCCGCTATCTCGAACTGGAGTCCTTATTAGGCCTGAATACTCCTTTCATCAATCCCTTAGCCAACTTTCCGGAAATCAACGAGCTGGCAGAGGTGGAAGTTGCAGCCAACCACGTTAGAACCCAATGGAATTGGGGTACCGGCCCATTATACAATGTGCTCGAACTATTGGAAGACCAGCATGTAAAAATGATACTCCTCCAATCCGAGGACAGCTTCGATGGTATGAAAGCCTGGGTGAATGACCAGCAAATTGCAGTCATTGCCCTGAATAGTGTGCGCCTCAATAGCCCCGACCGGCTTCGTTTTACCGCCTTACACGAATTAGGCCACCTCTTACTGCCCATCAACCATTTGCCCGAAAAAGAAAGAGAACGGATGTGCAACCGCTTTGCAGCAGCTATGTTATTGCCTGAGTCTACTGCCAAAATGGAATTCGGAGCCAAACGCAATCGCCTGCACCTGCAAGAACTGGCCGATCTGAAAAAGCAGTACGGCATATCCATGCAGGCCCTCGCCTTCCGTGCCAACGATTTGGGCATCATTACCGACAGTTACCTGAAACAGTTTATATTTATGTTTTATCAGCATGGCTGGCGCCAAACTGAACCGGCACCTTACACCGGTGAAGAAAAGGCTACCCGCTTCAATCAGTTATTGATGCGGGCGTTGGCTGAAGAAATAATTTCAATAGACAAAGCAGCCGTATTGAATAACCAGTCTTTACTCGCATTCAGAAAACAGTTACAAATGGTAGAATGAATATAGCACTCACCGATGCATGTATTTTTATAGACCTGCACGACCTCTCACTCACACATCAGTTATTCCAACTACCTATTGATATTCATACCAGCGATGCCGTATTTGCAGAGCTGTATGCGGAGCAACAAGAAATCTTAAGGACATTTGTATCCAGCCAACGATTGTTCATTCATGCATTAACCTTAGAAGACATGTCATCCATTCAGGCCTTGCCTTTGCCAGATGGACTAACATTTAATGACAAAACGGTGCTCTATCTGGCCTCAAAAACCGGCGGCATGGTACTCACCAGCGATGCAAAGGTGCGCTATCATGCAGGCAGGCAAGCTATCGAATACCATGGCATGCTATGGCTGTTCGACCAAATGCTATTGCATCAGCTAATCACAAAAAAGGCAGCTATTGCTGCACTTCAACGCCTCTGTTGTATCAACAACACTTTCCAAAACAATCCCCGGCTGAAAGAGGAAATAGAAAACCGGCTGAAAAGCTGGGAAACTCCTTAGTAAAAATCAATTCTCAGCATAAGCTCCGCCTTGGTTCGTGGCTCACGAAACAGGCGCCAAATACAGCAACAATATCCCATAACCATTACATTACTGCATTTACCGCCACTCCCACGGTGCAACTGGTTGTTTCTCTGCCCACAGGCCAATCTGGGCAGTATGAGCAGCCAGCTCCAGCTTTGCCCAGGCTACGTTTTGGTCATACCAGGTATAATGCCACGCCAGCCCATTCACCTACCAACTTACCAATCTCCAAACTTATCAACCCAAAAAATCACCAACTACCACAAAAGTCAACCCGCTACACAAAGGGAGGTGCTGGCACGGCAAAACGGGCGGAGCCATCGGGTTTGCCTTGATTTTTTTGGTACTTTTTGCATCAAGGCAAAAAGTACATGCTAACCCATGCAACGCCTTGGCTCGTACCATCAAACCATCCATCTTCGCCCTCGCAGCGTGTTGGTCATACCGGGTATAATACCAGGCCAGCCCTCACACTTACCAACCTACCAACCTACCAACCTCAAAAAAACCACCACGTTCAGTCAACCCGCCACACAGAGGGAGGCGCAGGCACGGCCATCCCGATAGCTATCGGGAGCCCGGAGGGTTCGGGTTGGCCTTGTCCCGATAGCAATCGGAATTTTTGGTACTTTTCGCATCAAGGCAAAAAGTACATACTATAAAAGCAGCCTATAACCATTATACTAACTGGCTGCATTAACCTTAGTTAATTATACCGTCCCCAATTTTATTAAATTGCATACCAACAAATACTCAATCCATGCCACTATTATGTACACTCACAACCAGCATGATTCTATAGGCTGCCACCAGTACTTGGTACCAGCATACCGGTAAAGTAGTCGGAATATTGGAGTCTACACGTTCATTCAATTGACGGTCTCACCTGGCACGATAAACCACCTGATCAAACCCACAAATGGACAGAGCTGAAACGAACCGCCAAAGCTGCTAAACGCGGCTTGTGGCAATTCAATAACCCTGTTGCCCTTTGGAATTAGAGGAATTAAAAAGACCTTATTTTAACCTGAATCAGAAATTAAAATACAAATTCATGTTATCGAAATCTATCTCTGCGTTGTTTCTTTTGGGCTTTCTTACTGCCTGTTTTTCTGACTCTTCAACTAAAAATCCTTCTGCTGATGAATCCAAGACCAGTGCTATCCCTATTATTGAAGGAATATGGGTACGGGAATCCGATTGTGGGGAATACCTTACCATTACGCATAACGGTTCAGATTCTTTCATGATTGCTGTTGATAATGAATTACTGTACGACGAGATCGGAAATCAATTTTCAGGATTTTTTGATAGTGCCAAACAACAATTCAATGTCAATACTGATACCGGTGTTGCACAACTGAAGTTTGATAAAGCAACTCAGCAGTTGGTGTCAAGTGCTGGCGTTCACTATCTGTACTGGAGTTCAAACAACCCGGATGTAGATATGGATGACACATTAAACATCGGCACATGGTCCTACAATCATCCAAACGGTGATGGCTCCGACTTATTCATCTTTGACATTAAACTCAAAAAGAACGGCCTTGGCTTGGTGATGATTGGTGAAGGGCAAGATTTGTATATGAAACAATCCATCAAAGGCGACAGCTTACTGCTTTCCCGCAATGCTGGTTTTATTTCAAAAGACATTACAAAGCTGTATGGCTTTTTTAGTTCATCGAAGGATAGCCTCACCATCAAGTGGCCAATACAATTATTCAATGAAGGTGCTGCAAAGGATTCATACGACTTTGATACCCGGCTGCTTGTTTTACAAAAAGACACGCTTTAATCGTGCTGCACATGTCAAAGTCACCAAAAACCAACGCCCCCAAGCTCTTCACGGTTCTGGAGCGCCAAAGCATGGCTAACGCAGACACATTTGTGGCTTTTTGGAAGCAACAATAGGAGTTTCCCAACATGCATTGGTATGCCGATAACATCGGGCTGCAAGCGTTGACATTCCGCAACCTCAACGATTTATTTAGTTGGAAAAATGGCATGAACCTGAGTGGTGTACCGGTACATCCGCTGTATCTGAAAAACAGTTTAACATTGAAACCCTATGATATGCATGCTTCTGAAAAGTTAACTTATCCATCGCTCCCAACCTCACTACGCATTGTCATCAAGCAGCCTTGGTTCAATGAAATTGCTGCAGGCACCAAAAAAACAGAATACCGTGATGAAAAGCCCTTTTGGCATGCCCGTTTGTTCAACAAAGACGGCAGCCGGAAGGAGTACAATTTTATAGAGTTTATCAACGGCTATAATCCCGATTCCAAAAGAATGATAACTGAGTACAAAGGCTTTTCCATTCGCAATGGCAAGTACCACATCAAAATTGGAAGAATTCTCAAAAGTCCATTTGTACCGGGCATTTAGTTTAGCCTACTTAGTAGCTTCTTCAAGCATATTTAACTGCAGATACTGTTCTCGCAACAACTCTGCAAAACCATCTTTATTTATCATGCCATGTCTGGCTCTATGATAGCCAATAAAGACAAAAGTTCTATTACCAATTTCAAATTTCCCTTGGAATATTTCAGTCTTGTCAATGAAGTCAATTCCTTGTCCAAACCTGTTTTCCTCAATAGCTTTTTTGATTTCACGATACGCCCTGATGCCTTCAATGATGATTAATTTAGGGGCTACTTTCTGTATCAATTCACGAGTCCATTCATAGTGCTTTTTATAAAATAACCATTTCGGCGTTTCATCAATCTTTTTGGCTGTAGTGTATAGTTGTGAGGCTGTCCTCGTGGCTAAATGAAATACATTCGATTTCACTATTCTTCCTTCTAATACGTTCTCTAATCCAGCTTTTCTAAACACATAAAATGTGTCTCTTCCTGTAGAGTATGTATCATATTTCGTATAAGTCAATCCTGTTCTTTCCATCACATCAGCACAATATTTATCACCCATTCCTGGGTTAAATCCCAAAATCAGCACATCAGCATTTTCATAGAAAGGACTGAACAAAAACTGATACCGTATAGTTTCATTCTTTTCAGCTAAGCTTTTAAAATATTGTTCTATTTCCTTTTGCAATGTGTCAATTGCAGGATGATAGCTGTTTTTAGGTTTAATGGTTGGCATACTTGGCAGTTTTCAGTTTTGCCAGCTTTGCTGGCTATCAATGCTTCTATTCTTTTTTCCTCATCTCTGATTGTGGTAGCTTTCTCATAGTAGCCCCTTTTCACTGCATCATTTTTTTGTGCAAACAATTCCTGCAGATACAATTGCAGTTTCTCTATGGCCATTTCTGGCTCCATATTTTCCAATTGATTATAGCCACCATTATTATGGTAATGCAAATTTTCGTTTCCCATATCCTATATTATTTGCAGCTGGTAAATTGTATCGGCTTCTAAATCGTAACAGCGATTATCCTGCCATTTCTATTCAGCAATTTCCCAATTTCAAGACCGTAGTTAAGCCCTTCCTCCATACATTGCTGCACGTTCTGTCCCATACGGGCAAAACCAAACAATTTTGCTGTTTCCCGAAGCAACTCTTCTGATGGCAAACTTATCTGATGCGTTAAGATATCATGCATGCCATTCACAATCTCAATAAAAGGAATATCCTCTATATTCCTCTTGACAGAAGTTGATGACACTTCAGGAACACGATATTGCACATAATCTTTCACCACAAATCCTTTTGGCACTACAATCTCTTGGTTTGATATGGATAAGTATTCACATGACACTTGTTCAATAGCACTAGTCAGTTGTTCTTCAATTCTAACGCCCAATCTGGCTATTCCCCACGCTTGTAGCACTCGATGATACAGCAACCGTCTGGTAATAGGTGCCTCAGCTTGTATTACAGCGCCTAACTGTTGGGCAATAAACGCCTCTTGAGAATAGGCTAAGAAATCTATGTAACTCAGCTGCACCTTTGGCAAATTGGCTTCTCTATAAAATTGTCGGAATTGGGTCTGAGTCTTTGCCGCTACATTTTTATTCAACATTAATGGGGCTGCTAACGCCTGTTCAGATGCAACTTCCGCTTTTTCAAGCTCCGTTGCAGGTAGCACCTCCACTATAGTTTCACTTACATCAACTGGAGCATTTTCAATAGCGCTACCGATTGCATCCCTCAACTTTTGAATTTCCCTGCTACTACGCATCCACCAGTCTGCTACCCAAATACGATGTATCCGCCAGCCCAAATGCTGCAACACGTCAACTTTACCAATATATCGGTCCCTTGCGGCAGGTACCCCGGCAAATTGCTTACCGTCACACAGCACTCCCAAGAGGTATTTTCCTTTGTGCTGTGGGTGCACAACAGCTATATCTACCTTAAATCCAGAAGTGCCTACTCCGGTATGTACTTCATAGCCCATTTCCCTGATAGTATCGGCTATAGCCATTTCTACATTACCTGAATGACTCAATGCTCGATGCATTGCCCCTGGCAAAGCTGTTTTTCCCTTCTCAGCATATTCTAAGAATGCTTTCAACCCTGCCACCCCCTCACTCGAAGTTCGGGTCAGATCAATCTGAGAGCCACGAAGGGTACTAAACACTTTCATTTCATAGCGGGCCCTACTCACTGCCACATTCAATCGTCGCCATCCCCCATCACGATTAATAGGCCCGAAATTCATGTACAACTTTCCCTCTTTGTCCGGGCCATATCCCACAGAAAAAAGAATCACATCCCTTTCATCTCCTTGCACGTTTTCGAGATTCTTAATGAAAAGCGGCTCTTCCCTTTCATATGCCCATTTCTCCAATATAGGTTCCTGTGCAAATACTGCATCTGCCAAATCCTGAATCAGTTGCTGTTGTACACTGCTAAATGTCACTACACCTATACTTCGCATCCTTAGTGACGGATCTTTAAGCCGTTGTACAATTTCTGCTACCACAGCCTCCGCTTCCGCCTTGTTGTTCCGGGCTTTACTTCTGTCATAATACCCCTGCACCGACACAAAACCAACCTTCGTCTCAATATCATCTGCACTCGGAAAAGTCAGCAATTGGTGGTCGTAGTACTTAGCATTACTAAAAGCAATCAAACTCTCATGACGGCTTCTATAATGCCATAATAGATGTTTGCTCGGCATGGGCAAAGCCAAACAGTCATCCAAAATACTCTCCATATCCTCCTTATCTGCATTGTCCCCGTCAAATTGCTGCGCAGCAAAAAAACTGGTCGGGGGCATTTGCTTCGGATCTCCAACTACCACCACATTTTTACCCCTCGCAAGGGCTCCGATAGCTTCTGCAGTGGGCATCTGAGATGCCTCATCAAAAATGATTAAATCAAACGGCTCCAAATCCAGACTTAGGTATTGTGCCACAGACATCGGGCTCATCAGCATACATGGCGTAATCCTTGGCAACAAGTGAGGTAGCTGCTGAAATAACTGTCGTATACTAATACCTCTGCCATTATTACCAATAGCTCTTTTTAATATCGACACCTCACTACTTCTGGCAGCCTCGTGCAGCATATTGGGCAATCTGCTAGTGACAACTGCAGCAATCGTTTTACGCGACAAATCCTCAAATTGTTGCATAAGCTTAGCATATCTTTTGATACTGTCGTTATAAATATCAGAACTAAACTTACTCAACACACCCGAGGTCTCAATTTGAAAATCTGCAATGGCTTTATACACACCCTTTTTAACTGAATCGGCAAATCCCGAAACAGTTAGTTTTCCTTTATTCAGGGCCACAACAGCTGCTGCTAGACCAATCGATGCTAACTGACCACTCTGCTGCCTGTAAATACACCAGTCACGCAAATCCTGTAAATGTTCATGTGCGTTTTTGTACAAACTCACTATGTTACTCAGTCGCTTTGTCTCAGGATCATCCGAATCAAATGTCCATAACAACAACGCTTTTAGCCTTTCTTCTTCCTTAAAAAATGTGGTGAGCATCTGTGAAAATTCCGCCAAAAAGATTGCTTTAAAACAGCATAACCACTTACTCCTTCAGTTAACATGCCACCAAACTTTTCTCGCCACAAAGTCAATTGAGCCCCCTCAGATACAGTAAGCAATACATGGTTATAACTGGAATCTAATACTTCAATGCCGGTCAAAATTTTTGACCAATCTGTAGACACACCTTTCCACAATGGTCCAAGCAATGGCAACAACCAATTCGACTCACTCATAAGCGCTTTTTCCTCACCATGAACTACCCTGAGTTGCTCAAGTAATGCTGGAACCTCTTCATTACTTAGTTTCCTGCTCTTCGCATGAATCTGAAGTTGCTGTCTAACCTTTCGTTGTTGCCACCACCGCACAGGCCACCACCCCTGGCTGGCCCGCTGCCATTCCATTTGCAAAGCCTCTGGTTGCACCTGCAGAATAGAATCTAAGAATCTTTCTGAAATCCTACTTACACTTTCTTGATATTTTAAGCCCATAGTGGCAACCGAACGTATACGCTCCCATGTTTGGATTGGCTCACTCACTGTCAAAAAAGAAACTGGAAAGTCCGGCACTTGAATCCAAATCTCTAATAACCGCTGAATATAAATCCATTGTTCTCTTCCCGGTATAAACGCCTCTTCCAATCCAATAGTCTGAATCAACCGGCTTGTATGAAACTCAATCCAGTCTCCTGTCTCAATAAGATTTACTAATAGCTGATTCGCCTCAGTCTGGTCCTGCGTCGAATAGTGTTGGAGAAATACTGACTGCAGTGGATGCTTGTGAACTTCACGCAATGAATGAGCAGCAGCTTCAACAGCCTGCGCTTGGTCTTCGATTAACTGTAGGCGGATGGCATCAGGGTATTGAATAACAGCTTTCTCAATGGGTGCTTCCTCAAGCGAAACAGGCATACCAGAAAAACCATGTATAGCATCGTATAAAGACAGCCCCATTAGCCCCGGCTTATGCAACTCCTCTATGTATAAATTAAGATCCGCCCTTAAGGATTCAAGTCTATTCGCCTCCTGTTCAAAAACGCCCGAATCATCAACCCTGCCTGTTTCAATCACTTGCTTGAGTTGCTCCAATACAGCGGTCTTTCTCGATTTGTTACTGTGTAGTTCAAGACAATAGGGCCCAAGACCAATTGACGCAAGCCTTTTTTCAACAACCTCCAGCGCAGCCATTTTTTCTGCTACAAATAACACACGTTTGCCCCTGTACAAAGCATTGGCAATGATGTTGGTAATTGTTTGTGACTTACCTGTACCGGGAGGTCCGTGCAATACAAAACTTTTATCAGAAAGAGCTGATGCTATTGCCTTTAATTGGCTACTGTCGGCACCAATAGGCAATAGCACATCAGTAAGTTTCCATTGTTTATCGGGTTGGGCATCACCTGTGTTATCCAGGTCTGCCGCCCAGCTTAACTGATTTTTAATCAAACTGTCTACTACAGGGTTGCGGGCAAGCAAATGGGAATGCGCATGTAGGTCTCGCCACATCACAAACTTGCTGAAAGAAAAATGACCAATCAGCGCCTGTGTTTCTACATCCCAACGGGGCTGACTCATGATAAGTTGTCGAAAAATATGTAGTATTCGCTTTACATCAACGCCATTTTCATCTCTGGGCAACGGATCAAGTCCTGAAACAGTAATACCAAAGTCCTGGCGAAGCATTTCCAACAACGTAATGTTGATTTGAGACTCTTCGTCCCTGCTTCTGAGCACAAACCCTTTTTGAGCGCCTCTTCGGATGATTTCCACTGGAGTTAAAATCAAAGGAGCAAATCTTGGTCTTTGACTCTGCGGCGTCTCATACCACCGAAGAACACCAATAGCCAGAAACAACGTGTTGGCGCCATTTTCTTCTATGGCAGTCTTGGCTTTACGATACATCCCGGTTAGCACCTCCTGAAAGTGCGTCTCTGCCTGATAGCACCTGATTCTTTGATGCTGCAGCTCATGAGCAACCAATTGTAGGATAGGATCGTTAGCATGTAATGCTTCATACAACCCCGAATGACGTAAATGACCGTCCCAATCTGCAGGTCTGGGAAGCAATGTCATTTCCTTACCGGAAGAAAGCATATCCTCTAATTCAGACAAAGGCGGTGTTATCAGCTGAAGTGTTTGCTGACTGATACGCATATTCAACAAAGCATTGCGCAATGAAAGATCCAGCAGCTTCCGTTCCCAAATTTGCTGTCGGCCAACTGTAATCTTGCTGGTATGAACAAGCCGGTCACCTTGTCTGATTTCACTGATAACATCTTCTTTGCTATCCATTTTTGATGGCATTGCTGTTGGTGCCCATTTCCACTCATTTTCATCTTGCACCCTTATCGGTAAAGGCAATACACCTCCATAGCGGGCCCGCTTTATATCAATACACATGATAAAATCGTCGACATTAGTCATATGCGATGCGGCTAATTGCTCTGCCTGTTCAAATCCGAACTCTTTACCTGCATTCATGGCGGTAGCCTCAATTAATGCAATCTCATAAATGCCTTCTGCCATTCGTTTGCTAAGAATGCTCGGGTCATCAGTTACCGGATCAGCAAGTGTATCCTGAACAAGCCATGCGCCTACGAATGCATGCCCTTTGATGATGACCACAAGCGGATTCAGACCAGCCGCTTCCAAACAAGAAGCAAAAAGCAAACTCATATCCAAACAATTACCCATCCGCTGATTCACAACGGCATCCGGCATCCGTACTCGCTGACCTTGCTGTTCAAAACTGGCAGGTACTGTAGCATATACAATCTGAGTTTGCTTAATTGTATGGTAGATAGCCGCCATCATAAGTCGAACACGACTGATATCCTGACTTTGATAATCATCTAATGAAGGATTACCACTCAGTCGTTGCAATTCAATAGTAGAGGCTTGCAAAAGCTGTTGAATGGCAGGAATATTAGGCGTAACAAATGATGCCAGCAACTCTGGTAATACCTGTACCCCTAACCACATGTCTAATGGCATTAAACTCAAAGGCAAGCTTTGTTCTATACATAATGAACTATCGGATTGTCGAAACAACTTCACGATAAAGAATCCATCCTGCCGTTCAGTAAGCCCGGATAGCAAATCCCAATCCATCCGCACCGGGATATTATCTAACACGAAGGGTACATCAGCAACCAGTTTGTCAATCGTTACAGACCAGCTGGACCAAGCACCCAAATCATTTTCCAATAACAACCGATAAGAGGATGACTCATCTGCACCAGCATGTGCTGTAATAGAAATCTCCCGAATGGGTGGCACATGATTATGTAACATCGCAGCATTCATGGCTACTTGATACACAGGTACTATTTCAAATAATTCATGTGTGTTTTCAGTTGACATACGAGTTTGTATTTGTGCAAATATTTAGAGAAATATGCCAGGCAGGAGATTAATTTGATAGTTTCAGATGATGTTGCTAAAAAATCTTACCATTTGAGTATACTAATGATAAAATGCCAAATGCAAAAACATCCCCAAGTTTGATCAAAATGAAAAATCATTACACGAAAAAAGGGATGAACAAAACGGGATAAGGAGTTTAGGCACATGTATACTGCTTTTAAACGAGGAGCGTTTCCGACAGGTACAGGTATACCAAGCGCCTGCATCACACGCAGTCGTTATGTCATCACGCTCCCAGGCAGTGTTGTTACACCCGTAACTGAGAATTGCTCTACCTTAAATATCCTTACTTCCCGTATATCAACAAAATATTTTTAAAGCTGTTTTCTACGCTACCATGAAATTCGATGACTTAAAAAAAGAGAAACACGCTAATTTTAAATGCCTAAACGATGAAAAGGCAAACTTGATAGACTTTTGAGGTGATACTGAATCCTGTATTTGATATCTGAACAAAAAAATATGCAGCCCGAAGGCTGCATAGGGTGCAGTGGCCCGCAAGCCTCTGCACTTCAAAAGTAAAGGTTTGTATGCAATAAAAAATAGCATGGCAGAAGTTGGCAGGCAGTAATCCTGTAATCTGTCAACTGCCATCCATCATCTACCAATATGAACCGTACAACCTTTATAAAAAACCTCATTGGTTTATTCGGCGTAGGCGCATTGCCCAAGGCATTGGTAAAGCAGTATCAAAAAGTGTATTTGTTGCAGTGCTTTGTGCGGGGCTTTCGGTTTCACCAAGGGCCCAAGCTGTTGGAGCAAATGACGGTGGGCCAGTTGCTGGAGCTACAGCGGGAGCCACAAAACGAGCACGATGCCTGCGCCATTGCGCTGTACTGTGGGCCGCACATGATAGGCTACATCCCAAGAGAAGAAAACGAAATATTGAGCAGGCTCATGGATGCGCAGGTGGTAGAGCTGCTGGCAGAAATAACCCATATTGAACCCAAGGCGCAAGCCTGGGAGCATGTAGCCATAGCCGTGTATGTGCTCAAAGAAATAACCAACGAGCCATTGCCGGAAACCGCCAGTTATCTTACCACTATAGAAAGCCCGAATTACCGCACCTTAAGAAGCAGCAAAGACCGCCTGACACGGGTAAGCTATGCCCAAGCAGCCCCGCACCACGGACGAAAGGAAATACAAAACGCCGACGACTTTTATATAAGGTTAGTAGACCATAGCGATAACGACAGGGTGTACCAGCTCATCCACGAAGGTTTTAATACTGCTGAAAACATGGAGCTGGCTGTACAGGAATCGAGAATCATCATCAACCGCAACAGGCTGCCGCAAGATTTGCAGCTGGATGATGTGGTAAAGGCACTGGATGATGAAATAGTAAACATTGATGGCCACTTTGCCGAAAATGGCTATGTGGTGGCCAATATAGACCGGCTGGCAGAACTCTCTGCCCGCATCCAACGCTTTACAGAAGTAACCGACAAAGAAGGCCGCCTGTTTTTTGATGCCATCATCCAGTAGATAGTTATCCGCCATTTTTCGTATCTCACGAATCAAACCTCTTCAAACAATCAATTATCACCTAATTCTTATAATTTTACAGCCGTAGCATTTTATTGAATTGTTACAATCTGGTCAGGCTGCGTACTTGACCAATCCGAAGGGGAAACAATATGTTTCCCCTTCGGTCATTTTTAGCTTTTGATAAATAATCTCCTCCGCCTTGGTTCGTGATCCAAAAGCCATGGTTCGTAGTTCACGAACCATCTACTTACACAGGCAGCGTTTTTGTAATACCGGGTATAATGCCAGCCCGCCGTGATACTATCTAACCCAATCTGGCTTAATTGAATAACTGGTATAGTTTTATTAGGTCGAGTCCACCAACCACCAACTACAAACCACCAACTACAAACCTTCCCCATAGTTACTCCCTACATACGCCCTAGATAATGCATGGGGAGTGGCACTTATCCACATTTTCGTTCGCATCAAATACCCAAAAATTAAACAACCCGGCTTATTATCTGCATATCCATTGATAATCAAAACGGTAAAAACACACCTATCATGTTTAGCCGTTGTGGGGTTATGCAACCTTATTTCCATGCAGAAAAAAAAGCAATCCTGTTTGGATTGCCTTTCGGTAAAATGTTTTATCACTGAATTGTTACTGATACTGCTTCCGCTCTTCACCAAAATAGGCTTTGTATTTATCCGATACGGCTTTCGATTGTGCCGCTCCGTTGATGTACAGAATACCTTCTTTCCATTCCAGTTGCACTTGCTCCTCATCTTTCAGCAATCCATCTTTTTTCAATTCCTTCAGCCCTTCCTGTGTTTTCTTCAATTGTGCCGCTGCGGCTTTTAGCTGCACCTGTGCTTCGGCCATCGCTTGTTGTATTTCTTTTTCCTTACCCGCAAGGGCCGCCTGCATTTCTTTCATGGCACTGGCCATTTCGGTGGCCTGCACCTGCCGGGCATGGGCCAGCTCCGTTTCCATGGCGGCCAAGGCTTCGTGGCTCAGGTGTTTGCTGATGTCTTTGTTTAATCGTATCGCATCAAGTTGCGCTTTGGCTGCTTGCAGCGATGCTTCCACGGCCTGCATATCCAGTTGCTGCAGGGCAGTTTGCATGCCGGCACGGGCCTGCAGCAGCGCATCTTTGGGCAGGTTGGCCATGGCTTGTTGCAAAGCGGCCATGGCTTCGGCCAACCGGGCTTCGGCCTCCGCCATGCTAACAGATTTTTTACGACTAGTATCCGCATTTGCTGCAGCCGGCGGGGCGGCTTTTGGCTGCGCAGTACCCCGAAACGGAGGTTGTAACAATACAATGGCGGTTACCACTACAATGGCCGGCAATAGCCAGCGACGGCGGTACATGGTTTGTTGCATAGATGTTTTTTTATATGATTTACGAAATGATTCGTAAATATAGTACGATTCATTTCGTACAAAATTCCTTCATCCCTCTTAACAAACTATTAGCGCTGATACAGCTTTGAGATTTCTTTATCAATGTGGCAGGCTGCGGCCCATGCCAATTTGTTCTATTTTGCAGGGCAACACACAAAAAAATATCCGGATGAAAAAAATATTGACATTGGCAGCAATGGCCATCTTAGCTACACAAGCATGGGCACAAGAAACACCCGCAACCGAAGAAGCACCCCGCAAGTTTGACAAATCGAAGTTGGTGATGGGTGGCAATATTGGCGCCACCTTTGGCGATTTTACTTTCATCCAGTTTTCGCCGCAAGTGGGCTATGCTTTTACCAGAAATATAGTAGCCGGGGCCGGTGTCAACTTTTCGTATTCCAGCCAAAAAATCCGCTTCTTCAATGGCGATGAAAGCCAGCGGTACAATTATGGATACGCAGGTTTGAATGTCTTTACCAGAGTGTACCCGGTCAACTTTTTATTTTTATCGGCACAGCCGGAACTCAACTACAACTGGGGCAAAATCAAATATAAAAATCCACCGGCAGCCGATGTAAAAATCAATGGTGCGTTTATCCCTTCCTTGCTTCTTGGTGGTGGTTTGGCTATACCCATGGGCAACCGCGGACAAACACTGCTGAGTATGCAATACGATGTGTTGCAAAACAGCCGTTCGCCTTACGGGCAAAGGGCATTTTTAATATTCGGGTTTGCACTTTAGGCTTTTCCAAATTTGTCTATCTGCAGCATGAGCGTTTGTGGCAAATCATAAATACCCACCCGTTCACTTACGGGATCGTATAAAAAACCTTGCTGCTGCATGCGTTGCATCATCTGAAACAAATCGGAGTAATAGCCGCCACTGTTGAGTACGTAAATGGGTTTATCGTGTATGGCCAGTTGGTTCCAGGTGAGCATTTCAAACAGCTCGTCCATGGTGCCAAAACCACCGGGCAATATGATGGCTGCATCGCACAACTCATACATCATTTTTTTGCGTACATGCATATCGGGTACTACATGCAGTTCGGTAAGCCCGTCGTGCTGATGCTCCCAACTCCGCAGGTGCTGCGGTATCACCCCAATTACGGTGCCACCGGCAGCTAATGAAGCATCTGCCACAGCACCCATTAACCCTTTGCCACCACCACCGTACACCAGCCGGTAGCCCCCTTCGGCCAACAGCCTGCCCAACTGGCGGGCATGTATGGCAAACAAATCGTTGTTGCCATTTTTAGAGCCGCAAAAAACGGCTATGGATTGTATTGCTTGTATCATGGAAACGCAATTTACTACAGTAAGCAGAGAGCACTATACTGCCTTAAATATTTTTTCTTAAGAATGTTTCGCTTTAGTGTTGCAGTTGCCACACCGTGCAGCCAATCATAAGCAGCTTCGGTATGTGGTAAATGCCTATTTTGTACCATCAATCATTTATACTTTACACTATGAGTGCAGTGCTGTTGTTATCGATTGTGTTTGTTTATTTTTTGGTATTGCTGGGGGTGGCCTGGTACACCAGCCGCAATGCCAACAATGATTCTTTTTTCATAGGCAACAGAAACAGCAACTGGATGCTGGTAGCCTTTGGTATGATTGGCACAAGTCTGAGTGGCGTTACGTTTGTAAGTGTACCCGGCGGTGTAGCCAAAGAATCATTTGCCTACTTTCAAATCACCCTCGGTTATCTTATCGGCTACATCGTAATAGCGTATGTGTTGCTGCCCTTGTATTACCGGCTCAACCTCACGTCTATTTACAATTACCTCAGCTCCAGGCTTGGTTTTAAATCGTACAAAACCGGCGCCGGCTTTTTTATACTCAGCCGTACATTGGGCGCCACGGCCCGCTTGTATCTGGTGGTCAATATCTTGCAGGATGCCATCCTCAGCAGTTTCAATATTCCGTTTTGGGCTACCACACTCATTCTACTGCTCATGATATTGGTATACACCTACGAAGGCGGTGTAAAAACCATTGTGTATACCGATATGCTGCAAACCACTTGTATGCTGGCAGGCTTGGTGCTTTGTGTGTACTTCATTTTATCGCAGCTCAATATGGGTGTGGGTGAAGCCGTAACAGCACTGGGCAATACCATCAACCCCGAAGGAGCACCTTACTCCAAAGTATTTTTTGGTGAGCCGGGCAACAAACTCTTTTTTGTAAAACAAATTCTGGCGGGTGCATTCATCACCATTACCATGACCGGTATGGACCAGGAAATGATGCAAAAAAACATTAGCGTACGTACCCTGAAAGATTCTCAGAAAAACGTGTTGGTGTTGGGCGGCATTATGCTGCTGGTCATTCTGCTCTTCTTGTTCCTCGGTGGCATTATGCACCTGTATGCGTTTGAAAAAGGTGCCGTGTGGGAAGCAGGCAAACTGATGCTCGATGGCAAAAATGTAACGAACGATAAACTGTTTCCCACGCTGGCATTGCAATACATGCCGCATGTTTTCAGCATCATCTTCATCATCGCACTTATCAGTGCCTTGTTCCCCAGTGCTGATGGTGCCATTACAGCCCTTACTTCTTCTTTCTGCATCGACATTATTGGCCTCAAACGCCGCAGCGATTTGGATGAAGCCGCACAGAAAAAACTACGCCAGCGGGTACACCTCGTTTTCGCAGGTATCTTCCTTGTATTTGTGATGCTCTTTAAATGGATAGACAGCCCGAGTATGATTGGGGTAATACTCAAAGTAGCAGGCTACACCTACGGACCGCTGTTGGGCTTGTTTACCTTCGGCATCATTACCAAACGGCAGGTAAAAGACAAGCTGGTGCCCATTGTGTGCATCACCGCTCCCATCATTTGTTTCTTCATCGATTATTTTCAGAAAAGCCTGTTTGGCAATTTTGAAATTGGGCTCGAACTGCTCATCATCAACGGGCTGCTCACGTTTATTGGTTTGTGGCTGGTATCGCACAAAACCAATGCACAGCCTGCTGTAGCATGATTGTTAAATGATCTACGGGTTCGGCAATAGCCATCAACTTTGACCCCACAACTTTTGTAATACACGAATAATAAATGACCTACGCATATGAATGAAGTAGTGAAAACAGCACAGCCCCGCCGGTGGGCAGAAAGCAAAGCACACAGCAGCTGGCAAATATTTAAAATCATGGCGGAGTTTGTAGATGGCTTTGAAGCACTGAGCCGCATCGGGCCCTGCATCAGCATTTTTGGTAGTGCCCGCACTCAGCCTGGCCATCCGCACTATGAACTGGCGGTAGAAATAGCCCGTGAATTATCGCAGGAAGGCTTTGGTATCATTTCTGGTGGTGGCCCCGGCATCATGGAAGCGGCCAACAAAGGGGCTTTTCTCGCAGGTGGAAAATCCGTTGGCCTCAACATTGAATTGCCTTTCGAACAAAAACCCAACAGCTATATCGACCGCGATAAGAACCTGCATTTTGATTACTTCTTTGTACGCAAAACGCTGTTCATGAAATACTCGCAGGCGTTTGTAATGATGCCCGGCGGCTTTGGTACACAAGATGAATTTTTTGAAGTAATGACGCTGGTACAAACCAACAAAATGCACCGGGTACCCATGGTGCTGGTTGGCCGCGACTACTGGAAAGGATTGGTAGATTGGGTAACCAATACGATGATGAAAGAGAAGTATATCAGCCCCGGCGACATAGAATTATTTACCGTGGTAGACACGCCAAAAGAAGTGGTGGACTACATTCTCGACTTTTATTCCAAACACAAACTGGAGCCGAATTTCTAATAAAAAAAGGAGCATCAATATGGTGCTCCTTTTTTATCAATCGTCATATCGTGCCCTCACTCTTGGCAGTAGTTTCATGCTTTTGCGAAGCGTTTGTTTCATGTGCATTTTTACCACATCGCCCATGGAGCCGCATTTTAAAAAATGAGGTGCATGGTAATACTCGGCCAATTCTTGCCGAAGCTGTGTCAATTTTTCGGGCGGCGCTATTTCATCTTTATGCATGATATCCAACAAATGCTTGAGACGATAGCGAGATGTAGCCAATCGAAAAGACATCAGTGTTCTTTCTTCTGCCTGATATTGTTCTATACTATCCTTATTCAGATTGTTGAGCGTAAGTTCTACCAACGGATAATTTTCTTTTAAAAACTGGCAGAGGTACAAATTTTTGCGCCCTTCGTACGATTGCTGATCGAAGTCGATAGCCCGTATGCGGTACTGATAATCTTCGATATCGGGGGTAATATTTACTACAAAATTGTAGCTGCGCATATCGCCGAGCAACCGCACAAAGCAGCGTTCGTTAAACTTCACAAACTCTTTGGCAAACCTTATTTTATTGAAGTTCGGATCATCCATGTATTGCTTAATAAATACATCGCCGGGTATGCCGGGTATATGCTCTTCAATCAACGTATTGCCGCTGGTTAAAAACGTAATTCGATTTGGTGATAGCATGTGCTCCAGCTCCAACCCATAAATGCGTGAAGCATCGGCTTGCTTTACATAGTAGTGGTCGTAGTTATCGTTGAACTTATTGACAATTCGAATACGAAACGGTTGCGAATTGCCGAAAGGGCAAAAATCAATTCTTGCCAAATCGAGTTGTGGCACAAAAGTGAGATCGCCTTCTGTACGCAACGCGGCGTATGTTTCTACCAGCACTTCGCGGAGGTAATCCCAGTCGCGGCTGTCGTAAGAAACCGTTTCCCACATGGTGTCGTTGCCATGCTTGTCTTTTAGTGCAGTAGAGTAAGTAAAACGACGTAAATCTGCGTAGTCAACCAGGTATTTTTTTTGCCGGCCATGCTGCTGCAAAAACTCCCTTAAATCAGGGTTAACCTTATACATCGGTTTTTTGCGTGACGGCTTAAGAGATGGCTCATGTTGGGCCTGTAAATCGGGAAAATGCATAGGCGATAAAGATACGAACTACAGACTACTGACCACCGACTACAGACCACGGACAACAGACTTATCGTCTTACCTACTTTGGGACTTTCTTTCATCAATTTTACCTCTCCCCAAGTGAGAGGGGACTTAGAGTGTTGCAGTGAACTCCTGACTTCCCGTCTTCCGGACTACCGACTCCGGACTCCCAACTCATCCACTACCTTTGTGCCACTTCAACTATTACACATGCCGCAAGATGTAGAAACATACGCCGTTCAACACAGTAGCCAGCCGGAGCCCTTGCTGCAAGAAGTTCTTGCCTACACCGAACAACATCATTCCAAGGCCCACATGATTAGCGGGGCAGTGCAAGGCTTGCTGCTGCAACAGTTGAGCCAGATGCTGCGGCCAAAACGCATTTTGGAAATCGGCACATTCACCGGGTTTAGTGCCTTGTGTTTAACAGCAGGTTTAGCATCCGACGGATTGCTGTACACAATAGAAATGCGGGCAGAAGATGCTGCGACGGCACAAACATTTTTCGATCGTTCTGTTTATAAACATCAGTTGCATTTGCTGCAGGGCGATGCAAAGCAAATCATTCCAACACTGCAAGAAAGTTGGGATTTGGTTTTCATTGATGCAGACAAAGTTTCATACATCGAATATTACGAAATGCTGATCCCCCGCATGGCCAGTGGTAGTTTTTTACTGGCCGACAATGTGCTGTTTCATGGCGAAGTATTGCAGGACGAACTGAAAGGTAAAAACGCCAAAGCCATTGCGGCATTCAATGCCCATGTGCAGGCCGACGACCGTACCCAAAATGTGTTGTTGACCGTACGGGATGGGCTCATGCTCATTCGCAAAAAATAACGGAAGCAGACTGCTGCATACAACAATAGCTTACTGCAACCGGAAAACCACATTCTGACTGTGCCGCATTTTTACGGGCCGGTTGTATTGTATGGCCGGCATCCATTGGGGGCCTTTTTGCAACAGGCGAATCACTTCTCTGCTCAGCGATTCATGCGGCGATGATGCAATGCTGTATTCAGAAAGCACACCGTCTTTATCTACAGTAAAATTGATTTTCACCACTCCCTGAATCTCTCCACGTCTTGCTTCGTCGGGGTAGCGAAGGTTGCTTTGCAAATAGTTGCGCCACCCGTTCACTCCTCCGGGAAACATGGCCTCTCTTTCATAAATGCAAGGGCCGTTGGCTACATTACCCAGCGAATCATAACATTCACTTACAGCAATAGAATCTTTGATGTACTGCATTTTCATCATTAACCGGTCTTCTTGAAAGATGGTCCACTCGCCATGGCGGGCTCCTTTCAGCATGGGCCCCGATTCTTTGAAGCCAGCCCCACGATTCATGCCTTTTACATAACCGGTACCTTCTGCATTGAGCACACTTTCATACACCAGTTCGCCGGCATCGTTCCAGCGGCGGTTGGTATCTACCATTACGCCCATATTGTACTGAAACAAGGAGCTTCGTTTACCGTTTTCGTGCCAGCCATCAAAGCGGCCATGGCGTTTGCCATTTTCATACATGCCTTGCTCCGATATTTTGCCGGATGGATGATAGCTGGTATACAAACCTTGCAAAATACGCCGGGTACTATCGGCATAATGACGGGTGTAGAGGCGTTTCTGATCGGGATAGCTGTACAAATCGGTAGCCCAGAGTGGGGGCTCCTGCCACACTTTCAATACATAGCTGTACGCATCATCAGCATTCATGATCCGGCGTCCCTGATAATCCAGTTTTAAAACATTGGTATCACTTACAGCCTGTGCTGTCAGCTGTACCATACTCAAACAACAAAGGCTGATTAGGCAAATGAAACGAAAACAGAACTTCATATTCTCCCAAGGGTTAAGGTGTCAAATATAGGTGGACAAAGCTGGCAAACGACGCCATATGTATCAGCGGTGTTCTCTCATCTTTACATTGGCCAAACTGCTGCTAATTTCCTGCGGGGTGAGCCATTTTTACCCGACATTTACAGCCTCAAAAAGCAAACCATTGTTATGAGTTGGAAAGCCTATACCGAAGCGCATAAAGATCGCTTCCTCAACGAATTGCTCGACCTGCTGCGTATACCCAGCGTAAGTGCCCGCAGCGAACACAAAACCGATATGGAAGCCTGCGCCGAAGCGGTAAAAGCCCGCCTGCTGGAAGCCGGTGCCGACAGTGTAACCATCTATCCTACCGAAGGCCATCCCATTGTGTATGGCGAAAAAATAACCGATCCTTCATTGCCCACCGTACTGGTGTATGGCCACTACGATGTGCAGCCCGCCGACCCGCTGGAGCTGTGGCACAGCGGTCCGTTTGAGCCTACCATTAAAGACGGTAAAATTTATGCCCGTGGTGCCTGCGACGACAAGGGCCAGTTTTACATGCATGTAAAAGCGCTGGAAACCATGCACCACAATGGCGGCCTGCCCACCAACGTGAAATTTATTATTGAAGGAGAAGAAGAAATAGGCAGTCCTAACCTGGCTACATTTGTGAAGGCCAACAAAGAACTGCTGGCTTGCGATGTGATTCTCATCAGCGACACCGCCATGATTAGCCTCGATACACCGAGCATTGATGTAGGGGTACGTGGATTGACCTATGTAGAAGTAGAAGTAACAGGCCCCAACCGCGACCTGCACAGCGGTGTGTACGGTGGCGCTGTGGCTAACCCCGCTACTATTTTGTGTCAGCTCATTGCCAGCATGCACGACGAAAACAACCACATCACCATCCTCGGTTTTTATGATGATGTATTGGTGGCCACCGAAGCTGAAAGAGCCAAAATGGCCGAAGCGCCTTTTGATGAAGAAGAGTATAAAAACGATCTTGGCGTAAAATCACTTTGGGGTGAAAAAGGCTATAGCACCAACGAACGCACCGGCATTCGCCCCACACTGGAAGTGAATGGCATTTGGGGTGGCTATACTGGCGAAGGCAGCAAAACCGTATTGCCATCCAAAGCTTTTGCCAAAGTAAGTTGCCGCCTGGTGCCCAACCAAAGCAGCCACAAAATTGAAGCCATGCTCATGGAGCACTTCAAAAAAATTGCCCCTGACTATGTGCAGGTAGAAGTAAGGCCGCATCATGGCGGCGAACCTTATGTAACGCCCATTGACAGCATCCCCTACAAAGCGGCAGCTGCAGCTATCGTAGAAACATTTGGTAAAGAACCCATCCCCGTTCGTGGTGGTGGCAGCATTCCCATTTGCGCCTTGTTTGAGCAAGAGCTGGGTGTAAAAATTGTGTTCATGGGTTTTGGCCTCGACAGCGACAACCTGCACAGCCCCAACGAAAAATTCAACATCGACAACTACTACAAAGGCATCGAAACCATTCCCTATTTCCACAAGCATTTTGCGGAAATGATGAAGCAGGGATAAGAAAAAGTTACCGGTATAAAAAGGCACTTGCATTTGCAGCAAGTGCCTTTTTTTTGTAGGTATGAAATCATCGTTGGCAAATCAGGCTTGGCTTTATCCGCTCACGGGCATATTGTTGTTTGCCGCCTGGCCCAACAGCAGCTTTACTTTTTTGCTGCTATTTGCTTTTGTGCCGCTGCTCTGGCTCGAACGCCGCATTATCAACGACGGTCGTTTTTTCTGGCTCGTATGGCTCAATATGTTTATCTGGAACATCAGCACCACCTGGTGGATATGGAATGCCTCGCCACCCGGAGCAGCGGGGGCCATTATTGCCAACAGCCTGCTTATGTGTTTTCCACTCATGGCTTTCCGGTTTACCCGCAGGCATGCCGGCGATGCCATCGGGTATCTCTCGCTGATATTGTACTGGATTACGTTTGAATATATTCACCACAACTGGGAGCTCAGCTGGCCATGGCTTACCCTTGGCAATGCGTTGGCCAATGCCACCACGTTTATTCAGTGGTATGAATACACCGGCACTACGGGCGGCACACTCTGGATATTGTTGCTCAACATAGCAGTGGTGTATCCGCTGTTCAAACTGCCGCACTACCAACAAAAATCGGTTTTTTATCTGCGGCTGTTGGTGATTTTCGGCCCCATGATTGCTTCAACATTCATGATGCCCAACGAGGATTTTGAAAACAATACACCTACCGCCCCCAATGTAGTAGTGGTGCAACCCAACGTAGAACCCTACACCGAAAAATTTACCACGCCACCCGGGCAATTATTGCAAGAGCTGATTGATTTAAGCAAGGCGAATATAGACAGCAACACCCGCCTGCTGGTGTGGCCCGAAACGGCTATTCCCGCACAGGCATGGGAGCACAAGCTGCAAGAAGAACCATTGTTTCAACCGCTGTATGCCTTTGCCCGTCAGCATCCCAACCTTTTGATTGTAACCGGTATTGACAGCTATACATTTTACGGCAATACCAACCCTGAGAAATTCAGTGCCCGCCAAATGAGTGACGGTAGCTACTACGAAGCCTTTAATACCGCCATGGCTTTACATGGCAATACACAACCACAGCTGTATCATAAATCCAAGCTCGTTCCCGGTGTGGAAGGCTTGCCAAGCTGGCTGGGGTTTATGGGCAAATTGTTTGATGATTTTGGTGGCATCAGTGGTTCGTTGGGAAAAAGCGATAGCGCCATTGCGTTTAGCGGCAGCAACAATCCTTATGTGGCAGCGCCCATTATTTGCTACGAAAGTATTTACAGCAATTATGTAACCGAATATGTAAGGGCTGGTGCAAATGTGCTCACCGTTATCACCAACGATGGCTGGTGGGGCAATACCCCCGGCTACAAACAGCACATGAGCATGAGCCGCCTTCGGGCCATTGAAAACCGCATGTGGGTGGCCCGTAGTGCCAACACCGGCATCAGCTGTTTCATTAGCCCTTCGGGCGAAGTAATAGATGCACAACCCTGGGATAAACAGGCTGTGATAAAACGCAATATTATACCCAACAATGAGCTTTCTTTTTATGCCCGCTATGGCGATTGGATGAGCCGGCTTGCCTGGCCGCTGGCCGTGGCACTGTTCTTGTGGGTATGCTACAAACGTTGGAAAAACCGGCACAATATTTAACCATGACAAGCAGCTCATTTTTTTACGAAGCGCAACCAATTTTCTTCCGCAGCAGCGGCAATGGAAAGCCAGTTGTATTGTTACATGGTTTTGGGGAAGACAGCCATGTGTTTGATGCACTGTTGCCGCATTTGCCAACGGGCTATCAATACATTTTGCCCGACCTGCCGGGTAGCGGCGCATCCCCTTTACAACCAACCATCAGCAACAGTATAGATGCCATGGCTGCGGCAATACTAGCATTGCTGGAGGCTGAAGGATTGTCTTCATTTACCGTATTGGGGCACAGCATGGGCGGCTATATTGCCCTGGCTATGATGGAGCAAAAACCTAATGCTATCAATGGTGTTGGATTAATACACAGCACAGCATTTGCTGATAGCGAAGAGAAAAAAACGAACCGCCGCAAATCCATTGCATTTATACAGGAAAATGGAGCGGCTGCATTTTTAAAAACAGCCATACCTGGCTTATTTGCACCGGCATTTGTTGCATCAAACGCCAACGTTGTAGATGCATTGGTGTTCAAAGGCAACAACTTTAAAGCCGCATCATTGGAAGCGTATTACGAAGCCATGATAGCCCGGCCCGACCGTACCGAAGTATTACGCAATGCACAAGTACCGGTGTTGTTTATTATTGGCGATGAAGACAAAGCTGTGCCTATGCAGGATGTGTTGCAGCAAGTGTATCTGCCCGAACAATCGATGGTACATATTATGCAAGGCATTGGCCACATGGGTATGCTGGAAGACACTGCTGCCACAGCTCATCACATCGCTTCTTTTCTGGCTTTGCTGAATTAACGTTGTATTGGCCCATGTACATGAGTCAACCCTTAATTTTAAGTTTCTTGTTGTACCATTTTTACCAATAAAAACTGCCCCCTTGTTATTGCCCAAATATTTCCATCGCTTTTTGTTGCTCAGTATAATGATACTGAGTGGACTGCTGGTACAAGCCCGTCACATTAAAGGCGGTTGGATGTTTTATACGCATCAGGGAGTGGATGGCAGTGGCAACCAAATTTACCGGGTTACGGTGCGGGTGTACCGCGACTGTGAACCGCCACAGCTCAATCAAAACGACAACAGCATTAATGTAACGGTGTATCGAAATGGGAGTAATACCTCAGTCGGCAACTTTGCTGCTTCGTTAGTGTCGAGCAATACACTTAGCAAAAGCAGCTACGACCCATGCATCAATCCACAACCGCAGGTTTGTTACGTCATTTTAGAATATCAGGGTACGGTTACACTACCAGCCAGTACGCAGGGCTATACCTTGGCGTTTCAGCGCTGTTGTCGTATAGATGGCATCGTCAATATTCAATCACCATCCAACATACTGGGCAACACATACACCTTAAGTATTCCGGGCAATGCGGTAAATCCTCAACACGTCATTAACAACAGTCCCGTATTCAGCATGCGTGATACATTGCTGGTATGTTACAATGCGCCCATCGAACTTGATTATAGTGCCACAGACCCCGATGGTGATTCTTTGGCATACACATTTACTCCGGCCATCAACGGTGGCGGCCAAAATGATCCGGCACCGGCTAGTGCCAGTGCGCCGCCATATTCGGCACTGACCTACCGTGCTGGTTTCAGCCCTACCAATCCATTTGGCACCAATGTGCAAATCAATAACCGAACCGGGGTAATTACTGGCACAAGCCCCGGCGTTACCGGCGAGTATGTGCTGGCCGTTGACATAGCAGAATACCGCAATGGCGTGTTGATTGCCAGCACCCGAAAAGAATTGCATGTAAACGTTGCAGCCTGTTCTATTGCGGCAGCAGACTTACCCATCCGCATTATGAGCTGTGATGGGTACACGGTTCAGTTTGAAAATCTATCTACATCGCCGGCTATTCTTTCTTACTACTGGGATTTTGGTGTTACCAATCAAACCAACGACACCAGCATTGCGGCAAGGCCAAGTTTTACTTTTCCAGATACCGGCATTTACATTGCCAAACTCATCATCAACAAAAGAGAAACTTGCTCCGATAGTGCAACTACTGAAGTTCGGGTGTATCCGGGCTTCAACCCTTCGTTTACTACCGATGGCAGTTGCTTTAGTAATCCATTCAATTTTTTAGATGCCAGCACCACCCGCTACGGATTTGTGAACAGCTGGCGCTGGAACTTTGGTAACCCTGCTGCCACTAACGACACCAGTCGTTTACGCAATGCGAGTTATACATTTCCAACTCCGGGCACGTACAATGTTTCGCTGGAGGCAACCAGTAATTTGGGCTGTGCCGATAGTGTGGTGATACCCGTTACAGCATTTGACAGGCCGGCATTGTCCATCACCAGAGATACATTGATTTGCAGCATTGACACCCTGCGGATGAACCCCATTGGCACCGGTGTATTTACGTGGGATCCATCGCCCAGCCTTATCAATGGCAACAACAGAGATGCCTTGGTTTTTCCGAAAGATACCACCACTTATTACGTCAATCTCAATGACCGTGGTTGTATTGCCCGTGATTCCATTACGGTAAATGTGCTTGATTTTATAACTGTAAATGCCGGACCAGATACCACCATTTGCAGAACTGATGGTATTGTGCTAAACCCCTCCACACAAGCCCTGAGCTTCAATTGGCAACCTGCTGCATTGTTTGATAACAACACGTTGAAACGTGCCACCGTTACACCAGTCGATTCCATTACTACGGTGTACATAGTGGCCAATTTGGGTAAATGTCAGGATAGGGATTCGCTGACGATAAAAACGGTGCCGTACCCGCAAGCCAATGCAGGCCCCAATCAAACCATTTGCTACCAATCAGATTTTCAATTGCAGGGAAATGTAGTGGCATCTGCTTACAACTGGACACCTTCGGCACTCGTCGTTAATCCAAGAGCGTTAATTACCCGTACCCGCAGCCTTACACAAACCACCGCATTTGTGCTCACGGTATCAGATACGCTTGGATGTCCTAAACCCGTTACAGACACAGTACTGATAACAGTGCGACCCCGTATCAATGTGTTTGCCGGCAACGACACATCTGCCGTGATAGGTCAACCGTTGCAGTTTGTTTCCACTTCTAATGCCACGCTGTTTAGCTGGACGCCCAGTCGAGGCCTCAACAACCGGAGTATGCTTAACCCTGTTGGTTTGTACACGTTGGATACATTGTTACCCGGGCAAGAAACCATTCGTTACGTACTTACAGCATCTACGCCCGAGGGTTGTACCGCCAGCGATGATATTGTGGTTCGCATTTTCAAAACAGGCCCCAGCATTTTTGTGCCTAACGGTTTTACCCCCAATGGTGATGGCCTCAACGATTTGATACGCCCCACACTGGCGGGCATGCAGCGCATGAACTTCTTCCGCATATACAACCGATACGGCCAACTGGTGTACGAAACCAACCGCATAGGTGCCGGTTGGGATGGCCGCATCAACGGCAACCTGCAAGCCAGCAATGCTTACGTGTACCAATGCCAGGCCATTGATTACACCGGGCAAACGGTAACTGCAAAAGGTTCTTTTGTGTTGGTACGCTAAGGAAAAGAAGTCCATTTTATTACTGGTAAACTGGCCGCATTTCAGCAACTTGCAGCCATGAAGAAAACAGTGTTGATAACCGGTGCTACTGCTGGTTTTGGCAAAGCCATGGCCAAAAAATTTGCTGCCGCAGGATACGATATCATCATCACCGGCCGCCGGCTGGAAAGGCTGCAACAACTGCAGACCAATCTGATGGCACAGTACGGTGTACGTTGTTACACATTGCATTTCGACATACGAGACCGTGCTGCCTGCGAAGCCGCTATAGCCGGTCTGCCAGCCGACTTTGCCCGTATTGATGTACTCATCAACAATGCAGGTGGTGCCTGGGGCCGCGACCGTTTTAACGATGCCGACATCAACGACTGGGAAACCATGCTCGATACCAACGTAAAGGGATTGATGTACATCAGCAAAGCCGTGGTGCCTCAAATGATTGAACGCAAAGAAGGCCACATTATTAACATGGGTTCGATTGCAGGTAAAGAAGCCTATGAATTTGGTAATGGATACAATGCCGCCAAGTTTGCAGTGGATGGACTGACCAAGGCGATGCGCATTGATTTGTTGCCGTACAACATCAAAGTATCGCAAATAGCACCAGGTGCAGCCGAAACCGAATTTTCTTTAGTACGCTTTAAAGGCGATGAAGAAAAAGCTGCCGCCATTTACAAAGGCTACACGCCTATGACCGCTGAAAACATTGCAGATATTGTGCTATTTGTGGCCAGCCAGCCGCCGCATGTGTGCATCAACGACCTGGTGGTAACCCCTACCGCACAAGCAAACAGCTTCAATATGTACAAACAATAGCGCAAATTATTCAGGCTTAATTCATTACAAATATTTGACAAAAGAACCCCCGGAATATTCTTTTTTAGTAATACAAATGCTTACCTTTTATATGGCAATAACAAGGCTATTGCCATAGTAGGTATGAGAAAGGAACAACCACCCACATCGTCTGTTGAGACAAAGGTGCCGGACACAAAATCGTTGAGCGGACTACGCAAATTGACCATTGCTAATACAGCAGGCCACAGTAAAAGAACAGTATCGGATAAGGCCGACAAATGGACGGGCAAAACAAGAAGCAGCACCTGGGATGCTTTTGTAAGCGAACTGGAATTTGAATGATTCAGGATGCCTGATGCAAAGGCGAACGAAACACCCAAACAAGGCCCACCAGCGACACCACAACCGTAATACAATAAAATAATAGGCTGATAAATACAGCCTCACTTTGCTGTAACCCAAACTGTGTGGCACCCCATAAAAACACTAATTCTCTTGCGCCCAAGCCGCCGATGGTAAATGGGAAAATAGCGACGATAGAACTCACCAAAAACATGAGTTGAAACTCCGGCATGTGGTGGGTAATGCCAATGCTTTGCATGATGGCCACCACACTGAATACCTGCAGCAATTGTACGCCGAGGCCCATCCATAACGTAGGGTAAAAGCCAGGCACAAAAGAGGGAAAAAACTTTTTGACACCGACATAAAAAACCAGCAAGCCAACCGGTATGCCCGCCAGTGCCAGCCATGCATGCCACTGCGGCTGAAATACCCAGCCATAGCAGGCAGCTGCCAGTATGCCCAATCCGGCTACGCCACTTACTCTGTCGAGCAGTACAGCAGCAGATAACTTTTTGACGCCCGTTTGCGGATAGGCTTTGTTGAGCAGGATGACTTTGTACGCATCGCCACCAATGCCACCGGGCAAAAACAAATTGTAAAACATGCCCAGCCAGTACAACCGCAGGTTGGCCAATTGTGGCAAAGCCACAGCAATGTTGTGAAAGTAAATGCGCAACCGTACGGAAGACAACACCTTACTGGCGGTGAACAACAAAGTAGCCAGCAGCAACCAAAGCACGTTACTTTTTTGCAATAGCTGCACGGCTTCCTGCCAGTTGATTTTTTGGCCCACATAATACAAGCAACCACCCGATACAAGCAGCTTGAGCAAGAGCTTGGCCCAACCGGGCAACCCTTTGGTGCCGGCTGCCGATGCAGGATTGCTGGATGTAGATGAACCCGTATGCATAAATGTAAAGCCGATGCTTGCAGTGCAGTACAAGAGAGTGACACAACCGATGCTCCATAGTAGCCATTAGCTGGTCACCAAAAAAAAACTACTTGCTGTGTATGCGGCGTACGTTGTAGGTTTTGCGGCCAGTGCCTTCGAAATAATTGCGGATGCTGACTTCGGCTACAATGCCAATGGTGATGAGTTGTATGCCGCCCAGCAAAAACACCATGCCGGCTACCAGCAAGGGGCGGCCACCAATATCGTGGCCCATGAGTTTGAGCACCAGCAGATACAAATTGATGAGGATGCCCAATGCCAAACTGCCAAAGCCAAGACCACCAAACAGGTGCATGGGGCGCTGTATGTACTTGCGGAAAAACACCATGGTAATGAGGTCGCTCATAACCCGGGTGGTACGGCCAATGCCATACTTGCTTTTGCCAAAGCGGCGGGCATGGTGCTTTACATCTACCTGTGTGATTTTGGCGCCCTGCATGGCGGCCAGCACGGGAATGAAGCGGTGCAACTCGCCGTACAAACCCATTTCTTGAGCTATCTCGGCCCGAAATACTTTGAGGGTGCAGCCGTAGTCTTTGATGTAAACACCCGTCCAGCGGCGGATGATGGCGTTGGCAATTTTGCTGGGTAGTTTGCGCAGCAGGGCACCGTCTTTGCGGTTGGCCCGGTTGCCGGCTACCACATCCCAATCTTCCTGAATGAGCTTTTCGAGCATCATGGGAATATCGCTGGGGTCGTTTTGCAAATCGCCATCGAGCATGGTAATGAACTGGCCACTGCAATGATCGATACCCGCTGCCATAGCCGTGCTTTGACCATAGTTTTTGCGGAGCTCTACCAGCTTAATGCGATCGGTAAGCAGGGCCGCAATGCGTTGGCGGGTTTGGTCGGTGCTGCCATCGTCAACAAAAATGAGTTCGTAATCGTACTGGCCCACGGAAGCCTGCACGGCTTCTATCATGGGTTGTACATTGTCTTCCTCATTCATTACCGGTACTACTACCGATAAATAACGCTGGTATTGCTGATTCATGGGCGCAAAGGTAAGGAAGGAAACGGTGGCCAAGTTTTTGAACCACGAAGCACTAAGAGTTTGCAGTTGACAGTATGCTCCCGATAGCTATCGGGATTGCGAGGAATCGGTTCTTCTACTGCAAACTGGAAGCTGATTATTTGAACCACAAAGACACAAAGGAGGTACGAAGGGGTAATAAAAAATTAGCAGCTTGCAAGGGGTTGCCCTGCAAACTGCTAATTGCAAACTGCAAACTAAAAAGGCTACCACTGCTTAAACCCGTGGTGCAATTGCAAGCCAGCGAGTTCGAGGCTTTTCTTTTTGAGCTTTTGTAAATCAAGACTTTCAATGATAGCATTGGGCAAAAGCACCAGCGAAGTGCCATTGGTTTTCCACCAATCACTATCAATAAGGTGTTGCACATGCAGCACCCCTACCAGGTACTTGCGGTCTTCACGGGCATGCCATTCTTCAATCCACTCAAATTTATCTTTTGGTACTTCTTCTACATTTTCAAAACTTAGGTACACTTTCAGGTAGTAATCATTGGTGAGCTCACCCGGTGTGTGGTGGTACAACTTTTTGTATTCATAGCGATAGTCGTAACGGAGTGCTGAAATATCACTCAACACAGCAGAAGCCGTTGGGAAACTACCGGCTCCTTTGCCATAGAAGAATTGCTTGTCGGCAAAGCCGCTTTCTATCACCACACCGTTGTATTCGTTGCGTACAAACGACAGGTGATCGCTGGCTTGTACAAACTGCGGCAATACGAAAGCAGCTACTTTGCCGCTCTCCAACTTCTTAGCTTGTGCCACCAGTCGAATAACGTAGTGTCTTTCTTCGGCTACCTGTGCGTCAAATGCCTGTACACTTTGAATACCGGTAAATAGAATTTTTTCGGGAGATGTAACAATGCCGTAAGCATGTACCAACAGGTTGTTCCATTTGTTCACAGCATCATAGCCTTCTACATCCAGCTTGGGATTGCTTTCTGCAAAGCCCAACTGCTGAGCCTGCAACAAGGCATCGCGATAGCTCAGTTTCTCTTCAAACATCTTGGTGAGAATGTAGTTGGTACTACCATTCACAATGGCCTGAATGCTGTGCAGCAAATCATTGTCGTAGTATTCTTCCAAATTACGAATCACCGGAATAGACGCACAAGCCGAAGCTTCGTACAAAAACGATTGTCCGGTTTGCTGTTGCAGTTGCAGCAATTCTGTCAAATGTTCTGCTATCATTTTTTTGCTGGCACTCACCACATGCTTGCCACCCAACAATGCCGTTTTTACAATGTAAAAAGCAGCGTCTGCATCATCAATCACTTCTACAATCACATTGATTGCTTCATCATTCAGCAACTCATCTCTCTCTGTGGTAAACAGCTCCGCCGGTGCATTGCGCTTCTTCTCCGGATTCTTGATACACACTCTTTTGATAGAAGCTTTTAAGGATGGCGTTTGCTTCAAAACCTGATACAAACCTTCGCCTACTACACCAAATCCAAACAGACCAATGGTCAACTGTTTATGATGATAATCGGGATGCTCAATGTGTTGTGACATATTTATATGATTTATTGTTTACGGTGTTGATGAAACTATTTGTTATCATTCAAAAATGAATCAATGGCTTTTTCAATGGTATCAAACTCCAGCAAAAAACCATCGTGCCCAAAATGGCTGCTGATGCTTAAAAACTGAGCACCGGGAATTTGATCGGCCAGGTATTGTTGTTCACTCAAGGGAAACAACACATCGCTGTCGATGCCAATCACCAAAGCCTTGGCACGTATGAGCTGCAAGGCTTCAGCCACAGTACCACGGCCACGACCAAGGTTGTGACTATCCATAGTTTTGCTCAGTGTATAATAGCTAAATGCATTGTAGCGGTTGGCCAGTTTTTCGCCCTGATAGCGTTGGTAAGATGCAGCGCCACCTACCGACTCTCCACTATTATCAACTTGCCACTGACTGTTATTCGTGGATTGCTTCAATGCATAGCCTTCGTAACTTCTGTATGAAATCAACGCCATCGCACGGGCTGCTTTCATGCCGGCAATGCCCGCCTGCGGATGCTGTTGCAACCAAGTGCCATCTGCTTCAATAATCATGCGTTGCGTAGTATTGAACGCAATACCCCATGCACTATGAATGGCATTGGTAGCAATGGGAATAATGTGCTCAAACAGTTCAGGTTCTTCAATACTCCACTCCAGCAACTGTTGGCCGCCCATGCTGCCGCCAATACCGATGTGTATTTTTTCGATACCCAAAAAACGGCGTAGCGGTTGATAGCTACGAATCAAATCACGGGTGCTGAAAAAAGGAAAATCGTGATAGTAAGGTTTGCCCGTAGCCACGTTCGTGTCAAGCGGGCCAATGCTGCCGTAGCAACTACCGGGTGTGTTTACACACACAATAAAATACTTGGCGGGATCAATGTATTTGCCGGCCCCCACCAATCCGTCCCACCACTCCTGCGGATTACTGTTGGCAGTGAGTGCATGAAAAATCCACACCACATTATTGCGTTCTGTATTGAGTTGGCCACAGGTGGTGTACGCCAAATGATATTGCGGTAGCTTTTCGCCACTTTCCAGTTCAAATCCTTTCCACTTCAGCTTCTCTGCCGGCGAACACAAATCCTGCGGTACCCGAAAAGTTTTCACTTCGCAGGGGTTTTGTGTTGTGCCGGTTTGTTTATGTGCTTCACTCATGGTAGCTACTGCAATAGATATGGTACAAAGTCACCTGCACCAATTGATGCAGGTGACTTTTTTGATTATGCAAATACTTTATCGAATGCTTGTTGAAAATCAGCTTTGATGTCTTCAATGTGTTCGATACCCACACTTACCCGCACTTGTGCCGGCAATACACCGCTTGCAGCCTGTTCGGTTTCACTCAGTTGCTCATGCGTGGTAGAAGCAGGATGAATCACCAGTGTTTTGGCATCGCCCACATTCGCCAGATTGCTGGCCAGTTGCAAGGCATCAATAAACTGCGTGGCTTTTTCTTTACCGCCTTTCAGACCCACTTGCAACACACCGCCAAAACCATTTTTCAAATATTTTTTAGCGATGGCATGGTAGGGGTTGCTTTCCAAACCGGGATACAACACATACTCCACCTGCGGATGACTTTCCAGCCACTTTGCCAGTGCCAGTGCATTTTGTACGTGGCGTTCTACACGAAGGCTAAGCGTTTCCAGTCCTTGAATAAACTGGAATGAATTGAATGGACTGATAGCCGGACCAAAGTCCCGCAAGCCTTCTACCCTTGCACGAATAGCGAATTGAATGTTTGGCAAACCCAACGGATTATTTACGCCAAACACATCTTTAAACACCAGGCCGTGGTAGCCTTCTGATGGTTCGCTAAACTGTGGAAACTTACCATTGCCCCAGTCATAATTGCCACCATCTACAATTACACCACCAATGCTGGTGCCGTGTCCGCCAATCCACTTGGTAGCACTTTCTACCACAATGTTGGCACCATGTTCGAGAGGGCGAAACAAGAAACCACCTGCAGCAAAAGTGTTGTCTACAATCAGTGGGAGATTGTGTGCTTTTGCCAGCGCAGCAAATTTTTCAAAATCAGGAATATTGAGACGAGGGTTACCAATGGTTTCGAGGTAAATGGCTTTGGTGCTGTCGTCGATGAGTGCTTCAAAGCTGTCTACATTGTCGCCGTCGGCAAAGCGGGCTTCAATGCCGAGACGTTTGAAACCCACTTTGAATTGATTGTAGGTACCGCCGTATAAATACGAGGTCGTTACAAAGTTGTCGCCGGCTTGCAAAATATTGTTGAGGGCAATGAATTGTGCCGCCTGACCGCTGGCCACGGCCAGGGCAGCAACGCCACCTTCCAATGCAGCAATGCGTTGCTCAAACACATCGGTGGTGGGGTTCATAATGCGGGTGTAAATATTGCCGAAAGCTTTCAGGCCAAACAAATTGGCGGCATGCTCGGCATTGTCGAATACGTAAGAAGTAGTTTGATAAATGGGTACAGTACGGCTCTTGGTAGTGGGGTCTACTTGCTGACCGGCGTGTAATTGCAGTGTTTCAAATCTTAACTGGCTCATGATGTTTGTGTTTTTTTTGATAAATGAAATTGCCACCCATTCCCCCACAGGTAAATAGTTACCTGTGGGAGAAAGCCGGGTGAGGGCCGCTTCAAAAACTTATCAGAGGAGTGCTTGGTAGACTTACCCGGAAGAACCTTAGTGCCGGCCGTGCCACACGTACCGGCGATTGATTCTCTGGCCACCGAAACCGGTGGTAAAGGGTACAAAAAAGCTCATCCGGATAAGTCAGGATGAGCTTGATAGTATGCTAATACGATTTGTAATCAAACTTGATCTCTGACTTATCTCTCTCCGTTCACCGGCCGAAACCAGTGTACAGGATGGAGTTGGCACCTTCTATCAGACGAGTACTCCGATAGGGTTGCCAAGGCTTCACAGGGCCATTTCCCTCTGCCTTTCTTGATAAGTTGTTTTGAAAGAACTGCCGCAAATGTAATAGGCTGCTTTCCGAATTTCCAAAACTTTTTTTGAGACTGTTGCAAAATTCAGCGTTCAAAAAAGCAGGAAAGAAAAAAATCCGCAATCGATTTCATGCTTGCAAACCCTTGTGGCACAAGGCTTCAGACAAATCAGGAGGTATGCCATTTGTTAATGTTCACTAACTTGGTGAAAATTATTTTTTCTATTTCAGCACCCGCTTCTAATTTTACCCTCGCTAATACGAAATCAATTTTGTTCTCTGATGAAAAGGGTGAGCCTAAATAGTTGTTGTTGGTAAACGGTACCGTTCTCCGTTTTACCCGCAGCATATTCAACAAAAAAACCTGAATCATCAGTACACATGAGCCAACATCAAGGAGCAGCACAACTGGCCCAATTTGAGGCCTTGCTGCAATTGAATGACCCCACTGCTACACTGGCCGCTGCTGCACATGCATGGCCGGGTGCTGTTGTATTGTCTACCAGTTTTAGTTGGGAAGATCAAATCATTACGCACCTCATTGCGGAGGCCAATTTGCCTATCGGATTGTTTACGTTGGACACTGGCCGTTTGTTTCCGGAAACCTATTCTACCTGGACAGCCACGCTGGAAAAATACCAGCTGCCCATTACCGCTTATTATCCTCAGGCCGATGGCTTACAATCCTACGTAGCGGCCAATGGTCCCAATGCCTTTTATGAATCCGTTGCGCTGCGGCAGCAATGCTGTCACATACGTAAAGTAGAACCACTGCAACGGGCACTGGCCGGTAAAAAAGTATGGATCACCGGCATTCGTGCTGCGCATTCGCCCAACCGGAATGACATGCATCAATTAGAATGGGACGCCACGCATCAGGTAGTAAAATATCATCCGCTGCTGCATTGGTCTACTGAGCAGGTAACAGACTTTATTCAACAACATCACATTCCTGCCAACCCTTTACACCAAAAAGGTTTTGTAAGCATTGGCTGCGCCCCATGTACCAGAGCCGTGCAGCCCGGCGAAGACTTTAGAGCCGGCCGCTGGTGGTGGGAAGATGCCAGCAAAAAAGAATGCGGCCTGCATGTACACAGCGCCTGATTTTAAAAAACAGCACTCACAATGTGCTATAAATACTACAGCATTCATGAGCAGTTATTCATTTGATTATTTAGACCACCTCGAGTCGGAAGCCATACACATTATGCGGGAAGTAGCCGGACAATTTGAACGTCCAGCCCTGCTGTTTAGTGGTGGTAAAGATTCTATTTGCCTGGTGCATCTCGCATTGAAAGCATTTCGCCCCGGAAAGTTTCCATTTCCGTTGGTACACATCGATACCGGTCACAACTTTCCGGAGGCACTCGCCTACCGCGATGCACTGGCTGAAAAAATAGGCGAACGTTTGATTGTACGTCAGGTTGCTGACACCATTCAGCGCCAGCAACTCACTGAACCGAAGGGCAAGTTTGCCAGCCGCAACGCTTTGCAAACCTATACACTGCTCGAAACCATTGAAGAGTTTGAATTTGATTGCTGCATTGGTGGTGCCCGTCGCGATGAAGAAAAAGCGAGGGCAAAAGAAAGAGTGTTTAGTGTGCGGAATGAATTTGGTGAATGGGATCCCAAACAACAACGCCCGGAACTGTGGAGCACTTACAATGGTCGCATTTCGAAGGGCGAAAATGTACGAGCCTTCCCCATCAGCAACTGGACAGAGTTGGATGTATGGAATTACATCCGTCGCGAAGGCATAGAACTGCCATCCATCTACTTTGCTCACGACCGTGAAGTGCTGGTGCATGACGATCAACTCATTGCTGTTTCTGATTTTATTCAAATTGAAGCAGGTGATGTGGTAGCCGTGAAGAAAGTTCGCTATCGTACTGTTGGCGATATGACTTGTACTGCTGCTGTAGAAAGCCATGCAGCAACTCTCGATGAAGTGGTGAATGAAATCATTGCCACCCGCATCAGCGAACGTGGAGAAACCCGCATCGACGACCGCGTAACCGAAGCGGCTATGGAAGACAGGAAGAAGAATGGATACTTCTAAATTCTATGATGTCTGATGTACGATGGCTGATTTTGTAACCAGCGATTCGGTGATTAACTTATAGACCAAAATCGCCGGAACATGACAAGACAAGAACTAGAAAACCGTACAAAGAAATTTCATGTAGATGTAATTAAGCGCTGTAATGATTTTCCAAAAAATGCAGCAGGCTTTGAAACAGCAAGACAACTCATCAGATCGGCAGGAAGTGTTGGAGCCAATTACAGAGCCAGCAAAAGAGCTAAGTCAACAGCAGACTTTATACATAAAATTCAGATAGTAATTGAAGAAGCAGATGAAAGTCATTATTGGTTAGAAATTGTAAAAGAATCTGAGCTAACTCAATCCGATGTATTAGATCGGTTAATTCAAGAAGCTAATGAACTGACAGCGATATTCACCGCAACCGATAAAACAGCAAAAGCAAACAGAGATAATTTGAAATCATAGTTTGATGTGTTTTCCAAATCAGACATCACACATCAGACATCAAAAAATGAACACATGGATTTACTTCGCTTTATAACCGCCGGCAGTGTTGATGATGGCAAGAGCACTTTAATTGGTCGTTTGCTGTACGACAGCAAGAGCATATTGGTAGACCAACTGGAAGCCATAGAAAGGCAAACCAAAAACAAAGCCAATGGCGAAATTGATCTGGCATTGCTGACGGATGGACTTCGTGCCGAACGTGAGCAAGGCATTACCATTGATGTGGCTTATAAATACTTTTCTACGCCCAAACGCAAATTCATTATTGCGGATGCGCCGGGCCACATTCAGTACACCCGCAACATGGTGACGGGTGCCAGCAATTCCGAACTTATTATTGTACTCATTGATGCCCGCCAAGGCGTGGTGGAACAAACTCGACGCCACAGCATTATTGCCTCGCTGCTGCGCATACCCAAAGTAGTGGTAGCCATCAACAAAATGGACCTTGTTGATTTTTCGGAAGACGTGTACAACAACATCGTGATTGACTATACACAGATTGCAGCAAAACTGGGCCTGAAAGATGTAACCTATGTACCCATTTCTGCACTCAATGGCGACAACATCGTTGACAAAACCGACAGTATGCCCTGGTATAAAGGACTGCCTTTGCTGGAGTTTTTGGAAACAGTGGAAATAGCAGAAAACATCAACCTGTCACAAGGTCGCTTTCCCGTACAGTACGTAATACGACCTCAAACAGAAGAACTGCACGACTACCGTGGTTATGCCGGCAAAATCATCAGCGGCACTTACAAAGTGGGAGAACCAGTAACGGTATTGCCAGCAGGCATTCAAACAACGGTATCCCGCATCGAACATAACTTCAAAGACGTGACAGAAGCACATGCGCCACAAAGCATTGTATTGCATCTTAAAGATGATGTAGATGTAAGCCGTGGCGATGTAATTGTACCCACCTCTTTTTTACCCAAGCAAAGCAATGAACTGGAAGTGCTGCTCTGCTGGATGGATACCAAACCCTTGCTGAGTGGCAACAAATATCAGCTGCAACTCAACAGCAGCCGGGTACGTGCCGTGGTAAAAAACATTGAGTACAAAATTGATGTGAATACGCTGGAAAACATTCGCTTTGATGGCAGTGTGAAACTCAATGAAGTTGTAAAAGCGACCATTCGTACAGCAGTAGCCCTGCCATACGACAGCTACGCCGACCTGAGAGCCAATGGTGGCGCCATCCTCATCGATGATACCAGCAACATTACTGTAGGTGCCTGCATGATTCAGTAATCAAAGACCAAAAGAATTTTTGGCATATAGCCGCATCATTATTGTTCACCTTTTTAGTGAAATCAACTTGACAACATTCACAGCACCGCCCACAGGAAAAGTCATCATTATTGGTGCCGGCCCCAGCGACCCGGAATTGCTGACGTTAAAAGCAGCCCGGCATTTGGCACAAGCCGATGTGGTACTGGTTGATCGCCTGGTCAATCCTGCCATTACGCAGCAGTTTGCACCTCAAGCCATCATTATTCCTGTTGGTAAACAATGCCGTAAAGACAAGAGTACGCCGCAACTCACCATCAACGAATTGCTGGTACACCATGCCCGCATGCACCGCAATGTGATTCGCTTAAAAGGCGGTGATATCAGCATTTTCAGCAACATCCTCGATGAACTAGAAACACTCGAAGCCCACCAGATTGCTTTCGAGCTGGTGCCGGGAGTAACAGCAGCATTAGGCACTGCCGCTGTGGCTGGCGTTCCACTTACAGCAAGAAATATTTCGAGAGGTGTTCGTTTTCTAACCTACTATAACCATGATGCCGTAGATGAAGCCGAATGGCAAAACCTTGCCAACACCAGCGACACATTGGTGTTTTACATGAGTGGCGAAACCTGTTTCACCCTTGCGGAAACACTGATGGCACATGGCAAAAAAGGAGACACACCTATATTACTGGCAGAGCAAGCCACAACGCCGTTGCAACAGTTTCAGTTGAGCACACTCGCCAATTGTAGTAACGAATGGCAGCAGCATCGCTTTCTATCACCGGCATTACTCATCATTGGCGAAGCTGCACAACTGCACAAGCGTTTCATGTGGACCAGCAACGCACAAACCAATACAGAATTTTTTGATCCGGTAACCGTGATACCAACATTACCTGCAGCTAAGCCTGCTGAAACCGTTACCATAGTTCGTTAATCCATCTCAATTACTCCATCATGTTGGCTCCCGCAAAATTGCAACAATTACATGCCCTCATTGACCAAAGCACTTCGGAAGAGTGGTTGTGGATGAGTGGCTACCTCGCAGGATTGGCCAGAGGAAACGACGCTGCGCAACTGCCGCCTGCAAGTAATAAAGCCACTGCAAATGGCACCGTAACCGTACTCTATGGCACAGAAACCGGCAACTCCAAAAAAGTGGCCACTACCCTCGCCGGCAAACTGAAACAAGCCGGAAGAAAAACAAAATTAGTTGCTGCCGAACAATACAAACTGCAACAACTGAGTGCTGAAGAAACCTTGCTCATTGCCATCAGCACACAAGGTGAAGGCGAGCCGCCTACCAACGCAAAAGTATTGTATGATTACTTGCATCAATTGCAAACACCATTGCAGGGCTTGCAATATGCGGTGGTTGCCTTAGGCAGTAAATCATACCCTTTATTTTGTCAGGCCGGCATTGATGTGGATGCACAGCTCAAAAGACTGCAGGCCACAGCCATCGCTCCCATTGCGCTATGCGATGATGATTATGAACCCGTAGCCGATGCGTGGATGAGTAATGTACTCACTGCATTGCAACAGCAGGCACCGGTAGCAAAACCTGCAGCAGCAGTGGTTTCGGTACAAAGCAGTGGCAAAAAAACGTTCACCGCTACTCTCGGTGTCAATCAATTGCTGAACGATACCGGCAGTAATAAAAAGGTGCACCATCTTGAATTTGATTTACCCGAAGAGCTGGTGTATTTACCGGGAAACGCCGTGGGCGTTACCCCGCATAACTCCGCTTCCGTTGTAGCACAAATCATTCAACTGCTACAGGTACAACCCGATGCTATCTTTAGTTTCAAACAGCAATCAGCATCAGCCAAACACTTGCTCACACAGGTCGTTAGCATTTCTCACCTTACTACCGCTGTGGTAAAAAAATATGCGCAACTCATTCAAACAGACATTCCAGACACCCGCATCGATTTGTTTGATTTGCTGCGCATTTATCCTTGGCCTTCAGAGTTTGCCCCGCAACAACTGTTTGACATTCTCAACCCTATTACACCAAGACTCTACACCATTTCTTCATCACCCAACACCCACCCTGGGCAAATTCATTTAACGGCAGCATTGCATGAATTTGATACAGAAGAAGGCAGCAAACATGGCTTTGGCTCTACTTATGTAACGCAACTCAAACCGGGCACCAAAGTGGACATGTTCCTGCATCAGCAAAAACATTTTCAGATTCCCCGCTCCGATCGTCACCTCATAATGCTGGCTTATGGCACAGGCATAGCACCGTTTCGCAGTATGGTGGCAGAAAGAGATGCCACGGGAGCCAGCGGTAAAAACTGGTTGCTGTTTGCAGAAGAAAACCGGGTAACCGATTTCTATTACCAAAGCGAATGGCAGAGCTTGCACGAAACCGGCAGCCTGCATCAATGGCATGTAGGTTTTTCTACCAATACACAGCAACAAAAATCATTGCCACAATTGGTACTGGAGCATGAAGAGCAACTGTGGCAATGGCTGAACAGTGGTGCGTATGTATTCATTAGTGGAGAAAAAGCTGTAGCCGGTAAACCAGTAGAGGAAGCCTTGTTGCAACTCATTGCCCGCAAACAACAAAGCAGTGAAGAAGCTGCTGCCAACTATTTGAAAGAGCTGGCCAAAGAAGGCCGCTACGCAAAAGAGTTGTATTAATTCATTCTATCCATTTCATAAGCAGCATACATGAAACCATCACCGGTTGAAAAAATAAAAAAAGAAAGTCAGGGACTGCGGGGCACACTCACAGAAGCGCTGCAAAATGATTTGACAGGCGCCGTGAGTGAAGCCGATTTGCAGGTCATCAAATTTCATGGCATGTACCTGCAAGACGACCGCGACAGAAGAGAAGAACGGGCCGCCAAAAAACTGGAACGCCTCTACTCTTTTATGATTCGCCTTCGCCTGCCTGGCGGTACTTTAACTGCTGACCAATGGTTGGCAACGCATCATATAGCCGGCGAACATTCTACAGGCGTTATCAAAATCACCACTCGACAAACCATACAATTACATGGCTTGTTGAAGTCAGACATCAAACCAACGATACAGGCATTTAATGCCGCCCAATTAGACAGCATTGCTACCTGCGGCGACATCAACCGAAACGTTGCTGCCAGTTCGCATCCTGCATTCTCTCCCATTCATGCACAAGTGCATGCCTATGCCGATAAAATCAGCAGCCTGCTCATGCCCAAAACAAGGGCTTACTATGAAATATGGCTGGATGAAGAAAAACTAGCCGATCGTTCGGAAGAAGATCCCCTGTACCAAGACCGTTATCTGCCGAGAAAATTTAAAATCGGCATTGCCATTCCACCCAACAATGATGTGGATGTGTATACGAATGATTTGGGATTGATTGCCATCATCGAAAACAATGAGTTGATTGGTTTCAACATTGCCATTGGTGGCGGCCTTAGCCAAACCCATGGCAATACAGCCACTTACCCTCGATTGGCCAGCACCATTGGTTTTGTGGCAGGCGAAGAAAACACCCTGAAAGTGATTTATGAAATACTGACGGTGCAAAGAGATTATGGCAACCGCAGCGATAGAAAACTGGCCCGTTTAAAGTATACCGTTGACAACCTTGGCCTCGATAAATACAAAGCCGAAGTAGAACGCAGGAGTGGCGTCACCATTGAACCCGCTAAGCCGGTACAGTTTGATGCCCGGCAAGATTTGTTTGGCTGGCAGCAAGCCACCAATGGATTGTGGTATTATACTGTGTTTGTAGAACATGGCCGTGTAACGGATGATGCCAACGCAGCTACCAAAACTGCTTTGTATGAAATAGCCAAAACAGGCAAATGCAATTTTCGTTTTACCAGCAATCAAAACGTGATTGTGGCTGATGTGCAGGAGCAAGACAAAGCCGCTATTGATGCATTGCTGGAACAATTTTCTGTGAAAGCCTTTACAGAATACAGCAGTGCAGTTCGCAAAAACAGCATGGCTTGTGTTGCCTTCAATACATGTCCGTTAGCATTGGCAGAAGCGCAACGGTATCTGCCTTCACTCATTTCCAAAATAGAACCGCTGTTGGAGAAACATGGCTTGCAAGAGGAAGAAATCATTGTTCGCATGACGGGCTGCCCCAATGGCTGCGGTCGTTCGCCAGCTGCTGAAATAGGATTTATCGGCACGGCGTATGGCTTGTACAATTTGCATATTGGTGGCGATAGAATTGGCAAACGCCTGAATGTAAAATACCAGGAAAATGTAGACGAAGCGAGTATTTTACAAGAGCTTGACGCATTGTTTGCAACGTATGTGCAGCAAAAGCAACCCAACGAAAATTTTGGCGATTTCAGTTATCGCTTTGTTCAAAACAGCAGTAAGTAAGATGAGTGCGAAATTGTTGATAGAAGATGAAGTGGCCTCTGCCAAGGAATCCAACCCATTGTTTCCGGTGTTTGTAAAACTGGAACAAATGCGGGTGCTGGTAATTGGTGCCGGTCCTGTGGGTACAGAAAAACTACATGCCATTTTGAGCAATTCGCCCCGTACCAACATTACGGTACTGGCCGAAGTATTCAGCCTGGGCATGCAGCAGTTATTGCAGCAGCATCCGCATATTCAACAGCTGCAGGCATCTTATTCTCCTGATCATCTTTCCCTTGCTGATGTAGTGATGGTGGCGGTAAATAACCGAGCACTTGCAGAAGACATTTACCATGAAGCCAAGCAACAGCACAAATGGGTAAACGTGGCAGACACACCCGACCTCTGTGATTTTTACTTATCGTCTGTGGTAAAAAAAGGACAGGTAAAAATTGCGATTTCTACCAACGGAAAATCGCCCACACTCGCCAAGCGTTTGAAAGAAGTATTGCATGACAGCCTGCCCGACGAGTTAGATGCATTGGCCAACAACCTGCATCAGGTACGCAGCAAACTCAGCGGCGATTTTGATAAGAAAGTAAAACAGCTAAATAAAATCACCGCCTCTTTGCATGTAGATGAATCGAAAGACCAACGTAGCCGGTGGTTCAATATTGCCCGCTGGTCGTTGATTGTGTTTGCCTCCATGCTCATTGGTCATTTCATTTTTTCCTACATCCCTTTTCAGGCATTGGCCGATGGCAGTATTGATTTGTATTTACAGCTCGATAACAACTTTGGCTGGATATTGCTGGCAGGTTTTCTCGCCCAAATTATTGATGGTTCATTGGGTATGGGCTATGGCATCACATCTGCTACCATCATGCTTTCCGCAGGAGTACCACCGGCTGCCATGAGTGGCAGCATACACACAGCAGAAATGTTTGCCAGCGGCGCCAGCGGATTGAGCCATTACCGTTTTGGCAACGTCAATAAAAAACTATTCAAAGCCATTGTGATACCAGGTGTTATTGGAGCAGTGGTTGGTGCCTGGTTGTTGGTAGAATTTGGCGAAAGCCATGCTCAATACCTGCGCCCCATGATGGCATGTTACACCTTGTTTTTGGGTGTGAAATTTATTTTCAATGCTTTTAAAACAACGGTACCCAAAAAGAAATTCAAGCACTACAAATTGTTAGCCGGCACCGGTGGTTTCCTTGATTCTTTTGGCGGCGGTGGCTGGGGGCCCATTGTTACCAGCACCCTCATCAACCGTGGTCGTACACCCAAGTACGTGATAGGTACCGTAAGCTTGACCGAATTTTTTGTTACGCTCAGTAGTGCCTTCGCCTTTTTTATCATGATAGGCGTGAGCCATTGGCAAGCGATTGTCGCACTCATCATTGGCAGTCTTATTGCCGCCCCAATTGCTGCAAGGCTGGCAGGCAAAATGCCCCGCAAAACAGCCTTCTTATTGTTGGGTTGTTTGGTGATTGTATGGAGCACCAAAATCCTCATTAAAATTTTCTAAGAATTTATTTTCAAAGAATTTGTTTTGTTCACTGTTTTAATGAACATTTGAAATCTCATAAAACGATGGTTTATTAACCATCGATAATATCTCCATTTCTTTTATTAGCATATCGAAAAACATGAATCAACAACACACATCATTTTTGTTCACTGTTTTAGTGTACTTTAAAAAATTTACACTAGCGGTATTCTTCATTATTGCAGCCAATATTGCTTTCGCACAACTAAACGGCTCTGTTCAAATTAGTGGACGGGTAGTAAATGAATCCGGCAGTCCGCTGGAAGGCGTTAGTATTGTATTGAAAGGCGGTACGCAAGGTACAGCGTCAGACTCTGCAGGCAACTTTTCATTCATCATCAACCAACGCTTTCCGTTTACCCTTGTATTTACCAGTGTCGGGTATGCGCCATACCAGTTGGAAGTACGGAATGCCCGATCGAATGTGGCAGTACAACTTACAACGCAAACCTTTATTGCCAACGAAGTAGTGGTTACCGCCAGTCGTGCCGAGGAATCGAGATTGAAGTCGCCGGTAGCTATTGAAAAGCTAAGCATACGGGCCTTGAAAGAAACACCAGCACCCTCCTTTTACGATGCATTAGCCAATGTAAAGGGTGTACAACTCACCACGTCTTCCCTTACGTTTAAAGTGCCCAATACCCGTGGCTTTAATAATCCTAACAACTTTCGATTTATGCAAGTTGTAGATGGGGTTGATATGCAGGCCGCTACGCTGGGTGTGCCACTGGGCAATACTATTGGTCCAACAGAACTAGACATTCAATCAGTAGAAATTACACCGGGTGCAGCTTCAGCTTTGTATGGTATGAATGCCATCAATGGCATGGCCAATCTCATCACGAAAAGCCCTTTCAATCATCGTGGGTTGAGCTTTTACCAAAAGCTGGGAGTAAACCATGTAGATGGCAAAGACCGCGACCCAAGTATTCTTACAGAAACTGCCGTTCGCTGGGCTGATGTGATTGGTGAAAAATGGGCGTATAAAATCAATTTCAGTTATCTGAAAGGAACCGATTGGGTAAGCAGCACCGCTACCGATCAAAACACGGCTGCTAACAGTCGCTTTCCGGAGCTCAATGGCATTGGCAACAACCCCGGCTATGATGCATGGAACAAGTATGGCGATGAAAACAACAACAATGTTTCTGTACAAGTAAGGTACAACGGTCGCAATGAAACGTTTAATGTGCGGAGAACAGGTTATTGGGAAAAAGATCTGGTGAGCCCTACCGTTGAAAACCTGAAGTTTGATGCCGGACTTCACTATAAAATCAATCGCAACCTCGAAGCCTCTTACGCCTATCGCATTGGCGAAATGGATGGCATATTTCAGCGGGGAAATAAAATTCAATTGGATGGCGTAGTGGTGCAAAACCACAAGCTTGAATTAAAAGGAAAAACCTTTTTTGTACGAGGCTATGTGAGCATTGAAAATACAGGGAACAGTTACAATCTGAAACCACTCAGCGACAATCTTGATTTGACGCACTTAAGCAATGCCCAATGGGCCAGCAAATTTGCAGGCAGTTTACAAAGCTCCATTGATGGCGGCACATCCCTTGCTGAAGCCATGCGCCAGGCAAGACTGGTAGCCGATGCGGGCCGTGTAGAACCGGGCACACCGGCTTTTGAGCAACTCAAACAAACCATTGTCGGCATCAACAATTGGGACCATGCCAACCTGGTGCCTGCAGTACCCAATGCCCCGGCTACCGGTGGTGCGTGGCTTACGCAGAAAAGCCGCATTTACCATTTCGATACGCAATGGGATTTGAGTGATGAAATCAAATTTGCCAACCTGTTGGTGGGTGCCGATTGGCGTACATACGAAGTGATTCCTGATGGCAACAACTTTGTTGACTTCAGCAAGCCATTGGATAAACGTACCACACCCGGTGGCAACAATGTATACTATCATAAATACGGCGTGTTTGCACAATTGAGTAAAGCATTCTTCAAAGACAAACTGAAACTCACCGCATCAGCAAGGGTAGATCAGAACCTCGAATTCAATCCGAAGTTCAATCCACGCATTGCCGCTATTTGGTCGGTTACACCAAAGCAAACCCTGCGGGTTTCCTTTCAAAACGGATTTCGCTTCCCTGCTTTGTTTGAAGCACTCAGCTATGTCAACAACGGTAATGTGCGAAGAGTGGGTGGATTGGCTTACATCAATGAAGGATTGGGCTATCTGGAAAACAGCTACACTCTGGCAAGTGTGAATGCATTCAACAATGCCGTAAACAGAGATGTAGACAATGGAACAGCACGAAATACGGCTGCACTCAACAATCGCAATCTGTTGTCTATTACCAACCTTTCACCTACCCGTCCGGAAAGAGTCAATTCATTTGAAGCTGGTTACAGAAGTATTTTACTCAACAACAAACTTACCATTGACGTAGATGTGTATTTCAATGTGTACGATGGATTCCTCGGACAAGTAGAGGTAGCAGTGCCATCAACAGACAAAGTAGGTACAGATGCTTCGGTGCTGGATATGCTGAGCAGCAACCGGGCAAGGCAAATTCGTTATCGGGTGTATACCAATGCCAAAAATCAATATACCAGTTATGGTGCGGCTGCGGGCATCACCTACAACTTTTATAAGACCTACACATTTAGTGCCAATGCCAACTACAACAAACTGAAAGAAAATGAAAGCAGCGATGTTTTTCTCACTGGCTTCAATACACCAGACTGGGTTGTAAATGTGTCGTTTGGCAACCGCGAAGTGGTGAAGAATGTTGGCTTCAATATTGTGTGGCGTTGGCAAAATGCTTTCAACTGGGAAAGCCCCTTGGCAATAGGTCGTGTGGAAGCCAACCAGCAGGTAGATGCACAAGTGAACTATCGCATTCCAAAACTGCATGCGACCATCAAACTGGGCGCCAGCAACCTGTTCAACAACCGTTACATCCAATATGCAGCCGGACCTACCATCGGCGGTTTGTATTACACATCCGTTACGCTGGATGGCTTGTTCAAATAACTTAAAAATATTGCGTGAATGAACGGCACGCATGTTTTCACTAGCAGTTTTAAAGCCCGCTGTTTCTACAGTGGGCTTATTTTTACCGCTGTAAATGCTGCTACTTTTTCTTTCGCTTTTTAGCTTGCTGACGCTGTTCATTTTCAGCAATCAGTTTTTTAACGGCATCCATATCTGTTGCAGCTGATGCCGACAAATCAATCATGTCGTTGTAATCGCCTTTCGAAATATCAATGACATCTATTTTTTGCCCGATGAATTTTTCTACCGCGGCCAGCAGGGGCTTTTCTTCTTCGCTGCAAAAAGAAAGGGCATAACCTTTTTCCATACCACGACCTGTACGGCCTACGCGGTGTACATAGTTTTCGGCTACATCAGGTATATCGTAATTGATAACGTACTCCACTTTTTTGATATCAATACCTCTTGCACTTACATCAGTAGTAATGAGTACTTTGATGGTACCATCCGCAAATTGCTTCAACGCTTCAAAGCGTTCATCCTGTTCTTTATCACCATGTATCACGGCTGTTTTCAACCCTACTCTTTCCATGGCTTTCTGCACCCGTTCGGCACGTACCCGTGTACGTACAAACACCAGTATTTTACTATCGGGATTTTGCTGTATGGTACGCTCCAGAAAAAAACGTTTGTCATCCATGGCAATGTTGGCCACTGTGTGTGTTACGTTACGGCTCACTGTATTCTGCGGACTCACTTGTATGCGAATAGGATTACGCACCAATGAGTAAGCCAGGTCTTTTATTTCTTCGTTGATGGTAGCAGAAAAAAACAAGGTTTGATGCTCCCGTGGCAGTCGGCGCTTTACATCTTTAATGTCACGCATAAAACCCAAAGCCATCATTCTGTCTGCTTCATCCAGCACCAGTATTTCTGCCGCTTCAATGTTGATGTGCTGCTGTGCAATCAAATCAAACAATCGGCCGGGTGTAGCAATCAGTACATCAATACCCGCTTGCAGACGGGCTATTTGTTTGTCTTGCTCTACACCGCCTACCACCGCCATTACCTGTGCCGTAGTGCCTTTGGCAATGCTGCAAAACACTTCATGAATTTGCATGGCCAGCTCACGGGTAGGCACCATTACCAATGCCCGCACACCAGTTGCCCGGCGTCTGCTGGTGAGTATGTGCTGCACTAGCGGAATGGCAAAGGCAGCGGTTTTGCCCGTGCCGGTTTGCGCAATGGCCAGCACATCTTCGCCCTTCATAATACTGGGCATGGCTTTGTACTGAATATCGGTTAAACGGTTAAAACCCAACGCAGCAAGGTTGGTTTTTATAGCGGGCAAAATGGGATACTTCTCAAATTTCATGTGGGGCAAAGGTAACGGTTCGGGCTGACGACGGACTACCGACTACCGACCACGGACTACGGGCTACCGACTGTCCTGCCTAAAACAACCTTCCCTGCTCTCCCGGCCGGCGAAATCGGCTGCTGTCGAGGTTCCAGCGTTCAGCATTGAGACCATAACGTTTGTTGTATTGCAGAAACTGCTGCCGCACCAATTCAGCCACCGGCCCTTCGCCCCGCATGCGGATACCAAAGCGACTGTCATTCACTTTGCCACCGTGTGCATGTTCAATTTGGTGCCACACTTTATCGGCCCTGTCGGGAAAGTTTTTATACAACCAATCATGAAACATCAGCTTCACCGATCCGTTGAGCCGGATGAATGTGTAAGCACTAAACACGGCACCATTGTCGGCAGCAGCCTTTATGATATTGGGCATTTCATGATCGTTGAGGCCCGGTATCATGGGGCCGAGCATTACGCCCATGCGTACACCCGCATGGCTCAGTTCATTAATCAGCCGCAAACGCTGTGTGGCCGTGGTAGTGCGGGGCTCCATTACCCGCCGCAAATCTTCGTTGAGGCTGGTGATACTTACCAAAATGCTGATGAGATTTTTGGCCGCCATTTCCTGCAGTAAATCTTTATCCCGCAGCATGCCGGCATTTTTGGTAATCATACCCACGGGTTGGTTAAACTCGTTGCATACTTCCAGCAGCTGGCGGGTAAGCCGAAAGCGCTGCTCTGCCGGCTGGTAGCAATCGGTATTGCCACTCAGACTAATGGGCGTCGCATCCCACTTGGGATGCAGCAAAAATTTGCGCAGCAGCTGCGGTGCATTTTTCTTCACAATAATCTTGCGTTCAAAATCGAGACCGGCGCTGTAACCCCAGTATTCATGGGCATTGCGGGCATAGCAGTAAATGCAGCCGTGCTCACAACCCTGGTACGGATTCATGCTGTAAAACATGCCTACATCAGGACTGTCTACTTTATTCACCAGCGTTTTGGCGTTGTCTTCCAGATACACCGTGGCTTCGTTGGCTACGGTCCATTCATCAATGGCTTCGATGTGTTCCTGCACCCGGTGATTTTTCAAAAACCGGTTGGGCGTATTGATTTGTGCGCCACGCCCTTTTACGTACGGCGTAGCAGTCGCATCGGCAGCGGCTGGCTTGGGGCGGGCATTGGGGTGTTGTTGCTGGGGCATGTGGTTAAAACAAGAGGGTTTGTACCGGCGGTGCCGCTACCGGGTGGGCAGCAAATGCAAAGCGGGCCAGTAGCGAAAATTGTGTTGCCTGTGGGGGCCGCTTCAGCAGCAGGGCTTCGCTGGCTACGAAGCTGCCGCTGAATGGCGTGTGCCGGTATTGCCGCCAGCCTTTTTCATATTGCCAGGGCTGTAGCTGCCGGGCCAGTGTGAGGTAAGGGTCTGCCATGTAATGCGCTTTATTAAACTGGCTCAGCCGCAGCATCGATTGCAAAGGCAGCAGCAGCTGCAGCAATTGCAGAATGCCATTTTTAGTAGCCACCTGCACAAATACCGTATGCGTGGGCAGGTTGCCAAAGCCATGCAGCTGCACCAAAAAAGGCGCCTGATGACAGAGCAAATCCTGCAGTCGCTTTTGCAATGCCGCTTCGCTCATGGCAAACTGCTGAAACCGCATCAGCAGAATCGTAGGTTCATCAGCCACCGCATCGGGGCACTGGTATTGCTGCGCAAAATCCTGCTTCAATTGCAGCAACTGCCCGTACAAATCGGGGTGTGGCTGCAGCACCAATCTGTAGTCCGTGAGGGGCAATGCATAGCGGCTGCTGCGTACAGCAGGCTTGCGTTCATGCGCCGGGTAAGCTGCCATACATTAGTGTTTGTGCTGGTGAATGGAATACGTAACCACACCCCAGGTTTGAAAATCGCAGAACTCGGTGAGCTCTACATCTTTGTGCCGCTTGTGCTCGGCACACAGCCAGGCTTTGTTGAACTGCTGTTTGTAGCGCCGCACCATCAACTCTCCGTTGAGGATGGCCACAATAATTTTGCCACTGGCCACTTTAATGCTGCGGTCTACCAGCAGCACATCGCCGGCATAAATGCCCGCCCCTTCCATGGCATCACCCGCCATGCGAAAGAAAAACGTAGCCGGTTTGTTGCGTATCAACTGCTCATTCAGGTCGATGCCCCGCTCCATATAGTCGTCGGCGGCGGCACCAAAACCTGTGGCATTGGCCGTTTTCACATCCAGCTGTGTAAAGGCCTTTGTGCCCCGGTAGGCACTCTCATGCAGGGTTTCCTCATCCATGGTACTTCCAATTGTTGCGCTAAATTATTTAGTATTTTTATACTCAAATAATTAGTTTTGCAAAATAGTTGTACACAGGGTTAGTAGCGGCACCGCTCCGGTGGAGTGGCTGGCCGGGCGGCTCCGTGCATCCTCTTTTTTGTATGAAAGCCATCGTTGATTGCAATAGTTTTTACTGCTCCTGCGAACGCCTGTTTAAACCCAAACTGGCGCAGCAACCCGTAGTGGTGCTCAGCAACAACGATGGTTGCATCATTGCCCGCAGCGACGAAGCCAAGGCATTGGGCGTAGGCATGGCAGCGCCGTATTTTCAAAACAAGCACCTGATAGAGCAGCACAATGTGGCGGTATTTTCCAGCAACTACAACCTGTATGGCGATATGAGCTGGCGGGTAATGGAAACCCTGCGCCAGGCCGTGGGCCCCGATAAAGTAGAAGTGTATAGCGTAGACGAAGCGTTTATTGACCTTGATGACGACATGAGTACTGCCACGCTCCACGCATTTACGATGAACCTGCGCCAACAGGTAGAACAGTGGACGGGCATTAAAGTATCCATTGGTGTGGCGCCCACCAAAGTGCTGAGCAAGGTAGCCAACCGGCTGGCTAAAAAAAACAAAGCCATCACGAACTGTGTATTGGTGCTGAACACCGAACGCCGCATACAACAGGCCCTCGAAAAAACAGCCGTGGAAGATGTGTGGGGCGTAGGCCACCGCTATGCGCAAAAGCTACAACGCATGAACATTACAACGGCCTGGCAGCTGCGCCAGCAAAACCTGCTGTTTGCCCGCAACCACCTCGGTGGCGTGGTGGGCGAACGCCTGCTGCGGGAGCTGCAGGGCCAGCCGGTGCTGGGCATGAAAGAAGAACTAAAGGTAAAGAAAATGATTGCCACCACCCGCATGTTTGGCCAAACCGTAACCGACCTGCAAAGCATTAAAGAAGCGGTGGCTACCTACACCAGCCGGGCGGCCGAAAAGCTGCGCCGGCAGCATGGTGCAGCCGGAAGCATCAGTGTATTTGTGATACCCAAAGAGCCACCGGCAGCCGATGGCCGCTTTAGGCACGGGCCCACCATCAGCAACTACATGGTATTGCCCGTAGCCACTTCCGTTACCCACGAATTAATCAAACCTGCCGTGCAAATGGTAGAAGCCCTCTACGAGCCAGGCAGGGCCTACAAAAAAGCAGGTGTACTACTCAGCGATATTGTGCCCGACACTGCCGTGCAACGCAGCCTGTTCGACCATGCCATGGACGACCGCAGCCGCAAACTCATGGACATGATGGATAACATCAACTTCAGCCAGCGCAACGATGTGCTGAAATACGCTGCCGGCGGCACCACCCGCAACTGGAAGATGCAGCAAAACTTCCACAGCCCGAGGTATACTACGCGGTGGAATGAATTGTTTGAGATTGGATGATAGCTAAACTGTTTGTGGCTTGGGGTTTGTAGTTGTGTTTTAGTAGTAGGGCTGATAACACCCGTAACTACTAAAAAGACGAACAGTTTTTAACCCCGCTTCCTTTCATAAATTATCTATCCTCCCTGAATACAGCAATCTGCTTATTCAAAGAACTTCTGTACCCAAAAGCCTACGTGTGAAATAAATTCCTTCCCTTTAAACCAAAGAGAAACAGAGAACCAAAGACTTTTGCGAAGACAATAAAACATCTAAGCCTCTGTGCGAAAAAAATCTCCTCTATGCGCCCCGCCATTACCAGAACCGTTTGGGTACTATCGTTGGTGAGTTTGTTTACCGACATGGCCAGCGAAATGCTGTACCCCATAATGCCAATTTATCTCAAATCCATTGGTTTTTCCATTGTGGTGATAGGCATTTTGGAAGGGGTGGCCGAAGCCACTGCAGGGTTGAGCAAGGGTTATTTCGGCAAGCTATCCGACAGCAGTGGCAAGCGGGTACCTTTTGTACAAATGGGCTATGCACTGAGTGCCCTTTCTAAACCCATGATGGCGATGTTTGTATATCCATTGTGGATTTTTACGGCCCGTACCATTGACCGCCTGGGCAAGGGTATTCGTACCGGTGCCAGAGATGCCCTGCTATCCGATGAAGCTACTCCGGCTACCAAGGGCAGGGTGTTCGGCTTTCACCGCTCAATGGATACACTGGGAGCTGTGTTGGGCCCCGCCGCAGCCTTGCTGTACCTCTACTTTTGGCCACAGGATTACAGTACCTTGTTTTACATCGCTTTCATCCCCGGTCTGTTGGCCGTTATTGCTTCTTTTATATTGAAAGAAAAAAAACAGCCGCGGCAGCCTTCTCATCAAAAAGTACCATTCCTTTCCTTGTTTCATTACTGGAAAGAAAGTCCTGCTGCGTACAAGCAACTGGTTGCAGGCCTATTGCTGTTTACCTTATTCAACAGCTCCGACGTGTTTCTGTTGCTCAAAGCCAAAGATGCCGGCCTCAATGATGCGCAGGTAATTGGTGTGTATATTTTTTACAACCTGGTGTATGCATTGCTGGCGTATCCCATTGGCATACTGGCCGATAAAATAGGTTTGAAAAAGATTTTTATCTTCGGACTTGTACTGTTTGCCATCGTTTATCTGGGCATGTCTGTAAGCAGTAATCTGTATGTTTTTGCAGGCTTGTTTCTACTCTATGGTGTTTATGCCGCTGCCACTGAAGGCATAGTCAAAGCATGGATATCCAACATTGTACCCCAAAAAGAAACAGCCACTGCCATTGGTTCTTTTGCCGGTTTGCAAAGCATCGGCAGCCTGCTGGCCAGTACCCTTACCGGATGGCTGTGGTTTCAGTTTGGCGCTGGCGTTGCCTTTACTATCACTGCTGTGGTTACGCTGCTGGTGGTGGTGTATTTAAGTACTACTCCTTCGCCCAACAAATAATAAAGAGCCATCTTCATTAGCTCAAGCTAAAATTCCAATAAACACTTTGTTTCAGCTCAGCGAAAAAAATTCTCCCGTTTACACCGCAGAGAAACAGTGAACGCAAAGAGGCTGTGCCGAAGGCAACAAAACCTCCGTGCTCTCTGCGTCCTCTCCCGCCTGCTGCGGCACAAGTTGTGCGAAATAAATCTCCCGTTTAAACCGCTGCGAAACAGTGTACGCAGAGCCATTTTGCCGAAGGCACACAACCTCCCTGACCTCCTTAGCTCTGTGCGAAAAACCTCCCCGCCCTACTTCGGCAAATTCCGCAGCATAAATGCCCGTATGTTACCACCCATGATCTGTTCTATTTCGGGGCGGGAGAAGCCTTGCTGCTGCAGTGCCGTTACAATCAGCGGTGTGCCCGTTACGGCGAAGTGCATTTCAAAAGCACCATCCCAATCGGAGCCGAGGGCCACTTTATCTACCCCAATTCTATCGGCCACATAGCGAATGCTTTTGGCAGTAGCCACGGCATCCTTGCCACACACGGCGGTTTCCCACAGACCAATACCAATGAGCCCGTTGCGGCGGCCGATGGCATCAATTTGTGCATCACTCAGGTTGCGTTGGTTATCACATACACCACGTACACCTGTGTGCGACACCAATACAGGTCCGTTGTGTTCGGTGAGTACATCGCTGATGGTTTGCGGCGATGCATGTGCCAGATCCACAATCATGTGCAGGCTATCCATTTTGCGTAGCAGTTGCCGGCCCTTGGTCGTAAGACCGCCTTTTTGCATACCATGTGCCGAGCCGGCCCATTCATTGTCGAAGAAGTGGGTGAGCCCGATGTAGCGTACACCAGCTTTGTAAAACAGGTCGAGGTTGCTGAGGTCGTTTTCCAAGCAATGCGCCCCTTCCAGTCCCAGCATGCCTGCCGTAAGCTGGCGGTTGGCGGTACGGTCTTGAAAGTATTGCTGCAATTCTGTTTGATTCGTAATTACCCGAAACACACCGTTGGAAGCGGCGGCAAAATCGTGCAGGTTTTGGCACTGACCGAGGGCTCTTTCTTTTACTCCAAACCACCACGATGGCGACCGCAGCTGCGCAAAACTGAGCAGCCCTATTTGGTCGGAGCTGGCATCGTTTTGCTCAATGTTGATGCCTGCGGGCACTTTGCTCACCACCGTAAAAACCTGCAAAGCCATGTTGGCTTGCTGCATGCGGGGAATGTCTACATGGCCGTGATCACTTTCTTTGAGCAGGTTGCGGTCCCACAGCAGGGCATCGCAATGCAAATCGGCAATGAACGGAATGGAATCGTACCAGCTGTTTTTGGCAAATGGACCTTTGATGCTCACTTTGTTTTTAGAGCGGTCGATAATGCCCGGTGCCAGTGCAAAAAACAGGATGGCAACAATGGCCAGTACCCCGCTGGTAATTTTCAGGAACTTTTTCATGTGGTAGTGGAATGCGGTGCTAAGATGGTGGAGTTTGAATTACTTTTTCCATTCTTCTACAGATGATGAATATGATGACTTCCCATTTCTTTCGCCGATCTCATCAAACAACCCGGTTTTATCAGCAGCATTGTTACTTTCTTTTTCTTGAAAAAAAGAAAGTAACCAAAGAAAATTCAAGGCAAACCCGACGCCTCCGGCCGTTTTGCCCAGCCAACGCCTCCCCCTGTTTAACTGTAAACTTAATAGGCCATTGTTCCTCCAGTGCCATAGCAAAGCTTAATACCAACACATTCCAACATCCGTATTACAGGGTATGGCTGCCGTTGATTTGGCAGATATCTTTGGAAAATGAGCAGCAACAATTCTTCGGCACGGGCCATCATTTTGTTTGATGGTGTATGCAACCTCTGCAGCAGCAGTGTGCAGCAGGTACTTACGCATGATGCTGCGGGTTATTTTCAGTTTGCTTCTTTGCAAGGTGCTGCCGGCCAGCAATTGCTGCAGCAGCATGGACTGCCGCTCACCGATTTCAATTCTTTTGTACTGATAGAAGATGGCGTGGTGTACACCCGCTCTACCGCTGCGCTGCGGGCCGCCCGGCACCTGCGGGGTTATAAGTGGTTGTACCCGTTGATAGTGGTGCCGCGTTTCCTTCGTGATGCTGTGTACAATCTGGTGGCCCGCAACCGCTATCGCTGGTTTGGCCACAAAAATGAATGCTGGCTGCCCCGGCCGGAGTGGCGCAGTCGTTTTCTCGATTAAGCCTGCTGATCGCCTTCGGTAATTTCCCGCTGAATGATGCGGGCAAACTTTTTTTGGTGGCGCTGCCATTGCCAAAAGCTGAGTGCGATGGCACCAACCAATGCTACACTACCCAATCCGGTAATGAGTGGCAGTGTTACAAATCGCAGGCCTGAAAACAGCCAACCGGCAATACCCAACATAAACAAAACCATGAAATAGCCAAACGTATAAATGGCTACAAACGAGGCTTTGCCACCTTTGCGTTGTTCTTCCCAATTGCGGATAAAACGGCGTTCTTCTGTACTGATAGACATGTGAAATGAATGGGTGCGAAATTCTGTTTTATTCGCCAAAGTAGTCCACATAAATGCGGGGCGTTTCGTAGAGGCGAATTTGGTGCAGGGTGCAACCGCTAATATGTGGCGCCAGTTGCTGCCAGATGGCTTCGGCCAGCACTTCGGTACTACACATTTTGCCTGCCAGCCATGGCACACCCACATTCAGGTTATGATGATCCAGCGGATCCAGCACATGCTCTTTGATGAGCTTGCTCAGTGATTTCACATCCATAATAAAACCCGTGTCCGCATTGGGCCGGCCTTTTACGGTTACATGAATTTCATAGTTGTGGCCATGCCAGTTTTCATTGGCACAAGGGCCAAACGTAGCCTCATTTTGCTCCCGGCTCCATGCGGGATTGTATAGTTTGTGGGCTGCGTTGAAATGCTCCACTCGTGTTAGATATACCATTCGGCAAAAGTAGTGTGCAGCTGTGGGATGTACGATGTTTAAAAAGTACGGAAGTCGGAAAGTCCGGAGTCAGTAGTCCGGAGACGAACATAATCGGTCATCGATGGTCAGTCGTCAGTTGTTCGTTGGCTCTCACCCACTTACTGAGCCAGCGAAATACGCACCTGCACACCGGCACGGGTGTTGGTAGTAGGCGCCGACGTACTGATGTATGGAATGCTGCGCATCTGATCGAAGAACAAGCGAATATTTACCCGGTTGCTCATGATGTAATCAATGCTCGGATTAATCTTAATCACTTTCTGCCCTGCCGTGCTAAAGCTGCTGTTCTGATCGAGGCGGCTGTTGCTGGTAGCATCATCCCGAATACTGAAATCGAACCTGAATGTGATATCATTTTCGAGTTCTTTGCCTCCTTCCTTATTCAAGAATTTTGGCAATCGGAACGGCAGTTTCATTCCCCGTTTGCGATAGCTGGTACCAAAAATATATTCCGTACTGTTTACCTCACTCAGCTGATAGTCGAGCAGGCTCAAACTCAACTGGCGACTCTTACGATATTCAAAGCGGGCATTCCATTGGCTGGTGGTAGTAAAGTCTATACCAATAATGGGTTCAAACGATTCGCTGATGGTAAGGTTAGGCATCAGGAAGAATGGAATATAGTTGCCACTGGTGGTATCAATAAACGATGGATAACCCACCCTGAACGGATCTTGATAAAACAGGGCTGATGTAAATGAATTCATGCTCAACCTGCCTTGGTACGAGTGTGTGATGTTGATTGAACTAAACTTCTCCTGTAAGGCAGGCAATTGAGTAAGCCCTGTGAAATTGAGGCGCCAGTTTGGCTTTGCTTTAATACCACGAAACGGATTTGCAGTTATGCTCGAATTATTTTGATCTATCAATGCCACATCATTCGGGCTCTTGTTGGTATATGCTGCAATAAACGCCGGTATCAGTACATCCTGTGCATAACGGTTATAGCCACGGGCATAGCCGTCAGCTTCTATTAGTGAGCCGGTTGATTTCCAGTACGGGTTTTGCTCTGCTACCCGCAGGCTCAGGTCTTTGCGGTAGTTTTCAAAGTTTTGGAACATGGTGCTGGTTCGGTTCGGGTCAAACTTTTCGAACAGGGTTTGGAAGGCAATGTAGGTAACGCTGAAGCCGCCTGTTACATAAGGCGTAAGGTGTGCATGGCCTGCTGTACCCGTAGTGTCTTTAAACAATTCGGTATAGCTTTTCGAGAATGATTTATCGAGGTTCAAGTCGATGGTAAATTCTTTGAAAGGCTCCAACTGTGCCTGCACATTCAGCTTCTGATCGAAGCTTTGTGCAAACAACTGGTTGAACAGCGGATCTCGTGTTACCAAACCTTTTTGTGCAAACTTGTTCAGGTAATTTGTATCCGGTTGCTGTCCCATTATGTAGCCCATGCCGGGTGCTTTACTTCTGAAATTATTGCCGAGGTATTGTGTACTATCTGTATAGCCGGGTATGCGACTGTTAAATACCTCGCCATAGTTAATAGATGCCCGCTTCACCATGGTGAGTAATTTGCCGGCTACCCTTGCAGCGCCGGTTACTTCGTAGCTGCGGTTTTGGCGTTCCTTACGGCGTTCGTCGCGGCGAAGTTTACGGGCCTTTTTGCGTTCTGCCTTGGTGAGTTTTTTACCCGTTAAACTATCTGTAACAGACTTTGCATTTTTGCTGATGCTTTTTGCTTTGCTGCGGTCTTTTTTCCGAACGGTGTCTTCTGCATTTTTTTGTTTGGGTGCAGGCTGATTCTCCAATGCAGCCAGCCACTTGCTCTTCATGTATAGCTTTGTAAAATCCAGCTCTCCGTTAATCAATCTGTCGGCCCCGTTTTCCAAAATATTGCCTTGGTTAAGCTGCTGTGCCAGCAAGCTACTGGCAGCCCATTTGTAACGGGCTGTGTAAGTAGCCCGGGCTGTGGCCCAATCGAGGAAAGGAAATTTTTGTGTAGGCAAGGTGTAAGCAAATACTACTGTTTGATCGTAGTTTACGTTGCGACCGCCACGCAAAAAGTTGGTACGGATGCTGTCGCGTTTCCATGCCTGATTTAACTCTCCGGCGGGCTCATCTACCCTGGCTTTGTTGAGTGCCGTAAAATCTACGTTGAACGACTTGCTCATATCCCAACGGAAGCTGTAAAACCGATCGAAGTTGAAGTACTTATCATAGGTACTATCTACCCGCTCCACCTTGTTGTCGAAGGTGTTGACAATGCGGGGCACATACCGGCCAAACTGCCGGTTAGCATCCCAGCGGATGGCCACCGTATTGGGCATGGGGTTAAAGTTGAAATCTTTCAGGAACATGAGCCATGGCGATGGCGATTTCACCCACTTTTTAAATGGTTCAATATACTTGGGTTGTGTGCTGTAGGCATAGCCAACGGCTACCCTGTGTCGCTTCACCAAATCTTCAGTTACAATGGGCGAAGTCACCTTTTGGCTTAAATAGTTGTACGTGAAATCGAAATTGCTGGGGCTGTAAAAACGTATGGGCTTGCCGGCCTTTGGCATCAGGCGCATGTTGCTGATGTTGAGCGTTTGTGTTACATGCTCCTCTCTTGCTATTTTCTTTACACTATCGCAGTTCAAACAAGTACGCAATTTGTCTTTCATTTTCACATCCTGATCGTAGGGGTCGTACTCAGGTGTAATCATCATTTTGCTGAGGCTGGCGTATAGCGGCACACTCAACCCCACCGATTTTGGCACCAGCTTACCGGCGTCTATTTGCAGGCTGGCATCAAACTGTGTAGTTGCTTCCCGGCTTCGTTCGTTTACCCGTTGTTCTATGGTTCCAAACCCTGTACTTCTATGGCTGGCGGCTACACTCAGCGTACCAAGATCGGCCAGTTGTACATCTACCCTTCCTACAGCAGCCCAGCCACCTTCTTCATCTATCTGGCTCAGGCGCAGTTCGTTTATCCAAACCTCGGCACTCAAATTGGGGCCGTCGGGGCGGTCTGGGTTATCTACCCCCACAAATATGCTTCGTACTTCTCCCAAATTCGGGTTGCCATACACACCATAAATGCGGCCATTAATGTCTTCGGAATAATACTGCGTTGGAGAACCACTGTTTTGACTTCGCCGGTTTTTCAACTCTATCAATTCCTGCAAAGAAAAATCGAGGTTGTTGGCCTTGGGCCAAATAGTATCGGGCGAAATGTTTGGCCCCGATGGACGGGTGATTTTCAGTGGAATACGAATCTCATAATAGTTCGACAAAATGTCTTGACCAATACGAATAGATGCGTACAAACTGGTGTCGGTCAGCGGGCTGTATGCAGGATCGCTATTTACCAATTCCTCCGCATGTATAAACATGTTGAGCCGCTTATATTGGCGCAGGTCGTTGTTGAAGTTTTTAAACACGCCCCTTGCTTCGCCACGAAACAGGTTGCGGATTTGCATGCTCAATGCCTGTTCATTTTGTAAAATATTGACACCGCCGTTGGCCAGCTGCTGCACCCGCTCAATACCCGGTGGTATGCGGTAAGGAATAGGTGTACGACGGTCATTCTCTTCTATGTTCACGGCCAGCGTATTGATGCTGGTAAACGTGTTATTGGCATTGCTGTTGTAAGTGCCGTTTCGGGTAAGGTCAAATGCAAACTGACGCCAGTTGTTGCGCACCAAATCGAGGCGGGCAAATCGCAGGGTTACACTGTCCTCCCAACCGTGCATGTACATCCGCATAAAACGAATGCTTTTGAAGTCGGGTATATCGCCTACTTTTTTGGTGTAGCGGGCAATAGGTATGCGAAACTGATACCAGGTTTCTGTACCAGTAGTGCCGTTTTCATACTTGATACTTACGATGCGTTTATCAGTAATAAAGTTTTGGCCTACCTGCAAAGCCTGCGGCGTAAAATCCACTTTGTATTCAAAAAATTCTTCGCCTTCGTTCAGGGTATTGTCTCTGTTCAGGTCTTCATTATCCGGGTATAACGTGCTTGCCACTACGAGGTCGGCTTCTGTACTTACAGGTGAGTTGCCCTGATTAAGGTTAAAATCTTTGTAGCGGCGCAAAATGCCTGCTCCACTGGCATCGTAGCGGCTATCGCGGTAGTTTACAAAGTTATCGCCACTGGGGTCAGCAGCCAGTCGCTGAAAAGCAGCCGGACCAAGTATAGTTTGCAATGGGGTTAAAAAGTCATCGCGGCGGCGCAGTACTTCTTCTTCATCATTCAATCCATCAAAGCCCACATCCTGAAAAGGCCGGTCGTTGGGATCGTTGCTAAATGCTTGTGTAATCTGGTTGGGGTTAATGGGCGTTTTACCCCACACCGTTGTAGTATCTACCGCAAGGTTTGGCTGCGATGGTGTAGGCAAACCATTTTCATAAAAGCGGCGGCTGTCTTTTACAATGTCTTCCGAAATATTACCGAGGTTAATATACAGTTGGCCACCGGCTGTGTTTGTATATCCGTTGGGGAAGTTCGGCGTTTTCATGAACGGATCCTGCACCCAAAATTCAATAAACTCAATATTGGCACTTTCAAAATCGGTTTGATCTATTGACCGCATCAATCCTCCCCAGCGGTCTTTGGGGTTTCGGAAAGTACCATCATTGTTGATGAAAGCTCCACGAGTATCATAGTTATAAGCGCCTCTTTCTTTGGGGTAAAAACTCATGTCGAAAGTGATGAGTTGATTGGTGCCCGGCAGCGGTGTTCGACGAGGAAAAAGTTCCTGATTGCTCACCTGTCGTACCCGTGGGTCGCTCAGCAAATCACGGTTCTTAATGGGGTTATTGGGGTTTCGGCTGTCTTGCATCACCGGCTCTATCTGGTACCAGCTTAGCTTGGCTCTGTTACGGTTGTAAATAAGGGCATTGTTCGAGTCGGCTTCTGCAAAAAAACTACCATGCGGCGTGGTGGCATGCGTCCATCCCACAAAGGGAAAACGCAAATCAATATTGGCACGGGTACCTTCAAAGTCATCCAGGTAAATGAGTCCGTTTTCACCCTTACCTATTTGTGGCGGGTGGCCGGGACGCAGCATGGCGGCTTCGCCATATGCCTGAATGTTCGATGCCGTATTGGTGCTGTAAAAAGGTAGCTTGTCCAGCCACCGGGTGAGTTGCTTCCAATCATTTTTGTAATTGAAATCAAGGCCGTACATGCGATTACGAATGGGGTCTTCACCGTAGTTCATTTTGGTAAAGAATGGCCGTTCGCCCAGCCGCATCATGGTACCACCCACGGTCAGGTTTTTATTGGCCAGATAATCGAGGCGCATACCAAAGAAGCCACGGTTTTGCAAACCAAAACCCGTGTTGTTTTCAAGATTTACACTTACTGGAACGCCACTGCTTTTAATCGCCTGGTTGATCACCGTAAGCTTGCCCAAACTGTAATCAATTACATAGTCTACATTCTCTTTCAAAATTTGCCCGCCGGCAGTTACCGTTACTGAGCCTTGCGGAATATTAATGGCGTTCAAATAAATATCATCGTTGCTGGAAGCCTTGCTCTGACCTTTCAGCATAAATCGGTTATAGTTAGCGTAGTTCTGCTGTGCAATAGCTTTGATGGTATCATACAACGCCTGGAATACATACTTTTCCCACACCGATTGCGGCTGTCCGGCAAATGCCAATCGTTGAAGGTCGTTACCAAATGGCTCCAGCACCGGGAAGATGATGCGGCCTTGTTGCGGTTGCACGGTAAAGCTGTCGATGAAATCGAACACACCATCGGGCTGCGGGTCGTTGCGGTTGTTGAGGCGGTCGAGTTGCAAAATACGCAGCAATGGGCGGCCCGGATCGTCGCCTTCGGGCAGCATGCGTTTTTCACCACCGCTGGGTTCCTGGTACAACACGTTTACCTTAAAACCTTCCCGCTGAATATTGTACTGGTCGAGGCTGTACACGTTTTTCATCATCAGGTCCCAAATGGGCAGGTTGGGGCGCTGGCTGGTAGCTTTCAGCAGTTTCAGGAACAATACTTTTTGAATACCACGGGCCGTATCGAGGGCTACATCTTGTGCAAATTCACCCACCTGAAATACACGTCCGTTACTGGTGTACTGAAATGCTACCCCCAGCACTTCATCGGGCTGCAAAAACTGATTGATGCTGATAAAACCTGCCTGCCGGTTAAAGATGTAGTCGGTGCCTTCTATCAGTTTACGGGCAAATGTTTTTTCAAAATCCTGCACGGGTTTCAGACCACGCTGCATCAGCAAGTTGGTGGTATTGGCGGGGTTGCGAAAATTTTCGTTGTTGATAATGCCATACAAGCCGTTGGCACCGTTGCTGGGCAGGCTATCGCCGGGCAACGGTGGTATGTTCTGGTTGAAAGGAAAACGTTCGCCTAAATCCATGAGGCCTACTACGTCGCGGCTGTCGGTGGTTTGGCCGGTGCGGTTGGTAACCCACACTTCCAGGCGCATAATTTGTACCTGGCTTTGGGCAAAGGGCAGCGTACTCATCACCCGGTTGTAGCGGTTGCGGAAATAATGCGCCAACAGAAAGTGACGGTTTTCGTCGTAATCATCGAGCTTCTTTTCAAAATTGCTGAGTGCTGCGCCGCCTTGGTAATTGGCCGTTTGGCGCTGGCTCTGCATGTTGGCCAATGCGGTGGTTACATACAGTTTGCCAAACTGTAATTGTGTTTTAATACCAAACAAAGCCTGCGCCCCTTGTATGAGTGTGCCCTTGGTGGCAAAGCTCATATTACCCGCTTCAATGCTTTTGATGATTTCATCGGAACGACCTTTGTAATCAAGCTTCAGCTGGTTTTCAAAATCGAAATTGGCCAGTGTGTTGAAATTGATGGGCAGTTTCATTTTGTCGCCAATATTGGCATCCATGTTGAACTGCGCATTCATGTCGAAATCAAACGTACCGTACTTACGGGCACGTTCGGGCAAAGTGGGGTTCTTGGTATTTTGTCCCTGGTAGCCAGCGGTCAGGTCTACGTTGCCATTGGGCTGAATGATGATTTTGCCATTACCAAAAATGCGGTTGAACAAATCATCGAACATGCGGAGCTGTGGTTTTACCAGCTTCCGGTTGAGAGTAAGGTTGGTATTGCTGCGGCGCATGAAGTTTTCCATCTCCATTTGCTGGCCACGCAGCCGCATAAAATCTTCGTAGGTAATGGCAGTAGGTTTCCGGTAGTAGGAGTTACCAATTTTTTCGCTGATATAGTATTGTTTGGTTACTGGGTCGTACTCAATTTTTTGTTTGAGATAGCCGGTATCGGGCAGATCGAAGGGGTTGCGGCGGTAGCCTGAATAAGGATCGCCACGGCGGTCGCTGATGGGATAACGGAGACTGTCTTTTTTGGTTGAATCGGTATCGAAAATCTTGAACTTACGGAATGGCTCCGCCTGAGCCGTATGGCTGCTTAGCAACAATACAACGCAACAACTACACAGTAGAATACTGAAAAACGCCTTGAGTGACAATGCACAATTAGTTTGGTCGCGTAGAATTTAATCGATAGGATGGGGTTAAAGTGAGGTTGTAAAATAAAACTTTATCAGATAGCTTTTAATGACTGTTTGATTAAATCCTGAATGGTATAGCCAGCCGGTAAAGCCGCTGCAGCTTTGCGCAGGGCCTGCTCGGCCGGGGCTTTGGCAATACCCAGGGCCAGTAATGCATCTAACGCATCTTTATCTGCCGTATTGTAGCCGGGTAGTAAGCTGGTTGGCTGATGACCCGCTTGTACCTGAGCCATTTTGTCTTTGAGCTCCAGCACAATGCGTTCGGCGGTTTTTTTGCCAATGCCTTTTACCGCCTCCAACGTTTTTACCTGACCGGTACTAATGGCATGTGCCACTTCTACCGGCTTCATGCTGTTGAGCATCATGCGGGCCGTGCCTGCACCAACACCCGATACGCTGATGAGCTTTAGAAACACTTCCCGCTCGGCCATTTCGCTGAAACCATACAGGGTAAATGCATCCTCCGCCACCTTGAGATAGGTATGCAGGGTGCCGCTGTCGGCTGCCTGAATATCCGAATAAGTGTTGAGGCTAATTTGCAGTTCGTACCCCACGCCTTGCACGTCTACGACGACACGGGTAGGCGTTTTGTGTAAAAAACGACCGGTCAGTTGGCTGATCATGCGGCGAAAATAGCTATTCGGAGGCAATGAAAACCTGTCTATTCCCATCCTTTCCACGGCTGCAATAACCTTTTTGCCGTACCGCTGTTAATGGTTTTTATTTGCATCCTAAAATCTAAAACAATCACATTATGGCAGTAACGGTAGGCCAGGCGGCCCCTAATTTTACCCTGTTCAATACAGAGAAACAACCAATGAGCTTGGAGCAATACAAAGGCAAAAACGTGTTGATCCTGTTTTTTCCACTGGCATTTACAGGCGTGTGCACCACTGAACTGTGCAACATCCGCGACAACATTGGCGTGTACAACAATGCCAATGCCGAAGTATTGGGCATCAGTGTAGACTCACTGTTTACCCTCGGTAAGTTTAAAGAAGAGCAAAATCTGAACTTTCAGCTGCTGAGCGACTTCAACAAAGACACTGCTGCCGCTTACGGTGCACTGTACGAAAACTTTGTGCTCGACATGCGTGGCGTAGCCAAGCGTTCAGCTTTCATTGTAGACAAAGACGGCAATATTGCCTACGCCGAGGTGCTGGAAAGCGCCGGCGACCTTCCCAATTTTGCCGCTATCCAGGCTAAACTGGCAGAGCTGGGCTAAGCTGGTAACAAAAATTTGACGGAGCCCCTGCCTTACAGCGGGGGCTTTTTCAATGTTCAACCTTGAAAATTTGCCCAAAAAGTTATTTCTTTGCTCTACCTTTATAAGAATTGGTGAAAAAATTCGTTGCGATACTCATTTTAGCCACTTTGGCGCAGGCTGGTTTTGCTCAAAAAAGCATTGGCCCGGCTAATAATGCAACGTCTAAACTGGTACATTTCTTCCCCAACCCCGCTTCGGCATTTATCAACTTTGAGTTTAAGCAACCTGTAGAACAGGGTTCTGTCATTCAGTTTTATTCTTTTTTGGGTAGAAAGATGAACAGCCAGCCTATATCCGGCAACAGGGTTACCGTTAACCTTACTGAATTTATCACGGGCATTTACATTTTTCAGGTGCGTGATGCCTCCGGCCGCTTGTTGGAAAGCAACAAGTTTCAGGTAGCCAAATAATTACTGATCGCCGCTGTTTTACCAGCGGCATTTTTATATTCGTTATTTCTGCTTTTTACAAATTGTATTGCATGCCCATGTTGTGGAATGCCGCAGTTTTGTGCCATGTTTTGGAAACGGATTCTTTTTGGCCTGCTGGCCACAAGCCTGCTGAGCACGGCTCAGGCTCAGCCATTACAAACCGGCAACTGGTTGTTTACGCTTAGCCGACCCGGTGGCTTGCCTGTGTTTGTGCAGGCAAACCTGCAGCAGCAGGGTAGCCAATATGTGTTGGCTTTTATCAACGATACCGAAACGCTGGAAATAAACAACCTTCGCCTGTCGGCCGACTCACTGCATTTTGATATGCCCCTGTTTGAAACCCGTCTTGGTTTTCATATTCAATCAGCTACGCAGTTGGAAGGTTGGCTGCTGAAGGGCACTTCCGGAGAGTACCAACGCTGGCAGGTTACAGGCCAGCAAACCAACGGCCCCCGCATACCCGGCAAGGTGCAGCCACCCGTGGCCAACCTGAGTGGCCGCTGGTCCATGCAGTTTCAGCGGGCCGATGGCAGCTGGCGCCCCGCTATAGCCGAGCTACAACAACAAGGCAACCGCCTCACTGGCACCATCATCAACCCCAGTGGCGATTACCGCTTTTTGGAAGGTAGGGTGAGCGGAAAGGAATTGGACCTCACTGCTTTTGACGGTGCTCATATTTATGCATTCAAAGCTCAAGCTTCGCAAGACAGCATTGTGAATGGTGTTTTTTTTAGCGGCAATGCCCCCGGCGATGCTTTCAAAGCCGTGCGGGATGCGAAGGCCAGCCTGCCAGATGTAACGGCCGCCGCCGCCGGTATGAAGCCGGGTGAAAGCCGCCTGCAGTTTCGCTTTCCCGATTTGGATAGCAACATGGTAAGCCTGACCGACGACCGCTTTACAGGCAAAGTGACTATTGTACAAATAATGGGTAGCTGGTGCCCCAACTGCATGGACGAAACCAAATTTTTGAGCGACTACTACAACGGCCAAAAAATGCCGCAGGTAGAAATTGTGTCGTTGGCGTATGAACTGAGTACCGATTTTGCCCGCAGCGCCACCAGCCTGCGTAAATTCAAACAACGTTTTAATGTTCGCTACCCCATGCTAATAACAGGTGTAAAAAGCGCCGACCCCGACAAGGCGGCTAAAACCCTGCCACAGCTCACCGACATCAAATATTTTCCGACCACTATTTTTATTGATAAGCAAGGCCGGGTACGCAAAGTGCACAACGGTTTTTACGGCCCCGGTGCACCAGAATATTTTGAGGCGTTCAAAAAGGAATTTTATGCAACGATGCAGGCGTTGCTGGCGGAGTAACAATTTTCAAATAACTGCAGTATTCTTTTTTTCTAAGAGACAAAAGCTAATGTACTAGCGATTGTTGGCGGCCCAGACATTGTATTTTTTGACGATATCGAGCATGGTTTCTTTGCTGCTGAGTGTTTGCATGAAGGCCTGTTCCAATTGGAGAAACTGAGGAACCTGTGCCTGCTTCATCAACAAAGGATATTGATCAGATATGTACAAAAGTCCTTTGGTGGGATGCTCGAAAATAACGTCTCTCTTTAAAGCATTTCCATCGTATGATTTGTTGATAGCTGGGGAAGAAGGCCCGCCATTATTATTCCAAGATTTTTTAGTCATTTCTACTTCTTGAAACAAAGAATACACCGGCCATATTCCTTCTATACTTCGCAATATAAAGTACACCCCATCCGGCGCCACATCTCCCGTTGCGGGTATCAGATACATTTGCTTGTTTGCCGTTACATCCCAACTGATAAAATCATACTGATGGCCTTCATAATAGAAGCCAAACCCTTTCACTTTAAGTCGGTCAATTTTTTCATGCTTCTCTCCCCCCTGCGAAAACCGGAAGTCGAATGTAAGTTTTGCATAGTCGATTTCTTTTGCTTCCTTCACTGCTTCCTTAGCCAGGGGGTCAAATGTAATTTGAGAAGAAGCGCCCAATTTGAGTTTAGGCAGCAGCGGCAGTTTCACTTTCCCTCTGATGGTATCTCCCGTTTTCTTGATGTAATAGCCATCAACATCTTGCCCAAATGAAAACAGGCAAAGTAAAATCAGTGGCAACAGTAGCATTTCTCTTTTCATAAAAAAATTGTTGGGGAACTTTATTTGTATGTGAAAGGGCGGGCCTGTTTTATAATAATCTTACTTCACTTCCACAATCAAAAACTTCAGGTACTCGGTGTTTTCCATGCCCCACACAATCGGGTGATCGCTGGCCTGTGTTTGGTAAGTCACCTGCCGTAGTTTTTTGCGGGCATCTTTCGCTGCCATGTCGATGATTTGCAAAAACAAATCGGGCTGCACCAGGTTGGTACAACTGGCAGTTACCAAAAAGCCACCCGGCTTCACCAGCTTCATGCCCCGCAGGTTGATTTCTTTATAGCCCGTAATGGCTTTCTGTATGTTTTCGCGGCTCTTGGTAAAGGCCGGCGGGTCGAGTATAACCACATCGTATTGACGACCATCTTTTGTCCACTGCTTTAGCGCATCAAAGGCATTTACAGCCTGAAACTGACAAATGTTTTGCAGCCCGTTGAGCTCCGCATTGCGGCGGGCTTGCGCCACAGCATTTTCGCTGATGTCGAGGCCCAGCACACTTTTGGCACCATAGTGGCCGGCATGAATACTAAACGTACCGGTGTAGCAAAATGCTTCCAATACATCGGCCCCTTTTACAATGTGCTGTATGGCCCGGCGATTGTCCTGCTGGTCGAGGAAGTAGCCCGTTTTCTGACCATTTAAAATATCAATGTGAAATTTGAGGCCGTTTTCGTTGATGATGATATTGGTATCGAAAGGTTCACTCAAAAAACCTTTGATTTGCGGCAGCCCTTCCAGCTCCCGAACGGGTACATCATTTCTTTCATAAATACCCTTGGGTGAAAAAATACTGTTGAGGGCTTTTACAATGGCGGGCTTCCATACTTCCATGCCATAAGCCAGCGTTTGCAATACAAAGTAATCGTTGAACTTATCGATGATGAGGGCCGGCATTTCATCGGCTTCGCCAAAAATGAGGCGGCAGTTTTCGGTATAGCCAATGTGCTGGCGGTAGGCCCACGCTTCGGCTATGCGGCGATGAAAAAACGCTTCATCAATCACATCTTTCTGGTTGCGGCTCAGCAATCGCACCAATATCTGGCTCTTTGGGTTGATGTAGCCGTAGCCTACAAATTTGTCCTGCGCATTGCGTACTTCCACAATATCACCCGCTTCGGGTGTGGTGGCTGTGGTGCTGCGGGCCGTATCTATTTCGTTGGCAAAAATCCAGGGGTGACCATTTTCTACACGGGGCGCAATTTTTTTGCGCAGGTACATTGTTTGCATATACAGGGGTTGGTGGAGACGCACTCCGTTTGTACAAATTGTAGCGGCAAAGGTAAGGGCTGCGGCCCGGCGAAGGCCATGCTGGTATTCGGGGGCGAAGTGTATCTTACAGCAGTCATCCGTTACGCAATCGTTTGCTTGCTTCAGCATAGCCCACTGCTGGTAGACAAGCCTCAAAAAATCTGCGCCACCTCATGTTATTGCCTGATATAGCGCAGGTTTCCTGCCTGGCCGAAAGGCTACTTTTGCCTCAACGGTTGCAAAAGCAAAACATCAATCCATTACCATGGCAAAAACAATATTTATCGCCACTACAGAGCCGTATAGCGGCAAGTCGCTGGTAGCACTCGGTGTGCTGCACATGCTCTTGGGCAAGGCCCGCAAAGTGGCGTATTTCAAACCCATCATCAACGAAGAAAGTGCCGACAAAAAAGATGCGGACATTGAAACCGTGATACAGCATTTTGGTGTAAGTACGCCTTACGAAGACATGTATGCATTTACCCGCAGCCAGGCATTGCAGCAAATGCAAAACGAAGGCCGCGGCGAAATCATCGACCTTATCATCAACAAAGTGAAGGCGCTGGAAGAAAGCAATGACTTCACCGTGATAGAAGGTTCCGACTTTTTGGGCGAAGGCACGGCGTTTGAATTTGAAGCCAACGTAGCCATTGCCAACAACCTGAGTGCTCCGGTGATTATAGTGGTATCAGGCCAAGGCAAAAGCACGGCACAAATTGTACAGAATGTACAAACAGTGCTCAGCACTTTTTTGAGCCACGATGTGCAGGTGCTGGCCGTGGTGGTAAACAAGGTGGCTAAAAATATGGTGGATGATGTACAGTCTTTGCTGACCGGCCTTATGGCCAAGGATACGCTGCTTTGTGTAATACCCAAAAGCAAAGGCTTGCAAAGCCCTACGGTAAAAGAAATACAAGAGCAAATTGGCGGTAAAATTTTAGCTGGAGAAAACCTACTCACCAATCAGGTAGATAATTTTATTACCGGTGCCATGCAGCTGCCCAATTTTTTGAGCCATATTTCTGAAAATGTATTGATTGTAACGCCCGGCGACAGGGGCGATATTATTATCGGTGCTATGCAGGCCAATCTTTCGGCCAACTACCCTAAAGTAGCAGGCATTGTACTCACTGGCGGCATTGAACCCGAACCACAAATTATGCGGTTGGTAGAAGGCTCTCAAGCTGCTGTACCATTGATTTCGGTAAACACAGGCACGTTCCGCACTACCACCAACCTGGGTTCTATTCAGTCTCGCCTGAGTGCCGACAACCCCAAAAAAATTCAGCTGGCCATCAACAGTTTTGAGAAGTACATGGATGTGCAACTGCTGGAGCAAAAAATGGTAACCTATGTGCCCGAAGGCATTACGCCGCACATGTTCCAATATCAGCTTACACGTAAGGCAAAGGCACAACTCAAGCACATTGTATTGCCCGAAGGCAACGACGACCGCATTCTAAAAGCTGCTGCCCGGTTAATCAACAACGATATTGTTCGCCTCACTATTTTGGGCAATCCGGCAGAAGTAACGGCCAGCTTCAAACGCCTCGGCCTCTTCCCCGATATGTCGAAGATTACGGTGCTCGACCCTGCTACGGCTGAGTGCTACGAAGATTTTTGGACCACGCTGTATGAACTGCGTAAAGCCAAGAACGTGACAACAGAAATGGCCCGTGACCTCATGACCGATGTGTCTTACTTCGGTACCATGATGGTGTACAAGGGCATGGCCGATGGTATGGTAAGCGGTGCTGTGCATACCACGCAGCACACCATTCGTCCGGCGCTGCAGTTTGTAAAAACCAAGCCCGGTATTTCTACCGTGTCGTCCGTGTTCTTTATGTGCCTGCCCGATCGGGTGTCAGTATTTGGCGACTGCGCCGTAAACCCCGATCCTACTGCCGAGCAGCTGGCAGAAATTGCCATCTCTTCTGCCGAAAGCAGTCAGGCATTTGGTATTGAACCACGCATTGCCATGCTATCCTATTCTTCGGGTTCTTCCGGCGAAGGTGCCGATGTAGACAAAGTGCGGCAGGCAACAGCCATTGTAAAAGCCAAGCGCCCCGATTTGAAAGTGGAAGGCCCCATTCAATACGATGCAGCTGTTGACCCTGCTGTGGGCCGCCAAAAAATGCCGGGCTCCGAAGTGGCTGGTCAGGCCAGTGTGCTCATCTTCCCCGATTTGAACACGGGCAACAACACCTACAAAGCCGTACAACGGGAAACCGGTGCACTCGCCATCGGCCCCATGTTGCAAGGCCTCAACAAACCCATCAACGACCTCAGCCGCGGCTGCACGGTGGAAGATGTGTACAACACCGTTATCATTACAGCCATACAGGCGCAGGAGCAGTAGTAAGGAAGATAGAAGGACGAGGTAAGAAGGACGAAGTAATACCGACCACCGATATCAGACATCTAACATCTAACATCAGACATTCAGTACCATGTATATTTTCGTTATCAACTCAGGCAGTAGTTCTATCAAGTATCAACTGTTTAAAATGCCTTCGGAAAAACCGCTGTGTAGCGGACTGGCCGAACGCATCGGGCTCGATCATTCCATCATCACCCACAAAGTGTACAAGGGCGATGCAACAACCATTACCAAACAAGAAGGTTTTATACCAGATCACGAAGCGGGTTTGTATGCCGTAGCCAAATTGCTGACAGACCCTGAAGTGGGCGTCATCAACAATCCTGATGATATTGAAGCTGTGGGCCACCGGGTGGTACATGGTGGCGAAAGTTTTGCGGCCACTACCATTATTGATGCGGCGGTGAAAGCAAAAATCAAAGAGTTGTTTCCGCTGGCGCCCTTGCACAATCCTGCCAACTACCTGGGCATAGAAGTAGCCGAAAAAATATTTACCAACGCCAAACAGGTAGCAGTGTTCGATACGGCTTTTCACCAGAGCATGCCACCCAAGGCTTACCGTTATGCCATACCGGAAGCACTCTACCAGCAGCATGGCATTCGGGCCTATGGTTTTCATGGCACTTCGCACCGCTATGTGAGCAAGCAAGCCATGGCGTATTTGCAAAACCCCAAGGCTAAAATCATCACCATTCATTTGGGCAATGGTTGTAGCATGGCGGCGGTAGATGCCGGCAAATCGGTAGATACCAGCATGGGCTTTGGCCCCGTAAGCGGATTGGTGATGGGCACCCGTGCCGGCGATATTGACGCTTCCGTTATTTTTCATTTGATAGATCAGCTGGGCTATGAACCGCAGGCGGTGAACAACCTGCTGAACAAGCAAAGCGGCATGCAGGGCCTTGCCGGTTTTAGCGATATGCGGGAAGTGCGGGCCGCTGTGCAGGCCGGCAATGCACAAGCCGAACTGGCGAGTGAGTTGTATGCCTATCGCATCAAAAAATACATTGGCGCTTATGCCGCTGTGCTCAATGGTATTGATGCCATTGTGTTTACCGCAGGTGTGGGCGAAAACGACGCCGATACCCGCCAGCGCATTTGCAGCCACCTCGAATTTTTGGGCATTCATTTTGATGCGGCAGCCAACCGTGCCGAAGGCAGCGGCATTCGCAGCATCAGCATTGCCGAATCGCCAGTGCAGGTGCTGATTGTGCCCACCAACGAAGAACTGGAAATTGTACAGCAGTGCTACGGCCTGCTGCAAGCATGATAGATAGTCAGAATGGTTCATCATGAAAACTGCTCTTGGTAATACCAAGAGCAGTTTTCATGATGCAAGTATTTTGCTGCGGTTGTTTTATCAATAAGCTGTTTTCTTATACTTATAGCAAATTCATTTCGCCGAATTCTACCAGTCATCTTTTTTCTCACTGGCAGTTTTTTTAATTGAGGAAATCAGGTCTTTAGCTGTCGAATCTGTTTTTGAACTGTAGGCGGACCTTATTTTCGGTCAGTTCGAAAGTAGAGATTTCGGTTTGTTGTTGGTGCTGTTTGGATTGACTTTATTCACTAAACGGCTCTCTTCAATTTTCGGCTGATTTCCGTTCGCCG
>Ga0209571_1000077_pt1 | contig 243833 bp, 222 predicted proteins | sample EBPBio102011_DNA_FD_185866 | JGI IMG/M metagenome (GOLD analysis project Ga0209571, IMG submission 185866) | Wastewater treatment Type I Accumulibacter community from EBPR Bioreactor in Madison, WI, USA - Reactor 1_1/10/2011_ DNA (SPAdes)... | ecosystem: Engineered > Bioreactor > EBPR >...
TGTTCGGACAGCTCAGCGAGCAGGGAGTTGGCACGGCATTTGCTCTTCGATGGTCATTGGAAAACCTTTATAAATCAAAGAGTTACGGGATATATTCTAACACAAGGGGCTTAACTTAATGCCATTGCCCTCTACCGCGAGTGGTTCGTCCACTTCCGCTTCTCCGGCCACGAGCACGTGCCCCGCGTCCCGTCCCCCCTCGGCGAGATTCCGCAGGGGTGGGAGGTCAAAACCGTCGGCGACACATTCACCATTTCCGGCGGTGGCACGCCTTCGCGCAAGAATGAGGAATATTGGGACGATGGCACGATCCAGTGGTATTCGCCCAGCGACCTGACCGGCGCGGCAACCATGTTCATGGACGATTCGAGCGACCACATCACGGAACTCGGGCTGGAAAAGAGTTCAGCCAAATTATTCCCGGCGCACAGTGTCATGCTGACCAGCCGGGCCACCATCGGCGCCATCGCCATCAACACGCAATCGGCGTGCACCAATCAAGGCTTCATTACGTGCATGCCGAATGAGCGCGTGCCGCTCTACTTCCTGTTCCATTGGCTGACCGAGAACGTCCCAGTCTTTCAGCGCATGGCGTCCGGCGCAACGTTCAAGGAAATCAGCCGCGGCGTGTTCAAGACCATCGACTTCCTGCTGCCGCCAAGCGAGATCGTCGAGCGGTTCGAGGCCATCGCTACGCCGATGGCCGGCCAAATGCTGGCGCTCCAGCGCCAAATCCAAACCCTCCGCCGAACCCGCGACCTGCTGCTGCCGCGCCTGCTCTCCGGCCAGATCGACGTGGAGGCGCTGCCCGAAGCCGTCGCGTGATGAAAAGCCATAGGCGTGCGCAAGCCTTTGCGTTTCGTTTATTTCGTTCGTGCTATCCTCGTGTCCTGAACTGGAGAGCCGCATGAACACCCCTGCATTGATGCGTCTGGACAGCCCCGGCGAGATCGAGCAGGCACGCGCGTCCAGCCGCACCCTGTCCAGGTACGCCGACGCCGACCGCGTGCGCCTGACGCTGCAGGCCGATGGCGGCAAGGCGGACGAGCTGATCCTGCCCGGCGCGGTGCTGCAGGTGCTGCTGGATGCGCTGGCGCAGATGGCGCAGGGCAACGCGGTGAGCCTGATGCCGGTGCATCAGGAGCTGAGCACGCAGGAGGCGGCCAACCTGCTCAACGTCAGCCGCCCGTTCCTCGTGGGCTTGCTGGAGCAGGGGCAGATGCCGTTTCGCAAGGTTGGCACCCACCGGCGCGTGCTGCTGTCCGACGTGCTGGCCTACCGCGATCGCATCGATCGCGAGCGCGAGCAGGCCCTGGATGAACTGGCCGCCATCGCGCAGCGGGACGACATGGGCTATTGAGGCATGGCCCGCTTTTCGGTGATCTTCGATGCCTGCGTGCTCTACCCGGCACCGCTGCGCGACTGCCTGCTGCGGCTGGCACTGACGGACTTGTTCAAGGCGCGCTGGAGCGACCACATCCACGCCGAATGGATGGCCGCACTTGCCCGCACTGGCCGCATCGCGCCCGAACGCCTGGAGCGTGTGCGCACGCTGATGGACGCGCACGTGCGCGATGCCAAGGTCACGGGCTACGAGAGCCTGATCGACGCTCTGGAATTGCCCGACCCCGATGACCGGCATGTGCTGGCGGCAGCGATTCGCTGCAACGCCGATGCCATCGTCACCTTCAACCTCAAGGACTTTCCGGCGCAGGCACTGGCGCCTTTTGGCATCGAGACCATCCACCCGGATGACTTCATCAGCTACCAGATCGACCTTGCACCGGCTCTGTGCCTGCGCGCGCTGCGCGAGCAGCGGCTGGCGCTCAAGCATCCGCCGCTGGACGTGGAGGCGTTCCTTGCCGCGCTGCTTCGGCAGGAACTGCCGCAAACCGTCAGCCGACTGCGCGAGCTCAAGGAATTTTTGTGACGAGCCTCATCCGGAGACACGCCAGTCGGTTCGAATACCGGACACTCTTTTTCCTTGACAAGCTATTGTCACATCGATAATTTCGCATTTCGCGAAATACGAAAACATAGATCAATGCCCCGGAAACCAAACCGCCAGCTCGTGCTCAAGCCGCAGGATCTCTACCTGCTGCTCGCGCTCGTGGCCAGCGCAGATCAGGAGATGACTTACCCGGAGCTGGCAGACTTTGCCGGGCTGTCGATGTCCGAGGTGCACGCCGCGCTCAAGCGCGCCGAGGCGGCCCGCTTGCTGTTTTTCGAGCAGCGCCGGCCCCGCATCCTCAAGCCGGCGTTCACCGAATTCCTGTTCCATGGTGCCCGCTATGCCTTCCCGCCAGTGCGCGGGACGCTGGTCGCGGGTGTGCCCACGGCGCATGCGGCGCCGCCCCTGAATGCACACGTGGCACCGTCGGCAGACCCGCCGCCGGTATGGCCGGCCATCGAGGGCAGCGCGCGTGGCGTGGCGCTGGCGCCGCTGTACCCGTCGGCCCCGCAGGCCGCGCTGCGCAGCCCGGCGCTTTACGAGAACCTGGCCCTGTTCGACGCCATCCGAGCCGGCAACGCCCGTGAACGCACGCTGGCCCAGCGCCTGTTCGAGGAGCGCCTGTGAACGCCGCCGACCCGAACGTGCAGCGGGTGGAGTTGGTGGCGACGGCGCTGGGCGATCTGTGCGCCGAGCTGGTGCTGGTGGGCGGCTGCGCGGCCAGCCTGCTGATCGATGCGCCGACGGCGCCGCCGCCGCGCGTGACCTGGGACGTGGACCTGATTGTCGAAGTCGCCGCCCTGCGCAACTACCACGCGATGGAAGCGCAGTTCGAGGCACGGGGCTTGCAGCGCGACCTGTCGCCCGACGCACCCATCTGCCGCTGGCGGCTGGGCGCCGTGGTGGTGGACCTGATGCCGACCGACGAGGCCGTGCTGGGCTTTGCCAACCGCTGGTATCCGCTGGCGGCAAGAACCGCCACACACCAGACGCTGCCCAGTGGCCGGCAGATCCGCCTGATCGCCGCGCCGGCCTTTCTGGCGACGAAGTTCGAGGCCTTCCGCACACGCGGTGGCGGCGACCCGCTCACCAGCCACGACCTGGAGGACATCATCAACGTGCTGGAAGGCTGCCGCCGCATCGAGGCGGACGTGATGGCGAGCGAGCCCGAAGTGCGCAGCTATCTGGCGGCGCAGTTTGCCGACTTGAGTACCAAGCCGGACTTTCGCGGTGTGCTGCCGGGTCTGCTGGCCTACGATGAGCTGCACGCGCAGCGGGTACAAGCCGTGCTGCAGAAAATCCACGCCATCGCCGCCCTGCCCAGCCCATGAGCCCCCACGCCTGGACCGAAGACCAGCTCGTCGAGCAGCCCGCCATCGGCTTATTTGCCGATCTCGGCTGGCAGACGATGGCGGCGCTGGACGAAACCCTGGGCGCGGGCGGCACGCTGGGGCGCGAGACCAGGGGCGAGGTGGTATTGACCACTCGCCTGCGCGCGGCGCTGACACGCCTGAACCCCGGCCTGCCGCCCGAGGCCGTGCAGACCGCCATCGACGAGCTGGTGCGCGACCGCTCGGCCATGAGCCTGGAAGCGGCCAACCGAGAGGTGTACCGGCTGCTGAAGGACGGCATCGCCGTCTCGGTGCCTGACCGCGCGCACGGCGGCCAGAAGATCGAGCGCCTGCGCGTGGTCGACTGGGGCGAGCCGGCCAACAACGACTTTCTGCTGGTCAGCCAGTTCAGCGTGGTCGGAAGCCTGTACACCTGCCGGCCCGACCTGGTGGGCTTCGTCAACGGCCTGCCCTGGGTGGTGGTCGAGCTGAAGAAGCCCGGCGTGCCGGCGCGCGCGGCCTTCGACGAGAACCTGACGCACTACAAGCAGCAGGTGCCGCAGCTGCTGGGGTTCAACGCCCTGCTGATCGCCAGCAACGGTACCGACAGCCGCGTCGGCTCGCTCACGGCCGACTGGGAGCGATTTTTTGAATGGAAGCGCATCGAGCGCGAGGACGAGCCGCGCCGGGTGTCGCTGGAGGTGATGCTGCGCGGCACCTGCGACAAGGGCCGGCTGCTGGACCTGGTGGAGAACTTCACGCTGTTTTCCGAGCACAAGGCGGGGCTGGTGAAGGTGTTGGGGCAAAACCACCAGGTGCTGGGCGTGAACAACGCCATTGCCTCGATGCTGCAGGCGCGCGAGCTGGGCCACGGGCGCGGCGGCGTGTTCTGGCAGACGCAGGGCAGCGGCAAGAGTTTTTCGATGGTGTTCTTCGCGCAGAAGGTGCTGCGCAAGCTGGCGGGCAACTGGACCTTCGTGGTGGTGACCGACCGGGTGGAACTGGACGAGCAGATCGCCAAGACCTTCAAGACCGTGGGCGCGGTGAGCGAGGCCGAGGGCGAGCAGTGCCACGCCAGCAGCGGCGCGCACCTGCGCGAGCTGCTGCGCGGCAACCACCGCTACGTGTTCACGCTGGTGCACAAGTTCCAGACGCCCGAGCTGCTGACCGATCGCGCCGACGTGATCGTGCTGACCGATGAGGCGCACCGCAGCCAGTACGACACGCTGGCGCTGAACATGCGCGCCGCGCTGCCGCGCGCGCTGTTTTTGGCCTTCACCGGCACGCCGCTGATCGCGGGCGAGGAGCGCACTCGCGAGGTGTTTGGCGACTATGTGTCGATCTACGACTTTCAGCAGTCGGTGGAGGACGGCGCCACGGTGCCGCTGTTCTACGAGAACCGCACGCCCGCGCTGGAGCTGGTGAACCCCGACCTGAATGAGGACGTGTACGAGCTGATCGAGAACGCCGAGCTGGACGCCGCGCAAGAGGAAAAGCTGGAACAGGTGCTGGGGCGCCAGTACCACCTGATCACGCGCGACGATCGGCTGGAGACGGTGGCGCAGGACATCGTGCAGCACTTTCTGGGCCGCGCCGCCCTGGGCAGCGTGGTGGGCAAGGCGATGGTGGTGTCGATCGACAAGGCGACGGCGCTGAAGATGCACGACAAGGTGCAAAAGCACTGGGCGGCCGAGACGGCGCGGGTGCAGCAGGCGCTGGGCGCGCTGGCCTATGCGCCCGGCGGCGAGCGCAGCGCCGAGCAGGCGCGGCGCGACGTGCGCCGGGCCGAGCTGAAAGCCAGGCTGGCCCTGCTGAGCAGCACCGACATGGCGCTGATCGTCTCGCCCGCGCAAAACGAGATTGCACAGATGCAGCGGCTGGGCCTGGACATCGCCCCGCACCGCCAGCGCATGAACACCTCGCAACCGGGGCTTCATGAAAAGTTCAAGGACGTGACCGACCCGCTGCGCCTGGTGTTTGTGTGCGCCATGTGGCTGACGGGTTTTGACGCGCCAAGCTGCACCACGCTGTACCTGGACAAGCCGATGCGCAACCACACGCTGATGCAGACCATCGCGCGCGCCAACCGGGTGTTTCCGGGCAAGCACAGCGGCGTGATCGTGGATTACGCCAACGTGTTCGCGTCGCTGGAGAAGGCGCTGGCGATTTACGGCGCGGGCCAGGGCGGCGCGAACCCGGTGAAGGACAAGGCCGAGCTGGTGGCCAGCCTGCGCGAGGCGGTGGCCGCGGCGACGGCGTTTTGCGCCGCGCATGGCGTGGACCTGGCGGCCATGGAGGCGCTGCCGCTGGGCAGCCTGCAGCGGCTGGCAGCGGTGGAGGATGCGGTCAACGCGCTGGTGGCCCCGGACGGCCTGCGCCGCGAGTTTTTGGGCCACGAGAAGCTGGTCGATACGCTGTACCGCGCCGTCAAGCCCGACCCGGCGGCCATCGCGTTTGCCGAGCGCGCGGCGGGCATCGCCACGCTGGCGCAGGTGATCCGCACCCGGCTGCAACCGGAGGCGCCGGACATTGCCACCGTGCTGGGGCAGATTTCGGGCCTGCTGGACGAGTCCATCGCCGGCCACCGCATCCGTGACGACGGGCCGCCGGCCATCAACCTGTCGAAGATCAACTTCGAGGCGCTGGCTCAGCGCTTCAAGGAATCCAAGCACCAGAACACCGACCTGGAGGCGCTGAAGGCGGCCATCCGCGCGCGGCTGGAAAAGCTGGTGCGCCAAAACCGCACCCGCGCCGACTTCACCGAGAAATTCGAGGCGCTGATCGAGAGCTACAACAGCGGCAGCCGCAACATCGAGCAATTGTTCGAGGAGCTGCTGAAACTGTCGAACAGCCTGGACGATGAGCAGGCGCGCCACGTGCGCGAGCACCTGAGCGAAGAAGAGCTGGTGATCTTCGACATCCTGACGCGCCCGGCGCCCGAATTGACCCCCGAGGAGCGGGGCGAAGTGAAGAAGGTGGCGCGCGATCTGCTGGCACGTCTGAAGGACTTGCTGGTGCTGAACTGGCGGCAGAAATCGGCGGCGCGCTCGTCGCTGCGCCTGACCATCGAGAACACGCTGGACGACGGCCTGCCGCGCGCCTACGACAAGCCGCTGTACGAACAGAAATGCGCCCAGTTGTTCGAGCACGTCTACGAAAGCTACCCGGAGCGCGACGCCGGGGTGTATGCCGCGCAGGCCTGACGCCGCCGGGTGAGCGCCCATGCCCTGGACTCTGGATCGACCGGTCAACCACGAGCTGATCGTCAAGAAAAGCCGCTTTCTGGCCTGCGTGCAACCGGTGGAAAACCGCGTCGAGGCGCTGCGGGTGGTGGCCGCCCTGCGCGCCGCACACCCCGATGCCGCGCATGTGTGCTGGGCGCTGCTGGCCGGGGGCGATTCGGCGGCGGTGGACGACGGCGAGCCCGGTGGCACGGCCGGGCGGCCCATGCTGCACGTGCTGCGCCAGCAGGACCTGGACGGCGTGCTGGCCACCGTGGTGCGCTACTTCGGCGGCGTCAAGCTGGGCGCGGGCGGGCTGGTGCGGGCCTATACCGACGCCGTGGCGCAAGCGCTGCTGCAAGCCGACAAGGTGCCGATCACGCGCTGGGCGCGGCTGGCCTGCGCCCTGCCCTATGCGCTGGAAGGCGCGGTGCGGCGCGCGCTGGATGCGGCCGCCGTGCGCAAGCTTTCGGTTCATCACACGGAAACCGTGCTCGTGCACTTCGAGGTGGCGGCAGAGGCGGCGGCGCTGCTGCACGAGCAACTGGACGACATCGGCCACGGGCAGCTGCGGTGGGTCACCGCCGATGACCCCGCCGGCCCAGGCCGATGAACTGAACACCCCCGCCCGGCCGGCCCGGCGGCGCGGCAGTGACAATGGCGCACCCGACAGCCACCGCACGCCCGACCATGCCGCACGCCACCCACAGCGCCGCCCCCCGGCGCCATGACAAGGACCAGCCGCTGATCGCGGACATCCGCCTGCTCGGGCGCCTGCTGGGCGACGTGATCCGCGAACACGAAGGCGCCGCCACGTATGAGCTGGTCGAGCGCATCCGCACGCTGTCGGTGGCGTTCCGGCGCGACGCCGACCAGACCGCCGGCAACGCGCTGCGCAAGCTGCTCAATCGACTGAGCGGCGAGCAGACCGTGAGCGTGATCCGCGCCTTCACCTATTTCAGTCTGCTGGCCAACCTGGCCGAAGACCGCCACCACATCCGCCGCCGCGCCGTGCACGAGCGCGCCGGCAGCGCGCAGGAGGGCAGCATCGACGTGGCCCTGCAGCGGCTGCGCGCCGCCGGCATCGGCGCCGACACGATCGCGCGGACACTGGCGGGCAGCTACGTCGCCCCGGTGCTGACCGCCCACCCCACCGAGGTGCAGCGCAAGAGCATCCTGGACACCGAACGCGAGATCGCCCAGCTGCTGGCCGAGCGCGACGAGCTGCGCGAGCGCGCCCAGCTGTACGCCGCCGGGCGCGACGTGCTGTCGCCACGCCAGCTGGCCGCCAGCGAGGCCCGCCTGTACGCGCGCGTGTCCCAGCTGTGGCAAACCCGCCTGCTGCGCTACGACCGGCTCACCGTGGCCGACGAAATCGAAAACGCCCTGTCCTACTACGAATCGACCTTCCTGACCGAAATCCCGCGGCTGTACGCCGACCTGCAGGCCGCGCTCGGCGCCGACCAGCCGGTGGCCAGTTTTCTGCGCATGGGCCAGTGGATCGGGGGCGACCGCGACGGCAACCCCAACGTCAGCGCGCAGACGCTGGCGCTGGCGCTGCGACGCCAGGCCGAAGTGGCGTTGCGGCATTACCTGGCCGAGGTGCATGAGCTGGGGCGCGCGCTGTCGCTGTCGTCGCGGCTGACGACGGTGTCGCCTGCCCTGGCGGCGCTGGCCGAGCGGTCGCCGGACGCCAGCGCGCACCGCAGCGATGAGCCCTACCGCCGCGCGCTGACCGGCATCTATGCCCGCCTGGCCGCCACGCTGGAGCGGCTTGCCGGACGCGGCGCGGCACGCCCGGCGGCGGTGCAGATGGCGGCCTATGCAGACGCCGACGAGCTGCTGGCCGAGCTGCGGACCATCGAGGCTTCGCTGCGCGCGCACGATGGCCAGGCCCTGGCGCCCGAGCGCCTGCAGCCGCTGATCCGCGCGGTCGAGGTGTTCGGCTTTCACCTGGCCACGGTGGACCTGCGCCAGAGTTCCGACCAGCACGAGCGCGTGATCGCCGAGCTGCTGGCCACCGCGCGGCTGGAGGCCGACTACGCCAGCCTGGACGAAGACGCGCGCCGCGCCCTGCTGCTGCGCCTGCTGCGCGACGCCCGGCCGCTGCGCGTGGTGGGCGCCGAATACGGCGAACACACCCGGGGCGAACTGGCGATCTTCGAGGCCGCGCTGGCGCTGCGCCGCAGCCATGGCCGCGACGCCATTCGCCACTACATCATCAGTCACACCGAAACCGTGAGCGACCTGCTGGAGGTGCTGCTGCTGCAAAAGGAAGTGGGGCTGATGCAGGGCACCCTGGGCGACGACGCGCGGGGCGCAAGCGCGCGCGCCGACCTGATCGTGGTGCCGCTGTTCGAGACCATCGCCGACCTGCGCCACGCCGCGCCCATCATGCGCGCCTTCTACGCCATCCCCGGCATCGCCGAGCTGGTGCGCGCCAGCGGCGCCGAGCAGGACATCATGCTGGGCTACAGCGACAGCAACAAGGACGGCGGCATCTTCACCAGCAACTGGGAGCTGTACCGCGCCGAGATCGCGCTGGTGGCGCTGTTTGACGAGCTCAACGCGGCGCAGCCCGGGCAGCCCGTGCGCCTGCGCATGTTCCACGGCCGCGGCGGCACCGTGGGGCGCGGTGGCGGCCCCAGCTACCAGGCCATCCTGGCGCAGCCGCCGGGCACGGTGCGCGGCCAGATCCGCCTGACCGAGCAGGGCGAGGTGATCGCCTCCAAGTACGCCAACCCCGAGATCGGCCGGCGCAACCTGGAGACCCTGGTCGCCGCCACGCTGGAGGCCACCTTGCTGCAGCCCACCCAGGCCGCCCCGGACGAATTCCTGCAGGCGGCGGAGCAGCTCTCGCAGGCCAGCATGGCGGCCTACCGCGCCCTGGTGTACGAGACGCCCGGCTTTGCCGACTACTTCTTCAGCGCCACGCCGATCCGCGAGATCGCCCAGCTCCACATCGGCTCGCGCCCGGCCAGTCGCAAGCCGAGCGAGCGCATCGAGGATCTGCGCGCCATCCCCTGGGGTTTCAGCTGGGGCCAGTGCCGCCTCACGCTGCCGGGCTGGTACGGCTTTGGCGCCGCGGTGCAGGCCTTCGTCCACGACGCCGCTGGCAAGCCGCGCACGCGCCTGGCCCTGCTGCGCCGCATGTACCGGGAATGGCCGTTCTTTCGCACCCTGCTGTCCAACATCGACATGGTGCTGGCCAAGAGCGACCCGGCGCTGGGCTCGCGCTACAGCGAGCTGGTGGCCGACCGCGCTCTGCGCGGCCGCGTGTTTGGCGCGATCGAGGCCGAATGGCAGCGCACCACCGATGCCCTGGCGCAGATCACCGGCAGCCGCCAGCGCCTGGCCGGCAACGCCGCGCTGGCGCGCTCGATCCGCCACCGCTTCCCCTACATCGACCCGCTGCACCACCTGCAGGTCGAGCTGCTGCGCCGCTGGCGCGCCGAACCCGGCGACGAGCGCGTGCAGACCGGCATCCACATCTGCATCAACGGCATTGCGGCGGGGTTGCGCAACACGGGGTAATCCCACTGCCTCGGTGATCCTGCTCCGACCTCATGCTCTCACGGGCTCGGCCAGGTTTTCAAGCGGCCGCGGAGCAGGCCATGCGGGGCATCCGTGGCCAGGGTCCCCCTGGACACAGGATGCGTCCCCCTTCCAGGGGGAAGACGCCGCAGGCGGCTCAGGGGGTGCCCTACAACAACACGATGTCGTATCGTTCTGCTGCAAGAATTTTCTGCTTATCCATCAATAGGTTAGCGGTCTCTTTTGCATCTTGGGTCGCCTTACCCACCCAGCTAGTCACCCACCGTCGGTGCGACGCTATGGAACCAAAAGATCCACGTTGGAAAACTACCTGCATCTTCGATTCTCATCGAAGTTGGCCTCATGTCGAGTACGTGGATTCGGTCGTTGAAGACCGCCTTGCGTCCACTGCTCACCTCTCAAAGCGGTCACACCTCGATCGCAGCGTGCAGCCGCGGCAGGCTGATTCGGTGGAGGCGTAGGCAGGCGAAGTCCGGCCTGTGCGGATCGCCTTGCGTCGCCGATAGACGTCAACCACTTCCGCAGCATCGAGAAGCCGAACTTGATGCGAACGCATCTTGCGATTTCTTCCAAGGATGGAAACGAAGGCGTAGGGCTTGACCGCCTCGCCCGTCTGAACCTCGATGGCGACCCGCTGCGCCGACAATTGAATGATATCCGTCAGATAAGGCCTATCCTGCCGGCGCGTCTTCAGTTCGACGAGCACCAGCGATCCCCCTGGGAGCCGGTACACCCGATCCACCTTCGCGACAAGGCGGATGGGCTCCGCGATGCGAAAGAGCTTCTCCATATAGACCAGCTCGGCATTGGCCAGTTCTTGCGGTCGCGAAGCGCGCTCGCAAGATGTGTGGCGGCGCGTCCATTGCCGCGCCAGCCACAGCGCGAATACCAGACCGGCAAGGACATACACGGCAGACAAAGTCATGACGACCTCCTGTCGCTCAGCGACCTTTCACACCGTGCAACCACGACGCACAGCATGCGGCGCACCCCTGCCACGATCACAGGTGATCGCGCCATGATTCGGCAACCCACTGGGGCCACCCAGTAGTACGCGGCGACCAAGCCTCTCCCCCAGCGCCGTCGCAAGAGCACGGCGTCACGGTATGCACGAAGCACCTGTGTCTCCCGCGCATCCGGGCCGAACACGAAGGTGGCCACAAAACACCGGCGATCCGCCGTTGCCGCCAGGCCCTCCTCCAAGTACCGCTGGTGGGCCGCCTGCCCTCGGGCCATGGCTTGTCGCTGCTCGGGCGTCGCCTGGTCACCATATAGATGTGCAAGCTGCACCCTCTTCTCGCAGAAGCCCATTTCCGCAAGTTCCGTGGCGCTCACCTCATCACGCCGCGCGCATCTGCGTCTTGGCATGGCCACCTCACTCTTCCAGGCTGGGCCCGAACACGTCGTTGGTTACGGTCGCGGACCTCGACGCTTCGCTGGCCGCAGGCGGAGGTACCTGCCTCGCCTCATCCACGGCAAACACACCGTACTGCGCCAGCAGTCCGTCATAGGCCAGCACACGCAGCCGGTTCACGCGCTTGGCCCCTTGCGGAAAGCGCACCAACTCGTCGTACAGGCGCGGGTTGTCAGCACGCGCCAGCTCGAACACCAGCCGTATCGGCTTCGGCTCGTTCTGAGGACGGAGATTCATACAGCCTCCCCTGCCCCACGATCCCGGCCTGGGGCCATGGCGCTGGCGGCATAGTTCTGGCCCGCGATCTGGAAACCTCGCACGTTGGCAAACATGGGTTCCTTGACCTCGTGAATCCGGTGCTTCGGAAACGCCGCCTTCACAGCCTTCTTGAACAGGAAGGCGCCACCGCCCACCAGGATGATGTTCTGCAGGCTCTCCGGGGTCTCGATCCACTGGCGCATCGTGGAGACCGCCTGCTGGGCCACGCTCTCGGCCAGCGGCAGGTGCTTTTTCATGTCATAGGGTTTCTGAAAGATCACGGGGGCTTTGCCGGTGCGTAGCGCCAGATCAATGGCATCGAAATCACGGTACGGTGTGCCGATGTCCTTGGATATCTCGGCCGCCAGCAGGCGCAGTACGTCAGACATACCGCGGTTGATCGAGTGCGATTGCTTTTGCATCAGGCGCATGCCGCGGGTGACCAGCCAGTCGAAGGTGCGCGAGCCGGGGTCGATGACCAGACTCTGCTCGTTGCCGATGGTCTCGATCTTCTGGTGTTCGGCCGCGTAGTGAACGAGCGCGCCCTGCGGTTGGGCCACGGCCATCGCCTTGGCCACCGTCACAGTCTTGCCGCCGCCGACCTGGTGGCTGCCGACCATGGCCTTCTCGAGCGCTGCCTTTTTCAGGGTGAACAGCGCCACCGGCAGCCCGACGATCAGCAGGTCGATATGGGACACCTTCATCATGCTGAGCGCGCCGCGCAGCAGCGCCATGTACTCGGGCGACTCGGTGTACTCGTCATGCAACTGCTTGGCGCGGAAGGTGTCCGCGGCCAAGCCGACATCCGGCCCGACCTCGTAGAACAATGGGCCGACTGGGATGCAGACGGTCTTGCGCCGCTCGCTGGTCGGCCATTGCGGCGTCTCGCCGCTGGATGGATAGGCGATGGAGGGAAAGCTGGCGCAACGGATTTCGGCCTCTGTGACGCCGGTGACGAACTTGGTGTTGCCCGATCCGACATCCACCGCTCTGACGATCAATTCCATGATGGTGCTCCAAGGTGAGGAAACATGACGGCCAGCATCGGCAAGGCGGTGCGGCCACGCCACCCGCAATTCGCACGAAATGACCCGGGTTTCGGGATCAGGTGCCGCCGCCTGTCACCGGAGTGAAGGAACAGTGGCATTGCAATGACGCCAGACCCGGACTCAAGCCGCTGCGAACTGCGTGTGTGTCACCACGGTCTCATCGCACTGGCAGTCGTCAACCCTGGTTGCGCGCCAATCAGGCGCCCTTCGTGCAGATGCCCGGCAAGGGCTTGGGAATCCCGTCCGGGACCAGAGGCAGGACTTTCGCCCGTCAAGCCCGCATGCAGCCTTGCTCTGCGATCTTGCGGGACACTAAATTGCCCCTATCACGCCGTCGCGTGCCCACAAGCGCCACCGGCAAGGCGCTTTCCCATGCCGTCGCATTGCCACGCCGGCATTGACCATCAAGCCCTTTTCGTCATCCACTAGAGGCTCCCGAGGGCCATCCTTGGCCCGCTCCATCGCGGAGCAACAGGCGTCGCAGTCGTTACCTGCCCTTGCAGCCCCGGCCCAGAGCCGGGGTGGCCGTCGCCCCCGAGGCGACCGCTCCGAGGTTTGTTTCGTAGAGCATGTGCCTCGACCTTTGCCAGCCCTTGCGGCTGGGCGCTCACAGAAGCGCGTCGAGGCCGTCGATCTCCCGGCCCGGCACCCGATGCCGGCTCCCGATCCCGCCATCACCCGAGCATGCGTATTTCACGCCGCCAGCGGCTGTGCTTGCCCTCATGGGCTCCCCGCTGGTTTCCGCTCAAACGCCCGACACCGCCCTGGACTTTCGGTCAGGGGTGGACCCATGCGGTCGGATGGCGCTGCGAATTTCAGGATTGATCCACCAGTAGGCGCGAGACCCGATCTCGCCGCCGACGCGGCTGCCTGCCCTTGAGGCAACAGCGCGTCACACCCCTCCGTGGTCGCAGAAATGCGCGGACGGAGCCGGATCACATGTTTTCATTTTTAAGACCGACCGAGCTGGCCCGTGCAAGCGCATGGCTGGCGCAACCCTTGGGTCGGCGGCACGCGGTGTGGTCCCGCGTGCCGCCGTGCTTGCCTGACCACCCGCTCCAGCGGATGACGGAATCCGTCGCTGGGGTTGGACCTCCCGGATTCCTGACAGCGCGCCGTTCGGGCGGCGCGCCGACCCCTCACCTGGAAAGCACGATGACGACACCCTCAACCCGACAGGCCGATTCGGTCAGCCCAGGACGGATCCCCGGCATGGATCGGCTGCGCCCCCAAGCCTGGGCGGGCAAAACGCCCCAGGAAATACTTGCCCGCCTGCGTCCAGGCCATGCCGATCCGCTGCGCGTGCTGGACACCCTGATCGATCTGTTCAACACGCGGCACACGGCACGCGAGAAGACCGTCTCGCACAAGACCCGTGCAGAACGAGCGCGCTTTCTGCGGCGCTTCTTCCTCGACCTCCAGCGCAAGGCCGGCTTCCACACCATGCCCGACCCACGCAACCTGGGACAGAAGCACCTGCATGCGATGGTGCAGGTCTGGCAGCGCGAGCGGCTGGCGCCTGCCACGATCCAGACCTATCTGAGCTTTCTGCGGGGGCTTGCGTCCTGGCTGGGAAAGCCGGGCTTCGTGCGGCCACCGGCTCGTTATGGCCTGAGCCTGGAGGAATACGAGCGCCACGAAGTGGCGCAGCGCGACAAGAGCTGGGGCGCGCATGGCGTCGATGTGGAAACGGTCCTCGCCCAGCTTGCTCAGTTCGATGCGCGGATCGCGGCTTCGATACGGTTGATGGACGCGCTGGCGCTGCGGCGCAAGGAGTCGGTGATGTTCCGTCCCTTGGAGCACGTCGTGCCGTTCGAGCAGACCGGCCTGCCCCTCGAAAGCCGCAAGGCGGATGAGTATGTATGGATCAAGGGCAAGGGCGGGCGCGTGCGCTGGGTGCCGCTGGAGACAGACGGTCAGCGCTCGGCGGTGGCACTGGCACGTTCACTGGTCACGGGCCGCGACGCGCACATGGGCGATCCCGCCCTGAACCTCAAGCGCAACCTGCGCCGGCTCGACTACGCCCTGGAGAAATTCGGCATCACCAAGCGGCAGGCAGGCGTCACGGCCCACGGCCTGCGGCATGGCAATCTGAACGATTTGTATGAATCGCTTTCAGGTGCACCATCGCCCGTGCGCGGCGGCGGCTGTGTGGACGCGAATTCGGATCGGGCTGCGCGACTGGCCGTATCAGAGAGAGCTGGCCATGCCAGGCAAAGAGCCGCTGGAGCCTATATAGGCCAAGCATCGCCGACGCAAAGCGCAGGCCGCAGGCAATCCGCCGACGGGCCGGAAGCCAACCCGCCAGCCTGACGCTTCAGGCGGCGCGCAGATCGGCTTCGGTCTTGCCGCTGGCCAGTGCCTCGGTGAACCACTTGGGCTTGGGGCCGAAGCCCGACCATGCGTGGCCCGCGTCGTCCTTGTACTTGATGCGGCCTGAGGCGCGCAGGGTCTTCGAGCCCTTGGCCTTCGTCACGCTGGTGCGGGCCTTGCGCTTGGCAGCATCCAGTCCCAGGTCGGCGGCGGTGATGCCATAGTAGGCAATGGCTTCCTTCATACGGCCCACCACGCCAGCCTTCTCGTCTTCGCGGAGTTGATCCCGCTCCTTTTGCAACTTGGCGATCTCGGCGTCGATTTCCTGGGTCGTGCGTTTGGAAGATTTGCGAGCCATGGCAGCCTTTGTGATTGGAATGCGTTGGAATGCGTGATCGTGCGAGGCGAGTCAAACACCCAGACCACAGGTCAAGTCTATAGCAGGCCCTCGGAATCAAGTCGCGGGCGACACGTCGAACGCCTCGTCCGGGTAGATCGCAGGACCGCGTGGGTCAATGGGGTCTTGCTGCATTTCTTCGGCCTCGTCCTCGGACAGGCCATACCGCGACAGCGCGGCACACCGCGCCAGCGTCTCGGTGGATTCGGCTACCTGCCCGAAATGAACGGCATGCCCGTTGCGCGTCACGCGCACGTTCCATTGCTTCATGGTCATGGCGCGCACCCCTCGGCAACGGATTCCAGCTCCGGCTCCTGGCGCTCGGCGTCCTCGTGGCTAAAACCGAAGCGCGCCCAGGTGCGTGGATCGACCTCGATGGGGCCGCTGCGCTTGGATTCCAGATTGACGACGACACCGTGCGCGGACAGCCGCCCTTTGGAGAACAACTCATAGAGCAGTTGCGCGGCGTAGCGCACCGCCACGTCGTTGACGAACAGACCCTGGGAGGCCAGCGACATGCGCACTGAGCAGGACGGCTGGTTGTTCTCTGGCGCGGCGGCGTCGAGCAGTTCGGGGAAAAGTTCTGTCACGCACGGCAGGCGTGGGCCTTGCCCCTTCCACGATGCCGCGCTGCTCTGCGGCTCGCCCAAGACCACCTGCGCGGTGGACTCGGTATTGCCCAAGTCGAGCCAGTAGCCGTAGCGATTGGCGTCACGCCACGCGAGCTGGTGCAGCACTTGCCGCGCCGAGCGGCTGTCCACGCAACTGACCAGCACATCGGCGCTGGCCGCGTACCGGTGGCCGAGCACGAATTCCTCGTAACGCATGGGATGGGTCTCCCAATCCAGCCCATAGAACTGGTTCAGGCGATGGATGGTCACCAACGCCTTGTGCTTGCCGATGTCGGCGGCACTGTAGAGTTGCCGACCCACGTTGGCTTCGCTGACGCGGTCCGCGTCGAATGCCTTGACGTGCAGGCCCATCGGATGGCCCAGGGCGCGCATCGCAATGTCCAGGCGGGCGAGGCAGGTGGCCATCTGCGCGCCGTTGCCGCCCACACCCACCAGATGCACCGCCACGCGGTGCTCCAGCAGCTTCGGATGAATCAGGTGTTCCACCAGTACCTCCAATCGAATGTCCTGCACCCAGTCTCTCGCGGGAACGCTGGTGTTCAAGGCAGATGGCGATCCCGCCAGCGCCAGAGCACGCGCTGCATCCAGCCTTCGCCGCGCGGTGCCACAACCCCCTGCTCCTGCCATTCGCCTTGCGGCTCCCGCCAGGGGTGCTTGTTGAGCGGCACGTAGAGGCCATTGATCACCAGCCGGAAGCAGGCCGAGGGCCGTGGCCGGTCGAGCAGGCCGAAGACCCCCGCCACCTTGATGCCCTGATCTTCGCGGTCGTCTTCGCCCGACCAGAAGGCCGGTGCCCGGCCATGCGTGTGCAGGTCCACCGCGACCGTCTCGTCGTCGGCCATGGCGGGACGCCGATAGCGGATATGGACAGGCGAGGTCTGCTCGGGCTCGCACATCGCCAGCCGCAACTGCCCGGTGCGGCGCGAATAGATCAACACCCCGGCGGCTTCATTGGGCAGGCTCTCCCGGCTCGCCACCACGAACGCTTCGATCAAGCGGATGGGCAGCACGCCAAAGCTGAACCGCAGGTACTCCGCGACCTCGCCATAGGGCAAGCGCATGGGCAGTGAGCCGTGGCCTAGGGCCGCGATGCTGTCGAGCCAGTCGAGCCGGGTCTGCACGAACCACCCGTTGCGCGCCACGATGATGCGCTGGCCGTTGCCCATGTCCGGCAGCGCGCCGAAGCGCGGCGCGGCGATCACCGGGCAGGCAGCGAGCAGGGCTTGGTCTCTCGGGTCCATCGTGCCCATCATGTGGCCTCTGGTTCGCCCAGCAGTCGGCCCAGCGTGGTCTTGGCATCGACCAGCACCCGCTCGGGGAAGCGCGTGAAGGCTCCATCGAGCATGTCGCGCCAGAAGGCGTAGGCACCGGCCCGGTAGCGCAGCAGCTTGCCCGCCACGTTGGGGTGCGTGAAGTAGGAACGCAGGAAGGCGTCGTTCCAGGCGCTGATCTTCTCCACGGTCGTGCCATTGGGCACCGGCACATTGCCCTGGCAGATGTGGCCCTTACCATCGACATTGAAGTACGGGGCCTGGAACAGCGGCGTCTGCGGCATCGGGCGGTTCTGGCCCTTCACGGCCCAAACCCTCCAGACCTTGCTGGCGGCGGCGAAGACCAGCCCCGGCTGCGGCACCGTCTCGCCGCGCTCGCGCCCGCCAAACGCTTCGGCCTGCTCCGCGCCCACCCTGAACGCCACATGCCTGCGTGCCGGTGGCACCCACCACACCAGCAGGTCGCCGTGGAGGTACAGCACCGTCTCGGGCAGAAAGCCGCCGTGGGCCGCGCGCTGGAGTAAGGCCCCAGCCAACTCCCTTGCCGCCTGGGCGGTCATGGCCCGGCCCGCGCCGATCACGGGTGCGCCATCCACGGTCGTGACCTCATGCACCGTGGCCAGGGCGCTGCCCGAGCGCCCGTGGTACAGCAGCACCGCCTGATCCAGCTCCAGCACGTTGTCCGTGGGCGTCTGAATGGAAAACTCCGCCTCGTTCATAGGGACTACCTCCTATCTGTATGAAGTCAGTGTCCGTGGCACAGGGCGTGGATCAAGCGGTCGATCAGCGCGATGGCCTCGAAGCGCTGTCCCATGCGCAGGAACCAAGCTTGCAGCGCGCCGGGGTCGTCCAGCGGGATGAGCACCTCACCCATGCGGTCGCAGTACTCGGACTGGTGCGCCAGATTGAGCAAGTCGTCGTAGATGCGCGTGGTGACGTCGCCCTCTTCCCAGGACAGCACCGCGCCGAAGCCGATGTACTCGCCGTCGATGTCGGGATGGAAGTCGTCGGTGAGCGTCAGGCGGGACAGCGCCAGCGCATCGGCGGCGATCTGGCGCTGGTGCGGGTCGGTCAGCGTCCTGGCGGCGCGGCGCAGGCTGCATGGTCGCCATGCCTGGGTGCACTCGCGCCCTCCCGCATTCTTGTCGGGCCGCACCAGCCAGCGGCGCGCCCACTCGGGATAGGCATCGTCCAGCATCCTGCGCGTAACCATTTCCTCGCGCATGGCTTCGCGGTCGGCGTCATCGCTGTCCTCGCACATCATGTCCAGCGCCGCCTCCTCATCCATTTCCCCCTGCCAGTACACGTAGGACGCCACGTCATCGGCAATGTCCGGGGTGAACAGGGGATACACATAGCGGCCCTGCTGGCGCAGCACCTGCAACACCGTGGCCCCCAGGTGCGGCATGGCTTCGTTCAACGCCTCCAGGCTCCGGCCCACCGGCCACTCGGCCTCGCGGTATTCGCACCAGTACACGTCCAGTTGGGCATAGGGGGCCGGCTGCCCGCTGCGCATGGCCGGATGGTGGCCATGCTCGTCGAGCACGTTGATGGCGAAGCGCGGCTCCAGGCAGTGCAGCGGGCCGATCTGGCGCTTGATCCAGGCGTCGATGGCACGCTGACAGGCTTTGAGCGGGTCGGCCTCGCCCTCCGGCAGGTCATCTTCCCGTACCGCGCCCGATGCGATCAGGAAACGGCACAGCGCCGCGTTCGCGCTGGCCTGGGACGTGGAAGCGACCGCCGACGGAATGCCGGGTTGCAGGCTGGGCAGCGCCAGCATGGGAGCGACAGGCATGACCGTGGCCCTCAAGGCAGCGGGGTGAGCATTTCGCTGGTGACGCTGGCGCGCTGGGCTGCGCCTTCGTGCCGGTGCTGTTCCAGGGTCTGGCGGGCAAAGCGGCTCCACGCTGCCGAGCGCTTCGCCACGGGGCGCTGCGACACGGCACGGGACAGCTTGGCCGTCGCGCTGGCCGGGCCGGTCAGTTGGGTCTGAACGCAAGCCAGCAGCGCCGCAAGGCGGGGGCCGGGCTGCTCGGCCTTGCCCGTGCCCTTGGTGCCCACGGCCTTGCGGAACGTGAAGTCCTGCCGCCCGTTGGCGACCGAACCTGCTTCGACCTCGGCGCTGACCAGTTCGGGGTACTGGGCGCTGTAGAGGTCGCGCACTTCGCGGGGCGCGAGCCCGGGCACATCCGGCAGCAGGATGCCGTTGTAGGTGAAGGTGCGGACGATGGGGGTGACTTCAATGGCCATGGGTTGGGCTCCTTGGGGGATGAACGCGGCAACCGCCGTGATTGCCATGTGTTCAGTCTCCCGCTGCTGATGCCCCGATCAAGGGTGCCCGCCGACTTACCCGAACAGGTCGAAGGATTCGCCGCCAGCGGTGGCGGCTGCGGCAGGTGCCGCGCCCGCCACTGCGGCCTGCGAGGCATCGTCCTCCCCCTCGTCATCCGCCCCGTTGCCCAAGGCGGATACCGCCGGGGCCGTCACGGGCTTGGCCGGTGCGGACTTGGAAGCACCCGCCTTCACGATGGCGTCACTGGCCTGCTTGACCGATACCGCCTTCGCGGCCTCGATCACTTCCTTCGTGGCCTCGGCCTGCTGCGCCAGGCTCTGGCGCACCTCGCGGTAGCCGCGCAGGGCTTCGATGAAACCCGCGTCGAACTCCTGCGGCGTGGCCGTGAGGCTCAGGGGCTGCGTCAGCCCAGGCTCGCCCGCGTCCTGCCGGGGCTTGGGGATTACGTTGACCGTCAGGCGGCCGGATTTCTCGTCGGCGCTCACCGTCATCGTGAGCGTGGCGCTGCAAGCCAGCGTGAACAGTTCCTCGAACATCGTCATTTGAAACTCCTTGGTGGAATGAGGGACATGGCCCCATGCGAGGCCGTCCAGACCATGCTAGAACCCGGCTCCCTGGTGTCCAGGGGCCGGTCGGCGCGTCAGGCCAGCGCAGGCTCGGGCTGCAAGGCCGGTGTGGCCTCGGTGCTCTCGGCCTCATCCGCTGCATCGGCCAGGATCGGCTGACGCGGGAAGCGCATCACGGCAGGCACCGTACCCTGGTACGCAAAGCCCGGCACCTTGAGCAGGGCCGTGATGAAGTCGGGCTTCTTGCCGCCGCGTGCCACCTTGAAGCCCGAGCCCATCGCCTTCTTGAGCCCGACTTCTTCGGCAAGGCACTCCAGTTCGCTCATCGTGAACAGGTCGAGGAACTCCTTGTTCCACTGGAAGTACCGCCCTTCATCCACCTGGGCATAGTTCAACAGCAGTTCGAGGTCGGTCACAGTGACGCCGAACGCCGCCGAGGCGGTGGCGGCTTGCAGCAGCCGCTCCAGTTGGGCCTCGGGCGCGGCAGCGGCCCGTTGCAGCCCGCCCCGCACGCCGAACCCCGCACCTGCGGCTTGACCAGCGAGCCGGTCGAAGGCGTTGCGGAACTGCGCCTCGCGCAGATCGGCCCCGCGACCGGCCAGCGCCAGCGCGATCAGCACCCGCTGGCTGCACTGCGGCTGCGCCATCAGGGCCTTGGCCAGCCACTTGCGCCACTCCATGACACGGTGGCTGACGACACGCTGCGGTGTCTGGTTCGTGGGCGCGGCAGCCGTGGGCTTCTTGCCGGTGGGCTTGGCTGCGCCTGCCTTCACCGCGCCCTTGCCCTGCGCTTCGTCCTGCGCCGCCTGGGCATCGCGCTGCGCTTTGCGCCACAGGACAACCTTCTGGCTGTTGCATGCGGCGTCGAAGCACAGCGAGCGCGTGACCTCGCCATAGCTGCCCGGCATCGCGGATACCGCGCAGCCGAAGGACTGGCATCCCTGGCAGGAGGTGTACTGCGGCGCGCCGACGCCCAGGTCGCCCTCGGCGCTCACGGGAAGCGGCGCGAAGCCATCGCCGGCCTTGACGATGCGGATGACTGGGTATTCATCGCGCAGCGCATTGGCTCGGGATTCGATGGCCGGCTGGGTCAGTTCCTCGAAGTGGCTCGGGTGCTGGCAGTAGCCCTCGCCCAGGGATTCCGCGAACAGGCCCGACTGCCGCGCCGAGTTGTGCGGACAGCCGCCGCATTGCGCGGTGTCGAAGATCGCTTCGGCCAGCCGCCGTGCGTAGCGGCCCAGTTGCGCCTTGAGCACGGCCACCGGCACCTTCTGTGCCACGATGCCTGTGAGCACGCTGTCCTGCTTGTCCGGGGGAATGCCCGAGAGCAGTTCGGCGTGGCCGAGCTGGATGGTGCGGGTGGTGAGCGCCTTGAGCACGGCGGGCGTGCAGGCCAGCAGCGCCAGCCGCCGCTCCAGCACATCGGGCGACCAGCCCATGAGGCGGGCGGCTTCCTCCTTGTCGCCACGCTGGCGCAGGAGCTGGCGCTGTGCGGCGTGGGCCTCCTCTGCGGGCGACATCGCGGCGCGGTGGTAGTTCTCGATCACCGACATGGCCTCGGCCGTCTCGTCGTTCGCGTCCTTGATGACCACCGGCATGTCGTAGCCGTCGCCGAACACGTTCTTCGCGGCGCGCCAGCGGCGTTCACCGGCGATGATTTCGTAGAGGTCGGTGCCCGGCACGGGGCGCACGACGATGGGTTCGAGCACACCGACGGCGCGGATGCCCTCCTCCAGTTCCGCCATCTCGGCGGGGTCGAAGTATTCGCGGGGGTTCTTGCCTTGGACGATCTTACGGATCGGCAAGGTGGGCTGGCTCGGCTGGGTGGGGTCGGTCATGGTGCCTCCTGTCTGCATCGGGTGGGATGCAGTCATGCTCTCGCCGCTCCGCCTCCCTTCAAGAGGCTCGCCCTCGCCATCAGGCGGGAACCCGTCCAAACGGATCTTCGACCACGCGGTGCTGACGCTCAATGGCCACCACGGCGAACTGGCCTGGCCCAGCGGCCGGCGCGAGGCTCTGTCGCTCGATCCCGGGCGCGCGCTGCGCCCCGAGTTCCAGCGGCTGGTGCATCAGCACCTGAACTGAAGTCTTCCGACCGCCAGCGCAATGCGTGTCACGCCCGCAGCCGCAGAGCGTGCTGCTGCATCAGCGCCGCATAGCGCGCGCTGACCGACTCACTGTCCGTTCGCGATCAGGTACGCGTCGAGGAACCACCTGGCAGGAACTCGCCTTCCCCAACAGGCGGCCACTCCATCACACGGCAAGGAGGAGCCGAGTTCGCTTACGGAATCGTGAGATAGCCCCCGCCCATGAACCAAGCATCAGCGGCCAACGCGCGATAGGTCGCATATTGCCAGCTGTTGGGCCGTACCGAATGCAAGTCACGCTCGTCATTTAGAAACTGCTGGATCGCAGGCACGCCACCGCGACTTGACTGCAGAGCCAGCCTGTCGCGAAGGATCGGCAATTCGTCATTGGCGTTGGTTGTGAACGTGGTCGCCAGCCCGCACACGTCGAAGTGCCGCCGAACGCGATCTTGATCCACAGTGGTCCACGCAGTTGGAGGGCAGGCATCGAACACCAGCACCGGCGGTGGCCCGGGGTTGAGCGTTGCGCGCACCCAGGGTACGTTCAGCAGATGCTGGTCGAAATAAGGATGGAAGGTCTGTTGTCCGGCCGTGGCAGGATACTTCGCGCGCTTCTTGTCATTGCAGAAATGACATGCGGGCACCAGGTTGGACGGCAGAATGGACAAGTCGGGATAGCGTGACTTGGGCAGATGGTGGTCGCAATGGGCGACGCTGCCTACACCGCACAGCGGACAACGGTTGTTCGGTGCCGCGCTGCGTATGCGGTCATAGACCGCGCGAGCCGCGCCGCTCGTCTTGCTCAGATGCTCCTCGTAAAGTCCGGTCAGCTCCGCCTTGGTGACACCGCCAACCGAGGGCCGGCGCTCGACGTGGTGGAGCGAGGCCGCCGTAGCGTTCGCATGATAGGTCACCCCAGAAGCAGCGAGGCTGGCACCAATTGCCGTCAGGCGGGCCTGAAGGCCAGGATCTGTCGTGGCGCCCAGGCACAGCGCGAACACACTCGCCTGCGTGTCGGTAGGAAGAGGCAAACTTCGCATGTTAGGCCCCCTCGCCTGCCGCGTCGGGTGGAGACGGAGGCACCATGCTGAGTGCGCGAGCCAACGATCGCGCCTCGCCTCCGAGTCGGCCGCCGAATCGCGCTATGGCCTGTTCATATCCGCCTTGTTGCACTGCGTCGCTGATCAAGCGGTGAAAGCCAGTCTGGACAACCTCCAGTCCGAACACCTCGCGGGTGAGGATTCCGACGTTTTCGCCAAAAGTCTCAAGCTCGGGCCGGTCGACGCGCGCGGAGTGGCCCGAGCGGTTGAGCACCCATGCACAAGAACCAGGCACTTCCTGCAAAACGACCGGCGAGTGCGTCGCAATGATGGCCACACCATTGCGGTTAACCAGTAGCTCGCTCAGCGCACGCACAAACGCGGATAGCAGCGACGGATGGAGATGCCCTTCGGGCTCGTCAATGAGCACCAGCGACTTCTCCTCGACAAGTTCGACGAGCAGCGTGATCGTCAGCAAGACAACACTATGGCCCGAGCTCAGTCGCCGAAACCACTTGCGCGTGCGATCTTCCCAGCCCTCACCTGTGTCATCGATGACGCTCCTGGCATTCGCATCAAGAAACAAGGGGTCGGCCTCGAGCAGTTCGACCGCTTTCAGCCAGCGACGCCGACGCGCGGCACCGCGACAGGCGACTATGCCTTTCAAAAAATCCCGAGAAAGCTCGGGACGCCCCTTGATGCTCAGCTCCGACTGCCCATCATCATCGACGCCACTTGGTTGAACATCCGCTGCGGACTGCCGGATCAGGCCAATGTATTCGTACCTCACCGCCAGTTGAGTATTCGCGGGCACCAGCGGGCCGTACTCGTCGAATGGACTGAACGAAACCGTCACCAATCCGGCAAAGTCATGGCCCCTACCCGGGGACGGATTGACGTACCCGAACGGACTGTTGAACCCGAGAGGATTCAGCGGCCCCAATTCGCCTACCGCACCTCCATCGCGCGACTGCAGGCCAAGAAAGGCCCGCGACAAATAGTCGAAGCAGCGCGTCTTGCCGACGCCGTTCCGTCCGATAACGACGTGGACGTTGGTCGGTGGACTGGATTCGGGCGTGACCTGGAAATCGAGTCGCGGCGGAGCGTCCAAGGTACGCGGATCCTGGGGAAACGTGTAGCGAAACGCGAACGCGGTCAGCACGACATTGCCGAGCGCGAGCCGGTGGAAGCGATTGCGCACTCGGTCGATATCGATATCGCGCAGCAGTGACCGCCGCAAAACTTCCTCGGCGGCATATTCCTCGAGCAGTGATGGGTTCCGCGCCATGTCACGCATTGCAAGGAGGTACTCGTCCCGCAACTGCTCGCCGAGTTCGTTGAGCTGTTCGTAGTAGTTCTCGGTCTGGCCCATCGAGAACCACGGGGCTTCGAGCCTGGAAAACACGGGGTCGAGCAATGCCGAGCTGACGGCAGACTCAGAGGTCATCCCCGCCCTGGCAATCTTTACGTTGCCAATATCGATCCGCCGGCGGTCTTCTGTGACCACGATCACATGGAACTGCGTCACCCAGGTGAACCAGTCGTTCCAATTGTCTCGGCCGAGGAGTACCTCATTGCCGCTGCTTGGGGCAGAGGTCGAATCGACGACCCTGAATGACAGCATTCCTTCTCCCTATATTTTTCCAAGAACAGCCATCACAACGGCATCTTTGCTTCCTCGCTTCGATTGAAACACCTCAGCATGGGATGCGATTTTTAGGGGCAAGCTCAAAGTGATTCGCTCAGAGCTTCCCTAGAAGTCGAATTCACGGTTCGGACCTTGGGCCACATCGCCCCAGATCCTGTTGGGTAGCTCATGACGACTGAAGAAAACCAAGTGGTACAGCGGCCGATTTCCTTCGTCGCGCACCAGCGGCATGCGTCGGCTGATCGAAAATCCAAGGCCGCGCACCAGATCGCACCAGTAGTCAAAGAACGCCTCGTCTGCATCACCACGTACAAATGCAATCGGGTCGATATGATCCCGCCATCCAGGTGCTGCCGCATCGAAGCGCGCCCGCTCCGAGTTGTATTCCATCAGCACGTTTCGCCGCAGATCCATGGTGCTGAAATGAACCGCAAAATCAACAAACTTCAGCCGTGCCAGTTTCTCGATCACGCTGAACGACAGGTACTGGAGGTTGTAGGGATCGAGGTACGCAAGGCACAGAGCGCCCTTCGGAATCATTCCAAACACTTGATCCACCGTGGACTCGGCTGCCCCCAGCAAAGCTGTGGCCGGCGCACCCATTGCCTGCAACCGCTCCGCGCAGGCCGATGCTCGTGACGCGTCCAGGTCACCAACGAAACATGATGTGAAGGCCACTTTGTCGCGCAGCGAGTGCTGCCATGCGACCTGTGCGCCACCAGGACGGGTCATCGTTTCGCCTTTGACCTGAATGCGTCCAGGCCCACAGAACAGATCGACATAGACGCGCTGCTTGAACTTCTCGCGCGCTCTCCGTGTGCCTTCCACATACTTGGCCAGGAAGGTGTGCTTCATCTCTGGAACCCACCTGCCAACACCCTCGCCGGCCCGCCCGAATTCCACCGGCAGATGGGGCAAAGGGTCATCGTTGTGCGCGAGGGAAAAACTCACTGCCCACCTCTTTGCGGAGTGCGGAATAGAGCGCCCTGCCGGTTTCGTTCGATCCAATCCGTATCCCGCATGTATCGCGCAAGCCGCCGAACCGCCCCATCCTCCGATCGAATGACGATGTCCTTCTCACCGGACAACCGCTCAAGCGCGTCCTTGTACATGAGCGAGGTGCCCGGGGACGTATTGCAGGTCGAGGCATAAAGCTCGCCGATCTGCACCGGCTGTCCTCGCCCAAAAATATTCTCCGCGAGGTGCTGGGGCAACACATCGGCAGACAGGCTCTGCGCCACATCGTCGAACACGAATCCCCCTTCGAACTCCTGGCGGAACCCCATCATGTGGGTCGCAAGCATGTCAAGGCCCGCACCACCGTAGTGGATGGAATGGTTCTGGTGCTCCCAGTGCACCTGCTTCATCACATCCTGCGCACGCGGATGCCGCGAAAGATGGACAAGCCAGTACTCGCCTTGACCGCTCCCTTCTCCACGAATGAAGAACGGCGTGAAGTACTCAGCTCCACAATCTTTCACCAAGGCATGGTACAGAGCGGCTTGAATGAAGCGCCGCCAATCCGTCGAGTTCTCTTCCTTGATTTGCTCGATCGTTTTACCTCCCAACGCCGCACGGATGTCAATGGCCAGCTTTCCAGAAACCTTGTCCGTGAACTCATCGTTGGTGTAGGTGGCAAAAGCCGAGACATGGAACGTCAGGACCACCTCGCTCTTCGGTGATTCAGCAAATATCTTTTGAATCAGCGGCGCCGGCACATCGCTGTAACCATACTGATCCAGAAAGAAAAGCGCCGTGTGTGCTCGGGGGGTGTGAGCCTCAATCAACCGAAACACGGCTGGCGACGCCGAGACAAAGTCGTCATGAATGACGTGAATGGATTGGCCAACTTGTGCACCGTATCCTCTGTCATGCAAGACTTGCTTCAGGTGCGACAGTGCCTGAGCATCCTTGTCGATGAAGATGTACCGCACATCCAGATCGATGGGTTTCGTTCTCTGGGCGTTGACGCGGAGACTGGCCTCCCGGACGGCATCCAGCATACGCAGCGGCGAGCCAAGGATTTCCGTACCCAGCCCTTTGAGCGTGTAGAGACCGCCCCCGCAAAATCCATCAACCAACGTGATGCGGAGTCGCTCACGCCCGCGGGCATTGAGCGTTCGCTGCTCGAAGTACCGAATCAGGTAGCCAACCAGCACCTCATGCTTCGTCACACTGTGCGGATCGATCTCTGCCGGTCCGTTCCTCCAATCGTAGTGACTCTTTGCCAAGTGCAAGCCTTTCTGCGGTACTGAAGTCGATCGACACTACACCGTGTTTCCCGTGCTCGGAAACTGATCCCAATGCCGGCCGCCCAAAGAGCGGCCAGCCTTGCCTTTCCCGACAGCGGCGAGTTTGATCTCTGAACCATCACGCCTGACGATGTGAATCGGGGTCCGGCCCGTCACGGCGTCGGCGGCTTGCTCGATGGGCGCCCAGTGGCCCCATTGCTTGAAATGGAAGGCGACGCCGGCCGCATTGCATTGTTTGCGCAGATCTTCAGGCCATTGCGGATCCATGGGACGCGACCCTGGCCCCGACTCGCCGCCAGCGATAACCCAATCCACACGCGTGCCGCCCTCCCGTGCCTTCAACCACTGGCGCAAATCCAGGGGCCCGAGCAGAGGCTCACAGGACAGGAACCGGACTGCCGGCGTCTCGAACTCCAGAAGGTACTTCAGCCGTTTGCCTGCGGCATCCTGGTTTTCGACGGTCGCACCAAGCCAAACGTTGGAAGGCAGTTCATAGCCCTTTGGCAGTTGCTTGCGCACCAGGTGGATTCGCTTAGTCAGGAGCAGCCAATCAAGATGGGGCGTTGCCGCGATAAGGTCCAGAAGGCGAAGCCGATGCGGAACCAGATCCTTGCGGTTCTCGAATACATCCGCCATGGACGCACAAAACACGCGCCGTCTGGTCTTGCTCTCCCTGGCCTCCCGGTCCCACTTCAGGGGCTCCTTCCAATGGGCATCGCCGAAAAAGCGTCGCTCAGACTTTGCGCCCCAAACGTCTTCCCCCAGGCGCTTCGCCCAGGTTTCGGCATAGCAATGGTCACACGCATCGGACACGCGCACGCAACCCCACCATGGATTGAAGGTGTGGTGCGTCCACTCGATACGGGTGTCTTTTCCCATTGTTCACTCTCTTAATGCATCGTAACAATGCACTGGTTTTTTGTACAGCAGCGACATGCAGACATGGGAAGGCACCGAATTCGGAAATCGCCGCATCAAGCCCTCGCCCTCTCACATGACGTCGATGTGTTGATGGATTCTGTCCAGCAGCACCTCGAAGTCAGGCTGCCCCTGGTAGTACAGCGCGGCTGTCTTGCGATATTCCTGCGCGAATCGCTGACGCTGATCGGCGTCGGCCAGCAAAAAAGCAGGATTGCGGGCAATGGCTTGGTCATCGCCGGTTCGGAACCGCTGCGCCTTGCGCTCCTGGTAGGCCGGCGTCCTCATGAAGGCCTGGACCTCATCCAACTCCAGTAGGCAGTACACGTCGTAGTAATGCCTCAGGAAGTTGCCTGGGAACGCCTGGGCTTCATCGAGTCGGCGGTACTTGGTGGAGATCGTCTGCAGTTTCTCGACGAAGGTGTGCGTGGGCGCATAGCACGGCACGGCCACCGCGCGGTTGTCCCCCGCCGCGACCCCGCGCTCCATGGCTACATCCAGCGCCCACGACGAGATCGTGACGGGCCGGTTCGGGGCGGTGTCATCGAATCCGAGTTCCAGCAGGATGCCGTCCTTGACGCCAGCAAGCGCCGGGACACGCGGTGCGTAGATCATGCGGATGCCTGCGCTGCGCATCTTGTCGTCGTCGAACTGCATGTCGCGCTCAACACTGTCGATGCCCGGAATTCGAATCCTTGCTGCCAGCGCGTCGTAGTACGCCCGCCGTGATTCGACATGCGCCGGCTTGTCCTGGTTGCGCCCCGTCTTCACGTCCATGCCAGCGGGAGGTTCAATGCGGATGTCGATGTCTTCGGAGAAGCGGTGGATGACACCGAACCCCTTCGACAAGGACGTACCGCCCTTCAACTCGAACTGAAAGCCCTGCGCCTGAAGGCCCCACAGGCAATGCATGATCCAGTAGTCCTTCTCGACCAGCACGGGATCGACGCCGCGCTCGTCTGCAACCACCGACAGCAACTGATCGAAGTCTCGTCGTTCGTGTAGGAACTCAGCCATCCACCCACTCCCGCAGACGCTTGCGCGTGGCCACGCTGCCAAAGCTGTCAGCCGCGCGTTGCAGACGGGCGGGATCAAATGAAGGCAGTTTGCTGCGCGCCTGCCGCAAGACCGCATCACGGTCCTCAGCCAGTTCGTCCAGGTTGTTCAGCAGATCCACGTACAGGAACTCCGGCGTCAGCTTCCTGGGAAAGCGCGGCTTCATCCTGAAGTCGAACTGCCGATTGCCGAGCTTGAAGACGCCGTGGCGCTTGTGGTTGTAGACCAGCGTGCGGTTGTAGAGCTGGGTCGTACCCAGACCCACGGCGTTGTAAGCCGAGGGAGAGAACACCAGGAAATCTTTGTCGCGCAGGAACCCGCCCACCACTTGCTCATCGGCCGGCGGCAGTGGACCAAAGCTGGACTGCTTCGGAGCGTGGTACAGACCTTGGGCCAGCTTCTTCAGCTTTCCGGTAGCCACCAGTTCACGCAGATGCCGATCCACTGCCGTGGACAAGCCTGCAAGATCCTCCCTCCGGTAAACGCGCCCGGCTTGCAACTCGCCAGCAAGGTGTGCAGCCCCGCCTCGCAAGGAGACAACAGGAGATTGAGCAACGGCAGGCATGGCTAGTTTCTCATTGAAATTTCATGCATTTTACCGCTTTTCCACGCTCCACAGACATCGGGGGCAGCCCAGGCGCAGCTCGGACACCTATGCCACCGTGATTCGGCCATCGATCCAGACGCTTACCGGTTGACTTCGGATCGCCAGCGCCACAGATCTTGTGGCATTGCAGCCATACTGGAAATTCCCCTGCTTGCATTGCGTAAGCCCTCCCGGCCCAGCCGGGCGTCGCAGTCGTCACCTGCCTGAGAAAGGACAACCGCCCTTTCGCTTCATATCCCCCTGGGAACACTGCTCCCGTGGGGAGGGTGTTCCCGCTTTTTCTGGAGATCACCCATATGTCTCATCGCCATGCCCCCGCATGTCCCCTCTGCCCAGGTGAAGGTGCGCTACTCGGCGCGCTGGGCTTGCGTACCTGGTTCCGCTGCCGCCAGTGCGGCATGGACTTCAGCCGCACCCGCCGTCCGAGGCGCCCCGCCCCTGCTGCAGCGACTGCGTCACTGGAACGGCCAGCATGAGCCGCCACCTCCTGCACCTGATCCATCAGGGCCGCAAGCTCACCGTGGTGGCCGGCTACGACCGGCCTCTGCGTGAGCTGTATTTGCACGTGATCCACGACAACGATGCGGATCCCCATCAGGAGGAAGCGTTCGTCTACGACAGTCTGGGCGACCCTGGCCTGGATTGGACGGACATCAACACCGTGGCCGACAAACTGGCGAGCCTGGGCATCGAGCCTCCCGCCAGCCTGATCGAAGGCATCTTCCTGGATCAATGCTTCAACGTCGGCAACCGACTGGTCGAACACCACTTCGACCGGCCTTCGGTCGTTCTGCACGCGGGCTGAATACCCAACCCCGCGTACCGAGTCCGTCGACAGGCCGCCACCTGTCCATCCTCACCAGCGGTTGCCTGGTTTTCGTCAGCATCCTGGTGTGCGACCCGGCATGGCCGAGGTCGGCGCCTGCGCATCCCTGACCATTGGCGCAGTGACGGCGCTGCGGCGCCTGTTCGTCACCACGGTGCGGGCCCAGCCGCAACGGCTGGTCGCCCGAAGCATCGGGTGGATGCCACGGCATCTGCTTTTCCAATCCAACCCGGCGGGGCTCGCTCCGCTGGGGGGCGGGTTCTGCCCCAACCCTCAAGGAACCCGCCATGAACGTGACCCTGAATGCCGAGCAACGGCTGTACGTCATCCCCTGCGGCGATGGCTACACCTGCCTGGGCTTCGACAACGCGCGCAGCCATGCCGACCAAATCGCCGCCCGGCTGCAACGGCCTGACCTGGCCTTCGCGTCCAGCGACCACGGCTCGCTGGACGGCTACGCCAAGTACCAGGCCGCCATCGCCGCCTGGGGCCGTTCACAGCTGACACTGCAGACCTACTTCGACCCGGGCACCGATCCCAAGGCGGCCCGGGCGCTGGAGATCTGTCGCCGCGATGGCTGCAAGGTGCGGCTGGTGCAGGGCGACACCGCTACCGGCCGCTGCTGGCTGGACGAGCACGATGTGGTCGGCCGGATCGGCCGTTCTGGCGGCATGACGAAAGTGCCGTTGCTGATCGCGGCCGGCGCCGATGGTGGTGGCACGGCCATCTTGACGAATTGCCTACTGCGCCTGATCGACTGGGGATCGGGCCGCGACCTCTACCGGCACCCGGCCTATCGCACGCCCGACCTTACGATCCGCAAGGATCGTGACAAAACCGACCGGCCCTGGCAGCTGTTGCTTGACGGAACCGTCGTGGCCTGCTTTGCGGATATCGGCAAGGCGGGCGGCTACCTTGCCTTCATGTGCGGCGAGACCGTCGAGCCCCGTGTTTTCCAGTGAAGCCTGAACCGCAGGCCGCACGGCGGACCCGAGAGTCCCATCTTGGGCTTCGCTGTGCGCGTCAGCGGCGACTATGCGCTCGCGCGATCCAGGTGCCGGGCGAACAGCTTTTCGAAGAAGTCCACGATGAGCTGTCTCGAACGTGGCCCCACCGCGTAACGCCCATCAACGCGCTCAACATCCGCAAACTCGGCGGCTCCGAAACGATAGACCTCGTAGCCCTGCAGGCGCAGGCGGCGGTCTTCCGCAGCCATCTCTGCATACCGCGCCGGCGACGCCACCTCTCCATTGGCGAAATGGTGCTTGCCATCCACCTCGACCACGACACGGACGCCATGCCCCAGAAGGAGCAGAAAGTCCATGCGCTGCCTCGCGAGAACGCAGCCGGCGCCACGCTCCGACGCCGTCCTGGGGTCGTAGTGCAGGTAGACCTGAGGAATCAGCGCCGGCAGCTTGTCGCCCATGCTTCGCGCGAAGTGAGCGTAGTAGGCCTCAAAGATAGCCACTTCGCCCGGCGACTGGGCGGCGTGAACCGCGGCGCGCAGCCTCACGAAAAGGCTCTTCCTGGCGTCCGCCACCTCCTCGTGCCGTTCCCGGTCGCGCCACCAGTCGACCAGAGCGTCCCAGCGAAGGCCGCCATCGGACAGCACACGGTCGTAGATCAAGGCGTCGGAATCGTTGGCGATGGCAACGTCGTTGTTGATCGCGTCAGAAAAATACAGGTCCGGCTTGCAGTTGATCGCGGCAAAGATCAGGTTCTTCGGCGCGCCGGCCACCCCACTGGCCGCGCGGCGCACACCGTACTGCGGATGCCGCGAGACCTCGCCGATGACGACAAGCACGAAGCCGTCGGCCACCAGCAGCTGGTTCAACGCTTGAACGAGGCGTTCCTGCTCCGGCCCGCGGCGGCAGACAGGATCGACAACCTTTTCCAGCATGTCGACAAAACGCTGCTGCGAGCATGTCAGTGCGCCACACAGCTCCAGCAGTTCGGCATTGTTCAGATCGTTGTCTTCAACATAGTGCCGCTGGATGTCGTCTCGCAGCGTGGCCGCGAACTTGGTCGAGTACTGAGCGGGCTTTTCGAGGTCCGGACACAGCACCGCGACGCCGTCCCAGACTGGCAGGTTGCCGAACAATTCTCCCGCTGAGACCAACTCCGCAAGTACGGCGCGACGGGTGAAATCCGTGATGCGGTGATCGGCATGCGTCGTCAGCTCACTCACGTAGTCCGCCAGGTCCGCAGCTCCGAACTCCTCCACCACGCGCTGCGCCAGCGCGAACAGCTCTGGCCCTTTGAATATTGTGATGCGGCTGCGCACGTATTTGCGCTTGCTGTTCATCGCCTCGGCCGAATCGCCGTCGCGCAGGCCCAGGGCAATGCAGGCGGCGGGCAGCGCGGGCGCGCTCACGGCGCCCCACAAGGCTTCGGCGATCGCGTCGCGCAATGTCTCGAGGGTGGTGGTCGGTGTAGTTGTGCCATCGTCGATCGGCTTCCTAGCGCGGCGAGTTCCGGCGAATGACCAACTCGACCAATGCGAACAACCGGAGGTACAGGTAGTCCACATGGTCGACATCGATCACCGGTGTCTGGTTGCGCTCATGGTGGCGCAACAGATGGCCGTTGCCGATCTGCGTGAGTTCCCGCGCTTCCTTCTCAAGAACCTCGCGGAACGCGGGCTCGGAAGCGCACCTGTCCAGGATCAGCTGAACCGACTTGGCCTTGTTGGCATCGGCCAGGGACTTGATGCGCTCCCAGGCATCGAACAGCCGCTCAAGCGCTTCACGCCGAATCAGGGGATCCGGGTCTGAGAACTTCGTCCGGCTCTCCTCCAGCATCACGTCCAGTGTCCGATCCCCGGTCCGGAAGTAGGTCCGCACCAGAGCCTCCCCGAGCACGGCCGGCAACAAACGCCGCATCCCACCGTCCTCTCCCAGTTCATAGGCCATGCCATTGCGAGCCAGGATCCGGTTCACGTCCGAACGGAATGCCGAACGCCCAGCCTCGATGTCGAACGTGAGGTGGTGGTGTCGGTGATAGTCGTGATGCCAGCCAACGACAGGCAGCGCCACCTTGCGCCAAACGAACTCCACGAAGTCCAGCGCCACCAAGGTCGGCGGCGCCCACGGTTCGCGGGTGCGGATGAAGCTTTTCTCATCGATTTGGTCGGTCGGCAGTGGCCATGTCAAGCCGTGGAGTTCAGCTTCGATGGCGCTTTTCAGATCGGATATCTCATTGCCGCAGATGGCCTGCCCATCGGGGCAACGCTCTGGATAGCTCGCCCCAAAGGCCCCGCTATTGGCCAATGAAGCCGCGAGCGCCGCGATACCAGCCCAGGTCACAGGGCCCATCTCCTGCTCGACCCTGGCTTTGGGACCCAGTTCGCGGTCGCTGAAGTAGTCACTCATAGAACATCCTTGGTCATCAGCGTCTGCGACCCGCCTTTTCCAGCGGATATCGATGTCGAATCTCGACGCCATTGACATGGTATCGCCCCGCATTTCACGGTTGACTCCCGGGATGGGACGTACAGCGCCACGGGGTTTCTTCCCGGTGGGCTGCCGCTTGCGCAGGCGCCGCTCCAGGAACTCGCGGCCGGAGCCCGCCGCGCCACACACTGCTCCTCGCATCCTGGCTCCGGCCAACGCACGCCCCACGGGCGTTCCCGAGTCCGCTCGGGCGTCGCGGTCGATACCCGCCTCCACGCCACGGCAGCCCTGAGCTGTCCCTTCATCACGCACTTTGCGCCATGCGCCCGCACTGCGGGCGCATGGCTCCGTGCATTTGTTCATCCCATCCGGGGAGCTCGCCTCCCCCATGGGGTCGGTGCGTTCCCCGCCTTCCTTCGGAGAACCACCGATGGCACGCACCACCGCGCCTTCCCTATGGCTGCCGGGCTTCGACCCCGACGAACCTGCGCTTCCCGATCTGCCCCCCGAGGCGGATCTGTTTGCCGAACACCTTGCGCCCGACGCGTCCCAAGCCACCGCTGACACCAGCGCGGCCGGCGTGCTTGCTGGGACCGAAACCGACGCCGAAGTGCACAGCGAGCGCCCCAGCTCGCCCACGCGTGCAAGCTGGCGCGTCGTCATCGGTGCGAAGCGCGATGAGCCGCGACCTCTCTGGCCGCCATTGCGCCGTGAGCACCTGAGCGGTCTGAACGGCGCCGTCACCAAGTTCGAAGCCAACCTCGCCGCCGCACGCGCACTGCAGGGCATCGAATTGGCGCCTCGCACCCCGGACGCCACCGAGCGCGGCCAGCTGCTGCGCTTCACAGGTTGGGGCGGCCTGCCCGCTGCCTTCAACCTCGAAGGCACTGATCCGTCCTGGCGCGGCCGCGCCGAGGAGCTCCAGGCCCTGCTGCCCACCGACGACTACGCGTCGGCCCGGGCCTCGGTCAACAACAGCCACTACACCGAGGTCCATGTGATCGAGGCCATGTGGCAGGCCGTGGAGCGTTTCGGCTTCACCGGCGGGCGCGTGCTCGAGCCCGCGGCCGGCGTCGGCCACTTCCTGGGCGTGATGCCCCGCGCGCTCGCCGAGCGCAGCGCGGTCACCGCCATCGAGATCGACCGGCTCTCCGGCCGGCTGCTACAGGCGCTGTACGCGCCGCACGGCGCCGACGTGCGCATCGCGCCGTTCGAGAAGGTGGCGCTACCCGAGAACTGGTTCGACCTGGTGATCGGCAACGTGCCCTTCGGCAACTTTCCCGCCGCCGATGCGGGCCCCAAGCCCTATGCGCGGTTCCGGATCCACAACTACTTCTTCGGCCGCGCGCTGGACCTGGTCCGCCCCGGCGGGCTGGTGTGCTTCATCACCAGCACCGGCACGATGGAGGCCCGCGACGACGCCGTGCGCGAGTACGTGGCGTCGCAGGCCGAGCTGCTGGGCGCGATCCGGCTGCCCCGGGGCGCCTTCGACGGCCTCGCCTCGACCGACGTGCAGACGGACATGCTGTTCCTGCGCAAGCGCCACCCCGGCGAGGCCGTGAGCGGTGCCTGGATGGAACGCGTGCTGGTTCCGGATGGGCTGCGCCACCCGCGCTGCCCGCACAAATACCTGCAGATCAACGCCTGGTACGCCAGGAACCCCGCGTTCTGCATCGGCCAGGTCACGCAGGAGAGCAACGGCTACGAGGAAGTGCCTACCGTGGTGTTCGAGGGCGACCTCGAGCCGGCGCTGGCCGAGCGCATCGCGCTGCTGCCCAGCGGCGTGTATACCCCGGCCAAGCCGGTGGTGCTCGCGTCCGTGCGCGCCGCCGTGCCGGCCGAACCCGGCGCGCGGCCCGGGAGCTTTCGCGTCCACCATGGGCGCGTGCACCGGGTCGAAGGCGCCGAGCTGGTCGACCTGCATGACAGCCTGAATGCCACCCAGCGCGCCCGCATCGCGGGCATGTGCGCGATCCGGGACCATGCCCGGGCGCTGCTCGATGCGCAGCTGGCGCAGGACGGCGACGAAGGGCTGGCGCAGCTGCGGGCGATGCTCAATGGCACCTACGACCGCTATGTGTCGCGCCACGGTTGCCTGAGCACCCGGGCCAACGCGCTGGCCTTCCGGCGCGACCCGGACTACCCGCTGCTGCTGTCGCTGGAGCACTACGACGAAGAGTCGGACACCGCTCGCAAGGCGGCGCTGTTCACCCAGCGCACGCTGCGCAGGGTGTCTGCCCCGACTGCGGTCGCCGAGCCCACCGAGGCGCTGGCGGCATCGGTGCAGTGGCGTGGCCAGGTCGATCCCGGCTACATGGCCCGGCTGCTGTCGGCGCCCGAGGACGAAGTGCTTGCTGCCCTTTCCGACGCGGGACAGATCTTCCTGGATCCGTCCGACGGCGCCTGGAAGACTGCGGACGACTACCTGTCGGGCAACGTCAAGGCCAGGCTCAAGCAGGCGGCCCTCTCGGGCCCTGCCCTACGCCGCAACGTGGAAGCGCTGGAGCGCGTGCAGCCCGAGGACCTGCCGCCCGCTTCCATCGAGCCGCGCCTGGGCGCGGTCTGGATACCGGCGGGCGACGTCGAGGCCTTCATCCATGAAATGCTGGAGCTCAAGGACTGCAAGGTGTCGTACTCGGCCGAGGCCGGGGCCTGGTCGGTGACCTACCCCGAATGGAGCGCGCGGCACAACGTCAAGGTGACCCAGGAATGGGGCACGGCGCGGATGAACGCCATCGAGCTGGTGCAGGCCGCGCTGAATGTGCAGGTGCCGACGGTGCGCGACCGTGATCCGGCCACGGACCGCTACCACGTCAATCCGGCGGAAACGCTGGCGGCGCGGGAGAAGTTCGGGGCGCTCAAGGACCGCTTCGCGGCATGGGCCTTCGAGGACAGCGAGCGCCGCGAACAGCTGTGCCGGGTCTACAACGACCTGTTCAACGCCACGCGGCCGCGGCACTTCGATGGCTCGCACCTGAAGCTGCCGGGGTTCTCGCAGTGCTTCGAGCTGCATCCGCACCAGCGGGATTCCGTCTGGCGCGCCGTGCAGACCGGCAACGTGGGCCTGTTCCATGTGGTCGGCGCGGGCAAGACCGCGGTGTGTGTGATCGCCAGCATGGAGATGCGCCGCCTGGGCTTCCTGTCCAAGCCCTGCCACGTGGTGCCCAACCACATGCTGGCCCAGTACACGGCCGAGTTCGTGCGCCTGTACCCGCAGGCCTCGGTGCTCATGGCCGGGAAGGAGGATCTGGAAGGCGACCGCCGGCGCGAGCTGGTGTCGCGCATCGCCACAGGCGACTGGGACGCGGTGGTCATCACGCACTCGAGCTTCGAGCGCATCCGGATGTCGCCGCAATTCACCGAGGACTACATCGCGGAGGTCATCCATGAAATAGAGATGGCGGTGCGCGCCGAGAAAAGCGGTGACCGGAGCAACCGAATCATCAAGCAGCTCGAGGCGCAGAAGAAAAGCTGGAAGGCACGGCTGGAGCGGCTGGCCGCCGACCGGAAGAAGGACGATCTGCTGACCTGGGAGCAGTTGGGGATCGACGGCCTGTTCGTCGACGAAGCGCACCTCTTCAAGAACCTCTATAGGTTCACGAAGATGACGCGGGTCGCGGGTCTGCCGCTCTCGAATTCGGAGCGTGCGTTCGATCTGTACTTGAAGACCCGCTACACGATGAAGCTGCATGGCAACGCGCAGCGCGGCGTGGTTTTCGCGACGGCAACGCCGGTGGCCAACACCATGGCCGAGATCCACACCATGCAGCGCTACCTGCAGCCCCGGCGGCTGGAGGAGCTGGGCCTGCAGCAGTTCGACGCCTGGGCTGCGACCTTTGGGGAGTCGGTGACGGCGCTGGAGATCGCGCCGGACGGCAGCGGCTACCGCATGCACACGCGCTTTGCGCGCTTCATCAATGTGCCGGAGCTGATGGCTGTCTTCGGGGAGGTCGCGGACATCCGCACCGCCGAGATGCTGAACCTGCCGGTGCCGAGGCTCCGCGGCGGCAAGACGCGCACGGTGGCCTGCCCTGCCAGCACGGCGCTCAAGGCCTATGTGCAGACGCTGGTGGCGCGGGCCGAGGCGATCCGCAACGGCCACGTCGACCCTACCGAGGACAACATGCTCGCGGTCACGAACGACGGCCGGGCGGCGGCGCTGGATTTCCGGCTGGTGGCGCCTGCGGCGCGGTTCAATCCGGAGGGCAAGGTTGGAGCCTGCGCCCGCGAGGTGTTGGCGATCTGGCAGCGTACGGCGGACTTCCGCGGCGCGCAGCTGGTGTTCTGCGATCTGTCCAGCCCCAAGGGCGGCAAGGCCTTCAGCGTCTACGAGGACCTGCGCCAGCGCCTGGTGGATGCCGGGATTCCCGAGCGGGAGATCGCATTCATCTACCATGCGGAGACCGACGCGCAGAAGGCCACGCTGTTCAAGGCGGTCCGCGAGGGCCGCGTGCGCGTGCTGCTGGGATCGACCGGCAAGATGGGCGTGGGCACCAACGTGCAGACGCGCCTGGTGGCGCTGCACCACCTCGATGCGCCGTGGCGCCCCTGTGACGTCGAGCAGCGCGAGGGGCGGATCCTGCGCCAGGGTAACGAATGCGAGGAGGTCGAGATCTTCCGCTACGTGACCGAGCAGAGCTTCGACGCCTACATGTGGCAGACGCTGGAGACCAAGGCCCGCTTCATCGCGCAGGTCATGCGCGGCGACAAGGGCCTGCGGGCGATCGAGGATGTGGAGCTGGCCACGCTGAGCTACGCGGAGGTCAAGGCGCTCGCCTCGGGCAACCCGATGGTGATCGAGAAGGCCGGCGTGGACGCGGAGGTGGCCAAGCTCTCCGCCCTGTTCTCGGTCTGGCGCAACCAGCGCTGGGCCAATGAGAGCGAGGTGGGACGGCTGCCCATGCTGATCGAGTCGCTGGAGCAGAAGCTGATGCTGCAGGTGGATGATGTGGCCCAGGCGGAGCCTCAGACCATGGCGCAGATCGCCGTGGAGCTGGGAGGCCGGCGGATTGCCGGGCCGGATGCCATGGGCGACGCCCTGCGCGAGCTCGTCAAAACCTCGCGCGCCGCGATCCACGGCAGAGCCCTGCTGTCGGGCCAGATCCTGGGCCGCTTCGGCGGCTTCGAGCTGGGCCTGCAGGCCATCGGCACCGAGGCTGTCCCGGCGTTCTTCCTCGCGGGGCGCTGCCGCTACGACGCCGAGCCCTACCAGACCGGGCCCGGACTGGTGTCCGCGCTGCTGGCGGCGCTGGCCTCGGTCGGCGAGCAGCAGTCCAGGACGGGCGAACAGCTCGCCCTGCGGCGCAAGCGGCTGGAAGACCTCCAGCTGGAGCTGGCCCGGCCGTTCGAGCATGAGGTGCGGCTGACCACCCTGCTGGTGCGCCAGCGCGAGCTGCTCAAACAGCTCGACCTCGACAAGGACGAGGCCGGCAATGCCAGCCTGGACGGCGAAGCGATGCGCCAGGCTGCCTGAGTTCACGCCCTGCTACCGAAAGGTGGCGGGGCATTTTTTCTTGCGCGATGAAATCGGACGGCGCCGAATTGCATGGCGTTTCACTCCCTGGAGATGCGCGGAATGCCCCTTGCAAGCCCATCGCGACATGCGCATGGACTTCATGGCCCAGGTCTTCGCGCTGGACACGCTCTGCGGCTCACTTCTACAGGTCACCGCGTGGGGGAAGGCGCCACTGCCCTAAAAGTACTTGAACCGGCTACATAAGGCTACAGGTTTAGGAGCTGTCGTACTGAGCTCTTGTAGACGAATAGGTGTGCCAGTTCGACCTCGATAGGCTGGCCGATCTGTGGCATGCAATATGGGAAGTTTGGTATCGACGAGAGCCGGTTAATCTGAGCGGACTGCCACGTCTGGTTGTTGTGCACGATGCAGTTTCGGACTGCAGCAAGCTCAACACACCTCGCGTACGCCCAGGGGTAAGGCGTCCAGTTCAACTTCAGATTCGCGACGTTGGCCTCAAGGCCACTGTTTGGGTTGTTGCCAACGGCAATCGAGCGGGCTTGAATTTCGATGTCTAGTACTGTGTAAAGATCAACTAACAGTGCGCGGGCGAGCCGCGACGCGAACCGGCCTCGCGCCCTCCTGTAGTCGGCGTTGTGCAAGTTCGCCCGAGCCACGTTTCGACTCGGGTGGTGCTGCACGGAAGGGGGTGCCAACGGATTGACGCCAAGCTGCGTGTGCCCCCGAATCGTCGGCCGTATCGCCGCGACGCCCGTCGAAGCGTGAGGAATTCCGCTTGTGGCCAGACAGGCCATGTAGAGGTCTTGAGTCCATAGGCGAAGGTCGTTAGTCCAAGGCAAAGTCGGGCCTCCAGTTCAGTTAGAAAATTACGTGGCGTGGACGGCACACGCTGCTCGCAGAGTTCGGCCCCGACGATGTGGCGGTCGGTTTCGCAGCGAGTCAACAGCCAGGCGCTGGATACGCGGGAGGATAGCCACCCGCAACCACCGTACCAAACCGTCGATTGCGGTGGGTGTCTCCCTGCCTGATGAGCATATAGCCGCGTACTCGCCATACTGAAGAGGCTTCCCATGGACATCGCGTCCATAAAGCCTTCCTCGCGGCCTCGGCCGCGCCGAAGTCCGGCTCCGCTGGCGTCGCAGTCGTTACCTGCCCCGAGTTCCCTGGCTTCTGCCGGGGCGGCGGCTTCGGCTGCCGAGAGCGTCCGTCGGCGTCGGCGCCGACCTTTCTCTGTGACGCGCCGCCTCACCGTGGCGCGCTACTGAGCAAGGGCCCTTGCCGCAAGGCGTAGGGCCCTCATCCCATGCCGGCCCTCGAGGCCGGTGCCGAGCCGCTTCGCGCCAGCGAGGCACACCCGAACGGGGACCCCAGTCCCCGCCAGGGTTGGGCGTTCCCCTTTTTCACCGAAGGAGAACCCCATGTCTGCTATCCCTGCAGTCAGAGCATTGCACCGTGTTCCGGTGCTGTTGGGCGGGACTGGCCTCGCCAGCCCCCTGCCCGCTCCGCAGCGCAACCTCGCGCTGCTATTGCGTCCCCTGCCCTGCCTTGGCAAGTGCATGGGGCTCCCGTGTGCTACGTGCCGTGCGGGAGGTTGACCATGACGGTCGACCTGTACCGCCGGCGCATTGCCGCCACTGTCGTCGAACTGGCCCGGGACGATCCGTTTCTGGTCAAGGAAGTCATCGCCCGCCTGCGCACGGCGGGTGAGATCGAGGCCGACGATCTGGTCTATCTGGACCGGATCGCCGACCGCTGGATCACCATTGCCCAGGTCAACGTGCAGCGAGGCAGTTCAGCGCACCCGTGTCAAACGCGCGGGTAACGGGGCTCCCTTCGCCTGCGCCATCGCCGCAGCGATCTTCTCCAGCAGTTCCGGACGTTCCTCGGCCAGCGTGCCGGCCCATTGGGCCAGCGCCTGGTCGAGATCGTCTTGCGTTCGCGCCCCGCCGACACCGATGCCGAGCTTTCGGAGTTCATCGGTTTCGGTGGGCGTGAACCGGAGTGAGTGGCCTGCACGAAGCATGTGTGGGCTTTTCAAGGCGTGTGGGATGCCAGCTTAGCAAGGCAGCACACCGCCGCAACCCCTGGGAGACTGACGCCTCCCGAATGGGGCCTGGCGCGTGCTTCCCTCAAGCAAGGAGTAACGACCATGACTCTCAACGCTTCCCGGGCCCGGCCCAAGCGCAATGCCATCGGCCTCGAGGAAGAGCGCGCCTGGGTGTCCTTCTACCGGCGCGCCGGCAAAGATCCGGCGATCGCCGCCGAAGTGGCGGCCCAGCTCGAAGCCGACATCGAAATGAAGCGCGAGCACCTGGCGCTGTACCTGTGCTGCCGCGAATCGCTGCGCCTGCACCAGGCCCGCGAGGCGCGCAATCAGCGCTTCGGGCAGTTCGTGCGCTGGCTGCTCAGTGGACTGTTCGTCCGATTCCCAGCCAACGCGCGCCGTGCCATCGGCCGGGGAAGTGACTTCGCCGCAGCATGCCTGCCCGAGAGCAGCGTTGAGCCGGCCGCTGCGCAGGTTCAGCGTTTGAGCAAAAGCCCCAAGGTCCGCGCCGCACGCGCGGCGTTCAAGGCGCGATCTATCGTTGCAGAGACACCCGCCCCACCGGTGGCTGTCGAGGCGATGGATGCGGCTCCACGAGCGGCTCAGGCCAACGGCTGAGCCTGGCACCAAGTTCTCCTGGCCCATGGCCGGGGGAACTCGGTGTTTCTGCCGCCAAAGGCACAACACCCCCATCCCCACCGCGCTCACGCCATCAGGCCGCGAGGCAACGCGCAACCTCCTGGTCGATCATCCAATGCAGGAACTGCGTGTCGTGCGACACGCCCCAGTAGTGCGCCTTGCACTTCGCCACATACGCATCGAGATCCGCGAGCGTGCGGATGCCGGCCGGCTCGATGTCGGTCAGCCATTGGAAATACTCGATTTCCTTGCTCGTCAAACGGATCTGCGCGCCCAGGCGGATCATGGTGAACCCCCTTGATGCTCACCATACTGACGCCAAAAAACAAACTTGAGGGCGAATTGGCGGAGCCTGATCAAAAAATATCTTGAGTGACACCGGAGTGACTTTTGAGTGTCACAAGACCGGCAGTGGCATGCATCAGACTCTCTCGGCATTGACGATTCGCGACACCGCGTGCAATTGCCATCCGAATTCAGCAATGAATGAGCGGTTTTTCACCGCGGTTTACTGCCTGCACACGTTTTCCCCCTTGTGACGCAGCGAGGCCAGGGCGACACTGCCCAAACCCACTTTCTATTCAGATAAAGGCCCTCCGGCCAGTCGCCGGCGCCGCAATCGCTACGTGCAAAGACCACCGTGCCGACAACCGTTGCGCACCACATTCCCGCCGGGGACGCCGTCCTCGTGCAGCACCGCATCATCGGTGCCGAAACCATGTTTCTGGGAAAGTTGACACTCATGATGGCCTACCTCTGCAGGGTTGGTGAAGTCCACAAGGCTTCCCGAACCCCATGCCGGCATCGCCCCACAAGGAGTAACCCCCATGCACACCCAATGCATTGAACAGTTGCGCGAATTGGCTGAACCTCTGGCGGCGCTTTCGCTGACCCATCTCACGCCGGCCACGCGGCAAAAGCTGCGAGACGACGAACTGTCCGTCAATGCCTACCCGACCGACTTCGGAGGCTTCGTCTTCGTAGGCTCACCACGCTATCGCTCGCCTGCGGAATCCGACCTGGCAACAATTTTCGAGGCCGCCGAGCGAGCCGGAATCATCTGGCTCAAATTCGACAGCGAGGCCCCCGCCGTCGAGGGACTGCCGACCTTCTCTCCCCAAGATCCCCTCTTATGAGAACGCCCCGGTGCCGACTCGGCGCCGGGGACTGGCCCATCTTCATCGCCATCACTCGACGGGAACGGCACCGGCGTCCATCCGCAGCGCCTCCAGGTCAATCACTGCATCTGCCATGCCCGCCAACTCGGGCGTCTGCGAGACGAAGAACTCGCGCCGGTAGCCTCCGAGCCGCAACACCTCCCGCTTCATTGCTCCGAACATGCGCTTGCGTTCAGGATCGAGCGCGCCATCGGCCTCGTCCGAGAACAGCGTTTCATAGCGCCGCTCGCTGGTCTGCGCCAGGTACAGCGCGACGGCCCGCACCAGGCATTCGTTGATCCAGACCCTCTCCCCTCCGCTCATCAGCCGCACGCTCTTGCTTTCCCCCGATTCGGCGTCGTGCACCACGATGTCGAAATCCTCCCGCTTCTCCCCCTTGGCCGTCTCCGCCTGCGTAAGGATGGATACCGTAAAGCGCGGGCCGTAGCAAGCCAGCAGCAGGTCGTTCGCCAGACCCGACAAGGCCGGCCCCGCGTCGTCGATCGCCAGGGCGATCAGGCCGTCATTGCTCATGCAGCGTGCCAGCAGGGCCCAGTCGCCGATGGCATTCTCGATACGCTGGCTGCGCCGACGGGCCGCCGCCTGGCGTTCCGACAATGCCTCCCGCTGCTGGCGCAGTGCGGCCAAGCTCTGCACCTGTTGGAGGGCTTGTACATGGGCGCGCTGCGCGGCCTCGTGCACGGTGACGGCGTGATCCAGGGCCATATTCGCTGCGGACAGAAGTTTGTGGTCGAAGGGCTCGGGCAGCGTTGCCAGCACTCCATCCAGTCGGGCCAGCGCTTGCTGCAGTCCGGCCGACTTCTGTTGCCGCTGTGTGCCGATGGCTTGCATCGCCGCCGTGATGGCTTCCAGCTCCTCCCGCTCTGCGCGGGCTTCGGCCGAACCGTCCTCGCCGCCGGCCACACCGAGGCCTGTCAGCTCATCCCGCGCGTCGGCAAGACGCTGCCGGGCAACCTCCATGTCGTCGGCCTTCGCTGCAAGCAGCGCCAACGTGGATGCCCGATCCCGTGCACGCTCCAGGTTCCGCTCTGACAGCTCCAACTGGGCCCCAACGGAATTCATGGCCAAGACGCGTGCCTTGACGGCCCGGCCCTCACGCTCGACCCCGGCCTTCTCGTCGGCCAGCCGCTGCAGCACCGCGTCAGCACTGGGAATCAGCGCCTGGGCTTCGCGGGCGTCGGCCAGCAACTGGCAGCGCCCCTGCAACGGCATGCCGCTGCAGGGCACCTCGGCGGTCAGGCCGAAACGGCGCCGCAGTGCCTGCGCCTGCAGGGCCGCCTGCCCCGCTTCGCGCTCGATGCCCTGCACTCGCTGCGCCAGCATCCGCAACTGGCCGCGGCCCTGCTCCCGGTCTGCCAACTGAATCCTCGCCAGACGAACGCGCTCCGCGCGCTGCGTCAGAAGGTGTTCGGCCAGCGGCAGGCGCCGAATCGCGCGCCGCACCAGAGGCTCGCTGGCCAGCAAGGCATTGCACTGCGCCTGCACTCCCTTCAGACGCTCCCTGCGCAGGCCGGCCTGGGCCTGCCGCTGAGCCGCCCGGCGGGTCAGGCGTTCCAGCCGCAGGCCCTCCCCGCTCTCCCGATCCGCCAGCTCCTGCATCGCGCTACGAGCAGCGGTCTGCGCTGCTTCCCGCTCCGCCAGCAGTTGGGCCCGCCGGGCATCGGCCTCACGGGTATGGTCACTCTGCGCGGTGACCTTGGCGCAGGCATGCCGAGCGACTTCCAGTTGGGCGGCTGCGGCTGTCACGGCATCCTGGGCTCGCCCAGCCAGGGCAGGCGCATCCGCAATTTCCTCCCATGCTGCCTCCAGCCGGCTGGCCTCGGCGTCCATGCCGAGCGTTTCCTGCCGCACAGCTACCAGCCCCGCCTTCAGGAACTTGGCCGTATCGCCAGCCTTGCGGCCCAGTTCGCGGATGTGCTCCTGGCCCAGCAGGTCGGCCAGCAGCGTTTTGATTTCCGCGTTGCGGTAGTCGCTGAGCTGGCGCTTGCCCTGGGCACCGAAGACCGAGGTGAAAAAGGTATCGGCGCTGCCGCACAGGTGTTCTACGCAGCGCGTATAGGTGTCCACCTTGCCGTCCGATACCGCGCCGTCCTCCAGAATCACCGGGCGCCATGCTCCCGTATCGGAGAGAACAAACAGGAAGGCTTCCGTCCGGCGTCGGCCATTGAGCCGGATCACGATCTGGGAACGGTAGCTGCGCCCCTCCAAGGCCCAGACCAGATCCTTCTCGCTCTCCGGGAGGAAGACGTGGTCGTAGTAGCTGAAGCCGCCCGCACCTGCCGCTGCCGAGCGCGAAGGCATGGTGAGGTAGGGATGCATGTTGTCGAGCACCGTGGTCTTGCCGCGCCCATTGGCGCCGACGATGGCGACCAGCTCGGCCCCATCGCACAGGGCCTCGAAGTCCAGGGTCAGGACATCCAGCCCCAGGCCGTCGCGGATTCCGCGAAAGCCCTTGAGGGTCAGGGAAAGAAGTTGCATGGCGATGATCTCCATGGAATTGGTGCATCCCAGTTTCCCGCGAGGCCGGGGGAGATCAAGGGCTTGGAGGTGCCGATGGCTTTCTCTGCCGCTCATCGAACGGATGCTCCAACGGATGAGCGAGTCAAGATAAAAAATCCCTTTTGTAGACAGCAACTTACGGAAACCTGCAAGAGAGGTAAAATGGCCTTCCAAGGATCCACTGCTCCGCTGCCATGAACACACTCAACCGCATCAAACGCTCTGTCGCCAACCGCAGCGACGACGTGCTCCTGCGCAGCGAGTTCGATCAGTTCGGCAGTGCTGCGCAGGTGGGCCGTGCCCTGCGCGAGTTGCTGATGGACGGCACGCTGGTGCGCCTGGGCCTGGGCGTCTACGCCAAGGCCAAGCCAAGTGTGCTGACTGGCAAGCCCATTCCGGTACGGCCGCTGGAGGTTCTGGCCCCGGAGGCGCTGAACAAGCTGGGGGTGACCGTCATGGCCAGCCGCCTGACCCAGGAGTACAACGCCGGGCGCAGCACCCAGGTGCCCGCGGGCATCATCTTCAACGTCGGACGGCGCCGTATCGCCCGCAAGCTCGGCTTCAACGGCAAAGCGATCCAGTACGAACACGCATGAGGGTACTGGCGCCCGAGCGGCGGGAACTGATCGAGGCGCTCGTCGCGGAAGCGGCGCCTGGCGGGATCACGGCGGGCCTGCTGGAAAAGGACGAGTACCTGACCGATGCGTTGCGGGCCCTGTTCGCCTTGCAACCCGAAGGCATGCAGTTGGTGTTCTGTGGCGGCACCAGCCTGTCCAAGGCCTATGGGCTGATCGAACGCATGTCCGAGGACGCGGATCTGAAGGTGGTGATCCCGGATGCCGGTCAAGCATCCCGCGCCGAAATCCGCCGCAGGCTTTCCTCGCTGAAAGCGCTGGTGACCGAAACCCTGACCGGCATCGGTCTGGTCGAGGACCCAGCCAAGGGGCTGGCCTTCAACGAGAACCGGTACTTCTGTAGCGAATGGAGCTACGCGCGGCACTATGGCTCCGCCGCCGGGCTGCGTCCTCACCTGCAGATCGAATTGACGGCACGCACCCCGGTTCTGCCTCCGCAGGTCTGCCGTATCACCACGCTGACCGACCAGCTCGCCGGCCGCAGCGATCCAGCCTTCGAGGCGCTGGTGGTCGCCGTGGCCGAGACAGTCGCGGAAAAAGTCCTCTCGTTCCTGCGCCGCTACGCCCAGCACCGCGCCGGGCTGATGCGCCAAGCCTGGGACACGGCCCTGGTCCGGCACCTGTACGACGTGCACAGCATTCTCCAGCGCCAGCCCGACGTGCTGGCCGACGCCCAGCGGGCATTCCCCGCGCTGGTCGCAGGCGACCAGAAGGAGTTTGGCGTCCAGTTCTCGGACTTTGCCGCGGCACCCCACCAGGTGCTGAGCGGCGCGCTGCGGCAAGCCCGTGCGGATACGAAGATCCAGGCGGAGTTCACCGGCAACCTGCTGCCCCTGGTCTATGGCGGCGGCACACCCGCATTCGAGCAGGCATTCGGGGACTTTGAGAAGGTGGCGGCCACGCTGTTGGACACGCTGCGCTGACCGGTCTGCCCCCGGCACCCCTTGCCTCAATGCCCACGTCATGACCATCACAACGACCCAGCCCCCCGAAGCCGAATTTGAAGCACGCATTGACGCCACGCTGGAGCGCGTCTTCCCGGGTGTCACCCAACTCAGACACCAGTCTCGATTCAAGCTGCGGGTCGGGCGCACCGTCCTCGAGGCTGGCGCGGCCAACTACGTCGAGGGCCGTGCAGACATCATCGTCTACAGGGGTGACGTGGCGGTGGCCGTTCTGGAACTGAAACGGGAAGGGCTTGCCCTCACCGCCGATGACGAGGCGCAGGGGCGCTCCTACGCCCTGCTGGCCCAAGCGCCCATCGTGGTGATCACCAACGGCACGGACACCAGGATCTACCAGACGTACGACATGGAACGGCTGTCGGGCGAGACCGTTGACGAAGCGGAGCTGGCGCGCCGGCTCCAAGCCGCGGCGATTGCCGCGCAATCGGGTGTCTCCAGCGCCGTCAGCAAGCTGCTCGGGACCGATCTGGGCCGAAGCGCGGTCGCGGCCATCACATCTGCCGAGCTGGAGGAGCTGACAGGGGACTGGATCTCCGGCGAGCGCTTCGTCGACCGATTCCTTGTGCCGCGCCAAGCCACGAAGGATCTCAGAACCATCTTGCGGTCGGGATCCCACAAAGTTCTTCTCCTGGCCGGCCCTCCGCTGTCCGGCAAGAGTTCAGTATTGCGGGAGCTCGCACTGAAGAGCCATGACGAACCATGGGACATCCTGTTCGTCGAGGGAGGCTCCTGCAGCGAGGGACTGTTCCGGAGGCTGGCAAACGTGCTCGCCGCGCAGTTCGGTTGGCCCGCGACCCCGGACGAATCCAGGGTCTGGCTGCGCCAGCTCGCCAGCCAGAACCAGCGCAAACTCATCCTCTGCCTCGACTCCCTGCCAACGGCCAACCCGGCCATGGCCAGCGAACTGGACGAGATGCTGACCACCTTCGGCGAGCGCATGCGCATCGTCGTGGCGGTCGACGAGAACGACGTCGACGGGCTGACGCTCAAGCCCAACGGCAGGGAACGCACCAGATTGGGCCGCCACAGCGGGCTGGTGAAGTTCGGCAACTACGATGACGACGAGTTCGAAGTTGCCAAGCGCGAGTTGTGGGCGCTGGGTGGCGGCCTCGTCGATGGTGCCCAATATGCGCCGGAGCTTCGGGCACCATGGGTCCTGCGCGCAGCGGTCGCGAGCGGCATGCACGGCAACCCACCCGAGAAGGTCGTCATGTTGCCGCCTCTGCTCGGCGCGGAAATGTTCGAGGTTGCCGACGAGAGATTCGACAGTCTCGGTGAGTTGCGCGATGACTTCAGGCGACTTGCAGTGGCGTACCTTGAGGATCTGAACACGCATCGTCACCATGGGGATGTGCTCGCCGCCATGTACCTGTTCTCCATCCGGCAGGAGGTGGTGAAGGAGCACATCGAACGGGATGCCATTCGAGACCTGACCCGCGCCGGTCTCATTCGCCGGGGAAAGGCGTTCTCCGGCGACACGGTATATGTGGTCCGGGTTCCTGAACTCTTCGGATTCGAGGTGGCGGCTCGGCTGGCCGCGCTGCTCCCCCGGCGCGTGTCGAAAAGCGCGGATGACGCCGCGAAGTGGATCATCCAGACGTGCGCTCGAATGCCATTGGGTGACGCCATTGGTGCACGTGCCATCTCCAGGGCCATCCACGATCTGGGCGGCGCTGGCTACCTGGTACTGATCAATGGCCTCCTGAAACAGCCGCCAAGCCGACAGCAGTTGGGAGCGGGTGCACGCATGGTCACGCTCATGCCAGACCACGGCCTCGTCGACATCGAGGTGGGTGACAACGGCACGCTGACCCTGCGTTCACGCGCGAAGAATGGGGCACCGGTACAAGTGGAAGTCGACGACGAGGATCTCACCACCACGACCAGTATGGACGGCTGGCTGATCCTGTCGCAGATGCGGGAGTTTCGTCTGGCCTTCGTCGACAACGAGGAAGAACTTTCCAACGTGGCCGCGACCTTGCTCCTGGAGTTGGGAACTTGCCCCATGGTATTGCGGCGGCCCAGTCGGAATCTCGAAGGGTTCCATTCGCACGAGATCGATGGGGCTGAGATGTCGTGTTTCAGGAACGGCATTGCGGAGCCCGTCGTGTGGGCAATGTCGGAGCTCCTGCTTCACGACATTCAAGGCGTCGACCGAGACGCCTGGGTCCAGGCCGCGGCCGCGAGCGACTGTCCGCCGCTCATCCATCGTCTCGGGCTGGCGCTCACCCACATCGCCAGGCTGCAGGGCAAGAGCGAATGGGCGACGGACATGATGGAGCGGTTCTACCGGCCGGCATGGTCCGCCCTGCCCTCGTTTCACTGACTCCCGACACGACCGCCCCCAATCAGCGCATACCCGGCCTCTGTGTCACCACCAGCATCGTGCACAACCACCCTGGGTTGAGACAGCGGATCCGGATCCTCAGACCGGCTCACTCAACCGTTCCGGTAGCACATGGTGCGTCGACGGGGTTGAGTCCGTATTGCTTCCGATCAGCCTTGCCGCGATGACCTCGGGCTGCTCGTGGTCCAGCGCGGCCATGCAGGCCAGTAGGGGTTCGGGGCGAACGTCTGCCACCTTCGCCCAGGCGCGCAGTTTGTCTTCCAGGCGTGGCAGTTGGGAGATGCCGGCCGCGCGCGTGCGCACCACAGGAACGATGCGCCCCTCCAGTTTGGCCTCGGCCGCGCCTGCCAGCATGCGCTGGATCGCCTCGCGGTCGACCGCGCCGCGGTCCTCGTCCGCGACCGTCCAGCGCACGCGCACGCTGGCGCCCGTCACGTCCTGGCGCGCGATTGCGTCTCGCAGCACGTCCAGGTCCGGGCGCCCTTCGAAGACGATATCGATGGTGCGGCGCGCCAGCGTGGCTTCCAGCGTGCAGCGCGCATCGTCGGCGCCGACTTCCCAGACCAGAAATCCTTTCTCGCCCTCCTCGCCGTAGTGGAAGCGGCCGATCGACCCAGGATAGGCAATGAGCTGCTCTCCTCGGTCACCCTGCCGGCTCCAGGCCTGGTGCCGGTGGATGTGGCCGAGCATGAAGGCCTGGGCCTCGGCCGCGAAAAGCGCGCCGGTGGTGAACTCGTGGTCGAAGCCCGCCATCGGCACGCCGTGCTCGCTCACGCAGCCGAACACCGTCCCGTGCGACACGCCGATGGTAGGCAATCCTCGCTCGCGCGCCAGACGGTGGGTGGGCGCCCAGCCGGCCAGCAGGCGCTCCAACTGCTCGCCAACGGCCTGGGCGGCATCCACCGCCCCAACCGCAGCCGCCAGCTCGGCCTTGTTGACGGTCGGCAGGCAGGAAAACAAGGCGACGGCATCGCTCGGCAGCACCTCGAAGCGCCAGTCAGGAGAGCGCCGCCAGCCCCGCCCGCGCGTCAGCACCGCCTGCCCGATGCCTTCGGCCACATGGATGGGATGGCGGCCGCCCAGCGCCCGGAAGATTCCGAGCGTGCCTGGCGGCTCGTGGGAGTAAGTGCCCTGCAGCAGTAGCACGGGACAGTGATCGGCGAGCCGCCGCACCTGCGCCACCAGCCGCCGGGCCGCCGGGGCGTGCAGGTCGAGCGCATGGTCGGTGGCATCGCCAGAGATGACGGCGGCGGCGACGCCGAGCGCCGCTGCGCGGTCGATGGCCGCACCGAAGCAGCGGTCCGCCTCGACCAACGTCCGGCTGCCGTAGTGCAGGTCGGAAAAATGGGCAATGCGCATGGTCGTCTCCTTCACGCCGACGCGCGCAGCTCGACGTCGATCTTGTCGGCATAGCCCCGCGGATCGTTGCGGTAGCGCTCGAGTTCATCCCAGGCCCGGCCCCTGCCATGCGGGTTGACCCGCCAGCCACGGCCCCATCGGCGATCCGCATAGGCCTGGTAGCGCTCCACCGGCAGGCCGATGCCGCGCACGCGCGCCAGCACCTGCTCCAACGTCGGGCGTCCCGGGGACGGCTCCGCCTTCTCCGAACCGTCGGCGTCGTACGCCTCGACTGGTGCCTGCACCTCGCCAAGACCTTGCACGCCCGCTGCAGCACCGTCCAGGATCTGGGTCGCCAGACGGGCTTGCTGGACGATCGCCTCCTCGTCTTCGTGGTCGCGCAGGAGCGCCGTCACGTCCACGGGGGCCTCGAGCTCGATGATCCACTGGGGCACGCGCACCGCCCGTCCCTGTTCATCGATGCGCGGCACCTCCTTGAGCACCTTGGTCAGGAAGAAGGTCGTGCGGTCCCGTCCCAAAAAGCCGGAAATGCGCCCGCCGCGCATCTGGGCGATGGCCTGGAAGCGCTGGATGGCGGCGCTCATCGCGTAGAAGCTCGTGGTGGGCAGCTCCAAGGCGCTGATCGAACGGATGCCGGGAATGAAGAACAGGAAGCGGCCCGTGAGATTGCACTGGTGGGCCTGGTATTCAGGGCAGGACTCCGGGTTGCAGATGCCGCCGTTCTCCTCCCGTTGCATGGTCTTGCGCCCGCCGAAGATGCGGATTGTGCGGCGCCCGGTGTGATCCACAGGCACCGGTGCATGGTGCATGCAGTGGCGCACCAGCCCATCGGGCGAATACTGCGACCAGAACCGCTTTTCATGGGTGCTCCAGGCCGCCAGCTCATGTGGCATCACCGTCTGCCAGTGGTCGGATGGGAAAACGACCGGGAAGCGGTACAGGCGATGGCCCTGCCCCCGATCCTCGCCGTAGGTGTCGAGAATTTCGCGGGCGATTTCCGGATTGGGGAAGTCCGCCCCGCGCACCGTGAACCACGGTACGTTGCGCGGAACCAGCGGGGACTTGAGCTGGGGCAGCGCCTGCGCCAGCGCCTTCTCGATCGCCTCGAAGGATCGCCCTTCGGCCACGCCCTGGGTGTAGATGGCCTTGGCCTCGGGCTGCTCGGCCGCCTTGCGCGTGAGCACCATGATGCCGGGGCGGATCTTGCCGCCGGTAGGGATGCGCGCGGGGGCCTGGCCCAGCAAGGTCGGCAAGGAGTCCGATCCGCCCTGCACCGTGATAATGGCTTGTGCCATGGAGTGCTCCTTCATGAACATCGGGGAATTCCGATGGTTCATGCTCTCGCGCATGTGGCCGCCATCAACCCCTGGTGCCGGCCCGCAAGCGATCGCGTGCTCGAGAGCCAACGGTGTCAACATTCCCGAGTTGAATCTTCAAGATTGCCCAGGACGCAGCGTTGACGGACAAGGCGCACACTTGGCTGATGCCGAAACCCCGTGCATTTCGCCTCGATTTCGGCTGGCGCGCAGACTGGCATTTGTTCAGCATGGAGCCATGACCAAGCTGGAGCAACAAGGAGCGATAGCGTGCAAATGGAGGAACCCATCGAACCCGAAGAGGGAACACCGCAAAGTTCCTGGACGCTCGCGATCGCAATGTTGCGTGGCGTTCTGGACGGCGGCACCTATGACGCCGTCGCATCCCGGCATGGCATCACGCGCACGGCTGTCGAGAGGCGCATCAAGGCCGTCGCCATCCATGTCGCGTCCACCGCAGGCATCGAGGGGCTGAATGCCGAGGGAGCGGCCTTCGTTCGTCGTCTCCGGCTGCATCGCGACGCCATTCGCGAGGCATTGGACAGACTGGGCACTGAGCCACCTGCCCATGCACGGCCTATCCGCGTTCTCACCGATGAGGAAATCAGCTCAGGTGCCGTGCGCATTCGAGGGCGCAGTCAGCAGCCTCACGAGGATCTGGCTCTCTACTACATCCTGCTCGCCACGGGCGCCCGGCCGCTGGAGATCGCTCGCCTCGAAGTTCGCGACTACCTCCATGCCGACGGCACGGTGCGCCGAATCTCGTCTGTCCGACCTGAGGTCGCCATCACCCGGAAGGAGCGCCCGCTTTTCTTCTGCAGCACGCGGCTCGAGGAAGCCTTGAATGCCTATCTGGCGGAACGCATTGCCGCCCGGCAGGGAATGGGTGCCGATGGAGAATACCGAGGTCTCGATCCGGCCAGCCGGCTCTTTCTGTCCGCCAATGGCCAAGGCTTCGAGATCAAGCCCTATGGGTCGAATGGCCAGAAGCGGTTCCGGTGCCGAGCCGTCCAGGAAACCTACCGCAAGCTTTTCCGCTACGCCGAACTCAAGCAGGTGACCGCGCTCACGGTGCGCCATACTGTGGCCGACCGCCTCTATGCGAGAGGCGCGGACGAATCCCAGGTAGGGCTGCTGCTGGGCATTGCCGACCGCAGCGCGGTGCGGGACCAATTCCCCCGCCCTCTGCTATCGCTGGACACCCTGACCACCGACCTGGTGTAGCGGCAATGAGCGGGATCACAGCCGTTCCGTCCCCGGATGAGCAACGATTCTCCATCCGTGGCCAGGTCTGGGAGATCACCGATCTGGGCCTGCAGGAGGCACTCGCCCGGATTCATGACACGGCGGAACGGCCGCGCTGCCTGTGCATGCCCGACGGGATCGAGATGTACGTGGCACGGCACCGCCAATACCTCGTGAAACGAATGCCGGACACCGGCAAGTCCCATCATCCACTGTGCCCATCGTATGAGCCCGACAACGCCTATTCGGGACTGGGTGACTTGGTGGGCGACGCCGTGCTCGAAACGCATCCGGGCCATGTCGAGCTTCGCGTCGACTTTCCATGGACGCGCGTTCGTGGACACGCCGTGGCGCGCGGCGAGCCGGACGAGCCGGGAGAGGTTTCGGTACCGCGCAGGCGCATGACCCTCAGAGCCGTCACGCACTTCCTGTTTGAGCGCGCCGGCTTCAACCGGTGGACACCTGCCATGTCGGGGAAGCGCAATCAGGGGGTGCTGTGCAAGTACCTGCTCGAGACCGCCGCAGAGATCGAGGTCAAGGGCAAGTCCCTGGCCGAAAGGCTCTACGTGCCCGAGCCCTTCAGCGAATCCGCAAAGGCCGACATTGCGCAGCGCCGGCGCGCCAAGCTGGCGGTGCTGCAACCCCATGACGGCCAAGCACCGCTCGCGCTGGTGATCGGCGAGTTCAAGACCTGCGAGCGGGGAGACAACGGCTGCCGCATCTGGATCCGCCATATGCCGGATGCTCCGCTTCTGATGGATTCACGCGCATGGGATCGCCTGGCTCGCACCTACGCGGCCCTGCTGGAAGCTCGCGATGCCGATTCCGGTCATCCCGTCCGGCTCGCCATGGCGGCGCTGATCCACGCGCGGCGGGAGTTCACCTACGAGATCGACGCTGCCAGTCTGATGCTGGTCAGCGAGCAGTGGATCCCCGTGGAAGGGGTGCACGAACTCCCCCTCATCGATGCCTTGATCGCGCAAAGACGGCGCTTCCTCAAACCGTTGCGCTATGACGCCAAGGCGGCGGCGACCTTCCCCAATGCTCTGCTGCTGGACTGCGGCGCCACGCCCGTCCCCTTGCATCTGACCAGTGAATTCACGAGCCCCAAGGACCGGGCCCTCAAGGAAAAGGCGATTCACGCCAGCGAGAAGTCAGGCGCTTGGCATTGGCATACCGCCCTTCCGATACCGCCGTTGCCGGCCAAAACATCGGGCCAGCACCTCTGACCTTCACCTGAAGCTCCGGCTGCCCATGCAGCCGGAGCACGCCAGCCGTTCAATTCTGCTCGTCAATCCAGCGCCGAACATCTTCTGCGCGCCATGCCGTGATCCCAACCGACAGGCGAATCGGGGCAGGGAATACGCCGTCGTTGACGCGTCGCCAAAGCGTGGACTTGGAAAACGGGACGAAGCTCAGCAGCAGCTTCTGGCGAACGAATCCCGTCTCGGGCAGTGTGGGCCGCTGTGCCTGAAGTCCGGCGGGCACAGAGGGAGAGGTGGTCGAGGTAACTTGCATGATCATTCCTTGTCTTGGCGAATGCCAAAGGTGCAGGGGCATGACCAGCTCTGTCGCAGCGAAGTCGGTCTTGAAAGGCTTTCGCTGCCGAGGAACGCAGAACTCCTACCTCTGTGCAGGCGTTCCATTCAGGCACAGGGCAATGGGTGTATAGGGGCTTGAATCAGCAAATCATGAACATCTGCCCGCCAGAGCAATGAGGGCAGTGTTCAATACATGGGGCCGAGTAGTAGAGACGCGGCCTGAAGGCAGGTGACGACTGCGACGCACTTGCTTGCCAAGTGGACTGCGGGGCCAAGGTGAAGTGTCAGCCCCTGTGCATCACTTTACCCTCGCAGGCCGATGACGTACCGGCAGCATTCAACGCGGCGCCAGCAAACGGCCCCGCGCGCGGCCGGTTGTCCGTGGAGACGTCACCATGCTATGCCGGATCCACCGGGACGGCGTCGGCCTCCGGAGACGGGGATGGTGCGATGTCGTCGGCCCCGGCCACGCCCTGCCCTGCATCGGCCTCCAGCAGAAGACTGGCTGCGGCATCGTCTGCTGGCGGCGTTTCGCCGGATTGGGATCTCTCCACATCACCCGCGCTTCCAGCCTCACTCGCCGGACGGCGCGCGTCGAGCGCATTCATCTCCCGCCGCAGGCGTGTCGCCAGATTGCGCGCCCCGTTCGCCACGTCACGCACCTTGCGCTTGAGCGCCGCCCGTTCGACATCGACGGCCTGTTGGGTGATGATTTCGTGGATCTCGAGCGTCTGCAGCAAGGGCATCAGCTGATCGAGCTTGCCCAGGATTTCCAGATACCGGCGGCTGCTCGACGACAAGACGCCCACCTCCAGATCCAAGGGGACGGTGTCATAGGTCGCGGTGCTGGTGATGCCATTGGCATGGAACAGCGCTTCGGCACCGTCGATCGCCTTGTTCAGATCCTCGGCCACCTTGTCCATCTGCGACCGGATCAGCACCTCGACCTTGCTGACGTCGTCATGGTTCAGCCGGGTGCGCGAGATCACCGAGATGAAATGAATGCCCAACTGGAAGGTGTTGAAGTAGCGGATGAACAGGCGCTTGCCCTCGGCACTGGCAAAGCTCGCCTTGATCTTCAACGAAGCCGCTTCGACGCGGCGGAAGTCGGCCTTGGTTTCCTTCGCTAGGATGCGGGCGTTGACACCCCCTTGGTCGTGCTTGACGAAATCAATGTCGGCCATGATCGAGTTCTCCTGAGGCAGCGCTGCCCGGATCAATGATCGGCAATGCAGCCACGGGTCGCCACGCGAAACGGCCACGAAGTCAGGCTGCTTTCGGCATTAGCACGCATTGCTAGAGCATCAGGCATTGACGCGCAAGGGGCGGCCCTCTACTGTGCGAAGCATGCAGTAGCTGGCCCTGCACCCCTGGCAAGCCCTGGAGTTTCCATCGACACGGTCTGAGCGCGACGCGCTCGATCGCTGTCTCCATGTAGCGCTTCCCGCCGGCGGCTTTCGAGGCCGGCCCCGAGGGTAGCAACGCCCTCGGCCTGGCGCCGAAAGCTTCCCCCGCCGGTCGCTGGCACACCGGCCCCATGGCGCATCCCGCCGTGACCCAAGCCAGCCCAGAAATCTCCGATCCGTCTCGCGGATCCGTCCACCCATCCACCCCTTGGGGCTCATCGCCCCTTGATTGGTGCGTTGGCTCCTGCTTTCTCCAAGGAGCCCACCATGCTGCACCCCAGCGTCGCACCCGAGTTCCGAGCTGCTTCCTCCGTCTGCCCCGAGCCACAGCGGCCTTTCTTCCACGTCCTGCTCGACAGGCTTCAAACCGATGCTTCGCCGCCCCCGGCAGCAGCGGCCTTGGCTTCGCTGGATGCGGACCAAGGCTCTCCCATCGAATGGAGCGAGGAAGACGTCGTGCTGCTGCACTGGCGGCTGCTCAAGGAAATCGGCCGCCTGGCCGATCCCGAAACACCGCTGGAAGAGAAGTTCGACACCTTGCGCTGGGTCTTCACCGAGCGCGACAAGGATCTCCGGCCCTTCAGCTTCGTGTCCTGCCTGCGCGTGGTGGGCTGCAGCCCGCTGTCGCCCCTGCCGTACTGCGGCCTGGTCGATGTTGAGGAGGTGCGCGACTTCATCCGTCTCGCCATCCCCCAATGGCTGCAGCAGACCCTGAAGCGCTACCCCAGCTGGGTACGCGAGGCCATCGTGGACCACCCCGACTGGGTGGAAGCGCGTCTGGCCCGCAACCCGCAGTGGATCAACGAAGAAGTCAGGCGTTTCGCCAGCGAGGGCGACCTCTTCGCCTGACTGCCCATCAACCCCGTCCGAAAGGAGTCCGCCATGAAGGACGTTCTTTGCCTGCTGGCGATCTTCTTCGCCTACGGCCTGGCCGGCCACCTGGACTACCAGGATGCCGTCGCCATGGAAGAAGCCATGCGCCAGGACGATCCGCCGTCCTGCGCCACGCCGCAGTTCGAGCCAGCGCCTGCGCGCTTGGCCCGGGATGAACCCCACCCCCCACCGGCGTGCCGGCCGGAGGATCACGAGGGGATCGAAAAATGAACCACATCGCACGCACACCGAGCCGCCCGGCCGCCCTGCTCACGGTCCAGGCCCTGGGCGACATCGAGTACCTGGTGAAGGAGAGCGAGGTGCTCACCGGCCAGGCCGGCAGAAGCTTCGTCATCGCCGGGGCCGACCGTCTGTCCTATCGGGTGCACTGGCATCCGCTCGGATTCAAGGTCGAGCGCCTCGACGAGAGCGGCGACGTCCTGAATTGCCAGCACCTGCTGCCCTGGGAGTTCCCTCAGCACAGCTTGGCCCAGGCCCTCGCCTGCGGCCAGTTGTTCACGGCACCTGTGCCGCACGTGTCCAGCGCATTTGGCGCGCCCGGCACCCACGCCTGATTTCTTTCACCCCGCCAGCGGGCCCGCCCGCTGTGCGGGCGGGCGCTGGTCTTTCAGGAGATCACGATGAAGATCCAGATCCGTTTCAACGAGGAAGGCGCACTGCGCAACCAGCGCTATGCCTTCACGAACCGTTTCACACTGGTCACCGAGCTGCTGCAGAACGCCCGCCGCGCCGGCGCGCGCCACATCACCATCGAGCACCGTCCCGAAGATCAGGTGCTGCGCGTTGTGGATGACGGCCACGGCGTGGCAGATTTCCAAAAGCTGCTGAGCTTCCACGAATCCGGCTGGGACGCGGGCCTGGCCGGCCAGGAGCATCCCTTCGGCGTCGGCTTCACCAAGTGCCTCTACGCGGCTTCACGCATCGTGGCCGCATCGGGACGCCAGCAGGTGGACATTGATAGCGCTGCAGCCCTGCAGCGCGAGCCCTTCGACGTCACCACCAAGCGGCGCGTCGTGAACGGCACGGTCATCGAACTGCATGGCGTCGAGATCAGCGATCTCGCCAAGCAGATGGAGACCCTGTGCGAGGGCTTCCCGGTCGACGTGGTGTTCAACGGCACGCCGATGGCGCGCCGCTATGCCGAAGACAAGATTGCGTTGAGCCCCACGCCGATTGGCGTGGTTCATGTCAGCGGCGCCCGCGACGGCAAGGCCACCTATGCCACGCTGGTGTTCCTTCAGGGCTTCTGCGTTCATCGGCCCAGGTTCTTCCAGGCGGACTCCGTGAATGTCGTTCATCTCGACCCGCAGCAGTTCATGGCCCGGCTCCCCGATCGGGATCAACTGATCGACGCCGACCAGCAGCTCAAGCGGGTCGATGCCCAGGTCAAGCAGTCCTGGCGCAGCATCCTCGAGGTGGCGAAGACCCAGCTCAAGCCGCAGGACTTCGTCGCAACCTACTTCGACGCGATGCTCCAGTGGCAGCATCAGGATCTGCTCAATGACATGGACGAGCTGCCCGCCGCGCTGTTCCAGCGCATCTCGGGCTACCCCTTCCAGACCCACTACGGACAGCAGGGCTTTCTCGAGCCTGCCGCTGCGGCCCCCAGCCGCGAGGACATCGAGTCCGGTCAGGTCACGCTGGTGTCCATGGGCGCAGTCAGCGAGGAGAACGCCGCGCACTGGATGCTGGCCCGGCAAAATCAGTGGCTGCTCACCGAGGCTTACCGCCTGGACAGCAACCATTGGCTTCATCCGCATGTCCGTTACCCGGATTTGGAGAAAGCCGTAGTCGAACCGCAAGGTGAAACCGCGCGCATCACGTTGGAGGGCCGCTGGGTCTGGCCACAGGTCGTCCTCTGCGAGGCGGTCAATATCCGCTTCGGCGGGCACGAGGCCATCCTCGTGGATGACGGGGTATGCCACGAGGGCAATCTCCTGATTCCCGCCAACGAGGTCTCGGGTGAAGCCATGCGGCAGCTGTCCGACTTCGTCGATGGAAACGATCACTACCGTGATGACGACGCCGAGGCCGATTGCATGGCGCTGGCCGACCTGATCCGCAGGCTGCGGTCGACGGACCCGGTCGCCACGCTCAGCTCGCTGCTGTCCGAACTCGGCCTTGGCAAGTACGCACTGTTGCACGGCCGGCGCTTCGAGGTGACCGTGGGCGTGGGCGGCATGCCGGGATGCTCGGTGGAACTGGTCGGCGCGGAAGAGGCGCTCGCATCCGACGGAGGCGGCCATGCAGAATGCTGAATATGCTGCGCGCATAGAAGCAGTCAAGCAGCGCGCCCATGGCCGATGGACGGAGATCCTCGGCGCCCTGGGCCTGGACGAGCGCATGCTCAAGCGCAAGCCCATGCCCTGCCCCGTCTGCAGGGATGGTGTGGACCGTTTCCAGTACACCGACAAATACGGCGAAGGGAACTACCACTGCCGCAAGTGCGGGCCCGGCGGGGGCTTCAAGCTGCTCCAGGCCTGCAAGGACATGGACTTCCACACCGCGCTGTGCGCCGTCGAGAAGCTGGTCGGCCTGCTGCCACCTACGGCACCTGCCGGCGAAGCCGCGCCGGATCGCATGAAGAAGTTGGTGCAGCGCATCTGGAACGAAGCCCGTCCGGTGACGCTGGGCGATGAAGTGGACCGCTACCTGCGCGGCCGCGGACTGGCCTTGAGCCACTATCCCGACTCGCTGCGGTTCCACCCTGCCCTGGGCTACTACCAGAAGGAGGGTGCGGCCAAGGCGCGCAAGGTGGCCGAATACCCGGCCATGCTGGCCAGCGTGCGGGATGCCCAGAGCGCGGTGACGCTGCACCGGACCTACCTGAACGCAGGCCGCAAGCTGGATGCACCCGATGCGAAGAAGGTGCTCTGCAGTGGTTTCGTCGGGGCAGCGGTCCAACTGGCCGAGGCGACGGAGGAACTTGCCGTGTGCGAAGGCATAGAGACAGCGATTGCGGTCTTCCTGGCCACAGGCAAGCCCGTGTGGAGCGCCCTGAGCGCCGGCAATCTCGAAAAGCTCTGGATTCCGGAGACCGTCAAGCGCCTGTGCATCTACGGCGACAACGATGCCGACGGCGATTTCACGGGACAGGCCAGCGCCTACGCGCTGGCGCGCCGGGTGAAGCGCGAGGAGGCACAAAGCGGCCCGAGAACGGTCCAGGTGTTCCTGCCCAAGCTGGCAGGAACCGATTGGGCTGACGTGTGGCTGCAGCGCCAGGAATCCTCGGTGCTGCGCGCCGCGTGATGTTGGTTTCGGGGGTGGGTTCGCTCACTCCCGGGCCCTTTCAGTGCAGGTTCGAGGTGTTCGCTCTGCGCCTGTACCGAAAAGGTTTCTCCCTCTGGTCGCTGCCAGACCAGGCCGTTCACGACACCCATCGTGCGGCGAAGGCAGCCTTGGAGTTTTTCGCGCAATTCGATTGCGCATCGTGGATCGGTTTGCACCGGTCCTTCATCAGCCCATGCGGGGATGTATCCCCGTCGGGGCTCTGCCGTCCCCGCTTTTTCTGTTCCCCAAAAGGAGATTCTCATGAGAAGCGGACGTACCCTGGTCAGCCTGGCCCATGAACTGCAGCGCCAGCTTGATACCAAGAAGGATCTGGTGGTGCCCTCGCCGCTGGTGCGCCACAGCACCAGCGAGGACGGCGGCACCACCCTCGTCATCGAAGAGGCCGGTGGGCCCGCGAGCTACGGCGTCACGCCGCTGGCCCGGCGCCAGCTTGCCGACAAACTGAGCATCCCGTATGCCTATTTCGAGCGCATGCGCGAGAACCAGCCCGTGCTGCTGGACCGCAATGTGAACACCTGGCTGCAAAGCGAAGGCGACCGCCGTCTGCTGCGCACGCTCGATGGCCGCGTGCGCGCTGTGCTGTCCGACCGCTATCGCCGTCTGGACAACTACGACCTGGCCGAGCATGTCCTGCCCATCCTGCAGGGTCTGCCCGAGCTCAGATTCGAGTCTGTAGAGCTGACCGAGACGCGGATGTACCTCAAGTGCGTCACGCCGCAGCTCAAATTCGAGATGGCGCCCGGCGACATCGTGCAGGCCGGGATCGCCATCTCGAACTCCGAGGTTGGCCAGGGGACGCTGTCGGTGCAGCCGCTGCTGTTCCGCCTGGTGTGCCGCAATGGCCTGATCGTCGCCGACCGGGCGCTGCGCAAAACCCACGTCGGCCGCGCGCTCGCCCAGGAGGATGAAGGCGTGACGGTCTACCAGGACGACACCTTGCAGGCCGACGACAAGGCCTTCTTCCTGAAGGTGCGCGACGTCGTGCAAGCCGCCGTATCGGACGTGACGTTCCGGCAAGCGGCGGTGAAGATGCAAAAGACCATGGGCATCAAACTGACTGGCGATCCGGTGCAAAGCGTGGAAGTGCTGGCCCAGCGTTACACGCTGAACGATACCGAACGCTCGGGCGTGCTGCGCCACCTGGTTGCAGGAGGCGATCTGTCGGGCTATGGCCTGGTCAACGCGGTGACCCACTTCAGCCAGGAGGTCGAGGACTACGACCGGGCGACCGAGTTCGAGGCATTGGGCGGCAAGCTCATCGAGCTGACGGCCGCCGAATGGAAGCCGCTCGCCGAAGCGGCATGAACCGCGTGCGCGGCCCATAGACGAAACCGTGGCGGGAGGGGATGCCCCCTTCCGCCCGTTTTCACGCGCCTGTGCATGCCGGCGTCAGGAGAACACCTTCACGCTGATCGCGCTGCGCACCTTGCCCAGGATTTTCACGCGGCGCCTTGCGGCCGCTGTTGTCCCTGTCCACTCGTAGTCCTGGTAGGCCTTGTTGTCGCACTTGAGCACGATGCTCCGGTCCATGCGCCGTTCCACCCGCCGGATGTACAGACTGCCGTTGCAGTTGAACGCATAGATTCCGTTGCCAGCCAGTTGCGTCACGGCTGAATCGACGAAGACCAGATCACCCGCCTTCAGATGGGGAGCCATTTCGTCCCCAGGCACCTGCATTGGAATGCCCAGTTGGCCATGGTGGGCCAGAGAATCGGTGATGGCCTGGATGCAGTTGGCCACCTCGATGAGCTGGGCGCAGTGGGCCTCATCGTCAGCGAGTGGTCGCAGCGCGCCGATGATCTCGTCCGCACTGCAGCCCAGGCCCGCGCACAGCCGGGCGAACGATTCCAGATCCGGCAAACCAGGCTCGCTGGCATCGAACCATCGACGCACGCTCTGGGCCGCGCGCTGCGTGATCCCGGCCACATGCGAAACCGTCTTGTCGGCGGGAATGCCCATGGCGACCAGCCTGGCCTGCAGGCGGTCACGCACACCAGGAATCAGGTCGAGATCCCCATCAAGAGATGCTGCAAAGGAACGCCCTGCGCGGCTCACTGCACGGCTGTCCTCCAGCCTTCCACGCCGATCCACTGGCAAGCGTGGCACCACGCGGCTCGACGACGTTGTCTTGGCAGTCACATGACCTCCCGCCGAAAAAAAACAAAAGCGCGTGTTTTACCGCTACTTTTGTTACCGGATGTGGCCGACTTCGGAAACGACCGCCAACCCCTGCTCTTTACGGTGGCGAATTCAGCCAGCCCTCGAGAAAGCAGCAATTGATGCGCACCAGTTCATGGTCGACAGCATATGCTGACTATGACCTTACCACCACCTCATCCCCGAATCGAGTACCCGTGAAACATTGTTGACACTCCCCTCCAGAGGGGCATCGAGGAACGATCATGTGCCACCTGCTTCTATCCGATGTGCAATCCACCAACCTTCAATTCCTCTATGCCATCCTCGTCGGCACGGAGCGCGACATGGTGGAGACCTGCCGCAAATTCAACCTGCATGCGGCCCAGGCCGAACGCCTGCGCACCCTGACACCTGCCGGGGTCTGGAGCCTGGTGCATGCGGTCGGCCAGACCTCCCTGTTCGTTCCGCGGGCCGATCTTGTCGCGCTGATCGACTCGCCGCCGGCGCTTGCGGGCACCTTGGCCGCCGCGCGTCCGCCCCGCCCAGCGCCGCCCATGCAGATTCAGGTGTCCCGATAGATGCCGGGCACCAAGATCAGCCAGCGCATGCGGGCGCTGCAACTGGCCCGCGATTGCGCGGCATTGGGCGCACGCATCCGGACGATCCACCATCTCACTGGGCTGCGACCGCGCGAGTTGCTGCACCTGCTGTTCAATTCGCATACCATGCCGCCCTGTGGCAGGGCCCCGAATTCCCGCGAGTGGTACCACCGCGCGAACCTCGTGCAGCGGATCGAGGCGTCCATCGTCATCGCCAACTTCCGGCGCATGCGCCATCTGGGTTTTCCGGCGCCTGAAGCTCTGGTTGGCGCGTACCGCTATTACCAGTCGATGTACCGGCCCCCGCCTCGCATCAGCTTTGACCGGGCATTCGATCTCGCGGCGCATACCGAGGGCTTGTGGATCGCCAAGGCCCCCAACTTCCGCCTGGCATCGTGTTCCCGCTGTGACAGCGAGTTCCTGGACACATTCGCAGGCGCCGACACATCCGCACGACCCTGCCCTTTCTGCCAGTTGCTCGATCGGCACGCCCGCGATCCGCGCCTCACCGCATCCTTCGCCGAACCGCCAACGGCTTCAGAGGAGTTGATCGCACACCTGATGCCCGTGCTTGGCGCGGTCACGGATGCCAATGGCGAAACCCCCTCCAATTCGTCTTCATTGCCGCCAGCCGAAACCTAGCCCTTCCTGAACAATGAATCTTCATGGCCCCGCGCGGGCATGGAGATTCTTCGATGGCTCCCGGCACCTCATCGTCCACCACCGGCGTACAACCGTTCGCATCCTCGGATCCCGGCTTCGAAGCACTGCCCTTGGCCGCGGTCATCGCGGGACACCAGGCGCTTCTGGGCCGGATCAAGCTGTGCTTCGGCGCGGATCGCGCCACCTTCGAGCGCGAGCTGATGCCATTGGTTCAGGGCTATGCGCGTTTCGTGCACTTGCTTCCCGCCACCGCCGACAACTATTTCCACACGCCCGGCGGTCTGCTGCAGCTCGGGCTGGAGACGGCATTCTTCAGCCTGCAGGGCACGGACGCACACATCTTCTCCGGCCGTGCGACGATCTCCGAGCGCCGTGAACTGGAGCCGCGCTGGCGCATCGCGACCTTCATAGGCGGACTGTGCTGCGAACTGCACCGGACGCTGACCCACCTCATCGTGACCACTGCGGACGGCGAGGAGTGGCCGGCATTCCTGGGAGGTCTGGCGCCGTGGCTGGAGCAGCGAGCAGCCGATCGCTACTTCGTGCGCTGGCGCGCCAATGCGCGAGAGTCCCGGGGCGTGGGCCTGTTCGCCCTGGCCCACGTCGTCCCGGCAGAAGTGCTGCAAATGCTGGGAGATGGCAATTCCCTGGTGGTGCCGCAGCTGTTGGCCAGCATCGCGGGTCTCCCCCAGTACCGCGAGCACAACGTTCTGGACGAACTCGTGCGCCGGTCGATGGCACTGGTCATCGACCGTAACCTGCTGGCAAGCGCCGACCGTTACGGCAAGCCCCAGTATGGCTCTCACCTTGAGCGCTATCTCGTGGACGCGCTACGACGCCTCGCCGCCGGCCATTCCACGTGGACGCCGAACCGCGACAAGAGCCGTGTCTGGCTGGGGCCGGAGGGGTTGTTCCTGGTCTGGCCGGGGGCTGCGGAGGATGCGTTGTCGCTGCTGGAAAGCGACCAATTGGTCGGTATCCCGAAATCGCCCCATACCCTGCTGGAGTTGCTGCTAGAGGCGAAGGTATTCGTGGCGGCCGGCGTCGGCCGCGAAACCTGGGACATCCAGCCGCCGGGAACGAAGACGTCGATCGAAGCGGTGAAGCTCGCCAATCCGTCTATCTTGCTGGCGGGCCTTGAGCCACAGCCCACCGCCCTGACAGCAAACCTCCTCGCTGCGCCTTCACCACCAACGAAGCCACCTGCTCAGGCTGCCAACGCGAAGCCCGCAGTCGCTGGAGATTCGCCCGCAGCCATGACGAGCGTGTCGTCACCTCCAACCACGCCCCCACCCGACGTATCCGCGGCAGCCGCACCAACAGAACAGCTGTCGCTGCTGGATGCCACCGGCAATACCGATGCGCCCGAAACTGCGCCGCAAGAAGCCGCTGCCGTGGTTGAAGCACCGGCTTCAGTCCCTTCGAGGGCGGAGCCAACCGCCATATGCCTGCAAGCCCCTATGCGCCTGAACCCTGCCGTGCGCAAAGCCCTGGCCGAAATCGTGGCGACCCTCAATGACGGTGCCTCTGCGTCGGATATCTCCACGGTGGCCGAGGGCGTCTTTGTGCCGCTGGCTGATTTCGAACAGCGCGGCATACAGCCCAGCATCGCGATCCGCGCGCTGGACGATACGCGGATGATCCGGCGCCTGCACCCAGACGGCCCGCCAACGGTTTCGCGCCAGATCGGCGGCACCACCGTGGTAGGCGTGATCCTGGCGTCCGCGCACGTCGAAGGCCTGGATCCTGCGGCCTTCGGCCTCGCTGCCGAAGGAGACGCGGTCACCCCTTCCGACACTACCGCCGCACAGCAGCGAGGCCGCTGACATGCTGGTGCGCAGTTACGAAATGCCCTGGCGCCGCGCCTTCGAGGCCCATTCGGGGCTGGTGTGGCTGGCCGCCTCGCTCTACTTCGCAACCATTGCGCTTGCCGGCCCATTGCCTGTCCTTCCTTCACTCGGACTGGCTGCCGCCTGCCTGCTGATGGCGTGCCGACGAATGGCCCAGGCGGTACGGATACTGCGGCTGCGCGGATCCCTCGGCGGGCGCCGCATCCAGGTGCTGAGCGCGCAGGAGCTGGGGCGACTGTGCACCGATCCGGCCCAGGTGTTCCTGGGCTTCGGCTTCGAGTGGAGGCCCGTGCATGCGCAGCGCCTCTACGAACTCTCCAAGGTGGACTACCGCGAGTTCAAAGTGCCCGAGTGGCTGCAGCATGCCATGGGGCAAGGTGGCACCGCACAGCCCGATGCCGAGATCGGCCTGCCCTACATCCACGGGGTAGAGCCGACCGAACATGCGCTGCGCCGGCCGTTGCAGAACTTCGAGGGCGGCACGCTCCTGGTCGGCACCACGCAGTCGGGCAAGGGCGTGGCGCTGGCCAACCTGATCACCCAGGCCGTGCGCCGCGGCGACGTCGTGATCGTGATCGACCCCAAGAACAGCCGCCGCCTCAAACGGGTCGTCGAGCGGGCCTGCGAGGACTACCGCGAGGCGGACACCTTCATGGAGTTCCACCCCGCCTTTCCGGAGCGCGGCGTCCGCCTGGACTTCACGTTCAACTGGCAGAAGCCCACCGAGATCGCATCGCGCATCCAGTCCATCATGCCGCCCGACACGGCCGGTGCGTTCACGGCCTTCGGCTGGGACGCCGTCAACGTGGTGGTGCAGGGCCTGGTCGAACTGGAGGAGCGGCCGAATCTCATCAAGCTCACGAAGTACATCGAGGGCGGCATCGAGCCGGTGCTGGAAGCCTCGCTGCGACGCTTCTACGAGCAGTTGCTGGGCCATAGCTGGCGCGACCAGCCCGAGATGCGCAAGCTGCTGCACGATGCGCACCGGGGGAACATGCGCAGGCCCTCCGAGGCGGCGAGCGCCGACCTGATGGGCTTCGTCGCCTACTACGAGCACCACGTCGCGCAGAACCAGCGCAACAAGGTGCTCGATGCCCAGGTGCGCACGTTCCGACACAACCGGGAGCACTACCAGAAGATCACGGCGAATCTGTTGCCGATCCTCTCGATGCTGACCTCGGGCGACTTGGGCCGCAGCTTGTCGCCCGATCCCTTCGATGCCGACGATCCGCGCCCGATCATGAACTTCGAGAAGATCGAACGCGGCGACCATGTGCTCTACATGTGCCTGGATTCGCTGCCCGATCCGTCGGTCGCATCAGCCATCGGTGCCCTGGCCCTGGCCGACCAGGCCGCCCGGGCCGGCATGCGCTACAACCTTGGCACCTACCGGCGCATCTCGCTGTTCGTGGACGAGGTCAGCAACGTCATCAACCAGCCGCTGATCGAGGTTCTGAACAAGGGCGCCGAGGGCGGCATCTTCGCGACCTGCGCCATGCAGACCCTGGCCGACCTGGCGCGGCGCCTGGGCAGCGAGGATGCCGCCCGCATGGCGCTGGGCAACCTGAACAACCTGATCGCGCTGCGCACCAAGGATCGGCCCACGCAGGACTTCGTGGTCGAGACCTTTGGCAAGACGGCGATCCACACGGTACGCGTGGGCCTGAGCCACGGGGCCGACACGCATATCGGGGACTTCTCGTCGAGCTATTCGACCCAGCTCACCGAGAGCTTCGAGGAGGTGGTGCCGGCGGATATTCTGGGCAAGCTGCCGAACCTGCAGTACTTCGCGTCGGTATCGGGCGGCCGCATCATCAAGGGCCGCTTTCCGATCATCAATCCGGATGCGGACGCACAGCCACGGGGAGCGGCCGCATGATCCGGGCCGTCGCCGTCATCTCCCTCGTTCTGCTGCTCATACTGGTGCTGTACGTGCCTGCCGTGCATCCGCCCGAGCGCTTCCTGGAGCAAATGCGCAGCGAGCACCAGGTGGCTGTTGAATTCTGGGGAGCGGAACCCGCCTACCGGATGCTCGATCGCGCCATACGCCTGCAGTCCAATGCCGCCGAAGCCAGTCCTCTTCCGGCGCTGAGGGACATGCCCAAGAGCCACGGCACCAACCAAGCGGTCGCCTCCGAGATGAGATCAGTCAATCAGCGCCTGTTCAACAACGCCTACTTTCGCTCGGTCGATGCGCTGCTGATGCTCGCGAGCTATCGCCTGTCCGGTTTGCTGGAATGGCTGCCTTGGCTGATCCCCCTGGTGCTGGCCGCCAGCACTGACGGCTTCTTGCTGCGCATTGTTCGGTCGAAGGAGTTTTTGCTGCACGATCCGGAGATGTTCGCCGTGTGGTGCTCACTTCTGATCATCACCGGCTGCGCGACGGTGGTCGCATTCGTGCTGCCTGTCCAGTTGCATCCAGCCATGCTGGCCGCTTCGCCCATTGCAATGACCGTGCTGCTGGGCCGCGCGATCACGCATTTTCATCGGCGCGCATGACCGAGCCATTGCCCGCTACAACTCGGCCTCCGCCATCAGTTCGGTCATGCTCATCTCCATCGCTTTCGCGATGCGAGCGATCGAGACGATCCCGGGATTCTGGCCGCCGCGTTCGATGCTGCTCATGTAGGAACGATCAATGGCACTTCGGTGTGCGAGTTCTTCTTGAGAGATGCCTCGCGCGCGCCGGCTGCGGCGAATGGCACCGCCCAGTGCGATGAGCACCGGGTCGTTGGCGTGCCGAGGCGAGGTAATGGGCATCCCCGCATGGTGGGGATATGATGCCAATCACACCACGGACGATCTTCCACATAGCCGACCAGTGGGAGAGCGTGCGACCGGTGTTGTGTCCGTCAATGCTGGACTGTTCCCGCTAACTCTGGACTCGTCTCGCATTGACGCATTGCATCATCTCTGTCGAGGGCACGACCATGAACACAGCCTGCATCGATCGCCTCCGGGAGTTGGCGGAATCCATCACCGCTCTCTCATTATCCCATTTGCAGCCAGCCACACGTGCCAAGCTGTACCGGAATGACCTGTCGGTGAATGCCTATCCCACCGAGTTTGGAGGACTGGTCTACGTCGGTTCACCACCACACCGCATTCCCGTCGAGACTGATCTGGCACTTATCGCGGGACTCTCGGCCCATGCTGGCATTGAATGGCTATTTTTCGACGCCGAGGGGCCGGTCGTTAACGGGCTGCCCGTGTTCGACACTCACCAGTCCACTCCCTGACGCCAATCAGAGTGGAAATCGCTGAGTCCTCAAGCAGTCTCGCCTCTCGCGTTCTCTATGGCATGGACACCAAAGCAGGCTGATTGCGAAACACCCCTGAGTTGAGCTTCATTTCCGGGTGACTTGCATTCAGCCCTCTCCTATTCTCTGTCCATGCGCTGACGCGCGTGTTCAATGAACTCCAGGACACGAGGACCCATGCCATGCTGATTGCCATGCCGAACACCAGCCCCGCAAGCCAGCCCCCCGAAGGAACTGCCGGCACCAGCGACGTGGTCGAGACGCGGCTCTGGCTGGAGGAGCACCACTGGCTCTATGCCCTTCTGCGCAGCGAGAGCAATGTCGCTCCCACGTTCCGCATTCCGGATCTGATGAGTGCCTGCGTGGCTCTCGTCTTCGGCAATGAAGATGCCGCGGAACGCATCTTTGGCTTTCTCGGGACCGCGCTGGTCATGCGCTCGCCTACCACGCCACGCCGGCGCGAGTCCTTGTGGCGCCCCCAGTTCGAGCTGCTCCACGATCTGCAATGCTCGCCTGCCAACAGGCATCCCAACCCCAAGTTCCAGCTCGACCAGTTGACCACCGCCTGCGTGGCGCTGTGCCAACTGCAGGATGACTCGGGCGCAGCCGTGCTCGTCCAGGCACGCCGCAACATGGTCGAGCGGCACTTGACCCACCTCGGGCCGCGGCACCAGCGATGACCGTGCGGCATGGCGCCGCTCACCCGCATTGACCCTCCGGGCCCCCGCCCGGCTTACCCGCCAAGACCTTGACCGGCACGCCGGCCCTCACCCCGTGCCCGCGCCGCAGCGGGCTTGTCATGAACCACTGGGGGGTGTTCGATGCGCTTGCTTGCCGTTTTCATGATGGCGATGCTGCCGACCGCTTCAGCCTTGGCCACGTGCTGGGACACGGCGGCGCAACGCTACGGCATTGCGCCAGAGTTGCTCTACGCCGTCGCCCGTACCGAGTCGAGCCTGAATCCGCGCGCGGTGAACCGCGCGCACGAGAAGCGCACGGGCAGCTACGACATCGGCCTGATGCAGATCAACAGCCGGCACCTGCCCCGGCTGGCTGGCTTCGGCATACGCGAAGCTGATCTGTACGACCCCTGCGTGAACCTGCAGGTGGGGGCGTGGCTGATGGCTGACAGCTTCGCGCGGCACGGCGTCAGCTGGAACGCCGTGGGCGCCTACAACGCAGCGTGCACCCAGCTCAAAGGGGCCGCCTGCACACAGGCCAGAGCCACCTATGCATGGAAGGTGTACCGGCATCTGCCGTCAGCGCGTGGTGTGGATCAGGGTACACGGCAGAAGGCCACCGCCGTCGTGGCGCAAGGCCAGGGCCTGCGCGTGAGGGTTTCGCCATGAGGTGCTTGACACCTGCGGCGCTGTACCACCGCTGCGCGCTGTGCGCGTGCCTGGCCATCTCGGCGTGCACCACGGCGCCGCCCAGCGCCATCGAGCCGCCCGCAGCGATGGCCACCAAGGCTTGGGCACGGCTGGCCCAGCACGGACATGGAGCGCAAGCCGCGTTCGCACTGTGCCGTGGCGACGCCTGTCCCCAACCCACGACCAAGACCTTGAACGCAGCACCAAGGGTCATCGCCCCGGTAGTGCCGGATCCCGTAGCCGATGCCCCGGTTCCGCTCATCGAATCGATGGGACCCGGCGAGCAGGTGGAGGAGCAGACCCATCAGGCAACGCCCATCACCGAGGGGCCGCCTGGCACGGAAACGCCACCGGCGGCGCCACAGCACGGTAGGTCACTCCCCGACCAAGAACGCTAACGAACACCCGACCGGGCCTTGGCCCCACCTCGCCACTGAGCAGACCGAACCGCACCACCCGATCGACACCCGTCTTTTCCTATTCCGGAGATTCGTCATGAGCACTGCCATCCTGTCCACTCCCACCACAGCCTCGCGGCGCGCCCCCGCGCGCAGGGTCCTCGGTTTTCTCTGTCTGGTCACGCTGGCCCTGGCCGGCCTGGCGCTGGCGTTCCCGAGCCATGCGCTGGATCTCGTCGCCTTCACGGGCATCACCGGCCCGCTCACGTCGGCCCTGACGCAGATCGCCGAACTGGGACCGGGCATCAAGGCTCTCGTGGGTTTTGTCGGCTTCGTGGTGGCGCTGATCTCGCTGTCCGCGCTGCGCAATTTCGGACCCGTGCTGTTCTATGTGGGCCTGGCCATCTTCGCAGCCGTCGGCCTCGTGATTGCCGGCGCGATCATGGGCGCGGTCGTCTGAGCCCCGGCGCATCACCATCCCGGAGGCCCACATGCAAGCGGACACCTATATCCCGCGGCGCCTGGACGACCAGTGGAAGATCGGCTTCTGGGACGTCGATGTCGCCGCGCCCATCGTCCTGGCCTTCTTCATCGGCTACCTGTCGGCCAGCAAGGCCGCGTTCGCGGTCTGCATGGCGGCCGGCATCGCCGTCTCGCGCTGGATCGCGCGGCTGAAGTCGGACAAGCATCCGGCCTTCGCGCTGCACTGGCTGTACTGGCACCTGCCGGTCAATCCCGCCACTGCCATGCGCGCCACGCCGCCCTCGCACATCCGCCGCATGGTCGGCTGAACCGGAGAAGCACCATGGACTTCGACCGGCTCAGAGGCGACCTCAAGGACATGCGCCGACGCAACCGGGGCCTGGGGCTCGCCGTCGGCGCCCTGGCCGTCGGCATGCTGCTCGCGCTCACCATCATCATCAACCTGCTGGGCACGGTGCGCACCGTGGTCGTGCCGCCCTCGATCAGCAAGAGCTTCTGGGTCACCAGCGACCGGGCTTCCAGCGAGTACCTGGAGCAGATGGGCAGCTTCGTCGCCTGGCTGATCCTGGACGTGACGCCGTCCACGATCGACTGGAAGAAGGACATCCTGCTGGGCTACGTCGACCCGGCCCAGTACGGCCCGCTCAAGACGCGTCAGGAGGTCGAGGCCGAGCGGCTCAAGCGCATCAACGCCGCGACCGCCTTTGCGCCCCAGCAGCTCGTCGCCAGCGAGGACACCCAGTCGCTCGTCGTGCGCGGCCGGCTGCGCACCCTGGTCAACGGCTACGAGACCGCCAACGACCTCAAGGCCTACCGCATCGAGTTCGGCCATGCCGCGGCTCGCATGCACGTCATCGGATTCAAGGAGGTGCCCTATGCGGTCAAGTGACAGCACGCTCACGCGGCCCTGGCCCGCGTATTTCCCGCGCACGCTCTCGCGCACTTTGGCCCTGCAGGGATCAGCCGGAAGCCGCATGGCCTTGCCGCCCACTTCCCGCAGCAATCCGTCGCACCAGCGCTGGCGCCGATTGCCGCCGGCCGCGCGCAAGGTGCTCGCCGTCACCGCCCTGTCCCTCGGCCTGCACGCCCACGCGCTGCAGGTCGTGGAGGCCAGCGACGGGGTGGCGGTCGAGGCCATCGTCTCCCTCAAGGAGCCCACACGCATCCGCATCGAGGGCGCGGCGATCACCGACGTGTTCGGCAACATCCATTCCAGCCATTGCGGCGGTGCCGCGCCGGCCATCTCTGCCGCACCCAACACCCCGTCAAGCACGCCCGGCCTTGCCAGCCCGGCATCGCTCACCTCCTCCTCGGTCAACCCGGCCGGGAACGTCATCGTCGAATGCGACCGCGACAAGGGGGAGGTCTACATCCGGCCCGTCGGCGATGCGCTGCGGCCGATCAACCTGTTCGTGTCGTCGGGCACGGCCACCTACACGCTGCTGCTGCGCCGTTCGGACACCCCGGCCGACACCATCGTCATCCGGGACAAGACGCCCGTGGCGCTGCGTTCCGGCGCACCCGAGGCGGCGCCCTCCGGCCCTGCACCCAGCCATGTGCGCGCGATGAAGGGCCTCCTGGTGGCCATGTCCTCGGACCGGGTGCCCGCCGACGTGCGCGTCGAGGAAGCCTTCAAGCCCATCCAGCTCTGGGCGGAAGCGCGCTTCACGTTGATGCGCCGCTACGAAGGCCGCGGCTACGTCGGCGAAAAGTACGCCCTGCAGAACGTGAGCCTGGCTCCCATGGTGCTGGCCGAGCAGGAGTTCGACCGTCCGGACAGCCGTTCCGGCGGGGAGATCACCGGCATCGCGATCGAGCACCACAACTTGCGGCCCGGCGAGACCACCAGCGTCTATGTGATCCGGCGAGGAGGTTCACGATGAGCACTCCTTCCATGCCTTCGGGGCCGTCCGGAACCGGACGGCCATCCAGCCATGCCGTGCGCGGCTGGCTGGAGCGGCTGTCGCCGCGCCAGCGCCAGTACGCGCTGCTGACCACCATCCTGGGCGGCGGGATCGGCCTGCTGTGGATGATCTTCAGCTTCGCGGGAAGCGATGCCAAGCCGCACGGCGGCCGCGCGGCACAGACCCAGCCCGGCGACGTCACCAACATCGGCGTGATGCCGCCGGGGGGCCAGGTCAATCCGGTGGACCAGTGGGTCGGCACCGCGGGGCGCAAGCTGGCCCAGTACGAGACCGAGCGCGAGGCACAGAGCCGGGTCAACAAGGACCGCGAGGCCTTCGAGAACAAGACCCTGCAGCGCTTCGCGGAACTGGAAAAGCGGCTGACCAGCACCCAGCAGGCCGCCGCATCGCCTCCTCCCGCGCCCACGCCAGCGCCGGCACCAGTGCCCGCACCGGCAGCCCCGACCACCATGCCGCCTGCGGCCGGCCTGCCGCCAGCGCCGCCCGCCCCGGGCACGGGCGCCATGCCCTCCGGCATGCCCACGTTCCAAGGCATGGCCGCAGCCACCCCGCCAGTGCCCGTGATCTCCCGCGTGACGCTCACTGAGCGCCCTCGCTCGTCCACCACGACCGGCGGCGACGGCCCCCACAGGGCCGAGGGAGGCGGCCAGGCATCGAACGCACCCAAGACGGTGTCCACCTTCCTGCCCGTGAGCTTCACGCGCGGCATTCTGCTGGGCGGCCTCGATGCGCCCACGGGCGGGCAGTCCCAGGCCAACCCGCATCCGGTGCTGATCCGCCTGTCGGACAACAGCGTGCTGCCCAACCAGTTCCGCGGCGAATACCGCGAGTGCTTTGTGGTCGCGGCGGGCTATGGCGACATCAGCTCCGAGCGCGCCTACCTGCGCACCGAGAACCTGTCCTGCGTGCGCGCCGACGGTGCCACGCTGGAAGTGCGCATCCAGGGTTCGGTCTACGGCGAGGACGGCAAGGTCGGCATGCGCGGGAGGCTGGTCACCAAGCAAGGCCAGATGCTGGCCAACGCGCTGCTGGCTGGCGTGGTCAGCGGCATCGGCCAGGGCTTGTCCACCGCCAATACCACCTACAGCAGCTCGCCGCTCGGGACCATGGCCAGCACCGACAGCAATGCCGATGCCTACCGAGCCGGCCTGGGCAGCGGCGTCGGCAAAGCACTGGACCGACTCGCCCAGTACTACATCAAGCTGGCCGAGAACACGTTCCCGGTCATCGAGGTGGACGCCGGCCGCCAGATCGACGTCGTGATCACCAAGGGCGTGCGCATCGACGTGCCGATGACCGCGTCCTCCCATTCCCTTGCCGAGCGCGGCCAGCGCCGCACCGCTTCCCCCGAAACCCGCTACCTGGAGACCACCGATGATGGCAACTACTGAATCCGCGCGCCGGAGTCACCGCTTCGCTTCGACAGTGCTCTGCGGTGTGCTGGCGGCTGCGGCGGCGACCGCCCAGGCCGCGTCTCCCGACGAGACCCGGCTGCTCGCCGCGCTGCGCAAAGCCCATCCGGGCACCGAGTTCACCGAGGTGTCGCGCACCGAAGTCTCGGGCCTCTACGAGGTCTGGATGAACGCCAACGTCGCCTATGTCGCGTCGGCGAATCCACGGTATTTCGTGTTCGGGCGGCTGTTCGACACCCAGGTCATGCGTGACATCACGGGCCCGAGGATCGCGCAGCGCGGGGGCCAGGATGCGCGGGCGCAGGCGGAAGCCGTCTCCGCCGCGCCGGTGCCAGTCGATCAGTTGCCGCTGGCCGATGCGATCAAGACGGTGCGCGGCAACGGCCAGCGCAAGCTCGCGGTGTTCAGCGACCCGAACTGCGTCTACTGCAAGCAGCTCGAACCGGAGCTCGCCGGCCTGGACAACGTCACCATCTACACCTTCCTCGTCCCATTCCAGGGCGAGGCCCGGCCGGTCGCCATCTGGTGCGCCGCCGACCGCGAGCGCGCCTGGCGCCAATGGATGCTGCAGGCCGATGCCAGCCTGCTGCAGCCCGGCGCGCAGTGCGAGCACCCGATCGCGCGCAACCTTGAGCTGGCGCGCCGGCTCCGCGTACAGGGCACGCCGACCATGATCTGGGGGGACGGCAGCCGCACCGACGGCTATGTCGGGCGCTCTGTGCTGGAAGCCAGGTTCGCGGAGGTCGGCAAGGTGGCCGTGGCCCAGCCGGTCAAGACGGAGAAGCGGCCATGAGCGCGCGCATCGCATGGATCGCGCGCAGGGCCTCTGCCGCCCTGCTGCTGCCGCTGGCCGGCTGCATGAACATGTCGGGCCTGAGCGGCAGCTCCAAATATTCATGCACCGCGCCGGAAGGCGTGGCCTGCGACTCGGTATCCGGCACCTACACCAACGCCCTGCACAACAACCTGCCCGGCCAACAGACGTCGGCCTCCCGCGGCGCCCCACAGGGCACTGCAGCGGAAACTATCGCATCACCGCCGGTGCGCCAGCCGATGGCCGGTGCGCCGCGCAGCATCGCCGACGGCAGCGCGGATGGCGCTCCGCCCCTGGCACTGCGCTCCCAGGCCCGCGTGCTGCGTCTGTGGACCAGGCCTTGGGAAGACGCCGACGGCGATCTCTGGGACCAGGGCTATGTCTATGTCCAGGTGGATGCAGGCCGCTGGCAGATCGACCATGTGCGCCAGCGCATTCGCGACCAGTACGCCCCGCTACGCCCGCCGCCAGCAGTTGCACCCGCCACACTGTCCAGTGGCGCGCCGGCAGTTGCCGGGTTCACCCCGTCCGAGTCTGACAGCGCCGCCCCTGCCGAGGGCGCCGTTCAGCGCCCCGCCCCATTCAGTGCCTTCCCCTCGCTCGCCCGTCCGCCGGCCGGCCTGGGGGCCCGTCCGCAGTGAGGCCGCCATGCAGTTTTCCTCCACGGACACACAACCCAGCGGCGGTCGCGCCGCACCGCTGCTGCACTTTGGCGCCCCCGCGGACACGCCGGCCGAGCAGTTTGCCAACTGGCTACCGTATTCGGCCTACCTCGCCCATGAAAAGATCTTCGTGAACCGCGACGGCATGGGCTTCATGCTCGAAGTCATGCCGCAGTCGGGCGCTGACGAGCGCATGGCCGAGGTGCTGGTCTCGCTCTACGCCAACTGCCCACCGGGCACCGGACTGCAATTCCACCTGTTTGCCTCGCCCCACATCCGCCACCAGTTGCGCCAGTACACCAACCTGCGCGTCGAGGACGAGGACCAGGCCGAGAAAGCCCGCGAGTGGGGCCGCCCCGTCCCCAACGAGAACCTGTTCCGCAAGCTGGCCCGCCAGCGGGTCAACCACCTGCTGCACGGCACCCAGGATTCGCTGACCGCAGGGTTCCACTACACGCTGCGGGACTTTCGGCTGATGCTGAGCGTGACGTTTCCGGGGAGCGCCGAGGATCTGAACCGGCGCGACGCGCTGCTGGCCCTTCGCGACTCGATGGCGGCCACGCTGCGCTCGGCCATGCTGCCAAACCGGGTCTGCGACGCGGCCGACCTGATCAACTGGTGCGCGCTATTCACCAACCCGGACCGCATCGCGCATTCGGATGCCGAGGACCTGAACTACGACGATGACCACCGGCTGCGCTACGACGACGGCCGCGAGATCCGCGACCAGATCGTGGACTTCGACACCATCCAGGATCCGCACCCTTCGGGAATCACGCTTTGGAAGGAAACCAGCGCCGAGGTGCTGGAGGCACGTTTTTATTCGATCAAGAGTTTCCCCGATCGCTTTGCCCTGTGGCAGATGGGCTCGCTGATCGGCGACCTGATGCAGCCAGCGCTGCAGTACAGCGCACCGTTCCTCATCACGCTGGGCGTGCACGTGCTGGACCCGAACGCCACCAAGTCCATCATCACGGCCAACCACGTGCGCGCCACGCAGAACGCCAAGTCCAAGATGGCCGACGTGATGCCGGATGTCCGGAAGAAGCTCGACGACTGGTCTGCCGCGGCCAACGCGATCGACACCGGCGGCAGCCTGGTGAGCCTGTACCACCAGCTAGCCATCTTCACGTCGCCGGGCAAGGCCGCCTCGGCGCACGAGGCTGCAAATGCCATCTGGCGGGCCCGGGGTTTCCAGCTCAACGCCGACGCTTACATGCACCGCCAGGCGCTGCTGGCCAGCCTGCCGATGACGCTGACCCCGAGGTTCCACAAGGACCTGGCCAAGATGCGCCGCGTCACGCGCAAGACCATGGCCAACGCCATCCACATGGCGCCGCTGATCGCCGAGTGGCGCGGCACGCGCAACCCGGCCTTGGTGTTCGGTGGCCGGCGCGGGCAGGTCATGACGCTGGACCTGTTCGACAACGACCTCGGCAACTACAACTTCGCGATCATCGGCGCACCCGGCTCGGGCAAGTCCGTGCTGATGAACGAGCTGGCGTGGTCGTACCGGGCCATCGGCGCCAAGGTCTGGATGTTGGACCTGGGTCGCAGCTTCGAGAAGCTGTGCCGCAAAGCCCAGGGCACCTATATCGAGTTCCGGCCGGACGTTGATATCTGCCTGAACCCGTTCACCATCGTGCACGACATCAACGAGGATATCGACATGCTGGTGCCGGGCATCAGCAAGATGTGCTCGATGCAGCATGCGCTGGATGAGGTCCAGTACAAGGCCATCTCGGCCATGATCCTCAAGCTGTGGCGCCAGTACGGCCAGGATCTCACGGTCACCGGGCTGCGCGATGCCTTCAAGACCGGCACGCTGGAGGAACTCGGTGCCGTCAATGACCAGCGCATCAAGGACTTGGCCATCATGCTCAACCCGTATGCCAGGGGTGGGCAGTACGAGCGCTTCTTCGAGGGCCGGGCCAATGTGGACTTCTCGAACGACTTCATCGTCATCGAGAACGAAGAGCTCAAGCGCCGGCCCGACCTGCACGCGGTGGTCAACATCCTGCTGCTGCACCAGATCACTGGCGAGATGTACCTGACGCGCAACCGGCGCAAGGTACTGTTCATCGACGAGCTCAAGCAGCAGCTCGGCGACATCGGTGCCGACGACCCGGTCAAGGCTGCCGTGGTCGAGGAAGCCGCCCGACGGGCTCGCAAGTACGGCGGCGCCCTGGGCACCGCCACCCAGAGCGCTGACGACTACTACGGCAGTGCGCAGATGGAGGCCGCCTTCAACTGCTCGGACTGGGTGTTCCTGCTGCGCCAGAAACCCGAATCCATCGAGATGCTGGACCGCAAAGGGCGCCTGGCCATGGACGAGCCCAAGAAACGGCTGCTCAATTCGCTACGCACCGAAGCCGGGGCATTCTCTGAGCTGTACATCTCCTCGCCCGTGGGCGAAGGCGTGGCACGCAACATCTTGGACCCGGCCACGCACCTGCTGTTCTCGAACAAGCTGGAGGACAACGCGCCCATCGATGCGCTGCGCGCCCAAGGCTTGTCGATCGACGAGGCGATTGCCGAACTGCTGCGGCAGCGGGGGCATGCGCTATGACCCGGCTGCTGCTGCTCAACGCTGTGGTCTCGGCGTTGCTGGTCGCGCTTGGCATCACGGCCTATGACCGCTGGGTGCTGCGCCCGGCATTGGTGGTCGGCGTGGTCGACCTGTCCGAGGTCTACCGCGCCAAGGAAGCCGAGTTCACCCGCCTGCTGACCCAGCCCGGCAGCGACGCGGACCGCGAGCGGGCGCTCGCGCTGGCGCGCAACTTTTCGCAGCGCCTGCCCGCGGCGCTGGACGAGCTGCCCCAGGAATGCGGGTGCCTGGTCGTCATCAAGAGCGCGATCGCTGGCACGCCCCATGGGCTGGACCTGACCGCGACCCTGCGCCGCAAGGTGGATCTGCCATGACCGCACACCTGGATTCCCTCGATGCACTGGACACCCAACCTCAAAGCTGGTCGCGGCGACGTGCCAATGCCCTGCTGGACTTTCTGCGCCATATGCGCCGACGCTGGTACCTTTACCTGCCGGTGTTCGCGATCTGGGGCTTTGCCTATGTGCGGCTCTTCATCGACCCGACGCCGCGTCTGCCCCTGTTGGTCAACTGGACGCCCAGCCTGCCCTACCGCCTGGCGCTGATGCAGTACCAGCACCCGGCAGTACAGCGCGGCGACCTCATCGTCTTCGCGTTTGCAGGCGAGGCCCAGGCCCATTACCCCGGCCTGCGCGGACAACCCTTCTTCAAGCGGGTGCGGGGAGTGCCTGGCGACGTCGTCACGGTGTCGGAGCGCGCGGTCTTCGTCAACGGCGAGGCCGTGGGCCTGGCCAAGGTCCGGGCTTTCGACGGACATCCGCTGGCACCCATCGCGCCGACGGTGATTCCACCCGGGCATTTTTACGTCCAGGGCATGGGCCCCCACAGCTTCGACTCGCGGTACGCCGAAAGCGGCCTGGTGCGTGCCGAACAGGTGGTGGGCATCGTGGTGCCGATCTTCTGAGGAGCCGGATCATGTTCAGAGTTTCCACCCTCGTCGCGTTCCTGTTGGGCCAGGCGTTAGCCGCTGGCATTTCGCTCGCGCAGACCAGCCCGGCGTTCGGGCCGTTGTCCGCGACGCCCAGCCAGGACGCCTCGGGCGACATGCCCCTCGCGGACTACCTGGGCCTGCTCAAGCAGATCGCGCCAGCCGTGGAAAACGGCGCACGCACCTACCTCGGCGCCCTGCAGCTGCGCTGCGGCCGCACGCTGACCACGGCCGAGCTGCGGCATGCAGTGTCCGAGGGCGAAGGCAATCCCGCCCTGATGGGGCTGATCCGCGCCGCCCACCAGAAGGACACCGCCGCTCGAGACCGGCTCGTCGCCCAGCTTCCCTGTCCACGCGGAGGAACGCAATGAACCCCCAAGCCCGCCTTGCCCTCGCGTTCGTTGTGCTTGCCTGTTCCAGCGCTGCCTCGCACGCCACCGACCTCGGCACCCTCGGCCCCACCTACGAGATCGCCGAGCCGCATCTGCTGCAGATGATCGAGCAGCGCCTGCGCGAGAAGGAACGCAGCGGCGAGTTGGCCCGGATCGAGAAGGATGCACGCGCCCGCGGCACGGAGGCAGTGCGCAGCCCGGTGCCTGTTGCGGGTGTGCAGACCACGGCCAAGCCCCGCACCTTCTACTTCGACCCGACCTACACGCTGGACCGCAACATCCTGGGTGAAAAGGGTGAATTGATGTTCGCCGCCGGGACCAAGGCCAATCCGTTGGACGTGGTGTCACTGTCGCGGCATCTGCTGTTCTTCGACGCCCGCGACAGCCGCCAGGTCCGCCAGGCGCGCGACCTGATGGCGCGTTACCAGGGCAAGGTCAAGCCGATCCTCACGGGCGGCTCTTACCTGGACCTGATGCAGTCCTGGCGCACCCCGGTCTACTACGACCAGCAGGGACTGCTGACGCGCCGGCTCGGCATCGCGCAAGTGCCGGCCCTGGTCTCACAGGAGGGCAAGCGGCTGCGCATCGACGAGATGGAGGTGCCGCGATGACCCGCATCCTCCGCGCGCTGGCGTCAACGTTGCTGGCCGTGCTGCTCCTGGCCACGGCAACGGCGGCAGGCGCTGCGGGCGCGGCCACCTGCACGGGCAAGTTTCCGAATCCGATTACGGACATCTGCTGGAGCTGCATCCTGCCGCTGAGCATCGGCGGCGCGCGCATTGGCAACTTCGGCGACCAGGAGGACATCGACAACCCCTCGAGCCCGCTGTGCACCTGCGGCGTGAATCCCATCATCGGCCTGTCGATCGGATTCTGGGAGCCCGCGCGCCACGTCGAGGCCGTGCGCAAGCCCTTCTGCCTGGCGTCCCTGGGCGGCATCGACCTCGATCCCGGCATCCCGGCGCCCGAGGCGGCGCGCTTCACCCGCCCTGAGGGGGATGGCGATGGCGGGAGCTTCTACCAGGCCCACTTCTACGTGAACCCGGTCCTCTATTACCTGGAGGTGGTGACCGATTTCCCGTGCCTGGAGAGGGGCTCGTTCGACCTGGCCTACCTGACCGAGGTCGATCCGCTGTGGGCCGACGACGAACTCACCCTGATCATCAATCCGGACGCGGCGCTGTTCGCCAATCCGGTGGCGATCGCCGCGTGCGCCGCCGACTGCGTGGCCGCCTCGGTGGGCTTCGGGATCCGGGAGATGTTCTGGTGCGCTGGTTGCCAGGGCGGCCTGTACCCGATGAACGGCCATGTCCCGTACCACATGGGCGGCGTGCGCACCGCGGCCCTGATGGCTCAGCGGCTGACGGCCAAGATGCACCGCGAGCTGATCGCGTGGGCCTGGCACGGCCAGGCCGGCCTGTGCGGGCCCTACTTCGCGCCGGTCATGGACAAGACCGCCTACAAGACCCAGCTCACCCATCCCATCCCGAACACCGCGAAGGAAGCCGGGAAGTGCTGCCAGCCCTTCGGCCGCACGACCGTGACCTGGGGCGCCGGGAAGGAGTACCCGGTGCGCGGCGAGGACTTCGCCTTCATGTTGTTCAGGAAAAGGAACTGCTGTGTCGGCTACTGACCGCTCCCACCTCCCCAGCCTCCTGCGGCGCGCGCTCACCTGCCTGCTGGCCGCGGGCGCGCTGCCAGCGGTCTGGGCCGCCGGCTCAGCGATCACCGAGGCCGATATCGAGCGAGCGCGCCGCGCCCAGCCCACGGTCACCGAGCAGGACATCGAACAGGCGCGGCGCAAGCACAGTTTGCCCCCGATGGACATCCCGGCGAGCGCCCCCGCGACCATTGCCCCTTCCATCGACGCCCTACCGCAGCCCGTGACGCGCACGCCGATCGACCTCGAAGCGCTGGCGCGCGGCTATGCATCGCAGGCGGACGCGATGGAAGCCGCCCAGGGCCTGGCAAAAGGTCCCGGCCTGTTCATCTTCGTCAGCCTCGCGATGCCCCGGTCTACCCTGCAACGCCTGATCGACCAAGCTGCTCGCGCGCGGGCCTCAGTCATCCTGCGCGGCCTGGCCAACGGTTCGCTGCGCCAGACCGTGGCCCAGGTGCAGCCACTGATCGGCCAACGCCAGGTCGCGGTGCAGATCGACCCGCAGGCCTTCGACCGCTTCGCGATCGTGCGGGTGCCCAGCTTCGTGCTGGTGCGCGACGGCACCCGGCCAGTCTCCTGCGCCTCCGGCAGTTGCGCGCCGCCCGAGGCCTTCTTGCGCACGGCCGGAGACGTGAGCCTGGACTACGCCCTCGAGCATATGCAGCGCGCCGCCCCTGCCTTCCGCGCCGATGCGGCCCCGTTCCTCGCACGGTTGCGGAACTAGGAGACCTGCATGCCTACCGCTCTTGCACTGCTGCTGCGCCAGATCGTCGTCGGCTTCACGCTGGCCAGCTTCCTTGCGACACAAACGGCGGCCGTGGCCGGCCCGCACGAGGAAGGTACGGCCGCAGGGCAGGCGGCCAACCCGGTGGCCCGGGAAACGATCACGACGCCCAGCGCTACGTCCGTGGTGCCGGGCTACACGGCGGCACCGCCCGAGCGCCTCTACTACGGCCAGCCCAATCTCTCAGGCCAGACCAGTGCCCAGCTCGCCGCCTGCGCGCTCACGCCCAACGACCCCGTGTGCCAGGCGCTGCTGGGCGCCCGGGCTTCAGCCAACACGCCGCGGGAGCCGGTCTCGCCCTACGACCCAGCCGTGCTGGGCGCCCGGCGCATCGCGGCCAACCCGTCGACGCAGTTGGAGGACATCGCGAGCTACTACAGCGGCTGCCAGGTCGATACCGTGGCCACGCCGGCAACGGAGACCCGCGTGTGCCGTCAGTACAGCGGCGCCACGGCGCAATCCTGCGCGCGCACCCTGTCGGCGTCGATCTCGCGCACGAGCAGCTGCTCGCCTGGCGATTGGTTCGCCCAGGCGGCCTCGGGAAGAATCGCGCTGGCCGTGCAGTGCAAACCGGATCTGCCGGCCTCGGCCCAGCATTTCCGGGTCACGAGCAACGGCGTGCCGCTGGCCTTCTTCGATGTGAACATGAGCGCCGCGTACGTGTTCCCGCAGATGGTCGCTCAAGTGCCAGGTGGCAACTGGTGGGGCGGCGGCGCCAACGGTGTCTGGGTCGCCAACAACCGATGCAACGGCGACGACTGCCGCCTGATCGGCTTCATCACGCAGCAGTACCGGCAGATCTGCACCGGCAGCGGCGGGGACGCTGGTGATATGACCTGCACCACCGAGCGGCCCTTCCTGGAGGTCTACGCCGCCTGCCCCGCCGGAACGCAAAGCGGCGACCACATCGCGTACACCACCGGTGGCGGCGGTGACGGCGGCTCCGGCCAGACGACCTACCTGGACAAGGCAACCTGCTACGCGCCGACGCAGGGGCCCTCGGACTACCCCGGCTCCGACGACACGGGCGCGGTCTCGGGCAGCTACTGGACGGTGCAATCGAGCCGCCCCGTCGTTGGATTCCAGTTGAACCCGGCCTACGGCCCGATCCCGCAAATGACGCTAGCCTATGAGCGGCCGCACACCACGGTCACGGAATCGGACCAGTGGGACGATCAATGTCCCAACCTCCAGGGCGACGGTCGTTGCTCGATTTCCGGTGCGGCGCGCTGCGTGGACGGGCCGGCGACCCGGCAGATCGACGGCGCGCCGGTCACACGGGCTTGCTGGCGCTACGAGACCGCGATGTCGTGCCAGTACGGCGCACCCACCGACGAATGCGCGCCGCTGGCTGCAGCCGGCTGCACACCGGCGGGCACCAGCTGCAGGCAGACCAACCCGGCCACCGGCGCGTGCGAGATCACCGAGAACCGCTACACCTGCCCGGTGGCGCCGGGCTCGACGGTGGCGGCCAGCAACTGCCCAGCCAACGTCTTCTGCATCGCGGGCAACTGCTTCAACACGGCCTACACGAACGATGCCGACTTCGCCCGGTCCATGTCCTTCCTGGAAGCCGGGCGCCAAGCTGGTGTCTACCTCGACACCGACAACCTGCAGGTCTTTAAGGGAGAGGCCAACAGCTGCCGCGACCGCCTGCTCAAGAACTGCTGCTACGCCGACTCGGCCGGCTCGGGCATGAGCAACCAGAGCGTCTACGGCGTCGGCTCACGCCTGGTCTACGACACGCTCATGAACGCCGGCAACCGCGAGTTCGTCTACCAGGGGCTTTCGGCTCTGCTGACCGGCGGAGGGTTCTCCGGCAGCTTCACGAGCTATGGCGTCACCGTAGCGGTCAACGGCACGGCCCTGCCGGCAGGGTCGGCGGTCCTCTATTCCGGCGAGAGCTTGGTCATTGCCTTCGACCCCTGGAGCCTGGTGATCGCGGTCGTCATCTACATCGTGATGTCGATGATGTCCTGCAACGAGGATGAGGGAAAGCTTGCCATGAAGGAAGGCGCGAAGCTGTGCCACACGGTCGGCACCTACTGCTCTTCCTGCCTGCGGATCCTGGGCAAGTGCGTGTCCTGCATCGAGCACACGACCACGAAGTGCTGCTTCAACTCGGTACTGGCCCGGATCATCAACGAGCAGGGCCGGCTCCAAATCATGAAATGGTGGGGCACGGCAGAGATGCCGGACTGCTCGGGCTTCACGATCGCCCAGTTGCAGGCGCTGGACTTCTCGCGCATGGACCTGACCGAGTTCTACGCCTCCATCGTGCCCAAGCTGCCCAACGTCGGCGCAATCCAGGGCGGCAACGCTGGCCGCGCGAGCAACTGCTATTACGCGGAAGGGAGATGCCAATGAACATCCGCGCACGCATCGTCGCTGCCGCTGCATCGGCATCCATGTGCCTGCTTTGCGCAGCGGCACACGCCGAGCCGGTGCGCACTCCCGTTCCCGACGCTCGCCCCGTCATGCTGGCCGCGTTGCAATCCGCCGACGGCACGGCCCATGGTGTCTTGGCTGGAGAAATCGCGGACGCCATCACAAAGCGTTTCGAGGCGACGTCGCCGATCTACATCGACGTCTCCACCGAGCGGCGCTACCGCGAGCCAGGCTGCAGCCGGCTGAAGGTGCTCTTCTGGCAGGAAGGCGTGCGCCTGCCCGAGGCCAAGGCGCCACGCAAGCAGACGATCGAGTTCGGCATCAACTACTGCGCCACGGGCCTTCCGCCCAAGTCGCTGCTCTGAGGGGATCTCCATGTACGCACGTCTGCCTTCGATCCTGGCCACCGCCGTGCTCTCTGGGGCCACCATGGTGGTCGGCATTGCCTCTGCGCAGGGCGTTGCTCCGCCGACGCCCCTGGGTGAATCCCACCGCCCCTACTGGTCCGACGGCTGGCGCGGCTGGCACTTCTACGAGGATCCCCCCCAGGAAGAACTCGTGCCCACCGCCCGGCCCGCGCTGGCCATCCCGTCCCAGCCCACCGCGCCACCGCGCCCGCCTGAGCTGGTGGAGTTCGAGCGCCTGCAGAAGACCCTGGAGAACCTGCGCAACATCGCGATCATGCGGCCGACCGAGGGCAATGTGCGGCGCTACATGCAGCTGGAGATGCAGGTGGTGAACCGGGCCTCCTATTTCGCGGACGTGGCGCAGCGCGTGGCGTGGGCCACGCCGGAGCTCGACCCTACCCTGCAAGGTCGTCCGGTCAATGCCCAGGCGCTGGAGGTCTTCGATCAGCAGCAGCGCGCAAGCCGCTCCACCTCCGTTGAATCACTGGGCCGCGACCATGTGCTGTTCTTCTTCTACCGCAGCGACTGCCCCTACTGCCACGCGTTCGCGCCAACCCTGCAGGCCTTCGAATCCCGTCATGGCATCCAGGTAGTGGCCGTGAGCGTGGACGGAGGTCCGATGCCGGGATTCCCGAGGGCGCGCCCCGACAACGGCATTGCCACCGCCTTGAAGGTGACCCAGGTGCCGGCCGTCTTCCTGGCCCAGCCCTATACCGGAAAGATCAGCCCGATCGGCTTCGGCGTGCTGTCCGAATCGCAATTGCTCGAGCGGATCGCCACCGTCTCATCGCCCAACGGCGAGGCCATGCTGCCGAGCGCCACCCAGCGCCTGGCTCTTCCGTAGGAGGTCTCCATGCCCATCCGTTCCTGCACCGTTCATGCGCGCAAGGCCACCGCTGCGGCCATCGCCCTATCGCTTCTGTGCACCGCGACACCCAGTCGCGCCGATCTCAACAGCGAGGTCAACGACATGTTCAACAACCTCGGCGCCATCGGCAACTACACCGCGCCGGGTGCGTTTCGCGGTCAGACCTACAACACCTACACCGGCGGCAACCTGATGATGCGATCGCCGAACAAGGTGTACCAGCTCGCGGCCATCCAGTTCCCAAGCGCGAAGGCCGGCTGCGGCGGTATCGACGTGTTCGGCGGCAGCTTCAGCCACATCTCCGCGCAGGAGTTCAAGAACATGCTGCGGAACATCACCGCGGCTTTGCCGGGGATCGCCTTCCAGCTCGCGCTGGAGGCGGTCTCGCCGCTGCTCGGCGGACTCACCAAATGGGCCAAGGGTCTGGAGACCTGGATCAACAACGCCCGTATCAATTCCTGCGAAACGGCGAAAGCCATCGTCAGTACGGCAGCCGAGGCCGTGGGCTACAGCTCGCAGGAGACCTGCGCCGATCTCGCGATCGACATGGGCCTGGAGAGCGACCGGGACTCTGCGCGCAAACGCTGCGGCACCGACCGGCCCAACATCCTGTCGTCGGCGCGCTCGTCGGCCGATGCCAATGTGCGCAACAAGGCGCCGTTCGTCGGCAACCTCACCTGGAAAGCACTGCAGTACACCGGCACCTATCTGGACGACGCTGAGCGCGAGCTCATCATGAGCATTGTCGGCACCATCATCTACTACCCCGAGGAATCGAAGCGCGATCCGGAGCCCATCGCCCCCACGTTGACTTCCATCAGCCAGTTGCTCTACGGCCAGGCCGCAGGCTCCGGTACGAACGTCGTCCAGCACCTGCTGCGCTGCAACGACTACACGAACTGCGACGTGGTCTCACTCAACACCAACTACAGCCACGTCCCGTTCACGGCGAAGGTCGAAACCATGATGCGCTCGATCGCGGACAAGATCGCGACGCGCACGCCGATTCCCAACAACTCGGCGGAAGTGGGCTTCGTGAACCAGACCACCGAACCCGTCTACAAGATGCTCTCGGTGGGCACCAGCATCCCGGGTTCAGGCCTGGCCGACAGCCTGATCGGCCAGTACCGCGACGTGATCGCGGCCGACTATGCGTACGTCTTCCTCGAACGCAACCTGCGCCTGGGCATGGCGGCGCTGTCCAAGGACTACACGCTGCAGCAGACCCAGCGCGACCAGGCCAACCAGGTACGGCAACGCGCGCAGGCCATGCTGCTGCAGATCTCGCAGGAGAAGAACCTGCTGTACCAGAAGGTCGGCTCATTCCGGGCCGTAGCCAGCCACCTGGAGCAATTGGAACGGCAACTGCGCTCCAGCATGCCGCAGCACGTGGTGGACATGCTGGGCCAGCAGGCGGCCTACCTGTCGCGCTGACACCGATGGATGGGCTCGGCCATGTGGGAGATCTACGCTTACCAGAATGCCGACAGCCTGTTCGGCGTGTTCAACGCGGCCGCGGCCATCCATGCCTCCAGCGACTATGCCTCGGCCGTCGCAGCCGTCGCCTTTTGCGGCTTCGTCGCGGCCCTGATCGCTTACGCTTTTGCCCCGGAGAAGCTGCAGGGGTGGAAGTGGCTGGGCTCGGTGATGTTGATTTTCAGCATCCTGATCGTGCCCAAGGTAACCGTGGGGGTGGTCGACAAGACCGGTGGCTCTGCGGTCAAGGTGGTGGACAACGTGCCCTTCGGCGTGACGCTGCTGGGGAGCCTCACCAGCAACATCGGCCATACGCTGACCGGCCTGTTCGAGACGGCCTTCCAGGCGATCCCCGGCGCCGGCGCGCTGCCAATTGAGCTGTCTTACCAACGCAACGGCCTGATGTTCGGCAACCGGTTGATCCGCGAGACCGGCAATGTGGTGTTCCAGGACCCGGGGTTCAGGACCGACCTGGTGAACTTCATCCACAACTGCACGACCTACGACCTGGTCGACGGCACGCTGGATCCGGCGGCGTATTCTGCGTCGGACGACGTCTGGCCGCTGATGAGCTCGCCCAATCCGGCCCGGTTCAGTACCTTGACGGGAGCCGGCGGCACCGTAGGAGTGGATACCTGCCCAAATGTGTACCGGAACCTGAACGGGCGGTTGCCGGCGCAACTGCAGCGCATCCAGGGGCGGCTGGCCTTCCAGCTGAACCCGACGTTGCCGGGCACGGCTGCTGCTGCGACCGTAGCTGGCCAAATCCAGCAGGCCTATCTGAAGAACGGCATCGCCAATGCCTCGGCGACCACCGCCGACATCATCCGCCAGAACGCCATGCTCAATGCACTGGAGGACACAGGCAAGATCGTGGGACAGAAGGTCAATGACCCGGCGGCCATGGTGCTGGCCGTGGGACGCGCCCAGGCCGTGGCCCAGATGAATGCCTCGTGGCTGAACTACGGCAAGGTGGCCGAACAGGCGCTGCCGGTGTTCCGCAATGTGATCGAGGCGGTGACATACGCCCTCTTCCCGCTGTTCGTGCTCTTGCTATTGTTGACCAGCGGCCGCGATACCATGCTGGCCTTCAAGGGCTATGCGGCCATCCTGATCTGGATCCAGCTATGGCCTCCGCTCTATGCGATCCTGAACTACATGGCCTCGATCTATGCCGCCTACGACCTGGCGGCCGCCGCCGACCTGGGTACCGGCGGCAAGGCCCTGGCCCTGCAGACCGCCTCGGTGATCTACTCCCGGGCGCTGTCGGGAGAGGCTATCGTCGGGTATCTTGCCATCAGCATCCCTTTCATCGCCTGGGCCGCGCTCAAACGCATGGAGAACTTTGGCACGGCCCTCGTGGGTGGGCTGTCGGGCCTGCAGGCCATGCTCTCTGGCTCGACGGCGGCGTCCACCGTGGGCAATACCGCGCTGGGCAATGTCTCCATGGACCAGATGCAGCTCGCGCCGAACCGAACCTCGGCCTTCATGGGCAGTTGGCAGAACGACCTGAGCGGCAACACCTTTACCGGCAATGCGCTGACGGGGCGCACGGCCGTGAACCTGCTGCGCAACCAGGGCTTTGCGTCGCGGGTGGTGTCGATGCGGGTGTCTGAGCAGGACGTGCAGGATGCAAGCCGGCAGGTGGATGCTGCGCGCAGCGAGGCGGTGGCTGCCAGCAGCGAGCGCTCGGCGATTCTGGCAGAGGCATTTTCCAAGGGCATCGCCAAGCTGCACTCATCGCGCAACAGCACCGGCACCACATCGAGCGGCTTCGAGCAGTTTGGCGAAACGGTCAACCGTCTGGACCAGATCAGCAAGAGTGTGGCTGATACGACGGGGCTCACGCAATCTCAGGTAGCACGAATTGCCTTGGGCGCCACGGGTCAAGTGGGAATCAATACACCCATTGCGGGGCTAGGAGCAAACGCATCTGGCGACAAGAGCTATTTGACTGGGCTTTCTGCCGCAGAGCAAAAGGTATTGACCTCCATAAACAGCGAGCAACTGGCCGAGTTCAAGCAGTTCGGCGACCGGGTATCTAGGGACAAGAGCTTCATCAGCATGGTCACCAGCGACAGCCGCGAAGCCTTGGATCTGTCTGCCCGGCTGACATCGACCACTGCGCGGATAGAGCGCGCCGACGCCAGCTTGAACGAGCGGAGCGCCTTTGCTGAGCGCGTCTCGACGGCCTATGAGCGCGGCGAAACCATCTCGATCGATATCGCCCAGGATCCCTATAATCTCGCGATGTTCACCCGCTACGCCGAGCAGTATGGTGGCAACAGCGCGTCGGCGCGCGTGCTGATGGAAGCGGAGCTGGCCAGGCAGTCGCTGCAGCCCAACCGCGTGTTCTCGGACGGTATTGCAGTACCGTCCGCCTTTGGAGACCTTTCCGCGCAGCACCTGCAAGACTCGAGCAGTCCGTCGTTGGATCAGGATCTTGGAGGCCAGCACCGCGCCAACCAGGGCAGCGTGAGCGGCTCTGGCGGTGGGCCCAGGCCCGGGTCTCCGGGTGAATCCCCGTCAGCCATGCGCAGCGATGTCCAGGCAGAGGGCCTGCGTATTCGTGCAAGCTCCTCTGCGGATCAGGCCACCTTCGAGCGCAAAGCGCAGATCACCAAAACACCGGATGGAACGTTGGCATCCGAACGTTCCTTGATGAAGCAATCCGTCAATCAGGTAAAGGGAGACGCCGCACCCATCGTCGAGGACGCCAAGCAGGCTATCAAGGATGCCCTGAAGAAATAGAAGCGATAGCAGGCTGTTGAAAAACCAAAACAGCGGTTTCGTTCGGAGATGACCGACGCGGCAGAACGCTCCAATCTGCCAGCGTGCATTGACGCGGCCACCATCGCGCAGCTGTACCGCAAACGCTGGCGCATCGAGGGCCTGTCCGGACGGCTCGAATCGGTGTGCTGCAAAGCGAGATCCGGAGCTTGGGCCACCCGCGCGCGGTACTGCTGGGGTTTGCTGTGGCAGTGCTGGCGCTGCTCAAGCACTGCGTGGAGCAGGCGCACAGCGAGCGAGCCCCCGATCTGAATGTCTCGACCTACCACCTGGGCGTACATGTAGCCAGTGACTATCTATCAGGGCATGCTGATTGCGCTGCCCTCAGAGGTGTGGCGGCCGTGGTCAGAAGCGCCAGCGGGGGATGTTGTGCAGTACCTGCTGCGCCTGGCGGGCAACGTCAGCCCGGGTAGTGTGAAGCGCGGCCCCAAGAAGGAAAAGCCAAGGGGGGTACGTCGCTGGCGCTGTGGCTCGCAAGCAGTTGTCCACAGCTCGTGTCCTCAAGCAGGCCGCGGGGGCAAGACCTTGAAAGGGGTGCCTGCTAGAGGTTTTTGTCGGCATCGAGCATACGATTGCCGTACTCAGGGTGCGGTGGCTTCATGAACTGCGGATGCCCCTCGTCACGCCAATAATTCGCCGCCAGATCGCGACTGGAGGTACCCATTCCGGAGATCGGATTGAGTTCTTCTTCTGTCGGAACAGGCCGAAGCTTGTGGCGCTGCTTGCCGATCTGCGACAGCCCGCCTCCGATCGCCCCGCCGAACAGCGCTCCCATGGCCATCATCCCAACCCGCAGGCCCCAGTCGTCATGGCGTGCTGACAGGTAGCCGAGACCGATGCCCAGCAGCAGGAAGAAGAGGAAGACAGCTTTTCGCATCGAAATACCCTAGCACCATGCCGCTGCAAGTCAAGCCGTTTAGCGAACGTGATTCTGTGCGTGCCCGAGTCGCCGTGGTGCTACGGGAGCCGCACCGAGTGCTAGATCAAGTCCTTCGTGAGCTCTTCCAGGGTCGGCTGCCGACGAGGAAATCGCTCTCGGACGGCGCTGCGGTCCGCGATGCCCAGTAACAGCCCGACTTGCGCCTCGTCGGCACCGCGTGAGTACAGGCGGTCCGCTAGCGTCTGCCGCGCGGCTAGCGCCGTGAGGCCGGAGAATCCGGCGTAGCGTAACAGCTTGCGGTAAGCCTCCTGGATTCCCCTGCAGAGGAAGCGTCGCTGCCCCTTTTCCTCGTACGACGTGATCGCGAAGCCTTGGCCGCTGGGCGAGAGGAACAGGGGGCATCGCGGGTCGAGTCCGCGATAGTACGAGTCACCACCGATCCTGTCGCCGCGCCTGCCCCTGTTCCCGAGGTAATCCGCCATCACCTCGTCCAGGCGGGCACTCAGGAAATACAGGGGACGAGTCCTGCCGTTGATGGCGACCTCCGGCCGTATGAAGGAGATCCGACTAACGTCGCCTGACGCCTCAAGGTAATCCTGCACCTCCAGGCGAGCAATCTCCAGTGGCCGCGCACCTATCGCAAACAGGATGTAGTAAAGCGCCAGGTCCTCGGTTGGCTGATGACTGTGTGCCATGATGAGCTTCGCCCCGAGGGAGATCTCGGTAACGCTCAGGATACGCCTGACCTCCAGCGCGGACTCGATCGCCCCCTCATCCGGCTCAAAGCCTTCAAATGCGCTGCCCTCATCGTTTGAGACGGGCGAAAGGTCGCGTCCTCCGTCTCGTGCCGGCTCATTTGGCACCGCTGTGCTTGCAGTCATGGAACAAGAGCTCCTTCGGCGACCGGTTCCGCGGAGCGTCACCACGCAACGGACCTGTTGTTGCTTTCGACATCGGCCGCTGACGTTCCGCAGCCACTACAGGAGCTTTCACCCCATTACATGCCTTCCTTCGATGCAGCTATTCAGACGCATGCTGAGGTGGAAGGGTCGGCGGGGCAGCTGCGCCCGCTATGCGCCAGCCCTGAACGCCGCCTCCACTGCCCCTCGATTAACCTTTAGACCACCACGTACTTGCCGACGAGGGGCATGGGCTTGCCATCCTTCTTCAGGCTGATCGCAGTCGGTGGTCACGACGAACTTGCGTTTCGTCCTGGCCTTGATGCCGTGCTGCTGCATGAGTTTGCGAACTCGGTCTTTGCCCACACGGATGCCTCGGGCCAGCAGTTCCTTGTGCATGCGTGGCCAGCCGTATTCGCCCTTGACCTGGACATGGATGGCGCGGATGTGGGCCAGCACAGCCTCGTCGCTGTGACGCCCGCCGGGTCTGCCAGCCAGGTCTTGTTGTGGGCGGATCAGCCAGTTGAAGTAGCCGCTGGCGCTGACCTCCAGCACGCCACACGAGATGCTCACCGGGTACTGGCGCCTCATTTGGTGAATCCAGGCGTACCTCGCAGCGTGTCCTGCGCGAAGTACGCCGCGGCTTTTTTTTGCGATGTCACGCTCCATGCGAAGCCGGGCAACCTCAGCGCGCAAGCGCGCTATCTCCATCTGCTCGGGCGAGACCCGCGCGGCCTTGTCAGCATCACCGGCGCCACTCAATGGACCCTTGGCCGCCAACCTCACCCAGTTGCCTAAACTGGCCTTGGGAATGCCCAGCACCTTGGCCACCACCGCAATGGCCTGGCCCGCGCGCACCTGACGCATCGCCTCCAGTTTGAATTCCTGCGTGTACTGCGCACGCACCTGCTTTGCTGTCATCTCTTGACTCCTTGTCGGTATTTTCAACAAGGCCAAGAACTCCACTTTTCAGGGGCAAGGTCACGTGATGTACTGGACAGACGCACTGCAGTCCGGATTGCCCGACTGTACGGGCTTCTGCAGTAAGCGTGTCTCCCCCGCATTTTTTGGTGGATCTCGTACCTGCTCAAACTACAGGCGAAAAAGCGCTCGATCTCTCAGTTCTTTGCGCCCTGGACCGGAATCGTCGTCCTCAGTTCGCGTATACGGTTGTCGGCATCCATAAAGACCAGACGGGGCTGGACGCTGTCGAGATCGGTCTCTGCTACCAGCCCGAATGCGGCAATGATGACCAGATCGCCCACAGCTGCGCGGCGCGCGGCCGAGCCGTTGAGCGAAATTGTTCCGCTGCCACGTTCGGCACGAATCGCATAGGTGATGAACCTCTCGCCATTGGCGATGTTCCAGATGTGGACTTGCTCGTTCTCCCGCAGATCGGCGGCGTCCAGCAAATCTTCGTCGATCGCGCAGGAGCCTTCGTAATGCAGCTCACACGCGGTCACCGTCGCGCGGTGTATCTTGGACTTGAGCAAGGTACGGTACATGGTTTCACCTTCAATGCAATAAAGTTCAGCGCGCCACCAGCCCCAGCGTGTCGAACAGGCGTCGGTCGCTGGCCCAGTCAGGGTTGCCCGTAGTGAGCAACTTGTCGCCGTAGAAGATCGAGTTGGCACCGGCCAGGAAGCACAGCGCCTGCACCGCCTCGCCCATCTGCTGGCGTCCGGCGGACAGGCGTACCCGCGCATTCGGCATCGTGATCCGCGCCGCAGCGATGGTGCGCACGAACTCGAACGGCTCGAGCGCATCGATGCCGTGCAGCGGTGTGCCTTCCACCTGCACAAGGTTGTTGATCGGCACCGACTCAGGGTATGGATCGAGATTGGCGAGCTGAGCGATCAGCCCTGCGCGCTCGCGCCGCGATTCCCCCATGCCGACGATGCCACCACTGCACACGTGAATGCCGGCTTCTCGCACATAGCCGAGCGTGTCGATCCGGTCCTGATAATCGCGCGTGGTGATGATCCGGCCGTAGGCTTCGGGCGCGGTGTCGAGGTTGTGGTTGTAGTAGTCGAGCCCAGCGTCCTTGAGCGTGCGCGCCTGCGTGTTGCTCAGCATGCCGAGCGTGCAGCAGGCCTCCAGTCCATGCGACTTCACGACCCGCACCAGCTCGGCAACCTTCTCGATGTCGCGATCCTTCGGCGCACGCCAGGCGGCGCCCATGCAGAATCGGCTGGCCCCCTCCTCGCGTGCCGCCTGGGCGGCCTCGGAGACGGCTGCGGCGTCGAGCAACTTGCCCGCCTCGACTCCGGTGTCGTAGTGGACCGATTGCGGACAATAAGCGCAGTCTTCCGGGCAGCCACCGGTCTTGATCGACAGCAACGTCGACAACTGGACTTCGTTGGGGTCGAAATGCTCACGGTGCACCTGCTGGGCCCGGAATAACAGGTCGTTGAACGGCAGCTCTAACAGCGCCAGTACCTCGGCCGCCGGCCAGGGGGCCTCGGCAGCATCGAGCGCAGGGGCCGCAAGGCGGCGGGTGAATTGGATCGGCTGGGCGGGCGTCTCGAAGGTGTTCATGGTGGTCGTTTTGTGCAGGTGGATTGTTATCAAGGGTTCTCGGTTCAGGCACGGGGGCGGATGTGCGCCGTCGCCTCGTCTTCCACGCGCTGCCAGATCTCCACCGCCATCGGCATCTGGCTCTCCTCGAGGATGTGACCAACCAGCCCGATTGCGCGTGCGAGCACGCCGATGCCGCGCACGATCTTCCACGGCAATCCGAGTTCGCAGCTGATGGCACCGATGGCGCCGGTCGCATTGACGGGAAGCGACTTGCCCGCGGCGCGTTCGGCCTCGGCGCAGATCAGTTGTTCGAGCCGGATGTAATCACCGGAGAAGTCATTGTCCGCGGCGATCTGGAACAGACGCGGCGCGCGCGGATCGACCGGCTTGTGCAGCGGATGGCCGAGACCGGGAATGATCTGGCCGCGTTCGCGGAAAGCCGACACGGTCTCGCGCGCGATGCGCTCCAGGTCAGCGCCTTTCGTGCCCGGCGGCAGCGCCTCGTACAGCATCCTGGCGGTGCCTTCAGTCGAGCCGACGAACACGCTGCCCAGGCCGCACAGGCCTGCCGCCACCGCCGCCTGCAGCGATTCGGGCGCACCGGCGTAGGTCAGGCGCGCGACCAGCGCGCTGGGCGTGATGCCGTGCTCGACCAGCGTCACCGCAATGGCATTGAACACGTTCGACTCCTGCGGCGTCGGCATGCGCCCGACGATCTGCAGGAAGGCCATGTCGCCCAGGTTGATGTGGCCGAGTATCTCGTCGGGCAGACTCTTGCCGTGCACTTCGATGCGATCGGGGGTGCTCCAGGCAATGTCGGAGCGGATGGGTATGTTTATGCGCGCCATGGGGGCATCTCCAGTGGGTTCAGAAAATCAGGCTTACAGGCCGGTGCTGCGCAGGACGGCAAGCGCACGCTGATAAATCGGGCTGTCGACCATTCGACCGTCCAACATGACGGCGGCACCACCAGCGGCAACGAAGACATCGCGCACGCTGCGCGCCCAGTCGATTTGCTCGGCGCAGGGAGTGAACACCGCCTGGACGGCGGCAATCTGCTTGGGGTGGATGCACAGCTTGGCGCCGAAGCCCTGACGCCTGGCACGCTCCGCATCGGCATGCAGCCGGTCGAAATCATCGATCACGAGACTGACGCCGTCGATCGGCGCGTCCAGCCCGGCCAGGCGCGAGGCGAGCACGAGCTCTGAGCGGAACCCCTGCAACTCGATTTCACCCCCGTCGGGCGCGCAGTCAATGCCCAGATCCAGTGCCAAGTCGACGCTGCCGAAGGCCAGGCGCACGACGCCAGGCACGCGGGCAATGGCGCGCACCGCTTCGATACCGCGCGCCGATTCGATGATCGGCAGCACATCCTTGTAGGTGGTCTCGACCACCGCGCAGATGGCTTCGATGCCCTCGACCTTGGGCAGCATGACGGCTGCCACGCCGGGATGGCGGCACAGGTCGATGTCCTCGTCGAACCACTGTGTACCGGCAGCGTTGACGCGCACGATGAGCGGCGCAGCCTCGTCGAGTGTGGCCGCCAGCGCAGCGCGGGCACGCGGCTTGGACTCGGGCGCGACCGCGTCCTCCAGATCGACGATCACCATATCGGCACCGGCGACGCGCGCCTTGGCAAAGCGCTCGGGGCGGTCCCCGGGAACGAAAAGATAGGACCTCGGCAGCCGAGTCAGGACTGGCGGCGCACTCATGGGCAAACCTTCGCCCAGCGGGCCGCGGTATTCGCCTTCGGAACTGCCGGGCGGCTCATGCCGCCAGCCATCGTTCAACGCGCGGCGCCTCGGCAACGGACCAGATACGGGCCATCAGATCGGCCATCTCTGCCGAGGTGGCACCTCTGCCGTAGGCCGCCAGTCGCCGCGCCTTGTCCTCCAGTTCGGCGCGCGTGAGGGTGTTGCCCGGGTCCCCCTTGGGTTCGTCGACGCGCGCCGAGAGTGTTTTGCCGTCGCGCGTGCTTGCTGTCACCTTGCCGATCCAGCGCTGTGGATAAGCGCCGTCAACCTCCTCGTCGAGCTGCATCGTGACCCGGTCGCGCAAGGCCGCCACGCGCGGCGAAAGGTAGTGCTGCTCGAATTCGTCAAGCCCGGCGTACCCGTACTCGGCCACCAGCGCGAGCACGGTACCCATCGAGAACTTGGCCTGGTGCACGGTGGATGGGACGGTGACCCGTCCGAGCACGTCGATCGCGCCCTGGTGCACATGGGTCGTCACCTGGACCAAATCATCCGCAACGAGCCGGTGCGTTTGCATCAACGCCAGCAGCGCGTCTGCGCTGGGGTGCGTATGACGGCACGAGGCGTGGTATTTGAACGAGGTTTCAGCCGTGGCCCAACGCTGCCCCAGTCGGTCGGTGAGCCGCGCCGGGTCGGCGTCGCTGGACGTGCCGACGGCCAGACCCTGCGGCCCTTCCAGAATCTGGCGCGCGCCGGTCAGGCCTTCGCGCGCCAAGTAAGCCGAAGCCAGTCCGCTGGACGCCGCATGCGCGGTGTGCAGTTGCTTGGAGTCGGCCGCATCGCGAAGGAACTCCCACAATCCTGCGGCTTGCGTGCCGGCGCTGCCGAAGGCATGCACCATGGTCGGCGCATCCAGCTTGAGCAGCCGCCCGGCCGCTGCAGCGGCGGCCAACGTTCCTGCGGTGGCAGTGGTGTGGAAGACGCGATAGTGTGAGCGTCCGAGAAATTCACCGACGCGGATGCCGACCTCGTAGCCCACCACCACCGCGGCCAGAAACTCGCGGCCACTCGCGCCGATGTCTTGCGCTATGGCCAGCGCCGCCGGGAACACAACGGCCCCAGGGTGGAACACAGAGCCGTTGTGCACATCGTCCTGCTCAGCAAAATGCGACGCCGCGGCATTGACCAATGCGGCGAAATGGGGGGAGGTGGTGCGGCGCGAGATCAGCACCTCGGCGCGGCCCGAGGCCGGCCCCATCTCGCGGGCATAGGCCTCGATGGCCTCAACCGGCCGCGCGCCCTTGCCGGCCAGCGCCGAGGCGTACCAGTCGAGAAACAGATCCTCGGTGCGGCGAAGCACAGGCGCCGGAATCGTGTCGAATTGCAAGCCAGCCGCAAAGGCGGCCAGCGTCGCGCTCGGGTTTTTATCCAGGGTCATGGCATTACACATTCAGTCAGATCGCTTTTTCCGCACGCAGCCGGGCAATCTCCGGCGCACCGTAGCCCAGCTCGGCGAGAATGGAGTCGGTCTGCTCACCCAAAGCAGGCACCGGCCCCATCGGTAGCGGCTCACTGCCACTGAGGTGATGCGGCGGGTACAGCGCCGGCAGTGGGCCGCTGGGAGAGCCGATTTCGGTCCAGCGCCCACGCGCCGCCAACTGCGGATGGCGCCACAGAGCGGCCATCTCGTTGAGCTGGGCATTGGCGATTTGCGCCGCATCCAGGCGCTCGACCAATTGCTCGGCAGTCAATGTCGAGCACACGCCTTCGATGACAGCGCGCAACTGCTCGCGCCGGGCCAGCCGGTTGGCATTTCCCATATACGTCTTGGCCAGTTCCGGCTGAAGCAGCACCTGATCGCAAAAAATGGCCCACTCACGGTCATGCTGCACCGCCAGCACCACCTGCTTGCCGTCGCCGCAGGTGAACGGGCCGTAGGGGTAAATCGCCGCATGCGAGGCACCCGCGCGCGGCGGCGGCGGCTGGCCGTCCAGCGTGTAATAGAGCGGAAAGCCCATCCACTCGGACATCGCTTCGAGCATCGAGATTTCGAGCCGCTGACCGCGCCCAGTGCGACCGCGTTGAAGCAGCGCGGCCAGCACGCTGCTGTAGGCGTACATGCCGGCGGCGATGTCGGCAATCGACAGCCCGGCCTTGGACGGCTGCTCGGGGGTGCCGGTCACCGATACAAAACCGGCCTCGCTCTGGATCAGCAGGTCGTAGGCCTTCTTCTCGGTGTAGGGACCGCCTTCGCCGTAACCGGAGATGTCGCACACGACGATGCCGGCATTGACAGGCGCCAGGCTCGCGTGGTCCAGCCCCATGCGCGCCGCCGCGCCAGGCGCGAGGTTTTGCACGAGCACGTCGCAGCGCTCCACCAGCTTGTGCAGCACAGCGCGCGCGGCCGGCTGTTTGAGATCCAGCGTCAGGCTCTCCTTGGAGCGGTTGCACCAGACGAAGTGCGAAGCCAGGCCGTGCGCGCGGGTGTCGTAGGCGCGGGCGAAATCGCCCTCGCCCGGGCGCTCGACCTTGATGACGCGCGCCCCCAGGTCAGCGAGCTGACGGGTGCAAAACGGCGCGGCGATCGCGTGCTCGAGCGTGACGACAAGCATGCCTTCCAGGGGACGCATGGCAGCTTCTTTCAGAACGAACGCGGCATCCCGAGCACGTGCTCGGCCACGTAGCTCAGGATCAGGTTGGTGGAGATCGGCGCCACCTGGTACAGCCGAGTTTCACGAAACTTGCGCTCGACATCGTATTCACAGGCAAAGCCGAAGCCGCCATGCGTCTGGATCGCGGTGTTCGCGGCCTCCCACGAGGCTTTCGCCGCAAGGTACTTGGCCATGTTGGCTTCGGCGCCGCAGGGCTGGTGCGCGTCGAACAGCTCGCAGGCGCGCCAGCGCATGAGGTCGGCGGCTTCGGTTTCGATGTGCGCCGCGGCAATCGGGAATTGCACGCCCTGGTTCTGTCCGATCGGGCGATCGAACACGCAGCGCTCACGGGCGTAGCGCGCGCTGCGATCGACGAACCAGCGGGCGTCGCCGATGCACTCGGCGGCAATCAGCGTGCGCTCGGCGTTCAGGCCGTCAAGAATGTACTTGAAGCCTTTGCCTTCCTCGCCGATCAGGTTGTCCGCCGGGATTTCGAGGTTGTCGAAAAAGAGCTCGTTGGTCTCGTGGTTGACCATGTTGCGGATCGGCTTCACGGTGAGGCCCTTGCCGATCGCCTCGTGCAAGTCGACGATGAAGATCGACATGCCTTCGGACTTGCGCTTCACGTCCTTGAGCGGCGTGGTGCGCGCCAGCAAAATCATCAGGTCGGAGTGCTGGATGCGCGAGATCCACACCTTCTGGCCATTGACGACATAGCGGTCACCCTGCTTGGCCGCCGTGGTCTTGATCTTGGTGGTGTCGGTGCCGGTGGTGGGCTCGGTCACGCTCATGGATTGCAAGCGCAAGTCGCCGCTGGCGATTTGGGGCAGGTAGCGGCGCTTTTGAGCGTCCGAGCCATGGCGCAGCAGCGTGCCCATGTTGTACATCTGGCCGTGGCAGGCGCCGGCATTGCCGCCGCAACGGTTGACTTCTTCCATCACCACCGAGGCTTCGGCCAGCCCCAGACCGGCGCCACCGTACTCCTGCGGGATCATCACCGCCAGCCAGCCGGCGCGGGTCAGCGCGTCCACAAATTCCTCTGGGTAGGCGCGCGCTTCGTCGATCTTCCGAAAGTACGCGTCCGGGAAGCGTTTGAAAAGATCGCGCAGCGCGGCGCGCAACTCCGGATAACGTTCTTGTTTCATCATGCTCGGTTTTTGAAGAATCCGTGATGGGCCTAACGGAACTTGCTGAAGTCAGGCTTGCGTTTTTCGAGGAAGGCGCTGGCGCCTTCCTGTTGTTCGCCGGTGTTGAAGTAGTTGGGCGCCACTTCCTGGATAAGGTCGTTCATGTCGCGGCCCATGATCGGCGCCATGTGATGATAGAAAGAACGTTTGACGATCTTCAGGCAGGTCGGCGAGAGCGACAGCAACTCGTCGCAATACTTGCGCACCTCCTCGTCGAGCTTGGCCATCGGCACCACGGAATTGACCAGGCCCCAGTCGAAAGCCTGCTGCGCGGTGTAGCGGCGGCACAGCATCCACAGCTCGCGAGCGCGCTTGTGGCCCAGCACATTGGCTGCGTGCGAGACAATGTAGCCCCCTGCGGGGGAGCCCACACGCGGCCCATTTTGGCCGAAGATCGCGTGCTCTGCAGCGATGGTGAAGTCGCAAAAGTAGGCGATATGGTGACCAGCGCCAATCGCGTAGCCGTTAACGCGCGCGATCACCGGCTTCGGGCACTCGGCGATTTGCCGGTTGAAATTGAACTCCAGGTCCTGCAGGCCGCTCTTGCCACCTTCTCCCTTTTCCCAGTTGACGTCGCCGCCGACGCAGAAGGCGCGCTCGCCCACACCTGTGAGCACGATCACGCCGACTTTCGGGTCGCTGCCGGCCTGGGCCAACAGGCTTTCCATTTCCTTGATCGTGTCACCGGTAAACGCGTTCAGCGTCTTGGGCCGGTTGATCGTGATGGTGGCGACGAAATCTTTGACCTCGTATATGACTTCTTTGTCGGACATAACTGAATCTCCTGTTGAAGTTTGGGGATCGATGGATGACAAGTGGTCAACTCGTGTGCAGTTTCAGCACGCCGTCTCGTACGAGTTGAGTGACCTCGGCCGGGCTGTAACCCAGCTCGCCAAGAATGGCCGCGCTGTGTTCACCGAGCTTGGGCGGCGGCGGCATGGCGTCGGGCCGGCGCATGCCCTCGGCCAACTGCGCTGGAAACGGGATCAGCGGCAGACCCGGTAGCGCCGGATGCTCGACGAAGCGGTCGGCCAGCACCGGGTCAGACATGGCCCCGGACACCGTGTTCACCGGCCCGCAGGGAATGTCTGCAGCCTCGAGCGCAGTCACCCACTCGGCAGCCGGGCGTATGACAAAGATCGCCGCCAGTTCGGCCAGCAGCGCGGGCCGGTTGGCAATGCGTGCGGCGTTTCGGTCGTAGCGCGGATCGGCCAGCCAGGCGGGCTGGTTGACAACGCCACAAAAGCGTCTGAACGCACCTTCATTGACCACCGACACGCTGAACCAGGCACCGTCGGAACCCTGGAAGTGGCGGCTGGGCACGGCGATCGGCAAGTTCACCGAGCGAAGCGGCTCGCGCTGCTCGACGGCGTGCTCGCCCACCTTGGCTGCCATGAAGTTGAACATGGTGTCGGCCAGCGCCAACTCGACGCGCTGCCCGCGGCCGGTCTGCTGCCAGTGCATGACCGCGGCCAGCACACCCAAGGCGCCACACATGCCAGACGCCACATCGATGATCGGCAAGCCGATGCGAACCGGTGGATCACCTTCCTCGCCGCTGGCGTAAAAAGCCCCGGCCATGCCCTGCACAACACTGTCAACGGATGGGCGCAAACGGTACTCGCTGTCTTCGCCAAAGGCCGACACCATGGTGTAGATGATTTCCGGGTTGACCTGTCGCACCTCCTCGTAGGTCAGCGCATTTTTCTCGGCGAAATCGGGGCGAAAGTTGTGCACCAGCACCTGCGACTGGGCGATCAGTCGGAGCAGCGCCTTGCGCCCTGCGTCCGTGCGGAAGTCCAGTGCCAGAGACTCCTTGCCACGGTTGCAGGTCATGAACGCAACGCTTGAATCGCCGTAGAACGGCGGGCCGAAATGCCGTCCCTCCTCGCCGCTCAACGCCTCGACCTTGATGACGCGCGCACCGAGGTCTGCCAGCACCATGGCCGTATACGGACCGGCGATCAAGCGCGACAGGTCGACGACCGTGATGCCCTGGAGAATGCCCGCCACGCCTTCGCCTCGTCTTACTTCTTGGCGCCGCGCATCCGGCTGCGGAACGCGGCGATGCCGTCCCGGTGCTCCGGCGTGTCCTCGAGGACCGCCATGTGCGAAGAAACCATGTCCAGGTGGGTGGCCAGCGCCATCGTCTGGCTCTGGTAAACCGCGCGGCGGAAAAAGCGCACCGCCTGCTGCGGTTTGGCCGCGATAGTGCGCGCCAGCGCGTAAGTGGTCGCCATCAGTTCTTCATCGGGCACCACCCGGTTGACCATGCCGATGCGTTCGGCCTCCTGCGCATCGACGGTGCGGCCGGTCCAGAACAATTCCAGGGCGCGCGCCGTGCCGATCAGGCGCGGCAGGAACCAGGCGCCCGCATCGCCGGCCATCAGCCCGATGTCGATGTAGCTCTCGGCCAGCGTGGCCGAACTGGCCATCACCCGCAGGTCGCACATCAGCGCCATGTCGCAGCCGGCGCCCCGCGCGGCGCCGTTGATGGCCGCGATGACCGGCTTTTCCATGCGCTCCAGCGTCAGCGCGATGCGATGCACATGGCGGTACAGGAAGTTCTTGCGGCCCAGGCTGTCGAGTTCGCTGAACTTGGCCATTTCGTCGAAATCACCCCCGGCGCAAAAGGCACGACCGGCGCCCGTCACCACGATGACCCGCACCCGATCGTCGGCCTCGGCCGACTCCAGCGCAGCCCGCCAGGCGTCGATCATCGGCAGATCGAAGGCATTGAGTTGGCCGGGACGATTGAGGGTCAGCGTGCCGATGCCGTCGGCATCGATCGTGAACAGAATGGGTGACTCAGCAGACATGAAAGCTTTCCTCTCTCTCGGTTGGGTAGCGCGAAACCTCAAGTCAAACACCGACCGGAGGATGGCATCATGGTAACATAACAGATGTTAGTTAGTTTTAAAATTCCAGCAGCCACACCTGCGCCGACGATGCGGAGGTTGTCAAACCGAGCGGACGAAATCAACGATCGACAGCGTGCCCGCGAGCACCTGCTCGCCGACCACCTTGTTCCAGCAGGCCTCCGAGCCGTGGGTCATACGCCACTCGTGCAGGCGCCGGGTCAGCAACTGCAAATCGTATTCTTCAGTCACCCCGATCGCGCCATGCAAGGCATGGGCAATTGAAGCGACCAAGCCGGCCGCCTCGCTGGTGCGGGACTTGGCCATGGCGGCCGCCAGCAGGGACGGCGCTTTTCCGGCACCCTGAAAAGCTGCTTCAGCGGCCATGGATGCGGCTGCGGTGTGCTCGGCCATGACGCTCAATTGATGTTGCACCGCCTGGAACTTGCCGAGGGACTTGCCGAATTGCATGCGGTCGTTGCAGTATTGCAGCGTCATCTCGAACACACGGCTCATGGCACCGCTGAGCAGGGCCGCATGCAGTGCGGCCCCGAAGGCTGGCAACAGTGCGCCACCACGGGGCGCGCGGGCTGCGCTGCTGGCATCGGGCCAGGTGAGCGTTGCCGTCAGGCTGCGGTTCACACCAGTGGCCTGACGCCGGGCCGCCGCGCAAGGCAGCAGCAGCAAAACATCACCGTCGCAGGCCAGCACGAAGTCCGCCAGCAGGCCATAAGGTGTGAACTCGCAAGTGATGCCTCCGCCGGTTTCACGTCGAAACGCGGAGGCCAGTGTGATCATGCCGTCGGGCATGATCATCTGCGAGGCCAGCAGCGCGCGCGCCACGATGGTTTGTGCCACGGGCATCGGTACCGTGTAGCGTCCAAAATGGCTCAGGACTGGAAACAGCTCGGCCAGGCTCAGGTCGGCTCCGCCCTCGGATTCAGGCGCCATCAAGGCCAGAAATCCGGCACCCGCCACCGCATCCCACAAGGCTGCGGCTGAGCCACCCGCTTCGATGGCCCGCACCACAGCCGGAGTGCACTGGTCTTTGAGAATGTCTTCTATGGCTTCTGCAAACACGGCTTTGTTCTTTCTCAACGCAAGCCCAGCCCACGCGCGATCATGCCGCGCAGGATCTCGCGCGTACCGCCGCGCAGAGAATAGGTGGGGGCCATCTGGCTCACGTAGGCCAGCGTACGGTACAGGTCGGCATCCACCGGCGCGTCCGGGTTCATGGCGATGGCCGCCTCGATGACGGCTGGAATGCTTTGCTCAAATTCTGTACCGATGTCCTTAACCAACGCGGCCTCGACGATCGGGCTGTCTCCGTTGACCAGCTTGCTGGTGACGGCGATGGACATGTGGCGCAGCGTGGCCAGATGCGTAGTGAAGCGCCCAATGGTGGCGGCGTGGACAGCGGCGTCCTGCGTGTGGCGCAGGCAGGCGATCCAGTGCTCCAGCAAAACGATGCTTGAATAGATACGTTCCGGGCCGCTGCGTTCGAAGGCTAGTTCGGCATTGACCTGTGCCCAGCCGCTGCCCTCTTGGCCGATCAGGGCGTCATCGGCCAGCAGCACATCGTCGAAAAAGACCTCTGAAAAATGGGCATCACCGGTCAGATCATGAATCGGACGCACCGTCACGCCGGGCAAGGACAGGTCGACAATAAACTGCGATAAACCCGTTTGCCGGTCCTGCGGCTCGCCCGAGGAACGCACAAGGGCGATCATGTAGTGGCAATGCTGCGCATTGGTGGTCCAAATCTTGCGGCCGTTCAAACGCCAGCCACCTTCGCAGCGTGTCGCACGGGTGCCGACACTGGCGAGGTCGGAGCCGGCATTGGGTTCGCTCATGCCGATGCAAAAGAAGGCCTCGGCGGCGCAGATTTTCGGCAGATAGAACTGACGTTGCGCTTCAGTGCCAAACTTCATGATGAGTGGCCCGCTCTGACGGTCGGCGATCCAGTGCGCCGACACAGGTGCGCCGGCGGCGAGCAGTTCTTCCACGAGCACAAAGCGCGAGAAGGCGTCCAGGCTGGCGCCGCCGTATGCGGCCTGCAACGTCACGCCGACCCAGCCACGCGCGGCCAGCTTTTGGCTGAAAGCGGCATCGAAGCCCATCCATGACCGCGCCCGAATGTCCGGCGGCCCGGGTTCGAAGCTGGACTGGAGAAAGGCTTTTACCTCGGCGCGAAACGGGTTTGTCGCCACTGGAAGCTTGGCGAGCCGGAAAGCCGATAGCAGATTGCTCAAGGACAGTATCTCCGTGAATTGGTCATCGCTGAAATGGGGAGCACCACACCGATACCGTCTTCGCCCTAGTGCAGTGTTACAGAATCGCTACAGAGCAGCCACCAGTTCCGGCACCTCGACGAAAAGGTCCCCTACCAGACCATAGTCCGCCACTTGGAAGATCGGCGATTCTGCGTCCTTGTTGATGGCGACGATGACCTTGCTGTCCTTCATGCCGGCCAGATGCTGGATGGCACCCGAGATGCCGACCGCCACATACAGCTGTGGCGCGACGATCTTGCCGGTCTGTCCGACCTGATAGTCATTGGGGGCGTAACCGGCATCGACGGCGGCGCGAGAGGCTCCAAGCGCGGCACCAAGCTTGTCGGCCAGCGGCTCCAGCACGGCATGAAACTTCTCGGCGGCCCCCAGTCCGCGTCCGCCCGACACAATGATCGAAGCAGCGCTGAGCTCCGGACGCTCAAGCTTCACCACCTCACGCCCGACGAGTCGGCTCAAGCCCAGATCAGTCGCGGCGGCCAGCGTCTCGATCACTGCCGTGCCGCCCGCGCCCACCGGGTCGAAGGCGGTGGTGCGAATGCTCAGCACCTTGATGGCATCCTTCGATTGCACACGCGCCAGTGCATTGCCGGCATAAAACGGGCGAACGAAGGTGTCCGCGGACTCGATGGCGATCACGTCCGACACCTGAGAGGCGTCCAGCAGTGCTGCCACGCGCGGCAGCACGTTCTTGCCAAAGGCGGTGGCCGGTGCCAGCACATGGGTGTAGGCTGCATCGGAGCGCACCCGTGACCGCACCAGTTCGGCCAGATTCTCGGCGAGGTGGGCTTCGTAATGGGCTGCATCGGCGTGCAGCACCTGGGCCACGCCCGCGACCGCCGCAGCGGCCTGGGCCACGGCAGCACAGTTACCACCGGCCACCAGCACGTGCATGTCGCCGCCCAGCCGTTTGGCGGCGGCGATCGTGTTCAACGTTGACGCCTTGAGTGCGGTGTTGTCGTGTTCCGCAATGATCAGTGTCGTCATCAGATCACCTTAGCTTCTTCTTTGAGTCGTTTGACGAGTTCGGCCGTATCGGCCACCTTGATGCCGGCTTTGCGCACCGCCGGCTCGCTGACGCCAAGGGCAACGGTGCGCGGCGCAATGTCGATGCCAAGATCGGCCGCTTTGATCATCTCCAGCGGCTTCTTCTTCGCCTTCATGATGTTTGGCAGCGTGACGTACCGCGGCTCATTGAGCCGCAGGTCGGTCGTGATCACAGCCGGCAGCTTCAACTCGAGGGTTTCCAGTCCGCCATCGATTTCGCGCGCCACGACGGCCCGCTCGCCCGCGATCTGAACCCTCGAGGCAAAGGTCGCCTGCGGCCAACCCATCAGCGCGGCGAACATCTGCCCCGCCTGCCCCGCGTCGTCGTCGATAGCCTGCTTGCCGAAGATGACCAGTTGCACACCCTCCTTCGTGGCGACATGGCTCACCAGCTTGGCCACAGCCAGTGGTTCGAGTCCGACGTCGGTTTCAATCAGCACGCCGCGATCGGCGCCGATGGCCATCGCGCTGCGCAGCGTCTCCTGGCAAGCGCTCGGGCCGCACGACACGGCGATCACTTCCGAAGCGACACCGCCCTCCCTGAGGCGCACCGCCTCCTCGCAGGCGATCTCGTCGAACGGGTTCATGGACAACTTCTGGTTCGCGAGATCGACTCCCGAACCGTCGGACTTGACGCGGGCCTTGACGTTGTAGTCCAGCACCCGCTTGACAGCGACCAATATCTTCACGTTATCTCCAGGGGTTCAAACAACTTGCACATACGGGCCTGGGTACAGCCCACTCACATCCACTTCTACTTCCAATCCTTACACCTCGCGCAGCTTGGCATCAGCCTCCTTGCCGCGACTGACCGCTTCATGAATTGCCTACACCCGACGGGTTAACTGCGGACTTGTTGCTGTTTCTCCTAGCGTGCCCGATACGGCCACGCGAGGAAACAGCATCTTGAACATGCTCTGCGCCAGCGCATCGACATCCAGACGCCCCTCGGGTCGGTACCACTGCGCCGTCCAATTGAGGGCACCGAGCACCGTCTGTCGCACCAGCACGGCATCGGATTCGACCAGGCCCAACACCACAGCCTCATTGATCGGGTCCATCCACAAGGCCTCGTAGGCATCACGCAATGCCAGCACCCGGGTCTGGGCGGCGGGCGACAGGCTGCGCCACTCGTAGAGCAGCACCGTCATCGCGTCGAGTCGCGGGCCCAGCAAAGCCTTCAGGTGGCTACGCACCATCGACAGCAGCCGCTCGGGCAAGCGGGTCTCACCGGCCAGTCCGTCGCGCACCGACTGCATGATGTCGCGAACACCGCCCTCCATCACCGCCACGAGCAATTCCTCTTTGGTGGCGAAGTGATAGAAGAGCGAGCCCGAGGTCATTCCCAGCGCATCGGCGATATCGCGCACCGAGGTGCGCTCGAAACCGCGACGCCGGAACTGGCCCGCGGCAATGGCCAAAATCGCATCCTTCCGCCCGTTGTCACGCACTTTTGTCATGCCATATACTATATCATCTAACAAGCGTTTGATAGACCTCAGGTCGCGGACTCGACACTTCCGGCGCATTCGGCATGGCTGGATCGAAGCCTTCGCAGCCATCACAGCTGTCGACCAAGCCAGATTTAAACCACCTAAAGGACAGGCCCAGACATGCTGACACGCACCATCTTCGGCGAAGAACACGAACTCTTCCGCGACCAGGCCCGTCGCTTCCTGGAGCTGGAAGTCATTCCCCATCACGCCGGCTGGGAAGCAGATGGCATCGTGCCGCGTGAGGTCTGGCGCAAGGCAGGCGCTGCGGGTCTGCTGTGTCCGGCCATCCCCGAAGCCTACGGCGGCGGCGGTGGTACGCGTCTGCACAGCACCGTGCTGATCGAGGAAATCGCGCGCGCCGGCACGAGCGGGATCGGCTTCGGGCTGCACTCGGACATCGTCGCTCCCTACATCCTGGCCTACGGCACCGAGGAGCAAAAGCTCGCCTGGCTGCCGCGCATGGCCACCGGCGAGGTCATTGGCGCCATTGCCATGACCGAGCCGGGAGCGGGCAGCGACCTGCAAAACGTGCGCACCAGCGCGGTCCGCGACGGCAATGAATGGGTCATCAATGGCCAGAAGACCTTCATCACCAATGGCCAAAACGCCGACCTGGTGATCGTGGTCGCCAAGACCGACCCGACGCAAGGCGCCAAGGGCACCTCACTGCTTCTGGTCGAGACTGGGCGCCTCGGTTTCACGCGCGGGCGCAACCTCGAAAAGATCGGCATGAAGGCGCAGGACACCTCCGAGCTGTTCTTCGACAACGTACGGGTGCCAGCGGGCAACATTCTCGGCGGTGAGGGCAAGGGCTTCTTCCTGCTGATGCAGGAGCTCGCCTGGGAGCGCATGCAGATCGCCATCGGCGCGGTGGCAGGCGCCGCGGCGGCGCTCGAATGGACGCTGGCCTACACCAAGGATCGCAAGGCCTTCGGCCAGCGCGTGATCGACTTCCAGCACAACCGCTTCAAACTTGCCGAGATGAAGACCGAGACCCAGGTCGCACAAGTCTTTGTCGACCGCCTGCTCGGCCTGCTGATGGACGGCCAGCTTGATGCTGCCACCGCCGCGATGGCCAAGTACTGGACCACCGACCTGCACTGCAAAGTGCTTGACCAATGCCTGCAGATGTTCGGCGGCTTCGGCTACATGTGGGAGTACCCGATTGCCCGCGCCTATGCGGATGCACGCGTCGCGCGCATCTACGGCGGCACCAACGAGATCATGAAGGAAATCATCGGCCGCACGCTGTAGAACGCGCGGTCCGCCGTTTTTTCGCCTCCACCGATTCAAAAAAGGAAACCCACCATGACCGGTGCATTCATTTACGACGCCGTGCGCACGCCGCGCGGCAAGGGCCGCAGCTCAGGCGCTCTGCACGGCACCACGCCCATCAGCCTGGCCATCACGGCGTTGCAGGCGCTGCGCGAGCGCAACGCCCTGGACACCGCCTTCGTAGACGACATCATCCTCGGCTGTGTCGAGCCCGCCGGTGAGCAAGGCGCCAACATCGCCCGCGTGGCGGCCATCGCCGCCGCTTATCACGAGTCCGCTCCAGGCGTGCAGATCAACCGCTTCTGCGCCTCCGGACTCGAAGCCTGCAATATGGCAGCCGCCAAGGTGATGTCGGGCCAGTCGCCCCTGGTCATCGGCGGCGGCGTGGAGAGCATGAGCCGCGTGCCGATGGGCACCAGCGGCGGCGCCTGGGCGGCCGATCCGGCGGTGGCGATTCCGACCTATTTCGTGCCGCAGGGCATTTCGGCCGACCTGATTGCCACCCTGTACGGTCACAGCCGCAAAGACGTGGACAGCTACGCCGTCGAGAGCCAGCGTCGCGCCGCGCAAGCCTGGGCCGAGGCACGCTTCGCCCGCTCCATCGTGCCCGTGAAAGACGTGAACGGCTGCGTCGTGCTCGAGCGCGATGAACACATGCGCGCCGACACCACCCTGGAGTCGCTGGCCCAGCTGGAGCCTGCGTTCAAGGTGCAGGGCGAGAAATACGGCTTCGACGCGGTCGCCCTCCAGCGCTATCCGGAACTCGAGTGCATGACGCACGTGCATCACGCCGGCAACTCGTCGGGCATTGTGGACGGCGCGTCCGCGGTGCTGATCGGCAACGCCGAGGTCGGCAAACGGCTCGGCCTGAAAGCCCGTGCCCGCATCCGCTCGTTCGCATCGATCGGCAGCGAGCCCACCATCATGCTGACCGGCCCCTCCTACTCGGCGGAAAAGGCGCTAAAGCTGGCGGGCATGAAAGCGGCAGACATCGATCTCTACGAGTTGAACGAAGCCTTCGCCTCGGTCGTGCTGCGCTTCATGGAGGTGATGAACGTCCCACACGACAAGATGAACGTCAACGGCGGGGCCATCGCGATGGGGCACCCGCTCGGCGCCACCGGCGCCATGATTCTGGGCACCCTGCTCGACGAACTCGAGCGCCGCAACCTGGCCACTGGCCTGGCCACGCTGTGCGTGGGCGCCGGCATGGGCACGGCCACCATCATCGAGCGCGTCTGACCCGGCAGCCCCCGTGAACGCGCAGGTTCCACCCCATTTACCAGGACTCTCACCATGACGATCGACTACAAGGTGGATGCGGAAGGCATCGCCACCATCACCTGGGCAATGCAGGACGTGCCGATGAACGTCCTCAACGAACAATCCATCCCCGCGTTCAGCGAGGCCGTGCGCATGGCCGTGGCAGACGCCGCCGTCAAGGGCGTGATCATCGCCTCGGCCAAGACCGATTTCATCGCCGGTGCCGACCTGAACATGATGCTCGCGATCACCGACGTGCAAGGCCTGATGGACTTCGTCGCGCGCCTGCACACTTTGCTGCGCGGCATCGAAAAAAGCGGCAAGCCCTTCGTCGCCGCGCTCAACGGCACCACGCTGGGCGGCGGCTATGAGGTCGCGCTGGCCTGCCACCGCCGCATTGCGGCCGACAACCCCAAGGCCCAGATCGGCCTGCCCGAAGTGGCCATCGGCCTGCTACCGGGGGGCGGCGGCACGCAGCGCCTGCCGCGCCTGATCGGGCTGCGCGGAGCCCTGCCCTTGCTGCTCGAAGGCAAAAAGTTGCCTCCCGAGAAAGCGCTCGAAGCCGGCCTGGTCGACGAGGTCGTGCCGGCCGACCAGTTGCTCGCACGCGCCAGGCAATGGCTGCTGGCCGAGGGCGTCAAGAATGTCGTCAAGCCGTGGGATCAGAAAGGTTTCAAGCTGCCCGGCGGCGCGGTGCAAAGCCCCGCCGGCTACGAAATCTTCACGGCCGCCAACGCCATGCTGCGCGCCAAAACATTTGGCAACTATCCCGCACCTGAGGCGATTTTGAACTGCGTCTACAACGGCTGCCAACTCGACATGGATTCCGGCTGCAGGGTCGAGATGCGCGAGTTCGCGAAGCTGGCGACGGGGCCTGAATCGAAGAACATGATCCGTTCGCTGTTCTTCGGCATCGGCGACGCGAACAAGCTCGCCTCGCGCCCCAAGGATGTGCCCAAGGCCAGCTACCGCAAGGTCGGCGTCCTGGGCGCGGGCATGATGGGCGCGGGCATTGCCTATGCGTGCGCCGAAGTCGGCATGCAGGTGGTGCTGCTCGACTCCAGCCTCGAAGCCGCGAACAAAGGTAAAGGCTACAGTGAAGCGCTGTGGGGCAAACGCGTGGCCGCCAAGCGCATGGGCGAGGCCGAACGCGACGCCAAGCTCGCGCTGATCCAGCCCACGACCGATTTTGCGGCGCTTGACGGTTGCGACATCGTGATCGAAGCCGTGTTCGAAGACCGCGCCATCAAGGCAGATGTCACGCGCAAAGCCGAAGCCCAGCTTGCGCCCGGCGCCGTCTTTGCATCCAACACCAGCACCTTGCCCATCACCGGCCTGGCCGAAGCCTCGGCGCGCCCGGCGAACTTCATCGGCCTGCACTTCTTCTCGCCCGTGGACAAAATGCCGCTGGTCGAGATCATCCGCGGCAAGGCGACGAGCGACGAGTGCCTCGCGCGTGCCATGGACTTCGTCAAGGCCATCCGCAAGACGCCCATTGTCGTCAACGACAGTCGCGGTTTTTACACCAGCCGCGTGTTTTCTACCTACGTCGGCGAAGGCCTGGCGCTGCTTGCCGAAGGTGTGGCGCCGGCGCTGATCGAAAACGCCGGCCGCATGTGCGGCATGCCCGTTGGGCCGCTCGCGCTGGCCGACGAGGTATCGCTCGAACTCATGGCGCGCATCCGTAAACAGACCGCCGCCGATCTCGGCGCAGCCTACCAGCGCAGCGCCATCGACGATGTCTGCGACCGCATGGTTGACAAGCTCGGGCGCCTGGGCAAGAAAATCGGCAAGGGCTTTTACGACTATCCGCAAGGCGCGCCCAAACACCTCTGGAGCAGCCTCGCGCAGGAGTTTGCGCTGGCAGCAACGCAGCCCAGCGTGGACGACGTCAAGCAACGCCTGATGTTCATCCAGTCCGTCGAAACCGCGCGCTGCCTCGAAGAAAAGGTGCTGCTCGCGCCCGTCGATGCCGACGTGGGCGCCATTTTGGGCTGGGGCTTCCCGCCCTGCCTCGGTGGCCCGATCGGCCAGATCGACACCGTGGGCGTGGCCGAATTCGTCCAGACCTGCGAAGCCCTGGCGCAGCGTGTCGGCCCGCGTTTCGCCCCGCCCCAGTTGCTGCGCGACATGGCCCAGCGCGACGCCGCCTTCTACCCCCGTTGAGCGAGGGATAGCCCCCATGCCCGCCATCCAAAGCCAAATCGATCCGCAATCAGAGAGTTTCCAGCGCGAGCGCGAGCAGATGCTCGCGCTGATCCACCACTTTCGTGACTGCGAGGACCGCGTGCGCAACACCTCCAACAGCCAGGAGTCCAAGTTCCGCGCGCGCAAGCAATTGCTGCCGCGTGAGCGCATCGCGCTGCTGCTCGACCGCGGCTCCGAATGGCTGGAGTTTTCCACGCTCGCGGGCCTGCGCATGCACGACGACGATGGTGACAAAAACGTGCTCGGCGGCGGCATCATCACCGGCGTCGGCAGAGTGTCGGGCGTGCGCTGCGTGGTGATCGCGTCCGACAGTGCGATCAAGGGCGGCACCATCACGCCCATGGGCATGCGCAAGAGCCTGCGTGCCGAAGCCATCGCGATGGAAAACAAGCTACCCGTGGTCCGCCTCGTCGAGTCGGGCGGCGCGAACCTCATGCACGTGGGCGAGGTCTTCATTGAAGGCGGGCGCGGCTTTGCCAACCAGGCGAGGCTCTCGGCCGCTGGCATTCCGCAGATCTGCGTGATGCACGGGCATTCGACGGCCGGCGGCGCCTATCTGCCCGGCATGTCCGACTACGTGATCATGGTGCGCGGACGTGCCAAGGCGTTTCTCGCAGGCCCGCCGCTGCTCAAGGCCGCGACGGGCGAAATCGCCACCGACGAGGAACTGGGCGGCGCCGAAATGCACTGCACCACCTCGGGCGTGGCCGAATACCTGGCCGAAGACGACGCCGACGGCATCCGCATTGCGCGCGACATCGTGGCGCGTCTGCCCTGGAACGACAATCTGCCGCTGCGCCCCTCCAAAATCTGGAAGGAGCCGCGCTATGCCATCGACGAGATCGTGGGCACCGTGCCCGTCGATTTTCGCCACCCCTACGACATGCGCGAGGTGCTCGCACGCATCATCGACGACTCCGACTTCCTCGAGTTCAAGGCCCTATACGGGAGCGCCACGGTGTGCGGCATGGGCGCCATCGAAGGGCAGCCCTGCGGCTTTTTGGGTAACAACGGCCCGATCGATCCACAGGGCGCGACCAAGGCCGCGCAATTCATCCAGCTGTGCAGCCAGTCGGGCACGCCGCTCATCTTTTTGCAGAACACCACGGGCTTTCTCGTGGGCAAGGACGTGGAGCAGGTCGGCATCATCAAGCACGGCGCGAAGATGATCCAGGCCGTCACCAACGCCACCGTGCCGCGCATCACGCTGATGATCGGCGCCTCTTTCGGTGCCGGCAACTATGGCATGTGTGGCCGCGCCTACGACCCCCGTTTTGTCTTTTCCTGGCCCAACTCGCGCGTGGCCGTGATGGGTGGCGAGCAAGCTGCGACGGTGATGCGCATCGTCACCGAAGAAAAATTTGCCCGCACGGGCAAGACGCCGCCGACCGACGCCATGCAAGCCATGCGCGAGGAAATCCTACAGCGCTTCGACATGGAATCGCACGCGTTCTTCGCCACGGCGCGCCTATGGGACGACGGCATCATCGACCCGCGCGACACCCGCCGCGTGCTCGCCACCGCCCTGGCCGTGTGCCGCGACGCCGAAGCCCGTCAACTGAATCCCAACACCTTCGGTGTCGGCCGGATGTGAGAAAGCCCATGCGTTTTACCAAGATCCTGATCGCCAACCGTGGCGAAATCGCCTGCCGCGTGATCCGCACGGCCAAAGCCCTGGGCTACCGCACCGTGGCCGTTCATAGCGAGACCGACGTCCAGGCCCTGCACGTCGCCCTGGCCGATGAGGCCGTCTGCATAGGCCCGCCACCCGTGCGCGAGAGCTACCTTAACATGCAGGCACTGCTGCGCGCCGCGGCCAGCACGGGCGCTGACGCCGTGCATCCGGGCTACGGCTTTCTGTCCGAAAACGAAGCCTTCGCGCAAGCCTGCCAGGACGCCGGGCTGGTCTTCATCGGGCCAGACCCCGAGGCCATTCTGCACATGGGCAACAAGGCCGGCGCCAAGCGCCTGATGCTCGCTGCGGGCGTGCCCTGCGTGCCCGGCTACCAGGGCACCGACCAGTCCGACGCCGTGCTGATCGCGCAGGCACGCGAAATCGGTTTTCCCATCATGGTCAAGGCCGCGGCCGGCGGCGGCGGTCGTGGCATGCGCCTCGTCGCCAAGACCGAAGACCTGCCCAACGCACTCGCCAGTGCACGCTCCGAAGCCCAAAACGCCTTCGGCAGCGACGAGCTGATCCTCGAGCGCGCCGTAATCGAGCCGCGCCACGTCGAAATCCAGGTGTTCGGCGACCGGCACGGCAACATCATCCACCTCGGCGAGCGCGACTGCTCGATCCAGCGCCGCCACCAGAAAGTGTTCGAAGAAGCGCCCTCGCCTGCCGTCTCGCCCGAGTTGCGCGCGCGCATGGGCGCCGCCGCCGTGGCCGCGGCCCGTGCCGTGAACTATGTGGGCGCAGGCACGGTGGAGTTTCTGCTCGACCGCGATGGCAAGTTCTACTTCCTCGAAATGAACACGCGCCTGCAGGTCGAGCACCCCGTGACCGAGTGCGTCACAGGGCTGGACCTCGTCGCCTGGCAGTTCGCCGTGGCGCGTGGCGAGGCGCTGCCGCTGACGCAGGAGCAGGTGCAGCTGTCGGGCCACGCCATCGAAGTGCGCCTGTACGCCGAAGACCCGTACGCCGACTTTCTGCCGCAAAGCGGGGACGTGCTCGTGTGGCAGCCGCCCAGCGGGCCCGGCGTGCGCGTGGACCACGGCCTGATTGAAGGCCAGGCCGTGAGCCCGCACTACGACCCGATGATCGCCAAGATCATCACCAGCGGCGCGACGCGCGAAGAAGCGCGCAGGCGCTTGATCGGCGCGCTGCACAACACGCAGCTGCTGGGGCTAGCGAACAACCGCTCGTTCCTCGAAGCCGTGGCCGAGCATCCGATGTTCGCCGCAGGCAATGCCAACACGGCCTTCATCGCGCAGAACTTCGACGCTGCGCAGTGGGTGCGTCCGCAGCCCGACTCGCTCGCGCTGGCAATCGCGGCTGTGCTCTGGTTCGATGCCACCACGCCCGCGGGCGCGCGCCCCTGGCGCACCACCGGGCCGGCACGCTGGCCCATGACGCTGGGCGAAAACGAGCGCCGCCACCTCATCTTCGTGACCGCGCTGGACAATCACGACTACCGCATCGAAGTGGGCGCGCAAGTGCACCAGATCCGCGTACTCGCTAGCAGCGGCGCCCAGCTCAGCCTGCTCGCCGACGGCGTGCGCCAGCAGGCATTGGCGGCATTCGATGACTGCAGCCTGCACCTCGAATTCAAGACCCTGAGCGCCTGCTTTGAAGACGTGACGTACGCGCCGCCCGCCGGTGCCGCAGGCAGCGCCGAGGCGCGCATCGTCGCGCCCATGAACGGCAAGGTGCTGGGCGTGTTCGTGCAGCCCGGCGATCGTGTCGAAAAGGGCCAGCGCGTGGCCGTGCTCGAAGCCATGAAGATGGAACACCAACTGCTCGCGCGCCGCGAGGGCGTGGTCGGTCAGGTGCTCGTGCGCGTAGGCGACCAGGTGCCGTCCAAAGCTGTTCTGGTGTCGCTGGTCGAAGAAGAAAGCGCGTAGCCAGCCGCCGGCCCCGTTCACACAACCCCTCACCACTAAAGCAAAGATTCAAGGAGACGCCCATGTCCACCACCGCCCAAGGAGCCAGTCCTTTTTACACCACCGAACATGTGGCCTTTCGCGACGCCATGCGCCGCTTCGTCGCGAAGGAAATCACGCCGTTCGTCGATGAATGGGACGACGCCGGCAGCTTTCCGCGCGAGCTCTACCGCAAAGCCGCCGAAGTCGGTCTGCTGGGCCTGGGCTTTCCCGAAGCCTATGGCGGCAACGACGGCGACCTGTTCATGACCATCATCGCCTCGCAGGAGCTCGCGCGCTGCGGCGCGGGCGGCGTGCTCGCTAGCCTGCTGTCGCACACCATAGGCTGCCCGCCCATCGTGAACGTGGGCAGCGAGACGCTCAAGCAGCGCGTGCTGCCACCCGTGCTGCGCGGCGAAAAGATCAGCGCGCTGGGCATCACCGAGCCATCGGGGGGCTCGGACGTGGCCAATCTCAAAACCACGGCGCGGCGCGAGGGCGACCACTACATCGTCAACGGCTCCAAGACCTTCATCACCTCGGGCATACGCGCGGACTTTTACACCGTGGCCGTGCGCACCGGCGGCCCCGGACCCGGCGGTGTTTCGCTGCTGCTGATCGAGAAAGGCACGCCCGGCTTCACGCAGACGCCGCTGCGCAAAATGGGCTGGCTGTGCTCGGACACCGCGACGCTGTATTTCGACAACTGCCGCGTGCCCGTGGCAAACCTCGTCGGCCAGGAAAACCAGGGCTTCAAGGCCATCATGAAGAACTTCAACCGCGAGCGCATCTTCCTCGCTGCGGGCACCAACGGTTTTGCGCGAGTGTGCCTGGACGAGGCGCTCGCCTGGGCCAAGCAGCGCGAGATGTTCGGCGGCAAGCTCATCGACATGCAGGTCACGCGCCACAAGCTCGCCGACATGGCCATGCGCATCGAGGCCACGCAGGCCATGCTCGAGCTGCTGGCCTGGCGCGTCGAACAGGGCGAGCATCCCGTGGGTGAAATTTGTCTGCTCAAGAACCAGGCCACGCAGACCATGGCTTTTTGCGCCAGCGAGGCCGTGCAGATCCACGGCGGCGCAGGTTTCATCCGCGGCGTCACCGTCGAGCGCATCTACCGCGAGGTCAAGGTCAACGCGATCGGCGGCGGCGCCGAAGAAGTCATGCGCGACCTGGCCTCTCGCCAGCTCGGTTTCCATGCATGAAATCGGTCTCCAGTGCACGAATTTCCTGCACAAGCAGCTGCATATAAGGTAGCAACAGGTTTGCCCAAGATGCCATCCACCCTTGCCACCGCATCCGCTACCGGCGCCATGCCGCAAGACCTGCACCGTGCCCTGCGCGAGGCATTGCAGACGGCGCCTGGCATAGACGACAGCGGCGGCTTTCCACGCGACTGGTGGGCCCACCTGGGCCGCGGCGGCATGCTGGGGCTAGGGTTTTCGGCGGATGGGCGCCCTCCTGTGGCCGACGCCGTGCAGGTCAGTGCGCTCGCGGGGCAAATCACGCACGCCACGGGCAGCCTGGGACTGGGCATGGCCTGGATGATGCAACAGATGCTCGGGCGCTACGTGCTCGGCCCGCTCTTGCAGCAGGGCGCATCGGGCACATTGAGCGCATCGCACGCAATGCTCACACAGCTGCTGGCGTCCATGGCTGCGGGTGAATGCCTGCTCGCGCTCGCCATTTCCGAGCCCGGCGTGGGCGCACAGCCCAAGCACTTGCGCACACGCGCTGTGCTGGACCGTGATGGCGAGCACTGGATACTGGACGGCCACAAGGCCTTCGTCAGCAATGGCCCTGCCGCCGATGCCATCATCGTGCTCGCCGTGAGCTCCGAGCACGAGGGGCGCAAGCGCTTCGACGCCTTCTTGCTCGACACCCAAACACCCGGCCTCGCGCGCGAAGCGAACGCGGGCGTGCAAGGTCTGGCGCCGCTGGGGCATTGCGACCTGTTGCTCGCATCTTGCCGTGCTTCTGCGAGCCGGCGTATAGGCGCGCCTGGGCAGGCCTTTGAAACCATCGCACGACCCGTGCGCGCCGTCGAGGACGCGCTGCTGCTCGGCCCGCTGCTCGGCGCCATGCAATGCGAACTCCAAGCGCTGGCGCGTGCGCTCGGCATGGCGGCCGCAACGTCGGGCGATAACAGCGTCTCCAATACAGCCGCCACCGACGCCGTGCGCGAACTCGGTGCGCTGCAGCTCGAATGGCAGGCGCTGCATGCCGTGCGCGACGCCGTCGCCCGCCAGCTCGAAACGCAGGGCTACGAGGAAGCGCTGGCCTACTCCACCGTAGGCGCGCGCCGCCTGCTCGAACGCTGGCAGACCGCGTATGAAAGGGCCTGCGAAGGGGCGTCGCAAGCCGTGTCTCTCGCACCGCTCTTTGCCGAAAACAGCGCGCAAACCGGCGTAGCCCCGCGTTCTCTCGCCCGTGATCTGCGTCTGGTGCTGGGCATCGCTCGCGGCGTCGCTCAATCTCGTCAACGCCAAACGGGGCAGCAGTTGCTCCACTCCATCTCCTCATGAAAACAGAGCATTCCGACCATTTCGCATCCATAGACCGCGTCGCCCAGAGCTTCGCTGCCGTCGACTACATCGCGAGCTCCGCGATCGCCACCTCGGTCTATCTGGGCTTTCAGCTCGAAAAGCCCATCCTGATCGAAGGCCCGGCCGGCGTGGGCAAGACCGAGCTCGCCAAGGGCATGGCCGAAGTCCTCGACGTGCCGCTGATCCGCATGCAATGCTACGAAGGCCTGGACGAATCCAAGGCGCTGTACGAATGGAAATACGGCAAGCAGCTGCTCTACACCCAACTGCTCAAGGACAAGCTCGGCGAGATGATGCAGGGCGCCCAGGGCCTGGCCGAATCCATGGACAGGCTGCACGCGCACGACGACCTGTTTTTCAGCGAACATTTTCTGGAGCCGCGCCCGCTGTACCAAGCCCTGCACCAAGAAAAGGGCTGCGTGCTGCTGATCGACGAAATCGACAAGTCCGACCCCGAGTTCGAGGCCCTCCTGCTCGAAGTGCTGTCGGACTTCCAGGTCTCGGTACCCGAACTCGGCACCATCAAGGCCAAGGTCAAGCCCATCGTCTTCCTGACCAGCAACAACACGCGCGAGATGAGCGATGCGCTCAAACGCCGCTGCCTGCACCTGCACATCACCTTTCCCGAGCCGGCGCTCGAGCGCCGCATCCTCGAGCGGCGCGTGCCGGGCCTGTCCGGCACGCTCAACCGCGAGTTGGTCGCCTTCATCCAGGCGGTGCGCCAGCTTGACCTCAAAAAGCTCCCCTCGGTCAGCGAAACCATAGACTGGGCCAAGACGCTGCTGCTGCTCAATGCCGAACACCTGAGCCTGGACCTGGTGCGCGACACGCTCAACGTGTTCCTGAAGTTCGAGCAGGACATTGCCACGGCGAATGAGCAGATGGGGAATCTGTTGCAACAAGCCCGCAAGGACGCGGAGCTGTCCCATGCAAGCCACGCTTGAAGACTTTTTCAAGGCGCTGCGCGGCAGCGACCTCGAAGTGCACCTGAACGCGCAGGTCGATGCGGCGCGCGCCGTCGAGCTCGTCGGCTGGAGCGACCGCGCGCTGCTCAAAAACGCGCTCGGCACCACGCTGGCCAAGACCACGGCAGACCGCGTGCTGTTCGACGAGGCCTTCGACCGCTTCTTTTGCTTCGATGCGTTCAAAAAACCGACGGGCAGCGCATCCGGCGCAGGCCAAGCCGTCCCGCAAGGCGCGGATCAAACCAACCCTGACCAGCCCAAGGACGAGCCACCCAAAACGGGCTCGGGAGGCCCCGGCGGCTGCCAGGGCAGCGGCGGGCAGGCGCTGTCGCAGCTGCTGCTCTCGGGCGACTCGGCGGCACTCGCCAAGCGCATGCAGGTGGCCGCGCGCGAAGTCGGCCTGACCGACATCTGGTTCTTCACGCAAAAAGGCTACTACACGCAAAAAATCCAGCAGGCCATGGGGCTGGAGCTGCTCGACCGCGAAATCTCCGAAGCCAAGCGCCAGACCATGGCGCCCGAGCGAGCCAAAGAGCTCGAACTTACGCGCAAGCGCCTGTTCAACGAGGTGCGCGACTTCGTCGAGCGCAAGCTCGCGCTCTACGGCACCGCGCCCACGCGCCAGCTGCACGACGATTTTCTGCAGACGCAAAAGCTCTCGAACATCGAAAAACGCGACTTCGAGCGCATGCACATCATCGTGCGCAAAATGGCCAAGCGCCTGGCCGAGCGCCACGCGCGGCGCAAAAAGCAGCGCGTACGCGGCCAGCTCGACTTCCGCAAGACGCTGCGCAAAAACGCGGCCTACGGCGGCATCCTGTTCGAGACCTTCTGGCGCACCAAGGTGGTGGATAGACCGCGCGTGATCGCCATCTGCGACGTGAGCGGCTCGGTACGCCAGTACGCGCGCTTTTTGCTCTTGTTCCTATACAGCCTGGACGAGCAATTGAGCGGCGTGCGCAGCTATGCGTTCACCAACCATCTGGTCGATGTCAGCGACACCTTCACGCAGCTGCCGGTCGAGCATGCCGTGGACAAGGTCATCCAGGCCGTGGGCGGCTCGGGCACTGACTATGGCCAGACCTTGCTCGACATCGAAGAGCAGCTGCTCGACCAGATCGACCGCCGCACCACCATCCTGTTCCTCGGCGACGCGCGCAACAACCGCGGCGAGGCGCACACCGAGGTCATGCGCCTGCTCTACGAGCGCGCGCGCCGCGTGATCTGGCTCAACCCCGAGCCCACCTCGTTCTGGGGCCTTGGCGATTCGGAGATGAAGCGCTACGCGCCCTATTGCCACATCGCGCGGCAGTGCAACTCGCTCGTGCAGCTCGAAGGCACGCTCGACGCGCTGCTGCGCACGCACGCGGCCAGCACCTGAGACGCATTCCCACGCAACCCCGTTTTTCACAGAGGAGAATTTCTTGAGTACCCCCGCCTGCCCGCAAGATCGCATCACCGCCTGGAAGCAAAAGTGGAACGAGAGCCCGTTCCTCAAAGCCCAGGGCCTCGAAGTCGAAGAAACCGGCGTGGGCCGCGTCACCGTGCGCCTGCCGCAAGTGCAGCCGACCCAGCTCGGCGGCGGCGGCACCGACAACGAGCTCAACAGCGGTGTGCTCAACGGCGGCGTCATTTCCTACATGTTCGACGGCGCGCTCGGCTGGGCCATCATGTCGGCGCTCATGGACATTCCCGAAGCGAAAGAAATCAACCCCTCCGACCTGCGCCAGTTCACCATCAATCTCGATATCACCTTCCTCGACGCCGCCATGGGTTCGCACTTCGAGGCGCATGGCCGCATCGTGCGCTTGAGCAAGTCCACCGCCTTTGCCGAGGGCGACTTCGTCGATGCCAACGGCAAGGTTTGCGCGACGGCCAAAGGCATCTGGCGAGTCTTCTGGCCGCGCAACAAGATTGTCGCGGCCCGTTGATACCAGACGGCCGCCAGACCCTGTCCCACCACTTCACTCAACCCACCGGAGACAAACATGACCAAGACCACCCTACGCATAGGCAGTGCCTCGGGCTTCTGGGGCGACACCGAATTCGCCGCCGCCCAATTGGTGCAGCAAGGCAACATCGATGTCCTGGTGTTCGACTATCTGGCCGAGATCACCATGTCCCTGCTCAGCCGCGCCAAGGCCAAAGACCCGGCGCAGGGCTATGCACCGGATTTCGTGGCTGCCCTCCAGCCCCTGATGAAGGAGCTGAAGTCGCGCGGCATCAAGGTCATTGCCAACGCGGGCGGCGTCAACCCGTCCGCCTGCCGCGCCGCGCTGGTTGCGGCGGCCCAGGCCGAGGGCGTCGACCTGGCGATCGCCGCCGTGCTAGGCGACGACTTGATGCCGCAGGTGGAGGCACTGCGGGCGGCCGGCACCCAGGAAATGTTCTCCGGTGCGCCGTTCCCCCAGAAGGTGATGAGCGCCAACGCCTATCTGGGCGCCTTCCCAATTGCGGCTGCGCTGCAAGCCGGTGCCGACATCGTCGTCACCGGACGCTGTGTCGATAGCGCGGTGACGCTGGCGCCGCTGATTCATGCCTTTGGCTGGACCGCCGACGAATACGACCGCCTGGCGCTTGGCAGCCTGGCCGGACACCTGATCGAGTGCGGTACGCAGGCCACCGGCGGCAACTACACCGACTGGGACACGGTGCCGGGCTGGGACGACATGGGCTTCCCGATCGCCGAGTGCCGCGCCGATGGCAGCTTCGTTGTCACCAAGCCCGAAGGCACGGGCGGGCTGGTCTGCCCCTCGACCGTGGGCGAGCAGATGCTCTACGAGATCGGCGACCCGCGCGCCTACATCCTGCCCGACGTGGTGTGCGACTTCACGGGTGTCACGCTCACGCAGATCGGCCCCGACCGCGTCGAAGTCAAGGGCGCGCGCGGCCGCGCACCGACCGACCAGGCCAAGGTCAGCGTCACCTACGCCGACGGCTTTCGCGCCATGAGCCTGTTCATGATCGGCGGCATCGATGCCGGCGCCAAGGCGCAGCGCGTCGGCGCCGCCATGCTGGCGCGCATGCGCCGCCACTATGCGCAGCGCGGCTGGCCCGACTTCACAGAGACCTGTGTCGAAGCCATCGGCGCCGAAGACACCTACGGCCCGCATGCACGGCCTGATGCGCGTGAAGTCATGCTCAAGGTCGGTGTGCGCCACCCGCTCAAGGACGCGCTCGAACTGTTTTCGCGCGAAGTGGCGCCGCTGGCCCTGATGTCGGCCCCGGCGATCACGGGCTTCACCGGCGGGCGTCCCAAGGTGCAGCCCGTCGTGCGCCTGTTCTCGTGCCTGGTGCCCAAGGCGAAGGTGGTGGCGAGCATAGACATGGGCGAGCAGACCGTGCCCGCGCCGCAGTGGAGCGGCCAGCCCTTCAACCCTGCCAGCCTGCCCACCGTCACGGGCCCGCTGCCCGCTGCGAGCGCCTTTGCGCGCGGCATGCGCCCCGTGCCGCTCGTCAAGCTCGCCTGGGGGCGCAGCGGCGACAAGGGCGACGCGGCCAACATCGGCATCATCGCGCGCCGCCCCGAATACCTGCCCTTCATCCGTGCCGCGCTGACCGAGCAGGCCGTGGCCGACTGGTTCGCGCACCTTGTCAAAGGCAAGGTCGAACGCTTCGACCTGCCGGGCACGCATGCGCTGAACTTCCTTTTGCAGGAAGCGCTGGGCGGTGGCGGCATTGCATCCATCCGCATGGACCCGCAAGCCAAGGCCTACGCGCAGATGCTGCTCGACTTCCCCGTGCCCATCCCCGCCGAGATGGCGATCTGATGGCCGCACAGTTCCCCTCGATCCCCACCACACGACCCCAAGGAGATAGTCCATGAACGCCCCCACCACCCGCAACACCGCCATGGAGGCCATGCAAGCGCGCATCCGCGACATTCAAGAAGCCACGCGCGGCGTGACCGCCCAGTACGACCGCGCCTACATCCTGCAGTGCATCAAGGAAGACCGCTTCCCCGACGAACTCTGGGCCAAACTCGGTGAGTTCGGCCTGCTGGGCCTCTCGATCCCCGAGGAATACGGCGGCTCGGGCGGTGGCGTGCTCGAAATCACCGCGCTCAACGAAGCCCTGGCCCTGGCCGGCGTGCCCACGCTGTTCCTCGTCGTCACAGGGCTGGGGCGCGTGCCCATCGTGCGCAACGGCACGCCCGAACAGATTAAGAAATACGTCACCCCAACCTGCACCGGCGAGAAAAAGTTGTGCTTTGCCATCACCGAGCCCAACGCCGGCACCAACAGCTTCGCCATGACCACGCTCGCCACGCCGAACGGCAAGGGTGGCTGGACGCTCAACGGCCAGAAGGTATTTATCTCCGGCGCGCGCGACGCCGACTTCATGCTCGTCGTGGCGCGCACCACCCGCGCGGCCGAGGTCAAGAACCGCACCGAAGGCATGTCGCTGTTCGTGCTGGACATGAAAACGCCTGGCATCCAACTGACGCAACTCAACATCCAGGTGGAAACGGCCGAGCGCCAGTACATGGTGTTCTTCGACAACGTCGAACTGCCCGCCGACGCACTGATCGGCGAGGCCGGTAAAGGTGCCAAGCTGATGTTCGAGGGCCTGAACTCCGAGCGCCTCCTGGCCGCTGGCGCTGCCATCGGACTGGGCGACTATGCGCTGGCCAAGGCAGTGGCCTATGCGAAGGATCGCAAGCCCTTTGGCAAACCGATCGGCTCGTACCAGGCGCTGCAGCACCGCATGGCACAGGCCAAGGCCCAGATCGAGGCAGCGCGCCTGATGACCTACAACGCCGCCGAGCGCTTCGACGACGGCGAAGATGCCGGCGCACACGCCAACATGGCCAAGCTGCTGGGTTCGCAAGCAGCCGTTGCAGCCGTCGAGGCTGCGCTGCAAACCCACGGGGGTTACGGTTTTGACCGCGATTACGACATCGTGACGCTTTGGCCTATGGTTCGTCTGCTGGAAATCGCGCCGATCAACAACGAAATGCTGCTCAACTACATTGGCGAGCACGTGCTGGGTTTGCCGAAGTCGTATTGAACCTTGAAACCGCAGTTGACCGGATGAATGCCATCCCCTGCATCAGGCTCCCGAACCGGGGCTCCCGGCATCTCGACTGGCGGTCGCAATTTTCAGAAAGTCACGTGTTTGAGCACCGTTGCTATTGGCAGGTGCAGGCGCCTGCTCTCTGAACATGTGCGCCACTCGCTCCCAACCCACTTCCGCAGCGGCCAAGCGGCCACGAGGCCGACCGCGCAAGACACCAGACCAGCGCGACGACGGCAACCGCCGACAAGACCTCATCCAGGCCGCGGCGAATTTGTTTCGTCGTCATGGCTTCAACGGTACAAGCACACGTCACATCGCCTCTGCCGCCGGCATGCGTTCCGGGTCGCTCTTTTGTCACTTCAAAAGCAAGGAGGCGCTGTTGTACGAGGTGATTCAGAAAGGCATGCGCAGCGCTCTGGCGCGCCAGACGATTGTCCTACGTGGAAAACACGACGCTGCGGCCACTCTGCGGCAGCTGATCCGTTTGCATTTCGAAACGCTACTGGAAACGAACAGCGACTTCATGTGGGCAGTACTCTACGAGTCGCGCGCACTCAACACTCGGCAGCTCCGCCTCATCGAAGAGCTGCAAAGCAACTACGAAGCAGCATGGACGCCCGTGCTCCATGAACTCGCATCAACCGGCTGTCTGCGGGCCGAGGTACCATTGGCGCGCCATTTGATCTTCGGCTCACTGAACTGGTCATTGCAGTGGTTCGACGCAAAGAATGGAGCTTCGCTGGATGACCTGACCGACGCGATGGTGGCGCTGGTGATGCACGACACGCCGCGATAGCATATGGCGACTAACGAACCTGACACTGTTTGACTCGACCTGCCTGCTGCCAGTTTGCAACTTACCCTGGGTTGTCGGATTCTCATGGCCACAGCTTTTTGTAGTTGCCCAGTATTTTTACTGCCCGTCTGCTCCCACCGAAACAAGATAGCCAACAGAGGAGTCAGGCTCGATTCCTAGACACCCCCCTCGGAGGGCATTTGCGGGCCGACCGCTTACTTGTTGTAGTCGGCAACCACCTTCCACTTGCCATCGACAATTTGCGACAGGCGCGACGCATCGCTGCCAAGCCGCTTGGTCGGTGAAAAGATCATCTGCGGGCCGCCAAAGATGTCAGGCGGGAAGGTCATCGCATCCATCGCCTTGATGAAGCTGTCGGTCGTCAGATTCTGGCCAGCTTTTTGAGCCGCCTTGCCAAAGATGTCAATGGTGTTGTAACCATAGACCGAGAACACCCCCGGGTCTTCGTTGAACTTGGTCTTGTATTTGTTGGCCCAGAAGCGGATCGGCTGCGAATCGTCGTCCAGATAAGGGTTTTGCACCGTCATGGTCGCGTACAGCCCGTCCATGGCTTTGCCGCCGAGTTTGTGGATCAGGTCGGCGTAGGTCGCCGTGGAACCGATAAACGTTGGGTTGTAGCCAAGCTTACGAGCCGTCGCAATGCCGCCAATGGTTTCACGAATGACGGTGCCCAGCACCACCAGATCACATTCGGATGCCTTGAGCTTGGCGACCTGCGACGAAAAATCCGTGGCGCCGCGCTTGAACGTGGTCTTCTCGACCATGGTCATGCCAATGGCTTTGAGGCCTTCGTCCGCGCCGCGCTGCACTTCCAGTCCGTACTCATCGTCCTGGTACATCGAGCAAACTTTTTTGGCATTCTTCTCCTTGACGAGCCTGGGCAGGGAGAGTCTCATCCCGTCGTAGTAAGAGGCCAATTGGGAGTACTTGAGTCTGTGAAACGGCTCATACATTTCACGGGCCGCAGTCAAGGGAAAGAAGTTGATCACGTTTTTGTCAAACTGCACCGGCATGGCGGCCAGGTTTTGCGCCGTTCCGATATGGCCCATCATCATGAAAATTTTGTCTTGGTTGACCAGCTTCTGCGCGGCCAGCACGGCTTTTTTGGGGTCATAAGCCGAGTCTTCCACAATGAGTTTGAGCTTGCGGCCATTGATGCCACCCTGCTCATTGATTTCATCCACCCGCAGCATCATGCCAAGACGGGCCTGCTTTCCAGCACTCGCCAGCGGACCCGAGAGATCCTGAATCGAGCCCAGGGTGATCTCGGTCTTGCTGACGCCCTGACTTTGGGCCTGGGCAAGTGTCGCCGACAAACCAGTGGCCAGTGCCAGGGCGGCAAGCGTCATTGTCGATTTAGGTTTCATCACTTATCTCCATAAAAATCAAAAAATTACCGGTACATCGCCTCAATTTGGCAAGCGTACTTCCTTTTCCACCAACTTGCGTTTTAGCTTCATCGTCGGTGTCAGTTCTTCGTCTTCTGCCGTCAGTTGCGTGTCGAGCAGGAAAAACTTCTTGATCTGTTCTACTCTGGCAAATTTCTTGTTGACCCGTTCAATCTCGGACTGGATTAATCCCAGTACTTCGGTGGTGCGCGTCAAGCTGGCGTAATTGCTGAAGGGTATGTCCCCATCCTGGGCAAACTTTTCGACGTTTTCCTGATCGATCATGATGATGGCTGTCAGGTAGGGGCGCTTGTCACCAATGACCACTGCATCGGTGATGTAGGGCGAAAACTTCAGCTCGTTTTCGAGCTCGCTCGGCGTGACGTTTTTGCCGCCGGCCGTGATGATGATGTCTTTCATCCGGTCGGTGATGCGGAAGAATCCGTCTTCGTCCATGAGGCCGATGTCGCCGGTGTGCAGCCAGCCCTCAGCGTCAATTGCCTCAGCGGTTTTTTCGGGCTGGTTCAGGTAACCCATGAACACATTGGTGCCACGCACGAGGATTTCCCCGGTGGTGGGGTCCAGTTTGACTTCGTTGTAACTAGCCGCCGGGCCGATGGAGCCGGGTTTGATGCGGCTGGCCGGCACGCCGGTCGAGGCGCCGCCGGTTTCCGTCATGCCCCAGACCTCCAGCATGGGCACGCCCAGCGCCATGTACCACTTGACCAGTTCGGGCGAGATCGGGGCAGCACCGGTCACGCAAAAGCGCGCGCGGTGTATGCCTATCAGCTTGCGCGCATTGTCCAGCGCAATCCAGCTGGCGATCATGAACTGCAGTTTGAGCCAACGGCTGATCGGCTGATCCGCCATGATCTTGTCGGCGATCCGGCTGCCCACGCCGATGCTCCAAGCGTAGGCGGCCTGCTGCAGCCGGCTGGATTCTTTCAGGGCAATCGTCACACCGGAGTAGAACTTTTCCCAGACGCGGGGCACCGCCAGAAATACGGTCGGTGCGATCTCGCGCACGTTTTCTGGAATGGTTTCAGGGTTTTCGACAAAGTTGAGTTTGGCGCCCGTATAGAGCGCAAGGTATTCCCCTCCCATGCGCTCAGCAATATGGCACAGAGGCAGAAAACACATGCGCTCATCGTGCTCGTCCTGCGCCATCAGCGTGTTGAAGCCGCGCGCCGTGAACACCAAGCCCTTGTGGCTGTGCATGGCACCCTTGGGCTTGCCGGTGGTGCCCGAGGTGTAGACCAGGATGGCCAGGTCTTCGGGCCGGCGGGCCCGGCCGCGCGCCTCGACCGCGCCCGGATGCTGGGCGAGGTACCCGCGCCCGAGCTCGCGCAGATCGGCAAGACTGATGACATCGGGCTCGTCCAGATCGCGCAGGCCTTCCATGTCAAACACCACGATCTTGCGCAGGTCGGCAAGCGCGCTGCGCACTTCGAGGGCCTTGTCGAGCTGTTCATCATCCTCGACAAACAGTATGGTGGTTCGGGAGTCTTCGCATAGGTAATGCACCTGCGACGCAGCGTCGGTGGGGTAAATGCCGTTGGCCACGCCGCCGCAGCTCAGCACGGCCAGATCGGCCAGCACCCATTCGATCACGGTGTTCGACAGGATGGACGCGCATTGCCCCGGCGCAAAACCCAGGCTCAGCAGGCCGCCGGCGATCTCTCGCACGGCCTCGCCGGTCTGGTTCCAACTCCAGCTGCGCCAGATGCCGAGTTTTTTCTGCCGCAGCCAGATTTTGTCCCGGCGCTGTTCGACCGCGTTCCAGAACATCGCCGGAATGGTCTCGCCCTCAAGCACCACGCGGGTTTCGGGCTGGACGTGGGAGAGATCCCAAAGATTAGACATAGAGCCCCCACGCTTGCCACTGCGTGTGCTGCGCTGCCCCCCGAGGGTGCGCAGCGCATGCGGACTGGCAAAGCCTGATCTGCGGCCCCGGCTTGGCGAATTCTTCGGCCATCTTCATCTCCATGTTTTTTTCTTCTTCCAGCGCCGCTCGCTGCGCACGCCGTCTTCCTTCATGCCCAGATAGAACTCCTTGATGTCTTCCTTTTCCCGTAGCCGGGCACAGGTGTCTTCCATCACGATGCGCCCGTTTTCCAGCACGTAGCCGTAGTCGGAAGCGTTCAGGGCCATGTTGGCGTTTTGTTCGACCAGCAAGATGGTGGTACCGCGCTCGCGATTGATGCGCACCACGATCTCGAAGATTTCCTTGGTCAGCTTGGGCGACAGGCCCAGGCTGGGCTCGTCGAGCAGGATCAGGTCCGGGTTGGCCATCAGCGCCCGGGAAATGGCCAGCATTTGCTGCTGTCCGCCCGAGAGCAGGCCTGCATCCTGCATGGCGCGCTCCTTGAGGATGGGGAAGTACCGGTACACCGTTTCCATGTCGCGCGCCACGCCGTCGCGGTCCCTGCGTGTGTAGGCGCCCATGAGCAGGTTGTCATGCACGCTCAGCAGTGGAAACACCTCGCGGCCCTCCGGCACATGACTCAGGCCCTGCTGGACGATGTAGACCGGGTCCTGCGCCGTGATGTTGCTGCCCTTAAACTCGATCGAGCCTTTGCGTGGATCGATGATGCCGGAGATAGTTTTCAGAATGGTGGTTTTGCCGGCGCCGTTGGAGCCCAGCACGGTGGCAATTTCGCCGCGGCGCACCTGCAGGCTGACGCCGCGTATGGCCTTGATCGGGCCGTAGGCACTCTCCACGTTGAGCAGCTTGAGCATGGACTGGTCGTTGACGGGCGGCGTTGCGGCGCTCATTGGGCATCCCCGCGCAGATCAGGTGCCTGGTGCGGTCGGCGCAGCGAGGACACATCGTCGATGGAGCCGAGGTAGGCCTCGATCACGCCAGGGTCGTTCTGCACTTCGCGCGGGGTGCCCATGGCCAGGACCTCGCCCTGGTTCATGGCCAGCACACGGTCGGAGACCTTGGAGACCAGCGTCATGTCGTGCTCCACCATCAGCACGGTGATGCCCAGCTCGTTCTTGATGTCCTGGATCCAGAAGGCCATGTCGTCGGTTTCCTCCACATTGAGCCCCGAGGACGGTTCGTCGAGCAGCAGCAGTTTGGGTTCGGTGCACAGTGCCCGGGCCAGCTCCACCACCTTGCGCACGCCGTAGGGCAGGCCGGCGACAAAGGAGTCACGGTGGTGCTGCAGGCCCAGCAGGTCAATGACCTGCTCGGCTTTTTCGCGCGCCTGCAGCTCGGCTGCGCGGGTTTTTCCGGTGAAAAATATTTCGCTCCACAGACCCGTCTGCCGGTGTGTGTGCCTGCCGATCAGCAGGTTGTGCAGCACCGTGGCATGTTCAAACAGTTCAATGTTCTGGAACGTGCGCGCAATGCCCAGCGCCGCAATCTTGTGCGGCGGCTGATCCGTCAGCTTCGCGCGCATGTAGTCTATCTCGCCGGAGGTCGGTGTGTAGATGCGGCTGATCAGGTTGAACAAGGTGGTTTTACCCGCGCCGTTGGGGCCGATCAACGTGAACACCTCGCCCTGCTTCACGTTGAAGCTGACGTTGTTGACGGCCAGAACGCCACCGAAACGGACGCTGAGATTTCTTGCCGATAGCAGGGGCTGGTCGGCAGTTTGTTGGGTGTCGGTCATTTCAAGCGATCCGATTTCTGGTAGGTTTTTTGACGCTTGAACATGCCTTTGCGGTAGAACGGAAAGGTCTGCAGGTAGGTGCGTATCTTCAACCAGCGCCCATACAGCCCCAGCGGTTCAAGCAGAACAAAGGCAATCAGCACCATGCCGTACACCACGCCTTGCAGGCCCGGCGCCTGTCCGATGGCCGCGGGGAGGTAGTCCTTGACCAGCGCAATGGCCTGCGGCATGGAGATCAGGAAGATGGCGCCCAGAAAAGCGCCGTGCACCGAGCCCAGGCCGCCCACTACGATCATCAGTAGCAGGTCGATCGACTGCAGGAGGTTGAACTGATCGGGCGAGATAAACTGAAGCTTGTGGGCATACAGCGCACCCGCAATGCCGGCCAGCGCGGCAGACAGTGCAAACGACAGCGTCTTGTAGCGGGCCAGGTGAATGCCCATGCTTTGTGCCGAGATTTCCGAATCGCGGATGGCCACAAAGGCGCGGCCGGTCGGCGAGCGCAGCAGATTGAGAATGGCCAGCGTCGCGCCGATGGCGATCACCAGGCAGAGAAAGTAAAATGCTTCCCCGCTACCCAGTTTCCAGCCAAACAGGTCGGGCGCCTTGATGTGGATACCGGCATTGCCGCCGGTGACGGATTCCCAGCGCGCAAATACTTCTTCGACAATGAAGCCGAACGATAGTGTGGCCATCCCCAGATAAATGCCTTTGACGCGCAGTGCCGGCAGCCCCACGATCAGCCCGACTGCGGCGGACAGGCCCGCGGCGCAAGCCAATGCGATTGGGAAGGGCAGGCCAGCGTTCGTCAGGACCGCCTGCGTGTAGGCACCGACGCCGAGAAAGGCCGCGTGGCCCAACGAAAACAGACCGGTAAACCCGACCGCCAGCATCAGTCCGAGTCCGGCGACGGCGTAGATCAGGATGAAAGTCAACTGGGCCAAGTAGTACTCGGCAAACAGCCACGGTGCTGCTAGCAGCATCAGCAACAGGACACTGTACCAGAACACATGGCCGCCATGCTTGGCAAGATTGATATCCTGCCCGTAGTCGGTCTTGAAGATAAATCTCATGTCTTTTGTTTTTCTGGATGCGGTGAGCGACACGAAGTGAAAGCGTGTGGGTTCATACTTTCTTACGGAGTTTTTCGCCGAACAGGCCGTTGGGTTTGACCATCAACATGATCAGCACCACCACATAGGGAGCAATGTCCTTGAAGCCGTCGGGCAGGTAAAAACCCGACAGCGACTCGACGGTCCCAATGATCAGTCCGCCCACAATCGCGCCGGGCAGGCTGCCAAAACCGCCGGCCACCGCCGCCGGAAAAGCCTTCAGGCCGATAAAGCCCATGTTGGCGTGCACATATGTAATCGGTGCCAGCAGCAGGCCGGCGATGGCCGCCACGGCAGCAGCCAAGCCCCACACCAGGCCGTTGAGGCGCTTGACCGGAATGCCCATGTAATACGCAGCCAACTGGTTTTGCGACGAGGCCTGCATGGCGATGCCGAGTTTGCTGTACTTGAAAAGTGCAAACAGCATCAGGCACAGCACGGCGGTGCTGCCGATGACGGCCATCTGCTCGACGTTGAGGATCAACGTACCCTGCGCGTTTACGTCCCCGCCGATTTTCCAGATCATGTCCTTGTACGGCACAGGCAGGGTGTGGGTTTCGGTGCCTATGCCCGGGATCATGGTGATCAGGCCGCGCGCCATATAGCCGACGCCGATGGTCAGCATCACAATGGAAAACGCCGGCTGCCCAAGGATGGGCCGAATCACCAACCTCTCCAGCAGCACGCCGAACAGCGCCATGCCGGCGATAGAGCTGAGTACCGCCAGCCAGAACGGAAAACCGAGCATGGCCATACTGGCAAGCCCGCCGAACGCGCCCAGCATCATCAGCTCGCCTTGCGCGAAGCTCACGGTTTCGGTGGCCTTGTAGATGAGAACGAAACCTAGGAGTCTGCGCGGCAGAAGGATGACGAGTTTGAGAAGGCTTGGTAGATTGCGGTCATGGCCGCAAGTTACCTCCCCTACGAACCGCAACAACAACGGCTGCTGCCCGAAGCGCTGCAAGACTGGCTGCCCGAGGGGCACCTGGCGTACTTCATCAGCGACAGCGTCGACAGCCTGGATCTGAGCGCCTTTCACGCCCGCTACGCCAAGGCAGGCCCACGCAACCAGCCGTTCCACCCGGCCATGATGGTCAAGGTGCTGATCTACGGCTACGCCACCGGCACCTTCAGTTCGCGCAAGCTCGCAGCCAAGTTGTTTGATGACGTGGCCTTGCGGGTACTGGCCGCCGAGAACTATCCGGCGCACCGCACGCTCAGTGACTTCCGGGCACTGCACCTGCAAGAGCTGTCGGCCCTGTTCGTGCAGGTCGTTGGCCTGGCGCGCGAGTGCGGCCTGGTCAAGCTGGGCACCGTGGCGGTGGACGGCACCAAGCTCAAGGCCAACGCCAGCCGCCACAAGGCCATGAGCTACGAGCGCATGCTCAAGGCCGAGGTCGAGCTCAAGGCGCAGATCGACGGACTGCTCAACCGGGCCAAAGCGGCTGACGATCTGGAGAAGAACGAGCCCGACGTTGACATCCCCGGCGAAATCCAGCGCAGAGCCGACCGGCTGGCCGCGATCACGGCGGCCAAGCTGCGCCTGCAGCAGCGCCAGCAAGAGGTCGATGCAGCGCGCGGGCGCAACCCGGACGACCAGCGCAAACCCCGCGACAAGGACGGCAAACCCAAGGGCGGGCGCTACAAGCGCGACTTCGGTGTGCCCAAGGACAACGCCCAGGAGAGCTTCACCGACACGGACAGCCGGATCATGAAGCGAGCCGGTGGGGGTTATGACTACAGCTACAACGCGCACACGGCGGTGGACGAGGCCGCCCAGATCGTGGTGGCGGCCGAACTCACCAACAACGCCGCCGACAGTGATCGCCTGCCGGTGCTGCTGGCGGCGGTCAAGGCCAACCTGGGACACGACGCCGAGCAGGTGCTGGCCGATGCGGGGTTCCGCTCGGAGGCGGTGTTCGAGCAGCTCAAGGACAGCCCGAGTGAGTTGATCGTGGCGCTGGGGCGAGAGGGCAAGCAGGCGGTGAGCATCGACGCGAACCAGTACCCGCACACCGCAGCGATGGATGCCAAGCTGAGGGCGCCACGGGGCCAGGCGGCCTACCGCAAGCGAAAGTGGCTCGTGGAGGCACCCAACGGGTGGATCAAGAGCGTGCTGGGGTTCAGGCAGTTCAGTCTGCGGGGGTTGGAGAAGGTCCAGGCCGAGTTCAAGCTCGTGTGTCTGGCGCTGAACCTGCGCAGGATGTGCAGTTTGCGAGGGACTTGAGGGGATTGGCGGCTCTCAGGAGGCCGCGCAGGCCACGCACCAGGCGCTCGAACGGGCGCATCAGGTCCCGCGTTGGCCGCAACGACTATCAAATCCCCTGCGGCGGCGAAAACGAGCCCGCAAACCCATCAGCAAAACGCTCTGCCGCGCAGACTCCTAGGGCAATGAGCCCGTAAATGCAGCCTTGCGCGATGCCGCCGATGATCAGTTGGAGTAATTGCACTTTGTCTCCAGAATTTTCTTTCTAACTGTCATTTGTTTGATGAGGCGGATTCTATCGTTGAAAAAGGAGGGCACAAGAAATTTGCCCCAGGGCTAACCCTTGGATGATTCGATGCATGGCCCAGCGAAACCCGTAGCAGTCGCTCAAGGCCTGACATCGGCCTTGGCCGCAACGAAGTCAGGGCCCAGTGACGACAGCCGCACCGCTTGCCACCAGCGCCTCGATGTCGCTGGCCGAACAGCCGCTCTCGCGCAGCACGGCGGCGGTGTGCTCGCCAAGACGCGGCGCCGGCGCCAGTTCGCTCACATCGTGACCAACCCAGCGCGCGGGCACGCCGAAGGTGCGTAGGGGGCCTTCGCTCGGATGCTCTACATGCTGGAAGAAGCTGACGGCAGACAGGTGCGGGTCATCGAGCAGGGACTCCATGGTGTTCAGCGGCATGGCGGGCACGTCAATGCGTTCGAACAGCGCCAGCCAGTGCGCCGAGCTGCATCCGCGCAGCGTCTCGCCGAGAAAGCCATACACCTCGTCGATGTGCCGGGTGCGGCTCGCCAGATCGGCGAACCGCGGATCAGCCAGCAGGTCGTCGCGCTCGACGCTGCGCAGAAAACGCTGCCAGTGTCCGTCGTTGTAGACCAGCGCACAGATGTAGCCATCGCTGGTAGCGTACGGCCGCCGCCCCGGCGACAACAGCCTCACATAGCCGCAGCCGCCGCTGGGCGGCTCGAAGGTGTGCCCGTAAAGATGGTCGGAGAGCACGACGCTGGCCATGGTTTCGAACATCGGCACGTCGATGCGGCAGCCCCGCCCGGTTCGCTCTCGCGCGTACAGCGCCATCGCAACGCTGTGCGCGGCGTGCAGCCCCACCATCCGGTCGGCGATGGTCAGCGGCACGTAGCGCGGTTCGGGCAGTCCGGCACGGCGCTGCAGATCGGCGATCCCGACCGCTCCCTGGATCAGGTCGTCGTAGGCCGGCCGGCCCGCGTAGGGGCCGTCCTCGCCATAGCCGTACATGCCGCACCAGACGATGCGCGGGTTCAGCGCCGAGACATTCTCGAAGTCCAGTCCGAGCCGCTCGATCGATGCCGGTCGCAGGTTGTGGATGAACACATCGGCCTCCGCAATCAAACGCCGCATGGCCGCCAGGCCGCCCGGCTGCTTGAGATCGAGCACGACGCTGCGCTTGTTGCGGTTCAGGTGAAGGAACATCGGACCCATGCCGGCGTTGCGGCCGGGGCCGATGTGGCGCGTCGAATCACCCTCGGGGGATTCGATCTTGATCACGTCCGCACCATGGTCACCGAAAATCTGCGTCGCATACGGCCCCATCAGCACCGCGCTAAGGTCGATCACCCGAACGCCAGCCAGCGGGCCTGCGAGCGCAGCCTTGTCTTGTCCGTTCGTCATCAGCAGCTCCTCCGATCGATTTGAGGCTTCCTCAGCGTCATGCTGTGAGGAAAACCCGGTTGACGGCTGTGCATCCTACCGCTATTCTCATATTTGAATGGATATTCCGATATCAGAACAAACAGTGAGCATCGATCCAATGAGCATGTCAATCGCCTCCCAGCGGGAACAAACGGGCGTTGCGCACCGCGACCGCGTGGATCAGACGCCGATGTCGGTGACACGCGTTCTGCAACTGCTGCGGCTGCTGGCCGACCAGCCCGGCGGCTTGGCGCTTGCGCCCTTGTGCGTTTCAATGAATGCGCCGAAGACCAGCGTGCTCTCGCTGTTACGGGGCCTCACGGTCCATGGCTACCTGCAACGCAGCGACGCGGTGTATCGATTGGGCCCCGAATCGTTCTCTCTCGGGGCTTCGCTGTTGTCGGCACGCTCGCTCGACGTCGTGGCCATGCCGTTCCTGCGCGAAGCCGTGGCGCGATCCGGCGAGACGGCCCTGCTCGCCACGATCGACCGCGCCGCTGGCCAACTCATCTACAGCCCGATCATCGAGAGCACGAGAACGATTCGATACGCCGTGCCGGCCGGAACGACGCGACCGCTGTTTGCCTCGTCCGCCGGTCGCGTACTGCTCGCGTTCCAGGACGAGGCATGGCGCCGCGAATACCTGCAAAGCGCCAACCTGCGTGCAATGACCGAGCGCTCTGTCACCGACCGAAAGCAACTTGCGCGCATTATCGAGAAGGTCAGGTTGGACGGCGTGGCCGTCACGATCGGCGAGGTGGCTCCCGACGTTGCGGGCTTTTCAGCCCCGATCTTCGAACCCGACGGGCGCGTGAACGCGGCGCTGATCGTCGCTGCACCGATCGAGCGCGGTCGCGTCGCGGCCGATGACCTGCAGCGCCTGGTGGTGGAGCTGGCAGCCAATATCTCTCACGCGCTCGGATACCAGTGCGGGGCTGGCATCGCGAGAGATGGCAGCGCGTCACGTCCGAAAAACGACTCGAATCCGCCGCTTACGGCATGACAAGGCGGTACGGTGCCGCGCAACGACTTGAAAAGGAGACTAACCTCATGAACAACGAACTTCTCTACGAGGTGAGCGACGGAATCGCCGTCATCACCATCAACCGCCCAGAGCGCCGCAACGCCCTGAGCAGGGCCGTGCGCGAAGGCTTTTTCGAGGTCTGGCGCCGCTTCGAAGCCGATGCCGATGCCCAGGTGGCCATCCTCACCGGAGCCGGCGACAACTTCTGCGCCGGCATGGATCTGGTCGAAGCGGCCGATACCCAACTGCGCATTCCGCCGCCTGGCTTCATGGCCGTACTCGGCGACACCGTCGAAGTCACCAAGCCCGTCATCGCCGCGGTGCAGGGCTATGCCTATGCTGGCGGCTGGCTGCTGGCGCAGATGTGCGACCTGTGCGTAGCCGACGAGACCGCCAGGTTCGCCATCACCGAAGCCAAGGTCGGGCGCGGGATGCCGTGGGCTGCGCCGGTCATCCACATGCTTCCGCAGCGCATCCTGATGGAAGTCGCGATGACCGGCGACCCGCTGACGGCGCAGCGCGCCTATGAACTCGGTTACATCAACCGCCTAATGCCCAAGGGACAGGCGCTGCAAGGGGCCAAAGAGCTGGCCGCCAGACTCATGGCCAACGCGCCGCTGACGGTGCGCGCGGCCAAGGAAATGGTCCGCATGTCCACCGAAATGGGGCGGACCGCCGCGCTACGGGCCTCCAATCGCGCGTTCGACGCCGTCTATCTCAGCGAAGATGCGCTTGAGGGTCCGCGTTCGTTCCGCGAAAAGCGCAAGCCCCAGTGGAAGGGCCGTTGAAATGAGCACACTCACGACTACACGCATTCCATCGTCGGCCACAGGCTTCACCCCCCGCATCACGCAGGAACTGGCCGAGCGCAACGCCGCCCTGTGTTATGCCGATCTGCCCGAGGATGTGCGTCTGCGGGTCCGTCAGTGTCTGCTCGACTGGATCGGGGTGACGCTGGCTGGCGCGTGCGAGCCGCTGGTGCACATGCTTGCCGAAGAGGCGCACGAGCAAGGCGGCCACGCCCAGGCCACGGTAGTTGGGCATGCCATGGCGACCTCGACCCGGCAGGCAGCGTTGATCAACGGCGCTGCGTCGCACGCGCTCGATTACGACGACGTCAACATGGCCTGCACCGGCCATCCCTCGGTAGTCCTGATCCCTGCCTTGCTGGCCTTGGCCGAGTCGCGCGGCGTCAGCGGACGCGACTTTATGACCGCCTTCGCCGCAGGCTACGAAACGATGTGTCTGTTGGGGCTGGCTACCGGCGAAGCACAGTATGCCAAGGGTTTCCATACCACGGCCACGCTCGGTACGATCGGTGCCGCCGCAGCCTGCGCGCGCTTGCTGCAACTCGACGCCGACGACACCGCCACCGCGTTCGGCATCGCCAGTACGATGGCCGCCGGGCTGAAATCCATGTTTGGCACCATGTGCAAGCCCTTGCACGCCGGACGCGCCAGCGCAGACGGTCTGCAAGCGGCTCAGTTAGCCGCGCGTGGTTTCACCAGCTGTGCCGATGCGATTGAATGTCCGCAAGGCTTCATGGCAACACACGGCGGCAAAGTATCACTGGAAACGGCCGCGCCCGACGGCGGTTGGCACCTGCGCCACAACCTGTTCAAGTTCCACGCTGCATGCTACGGCACCCATGCCGCCATCGAAGCCGCGCGCCGCTTGCGCCTGCATCACGCCTTGCGGCCTGACGACGTGCGTCGTGTGACGGTGCGCGTCGGTGCCGCCAGTGAAGGCGTGTGCAACATCGCAGAGCCGCGCACCGGGCTCGAGTCCAAGTTCAGCCTGCGTCACACGGTGGCGATGGCGCTGGCCGGGGTCGACACCGCTGGCCTGGACAGCTTCAGTGACGACGCAGTGCGAGCCCCCGATGTGGTGGCACTGCGCAAGCGCGTGACAGTCGAACTCGCGCCACAATGCCCGGGACTGACGCTCGGCGAGGTGGTGATCGAGACCCATGCCGGCGCCATGCTGCGCCAGCGCCACGATAGCGGACGCCCAGCCAAGGACCTGCACGAACAACAGCAGCGGCTGGAGGACAAGTTCCGTCGTCTGGTCGAGCCAGTGCTCGACGCGTCCGAGGGCGACGAGTTGATCGACCTGGTGGCCCGGCTCGACACCCTGACCGATCTCTCGCCGCTTGCAGGCATGCTGGCCCGCCGGGCGCCCGCCCGCCTTCTCTAAAGATACCGCCCACCAGCGCCCGCATGTCCACAATGGCTTTCGGAAGACAGCTCGGCCAGACCTGTCCGACGAGCCGGTGCTTTTCCCGTGTCGATCATCGACCCGTCATTGGTTTTTGATTGGATTGCGCTCGATACGCTCCAGCAGCCACTGCAGCATGGCAATCGTTTTATCGCGCTCGCGCTGCTGCGGGTGGTGGCCCACTGCCGGCAGAGCGGTCACCTCAAGCGGCATCCGTCCGTTCTGGAACAAAGAAACCGCGCTGGGGCGCCAGCCGTATTCGTCGTCACTGCCGAACAGCGCCGCCACCGGGCAGCGCACCGCGGCAATCTCGGCACTCATGTCCCATTGCAAGGCGCTTGGGCTGGCCCAGGGCTCGTACCAGCCCCAGAACATGGTGTCGGTGTTGTCGCCATGGTGACGTTTGAGCTTGTCGCGCAGCCCTTCGTGTTCGAAGGCACGGCGCGCGCCGGACATGGCGTCGACCATGAACTGATCAAGCGCAATGGTCGGTGAGCAAGCGAGCACGCCGCACACCAGTTCGGGATGTGCCGCCGCCGCAAGCACCGACATGGCTCCGCCGTCGCTGTGGCCGAACATCAGCGCGTGTGTGATGCCGAAATGGCGCAACACCTCACCCAACACGGGGCCGGCTTCCTCACGCCGGTAACTCGGCTCACGTCCGCCTACCAGACGCTCGGAGCGTCCATAGCCAAAACGGTCGTAGGCCAGCACAGGGCAGCCACTGGCCTCAGCCAGTGCCTGCGGCAGGTCTTTCCAGGTGGTGATGCAGTCCAGCCCGCCGTGCATCATGACGATGGTCGGGCGTCCGGCGCCGATCTCGCCCCAGGTGGTGGCGGCGAGCCGATGGCCGCCCGCGAACAGTTCGTGTTCTTTCATCATGTCAATCGGTCCCTTTGTTGCGCACTGCAGAGGCTCGGCATTCGTTCGGCTGGGCTGGGCTGGCCACAGCCTACAGGTCAGCCTGCCCGGTCAGCAGTTGGCGCGCGATGGTGCGGCGTTGGATCTCGCCGGTGCCGTCGGGGATACGCATCACGCGCGCGAAGCGGTAGCCTTCTTCCAGCCGCAGTTCGTTGGTCAGGCCCATGCCGCCGTGGATCTGGATGCTGCGGTCCATGACGCGCCCGAGCATCTCGGTCGAGAACGCCTTGACCATGCTGACCTGCGCGGTCGAGGCCTGGCCGCTGTCGAGGCGCCAGGCGCAGTTCTGGATCATGGCCTTGGCAGCGTAGATGTCCATGGCGCTGTCGGCCAGCATGAACTGGATCGCCTGGTGCTCGGCGATCGGTACGCCAAAGGTCTTGCGCACTTTGGCGTATTCAAGCGCCTGGTCCAGCGCCCATCGCGCCAGCCCCAGACACGAGGCAGCCATGCCCATGCGCCCGGCATTGACGCCGTCCATCGCCACCGCCAGACCGCGCCCGACTTCGCCGAGCCGGTGCTCGTCCCGCACGCGCACGCCGTCAAGCACGATGACACCGGTATCACCGCCCAGGTGGCCCATGGTGTTGATGACACGTGGCACGGAAAAGCCAGGCGCTCGCGTGTCAACGAAAAAGCCGGTGACGCCGCCCTTGTGGCGCGCCGCAGCCTCGGGGTCGGTCAGCGCGAACACCATCGCGTAATCGGCGTAAGGCGAGTTGGTGATCCACTGCTTGGTACCGGTGAGCACCCACTCGTCGCCATCACGCACGGCGCGGGTCTTCATGCCGAATGCGTCCGAACCGGCGTCGGGCTCGCTCAGGCCGAAGCACAGGGTCTTGTCCCCGCTGGCAATGCCGTCGCGGTAGCGGGCAAGCACCTCGGGGTTCAGGTGCCGCAGCACCGGCGAGAGGCCATTGGTGAAGGGCGATGGCAGCACGACCGTCTGGACCAGCGGCTGAGCGGGGCCAACGCGGTGGTTCAGGGCCTCCTGCACATGGGCCATGACCTGCGCGCCCTGCCCCCCGCCACCCAGTTTTTCGTCGCCGAACAGGGTGTAAAAGCCGAGTTCGGCCGAGCGCTTGCGCACCTGCTGGCGCAGCACCAGCACCTCCGGTACGTAGCGGCCGCTGGCGTCGAACAGGGTGCGTTCGCTGCCCAGCAGGTCGTGATGGCGCTCCTGCAGCGGCAGCACTTCACGCTCGACGAAGCGTAACACGGCCTCGGCAATCGCCACGGTATCGGGATCGGTGGTGAAGTCCATGCGGGCTACCTCGACACTACAGCAACCGGAACTTCGGCAGCGTGACCTCTTCGGTCACATCGTCATAGTGAACCGTCACGCGCTGGCCGATGCGCACCGCCTCCACATCGTCGGTGACGATATGGGTCATCATGCGCGCACCTTCGTCGAGGTCGATCACCGCCACCACATAGGGCGTGTCGGCCTTGAAGGCCGGTCCGGCCGGTCGGCGCGCGATGGTGTAGCTGTAAATGGTGCCGGTTCCGCGCGCATCGACCCAATCGACGGCGTCCGAGTGGCAATGCGGGCACAAGGCGCGCGGATAGAAATGGTGCTTGCCGCAGTCGTGGCAACGCTTAAGTGTGAGACGGTGTTGTTTCAGGGCGTCCCAATAGGGGCGGCTCTCGCCATCGATGACGGGCAGGGGTTTGTCGTACATGGTGTTCACTGCGTAGAAAGGATGCAAGTGGCACCGCTGGAGAGCGTGCCGCCGGTGCCGTGGACCAGCGCGGTCACGGCGTCCTGAATCTGGCGCGGACCGCATTCGCCACGCAGCTGGCGCACCGCTTCGATCAACAGGAAGATGCCATACATGCCGGGGTGCGCGTAGGACAGTCCGCCGCCGTTGGTGTTGAGCGGAAACGCCCCGCCCGGCGCGGTGCGCTGGTTGGACACAAAGGCGCCCCCCTCTCCACGCTGGCAAAAGCCCAGGGCTTCGAGCGTCAGCAGCACGGTGATGGTGAACGAGTCGTAGACCTCGACCACGTCGATGGCATCGTGCCCGATGCCGGCCATGGCGAAGGCGTCGCGGCCGGCCACCTCGGCGGCCGTCAGGCGCGCCAGATCCGGCATGGCCGCAATGGTCCAGTGCGTGTGCGATTCGCCGTAGCCGCGCACGTACACCGGTTTGCGCCCGAGCGCCTTGGCGTGCTCTGCCGTGGTCATGACGACCGCACCACCGCCATCGGTCACCAGGCAGGCGTCGAGCAGGTGTAGCGGGTCGCAGATCATCGGGCTTTTCAGCACGTCGTCGATCGACATCGGATCGCGCATCGTCGCGACCGGGTTGAGCTGGGCCCATTTGCGCGTGGCCACGGCAATCTCGGCCAGTTGCTCCGACGTGGTGCAGTACTCGTGCATGTGGCGCATCGCCGCCATCGCGTAGCCGCCCACGGGTGTCGGCATGCCCCAGGGAGTTTCGTACTGCATGGTCAGCACCGAAGGCCGACCCGCCAGGTTTCGACTCATCTCGCTGCGCTGCAGGCTGCCGTAGGTGATCAGCGCCACCTCACAGCGACCGGCCTCGATGGCGGTGGCGGCGTGCGCCACATGGGCCTCGAAAGCCGAGCCGCCGATGTTGGTGCCATCGACGAGGCGCGGGGTGATGCCCAGATACTCCGACAGCGTCACGGTAGGCAACTGGCCCGGACCGGGAACGCCCCACAGGCCGGCGGTCAGCAAACCATCGACCTCGCGCATGGGAATGCCGGCATCCTTGAGCGCATCGCGCGCGACCAGCGCCTGAACCTGCAAGACCGACATCGGCGTGAGGGCCTTGCCGTCCTTCAGCGGCAAGTCGGCGACGCCGACGATCACTGCTTCTCGTTTTTTCATTGTGCTATTACTCCTTGGCTAGACTGTGGATTGCCTTGCATGTGTAGCGCGCTGACTTGTTCAGGTCCGCGACTTTTGGTTGGCCTGAGGCAGAAAAGTAATGGTTTCGGTGAAGTCAGCGATGGTCTCGCCACGCTGATTGATCACCAGGTGCTGCAACTCCATCAGGGTATAGCCGCGCGAGGTCTTGGGGAGCAGTCGGGCCTCCCCTTCGACATGAATGGTGTCGCCTGGAAACAGCGCACCACGCAGGCGCGCCTGCACACCGGTCATGCCACCGAAAGGGCCCACTTCGCGACCTTCCAGCACCTGCTTTATGATCCCTGGCACATAGGTAGCCAGCAGCCCCATGCCGAGCGAGATGACCATGGGGCCAGGCGCGAAACGGCTGCGATGTGATCCAGTCATTTTCTCCCGGATGTATTCCATGTCTATAAAAAATGGTTCATGCAATCCCACCACATTGACGAAGGTGACGATGTCCGTTTCGGTGATGGTTCGGCAGTGGGTCTTGAACCGAAGTTCTTCGGTGCGCTCAGTGTTCATGCAATGATCTCCTTGTGTGTGAATTTCAAATCGCAACGAGACCGTGAGCCATCGCTCTGGAACTCGCACGCCGAGGTGAACGCGTCTTCGCCATCGGCACCGAAGCGGGCCGTGTAGCGACCGTCGGCGAGTTTTTCATAGGCGGAGCGACCAGCGGCATAATGCAGATGTGCCACGTGTTGGCGCGCGAACTGGGCCGCGGCGGCATCCGTGTCAACGCGGTGGCGATGAGCTACATCTGAGACGCCCAGCCGCGCTGGGGCCGGGGCTCGCCAGCACTTGAAGGAGACCATGGCAAGGGCATGATCGAGAACCTGCGCAAACGCATGCTGTTTCCGGTGCATTGCCAGGACATTGCCAATGCCGCAGCGTTCTTTGCTGGCCCTGAATCCGACGCCATCACCGACCAGACGCTGAGCGTCAACGGCGGCTTGAGCACACCGGGCTGACATAGACACGACCGTCAAGCCCCGCCGTGCGCGGCCTTCACCGCCGCGCGGTCGATGCTATCGGCACTTGCCGTGGGCAGTTCCGATACAAACACCACATGCTTGGGTTTTTTGTAGCGCGCGATGCGACCGCCCACAAACTCGATCAATTCTTCAGCACTCAAAGTGTGCCCCGCTTTCAGCACACAGACGGCCTTGACCGCCTCGCCCCACTGAACGTCTGGCACACCGAACACCACCGCCTGCGCCAGCGCCGGGTGTTCAAGAATGGCCCGCTCGACTTCAGCTGGATAGACGTTCTCGCCACCCGGCTTGATCAACTCCTTGGCCGGTGAGCGCCCGCTGTACCAGAGGTAGCCATCGGCATCGATGCGCCCCATGTCGCCGGTATGGTGCCAGCCGTTGCGCAACGTGAAGGCGTTGTCTTCGTTGCGGCCCCAGTAGCCCAGAAACACCATCGGTCCTCGCACCACGATCTCGCCGGTGGCGCCAACCGCCAGCGGACGGTCCAGATCATCCAGCACCGCGACCGTGTTCAACAGGGTGGGGCGACCGGCACTGCCGGGGCGCTCGTCAAAGGGCGCCAGGGTGACCGAGCCCGAGGTCTCGGTCTGGCCGTAGGCACTCCAGAAAGTCGCGCGGGGACAGTTCGTGCGCAGGCGCGCGATGGTTTCGGGCACATCGAGCCCCGACACCACGCGCAGGTTTGCGAGTTCCGAGCCCTGGGCCGCGGCAGCGTCCAGCAGTGCGCCGAGCATGGGCGGAAAAGTGCCGATCAGGCTGCCACCGTCCTCGTCGATATGTTTGACCAGGCTGGGCGGATCAAAACGTGTCAGCAGCAGCGTCGCCCCGCCCGCCTGCTGCGTGGCCAGCATGAAACCGATGGCGGCGACGTGAAACAGCGGCAAGACCCCCAAATTGATATCCTGCGGCATCAGGTGCCAGGCCAGTTGCGTCTGCATGCCAGCGGCGAGCAGGCCGCCATGCGAGAGCAGCGCGCCGCGCGGCCTCCCACCCACGGCAGCGGTGTGGATAATGACGAACCCGCTGTCGTCGGCCACGTCTGGCAGGTCCGCCGCTGGCGCATGGGGCTCCAGATACAGCGTGCTGATGGATTGCCACGGGGCCAGCGCGGCGCCCAGCGTGTAGCGCAGCGTGTCGTCCAGGCCCTGCTGCGGAAGCAGTGCCTTGAATTCGTCGGCCACGATCAGCACACGGGGTGAAACATCCTCGATGACATAGGCCACTTCTTCAGCGGACAACCGCCAGTTGATCGGCACCACCATCGCGCCCAGATGCGCGCTGGCACCGAACAAATCGACGTACTCCAGGCAGTTGGGGGCCAGTATCGCCAGCCGGTCACCCGCGCGCACGCCTGCTGCGGCCAAACCGGCCGCCAGCCGCGCAGTGCGCTCGGCGTACTGGGCGTGCGTTACCCGCTGATCGCCAAACAAAAAAGCTGTTTTCGATGCGTGCAAGCGCGCGTTGCGCGCTATGAGATCGTGCAGCGTAAAAGATCGCAAACTCATGGCATGCTCCTGGTTCAGTTTCCACCCGCCGGGGCGGGCGTCGGCGGCATCACTTCGTGCAGAAAATCCGCCACACTGGCGGCGAAGGCGTCATTGGCATCTCCGGCGATCATGTGGCCAGCACCCTTCAGGTCGACAAAGCGCGCCCGCGGCAGGGTTTGCACCAGGGCACGCGCATCTTCTTCGGATATGACGTCGCTGCGCTGACCACGCAGCAGCAGCGTGGGCGCCTGCAGTCCGCGCAAGGCCCGCTCATAGCCGTCCGGGTCGCGGCGGTGATTGTGGTTGGCTTCGCTCATCAGGCGCGGGTCCCAATGCCACACCCAACGGCCTTGCGCATTGAGGCGCAGGTTTTTCTTCAGTCCCTCGATCGGGCCTTCCATGGGACGGCCACGGTAGGCTGCAATATGCAGCGCGGCCTCTTCGAGTGTTGCAAATCCATCGGGCTGCGCCCGCATGAAACGCACGATGCGCTCGACACCGGCTTCTTCCATGTGCGGCGCAATGTCCACCAGCACCAGCGCGTTGATCGGTGGCGCGTCTGTGCGACCGACCGCAGCCATGCTGATGAGGCCGCCGAGAGATGCCCCCACCACGGCCAGTGGCGTCCCCAGTTCGCGCCAGATGCGGCACATGCGCTCGGCAAGGATCTCAATCCGGTAATCGCCATTGGTCGCCCAGGAGCTGTCACCATGCCCCGGCAGATCCAGGGCGACCGTACGCCAGCCAGCATCGCCAAGGGTCTGCGCGGCGCGGCCCCAGGCATGGCGCGTTTGCCCCCCGCCATGCAGCAGCAGCACCGTCGGCGCACCCACCGGCCCATACACGTCGGCGACAAGAACGCCATCGTCCAAGCCGGAAAACTCTCGTCGCTCGAAGATATTCATGCAAGAGCCTGCCGTGGCCGAACGCTGTCGACCTGCAGCGAAGTCTTTCATGGATGAAATCTCATCGGGGAAGGCATGAAAGATCGCAGATTCATGTTTTTAAGGCTCCGGGGTTACGGACCAAGGCGTCTTGCTTCCTGGTCCCGATACGCAAACGACATCACCTACTGGTCATTTGCTGGTCATCGTTAATAGACGCTTGGAACAATCTTCCTGGTGCGTTTTTGGTAGGCAACATAGTCTCTCCCCAAGACTTTCTGGAGTCCTTTTTCCTCGAAGTGGATGCCGACCAGAACGTACAAGGACATTCCGATCGAAAACACCAGGTGGCTCACGCTCATGACAGGCGAGGCCCAGAAGGCAATCAGGATTCCCAGCATCATCGGATGGCGAATTGACCGATAGAAAAGTCGCTCGGTAAACCTCACGTCGGTGTAAGTCCGCCGGACATAGCTCAGCCAGACCTGGCGCAGACCGAAGAGATCAAAATGGTCGGTCAGGAAGGTGGAGGTGAAAATCAATAGCCAGCCCAGCGCAAAGAGCGCCCATACAGCTGCACGCGCCGCCGGATTTTCCAAAGACCACACCGTGCCTTCGATAGGTCGCCACCAGAACATCAGCAACGTCAACGCGATGGCGGAGGCCAGCACGTAAGTCGCGCGTTCAATGGTGTGCGGAATCACGCGAGCCATGAACGACTTGAAGCCGGCTCGCGCCATCACGCTGTGCTGAATGCCGAACAACAGCATCACCCCGATGTCGATCAGCAGGGCCTTGCTGAATCCGGCCGACGCCGGATGGCTGACGGATTGGGGCACGAACACATCACCGACAAAGCCCATGAAATAGACAAACACATGGAGGAAAGCCAGATAACTGGCCGCCCCATAAATCAGGAATAAAACTCTCATGTGCCTGGCTCCATTCACCGCAAGGCTATTAAAAATTCGTTGCCGTTCAGCGGACTTCATCCACGGGGTCCAATGTCAGGCACCCGGCCGGACATCGGATTCGAAATCGGCGCGGACGCCCAACTTCCGCCCCCAGTCGGGAAACGAGGGATAAGCCTCGCGCCACGCGGCGATCAGATCGCCGCGCGGCAAATCGACATAGGCACCACGGTCTAGCACATACTCCATGTGACGCCGGCCACTGACATCGAATTCATGGAACACCGAATCGGCGCTGCCGTCGAACTCCAGCGGCCGAATGCCGGCTTTCTCGCACAGGGAACGGTTGAAGGCGGGCGTGGCCTTGAGCCACTGACAGTCGAGCCACAGCTCGGTGTAGCCGTGAAAGACGAACAGATCGGTGCCCATCATCTCTTGCAGCCGCTTGCTGGTCAGGTGATTGCGCACATCCGCAAAACCCAGACGCGCCGGCACGCCCAACGCGCGGGCGGCGGCGGCGAGCAGCGCCGCCTTGGGCACACAAAAACCGCGTCCCGCCGCGATCACATGGCTGGCCTTGAGGCCATCGATGCTGGTGTCGAAGTGGTAGGGGTCATAGAGAAACTCATCGCGCACGGCATAGTAGAGCTTGAGCGCAATGTCATGCGGCGTCGTCGCGGTGCCAGCAACCCGGCGTGCGAACGATATCACCGCGGGATGGTCGCTGTCGACATAACGGCCAGGTGCGAGACAGTTCGACAGGTCGTTCGCATTTGTGGTTTGTGCCGGCGTGTTCATATCCCGATCATCCCTGCGCATCTTCGCCCAGACACTTGGGCGCCTGCGACAGCGTAAAACCGTTGAATGCCTTTGAACGCTCGTGCGGTATCAGCTTCCAGGTCGGTCTGGCATTCGGCACGCCGCCATCGACCCGAATGCATGAGCCGGTGATGAAGGCAGCCGCCTCGCTCAGCAGGAACACGATCGCCGCCGACACCTCGGATTCGGTGCCATAGCGCTGCAGCGGCACCTTGGTCTTCAGGCTGCGCAGCTCGGCCTGCATCTCGGCGCTGTAAGTGTCAAAGCCGCTGCTGGCCACCCAGCCCGGCGCCACGGCGTTGACGCGCACACCCGACTGCGACCATTCGCAGGCTGCCGTCTCCGTGAAAGACAGCATGCCCGCGCGCGCCGCGCCGCTGTGCGCCATAGTCGGCATGCCACCCCAGATGTCGGCGATGATGTTGACAACGGCGCCGCCGTTGGCCTCCATGCTTTGCACATAGACTTCACGCGCGACCAGGAAGCCGCCGGTCAGGTTGTTGCGCACCACCGCGTCCCAGCCCTTGAGCGTGATGTCGCGTACCGGCTGCGGGTACTGGCCGCCGGCATTATTGACCAGTCCGTTGATGACACCATGGCGTGCGATCACGTCGGCGACCATGGCTTTCACGCCGGCTTCGTCCCGAATATCGCAGGGATGGATGCTGGCCTGGCCGCCCGCGGCGGTGATCTCGGCCTGCACCTGCTCGAGCTTCTCGACGCGGCGCCCGACCAGCGCGACGGCCGCGCCCAGATTCGCCAGCTCATGGGCGGTGCAGCGGCCAATGCCGCTGCCGCCGCCAGTGACGATCACCGTTTGGCCAGCGAAGAGTCCCGGACGGAATACGGATTGATAAACAGATTGACTCATGGGTGCATTTCCTTGATGGTTTCATGCGTCAAGCATGAAGTTGCAATGGCCGAGTGCGATCGGCTTATCGGGACTCGACTGCCAGGCCTCGATGCGCAGGTTGGCCACGCGCCTTCCCAGCTTGACCATCACGACATTGGCAAAGGTGTCGCGCGGCTGACCGGTACGCAGGTAGTCAATGTTGAAGTCGATCGTCTTCGGCAGGGTCTTCGTATCCATTTTCCAGAGCAGATAGAACAAGCCAGCACATTCCAGAAAACCACCGGTTGCGCCGCCGTGCAAGGCAGGCAGAACAGGGTTGCCAATCAGCTTTTTCTCGAAAGGCAGGATGCAGGTGAACTCGTCACCCTTGATGTCGATGCGCAGATCCAGGAAGTTGGCGTACGGAATGGATTGCACCATCGGGCCCAAATCACCGGACGCCCTGCAGCTTATCAAGAGGTCGGCAAACTTCATCGGGGACGCTCCTCGTTTTGAATCACAGTGGATCCGCTGGTGAACATGTAGATACCTACCGCGGTGGCGATCGGATCGTCCGGTGACTCGTGGTAGGCGCAGCCGCGGACAAAGGCCAGATCCGGCGTCAGCTTGTAGCAGACCGCGCCGCCCAGCACCGCTTTATCGGGGGTGGCTGGCCTGAGGTAGTCAATGCGCAGGTCCAGCGTAGCCATCGGGCGAAACTGAGGGATCTTCACAAAGATCGAGAACCCGAAGGCAGCATCCAGCAAGGCGGTGATGACGCCGCCGTGCAGCACCCGCGTGTTCGGGTCGCCAACCAGGTCGTCCTTGTAGTCCACCTTCAGCACACACCAGTCCGGCCGCACGGAATGTGGCAACAGCCCGAGCTCCCTGTTGTACGGGGACACGTCCGCAAACTTTCGCCAGCGCTGGGCGAATTCCTCTTCAGGACTCATCGTTTCTGCCATCAAAAAATTCCTCTCATTCAAATTTGAACCGTCGGCTGATCTGACCGCTGGATGGGTGCCCAGCGCAGCACGCCAGCATCTTCGCTGGACCTGACATGACCGTCACCTTCGAGCCACAGCAGATGCGCCAGTGTCTCGCCCATGGACAGGAACCTGTGCAGTGCCTCGGACTGTTTTCCGTAACTCACTTCGCCAAGATCCACGGCACTCATGCCTTCGCGCAAGCCTTCCTTGAAGCGCCGCAGCGCCCGCTGGTGGTGCGCAAGCAGCCCATGCGCGCGCGCTTCACCCGCGTGGTAAACACGGTGATGCGCCGGCAACACATGTTCGATGGGAAGGCCCGAAATAACCAGCAAGCTGTCGATATAGCGCGGCAGCGGATGGGGTTCGCCATATGGCCAGACCCCGACATTGGGCGTGATGCGCTCAAGCAGCTGGTCCCCGGTGAGCAGCAGCTTCAAGGCTGGCTCGTACAAGCAGATTTGCGCGATGCTGTGGCCGCCCAGCACCAGCACGTCAAAACCGAAGTCGCCAATTTGCAGTCGCTGCCCGTTTTCCAGACTGGTGCCGGGCGGGGGTTCGTCGCAACCCAGGTTTTCCTGCAACACGCCGCTGACGATCCCCTCTGCCTCGCCCAGTGACAAGCCGTGACGCAACATGAAGTCGATGCCATGGCGACGTGACGTTTCATCCAACATGCGGATTGCACGCGCCACCTCCCGTTCCTCGGGACGCATCAGGATCTTCGCTCCGGTGATCTGCGCCAGCCACGCGGCCAGCCCGAGGTGGTCGGGGTGGTGGTGCGAGACGATAATGCGCGTCAGGCCGCCCACCAGCGGCCCCGCCAGGGCACGCAGCCACAAGGCCCGCGCCGCTTCGCAGTCGGCGCCGGTGTCGAACAGGCACCAGCCTTCACCGTCGCGAATCAGGTAGATGTTGACGTGGTCGATGCCGTAGTCCACCGGCAGCGTGAACATCAGGATGCCGGGCAGGATTTCCTTGAGCGGCAGATCGACCGGCAAGTCCATGGCTGGGGTGGGGGACAAGGTGCTCATGATCACAAGCGTTTGGCCACTTCTTCGAGCATCACTTCGGTGGCGCCGCCGCCGATAGCCTGGACACGGGCGTCGCGCACCATGCGCTCGATTGCGGCCTCGCGCATATAGCCGAAGCCGCCATGGAACTGCTGGCAGTCATAGACCACGTCGTTGAGCAGCTCGCCGCACAGCGCCTTGACCATCGACACCTCCTTGACGCATTCGCGCCCCTGTGCGTCCAGCCAGGCGGCGTGGTAAACTAGTTGGCGGGCGGCCTCGACCTGCGCCGCGCGCATGGCCAGGCGCTGGCGGATCGCCTGCTTGTCCCACAGTTCGGCGCCGAAGGCTTTGCGCTCGCGCGCGTAGGCCAGCGTCAGCTCGATCGCGCGCGCGGCCTCGCCCATCATCTGCGCGCCCAGCACCATGCGCTCGTTCTGGAAGTTGCGCATGATCTGGTAGAAGCCCTTATTCTCCTCGCCCAGCAGGTTGGCCGCCGGCACGCGGCAGTTCTCGAATACCAGTTCGGCGGTGTCGCTGCACAGCCAGCCGCTCTTGTTGAGTGCGCGGCCGACGCGAAAACCCGGCGTGCCCTTTTCGACGATAAAGATGGAGATGCCGCGCGAGCCCTTGGCCGTCGGGTCGGTCTTGGCGGCGACGAAATACACGTCGCCATGCACACCGTTGGTGATGAACATCTTGCTGCCGTTGATGACCCAGTGGTCGCCGTCGCGCACCGCGCGGGTGCGTATGCCGGCCACGTCGGAGCCGGCATCGGGCTCGGTCACGGCCACGGCGCAGATTTTCTCGCCGCGAATGATGGGCGGCAGGTAGCGCTGCAACTGCTCGGGCGTGCCGAAGTTGGCCAGGTGCGGCGAGGCCATGTCGGTATGCACCATCACCGTCACCGCAAAGCCGCCGTACGTTGAGCGGCCGAGTTCTTCAGCCAGGATCGCGCTGTACACCGTGTCGAGGTTCGACCCCCCGTAGGTATCGGCGTAGCGCACGCCCAGGTAGCCAAGCTCCCCCATTTTGCGCAGCACCGCGCGCGGCACCATGCCCACGTCTTCCCAGGATGCCGCCTGTGGCACTACCTCCTGCTCGACGAAGCGGCGCAGGTTGTCGCGGAACTGCCGGTGTTGCTCGTCAAAGTAGATCGGTTCGTTCATTTCGTTTTTCCTCAGCTTTCCTCTATATCCATGACCACCAGCACATCGCCACCGCGCACCGCATCGCCGGTGCGGCAGCGCAGCTCGCTGACCCGGCCCGCGGCGGGCGCGCTGATCGTGTGCACCATCTTCATGGCCTCCATTTGCACCAGCATATCGCCCGCATTCACCGTCATGCCCACGCTGGCTTTCACTTGTGTCACCAGGCCGGGCATGGGCGCGAGAAGGCGGCTGCCACCCCGCTCGTCCGCGGCCACCGCGCCGGTGAGCGCGCGTTGCCAGCGGTCGAGCCGGCGCCAGGTGCGCGTGCGGCCGGCGCCGGCCAGCCACAGACGTTCGCCCTCGCTGGCGTGCCGTTCCAGCGCCACCGTGAAGCGGGTCGTCACGCCCTTGTGCCGCAATTCCAGGGTGTCTGCGACCAGCGTCGCCGCAACCACCCGTTCCTGCTCGCCGACGCGCACGCGCCAGCCTTCGCCCTGCGGCGACACGCTGGCCTCGTTCACGCAGCGCTGCCCGTCTTCGAGCAGCACCCGCGTGCCGCCAGCGCCGCCGCCAGGCACGCGCCAGGCCCCGAGCGATTGCCAGGCCGTGCGCCCGGCCGCAGCTGCCTGCGTGGCCAGCACACCGTGCAGCGCGGCAGCTGCGATGGCCAGCCCGTCGTCTTCGCGTGGCTGCCAGCCTGCGGGGAAAGCACGCGCGATGTAGTGCGTACTGAGCCTTTGCGCAAAGTGCTCGTGGCGCAACAGATCGGCCAGGAAGCCAAGGTTGCTGTGCACGCCGAGCAGCACCGTGTCGTCCAGTGCGGTGGCGAGCCGTCGCGCGGCGGTCGGCCGGACATCGGCATGGGCAATCACCTTCAGCAGCATCGAGTCGTAATAGGGGGTGACCCGGCTGCCGGTGCGCACACCGCTGTCAACCCGCACGCCCTCGCCGCGCGGCTCGCGGTAGCCGACCACGGTGCCGATCTCGGGCGCGAAATCGGCCGTTGGATTTTCCGCGCAAACGCGCACCTCGATCGCGCAGCCGCGCTGCGACAGCGCTGACTGACTGAAGCCGAGCGCTTCTCCGGCGGCCACCCGCAACTGCCACTCGACCAGATCGATGCCGCAGGTCAGCTCGGTCACCGGGTGCTCGACCTGCAGCCGGGTGTTCATTTCCAGAAAGAATGTGTCGCCGCTGCGGCTGTCATGAATGAACTCGATGGTGCCGGTGCTGTCGTAGCCGATGGCACGTCCCATCGTCAGCGCGTGGGCAAACATTGCCTCGCGCACCACTGGCGACAGGTGCGGCGCCGGCGCTTCCTCGATCATTTTCTGGTGGTTGCGCTGGATCGAACATTCGCGCTCGTACAGGTGCACCAAATGCCCGTGCTTGTCGCCCAGCAACTGCACCTCGAGGTGGCGTGGTTCGTCCAGGTAGCGCTCCAGCAGCACACGGTCATCACCGAACGACGCCTGGGCCTCGCGCCGCACGGTGTCCAGCGCGGCCGAGAATTCTCCCGCGCTGCGCACCACCCGCATGCCCTTGCCGCCGCCCCCGGCCGAGGCCTTGATCAGCACCGGATAGCCCACATCAGCCGCCGCCGCCTGCAAGACCGCGCTGTCCTGATCGTCAGCGTGGTAGCCCGGCACCACCGGCACGCCGTGTTCCATCGCAATGCGTTTGGATTCGATCTTCGAACCCATGCGCCGGATCGCCTCACGCGAGGGGCCGACGAAAATGAGCCCGGCCGCTTCGCAGGCATCGATCAGTGCCAGGCTTTCAGACAGGAAGCCGTAGCCCGGATGGATGGCTTGCGCACCGGCGGCACGCGCCGCGGCCACGATCGCCGCGGCATCCAGGTAGCTGCGCGCGGCCTCAGGCGGGCCAATGCGCACGGCGGTATCAGACTGAGCCACGTGCAGCGCTTCGCGGTCAGCGTCAGCGTACACCGCCACGGTTCGCAAGCCCATGCGGCGCGCGGTGCGTACGATGCGGCAGGCAATCTCGCCGCGGTTGGCAATCAGCAGCGTGTCAAACATGCACGGCTCCCGCGACGAGATTGCCTGCGCACGCTGCGCGCGCCAGGCAATTTGGCTGCGCCGCTGCGCCGACTGGTGTCGGCTGGTCGCCGTGGTTGGCAATCAGCGGGATTTCGAACATATTCATCCCGACCTCAGGCCTGCCGCCACGCAGGCAGGCGCTTGCCGAAGAAGGCGGCGATGCCTTCGCGCCCTTCTTCGGTCTCCCAGGCATCGGCCAGCTTGTCGGCGGCGTAGATCATGTTGGTGCCCAGGTCATGCGAATGCACGTAGGCGATCAGTTTCTTGGTGGCCGCCACCGCGCCGGGCGCGCACTGCAGCAGGTCGGCGAGTTCGCGCTCGACGGCGTCGTCGAGCTGGTCCGCCGCCACCACATCGGACAGCAGGCCCAGGCGCTGCGCCTCGGCCGCCCCCATGCGGCGCGCCGTCAGAAAGGTGCGCCGTGCGTTGGCTTCGCCCATGCGCGCCGCCACATAGGGCGCGATGTTGGCCGGCAGCAGGCCCAGGCGGACCTCGGTCAGCGAATAGACGCCGGTATCGACCGCGATGGCCATGTCGCACACCGAGATCATGCCGACGCCGCCGCCATAGGCGGGGCCGTTGATGCGGCCAATGACTGGCATCGGCAGGTCATTCAGTGCCCGCAGCATCAGCGCCAGATCGCCGCTTTCGCTGACGCGCTCGGCCCGGCTCTTCGTCATGTTGTCCTGCATCCAGCCGAGGTCGCCGCCCGCGCAAAAGGTCTTGCCGGCGCCGGTGAGCACCAGCGCGCGCACGCCCTCGGCAGCGCCCAGCCATTCGACCGCACGGCGCAGCTCGCCGATCAGGATGGCATTGAGCGCGTTGTGGGTGTCGGGGCGGTTCAGCGTGAGGCGGGCCACGCCGCGCGCATCGACGGCAAGTTGCAGGGTTTCGTAGACGGGAGTGTTCATGGGACCGATCTCTGAATGGACAGGGTTACATGCGATAGACAGGGGTGGCGGTGTCCGGCAGCGCACGGCGCGCCGCCAGCGCCAGCGCCAGGCCGAGCACATCGCGCGAGGCCGAAGGCTCGATCAGGCCGTCGTCCCACAGCCGGGAGGTGGCGTAATAGGGGTCGCTCTGGCGCGCGTATTGCTCACGCACCTGGCGTTCGGTCTCGGCCAAGCGGGCCTCGTCGGCCGGGCCGCGCAGATTGGAACGCGCCAGCTCGACCATCACATTGCTGGCGATGTCGGCGCTCATGGTCGCCACCCGGGCACTGGGCCAGGCGAACAGGAATTCGGGCTCGAAACCGCGGCCGCACATGCCGTAGTTGCCCGCGCCGTAAGAGCCGCCGACGACCAGCGTCAGCTTGGGTACGCGGGCGCAGGCCATGGCATAGACCATCTTGGCGCTGTGCTTGGCAATGCCGCCGCGCTCGGCCTCGGTGCCCACCATGAAGCCGGGAATGTTTTGCAAAAACAGCAGCGGCACGCCACGCTGGTTGGCCAGCTCGATGAAGTGCGCGCCCTTCAGGGCCGACTCGGCCAGCAGCGCGCCGTTGTTGGCCAGAACGGCCACCGGCTGGCCGTGGATCGCGCCGAAGCCGGTCACCAGCGTCTCGCCCCACAGCGGCTTGAACTCATGGAAGGCGCTTCCGTCGAGCAGCCGCGCAATGATCTCGCGCGCGTCGTAGGGTTGCTTGGGATCAGCCGGCACGATGCCGTCGAGTTCGCCCGGATCGTAGCGTGGCGGGCTGGGCGCCAGCGGCGGCGCCAGCGCGGGCTCGGGCGGCAGGCTGGCCACGATCTGGCGCAGCATCGCCAGCGCCTGGTGCTCGTCCTCCGCCAAATGGTCGCTGACGCCGGAGACGCGGCTGTGCATCTCGGCACCGCCGAGGGTTTCGCCATCGGCCACTTCGTTGATCGCAATCTTGACGATGGACGGGCCGCCGAGGTGGATGCGCGCATTGCCACGCACCATCACCACCTCGTCGGACAGCGCCGGAATGTAAGCCCCGCCCGCGGTGCAGCCGCCAAACACGGCCGATATCTGAGGCAGACCGGCCTGCGACATGCGGCACTGGCGGTGAAAACTGTTGCCGAAGTGGTCCTTGTCAGGGAACACGCGGTCCTGCTCCGGCAGGAAGGCGCCGCCGCAGTCCACGAGATACAGGCAGGGTAGCCGTAGGCGCTCGGCGATGTCCTGCGCCCGGATATGTTTTTTGACGGTTTCATGGAAGAACGAGCCGCCTTTGACCGTGGCATCATTAGCGATGAGCATGCAGGGCCGACCGGCCACCATGCCGACGCCAGTGACGATGCCCGCGCCCGGCACCTCGTTGCCATACTGGCCCCAGGCCGCCAGCGGCGAGAGTTCCAGGAACGCCGCGCCATCGTCGACCACGAGGTCGATGCGCTCGCGCGCAAGCAGCTTGCCACGCTCGCGGTGGCGGCTGATGTGCGCATCGCGCCCGCCGTTCGCCACCCCGGCCACACGCGCACGCAGCGTCTCGGCCTGTGATCGGCCCTGCCCCAGCGCCTGGGCGTAGGCGTCGCCGCGGGTATCGATACGGCTTTCGATCTGAGTCATCTGCGTCATCCCTTCATTGCAGCGAGCGAGCCACTGTGCATCACATGGCCCGACAATGCCCGGCCAATGATGCGCTCGGCCAGCCGAGCCGCCTCAATCAGCAACTCCAGGTCGATGCCGGTCTCAATACCGAGTTCCTGGCACATGAACACCATGTCCTCGGTGCAAATATTGCCCGCCGCGCCGCCATGCTTGTGGCCGGCGAACGGGCATCCGCCCAGACCGGCGACCGAACTGTCGAACAGACTGACACCCATCTGCAAGGCAGCATAGACGTTGGCGCCGCCGATGCCGCGCGTGTCGTGCAGATGCAGCCCGATGCGTGCATCGGGCACGATCTCGCGTACCGCCCCGATGCGACGCTTGATCTCCTCGGGATGGGCCCATCCCATGGTATCGGCCAGGTAAATCGCTGGCAGCGGCACGCTTCGGTCGGCGCAGGCATCAAGCAGCCAGCGTATGTGGTCGGTGACGGACGACAGCGGCACGGCACCCCCGAGATTGCAGCCAAAAGCCGTGATCACGTAGGCCTTTTCCACCGGAATGCCCAGGGCGATGTAGCGGTCCAGCCAGCCGAGCTGGCGTTCGCGCATCTCGGCCACGCTGCAGTTGTTGTTGCGCTGCGAAAACGGCTCCGTGGTGTAAAACATCAGCCTGCCGTCCAGGTCCACCTGCTCGCAGGCACGCGCACGCTCGAATCCGTTGTCGTTGAGCCAGAGCGCCGTGTAGCGAGTGCCTTGGCGCTTGACGATGGCGGCGAACAGCTCGGCGGTATCGGCCATCTGCGGCACCGCGCGCGGACTGACAAAGGAAGCCACCTGGATTTGCTTCAAGCCCGAGGCCGCCAAAGCATCAATCAACGCGGCGCGATCGCCCAGCGGATAGGTCCGCGGCTCCATCTGGAAGCCCTCGCGCGGCCCCTCCTCATGGAACTCGACCGAGGCGGGCAAGTCACTCATTGCCGCCATCTCCTTCGATCAGACCGGACGGACTTCGGCCAGCACCTGGTGGCGCTCGACCATGTCGCCAACCCGGCAGCGCAGGCTGCTCAGGCTGCCTTCGAACGGCGCTGTGACGTGCAGCTCCATCTTCATCGATTCGAGCACGATCACGGTCTGGCCGATGGCGACCGAATCGCCAACCGCCGCCTTGACCGCGACCACCTTGCCCATCATCGGTGCGCCCAATTGCCCGCTGGAGGCGGCGTCACCGGCGGCGCCTCCCAGATAGGGTTCCGCGGTGAACACGCTGCTGCCCAGCGCGCTGGAGAGCTCGACCTGCTGCGCATCGCCCCGAATGGTCAGCTCCAGCGCCCGCCCGCCGCACTGCAACAGGCGGCGCCCACCGGGGATCGGCTGCAGCGCAGCCTGCGTCACCTCGTCGCCGATGGCCAGGGTGCAGGCGCCATCGGCGGCGCGAGCGGAAAACCGGACCGGCCACTCTGCCGCGCCCGCCTTCAACACCAGGGCCGCCTGGGGCGCGGCCTGCATCGGCCCACTGCTCAGGCGCCAGCCGGTGAAACCGTCCCACAGGGTCCAGCAGCCCAACGCGGGCGACTCCGCGCGCCGCTGCGCCAGCCAGTACAGCGCGGCCGCCGCCAGGTGCTCCACCGGCACGGCTGCGGGTGCGACCACGCCCCGCTGCACATGACGCTCGTCAATCAGGCGGGTATGGAAACTGGCGTCGCGGGTTTCCGGCCATTCGAGCAGTTCATGCAGAAACCGCAGGTTGGTCACCAGTCCGATGACCGTGCTCTCACGCAATCCAGCCACCAATGCCCGGCGGGCCGACTCGCGGTCGGGGCCATGGGCGATGAGCTTGGCGATCATCGAGTCGTAGTGCGGCGAGATCTCGTCCCCGCTGTCCACCCCCGACTCGATGCGCACGCCCGAGCGCGAAAAATCGACGACATCGAGCCGACCCATGGCTGGCAGGAAACCGGCGTCGGCATCTTCCGCGCACAGCCGCGCCTCGAAGGCGTGACCCCGGCACACCACATCGGCTTGCGCCAGCGGCAAGCACCCGGTGTCTGCAATGCGCAGCTGCAGCGCCACCAGATCAAGCCCGGTGACTTCTTCGGTCACCGGGTGCTCGACCTGCAAGCGCGGGTTGACTTCCAGGAAGTAGTGCGCGTCACCGGCAACAACGAACTCCACGGTACCCAGGCCGCGGTAGTTCACGCCGGCGGCCAGCTTCACCGCATCGGCCAGGATGGCCTCGCGCAGACGCGGTCCGATGCCGGCCGAGGGCGCTTCCTCGATCACTTTTTGATGGCGGCGCTGCAAAGTGCACTCGCGCTCGAACAGGTGGATGGCATGGCCCTGGCCGTCACCGGCGACCTGCACTTCAAGATGGCGCACCTGCGGCAGGTAGCGTTCGACGATCAGTTCGCCATTGCCGAAGGCTTTTTCGGCCTCGCGCATGGCGCTCTCGATGCGTGCCTCCAGCCCCTCCAGCGTCTCGACCACCGCCATGCCGCGGCCGCCTCCGCCGGCCACCGCCTTGAGCAGCACCGGCAGCGTCATGCCACGCACCAGGCGCGACACCTCGGCTGGGTCGCTCATGCCGCCTTCACTGCCGGGGATGACCGGCACGCCGAGCCGGGCCGCCTCGCGCTTGGCGCTGGCCTTGCCGCCCACGCGCTCCATGGTGTCAGCCCGGGGGCCGATGAAGGTCAGGCCTGCCGCTTCGAGCGCGCGCACGAAGTCCGCGTTCTCGGAGACGAAGCCGTAGCCCGGATGCACGGCGTCGGCACCGACGCGCCTGGCCGCCGCGATGATGGCGTCTATGTTGAGGTAACTCTCGCTCGGCGCGGCCCCCCCGATCTCGACCGATTCCCCGATCTCGCGCACATGGCGGGCAAACCGGTCAGCACTGGAATGCACCGTGGCCACGGACAGGCCAAGCTTGCGGCAAGTACGGGCAATGCGGCAGGCGATCTCGCCTCGGTTCGCAATGAGGATTTTCTTAAGCATGCCCAAGGCCTCCAGAGCGGTGAAGGAAGTTGGCCATCAAGACGGTGTGGATGCGTTGCATGGTTTGCGTCCTGGTTAGAAGCGAAAAACACCGAACGGCGTCGGTTTAGCGGCGGTGCGCGAAGCGAGGTCGAGCAACAGCCCCATGGCATCGCGCGTTTCCACCGGATCAAGAATACCGTCGACCCACAGGTTGGAAGAGAAGTTGGTGGCGGGCTGGAAGTCTTCGTAAATCTTGCGCACCGGTACCTTGAAGGCCTCTTCCTCCTCGGGCGTCCACTCTTTGCCCTCGGTCTTGTTGATCTGCTTGCGCACCAGCGCCATCACGGTGGCGGCCTGATCCGGGCCCATGATGGCCGCGCGGCCGGTCGGCCAGGCGAACATCGCGGTTGGATTGAACGGTCGGCCACACATGGCCAGGTAGCCAGCGCCATAAGAGGCACCCATGATGATGGTGTACTTGGGCACGTTGGCCGAGGCCATGGCCGTGATCATCTTGGCTCCGGCCTTGGCGATGCCGGCCTGTTCGGCGGCGCGCCCGACCATGAAGCCGGTCACGTCGGCCATGAACAGCAGCGGGATGTCACGCTGGCAGCACAAATCAATAAAGTGCGCCGCCTTCATCGCGCTCTCCGGGAACAGCACGCCCTGGTTGGCGAGGATGCCAATCTCGTGGCCGTGGATACGGGCAAAACCGGTCAACAGGGTGTCGCCGTACATCGGCTTGAATTCCTGGAACCGGCTGTCATCGACGAAGCGCGCCAGAATCTCGCGCGTGTCGGTCGGAATCTTGGTGTCGCGGCTGATGATGCCGTAAATCTCATGCGGGTCGAAACGCGGAGGCACTGAAGGCTGACGCGTCCAGCGCGGTTTGGGTTGCTCACCCAGGTCGCGCACGATCTCACGCGTGATGGCCAGCGCGTGGCGGTCATCTTCGGCGATATGATCGGTGACGCCACTGACGCTGCAGTGCATCTTGGCCCCCCCCAGCGACTCGGCATCCACCGTCTCGCCGGTGGCGGCAAACGTCAACTCAGGGCCACCGAGGTACATGTAGCCCTGCTCTTTGACAATCACCGCCTCGTCGCACAGAGCCGGAATATAGGCGCCACCCGCCGTACAGGGCCCCATCACGACGGCAATCTGCTGGATACCCTCGGCCGACATGCGGACCTGGTTGTTGAAGATGCTGCCGAACTGTCCAACATCGGGAAAGATGTTGGCCATCTCCGGCAGAAACGCCCCGCCGCTGTCAACCAGCGTGATGCAGGGCAGGCGGTGCTGCCAGGCAATCTGCTGCGCCCGCACGTGTTTCTTGCAGGTCATGCCGTAGTAGGTGCCGCCCTTCACGGTGGCATCGTTGGCGATGATCATGCACGGACGGCCCTGCACCAGGCCAATGCCGGTGATGATGCTGGCGCCGGGCGGTACGCCTTCGTACAGACCCTCGCCGGCCAGCATACCGACCTCCAGGAAGGGCGAACCCGGATCGAGCAGCACTTCGACCCGATGGCGCGGCAGGATCTTGTTGCGCGCCAGGTGTTTTTCCCGCGCTTTCAGAGGGCCACCAGCAAGCGCCAGTTGGCGACGGCTCTGCAGATTCGCAATCACGGCCTCATAGGCTTCGCGATTGAGTCGAAATTCGTCGTCCGAAGTCGACACACGTGAGGAGAGGATGGTCATTTGCGTTCTCGCACCAATTCGAAACGGAAAGTCATCAGGACTTGAACACAGGCGTGCGACGCGCTTCGAACGCAGCCAAACCTTCACTCACATCGTCATCGAGCAAGGCGGCGCTGGCCAGATCCTCCTCGAGCTGGAGACCGGCCTCCGATGAGCCCTCCATGCCCTGACGGGCGAGGCGCTTCATGGTGGCGATGCCGATCCGGCTGCGCGTGGCGAGTTTGGTGCAGTAGGCGAGCGCCGCTTCACCCAGTTGTTCGGGCTCGACCACATAGTTGACCAGCCCCCATTGTCCGGCCGTGTCGGCATCGATCCAGCGCGCCGAAAAAAACAGGTCCAGGCCGCGCCGCAGGCCGACGATGCGCGGCATGCGCTGACTACCGCCCCAGCCCGGAATCAGGCCGAACTGGGCATGCTGGTCGCCAAAGCGCGCGTCCTTGGCTGCGAAAATGATGTCGCAGGCCAGCATCAGTTCGCTGCCGCCAGCGAGGGCCAGGCCCTGACAGGCCGCCACCACCGGCAGATCGCTGCGCTCCAGGCGCTTGAGCACGCCATGGCCATAAGCGATGAAATGCTTCAGGCTGGCGGGATCGCCGCGCAAGGACTTCACCTCGTCCAGGTCGGCACCGGTACAGAAATGCTTGCCCTGCGCCCGGATCAGGATGGCGCGCACGCCGGAGCCGGGCCGCTCGAATTCATCAAGAGCAGCCTCGATGCCCTCATGCACGGACATCGACAGGCAATTGAATTTTTCGGGACGGGCCAGCTCTATGATGCCGACCGCGCCGCTGCGACTGACCACCACGGGGGATGCCTGATTCCCGGTTTGCATTATTTGCTCTCCTTGGCGTACTGCACGGCAGCGCGGCCCACACGCTCGCGGGCGATGATCAGCTTCATGATTTGTGCCGTGCCGTCGCCGATTTCCAGACCCATCACATCACGCATGCGCTGCTGGTGCGGCAGATCCATCGACCAGCCATAGTGACCAAAGGTCAGGAGGCACTGATGGATGGCGTCAAACGAGGTCTTGGGGGCCATCCACTTGACCATGGCGGCTTCCGCGGTGTGCGCTTGACCCGCGTCGCGCAAGGCCAGACCGTGGTAACAGAGCTGGCGGCAAGCGGAAATCAGTGTCTCGAATTCGACAATCGGAAAGCTCACGCCCTGGTACTGCGCCAACGGTGCGCCGAAGGTCTGGCGTTCCTTCACGTACTCCCAGGTTTCGTCGATCGAGGCCTGCGCCGCCGCCAAGCACTGCAGGGCGATCAGGATGCGGCTGAAGTCAAAGCCCTGCATCACCTGCGTGAAGCCCTTGCCTTCCGCCCCTAGCCGGTTCTCGACCGGCACCCGCACGTCGTCGAAGAACACCGAGCCGCGGCCGATGATTTTGCTGCCGACGTCGTTGAAGCGGGTGCGCTGCACGCCTTTCTGGTTCAAATCCACCAGCAAGGCCGTGATACCGCGCGCGCCATCCTCTGGCTTGCCGGTGCGCGCGAACAGCACCATGGCATCGGCCTGGTCGGCAAAGGTGATGGAGGTCTTCTCACCCGAGAGGATGTACTCGTCGCCAACGCGGCGCGCCTTGAGCTGCAGGTTGGCGGCATCCGAGCCGCCCCTCGGCTCAGTCAGACCCAGGGCGACGATAGCCTCGCCCGCCACGATCCGACTGTTCCAGGTGCGCGCCAGCTCGGGGGACGCATTAGCATGGATGATGGCGCCCATCAGCGAGCTCAGCAACTGCATGTAGCTCACGTTGAAGTCGCCATAGGCAATTTCCTCGGTGATCATGCCCGCCGTGACGCCACTCAGGCCCAGGCCACCGTACTCCTCGGACAAATCGACACCGATCAGGCCGAGGGACCCCATTTCCCTGAACAGCGCCCGGTCAATACCCGGCTGCGACTCGCGCTTTTGGTAATCGGGCCTGAGCTTCTCGCGTGCAAAGCGGCGCGCCACGTCACGCAACGCAATTTGATCGTCATCAAAAATCATGGCCATATCTCCTGGTTGACTGCTGCTGAAAACGACTGCCTCCTGCGCCCGTCAGCAGCCAGAAACAAAAAATGAAGAAAACCCCGATTGCAAAACGCGGCGATTCCTTGTTACTATAGCACCGAACAGGCGTTAGTTAGATATGCAGGAGATTTTTTACATGACCAACAGTCCTACAGCTCCCTTTACAAGACTGCTGTCTCCACTGAAGGTCGGTACGCATGTTCTTCGGAACCGGGCGCTGATGGGCTCCATGCACACGCGACTGGAGTCGCTGGATCGGCCGATAGAGCGTCTGTCGCTGTTCTATGCGGAGCGGGCGCGCGGTGGCGTCGGCCTGATTGTCACCGGCGGCTATGCGCCCTGCCAGGATGGCCTGCTGGATGAAACCGGCCCTCTGCTCGCCACGCCGGAGCAGGCCGATGCGCTCAAACCCATTCCTCAGGCGGTGCATGCCGAGGGCGGCAAGATCATTCTGCAAATCCTGCATACCGGCCGCTACGCCAAGGTCGCACGGCCGGTCGGCGCCTCCGGCATTCCGTCCCCGATCAATCCGCGCGGGCCCCGCGCATTGAGCACGGCCGAAGTCTGGCAAACGATCGCCGACTACGTGCGCTGCGCCGAACTCGCCAAGCGCGCCGGCTTTGACGGCGTCGAGATCATGGGCTCGGAAGGCTACCTACTCAACCAGTTCACCGTCACGCGCACCAACGACCGCAGCGACGAATTTGGCGGCAGCATGGAAAATCGCCACCGCCTGCCGGTGGAGATCGTGCGTCGCGTGCGCGAACAGGTGGGACCGCAGTTTTTGCTGATGTACCGTGTGTCGGCACTGGATCTGGTCGAAGGCGGCGCCCCGGCGGACGAAATCGCCCAACTAGCCCAGGCCGTACAAGCCGCCGGCGCCGACATCCTCAACACCGGCATCGGCTGGCACGAAGCGCGCATACCCACCATTGCCTACGTGGTGCCACGCGCCGCCTGGCGCTTCGCGGCGGCCCGGGTCAAAAAGTCCGTATCGATTCCGGTCATCACCTCCAACCGCATCAACACGCCCGCGCTGGCCGAAGAGATTCTTGCCAGTGGCGATGCCGACATGGTCTCTATGGCGCGCCCCTTCTTGGCCGACGCCGACTTCATCGCCAAGGCGGCGCAGGGTCGCGCCGATGAGATCAACACCTGCATCGCCTGCAACCAGGCCTGCCTCGACTACATCTTCACCGACCGGCCCGCCACCTGCCTAGTCAACCCACGCGCTGGCCGCGAACTCGAATTCTCGCGGCTGCCGCCACGGGCGGCGCAACGCAGGGTCGCGGTCGTCGGCGCCGGCGCGGCCGGGCTGGCCTGCGCGCTGAGCACCGCCGCTCGCGGACACGCGGTCACCCTGTTTGAAGCCGCGCCAGAGATCGGCGGCCAGTTGAACCTGGCTCGGGCCGTGCCGGGCAAGCAGGAGTTCAATGAACTGTTGCGCTACTTTCAACAGGGTGTGGCGCGGCATGGCGTCAGGCTCAAACTTGGCAGCCGGGTTGAGGCCCAAGCGCTCGCCAAGGCCCAGTACGACCGCATCGTGATCGCTACCGGCGTGCGCCCGCGCCTGCCGCAGATCCCGGGTATCGAGCATCCGAAAGTCGTGGCTTATGCCGACCTGCTGTCGGGCCGGGTGCAGGCGGGCCGCCGGGTCGCGGTGATTGGCGCCGGGGGGATCGGTTTCGACGTGGCGGCATTCCTGCTGCACGAAAAACAGGCCGGGGACGCCAGTGCGCCGCAGGCGGTCGACCGGTTTTACGCTGAATGGGGTGTCGATACCTCGCCCTCAGCCGCAGGGGGCCTGAAACCGATGCTGCCCGTGACATCGCCACGCGAGGTCACCCTGTTGCAGCGCAAACCGGAAAAACCCGGGCGTAGCCTGGGCATGAGCACTGGCTGGGCGCTCAAGGCCGAACTGGCACGACGCAGCCTGCGCATGCTGTCGGGCTGCAGCTATGAGCGCATCGACGACGCCGGACTGCACCTGAGCATCCAGGGGCAGCCACAAACGCTCGATGTGGACACCATCGTCATTTGCGCCGGCCAGGACAGCGAGAACACGCTGGCCACCGAATTGCGCGCGCTCGGCCTGGCGCCCGAGATCATCGGCGGTGCGGCGGTTGCCGCCGAACTGGACGCCTTGCGTGCCATTGACCAGGGCACACGCCTCGGCCTGGCCATCTGAACTCACGAAAAACACCCCCATGGATTTCGCGCCCCACCAAGAACATGAATCGATACGCGATGCGATCGTCAAAATCTGCGCCCGCTTCGACGACGCTTACTGGCTCGAACGCGACCGGCTGGGCGGTTTTCCGCATGAGCTGCACCGCGCCCTGGCCGAGGGTGGCTGGCTCGGCATTTGCCTGCCGCAGGAATACGGCGGCGGCGGACTGGGCATCACTGAAGCCACCGTGATGATGCAGGCCATTTCACAGTCGGGTGCAGGGCTGTCCGGCGCATCGGCGGTGCACATGAATATTTTCGGCCTGCAGCCGGTGGCCGTGTTCGGCAACGAGGAGCAGAAACGCCGCATGCTGCCGCCGCTGATCGCGGGCCGGGAAAAGGCCTGCTTCGCGGTCACCGAGCCTGACACCGGCCTGAACACCACCCGATTGAAAACCCGCGCTGATCGAGAGGGCGACCACTATGTGTTGTCCGGCCAGAAGGTCTGGATTTCAACCGCCCAGGTGGCCGAGAAGATGCTGATCCTCGCGCGCACCACTGCGGCAGAAGACTGCAAGAAGCCGAGCTTCGGCCTGAGCCTGTTCTACACCGACCTCGACCGCCGTTTTGTAGAGGTGCGGGAGATCGAGAAGATGGGGCGCAAGGCGGTCGATTCGAACCAGGTCTTCATCGACGGCCTGCGGGTGCCGGTGGAGGACCGGATCGGGGAAGAGGGCCGCGGCTTCGAATACATCCTGCACGGCATGAACCCCGAGCGGGTGCTGATCGCGGGCGAGGCGGTCGGCCTGGGCCGCGCGGCGCTGCAGGTGGCCGTCAAGTACGCTGGCGAACGCGTGGTCTTTGATCGGCCGATCGGGCAAAACCAGTCAATCCAGCATCCGCTGGCGCAATCGTGGATGGAACTGGAAGCAGCCGAGATGATGGCGATGCGCGCGGCCTGGAAATACGACAACAACCTGCCCTGCGGCGCCGACGCCAATGCGGCCAAGTACATGGCAGCCGAGGCCGGCTTCAATGCCTGCCAGCGCGCCATGGCAACACTCGGCGGTTTCGGTTACGCCAAGGAGTACCACGTCGAGCGCTACCTGCGCGAGATGATGATTCCGCGCATCGCGCCGATCAGCCCGCAGCTCATCCTGTGCTTCATCGCCGAGAAGGTGCTGGGCCTGCCCAAATCCTATTGACGCTCACTGCGGAACTCGCCGCCGACATTCCTGCGGCATCCGGCGTCACCCACTTTTCACCCATGGCATCCCCCACCCCATCATGACCACCCCTACCGACAGCGAACGCGCCGACCAACTCAACATGCTGCGCGAGAGTGCGCTCGGTTTCGTCACCAAAGAGTCGCCTCTGCACCGCGCACGCGCGCTGCGCCACCAGGCTCCCGGCTACGACCGCCGTTTCTGGAACGCCCTGGCCGAGCAGGGCTGGACCGGGCTGCTGGTGCCCGGATCACTGGGCGGCTACGAACAGGGCTTCGCCGAGATGGCCGAGGTGGCCGCCGCCCTGGCCGCTCAGGTCGCGCCCGAACCGGTGGTGCCGGTGCTGGTCTTCGCCGGCCGGCTGCTGGCGCATGCGAGCACCACCGACCTGGCGACACGCCTGCTGACCGAACTCGCCGAGGGGCGCACCATGCCTGCCGTTGCCTGGCAGGAGCAGGTCACCGGCGCGCAAGACCCTCTCGACCAGGCGGCCACCCGGCTGGAGCGCGCGGGCGATGGCCTGCTGCTGAGCGGTGGCAAACGCCATGTGCGCCCTGGCGCCGGCGCCGACGGCTACATCGTCAGTGCCAACGGAGCGAACGGTCTGGCCCTGGCCTGGGTGCCGGCCAATGCCTCCGGCCTCACCCTGTCGAGCCAGCCACTGGCCGACGGCAGCTATGCGGCGCAGCTCAACTTTAACAGCGTTCGCCTGCCTGCCGGGCACCTGCTGGCCGAAGGACCGGCCGCCGTGGCCGCCCTCGCCCGCGCCTATGACGAAACCCTGGTGCTGAGCAGTGTCGAACTGCTGGCCCTGGTGCGCAGCATGCTGGCCATGACGCTGGACTACCTGCGCACGCGCGTCCAGTTCGGCAAGCCGATCGGCAGCTTCCAGTCGCTGCAGCACCGCGCCGTCGACCTTCTGATCCAGCAGGAACTGACCGCCAGCGTGGTATCGCAAGCCGTCGCCCTGCTTGACGACCCGCAGGCCGACGCCACGGCACGCTCGGCAATGGCCAGCCGCGTCAAGGCTCGCGCGTCGGACGCCGGGCTGCAAGTGGCACGCGAAGCTGTGCAACTGCACGGCGCCATCGGCGTCACCGACGAATACGACTTGGGACTGTATCTGCAACGCGCCCTGGTGCTTGCCGCCTGGCTGGGCAACGGCACGCTCCAGCGCCGCCGCTACGCCGACCTCACCCGCAACGCCACCGAGCAGGAGCACCCATGAACAAGCCCTCGACCACCACCGGAACCGACTGGAACGCACTCGACAACAGCAGTTTTCGCGCCACCGTGCGCGAATTCTTTGAAACCCGCTACCCCAAGGACTTGCGCTATCCCAAACGGCGGCTGCGCTGGGCCGAAATCAGGGACTGGTATCTGACGCTCTCCCAAAAGGGCTGGGTCGCCCCGAGCTGGCCCAGCTCCTATGGCGGCATGGGCCTGAGCCCCGAAAAGCTCATCATCTTCATCGAGGAGCAGGAGCGCTGGGGCGTTGGGCGCGCGCCCGACATGGGCATCACCATGGTCGGCCCGCTGCTGATCCACCACGGCAACGACGCGCAACGCGCCGACTATCTGCCCAAGATCCTGGCCGGCGAGCACATCTGGTGCCAGGGTTATTCGGAGCCGAATTCTGGCTCCGACCTGGTCAGCCTGCGCACCGAGGCGGTGGCCGACGGCGAGCACTTCATCGTCAATGGGCAAAAGACCTGGACCACGCTGGCACAGGACGCCACCCACATCTTTCTGCTGGTGCGAACCGACAAGCAGGCCAAGAAGCAGCAAGGCATCAGCTTCCTGCTGGCCGACATGAAGACGCCTGGCATCAGCGTGCGCCCGATCCGCAACATCGCGGGCAGCGAGGACTTCTGCGAGGTCTTCCTGGAAAACGTGCGCGTGCCGCGCGCCAACATCGTCGGCGAGCTGAACAAGGGCTGGACCATCGCCAAGGCGCTGCTCGGCTTCGAGCGCATCTTCCTGGGCAGCCCCAAGCAAAGCCAGTACGCGCTGGCGCGGGTGCAGGAAGCCGCTCAGCGCCTAGGCCTGTTTCAAGACACCGGCTTTGTGGACCGCTACACCAAGCTGGCCCTTGATGTGGCCGACCTGGGCGCGCTCTACGGCCGCTTCATCGAGCAGGTCAAACGCGGTGAAACGCTGGGGCCCGATGTCTCGATGCTCAAGCTGTTCGCCACCGAAACCTACTCGCGGCTGGCCGATCTGCTGGTTGACATCGCCGGCTCGAGCGGCGGCATGCCTGGCGACATCGCCCTGCCCGGCGGCAAGACCGACGTGCTGACCACCTTCTACAACGCCAGGCCCGCCACCATCTATGGCGGCAGCAACGAGGTGCAGCGCAACATCCTGGCCGCCAGCGTGCTGCAGCTGCCGTCATGATGGCGCACAGCGCCAGCCAGCCCTTAGCCGGCCCCGGCCCGGACGCGCAATTCGCGGCCGCGCTGGCGCAGGGCCGCTTTCAAATTCAGCACTGCGCCGCCTGCGGCCAGCATGTCTTTTATCCGCGCACGCTGTGCCCGCATTGCGGCTCGGCACGGCTTGGCTGGGTCAAGGCCAGCGGGGCCGCTCAGGTCTATTCCAGCACCACAGTGCGGCGCAAGGCCGAGGCCGGTGGCGACTACAACGTCGCGCTGGTGGACCTGGCCGAGGGGCCGCGGCTGATGTCGCGCGTCGATGGCGTGCCACCCGAGCAGGTGCGCATTGGCATGGCCGTGCAGGCGCGCGTGATCGATGATCCGGCCCAAGGCAAACTGCTGGTCTTCGTGGCGGCGGCGCGGGGCGAAGCTTAACCAATGAGCGCCATTTCACCCCTGCGCGGCTGCGCCGCCATCGTCGGCGCCAGCCTGGGCGGCGTGTCCATGGCGCCCGGCCGCAGCGCGCTCGAAATCCTGGGCGAGGCGGTACACGGCGCGCTGGCCGACGCCGGCTTGAAACCATCCGATGTCGATGGCCTGTTCACAGGCTCGTCCTACCACTTCCTGGCCGGCCTGTCGGTGGCGGAATATCTCGGCGTCAAGCCCAAATTCTGCGAAGCCACCATGGTCGGCGGCTCGTCTTACGTCAGCCACCTGCTCACCGCGGCGATGGCCTTGCACACCGGCCAGTGCGAGGTGGCGCTGATCTGCTATGGCAGCAACCAGGGCTCGGGTTTCGGCAAGCTCAAGTCGATGGCCGAGACACCTTTGTACGAGGCGCCCTACGCGCCACGCTACCCGATCTCCAGCTACGCCCTGGCCGCCGCGCGCCACATGCACCAGTACGGCACCACACGCGAAGACCTGGCCCACATCGCGGTCGCGGCGCGACGATGGGCGCAACTCAATCCGCTGGCCCATGCGCGCGATCCGCTCTGCATCGAACAGGTGCTGGCCGCTCGCATGGTCAGCGATCCGCTGTCGGTGCTCGATTGCTGCCTGGTCACCGACGGTGGCGGCGCCCTGGTGCTTGTAAAGAGCGAGCGGGCGCGCGACTTTCCCAAGCCGCCGGTCTATGTGCTGGGCACGGCCGCGGCCACCTGGCACCACCAGATCGCCTCCATGCCCGACCTGACCGTCACCGCCGCCGCCGAGTCGGGGCCGCGCGCCTTCGCCATGGCCGGCCTCTCGCCCAAGGATGTGGACGTGCTGGAGCTGTACGACGCGTTCACCATCAACACGCTGCTGTTCCTCGAAGACCTGGGCTTTTGCGCCAAGGGCGAAGGCGGCGCTTTTGTGCGCGACGGACGCATCGCGCCGGGCGGCGTGTTGCCGGTCAACACCAATGGCGGCGGTCTGTCGTGCTGCCACCCTGGCATGTACGGCATGTTCCTGCTGATCGAGGCGGTGCAGCAACTGCGCGGCGAGGCCGGAGCGCGGCAGGTGCGCGGCGCCGAGGTGGCGCTGTGCCATGGCAACGGGGGCGTTCTTTCTAGCCAGGTGACGGCCCTGCTGGGCACGGCCGCCACCGTCTGATTTCTTTACATCTACAACCAGGAGTCATTTCATGAACAAAGGCATCATGCTGCAAGACAAGGTGGCGGTCGTCACCGGCGCGGGGCGGGGCATCGGCCGCGACATCGCGCTGCTGATGGCGGCGCAAGGCGCCAAGGTGGTGGTCAACGACATCGGCGCCTCGGTCGGTGGCGTGGGCAATGACGCCAGCCCGGGCCAGCAGGTGGTCGACGAGATCAAGACCGCGGGCGGCCAGGCGGTGCTCAGCACCGACAGCGTCTCGGATTGGGCTGCGGCCAATCGCATCATCGAGTGCGCGGCCGACACCTTCGGCCGCATTGATGTCGTCGTCAATAACGCCGGCATCCTGCGCGACCGGCTGTTCTTCAACATGTCGATCGAAGAATGGCACGCCGTGATCGACGTGCACCTGCACGGCAGCTTCTACGTCTCGCGCGCCGCGGCGCCGCACTTCAAGACCCAGCAGTCCGGCGCCTATGTGCACATGACCTCGACCTCCGGTCTGCTGGGCAACCTTGGCCAGGCCAACTACGCCGCCGCCAAACTCGGTGTCGCGGCGCTGTCGCGCTCGATCGCCTTCGACATGCAGCGCTACAACGTGCGCTCCAACTGCATTTCGCCATTCGCCTGGAGCCGCATGATCGGCTCCATGCCAACCGAGACGCCCGAGCAGCAGGCACGGGTCGAGAAACTGAAGAAAATGGACACTGCGAAGATCGCGCCGATGGCGGCCTTCCTGGCCAGCGACGCCGCGCACGAGGTCACCGGCCAGATCTTCGCCGTGCGCGGCAACGAAATCTTCCTGATGAGCCAGCCCCGCCCGGCACGCGGCATGCACACCGCCGAGGGCTGGACGCCCGAGACCATCGCCGAGCGCGTGCTGCCGTCGATGAAGCCCAGCTTCACGCCGCTGGAGAACTCGTCCGTCGTGTTCTCGTGGGACCCGGTCTGAGCGAGCCAACACCATGGCGATCAACTACGACAAACTCATGGCGTGGCCTTTCGAGGACGTGCGCCACCGCTACACCCAGCGCGACACCATGCTCTACGCCTTGGGCATAGGCCTGGGCGTCGATCCGACCGACGAAGCCCAATTGCGCTTCGTCTACGAGAAGAACCTGGTCGCGCTGCCGACCCTGCCGGTGGTGCTGGGCTATCCCGGCATGTGGCTCAAGGACCCCGCCACCGGCATCGACTGGGTACGCCTGGTGCATGGCGAACAGGGCCTGCGCCTGCACCGGCCCGTGCCCCCCGAAGGCGAGGTGATCGGGCGCACGCGCGTCACCGGCATCGTCGACAAGGGCCCCGGCAAAGGCGCGCTGATCTACACCGAACGCACGGTACTTGATGCCGCCAGCGGCAAACTGCTGGCAACACTGACATCAACCACCTTCTGCCGCGCCGATGGCGGTTTCGGCGGCCCGGCCGGACCGGTGAAGGCGGCGCACGAACTGCCGGAACGCGCAAGCGACCATGGCGTTGATTTCGCCACCCAGCCGTGCGCCGCACTGGTTTATCGCCTCTCGGGCGACTACAACCCCCTGCATGCCGAACCCGCGGTGGCGCGCGCGGCCAGCTTCGAGCGCCCCATTTTGCACGGTCTGGCCACCTACGGCATCGCTGGCTGGGCCATCACCCAAAGCGTGTGCGGTGGTGACCCGGCCGCCGTGCAATCGATCGACGTGCGTTTTTCAGCGCCGGTTTATCCCGGTGAGACGATCCGCACCGAGATCTGGATCGAAGGCAAGGTCGTGTCGTTTCGCGCCCGGGCCATCGAACGCGACATCGTCGTGCTCAACAACGGGCGCGCCGAGTTGCGCTGAGCGCCCATTGCCTTTCTCTTTATTTTTCAAGGACACAAGATGAACTACGCTGACTTCCAGTTTCTGAAATTCGACCACAAGCCCAACGGCGTGCTGCTGATCACCATCAACCGCCCCGAGGTGATGAACGCCACCAATGGCCGCCTGCACTGGGAACTGACCAAGATCTGGGGCGTCGTCAACGACGACGCCAAGACCAAGGTAGCGGTGATCACCGGCGCGGGCGACCAGGCCTTCTCGGCCGGCGGCGACCTGGAATGGGTGGCCAACATGGTCGGCAACCCCAAGGAGATCGCCAACACCATGACCGAGGCCTCGGACGTGGTCTACAACATGATGGCCTGCGACAAGCCCATCATCTCGGCCATCAACGGCGTGGCCGTCGGCGCCGGCCTGGCGGTGGCCTTCCTGGCCGACATCAGCATCATGGCCGAGGAGGCCAAGATCACCGACGGCCACGTCAAGATCGGTGTCGCCGCCGGTGACCACGCCGCGATCCTGTGGCCACTGCTGTGTGGCATGGCCAAGGCCAAGTACTACCTGATGACGGCCGAGTTCGTCGGCGGCAAGGAAGCCGAGCGCATCGGCCTGGTGAGCCTGTGCGTGCCGCGCGCCGAACTGATGGACAAGGCCATGGCCGTGGCCAACAAGCTGGCCGCGGGCAGCCAGCAGGCGATCCGCCTGACCAAGCGCTCGCTGAACGGCTGGATGAACGTCGCGCGCCCGATCTTCGAGAGCTCGCTGGCGATGGAGATGCTGTGCTTCCTGGGCGAAGATGCCGCCGAAGGCGTGGCCTCGGTGCGCGAGAAGCGCGCGCCCAAGTTCCCCTCCGCCAACAGCTGAGCACGAGCCCTATCCAGATCATCAACATCGCACCCGCACAGGTGGGGCGACGTTGCAACCAGCGCGCCTGAACCCATCAGCGGCGCATGGCGCTTGCCGCAATCAACCCATCGAGAGGAATGAATATGGACTTCACACTGACCCAGGAACAGCGAATGATTTACGAGTACGGCGACCGTATCTCGAAGCAGTTCGACCACAACTACTGGCGCGGCTACGCCGAAAAGAATGAGAGGCCGACCGAGTTGTACCAGCAGATCACCAGCGACGGCTTTCTCGGCATCATGGTGCCCGAGGCTTATGGCGGCGCCGGCCAGGGCATGACCGAGATGCTGCTGTTCATGGAAGGGCTGGCGAACAACGGCATCCCGCTGCTCAACCTGGTGGTCGGCCCGACCATGACCATGGGTTTGCTGGCCAAGCACGCCAGCGAGGACATGAAGCGCCGGTTTCTGCCTGGCGGCTGTACCGGCGAAATCAAGTTCTGCTTCGCCATCACCGAACCCAACGCCGGCTCCAACTCGATCGAGATCACCAGCATCGCCAAGTCCGACGGCAAGGGCGGCTTCAAGCTCAACGGCCAGAAGGTCTTCATCACCGATGCGAATTGCGCCGACTACGTGATGGTCGTCACCCGCACCACGGCGCGCGCCGAGGTGAAGAAAAAGACCGATGGCTTCACCATCTTCATGGTCGACATGAAGAAAAAAGGCATCAGCAAAACGCTGATTCCTGTCGCCTTCCCGGTGCCGGAGACGCAGTGGCAACTGTTCTTCGACAACGTTGAACTGACCGAGGCCGATGTGCTGGGCGAAGTCGGCAAGGGCTTCAACATCCTGTTCGACACGCTGAATCCGGAACGCATCATCCTGTCGGGCCTGTGTACCGGCGTCGGACGTTTCGCCTTGAAAAAGGCCGTGGCCTATGCCAACGACCGCAAGGTCTTCAACAACACCCCCATCGGCGCCCACCAGGGCGTGCAGCACCCGCTGGCGATTGCCCGCAGCGAGATCGAAATGGCTTCTCTGATGGCGCTCAAGGCGGCCTGGGCCTTCGACCAGAACCTGCCCGCCGGCGAGTACGCCAACATCGCCAAATACGCCGGTGCCGAAGCCGGCATTCACGCCGTGGACGCCGCCATCCAGACCCATGGCGGCAATGGCTTCACCAAGGAGTACGGCATCTACGACCTGTACGGCCTGGTGCGCTTGCTGCGCACGGCGCCGCTGAACCGCGAGATGGTGCTGAACTACATCGGCGAGCACGTGATGGGCCTGCCACGCTCGTACTGATCCGCATCCAAATCCATGAGCAAGAGCACGCGTTCTCCCCTCCCCGTCTTCGGCGCGCTGGCCGGCCTGAAGGTCATCGATCTGTCACGTGTGCTCGGCGGGCCGTACTGCGGCCAGATCCTCGCCGACCACGGGGCAAACGTCATCAAGGTGGAGCCGCCCGCCGGCGACGAGACCCGCGCCTGGGGCCCCCCTTTTGCAGACGATGGCACGGCCGCCTACTACCTCGGTCTGAACCGGAACAAGCGCGACATCGTGATCGACCTGTCGCGCGCCGAGGGACGCGAGATTGTTCTGAAAATGCTCGCGGACGCGGACGTGCTGATCGAGAACTTCAAGATCGGAACCCTCGAGCGCTGGGGCATCGGCTATGAGCAGGCGCTGCGCGAGCGCTTCCCACGCCTGATCCATTGCCGCGTCAGCGGTTTCGGGGCCGATGGGCCGCTGGGTGGCGCCCCGGGCTACGACGCCGTGGCCCAGGCCCTGGGTGGCCTGATGAGCGTCAACGGCTCCGCGGATACCGGCCCGATGCGGGTCGGGGTGCCGGTGGTGGACCTCACCACTGGTCTGTCCGCCGTCATCGGCGTGCTGCTGGCGGTGGTCGAGCGCCAGCGCTCCGGGCGTGGGCAATTCGTCGAAGCCACACTGTACGACACAGCCGTGTCGCTGCTGCACCCGCAAAGTGCAAACTGGTTGCTGTCGGGCAAGGCGCCGCAGCTCAGCGGCAACGCGCACTCCAACATCGTGCCCTACGACAAATTCCGGACCCGCACCTGCGAGGTGTTCCTGGGCATCGGCAACAACGGCCAGTGGAGAAAGCTGTGCGACTTCCTCGGACGCCCGGAGATGGCCAGCGAGCCGCGTTTCGCCACTAACGCCGACCGCTTTGGCAACCGCGACACGCTGCGCGCCCTGCTGGAGGAGCACCTGCTCCAGGTCGATGGCGAGTTGCTGTGCCATCAATTGCTGGCAGCCGGCATTCCGGCCGGCGCGGTGCGCGCCATCCCCCAAGTATTGTCCGACCCGCACACCCTGCACCGGGACATGGTGGTGCAAGTCGAGGGGGCGCAAGGCATTGGCATTCCGGTCAAACTGTCTCGCACCCCGGGGCGGACCCACAGCGCACCGCCACACTTCGGCCAGCACACGCGTGAGCTGCTCGCCGAGCATGGCTACGGCGATGCCACCATCGAAGCCCTGATCGCGAGGGGAACAGTGTCGCAACACGTTCCCGCTTGAGTCAATCCTGCCGATACGAGGGTAAGCCCTATATATCTAACTAATGTTAGGTTTTACATTTGAAAAGCTTTTATACAACACAGAAAATCAACGATCTGCCCACAGGCAGACGGTCACCCGTGAAATGTCATAGGCACCTACAGTGATCAACACCAACAGTACCAGTACCACGGCGAAAGAGCATGGGCCGTCGCCAGCCAACCAACGGGCAGGGGTACCCGTGCTCGAATGCCGCGACGTGGAGCGGCGCTTCGGTGGCCTGGTGGCCGTGACCGGCGTCGACATGCACATCCGGCGCGGCGAGATCTTCGGCCTCGTAGGACCAAACGGCAGCGGCAAGACCACCATGACCAACGCCATCACCGGCTTCTTCCCGCCGCAAAAAGGGCATATCCTGCTCAATGGCGAGGACATCACCGGCCTGGCGCCGCACAAGGTGGCGCGCAGGGGCGTGGCCCGCACCTTCCAGAACCTGGCCCTGTTCAACGGCATGACGGTGCTGGACAACATCCTGCTGGGGCGTCATGTGCACATGAAGCCCAGCGTGCTGCGCACCGCCCTCTATCCCTGGCTGAGCCGGCCCGAGGAGATCGCCCACCGCGAGGTGGTGGAGGAAGTGATCGACTTCATGCAACTGGAGAACGTGCGCGACGAGCCGGTGGACGCCATCCCGCTGGGTCTGAAAAAGCGGGTGGAACTGGCGCGCGCGCTGGTGGCCGAACCCAGCTTCCTGGTGCTGGACGAACCCATGGCCGGCATGAACCAGGAAGAAAAAGAGTACATGGCCCGCTTCATCCTCGATGCGCGCGAAGAGCGCGGCGTGACCGTGATGCTGATCGAGCACCATATGGACATCATCACCGGCATCTGCGACCGCATGATGGTGCTGAGCTATGGCGAGGTGATCGACACCGGGATTCCGAAAGACGTGATTGCCGATCCGCGTGTGATCAAGGCCTATCTGGGAGGTGCCCATGCCGTTCAGTGAGCGCCCTTCCAGCACCTGGGACCTGAACCCGGATACCACCCTGCCTCGGCTGCTGGCTGCCAACGCACGCGTGTTGCCGCAGGCGGTTGCCTTTCGCGAAAAGGACCGCGGCATCTGGCAGGAGACAACCTGGCAGACCGCCTTTGACAAGGCCCTGCGCTGCGCCGCAGGCCTGCAGGCCCAGGGACTGCAAAAGGGCCATGCGGTGCTGATCCTCGGTGACAACCGGCCCCACCTGTACCTGGGCATGCTGGCAGTGGGAATGCTGGGCGGCTTTGCCACGCCGGTGTACCCCGATGCCACGCCCGAGGAAATCATGCATGTGGTCAATAGCGTGCATGTGCAGTTTGTACTGGCCGAAGACCAGGAGCAGGTGGACAAGGCGCTGGATCTGCGTGAGCGTGGTGCGTCGCTGCAGCACATCGTCTACGACAACCCGCGCGGACTGTCGCGCTACACGGCGCCCGGCCTGGTGTCGCTGCAGCAGCTGATGAACGATGGCCACAACCGTTTGCAATCGCAGGCCGGACTGGCACAGCAACTGACCGAGCTGGCCACTCCGGCCGATCCGGCGGTGCTGATCCACTCTTCGGGCACCACCGGCAAGCCCAAGGGCGTTGCGCTGTCCCACCGCAACGTGCTCAGCGGCGTGGCCAATGCGTTCAGGGGACAGTCTTTCGAGTTTGGTGAAGACATTCTGGCCTACCTGCCCATGGCCTGGATCGGCGACTTTGCCATCACCATGGGCGCGGGGGTGGCGCTGCACTTCTCCATCCACATCCCCGAACGGCCCGAGACGGTGCTGCACAACTTGCGAGAGATTGCGCCCACCTTTTACCTGGCCGCGCCCCGCAGCTGGGACAACATGCTGACCCAGGTGCAAGTGCGCATGGAGGACACGACTTGGCTGAAAAAGAAGCTCTACGACTTCTTCATGGCCCATGCCATCTTGTCGGAGAAACGAAAACTGGCAGGTGAGACTCCGAGCACACTGCAGCGCTTGCTGCGCCCATTCGGCGAGTGGCTGGTGACCGGCCCCATCAAAGATCAGCTCGGCATTAGCCGCCTGCGCAATGCCTTTACAGGTGGCGAGGCCATGGGTGAAGACACCTTCGTCTTCTACCGCGCACTGGGCGTGCGCCTTCGTCAGTTCTACGGCCAGACTGAAAGCAGCGCATTCAACGCCATGCAGGCCCCCAACGAGGTGCGGCTGCACACCGTTGGTCGACCATTGCCAGACGTGGAAGTGAAGATCAGTGACAGCGGCGAAATCCTGATCCGCTCGGGCAGCGTGTTCAGCGGCTACCACCAGAATGAGAAGGCGACAGCCGAAACGCTGACTGATGGTTGGTTGCACACCGGCGATGCCGGCTACTTGGAGCCCGATGGTCAACTGGTGGTGCTGGGCCGGGTGTCCGAGGTGGTCTACACCGCAAAGAACGAGCGCTACATCCCCAACTACATCGAGAACCGACTCAAATTCAGCCCCTTCGTGAAAGACGTGGCGGTGCTGGGCAAGGGACGCGACACGCTGGCGGCCATCGTCTGCATCGACAAGGAGCCGGTGGGCCACTGGGCCGAGGTGCGCGGCATTTCCTACATCTCCTACGCCGACCTATCGCAAAAACCCGAGGTCATCGAGCTGCTGACGCAGGCGGTACGCCACGTCAACGAAACCCTGCCCGAGGGCCTGAAGCTGCGCCACTTCGTGAGCCTGCACAAGGAATTCGATGCCGACGACGGCGAGATCACCCGCACCCGCAAGCTGCGCCGCAACGTGGTGGAGGAACGCTACGCACCCATCATCGAAGCCATCTACGGCGGCCAGAAGCAGGTGACGATGCGTGCGCAAATCACCTACGAGACAGGCGAGATCGGCGTGACCGAACGACTGCTGACCGTGAAGGAAGTCTGAACCATGGACCTGATGTATCTCCTCGAACTTGCGGTCAACGGCGGTCTGGCCGGCCTGATGTACGCATTGGTGGCCATGGGCATCGTGCTCATCTACAAGTCATCCTCGGTGCCTAACCTGGCACAAGGCGGTCTGACCATGCTGGGCGCCTACATGGTGCTCGCTTTTGCCAACGGCGTTGGCCTGCCCATGTGGCTGGCCATCCCGGCTGCCATGGCCACCATGTTCCTCGCGGGCATGGGCATCGAACGCGTGGCGCTGCGCCGCCTGGCCGGCCGGCCCATCGTGATGATTCTGATGATGACGCTGGGCATCGACATCTTCATCCGCGCCTCCACCATGACCATCTGGGGAGGCAGCGGCCGCCCGCTGGACATCGGCATCAGCGACGAACCGCTGTTCCTCGGCCCACTGCTGCTCAACCGCGCCTATGTGGTAGGTGCGGTGGTCTCGCTGGTGCTGTTCACCGCCTTCATGCTGTTTTTCCGCACGCGGCGTGGCGTGGTGCTGCGCGCTATCGCCGACGACTACACCGCCTCCTGGTCGGTGGGCATTTCGGTGGAGCGTGGCGTGGCGCTGTCCTGGGCGCTCTCCTCAGTGGTGGCCACCACGGCCGGTGTGTTGTGGGGCTCGGTGCAGACGGTGGACCAGACCCTGGCCATGCTGCTGCTCAAGGGCATCACCGTGGCGGTGCTGGGCGGCATGGACAGCCTGGGCGGCGCCATCCTGGCCGGCCTGCTGTTGGGCATCCTGGAAAGCGTGGCCTCGGGTGTTCTCGACCCCCTGCTGGGAGGCGGCACGCGAGAACTGGTGGTGGCGGCTGTACTGATTCTCACCATCATGATCCGTCCCCACGGCCTCTTCGGTCGCCACGACATCGAAAGGATTTGAACGATGCTGTACCGTCAAGCAGGCATTTTTCACACCCGCTACGCCAGCGACCGGGGGCTGTTCCCCATCCCCTTCGAGCGCAAGGCCATCATCGTCATCCTGCTGATCGCCCTGGCCGCGCCCTGGCTGTTCAGTTCGCTGGTGCTCACCAGCTACCTCAAGCCCTGGCTGATCTGGACGGCTGCCGTGCTGGGTCTCAACCTCATCTTGGGCTGGGCCGGGCAGTTCCACTTCGGCTACGCGGCCATCATGGGCATTGGCGCCTATGCCTCGGTGCACGCGACACGGGCCGGCGTGCCATGGGAGATCGCGGTAGTGCTGGGCGGCATCACCGCGGCCGTTGTGGGTGTGGTGTTCGCGTTCGCGGCGTTGCGCGTCAAGGGCCTGTACCTGGCGCTGTCGACGCTGGCCATGCAGTTCGTGATGGACTGGGTGATCTCGCACGTGCCGGCCATCAGCGGCGGCGTGTCAGCCACACTGCAATCACCACCCATGAAGCTGCTGGGCCAGGCCGTCACGTCCGAGGCGGGCATCTACTACGTGGTGTTGGCCTGGGTGATCTTTGTCACGGTGTTCATGCTCAACCTTCGCCGCACCGCCCTAGGCCGCGCCCTGGTGGCCGTGCGCGAGAAGGACTTTGCCGCTGCGGTGATCGGGGTGCAAAGCTTCTACTTCAAGCTGGTGGCCTTCGCCACCTCGGCCTTCATTGGCGGCGTCAGCGGTTCGCTCCTGATCTTCGGCTTCTACAAGGCGGTCACACCCGAGCAGTTTGCGGTCAACGTCTCCATCGAGCTGCTGGCCATGGTCATCGTGGGCGGCCTGGGCAGCATCATCGGCAGCTTCTTCGGCACCGCCTTCATCCTGCTACTGCCGGGGCAGATGAACACCTTCATTGCCTGGATCGCCAAGGTCTTCGGTCTGGACATCGGCGTCGAAACCCTGGCCCACATCCCGCACATGGTCTACGGTGCCACCATCATCGCGGTGCTGCTCATCGAGCCGATGGGACTGGGCAAGATGTACGGCAACGTGCGCAACTACCTGCTGGTCTGGCCCTTTGGCTACGCACGCAAGTGAGGCGAGTACCATGAACAACGACTACCCCATCCTCTCGCTCAACAACATCGAGGTCATTTACGACAAGGTGGCCTTGGCCATTAAGGGCGTGTCGGTCGAGGTGCCGCAAGGCGGCATGGTGGCCCTATTGGGTGCCAACGGCGCCGGCAAGAGCACCACGCTCAAGTCCATCAGCGGCCTGCTGGTGCCCGAGCGCGGCGAGGTCACGCGCGGCGACATCCGCTTCATGGATCAGGACATCGCCGGCCTGGCGCCACAGGCGCGGGTCAAGCGCGGCATCGTGCAGGTGCTGGAGGGCCGGCGCGTGTTCGAACACCTCACCCCCGACGAGAACCTTGTGGCCGCCTCAGCGGTGGTGGGCAGTTCGCGCGCCGACATGAACCGCAACCGCGACATGGTCTACGCCTACTTCCCGCGCCTGCACCAGCGGCGCACTGCACAGTCGGGCTTTCTCTCAGGCGGCGAGCAGCAGATGCTGGCCATTGGCCGCGCCCTCATGACGCGGCCCAAGCTGTTGATGCTGGACGAACCCAGCCTGGGCCTGGCGCCCTTTCTGGTGGCCGAGATCTTTGACATCGTCAAACGCATCAACCAGCAGGAGGGCCTGTCGGTGCTGCTGGTCGAGCAGAACGCCATCGCCGCGCTGGAGGTGGTCTCGCACGGTTATCTGCTGGAAAACGGCCGCATCGTGATGCACGACAGCGCCGAGGCGATGAAGAAGAACCCCGACATCCAGGAGTTCTACCTGGGTGGCGCCGAGGGCAAGAATTTCCACGACATCAAACACTACAGCCGACGCAAGCGCTGGCTGAGCTGAAAGATCACCACCGCAGTCCCAGGCATGCGCGTACTTGGTGCCTATTGGACGTTTCAATCCACCGTACGCAGGAGACATTCGATGAAACGAGCTTTGCTATCCACCCTCTCAGGTGTCGCCCTGCTGCTGGGCGCGTCCGCGGCGTCGGCGCAGCAAGCGCCGGTCAAGTTTGGCCTGTGCTACGACCTGAGCAAGGCCTACACCTTCGTCACGCCGCAGATCGTGCAGGCTGCCAAGGACTACGCGGACATCCTCAACGCCAAGGGTGGCCTGGAGGGGAGCCCCATCGAGATCGTCGTGCAGGACCACGGCAACGAACCACAGCGCGGAATCGAGTGCTACGAGAAGCTAAAGCGCGAAGGCGTGATGATCTTCGACACCTTGTCCACACCGGTTTCGCGTGCCATGCTTCCACGCGCCATGGCCGACGGCAACATCATGCTGCAGTCCTTCGTGGGCCGGGGCGACGCCATCGACGGCGACGTGTTCAAGTGGGTTTTCCCCATCGGCCCGACCTACTGGGGCCAGATGGCCAACAACATCCAGTACATCAAGAACCAAAACAAAGGCAGTCTCAAGGGCGTCAAGGTTGGTTTCATATACCCCGACTACGCCTTTGGCCAGGAGCCCATCCCCATCCTCAAAACACTGGCTGAGAAAGAGGGCTTCGAGCTGAACCTATTTCCCAACCCGATGCCCGGGCGAGACCAGGCTGCGGTGTGGACACAGATCCGTCGCTTCAACCCCGACTGGGTGATCACCTGGAACCTATCGGCCATGCACGTGGTGGCGGCGCGCGAAATGAAGCGCAACGGCGTCCCCATGGACAAGCTGATCAGCGTGAATTGGCTCAATGAAGTGGACATTGCCAACATCGGTGCTGCGGAAGCCAAAGGCATGAAGCGTGGCACCAACGTCGCCGGTGGGCAGGACCACGCGTTGATCAAGCAGATTGTGGCCGACCTCTACGACAAGGGAAAAGGCAACGGCGACCGCAAGAACCTGCAGGATGTGTACTACAACACCGGCCTGGCCATTTTCTCGGTGGCGTTTGAAGGCGTACGCAATGGGCTCAAGGCGGGCCGACCGCTGACACCGGCCAAGATCAAGACCGGTCTTGAGAATCTGCGCAACTTCGACGCCAACGGACTGATGGCCCCAGTGACCGTGACCGCCCAAGACCACGGTGGCGGCGGCAAGACCCGCATCGATATGTGGGACGGCGCCAAGTGGGTGCCGCAGTCCGACTGGATCTCGGCCTACAACGATGTGGTTTGGGAAGTGATCAAGAAGGAATCGGCCGAGTTCGCCAAGACCAACAAGTGAGCAAGATCGAGGGCTGTCTCGGCACGGGGTAGTCCGTGGTCATTCGGTGAGCTCTCGCCGTCGCCATCGGATACCACGGGCAGCCCACGTTGCACGGGCCGTTGAGGCCGCCGCAGGGGTTGCTGGGTATGGATAACTTCCGGATTGAGGTTTAACTACCTATTGAGACTTCGAAGCTGCATGCAAATCCAGACCCTTCAACTTGCGACCGATAGCCCGCAAGTTGGCGGGTTGCAGTGCCCAGCACACAGGAATCACCCGAAACACAAAAAAATCAAACACTAGTTTGTCTAACTACCGTTAGGCCGTTAAACTATTGACAAAGCAATGTTGCGCGCGAATGCGCCAGGAGTAAATATGGATCTCGATCTGAAGGGCAAATCAATCATCGTCACCGGGGGTGGCTCCAACATCGGACGGGGCATCGTGCTGGCATTCGCCGCTGAGGGCGCGAATATCACCATCGGCGACATCGACACCGAACAAGCGCAGAAAACGGCCGACTTCGCCATGCAGCTGGGCGCGGCTTCCACCCAGGTAGTGAAGACCGACGTCACTCAACTTGACCAGGTGCAGGCCATGTTCAAGACCGCTGTGGACAAGTTCGGCGGCGTTGATGTGCTGGTGAACAACGTGGGCTGGGATCAACTGATGTTCTTTACGCAAACGACCCCCGAGTTCTGGCAAAAGGTCATCCAGATCAACTATGTGGGGGTCCTGAACTGCACTAAGACAGCGCTGGAAGTGATGATTCCGCGCAACGCCGGCGCCATCGTTTCGATCAGCTCCGATGCCAGCCGTCAGGGCGAGCCGCGCGAAGCAGTCTATGGCGGCGTTAAGGCAGCAATCAACAGCTTCATGAAAACCGTGGCCAAGGAAAACGGTCGCTACGGCATCCGCTGCAACGTGGTCTGTCCCGGCGTGACGATCCCAAGCACCTTGGACGAAGTGGGCGGAAGCAGCATGTGGGTCGACGCCGGCAGCATGTTCTCGCCCGAGCAACTCGAAAAAGTCACCAAGTCACTGCCGCTGCGCAAGGTAGGCCGTCCGCAGGATATCGCCAATGCCGTCGCCTTCCTTTCGTCGAGCAAGGTCGCCGGACACGTGACCGGGCAAGTCCTCTCCGTCTCCGGTGGCTACAGCATGATCGGCTGAACGGCTTGCGGTAGTTGCCAACCGACAACTTAACCCAGAAAACTCAAGATGATTTTCGAAGACATCCTGTACGAAGAGCGTGACTCGACCGCCTACATCTCCATCAACCGGCCGCAGGTGATGAATGCATTTCGGGGCCGAACCATGGATGAACTGCTCCATGCCATCCTGAAGGCTGGCTGGGACAAAAAAATTGCCTCAATCGTCCTTTCGGGTACAGGGGACCGCGCATTCTGCACTGGCGGTGACCAGTCGGCGCACGCAGGCCAGTACGACGGACGCGGCACGATTGGCTTGCCGGTCGAAGAAGTACACAGCGCCATCCGAGACGTGCCCAAGCCGGTGATTGCCCGCGTACAGGGCTACGCGATCGGCGGCGGCAACGTGCTGGCCACCCTGTGCGACATGACCATCGCATCCGAGAAAGCCGTGTTCGGCCAGGTTGGCCCGAAGGTCGGCTCGGTCGATCCTGGTTGGGGAACAGCGTATCTTGCACATGTCGTCGGCGAGAAAAAGGCGCGCGAAATCTGGTATCTGTGTCGACGTTACACAGCGCAGGAGGCGTTGGCGATGGGACTTTGCAACACCGTTGTTCCGCACGAGCAGCTCGATGCCGAAGTCGCACGCTGGTGCAGCGAGATCGTTGACAAGAGTCCGACCGCACTGGCCATCGCCAAACGCTCATTCAACGCTTCCACCGAGCACATTCGGGGCATTGGCAGTCTCGGCCTCCAGGCGCTGAGCCTGTACTATGACACTGCGGAGTCCAAAGAAGGCGTACGCGCCTTCCTGGAGAAACGCCAGCCAGACTTCCGGCAATGGACTGGTGACAGCAAATGAGCCAGAACAGACACCTCAGGCAGGGAGCACGCAGGGCAGACAGCGAGTAAGTGCGCGGGAACACGCTGCTAAACTCGGTCTGTTCAGCCTAACTAACAACCGAAATGACCATCAAACCACGTGCTGATGTCGCCTCCAGCAGCGCCGAAGCAGCGGACACCCGCGAGCGCATACTACTCGAAGCCGCGCGACTGCTCCGGCACCATGGGTATGCCGCCACCACCCTGCGAGAGATTGCCGACGCGGCCGGCGTCAAAGCCGGCAGCATCTATTACCACTTCGAATCAAAGGAGGAGATCCTCGTCGAAGTCTTGGACAAAGGCATCACCATCGTCGCCGATGCTGTTCGCACCCGTATCGAGGCGCTACCAGCGAACGCAAGCTGGCGTGACCGCATCGCGGCAGGCATCGAAGGCCACCTGTGGGGAATGCTCCACTATGGTGACTTCACCTCCGCCAACATCCGCATATATGGCCAGATACCTACCAGCGCAAAGAATCACCACAAGATAGTCCGCCGGGCTTATGCGGACTACTGGGACCGCCTGTTCGAATCGGCACTGGCCAGCGGCGAGTTGCGTCAAGACACCGGCTTGGCCATGATTCGACTTTTCGTGATCGGCGCGTTGAACTGGACCGTGGAGTGGTACAACCCCCAGCGCGGTTCATTCCAGGACTTCGCGCGCCAAATCACAGCGATCGTGTTCGATGGAATCCTCACCCATGACAAGGTATGACATGACACGCCATTTCGGGCGGACATTGCCGGCCGCTTCGGTAGATCAAGCTGCACACCCGAGCCTGACAGCAACCGTCAGCGTGCCGCCTGCGGTGGAGCCGCGTGGCTTGTTGCTCCGTTGCGTCAAGGGACTCGCGGTCCGTGAAGCCTGCAACAGGAGTGGGGCATGACGGTGAAGGAAGGCTGGCGCGGCCGGTTCTATGAAGACTTCGAAGTGGACGACGAGTATCGACATGCCCTCGGGCGCACCCTCACCCCGCAGGACAACATCTGGTTCACGCTGCTGACGCAAAACACGGCACCTCTGCACTTCGATGCCCACTACGCGGCCCAGACGGAGTTCGGTCGGCCCCTCGTCAACTCTTGTCTCACGCTCGCCCTCGTGACCGGCCAGACGGTGAGCGATGTCTCGCAGAACGTCATGGCCAACCTCGGGTGGGATGAAGTCCGTCTGCCTCATCCTGTGTTCGAAGGCGACACGATCTACTCGCGCTCCACGGTGCTTGACAAGCGCGAGTCGCGGTCGCGCCCCCACGTCGGCGTGGTGACGGTGCGTACCGAGGGCTACAACCAGGACGGCACCATTGTCTGCGCGTTCAAGCGCACGGTATTGGTTTACAAGCGCGACGGTGCACCACGCACCGCTCCGCCATTGCCGGTCCGCAGCGGCCCCTGAACCGCCGTTTTCAACAACTTGGGCCCCACAAGGCCCCAAACTTTTCAGATTCTTTCCGTATGACGCCATCCTCCCTGATCGAGCAATACGGCCCCCGTGAAACGATGGAATACGACGTGGTCGTGGTCGGCGGCGGCCCAGGCGGGCTGGCTACCGCCATCCGGCTGAAACAGCTCGCCGCCGACAAGGGCACGGAACTCTCGGTGGTGGTGCTCGAAAAAGGCTCCGAGCCCGGCGCGCACATTTTGAGCGGCGCGCTGATGGACCCCCGTGCGATCACCGAGCTGTTTCCCACCTGGAAAAAGCTGGGCGCGCCCTTGACGCAGCCGGTCACCGGCGACGAGATGCTGTTTCTCAGCCAAACCGGCAAGCTCGGCACACCGCAATTCTTGATTCCCAAAAGCCTGCACAACGAGGGCAACTACGTCATCAGCCTGGGCAATGTGGTGCGCTGGCTGGGTCAGCAGGCCGAAGCGCTGGGGGTCGAAATCTTCCCGGGCTTTTCCGCTGCAGAAGTGCTTTACAACGAGGACGGCTCGGTCAAAGGTGTGGCCACCGGCAACTTGGGTATTGGCAAGGACGGCCAGCCCAGCGACAGTTTTCAGCTTGGCATGGAACTGCACGGCAAGTACACAATTTTTGCCGAAGGCTCACGCGGCCACCTGGGCCGACAACTGATTGAAAAATTCAAACTCGATGCCGGCAAGGACCCGCAGACTTACGCACTCGGCATCAAGGAACTCTGGGAGATTGACCCGACCAAGGCAAAACCGGGCCACGTTGTGCATTCTCTGGGCTGGCCCATGGACAACCAGACTTACGGCGGTGGCTTTCTGTATCACCTCGAAGGCAACAAGGTCACGCTGGGCTTCATCACCGGCCTGGAGTACAGCAATCCGTGGTTGAGCCCGTTTGATGAGATGCAGCGCTGGAAAACGCATCCCGCGATTCGCCAGTACCTCGAAGGCGGCAAACGTATCAGCTATGGCGCCCGCGCCATCACCTGCGGTGGCCTGATGAGCCTGCCCAAAACCGTGTTCCCCGGCGGTGCACTGGTGGGCTGCGAAGCGGGCTTTCTCAACTTTGCGCGCATCAAGGGCAGCCACGCCGCCATGAAAACCGGCATGCTTGCGGCGGAAGCGGCGTATGCAGCGGTGACGGGTGGCCGCCAACACGATGAACTCACTGCCTACCCCGAAGCTTTTAAAAAGAGCTGGCTGTTTGAAGAACTGGATGCTTCGCGCAACACCAAGCAGTGGATGAAGAAAGGCCTGTACCTGTCATCCATCATGAACGGCATCGAGTTGTGGCTGCTGCCCAAACTCGGTTTCAAAGCGCCGCCCTGGACTGTTCACAACCGCGTGCCCGACCATGCCAAGCTCAAACCCGCGGCCCAGTGCCGGCAAATCGTCTATCCCAAGCCCGACAACAAAATCAGCTTTGACCGCCTGAGTTCGGTGTTTGTCTCCAATACCAACCACGAAGAGCAGCAACCCGCACACCTGACCCTCAAGGACGCCAGTGTGCCGGTTAGCGTCAACCTGGCCACCTATGCCGGGCCGGAGTCGCGCTACTGCCCTGCCGGCGTCTATGAGTTTGTCAAAAACCCGGACGATACCGATCGCCTGCAGATCAATGCGCAGAACTGCGTACATTGCAAGACCTGCGACATCAAGGACCCGAAGCAAAACATCGTCTGGGTCACGCCAGAAGGCGGCGGCGGGCCGAATTACAGCGCCATGTAGCCGATCAATAACGAACCGCCGGCAGGGGCCCTGGGAAAGAGTCTTTGATCACAACCGGTGGCTCGTTACCAGTTCAGGGATTTCCCTAGTTGAGCAGATACCTAACTACCGTTAGATTTAAGGCATCGACAGGGGGCAATGCGTGTCTTACCTGACAAGGAAACACAAGACAGGCATCCACCCTGCCCCGACGCAGCCCACACAGGAAAAACCTTGCAAAGACTCACTGCGCCTTCGACCTATGCCCTAGACGCCAAAGGCAATGACCGCGACCGTTGCCCCGGCCCGGAGGGGTGGAGGGGCGGCTCGATGCCCACTCCCCCGCAGCGTGGCGCACGGAGCAAACTGCCATGCTGAATCTCACGAATGTTCAGATCGTTTACGACAACACCATCGAAGCGGTAAGAGAAGCGTCGTTGTCGGTCGGCAAGGGCAGCATCGTCGCGCTGTTGGGTTCCAACGGGGCAGGCAAATCGACCACGCTCAAAGGCATTTGCGGCGTGCTTTACCCGGAAGATGGCGAAATCAAGGGCGGCCAGATCATCTTCGAAGGTCGTCCACTTGCCGGGTTGCCGCCGGACGAGATTGTGCGCACGGGTGCGGTGATGGTGCCCGAGGGGCGCCGCCTTTTCGACCAGTTGACGGTCGAGGAAAACCTCGTGATGGGTGGCTACACGCGAAGCCGGGCCGACGCCAAACGCCAGATCGACATGGTGTACAGCCTGTTCCCGCGACTGGTGAACAAACGCACCACGGTGTCGGGCTATCTTTCGGGCGGCGAGCAGCAGATGGTAGCCATCGGTCGCGCCCTTATGTCGGCCCCGAAGCTACTGATGCTCGACGAGCCGACGCTCGGCCTTGCACCTCAAATCACAGAAGAGATATTCGAGATCGTCGCCCGCCTCTGCCGTCAGGACGGCATGGGCATTCTCCTGGTAGAGCAGAACGCGCAGATGGCACTGGCCATCGCCGACTACGGTTACATCATGGAAAATGGCCGCGTAGTGCTTGATGGCCCGGCAGACAAGATGCTGCGCAATGAAGACGTGCGCGAGTTCTACCTGGGCTTCGGCGAGGGCGGATCGCGCAAGAACATGCGCGACGTCAAACACTACAAGCGGCGCAAACGCTGGCTGTCCTGAGAAGCATCATGAACGACGATTTGCTGAGGGTCGAAACCCTGTCCAAGCGCTTCGGCGGCGTCGAGGCCGTGGCCGGCGTCAGCTTTCACGTCAAGCGCGGCGAGATCTATTCGCTGATCGGCCCCAACGGGGCCGGCAAGACGACAACGTTCAACATGATCAGCAGTGTGGTCAAGCCCAGCAGCGGCACGGTGCATTTCGACGGCCACGACATCACGGGTGTGCCCGCGCATCGTCTGGCCGCCATCGGCATCGGCCGAACTTTCCAGAACCTGGCAGTATTCAAGCATGCCAGCGTGGTGGACAACCTTCTGGTAGGTCGCCATTGCCACATGGCCACGAATGTGCTGGATGCCTCTTGGTTCTTCGGGCGGGCGCGGCGCGAGGAAATGGAGCACCGCCGCAAGGTCGAGGAGATCATCGATTTTCTGGAAATCGAGGAGGTCCGCAACATGCCGGTGGGCACCTTGTCCTACGGGCTTCAAAAGCGGGTCGAACTCGGGCGCGCACTGGCCACGCAACCCAAGCTGCTGCTGCTGGACGAAATGGTGTCGGGAATGAACAGCGAAGAAACCGAAGACATTGCCCGCTTCGTGCTCGACATCCGCGACGAGCTCGGGATCTCGGTGCTGATGGTCGAGCATGACATGGGCATCGTGATGGACATCTCCGACCGTATCTGTGTGCTCAACTTCGGGCGCAAGATCGGCGAAGGCACGCCCGCCGAGATATCGGCCAACCCGGCGGTGATCGACGCCTACCTGGGCAGCAAAACAAAGGAGGTTGCGTGATCTACGCCCTGGACGCCAAGCTGCGCGACGGCAACGCCACCCTCCCCCAACTCTTGCAGCATTGGGCGCAGAGCACTCCGGATTCGCTGGCCTTTCGAGAAAAGGACTACGGCATCTGGAACCGGATGACCTGGCAGCACTATTTCGAAACGGCGCGCCGCTTCGCCCTGGGACTGAAGTCCCTGGGCTTCGACAAGGGCGACCGGCTGGCCATCGCCAGCGAGGACAGCCCGGAGTGGATGTTCGCCGACCTGGCCACGCAGGCCATCGGCGGCGTGGTGGTGGGGATCTATCCCACCAATCCGTGGCCGGAACTACAGTACATCGTGCATCACTCGAACAGCAAGTTCGTGGTCTGCGGCGACCAGGAGCAGGTGGACAAGGTGCTCGATGCGATGGACAAGCACGCGACCGGTTTGCCCGATGTGGTAAAGATCATCTGCGCCGACATGAAAGGCATGCGCGGCTACAAGCTCGACAAGCTGATGTCGTTCGAGGATGTACTCGAACTCGGCGACCAGTACTTTGCATCGTCGCCCGAGAACGCGAGAGCATTTGATCGTGCCATTGAGCAAACCCAGCCCGACGACACATGCATGCTCGTCTACACCTCGGGAACCACCGGACCCCCAAAGGGCGCAATGCTCTCACACCGCAACCTGATCGTCACGGTGGACAAGCTCAAGACCCATTTCAGGCTGGACCGTCACAACTACGAGGTGGTGTGCTACCTGCCGCTGTGCCACGTGGCGGAACGCGCCTTCTCGACCGTTTTGCACCTGCTCACTGGCGGCGTGGTCAACTACGCCGAATCGATCGACACCGTCGCCGTCAATTTGCGCGAGATTGCGCCCACGGTGTTTCTGGGCGTGCCGCGCATCTGGGAGAAATTGCAGCAAGGCATTCTGATCCGCATGCAGGACGCCTCGCGCTTTCAACGCTGGGCCTTCTCGCGCTGCATGGCGGCCGGACAGCGGCTGTTCGAGCGCGTCGAGGCACGAGGAGGACGGCGCTCACTCTCCGACCGGCTGCAGTTCTTCCTGCTCTGGCTGGTGATGTTTCGCAACCTGCAAAAGTTCATCGGTCTGGACCGCATGCGCTGCGGGTTCTGCGGCGGCGCCAGCGTCTCGCCCGAAGTGCTGAAGTTTTTCCGCGTCCTCGGTCTTCCGGTGTTCCAGGTGTACGGCATGACCGAGTCCGGGGGGGTGGTCTTCTTCCAGCATGAAAAAGCGGCCAGGCTGGGCGCCACCGGACTGCCGATCGACAGCCTGAACTGGAAGATCGCCGACGACGGCGAGCTGATCGTCAAGCACCCCGCCGTGTTCAAGGGCTATCTCCACGACGATGGCGCCACCGCCAAGACCGTGGTCGATGGCTGGCTGCACACCGGCGACATCGTGGCACTCGCCGACAACGGCGAACTGATGATCCTCGACCGCAAGAAGGCCATCATCATCACCAGCGGGGGAAAGAACATCGCCCCGTCCGAAATCGAGAACGCACTCAAGGACAGCCTGTACGTGCGCGAAGCCATCATTCTGGGCGACGGCCGCCATTTTCTGTCCGCGCTGATCCAGATCGACTACGAAACGGTGGGCAAGTGGGCACAGGAGCGCAAGCTGGCCTACACCACCTACAAGAGCCTGGCCTTGCTGCCCGAGGTGCGCGAGCTGATCGACGAAGACGTCAAGCGCGTCAACAAACTGTTTGCGCGAGTCGAAAATATCCGCAAGTTCCTGATCCTGGAAAAGGAACTCGACCACGATGACGGTGAACTCACCGCCACCCAGAAAGTGCGCCGCAACGTGATCGAAAAGACTTTTTCTCGCGAGATCGCGATCATTTACGGCGGGGGAACTGCCTGATGGACTATTTTCTTCAGCTGCTCATTTCCGGTATGGCCGTCGGTCTGATCTATGGCTTCATCGGCATGGGCTTTGCGATGATCTACCGCGCCACCGGCGTGGTGAACTTCGCCCAGGGCGAGATGATGATGCTGGTGTCCTACATCGCATTCACCCTGGCGGGCACCTTGCACTTTGGCTTCTGGCCGATGCTCGCGGCAACGGTGGCGATCTCGGTACTGATCGGTCTGGTGGTCGAGGTTTTGCTGATCCGGCCCATGCTCGGCCAGCCGGTCTTTTCGACGGTGATGGTGACCATCGGGCTGGCCGTGATTCTGCGCTCGGTAGTCGTGCTCATCTGGGGCGCCGACCCGATGCCGCTGAATACAGGCCTGTCCACCGAAGTCATCAGGATCGGGCCGGCCGGTCTGTACCCGGCACAACTCTACGCCTTGGGACTCATGGCCGCGGTGCTGGTCGGTCTTTGGGCCTTCTTCCGCTATTCACGGGTCGGCATCGCGATGCGCGCGACCGCCAACCTGCAGACCGCGGCGCTGCTGATGGGGATCAATGTCAAGCGCATTTTCGCGCTGTCGTGGGCCCTGTCGGCCGGTCTCGCCGCCATTGCCGGTGTGCTGATCGGCGTCATCTACGACGTCAATCCCGGCATGTGGACAACGGGTCTGCGCAGCTTTCCGGCGGTGATTCTCGGCGGACTGGACTCGGTGTTCGGTGCCGCGCTGGGTGGCGTTCTGATCGGCGTCGTCGAAAACCTGTCCGAAGGTTACATTGGCCGCGGCATGAAAGAAATCGCCGGTTTTGTCCTTATTCTCGTCGTCCTCATGGTCAGACCCTACGGCCTGTTCGGCAAACCTGATATCGAGCGTGTCTGATGCGTAGCGGAAATTTCAAGCAAAACTATCGGGAACTGCTGGCACTGACCGACTCGGTCGCTGTCGTCTTCTGGTCATGTGTGCTGGTGGCGTTCCTGCTCGCTGCGCCGCTGGTGTTGCCCACGTACTACGTATCTGTGCTGCTGCTGCTGCTGATCACGGCGGTGGGGGTGCTGGGCCTCAATCTGCTGACCGGCACCACCGGGCTGATCTCGCTCGGGCACTCCGGGTTTCTGGCGGTCGGCGCCTACACGGCCGGCATCGTGGCCGGCAAGCTGGGTTGGTCAATGCTGCCAGCTATATTGGTCGGCGGCCTGAGCGCAGCCATCGCAGGCGTCATCGTGGGCATACCGTCACTGCGGCTCAAGGGCCTGTACCTGGCCATCACGACGATGGCCTTCGCCGTGATCATCAACCATCTGATTCTCAATGGCGGCACCCTCACAGGGGGGTCGGAAGGCCTGACGGTCCCACAGCCCTCATTGTTCGGCCGCCCACTTGGCGCAGAGCGCGGCTACTACTACGTGGTTCTCGCATTCTTGGTGGTGTTCACCTTCATTACCCTGAACATCCTACGCAGTCGCATCGGCCGGGCTTTCCTGGCCATTCGAGAGCATGACATCGCCGCCAAGGCGATGGGCGTCAACCTGATCCGCTACAAGTTGCTGGCGTTCATGATCAGCGCTTTCTACACGGGAATCGCTGGCGGATTGCTGGCGTTTTACACACGCTACCTGAATGTCGACAGCTTCAGCCTGCTGATATCGATCGAGGCACTCTCGATGCTCATCGTCGGTGGACTCGGCACGGTGGCCGGAGCCTTGCTTGGTACTGCTTTTATCGTCTTGCTGAATGAAGGATTGGGTTTCGTGTTCGGCATGATCGGCGCCAGCTTAGGCGGGGCGGGCTCCACTGCCGCCTACGAAATCAAAGGCGTGATATACGGGCTCGCGATCGTGCTGTTCCTGCGTTTTGAACCCGACGGGTTGGTGGGACGCTGGCGCGACATCAAGCACTATTGGACCAACTGGCCATTCCGTTTTTAAGCACTGCTGCAAATGCTCAAAGGAAAACCGGAAATGCGAAAAATCCACACGTTGGCCATCCGCTATTCCCTTGGTAGCGCTCATGCAGCCGATCCAGTTGTGACCAGCGAAAAAGTGCTTGGTGCGGTGATTCCGCTCAGCGAGGCAAGCAACTCGTGGAAGCGACCCTTGTCGCCTGTGGCAACAACCCGTCGCGGGCCTGCGTGGTCAAGAAGTTGCAGCGAACGAAAAACTTCAACCGCGACGGGATCATGGTGCCGCTCACGTTTGGACCCAGTATCCGCCAGTCAGGCCCGCGCCCCATCCTGCTGAAGGCTAACGTGTCCATCGGCAAGTTCGAACGTGCATCCGATTTTCTCGTCGAGCAATGAGCTCCATCCACGTCTCACCCATTGATAGAGGAGTACCTTTCATGATTCAAAAACTCAACAGACTCGCGGTCGCCAGCCTGATCGGCATGGCGGTCGGCCTTGCCGCAACACCGGTGGCCGCGGAACCTGGCGTGACCGACACCAAGATCGTTCTCGGCTCGGTGACACCCGTCAGCGGGCCGGCAAGCCTGCTGGGCAAGGCCCACATGCTTGCCTTGCGGGCGTGGGAACAAGATGTTAACGCTCGCGGGGGCATCAACGGCCGCAAGGTGGATATCCGCCAGGACGATGACGGCTACGTGCCACAGCGGGCCTTGCAAAGTGTCAAGAAACTGGTCGAGGTCGAGAACATCTTCGGGCTTATCGGCACCTCGGGGTCGGCAATGCTACAGGCGATGCTCCCCTACATCAACGAGCAGCAGATCCCGACGATCAACGCCATGGCGGTGGCGGCAGCGCATTTCACACCACCCAACAAGACCGTGTTCGTGGTCGGGCCCACCTACTGCCAAGAAGTCAGCACCGCGATGAAGTCCATGGTGGCGAGCAAGAAGCTGCAGAAGGAGAAGTTCGCGATCGTCTACCAAGACGACGAGTTCGGCAGCGACGTGCGTTGTGGCTACCAGAAGGCCGTCAAGGAACTCGGGCTCAACAGCGTGTCCGATATCTCCTTCAAACGCGGCACCAAGGATTTCTCGGCCGAGATGCTCAGCCTGAAGCAGGCCGGAGCGACCTTCCTCTTGTCGGGTGGCGTGGTGGCCGAGCACTCAGCGCTGATGAAGGAAGCTGCCAAAAACCAGATGCCGCTGACCATTCTGGCGGTGCACTCGGCCCACCTGACCCCGGTGCAGGCGCTCGCCGGCGCCGCTGGAGACGGCTACTTCGTCGCCGACTACGTGCCGCCTCTGACAGACCTGTCTGTCCCGGGAATGGCCAAATTCATGGGACTGGCCCAGAAGTACCTTTCATCAGACGAGCTGAAATCGCTCAACCGCTACTCCATCACGGCCTACGTTGGCGCGCTGTTGATGGAAGATGCCATCAAGCGCTGTGGCAAGGCATTGACGCGCGCCTGCGTGGTCGACAAGCTCGAAGCGACAAAAAACTTCAGCACAGATGGCTTGGCATCACCGATCAGCTTCGCAGCCGGCGTTCGGCACTCACCAAGCAGTATTCTGGTATTGCGCTCAGATGCCAAGAATGCCCGGTTTGAGCGTGTGTCCGAGCCCCTGCCGGTGCTTGACTGATACCTGCGTCGCCATTGACCTGTCCTCATATGCCGGTATTCCAAAAAGTTCTGATCGCCAACCGAGGGGAAATCGCGCTGCGAATTCACCGCAGCCTGAAGGCCATGGGGCTTTCCACCGTGGTTGCTCACCATGCGGTGGATGCCGGTAGTCCGGCTGTACTCGAAGCCGACCAGGCCGTCGAGCTGCACGGTGCGACGCCGGTGGCAGCCTACCTCGACATCGCCCAAATCGTCGAAGCTTGCCGCAGCACGGGGGCGCAGGCGGTACACCCCGGCTACGGCTTCTTGTCCGAGAACGCGGATTTTGCCCGTGCTCTGATGCAGGCAGGCATCGTGTTCATCGGGCCGCGTGCCGACACCATTGAGCTGATGGGTGACAAGGTGCGTGCCCGCAACTTTGTGGCCGAACGCGGATTTCCCGTAGCGCCTGGCGCGATCGAGGACAAGGACCCGGCGACTTTTCTTGAACGCGCCCGCCAGGTGGGCTCTCCGCTGCTGATCAAGCCTTCGGCAGGTGGTGGCGGCAAGGGCATGCGCATCGTGCGCGACCTGGCCCAGCTCGAGGCCGAGGTTGCCACCGCGCGTCGCGAGGGCGAGCGCTACTTTGGCGACGGCCGCCTGTTCGTCGAACGCTACGTCGAGCGCCCGCGCCACATCGAGGTGCAGGTGCTGGGCGATGAATCCGGCCAGGTTGTCCACCTGTGGGAGCGCGAATGTTCGGTGCAGCGGCGCTTTCAGAAGATCATCGAGGAAACCCCCTCGCCCGCGCTGACCGGCAAGCAGCGGCTCGATATCTGCGAGGCTGCGGCGGGCATTGCCCGCGCATGCGGCTACCGCGGCGCCGGTACCGTTGAATTCATCTATGGCGCCGGTGGCGAGTTCTATTTTCTGGAGATGAACACACGGCTGCAGGTCGAGCACCCGGTGACCGAGATGGTCACGGGCATCGACCTGGTGCGCGAGCAGGTGCGGGTGGCGCGCGGCGAGCCACTGGCCTTCGCCCAGTCCGATATCGCGCAGCAAGGCCATGCCATTGAGTGCCGGCTCTATGCCGAGGACGCGGCGCATGACTTCCGCCCAGCCATCGGCAAAGTCCTGCGATGGCAAGCACCTGCGGGGCCTGGCGTGCGCGTCGACTCAGGCGTGCGCGAAGGCCAGGCCGTGACCGCCGCCTTTGACCCGATGATCGCCAAAATCATCTGCCACGGCGCCACGCGCGACGAGGCCATCGCGCGTTCAGTGCGTGCGCTGCAGGACACCGTGCTGTTGGGCCTGACCACCAATGCACGCTACCTAACCCGTGTTCTGCTGCACCCCGAATTCGTGGAAGGCCGAGCCGACACCGGCATGCTGATGCGCTGCGCCGACGAGCTGCGCGCCGCACCTCAGAGCGAGGCCGACACCGACATGGCCATCGTCGCGGCTGTGCTGTCTGATCGCGAGTTGCTGCGCTCGGTGCGCAGCGTGCCCTCGATGCATGCCGCAATGGGTGCCTGGAGGAATTGACGATGCGCCGACGCTACCTGATAGACGGACAAACCCATGACGTTGTGGTAACCCGCAGCATCCATGGAGGATTTTCCATTGTGCGAGACGGTCGTCGCATTGACGCGCGCGCCGAAGGCCTGCCCGACGGCCGCCAGCGCTTCCACATCGACGGACAGGAACACGCTGTCTGGGTCGCTTGCAGTGAAAAGTCGGTTTTCTTGCACAGCAACCTCAGCGGCGCCATCGAGATCGAGACGGTGGACGCCGCGGGTGGTGCCGGACAAGCCCGCACCGGCGCGTCCGACACACTGGTCGCACCGATGCCCGGGACCGTCATCGCCGTCCAGGTGTGCGAGGGCGACATGGTGAACGCCGGCCAGCCGCTGATGGTGATCGAGAGCATGAAGCTCGAAACCACGCTGTTCGCGCCCCGCGAGGCGCGCATACAGGCCGTGCATTTTGGCGTTGGCGCCACCTTCGGCCTCAAGGCAATTTTGTTGACGCTGGCCGACGCCTGAGCCCCAACACGTTTGACTCACACCATGAAACGCATCGAATCCCGCATCGACACTTCGTCCCCGGCGTACCGTGGCAACTACAAGGCAATGACAGCCATTGTCGCGAAGTACCGTGAGCGCATGCAGATCACCCGCCACCAGCGCCCGGCGCACGAGATCAAGCGTGTACGCGATCAGGGCAAGCTGCTGGTGCGCGAGCGCCTGGATCTGCTGCTCGACCCCGGCACGCCCTTCCTCGAATTCTCGGCCCTGGCTGCCTGCGATGACTACAACGGCGAGGTGCCGGGCGCCAACGTCGTCACCGGCCTGGGTGTGGTCAGTGGCCGCGAAGTGCTGATCCACGCCGACGACTCCAGCGTCAAGGGCGGCGTCTGGTACACCCTGACGCCGCGCAAGCTCAGCCGCCTGCTCGACATCGCGCTGGAAAACCATTTGCCGGTGATCCACCTGTGCGACAGCGGCGGCGCCTTTCTCGAAGAACTCTCGGGCGTTTACATCGAGGGCGGCAAGGTTTTCCGCAACCAGTGCCTGCTGTCGAAAGCCAACGTACCGCAGGTTGCCATCGTTTTCGGCCACTGCACGGCCGGCGGCGCCTACATTCCGGCGCTGTGCGACTACAGTATCATCGTGCGTGGCACCGGCGGGGTGTTCCTGGGCGGCCCGCCGCTGGTCAAGGCTGCCACCGGCGAGGAGCACACCGCTGACGAGATCGGCGGCTGCGACCTGCACACCCAAGTTTCAGGCACGGTGGACTATCCAGCCGACAGCGAAGCGCATGCGTTTGAAATCTGCCGCGAGATCGTGGCCCAGTTCAAGCCGCCGTCGCGCAGCTTCCTGCCCGAGCGCGACCCCGAGGCGCCCTACTACGACCCGGACGAAATCCATGGCATCGTTTCGCCCGACCATAAGGTTCAGTTCGATCAGCGCGAGCTCATTGCCCGCATCGTTGATGGCAGCCGTTTCCACGAATACCAGCCGGCCTACGGCACCACGCTGATCTGTGGCTACGCCTACATCTGGGGCTACCGCGTGGGCATCCTGGCCAACAACGGCGTGCTGTTCAGCGACAGCTCCAAGAAAGCGGCGCACTTCATCTCGCTGTGCAACCAGAACCGCACGCCACTGCTGTTTCTCCAAAACACCACCGGCTACATGATAGGCCGCAGCTACGAAATGGAAGGCATCACCAAGGACGGCGCAAAAATGCTGATGGCCCAGGCTGGCAGTGAGGTACCCAAGTTCACGGTCATCACCAGCGCCGCCTTCGGCGCCGGTTACTACGGCATGTGCGGCCGTGCCTGGGACCCGCGCATGCTCTGGGCCTGGCCCAACGTGCATATGGGCGTGATGGGGCCAGAGCAGGCAGCAAACACCCTGGCCGACGTCAAAATCGCACAGTTGCGGCGCAAGGGGAACGAACCCGACGCGGATGAAATGAAGGTACTGCGGCAACGGGTCTACGAAAAGGCGGAGCGCGAGTCCAACGCCTATTTCGGCACCTCGCGCCTGTGGGACGATGGACTGCTGGCACCAGTCGATACCCGCAATGCGCTGGGCATGGCCCTGTCAGCGGCCTCGCACGCGCCCATCGCCGATCCGCGCTACGGCATCTTCCGTTTCTAAGGGCGCACCCCATGACCGAACCCACCCCCTTCGGATTCGACGACGAGGCCCTCGCCGCCCGACCCACTGTCTACCAGCCAGGCCTCTTCGCGGGGCAGGTGGCCATCGTCAGCGGCGCTGGGAGCGGCATCGGCAAGGCCATTGCCTTCCTCTACGCACGGCTCGGTGCCCGACTCGTGATCTGCGGTCGCGACCCGGCCAAACTCGAATCCTGTGCCGAGTGGTTGCGCCGGCTGGGCAGCCCCGACGTTCTGGTGCAAGTCACCAACATCCGCGAGCCCGAGCAGGTCGAACAGTTGATCGACGTTGTCTGGCTGCACTTTGGCCGCGTTGACGTACTGGTCAACAATGCTGGCGGGCAGTTTCCGCAACGGGCGCTGGACTACAGCGTCAAGGGCTGGAAAGCGGTGATCGACACCAACCTCAACGGCACCTGGTACATGATGCAGGCACTGGCCCGCCGCTGGAGAGATTCCGGCACCCAGGGCAACATCGTCAACATCGTCGCCACCTTCGAGCGCGGCATGCCGGGCGTGGCCCACACTTGCGCCGCGCGCGCCGCGGTCACCTTCCTGTCCAAGACGGTCGCGGTCGAGTGGGCGCAATACGGCATTCGGGTCAACTGTATCGCACCAGGCGCGATTGCCAGCACGGGCTTCCGGCAGTATTCACCCGAGGCGGTGAAAGCCTTCGCCGGAGCCAACCCGATGAAGCATGTCGGCGACGTGCAGGACGTCGCCGAAGCCGTGGTGTACCTCAGCGCGCCCAGCGGCAAGTTCATCACGGGCGAGCTGCTTACGGTGGATGGCGGCGGTGTGCTCTGGGGCGAGGCCTGGACCATCGCCAAACCCGACTACTTCAAGGTAAACGCATGAATTCGGCCGCCACACAACACCCCAGGTTCGGCCCGGGCGACGAAGCCCTGGCCGCGTTGCCCACGGTTTACCGCGACGACCTTTTCGCCGGCAAGGTGGTGCTGGTGTCGGGCGCCGGCAGCGGCATCGGCAAGGCCATCGCCTTCCTGTTTGCGCGACTTGGCGCCACGATTGCCCTCTGCGGGCGCAAGGTCGACAAGCTTGAGGACTGCGCCGAAAAACTCAGGGCGCTGTCGGGCCGCGAGGTGTTCATCTACCCCATGACGATCCGCGACCCCGAACAGGTAGACGCCTTGCTGGCTGCGGTCTGGGAGCGTTTCGGCGGCATCGACGTACTGGTCAACAACGCTGGCGGCCAGTTCGCCGCCCATGCGATGGACTTCACCGTCAAAGGCTGGAACGCCGTGATCGACACCAACCTGAACGGCACCTGGTACATGATGCAGGGTGCGGCCAAGCGTTGGGTGGAGCAGGATCGACCCGGCAACATCGTCAACATCACCGCCGCCATCGACCGCGGCCTCACAGGCATGGCGCACACCACCGCTTCGCGCGCCGGCGTGATCGCGCTGTCGCGCACGCTGGCCATCGAGTGGGCCGAACACGGCATCCGCCTCAACTGCATCGGCGCCGGAGCCATCGAAAGCAACGGTTTCAACAATTACCGGGAAGAAAATGTTGCCACCTTTTATTCCTGCAACCCGATGAAACGCGCCGGCGACGTGCAGGACATCGCCGAAGCGGTGGTGTACCTGGCGGGGCCATCCGGCAAGTTCATCACCGGCGAGGTGCTCAATGTCGAGGGCGGAATGCTGCTGTGGGGTGAGTTCTGGCCTGCCGGCAAGCCGGACTATTTCAAAGTGGAACCCACTTGAGCGCGCAGGACCCTTCTGCGCCGGCAAGTTACTTCCACGGGCCGTTTCAGCAGCTCGTGGGATACGACATCCTGAACAACGAGCGCGGCCTGTATTTCCGGCTGCCGATCCGGCGCGACCACCTCAACCCCCACGGCGTGCTGCACGGCGGCGTGCCCTTGACTTTGCTCGATGCGGTCGGGGGCAGATCGCTGATTGACCGGCCCATCCCTGGCAGCGGCCAGCTTATACAGTCGTCCGTGACGGTCACGCTCACCGTGGATTTCATGCGTGCAGTCAACGGGGGGATTCTATTTGCATCGGCAACGCCAGACCACATCGGCAAGACACTGGCCTACGTCTCCGTGAAAGTAACGCTCGATGCACTCGACGGCGACATCGTTTCGCGCGGCATCGGCACCTACCGCATCTATACCAAGTCGCTGGTCAAAAGCATCTGATCGGCACTGAATCACCTGGTCGCCGGGCGCCAGATCGGTGACGCCCTCACCCAGAGCGCCTCACCGGGACCCGGCAGCGCGACATAGCATCACGCAAACGATAACCCTGCGGCATTCTTGCGATCAGGCTGCCCGGAATCGCGGCAGTGCCATGCCGCCCCCGGCGGGCTCGCAGACCAACTCGACTGCCATGTCAAAACCCACAAGCGAAGGGTCGGCGCCAGCAAAGGAGCTGATCATCCGCGGTCCTTCTTCGAGTTCGACCAGGATCACGGCATAAGGAGTATCCTGCTTGAAAGCCGGCCCGGGTGCCCGGTGAACGACGCTAAAGGAATGCACTTTGCCGCGGCCGCTTGCGGCACGGTGCTCCAGGCGCTCGCTGCTGCATGCGCGGCAGATGGCCTGCTGGTAGTACTGCACGTGGCCGCACGCCTGGCAGTGTTGCAACAGCAGTTCGCCCTGGTTGATGCCCTTCCAAAAAGTTTGCGAATCCGCGTCCGGCATGGGCAGCGGCTTGACGTGGGCGTCTTGGGGATTGATCACAGCGTCGCCTCCGTTCCCAAAATAGTCGTTGCGTTGGTTGCGAAGCCTGCCCCCAGGCTGTGTACCAAGCCGAGTTCGGCACCCGCCACCTGGCGTTCGCCGCAGCGTCCGCGCAGTTGGTTGATGACCTCGTAAAAGTGGAACAGGGAGCCCGGCATGCCCGAGTGCGCGAACGACAGCAGGCCGCCGTGTGTGTTGCATGGAATGGCACCGCCGTAGGTCATCTGACCGTCATCGACAAAAGACCCGCCCTCGCCCTTGGCACAGAACCCAAGGTCCTCCAGCATCATGATCACCGTGCCGGTGAAACAGTCATAGACCCCGGCCACGTCAATGTCCTTGGGTCCGCAGCCGGCCATGGCATAGGCTTTGGCACTCGACTGCACCGCGCCGGTGGTCGTGAGCGAGGGCATCAAGAAGATGTGCTCGTGCGTGTAGCATTCACCGCCACCCAGGATGTAGACCGGCTTGGCAATGCCCAAGGCCTTGGCACGCTCGGCCGAGGTGACGATGAAAGCCGCGCCGCCGTCCGAGATCAGAGAGCAGTCCAGCTTGTGATAGGGGGTTGTCACCATGCCGGAGTTGAGCACGTCGTCAACGGTGAGGGGGCTGGTCATCTGCGCCCCCGGCGTGCGGCGTGCGTGTTCACGGTGGATCACCGCCACCTTGGCCAACTGCTCGGAGGTGGTACCGAATTCCTTCATGTGCCGGTGCGCGGTCATGGCGAAGGTGTTGGCCACGGGAATGCCGAATGGCATCTCGTATTGCTGGTCCCGGCTTTCGGTCATCGAGCGCAAGGCGAGGTCGGGCGACAGGCCAGTCAGCAAGCTGTCTCCACCGACCACCAGCACGGTTTCAGACAGGCCGCCGGCAATCGCGGCGGCGGCGATATTGAACATCGTCGCCGCCGTGGCGCCCGAGACCTGTAGCGTGTTGGAGAATGTGGGCTGGATGCCAAGGTACTCGCTGAAGGCGACGCTGAAGCGATGGAACGGCGAGGCGAAGGCAGCGCTTGAAAGCACGCCGTCCACCTCGTGCTTGCCGATGCCGGCGTCGGCAAGCGCCTTGTCGGCCGCATCAGCCGCCAGCGCGAGTGCGCTCTTGCCCGGCACGCGCCCGACCGCCGAAAGACCGGCGCCGATGATCGCGGTCTGGCCGCGAAGCGTCTGTCTCGATGACGAGGAAGACGATGATCTGAAAGTTGGCATGGTGATTCAGAATGGGGGCGGTCTCAGGCTGCGGGAGCGCGCAAATGCTGGCGCAATTGCGCCTTGAGGATTTTGCCCACCGGATTGCGCGGGATCACGTCGATCAACTTCATGCTCTCAGGCAGCTTGTAGGCCGCCACGCCGATCTGCTTCAGGTGCGCGACGATGTCTTCCAGCGTCGGTGGCCGCGCCTTGTCCTTGGGCACGACCAGGATGCAGGTCTTCTCGCCCATGATATCGTCGGGCACAGCCACCGCCGCAACCTCTTGCACGCCAGGGTGGGTCAGCACCAGGTTCTCCACCTCGGCAGCGCTGATATTGAAGCCGCCGCGGATAATGATGTCTTTCTTGCGGTCAAAAAAGCCAATGTGGCGCTCGTCACGCACGATGAAGAAATCGCCGGTTCGAAAGAAGCCGTCCGGCGTGAACGAGTTCTGCGCAAGGTCGGGCCGTCGGTAGTAGCCGGCAAATACGTTCGGCCCGCGGTAGACCAATTCGCCAACCTGGCCCGGCTGCGTGCACTCCCGGTCTTGCTCGTCGAGCAGCTTGGCCTGCACGCCTTCCATATTGGAAGGCCATTCGAGCCCTGGCTTGCCCCACCAGGGGAAATGGTCCGAGCGCATGGCGAAGTCCGGCACGTCAACCGGTCCTCCGACCAGGCCAGTTCCCTCGGTCTGCCCCCACAGATTGCAGATTTCGATGTTCCAGCGTCGTTTGAACTCTTCCATGCTCCAGCGCGACGGCGGTGCAGAGCCGGTGGCGATCGAGCGAATCGACGAGAGGTCAAGCTGGTCAACGTTGGGCAGCTTGAGAATCATGTTCAGAATCGCCGGCACCAGAATCGTGAACTGAACGCGCTCCGTGAGTATCTGCTTGAGAAACAGCTCCACATTGAGCGGATGGTGCAACAACAGCGTACCGCGCGCCGCCAGCCAGCTCAGCCAGGCCACAGCGCCAGTCATGTTGACCATCGGCGCCGGCGCCAGCACACGGTCGCCCTCATGGATGCCCGCCGTGTTGGGCACCAGCCGCATCTGGTAGAGCCAGTTGTTATGCGACATCGGGCAGCCCTTGGCATACGATTCGGTGCCCGAGGACCAGCACAGGCTGAAGATATCGTTGGGGCCGATACTGATCGCGTCCAGCAACGCCTTGTCCGGCGCCTGCGCGGACATGGCAGTGATGTCTTCGAGCGCCAATGTATCGCAACCCAGCTTGTCAGCCATGGCGATGTGATTGAAGCCCTTGAAATCCTTCACGCCGATGTACAGACGTGCCAGACTGGCATCAAAAACGTTGTGCAACTCGGTTTCGCGCCACTGCATCGCCACGGGCGACAGCACGCCGCCGGCACGGGAAACAGCAAAGTACAGCGCAATCAACTCCCAGACGTTGGGCAGCTGAGCGACCACAACATCGTCTTTTTTAACCCCCCGGCGGACCAACCCGGTGGCAATTGCATCGACGGCGTGGCCGAACTCGCGCCAGCTCACCGAGGTGGCGGGCGAGCCGATCAGCGCCTCGCGGTCGGGGGTGTCGACGATGGCCACCCGTTCAGGGACATTGGCCACGTGTGCTGCGACGACATCGAGCAGCGTTCGGTCGCCCCACAATCCGTCAGACGTGTAGCGTTCAATCGTGACTGGGCTATGCAGAATCATGTTGCGGGTCTCCAAAAAAAAGCAAGCAACCCAGGGCGCGATCGACTTCGATCACGCCCTGAGGATCAAAAGCCATGGAAGCTAGCGAAGGCATCCACCTCGGCACGTTCGGTAATGAAGGCATTCTCCGGTGCCGAGAGGTCTTCGTGACCCAGGGCGATGCCGCAGGCCAGGATTTCGTGGTCACCGATCGGCAACTGGGTGCGCGCCACCTTGTGGAACCAGGCAAACGCCGCCTGCGCACAGGTGTGCAGGCCTTGGGCGCGCGCGGCGATAAGGATGTTCTCGATGAACATCCCCAGGTCCATGAAGCTGCCGGTGTTCAGGCGGCGGTCCAGCGTGACGATCAGCCCGACCGGCGCGTCGAAGAAAAGGTAGTTGCGCAGCATCTGGCGCTCGCGCGCCGCCATATCGTCGCGGCCGATGCCCAGGCTGGCATACAGGCCAAAGCCGCAGCGACGCCGGCGCTCCAGATACGGTTCAACCCAGGTCGTGGGGTAATAGGCGTACTCGGGAAGGTGGCGGTCGGCTTCGTGGGTGGCCGCATGAATGATGGCCTCGCACAAGCGCTGCCGGGCCTCGCCTGCCACCGCATAAACCCTCCAAGGCTGCACATTGTTGCCGCTCGGCGCCCGCGCCGCCACGTTCAGTATGTGATGCACTACCGAGGTGGAAATGGGAGTGGACAGAAAACGCCTGACTGATTTTCGGCTGCGGATCGCTTCGTCGACATGCATGGGACTACACCGCCCTTCTGACAAGCCAAATATAGGAAAAATTTGTACGGCTACCACACTGGACTCCAGCGCGGTCTCCAGTGTATATTATGTCATGATTTCTAACAAACAGCCGTTCGACTGGGTGCCGACCCCGGACCTGATGGCGCAATCGAACCTCACCGCCTTCCTTCGCAAGGTTGGCGAATCCACCTTCGAGAACTTGAGCGCGCGTGCCGATGCCGATCCGGCATGGCTTATGGAAGAGGTGTTCGACTTCTGCGACATGCGCTTCTACAAGCCCTACACCCAGATGCTCGACACCTCGCGCGGCATCGAATGGGCGCGCTGGTGTGTAGGCGGCACGACCAATATCGTCTTGAATTGTCTGGACCGGCACCGCGGCAAGCCGGTGTGGGAGCAGCCCTTCCTGGTCTGGGAGGGAGAAGACCCGAAAGACCGCAGGAGCCTGAGCTACCGCGAGTTCGATGCCGAGGTTTGCCGCCTGGCAGGCGCGATGGCGTCGCTCGGCATAGGGCGCGGCGACCGGGTCGGTCTGTTCATGCCCAACCTGCCAGAGACCTTCATCGCGTTTTTCGCGGTGCTGAAAATGGGGGCAGTCCTGATGCCCCTGTTTTCAGGCTTCGGGCCGCAGCCGATCATCTCGCGCTTGAACGACGGCGAAGCCAAAGCCGTGCTGACGGTCGATGGCACTTGGCGACGTGGCAGCCCAGGGGCCATGAAGCCGGTGCTCGACGAAGCGCTGACCGAAGCACCAAGCGTGCAGCACGTGGTGGTGCTGCGCCACTTGGGCGAAGCACTCACCTGCCCAATGACACCAGGACGAGACCACGACTGGGCCACGCTGGTGGCCAAGCAAACCGCCGACCGCCCGACCGCCGAAATGGAGGCCGAGGCACCCGCCGTGCTGCTCTACACCTCCGGCACCACCGGCAAACCCAAGGGCTGCGTCTGGACGCATGTCAGCTTCCTTGGCTCGATGGTCACGCGCGACATGCACATCTGCGCCGATTTCAAGGCCAGCGACCGCTTCTTCTTCATGAGCGACATGGGCTGGATGGTGGGCGCCATGTGCGCCTGCATTCCGAGCTACTTTGGCGGCAGCCTGCTGGTGGCCGAAGGCACGCCCGATTACCCCGACACCGGGCGGTTCTGGCGCCTGCTGCAGGACTACAAGGTCAGCTATGTCGGGGTGGCGCCGACGCTGATCCGGGGGCTGATGCGCTATGGCAACGAGGACGTCGAGCGCTACGACCTGTCGTCGCTGCGCGTCACCTGCTCAGGCGGCGAGGCCTGGACCGAGGCGCCGTGGCGCTGGTTCTTCGAGCACATCTGCAAAACAAAGCTTCCGTTCCTGAACATCGTGGGCGGCACCGAGGTCGGCGGTTGTAATTTCACCGGCACCCTGCACCATCCTCTGCGTCCTGGCTCGTTTGGCGCGCGCGGACTCGGTGCGGGCGTTGACATCGTGAACGAAAGCGGCCAGCCGGTCGGCCCCGGGCAGGTCGGCGAACTGGTGCTGCGCAACCCCAATATCGGTTTTACCAAAAGCCTGTGGCGCGACGACGAGCGTTACCTCGACAGCTACTGGCGTTCCCTCCCCGGCCTGTGGGTGCATGGCGATTTCGCCATGCGTGACGCAGACGGTCTGTTCTACATCCTCGGCCGCAGCGACGACACGATCAAGGTTTCGGGCAAGCGCACCGGCCCGTCGGAAATCGAAACGCTGCTCACCGGCACCGGCAAGGTCTCGGAAGCCGCGGTGGTCGGCGTGCCCGACGAGATCAAGGGCTCGGCCATCGTCTGCGTCTGCGTGCCGATGCCCGGCGTGGCGGCGGGAGCGGCGCTGCAAGCCGAACTGTCGGGGGCCGTGGTCGCAGGCATGGGCACGTCTTACCGCCCGCGTCAGGTGCTGCTGGTCAGCGACCTGCCGAAGACGCGCAACATGAAGATCATGCGCCGCGTCGTGCGTGCCGTGTACCGGGGCGAGAGCCCAGGCGACCTGTCCTCGCTGGTCAACCCGGAGGCCGTGGACGAACTGCAGAGAAAACTGGCGGGGTGAGGCTCCGATCGCTTCGCAGGCGAAGGCTCAAATGGGGTTCCGCTCCACCAATTGGCGGGCAATGATCAGGCGCTGGAGTTCGTTGGTGCCCTCGCCGATGCACAGCAGCGGCGCGTCTCGGTAATAGCGCTCGACGTTCATCTCTTTCGAATAACCATAGGCACCGTGAATCCGCAGTGCTTCGATGGCGTTTTCGACCGCCGCGTCGCTGGCGAACAGCTTGGCCATACCGGCTTCCATGTCGCAGCGCTGGCCGGCGTCATAAGCACGCGCGGCCTGTTCAACCAGCAGCTTCGCCGCCTCGGCCCGGGTCGCCATGTCAGCCAACTTGAGCGCAATCGCCTGGTGATCGCAGATCGGCTTGCCAAAGGTGCGCCGCAGTTGCGCATAGGCAACCGATTCCTCCAGGCAGGCGCGCGCCACACCCACGCCGCGTGCTGCCACATTGATGCGCCCGAGCTCGAGCCCACTCATCACGTGCTTGAAGCCCTGCCCTTCCACACCGCCCACCAGATTTTCGGCCGGCACGCGGAAGTTTTCGAACACCAGCTCGGCGCTGTCAATGCCCTTGTAGCCGAGCTTTTCCAGCTTGCGTGTGGAGGTGAAGCCCGGGCCTTTCTCGCAGATGAACAAGCTCATGCCACAATGCCGTGGCTGCGCCTGGGGGTCGGTCTTGACCAGCACTGCAAAGGCCTGTCCATGGATGCCGTTGGAGATCCATGTCTTGTTGCCGTTGATGACGTAGTGATCACCGTCGCGGCGCGCCACCGTGCGCACCGCCTGCAGATCGGTGCCGCAATCGGGTTCGGTCAGTGCCAGCCCGCCGCGCAGTTCACCGTTGGCAAAGAGCGGCAGAAAACGCTGGCGCTGCGCCTCGGTGCCGTTGCGCTGCACGCAAGCGGCCATGATGAGGTGCGAATTGATGATGCCGGACACCGACATCCAGACCCGCGCGATGCGCTCCACAACCTTGGCATAGGTGCTGGCCGACAGGCCCAGGCCGCCATATTCCTCCCGGATGATGCAGCCAAACAGGCCCATCTCGCGCATCCCGGCGACAATGTCGGCCGGCCACTCGTCGGCATGTTCGAGCCGCTGCGCCACCGGCTTGATCTCCCTCTCTACGAAGCGCTCGACGGCATCGAGCACCAAACTTTCTTTTTCAGCATCAAAGGCCATTGGCTGGCTGGTGGTCATCAGGGGGCTCCGGAGGTGTTGGACTGGGTCAGGGTCAGGGTCAGGGTGCGCGCCAAGGTGGCTGCGTCTTTGATCCGGTCAGCCGCCAGCACGGCGTCGCGCCAGTGCAGCGCTTGATCGCGTGGCAGCGCCAGCAGCGCATTGCGCATGAATTTGGTTTCGATGTCAGCGCCCGTGATGGGCCGACCCGGCGCGCCGCGGTGCGCTGACTCACGCCAGTGCAGTTCGCCTGAAAAGAAGGCCGGGTAATCGGCCTCGGAGTCAGCCACGTGCTCGATGCGGTCAGCCAGCGCCTGCACCCGTGGGGCGCTCAGGTTGGCGTCATCCAGTTCGGTCAGCCCCAATTCCCCGCGCAGCAGGGCCCGCGCAACAAGGTGGTGGATGCTGAACTGCGATTCATAGACGTTGACCGGGCGGCGCTTGGCCGCAACGGGGTCGCACACCACCGGGTGCACCCCTTGCGGCAGGAGCACCTGCACCGACGCCACCTCCTCGGCACGCAGACCGGCAGCCCGCAGCGCCAACGCGGCGTCGATGCTGGCGTGCGTGAAGTGGCAACTCGGATACAGCTTGACGGCGACATCGAGCACTTCCCAGCGCTCGCCCAGGCCGCGCGTGCACTGCGACAGGTCGGCCTGCAGGCCGCGTGGGGCCAGGTGGCTGGCGTACAGGCCAAAACGCCCTTCATAGGGCTTTGAAGGGCCGCGAAACCCGGCACCGGCCAGCGCCGTGGCTGTCAGTCCGCAGACACCGGCACAGCCCGGGTGCATGCGCTTGGTCCAGGCGCCGTCGCTCAGGAATTCCATGCTGCCGGAAGCCATGGACAACACCACGCCTTGCGCGTGTTCAAGTCCGATCCGGTCCAGCCCCATCAACTTGCCCGCCGCCAGCGTGCAACCAAAAGCCCCCACCAACCCGGTCGGATGAACGCCAACGTCGTGGAAGCCGCCCCGGGCCGCCCAAGGCCTGCAGGCCGCAGTAGGCGCAGTGCGCGAAATCCAGCTGTGACGACGCGAGTGCGACGCCCAGTGCGTCGAGCATCAGCAGCTTGAACCGTTCGACCACGGCCGTCGGCAGCATGCCGGGCTCGAGGTCATGCGCGAACGAAGCCAACTGCGCAGCAATGCTGGGCGCGGCGTCAGGGATGTTTTGAATTATTTTCAATGCGCCTCGCTCGTGGCAAGTTTCACGGCAGACACAGCGCGGCCAGTGACTGGAGGTAACGATCTTTTCCATCCTGCGCACCGTTGACACTGACACCAACTGGCCGCAGCAAGCCATCGCGCAGGCCATAGACCAGCCCATGCACCTCGACTTGTTGTCTGCGCTCCCAAGCGCGGCGCAGGATGGTGGTGCGGCACACATTGCTGACCTGCTCGATCACGTTCATCTCACAAAGCCGGGCGGCGCGCTCGTCGGCACAGGAAATGCCGTCCAGCCGATCGGCATGCTTGCGCGCCACGTCTTCCAGATGACGCAGCCAGTTGTCGGCCAGGCCGGTTCGGCGCTGTTCGACCACTGCCTGCACGCCACCGCAACCGTAGTGCCCGACCACCAGCACATGCTCGACCTTGAGCACCTCAACCGCGTACTGCAGCACCGTCAGACAGTTCAGGTCGGAGTGCACCACCAGGTTGCCAACGTTGCGGTGCACGAACACCTCGCCCGGCTGCAAGCCCACGATTTCGTTGGCCGGCACCCGGCTGTCGGAGCAGCCGATCCACAGGTAGCGTGGCATCTGCTGCTGCGCCAGGCGCTCGAAGTACTGCGGGTCCTGGGCAGCGCAGCGCGCCGACCAGACACGGTTGTTCTCGAACAAAGGGTTAATACTGGACATGGCCTCTCTCCCGTGCGACTTCAGCGCCCCTTCCACACCGGCTTTCGCTTCTCGGCAAAGGCGCGCGGGCCCTCCTGCGCGTCTTCGCTGGCATAGGCGGCGCGGTAGATGTTGTGCGCCAGCGCCATGCCGGCGTCGCAGCCCGCGCTCATGGCCGCCAGGATCGACTCCTTGCCGGCCATCACCGACAGCGGCGCGTTGTCGCGGATGCTCTCGGCCAGCGCGGTGGCGCGGGCGCGCACCGCATCCGGCGTGTCTTCGAGGTAGTTGATGAAACCCAGCCCATGGAAAGTCTCGATCGGATACAGGTCGCCGGTCAGCACCATCTCCATCAGCATCGGCTGCGGCAGCATCCACAGCAGCGGAATCGCCCACGGGCTGCCGCGCCCGGCGATGCGCGTTTCGGAAATGCCAACTTTCGTGCCCTTCAGGCCGACGCGCAGATCCGAGTTCAGGCTGAGCATCATGCCACCGGCAATCAGGTGGCCGGTCATCGCGGCGATGATCGGCTTGGCCACGCGGCGCTGGCGGCCGTGGAACGGATCCTTCATCTTGGTCAAGATGTCGACGCCCTCTTCCTTCTTGACGCGCGACGCCTCGCGCAGGTCGAGCCCGGCGCAGAAGGTGCCGCAATCGGCCGAGGTCAGGATAGCGACGCGCACGTTTTTATCGGCATCGACTTCGCCCCACAGGTCGTGCAGCCGGTTGGCCGTGGCCGGTGACAGCGCGTTGCGCATCTCGGGCCGGTTGATCTTTACCGTGGCAATGCCGTCGCGCACCTCGTACAGAACCGTTTCTGCTTCATTCATGTCTTGGTCTCCTGGTACAAATCTCTTGCGATCAACTTGTTCGCCATTCATTCGCCGGCGTTTTCGGATTCGACCACCGCCACGACCAGGCCGCGCTCGACCATCTCCCCGGCCTGCACCGACAGCAAGCGCACCACGCCGTCGTGATCGGCGTTGATGCACATCTCCATCTTCATCGACTCCACGTCGCCGTCTCGCAACCGGTCGCCCATCACGCCATCAAGTTGCCGCACGCAGCGCCGCAAAACGCTGCAGGTGGTGGTCGGAGCTGCCGAACAGGTTGCAAAAGAGGGTGAGGCGGCGAAAGTAATGGCCGATGTCCAACTCCTCGGTCATGCCCACCCCGCCGTGCAATTGCACCGCCTGCTGGGCGACGAAACGCGCTCGCTCGCCAATGGCCACCTTGGCGGCCGACACGGTACGCGAACGGACCGCCGCATCGAGATGCTCGGCATGCAAGGCCGCCATCCACACCAGGGAACGGGTGGCTTCGACGGCTGCAAACATATCGACCAGCCGGTGCTGGACAACTTGGAAGCTGGCAATCGGAACGTCAAATTGTTTGCGCGCACTGACGTACTCGCCGGTTTTTCGCAGCAGCACGCCCATCGCGCCGAGGGCATCGGCGCAGGCGGCAACAATGCCAAGATCGATCAAGTGCTCCAGCAGCGCCAGGCCTTCACCTTCGGTGCCGAGCAGCGCGCCCTCGCCGAGCACGACATCGTCGAGCCGGAGATCGCCGGCCCGGCTGCCGTCATAGACCTTGTAATCCGCCACCTGCACCCCTGGCGTCCTGGCCCCGACCAGAAACAAGCTGATACCCCGGCGCTCATTGACCGCACCCGACGTCCTGGCCACGACGACAAAGCCGTCAGCCCAGGGAGCGCCCAGCACGCCGCTCTTGCGGCCCGACAGCACCCAGCCACCGCCCTTGGCGGTGGCGCGGGTCTGGACATGGGCGAGGTCGTGACGCGCATCGACCTCGGTATACGCCAAGCTGAGAATGAGCTCGCCCGATGCCAGCCCTGGCAGCCACGTCGAGCGCTGCACCGGGTTGCCTGCGCGCGCCACCGCCTGCGCACCGAGCACCGTGCTGGCGAGATAGGGTTCTGCCACCAGCGCCGCACCCAAGGCCTCGGCGACCTGGATCGTCTCGACAATGCCTCCGCCGAAACCGCCGTCCGCTTCGGGCAGCGCCACGCCCAGCCAGCCGAATTCGCCGAATCGCCGCCAGTGCTCACGGCTCATGCCGGGCTCGGAGGCGGCGATTTTGTTGCGGGCATCGAAACCGTACTCGGCGCGCAAAAATTTCTGCGCCGCGTCACGCAGCATCGTTTGTTCTTCAGACAAATCAAAGTTCATGGGGTTTCCTTTAGCGTGCGCCGCCGGCAAGAAGCATCTTGGCCAGTACGTTCTTCTGCACCTCGTCGCTGCCACCGTAGATGGTGGCAGCGCGTGAGAAGCAGTAGCGCGGCATCGCATGCGCGTAGCGCCCGTGGCCCAACTCGCCGCCCTCGTGCCAGGGCCACGCCATCTCGGCGGCGATTTCCACGTCCAGCTCGGACAAGGTCTGTTGCACCGCCGTGCCCATGGTCTTGAGCAGTGAGGATTCCGGCCCCGGCGCCTTGCCTGCGGCAGTGGCCGCGAGCACACGGAAATTGGTGTATTCAAGCGCCATCAGTTCAATCTCGGCGCGCGCCAGCCTGAGGCGCATCGCGCCATCCTCGGCCAGCGGTCGGCCGCCCGAGCGGCGCTCACCCGCTGCGGCGTGCAGGTTGGCCAGATGCGCCTTGCAGTCGGCCACGCCGGCGATGCTGGTGCGTTCGTGCGTCAGCAGGTACTTGGCAATGTCCCAGCCCTGGCCCTCACGGCCAACCAGGTTTTTCCTGGGCACGCGAACGTCGGTGAGGAACACCTGGTTGAGGTGATGCTCGCCGTCGATCGAGACGATGGGCTTGACCTCGATGCCAGCACGGTCCATCTCGATCAGCAGGAAGGAAATCCCTTCCTGCTTTTTTCCGGTACTAGAGGTGCGCACCAGGCAGAACATGTGGGTGGCCCAGTGTGCGTAGGTGGTCCAAATTTTCGAACCGTTGAGGATGTAGTCGTCGCCATCGGCCACGGCCGTGGTCTTCAAGCTGGCCAAATCCGAGCCTGCGCCCGGCTCGGAATAGCCTTGGCACCACCAGTCTTCACAGCGACGGATGCGCGGCAGGTACTGCGCCTTTTGCTCAGGCGTTCCAAAGGCGACCAGCACCGGCCCGAGCATGATCACCCCCATCGACAGGCCGACCGGCGCGCTGGCCGCCGCCCGTTCAAGGTCAAAGATATAGCGCTGCGTTGGCGTCCAGCCCGGCCCGCCGTGCTCCTTGGGCCAGCCGGTGACCAGCCAGCCCTGCGTGTCGAGTCGGCGCTGCCATTGAACGATGTCGTCCTTTTGCAGCATCTCCCCGGTGACGGTCTTGCGCTTGAGCTCGGCTGGCGTGTGGGCCTTGAACCAGCCGCGAACCTCTTGCTGGAACGCCCTGTCTTCCGGGCTAAAATCAATGTCCATCATGTGCCTTTGTGCGCTGGTGGTATGCGTTTCAGATCGAGATGCCGCCGCCGCAAATCAGGGTCTGGCCGCTGACGTAGTTCGATTCTGGAATGCACAGCAGATAGACCGATCCGGCCGCTTCCTCGGGCGTACCGCCGCGACCCAGAGGAATAGTGCGCTCCATCATTTCCAGCAGATCAGGATTAACACCGACTTTGATCTTGTGGCCTTCCACGTCAATCGAGGCATCGCCGGCGGCCGAAGCTTCGGTCAGCCGCGTCTTGATCATGCCAAAAGCGACGGCATTGACGTTGACCTTGTAGCGCCCCCACTCCTTGGACAGCGCCTTGGTCAGACCGATGATGCCGGCCTTGCCGGCCGAGTAATTGGCCTGGCCGGCATTGCCGCCGGTGCCGGCGATGGACGAAATGTTGACCACCTTTCGAAACACCTCCTGCCCTGCTTCGGCCTCCTTGCGCGAAGAGGCACGAATGAACTCCGCAGCCGCACGCAGAATCTTGAACGGCGCGGTCAGGTGCACATCAATGATCGCGTTCCATTGCTCGTCGGTCATCTTCTGGACCACGTTGTCCCAGGTGTAGCCGGCGTTGTTGATGATGATGTCCAGGCCGCCGAAGTTGTCGATCGCGGTCTTTACGAAGCGATCAGCGAAACCGTCGGCGGTGACGCTTCCTACGCAGGCCACGGCGGTGCCGCCAGCGGCCTTGATGTCGGCCAGCGTCTGCTCGGCCGGCGCTGCGTCGAGGTCATTGATCACGACCTTGGCACCTTCGCTGGCGAGCTTCATGGCGATGGCGCGCCCAATGCCGCGACCCGATCCGGAGACGATCGCAACTTTGCCTTCGAGTTTTTTCATGATGTGTGTCCTTGCTTGTGATTGAAAGAAAAGAAATATGTAAATTGGGCCGCCCGTCCGCGGCCCTCAGTTCAGGGCCACCAAGGCCTCACCCGCCAGCGTGATTTCACCCGTGGCCTTGGCCGCGCTGATTTGAACGCGCACGCAGGGGCGACCGGCGTGTTCGAGCGTTTCGACCACCTTGCCGCTGCAGCGCACGCGGTCACCCAGGTGAGTCATGGCTGCAAAGCGAACGCCATAGCTGAGAATCTGGCGCTGCGGCACCCATTCGGTGAGCGCGCGCCCGAGATAGGCCATCGACAGCATGCCTTGCGCAAACACGTCCTTCATGCCCGCGCCGCGCGCGAAGTCGATGTCGATGTGGATCGGGTTGTGGTCGCCCGAGGCGCCGGCGAACAAGGCCAGGGTGGTGCGGCTGATTGGTGGCAACTCCAGCACGGGCATGTCATCGCCGACCTGGATCATTTTTGTTTCAGAGTTCATGGCTATTCCTTCAGGCGTGGCGCACGACGATCACTGAGTGCAAGTCGGCGACATGTTCGCCGAGCTGATTGGTGACCTTCGTGTCGTTGACGACAAACTCGAGTGCGCCGTCCTTCTTGTCGTAGATGTCGGCGACCCGGGTCTGGAAGCGCAGCGTGTCGCCAGCGCACACCGGGGCGTGGTAGTCGAAGCGCTGCTCGCCGTGCAAGACCTCGCGCAGATCGATCTTGAGCGTGTCGAGCAACTTCATCAGCACGCCCGAATCGCTCTCGGCACCAAAGATGAAGGTCGGTGGCGCAACGACGTTGCGGTAACCGGCGGCCTTGGCGGCGGCATCGTCGAGGTAAATCGGATCAGCGGTACCGATCACCTCGGCGAAGAAGCGAATGCGTCCCTTCTCCACATCCCATAGCGTAGGCGGCACCTCGTACCCGATGAATTTTTTGTCAATCATGGGATTCAAGCTCCTGGTTTTCTTGTGTTTGCGCTCAAGCGGCCTGGTAGAGCGTGACGACGCAAGCGCCGCCCAGCCCGAGGTTGTGCTGCAAGGCCACGCGCGCGCCCTCGACCTGGCGTTGATCCGCCGTGCCGCGCAGTTGGTGAGTCAGCTCAAAACATTGCGCCAGGCCGGTGGCGCCCAGCGGATGGCCCTTGGATAACAGTCCTCCCGACGGATTGGTGACGACCTTGCCGCCATAGGTGTTGTCGCCGTCCAGCACGAACTTCTCCGCGCCCCCCACCGGACACAGGCCCAGGGCCTCGTAAGTCAGCAGTTCATTCTGTGCGAAGCAGTCGTGCAGCTCGACCACATCCACGTCGTCCGGACCGATGCCGGCTTGCGCATAAACCTTTTGCGCCGCATCGCGCGCCATGTCGAAGCCGACCAGGCGCATCATGTCGTGCGATTCGAAGGTGCTGGGGAAGTCCGTGCTCATCGACTGGGCGCGGATGGAGACGCGGGTGTCTAGCCCGTGCTTCCTGGCGAAGGCTTCGGAGCAGATCACCGCGGCGGCGGCACCGCAGGTCGGCGGGCACGCCATCAAGCGCGTCATCACGCCGGGCCAGACGGCTGGTGCGCTCATCACGTCGTCAACGCTGACTTCCTTGCGGAACAGCGCGAGCGGGTTGTTGGCGGCATGGCGGCTGGCCTTGGCGCGGATGTGGGCGAAGGTGTCCAGGCGCGTGCCGTATTTGTCCATGTGCGCCTTGCCCGCACCGCCAAAGTAACGAATGGCCAGCGGGATTTCCGGGTGACCCACCAGTTCGGCGGTGGCGCGGTCGAATTCTTCAAAGGGCGTGGGCCTGTCCTCGAACTGAGCCTTGATGGCGCCTGCTGCCATCTGCTCAAAGCCCAGCGCCAGCACGCAATCGACCGCACCGCTTTCAACCGCCTGGCGCGCCAGGAACAGCGCGGTCGAACCGGTGGAGCAGTTGTTGTTGACATTGACAATCGGTATGCCGCTCATGCTCACTGGATACAGTGCGCGCTGGCCGCAGGTGGAATCACCATAAACGTAGCCGACATAGGCCTGCTGGATCATGGGGTACTCGACTCGCGCGTCGGCCAGTGCCTGGCGCACGGCCTTCTCTCCCATCACGTGATAGGGCTCACTGGCGCCCGGTTTGGTGAACGGGACCATGCCGACGCCGGCGACGATGACTTTATGACTCATGACTCTCTAACTCCTCAAGTTGAAGCGTCGGCTGACGCTGATGAATGGTCACGCCGCATGCGGCGTGACGGGATGCTTGCCAAAGCTGAAGCGCCGAACCACCGGGATCACAGGCTTGCCCATTGGCGCTCGATCTCGTGGCGCTGTATCTTGCCGGTGCTGCTGCGCGGAAACACGGCGGCATCGACAAACCGAATGTCCTAGGGATCTTTGTAGCCGGCCAGTTGTGCACGGCACCATTGCAGCATGGCCTGCGCGTCCGTGGCAGCTCCTGGCTTGAGCGCGACGAATGCCACGGGTACGTCGCGCCAGTGCTCGTCGCGGAGAAGCTGTTGAGGCAAGGCGCACGCGGTGCGTCATTTCGGCATCGGCCAGTACACAGGGCAAATCGACCCACACGCCGGTCATACGTTCGGCAGCCCAGCACTCCCCTTGCATCTTCGACAGCCGTCGATTCGGCACTGACGACCGCCTGCTTGTGCCGTAGGTCGGCCAAGGCCAAAGAAAAAGCGCCGATTCCGTCTCCCATGAATACCGCCTCCAGTTCTGGTAGCTCGATTGAGTGTCCGCACCGCATTTTATCTAACGCTTGACAGTTTTGCAACGCCCCTGTAAATTTGCGGCAACCTAAAAAGTTCTCGTTGGCGCCGGTCCGATCTGGCGCGCGTCGTGACTCATTGACCCACAACCCAAACACTGATTGGCACCCCCACATGGTCGCCCCCCGCAGTTTCATTCTCTCCGCCGACGACCGCGCCGTGCTCGATGCCGCGGACAAGTTCGCCCGCAATGAGTTTGTGCCGCACGCGCGTCGCATGGACGACGAGGAATGGTGGCCGCCGGATATTTTTCAGAGAATCGGCGCGGCTGGCTTCATGGGCGTCACCGTGCCCGCCGAGCATGGCGGCGCCGGCATGGACCTGTTCGGTTCGGGTTTGATCTGCCAGTCCTTCGCGCGCTGGAACCCTGCCATCGCGCTTTCGTGGGCGGCGCACGACAACCTGTGCGTCAACAACATCTACCGCAACGCCAGTGAAGCGCAGCGCCGCCAATACCTGCCCGGTCTGTGCGACGGCAGCAAGATCGGCGCGCTCGGCCTGACCGAACCTGGCGCCGGCTCGGATGCGCTGGGCGCCATGCGCACCAGCGCACGCCGTGTGGGCGACCACTACATTCTCAACGGCACCAAGATCTACATCACCAACGGCCCGGTGGCCGATGTGCTGCTGGTCTACGCCAAGACCGCCCCGGAACTCGGCGCCAAGGGCATCTCGGCCTTCATCGTCGAAAAGGACTTCCCCGGCTTCAAGGTGGCGCAAAAACTGGTCAAGATGGGCTTTCGCGGCAGCCAGACCGGCGAGCTGGTATTCGACGACTGCCGCGTGCCGGCGGCCAACCTGGTTGGCAAGGAAAACGAAGGCGTCAAAATCGTCATGAGCGGGCTCGACTTGGAGCGCGCGCTTGTGGCCGCGCTGTGCGTCGGCATCTGCGAACGCGCGCTCGAATTGAGCGTCGAATACGCCAGGACGCGCGTGCAGTTCGGCAAACCTATCGGCAGCTTCCAGATGGTGCAGGCCATGTTGGCTGAGATGTACACCGAAACCGAGGCGATGAAAACCCTCGTCTGGCGCACACTGGCCGACGTCAATGACCTCGAGATCGGCGGCGGCGGACGCGGCGAAGCCCACAAGCTCACTGCGGCCTCCATTCTCTTTGCTGGCGAGGCCTGCAACCGGGTGCTCAACAAGGCCATGCAAGTCCATGGCGGGGGCGGCTACATCTGGGAGTCCGAGATCAACCGGCTGTTCCGTTGCATCAAGATCCTCGAGATCGGCGCCGGAACATCCGAGGTGCGCAAATTGATCATCGCAGAGGAGCTGCTGAAAGGCTGAACCCGCTTGCGGACCGCCGCACGATGCTGGCCGAGGCCACACCACGATACGAAGGAGACACATGGAAGCGACACCGACAATCCGCTACGAGCAGCGCGGCGCCACCGCCTGGATTACCCTTGACCGGCCCGACGCGATGAATGCCTTGTCGGGCCCGATGTGCACCGAGTTGCTGGAGGCCATCGGGCGCATTGAGCGCGACCCCGGCATTCGCGTCATCGTGCTCACCGGCGCAGGCCGTGCCTTTTGTGCCGGGGCCGACCTCAAGGGCGTTTTTGAGGACGCTGGCGGTTCGCCTGGGCCGATCGACCCAATGACAGATTTTCTCGACCAGGTTGGCACGATGATGGAACGGCTGCGCGTGTGCCCCAAGCCTTCCATTGCCGCATTGAATGGCCTGACCCTGGCCGGTGGCCTGGAATTGGCGATGGCCTGCGATCTGATCATCGCCGCCGACAGTGCCCGCATCGGCGACGCCCACGCCAATTTCGGCGTCTTCCCCGGCGCCGGTGGCGCCGCGATCCTGCCGCGTCGAATTGGGGCCACCGCCGCGAAATACCTGCTCTTCACCGGCGACACCCTGCCGGCGAAAGAACTGGTTCCACTCGGCCTCGTGAACCGCGTCGTTCCCGACGCCGATCTGGGGAGCGAGGTGGAGAAACTGGCCGCGCGCATCGCCAGCAAGAGTCCGCTCGTCATCCGCCGCATGAAGCAGACGGTCGCCGACGGGCTGGAGCAACCACAGGCTTCGGCGCTACGGCTGGAGCGAGTGGTACTCGACGCGCATCGCCATTCGCACGACATCCGCGAAGGCCTCGCGGCCTTCGTCGGCAAACGCACGCCCGATTTCAAAGGCTACTGAACCGAACTCTGCACAAGGATTCCCACAATGAGCCACACGCATTCAACCGTCTACATTGCCGGCGTCGGCATGACACCGACAGGAAAATTCCTCGATCGCGGTATCAAGCAACTCACCGCCGATGCGGTGCACGCGGCACTGACCGACGCCGGGTTCGCCACCAGCGATATCCAGTCGGCGTACTTTTCCAACGCAACCCAGGGTGTGCTTGAAGGCCAGAGCATGATCCGCGGCCAGATTGCGTTGCGGTCCATGGGCTTCGAATCCATCCCGATCTTTAACATTGAGAACGCCTGCGCCAGTGGCAGCTCGGCCTTCAGCCTGGCGGTGCAGTATGTGCGCTCCGGAGCGGGCGAGATCGCACTGGCAGTGGGTGCCGAGAAGATGTTTTGCACCGACAAGGCCAAAATGTTCAGCGTCTTCGACGGCGCCTGGGACGTGGCAACGGTCGAGGAGAACAAACGCAATCTGCTGCAAATGGGGCACGGCGTGGAGCCGCCTGAAGGGTCGATGTCGAAGGCGCCCTATAGCCTGTTCATGGACATTTACGCAGCCTTTGGACGCTTTCACATGCGCGAGTTCGGCACCACGCAGCGCCAGATCGCCGCCGTCTCGGCCAAGAACCACGGCCATTCTGTGCACAACCCGCTCGCGCAATACCGCAACACCTACACCATCGACGAGGTACTGGCCGCGCCACCCATCACCTATCCGCTCACGCTGCCGATGTGCGCGCCGATCAGCGACGGCGCAGCCGCGGCGATCGTCTGCTCTGAGGCGGCGCTGATGCGGATGGCCGACCGCAGGCGTGCCATCAAAGTGCTGGCCTCCGTGGTGGCCACGGGCACCAACCGGCGACCCGAAGACGTGGGTCAGCACATCACCGCCAGGGCATCCAAGCTCGCCTACGAACTCGCCGGCATCGGCCCGCAGGACATCTCGCTGGCTGAGGTTCACGATGCCACCGCCATCGGCGAAATCGTGCAAAGCGAAAACCTGGGCTTCTGCGCGTTCGGCGAAGGCGGATGGCTCGCCGAGAGCGGCGGCACAACAATTGGCGGGCGCATCCCGATCAACACCTCGGGAGGGCTGGAGTCCAAAGGGCACCCGATCGGCGCTACCGGTCTGGGTCAGTTGCACGAACTTGTCATGCAACTTCGGGGCGAAGCCGGGGCCCGCCAGGTGCAGGGCGCACGGCTCGCCATCGCCGAAAACGGCGGTGGCCTGTTCGGCCTCGAGGAGGCTGTGTGCGCGATCACCCTGCTCGGACGTTGAGGGAACCACGATGAACCCCTCAGGCAAAGTTGCGATTGTCACCGGTGGCGCATCGGGTCTGGGCCGCGCGGTGGCCGAGACCTTGGTTGCGGCAGGTGCACGGGTAGCCGTGTTTGATCACGACACCAAACACGGTGTCTCCGCTGCCGCAGATCTCGGCACAGCGGCGATATTCGAGCCCGTCGATGTCACCAACGAGACGCAGGTCCAAATGGGCATAGCCCGGGCGCTCGAGTGCTTCGGCGCGATCCACATTTGCGTCAACTGCGCCGGCGTGCCGCACGCCGCCAGGACCGTGTCCGACGGCAAGCCGTTCCCGCTTGATCTGTGGCAAAAGGTGATCGCCGTCAACCTGACCGGTACCTTCAACGTGCTGCGACTGGCCGCCGCAGCGATGGCGCGCAATGAGCCCGAAGGCGACGAACGCGGAGTCATCGTAAATTTATCGTCGGGCGCGGCACACGATGGCCAGATCGGCCAAGCCGCCTACGCCGCCAGTAAGGCCGGCGTGATCGGTCTGACGCTGCCGGTGGCGCGTGACCTTGCCGAGCTGGGCATTCGATGCGTTGCGGTTGCGCCAGGCCTGTTCGACACGCCGATGGTCGCCGGCCTACCGAAGAAGGTCGCACAGGCGATCATCGACCACATGATCCTTTTTCCGCCCCGCATGGGAATGCCCGGGGAACTGGCGCACCTGGTGCGCTCGGTGATAGAGAACCCCTACATCAATGCCACCTGCCTGCACATCGACGCTGGCGCGCGCATGAGCGCACGCTGACAGCGCCACCACAAGGAGACCACCTGAATGAACTTTCTGCCCACCGAAGAGCAGCGCATGGCCGTCGAAGGCTTCACACGCTTCCTCGAAAACGAACTGCGCCCGATCGTCGAACGCTACCAGCCCGACAAGCTGATTGAAAAGGAGCTGATGCTCGAAATTTTCCAGAAAATGCTGCCCTACGGCATGGGCGGCAATGGCATCATCGCCGAGGAATACGGCGGTATGGGGATGCCTTGGCTCACCTATGCACTGATGTACGAGCAGCTCGCGCGCGTCTCCGGCGACGTGGCGATCTCGCTGCTGATTCAGCAGCTCGGCGCCTATTCACTGGAGGTGTGTACCAACACCGCCATGCGCGAGAAGTACCTGCCGCGCATGGTGCGCGCCGAAATCATCGCCTGCAGCGGCATCAGCGAGCCCGGTGTCGGCTCCAACGTGGCTGAAGTCACCTGCCGGGCCCAGCGCGACGGCGACCACTATATCGTTACCGGCGAGAAAACCTGGATCTCGAACGGGCACTACTCCGACTTTTGCATGGTCATCGTGCGCACGTCGAGTGAAAGCTCTGGTGCCCTATCGATGATCCTGGTGGACCGCGCCGAACACGGCTACGAAAGCCGCAACATCGACAAGCTCGGCCTCAACAGCACCTCGACCGCACAGCTCTTCTTCGACGGCGTGCGCGTACCGGCCGCCAATATGATGATCGAGCCAGGCTCCGGCCTCAAGAACACGATGGTGCTGTTCGAGAAAGCGCGTCCCATGGTCGGCCTTACTTCGGTGGGAATCGCACAGGCGGCGCTTGACAAGGCGGTGTCCTATTCGAAGGAGCGCCGCCAGCATGGCAAGCCGATCGGCGGCCACCAGTTGATCCAGGGGATGTTGGCCGAAGCCGCCACCGAACTCGATGCCGCACGGTTACTGGTCTATCGCGCCTTCAACCTGATCGACCACGGTGTGCGCAGCGAGGTGCAAAGCGCCATGGCCAAATGGTACGCCACCGAGATGGCTGTCAACGTCACGTCGAAAGCCGTACAGATTCACGGCGGCAATGGCATCACCAAGGACTTTGGGGTGGAGCTGTTGTTCCGAAATGCCCGCATGATGCCCATCCCCGACGGCACGACCGAGATCCAGAAGCTCATCATTGGCCGCGCCCTGACCGGCATCAATGGTTTCTCCTGACCCATGGCCTCCCTTTCCGCCCCTTCCTCAATCGCTCGTGCAGCTGACATTCCAGTGCTCCAGGCCCGGAACGTCACGCTGCGATTCGGTGGCGTTACAGCCTTGGCTGACGTCGGCATCGAAGTTCGTGACAACGAACTGCTGGCCATCATCGGCCCCAACGGAGCTGGCAAGAGTTCGCTGATGAACGTGCTGAGCGGCTTTTACCAGCCACAACAGGGCGATGTGCACTACCGTGCGCACGACATCAAGGGCCGCGCGGTGCACGAAATCGCGCGCGACGGCGTGGTGCGCACTTTTCAGGGCACCCATCTGTTCTCCAACATGAGCGTGCTCGACAACATCCTGGTCGGCCGCTACTGCAAGATGCGCTCGAGCCTGGCGCAGGCATTTCTCTATTTCCCCTGGACCCAGCGTGAAGAAACTCTGCACCGGGAAGTGGTCGAGGAAATCATCGACTTCCTCGAAATCGAAAACATCCGCCACCAGCCGGTGGGCGCACTCGGCTACGGTCTTCGCAAGCGCGTCGACCTGGGCCGTGCATTGGCGATGGACCCCAAGGTGCTGCTGATGGATGAACCGATGGCCGGCATGAACACCGAAGAAAAGGAAGACCTGGCCCGCTTCATCATCGATGTGCGTGAGGCCAAGCGCATCCCGGTGGTGCTGGTCGAGCACGACATGGGAGTAGTCATGGATCTGGCCGACCGCGTGGCGGTACTAGACTTCGGCCGTAAGATCGCTGACGGCACGCCGGCGCAGGTGCAAGCCGACCCGGCCGTCATTCATGCCTACCTGGGAGCAGCGGCATGAACCGCCGGGCCGCTCCCAACGTGAATACCGCGGTGCACAGCGCGAAGGGCAATTCAGTGAGCGCACACCATCCCACCCCTGCATCCGCACTCACCCTGCCACAGAAATTGCTCGCCCACAGCCAGGAACATCCGCAGCGACTGGCGCAGCGCGCCAAGCGCAAAGGCGTGTGGCGCTGCTATACGTGGTCCGACGTGTTTGAGCGCACGCGCAGCATGGCGCTTGGCGCGGCAGCGCAGGGCCTGCAGCGCGGCGAAACCGCGATCGTGATCGGCGAGAACGAACCCGAGCATTACTGGGCTCTGTTTGCAGCCCAGTCACTGGGCGCCAAAACCGTGTCGGTCTACCCCGACGCCACCGTCGACGAACTGCATTACCTATGCGAGGACGCGCAGGCCCGCTTCATCTTCGCGCAGGATCAGGAGCAAGTCGACAAGGCGCTCGCGCTGCTGGAGCGGCTGCCCGACATTCGGGGCATCGCTTACTGGGACAACTCGGGCATGTGGTCGTACCGGCATCCGCTGCTGCAATCCTTCGATGCCTTGACCGACGCGGGGCGGCGCCAGCACGAGCGGCACCCGCAGCGCTTCGAACGCGAAATCGCCGCCGGCCACCCTGATGATCTGGCACTGCTGACCTACACCTCTGGCACCACCAGCAAGCCCAAGGGCGTGATGATCAGTCACCGCTGGCTGATGGACAACGCATTGCGCATGAGCAGCGCGCTTCCGATCAAGCCCGGTATGGAGTACCTGTCCTACACGCCGCTGGCCTGGATCACCGAGCAATTGCTGGGCGTGACACTCGGGCTGACCATGCCATTGGTGGTCAGCTTCCCGGAAGGTCCTGACCAAGTCTTGCCCAATCTGCGCGAACTCGCGCCGCACATTGTGCTGTTCGGCCCGCGCCAGTGGGAGAACATCGCCGCCACCATCGAGGCGCGCATGCTCGCCGCGAACTGGCTTGCGCGCGGCATCTACCGCTGGGGCATACGCATCGGCCACGACGTGCATGTTACGCGGCTCGAAGGGCGGACGGCACCATGGCTGTCGCGGCTGCTGCTGCCGCTGGCCGAAGCGCTGGTGCTTCATCCGCTGCGCGACCAATTTGGCTTTATTCGCGGCAAGGTCGCTGTATCTGGCGGCACCGCCATGGCGCCCGACGTGTTCCGGCTGTTTCACGCCATGGGCGTGCCACTGCGCAACATCTACGGCTGTTCCGAATTCGGCCTGATTGCCGGCCACCGCGGCGAGCGTTACGACCTCGAAACTGTGGGCCCGCTGCTCGATGTGGATCCTGCCTTCGGCGCACCGCTGGAATCGCGCATCCAGGATAACGGCGAGCTGCTGCTGCGCGGCGGCACCGGCTTTCTCGGCTACTGGGGCAAGCCCGAGAAGGCCGCCGCCATCCAGCGCGACGGCTGGTACATCAGCGGTGACGCCGTGCGCAAGACCGAGCGCAGTGAACTGGTGTACCTGGACCGGCTGGAGCACTTGGTCCAACTCGCCAGCGGCCACCTGTATCCGCCGCAGTTCATCGAGACGCGCCTGCGCTTTTCGCCCTTCATCAAAGACGTGATGGTGCTGGGCGACGCAACCCGGCCCTGGGTTGGCGCGCTGATCAACATCGACATGGCGGTGACTAGCCGCTGGGCCGAGGAGCGGCGCATCGCCTTCTCCACCTTCACCGATCTGTCGCAGCGGCCCGAAGTGCGGCAACTGGTGCAGGGCGAAATCCGCCGCATCAACAAACTGCTGCCCGAAGGCTCGCGCGTGGTGCGTTTCGCCAATTTTCCGAAGGAACTCGACCCCGACGAAGGCGAACTCACGCGCACGCGCAAGTTGCGCCGCGAGTTTCTTGAGGTGCGCTATCGGGCGCTGATTGACGGCCTGTATGCAGGCGCCGCCGACATCGCCTGCGAAATCGCCGTGACCTACCAGGACGGCCGCCAGGGCGTGCTGCGCGCAACCGTAGTCGCCACCGACATCGACCAGACGCCCACACCATGATCATCGAATTCATCAACTACACAATCAACGGCGCGCTGCTCGGCCTGCTGTACTCGCTGGTCGCCATGGGCTTTGTGGTCATCTACCGCGCCAGCAAGGTCTTCAACATGGCAATCGGCGAGATGATCGTACTGGGCGCCTTCCTGCTGTGGTGGGCGATCCAGTCGCGCGGCATGCATCCGGCGCTGGGCATCGCCGTCGCGCTGGGCATTTCGGTGCTGATCGGGCTGGCGATTGAACGGCTGCTGTTCAGGCGCCTGATCGGCGAATCGGTGTTCTCGATGATCATGGTCACCATCGGGCTGCTGATCCTGATGCGCGGACTGGTGCTGGTGATCTGGGGCCCGCAGGAGCGTCAGTTCCCCGCTATCTTTCCCCTGGCGCCCATCATCCTGGGCGAGATGATCATCCCGCGCTCGCTCGCCATCGGTGGCCTCATCGCGGTGCTGGCGGCGGTGGCGCTGCACTGGTTCTTCAACCGCAGCCGCACCGGGCTGGCCATGTCGGCGGTGGCCGAAGACCACCAAATCGCGCTGGCCATGGGTATCAGCGTGCGCCGCTCCATCGCCTTCGCCTGGGCGCTGGGCGGGGTGCTGTCGGTCATCACCTCGATGGTCTACCTGAGCGGCAAATCACTGACCGTCCTGTCCTCCGAGATCGGCTTCGCCGCCCTGCCGGTGGCGCTGCTGGCCGGGCTCGAATCCATCGGTGGCCTGCTCTTGGCCGGCATCATCGTCGGGGTCGTGCAGGGGCTGACGGCCGCCTACATCGACCCGCTGATCGGCGGCAACGCCGCCGCCGTCGTCCCCTATATCTTCATGCTGGTGGTGCTGGTGGTCCGCCCGACCGGCATGTTCGGCTGGAAACGCATTGAAAGAGTCTGACCCATGGATCCCTCCGGCATTTTTTCCACCAGTTATGCACGTGACCGCGCGCTGATCCGCACGCGCGCCCAGTGGGTCGCGCTGGCCCTTTTCATCGGCATTCTGCTGATCTACCCCTGGTTCGCCTCGGCGCGCCTGGTAGCAATAGCCAACCTGATGCTGGTCACCTCCATCGTGGTGGTCGGCCTGCAGATCACCACTGGCTACGCCGGACAGATCAACCTGGGCCAGGCTGCCTTCATGGGGGTCGGTGCCTACGCCGCCAGTGTGATCGAGGTCAAGGCCGGGCTGCCGTTCTGGGTGGCGGTGCCGGTGGGGGGGCTGGTCGCGGCGCTGGCCGGCTGGCTGTTTGGCCTGACGGCGGCGCGGATCAAGGGCTTTTACCTTGCGCTGACCACCATCGCGGCCCAGTTCATCTTCCACTTCATGGTGTTGAATCTGCCATCGGACTGGCTCGGCGGCGTCAATGGTTTCAGTCTGCAACCGGCTCAGCTGGGCGCCTTCGTGTTCAACACCGACCGCTCGCTGTACTACCTGTTTCTGGTCGTCACCCTGGTGATGGTATTCGGCGCTTTCGGCATCCTGCGCAGCCGCCACGGGCGTGCCTTCGTCGCGGTGCGCGACGACGATGTGGCTGCCGGCATGATGGGCGTAGACGTGGCCGGCGCCAAATCGCGCGCCTTTGTGCTGGGCGCCTTCTACGCCGGCATTGGCGGCGCCCTTTGGGCCTACCAGGTGCGTTATGTTTCGGTCGATCAGTTCACGCTGTTCAATTCGATCTGGTTCATTGCCATGATGATCGTCGGCGGGCTCGGGTCACTCGTGGGGGCGCTGATCGGCACCGTGCTCATCCGGGGCGTGCAGGAGACCATTACCAGTCTGGGGCCTGATCTGGTCGAACGCATCCCCAGCCTGAGCAGCGACCTGATCTTCGCCAGCATGAATGTATTTCTCGGCCTCATCATCACGCTGTTCCTGCTGCTGGAACCGAAAGGCCTGATGCACCGCTGGAACATCCTGAAAGCCAACTATCGGCTCTGGCCGTTTCACCACTGAACCCGTTCTACACGGCGAGTCCCAGTGCCTTTTTCCCTTCACCACCACTGCCCGGAGACAACCATGCAACGCAACACCTTTATCAAACTCACAACCGTTTTGGCAACCGGCCTGCTGCTGAACACGCCGGCCCACGCGCAGACGACAACGATCAACGTCGCCGCCATTGCCGACTTCGCCGGCCCCTACGCCAGCGTCATGCCCCAGATGCAGGGTGGGCGACTCGCCGTGATCGAGTGGTGGAACAAGGAAGTCGGCAGCAAGCTCAATGTACAGATCGCCGTCAAAACTTTTGACACGCGCTACGACGTGGCGCAAACCGCCAGCCTCTGGCCCGGCATCAAGGCCGAACTCAAACCGGTGCTCGTGCTTGGCCTTGGCGGTCCTGATGCTGCTGCGCTGCAGCAGCGCCTGCCGGATGACAAGGTACCCATGCTCATGGGCACCGCCGCCTACGGCTTCGGCTGGAAGCCCAACCAATGGGTCCTGAACCTGCGCCCCACTTACCCCCATGAGGCGGCCGGTTTCCTGGAATGGTTCCGCGCCACCAAACTCCAGGACAAGCGTCCCGTCAAGGTGGCAATCATCACCTCCGAAGCCACACCCGCCTATGCCGACATGGCCAAGGGCCTGCAAAGCTACACCAAGGCCAACCCCGACAAGGCCACCTTCGTCGAGGCCATCTGGACCGAGGTGCAACCGACCGACCTGACACTGCCGGTGCGCCGCCTGGTCAACGCCGGCACCGACGTGATCGTGATCCAGACCAACACCGCCCAGGCCGTGGCCGCCAAACGGGCGTTACAGGCACTGGGTAAAAACGTTCCGATCATGCTGTCGCTGCACAACGGGGTAGTGGGTTCGTCCAAGGCACTTGGCGACCCGAACGGCTTTGCCGACGATTTCGAAGTGGGCGCCATCGCCGATGCCACCGAAGACGACACGGCCGCGCGCAAGTTCTACCGCATGTTGCAGGAAAAGCACGGCCTGAAATCGGGCTGGAACGCAATGACCATCATGGGTCTGGGCCAGAGCATTGTGGCCGTGCGCTCGATCGAGGCCACCCTCAAGGCCAAGGGCGCAGGCAAAGTCACCGGCGAAGCCGTGCGTGAGACGCTGCTGGCCAGCCAGTTCACCAGCAACGATCTGATGGGTGTGCTGCCGGGCATGGATTTCAGCAACGATGCCCCCTTCCCGACCGGCACCTCAAAGGTCAACATTGCCACGATGAAGGATGGCAAGGTGTTCAGGGCGGCAGGCGATGTGACCGTCCCTATGGTGAATAAATGGTAAGTACAACCCTTGCTGGCGCACCGAATCAAGGTGCCGCGTCCCATGTGCCCGCCCCACCGGCGGTGCTGACGCTTTCCAACGTCGAGGTGCTGTATGCCGAGGTGATCCTGGCGCTCAAGGGCGTGTCCATGCAGATTCCCGAAGGCGGCTGCGTTGCGCTGCTGGGTGCCAACGGCGCTGGCAAGAGCACCACGCTCAAGGCCATCTCCGGCGTCATCGACTCGGAAGACGGTCGCGTCTCCGGTGGGGCGATCACCTTCGACGGGCGGCCGAATCAGGGGCATGACCCGGCGACGGTGGTGCGCAGCGGTCTGGTCCATGTCATGGAAGGCCGACGTGTGCTGCAACACATGACGGTCGAGCAAAACCTGATCATCGGCGGCCACATGTTCCCCTCAACGCAGGCCATGCGCCGGGCCATGGACAGCGTCTACCAGGCGATTCCGCGCCTGGCCGAACTGCGCAAGCGTACCGCCGGCTACCTTTCGGGCGGCGAGCAGCAAATGCTTGTGATCGGGCGCGCGATCATGGCCGAGCCGAAACTCATGCTGATCGACGAGCCCTCGCTCGGCTTGGCGCCGCGCATGGTCGAGGACGTCTTCGCCGTGCTGCATCACCTGCGTGAGCAGGGACTGTCGCTCCTGATCGTCGAGCAGAACACCCGCGTGGTCCTCGAGATCGCCGACTACGGATATGTGATGGAAAGCGGTCGCATCGTGCTTGAAGGCCAGGCCCAGGCTTTGCGCGAAAACGAGGACGTGCGCGAGTTCTATCTCGGACTGGACCGCGAGGGGGAGCGAAAGAGCTTTCGCGAGGTCAAGCACTACAAGCGGCGAAAGCGCTGGCTGGGGTAACAGCCGGCTGGCCTGTGGCTTAAATTCGGTTTCAGGAGTAACGACAAATGAGTGGTCCCCTGCAAGGGTTGAAAGTGATCGAGTTCGGCGGCATCGGCCCCGGACCGTTCTGCGCGATGATGCTGTCCGACATGGGTGCCGACGTGATCCGGCTGGATCGCAAGGCGGACAAGGGCAAGGACCGCGGACAAGGGGCCTTCCTGGCCAGTGGCAGGCGCAGCGTGCTGCATCGCGGACGCCGATCGCTGGCGGTCGACCTGAAGTCGCCCGATGACGTACAGCGGGTCCTGGCGTTGGTTGAAGGCGCGGACGCCATCATCGAGGGCTTCCGCCCGGGCGTGATGGAGCGGCTGGGTCTGGGCCCGGATGCGCTGCTCGCGCGCAACCCGCGCCTGGTGTACGGGCGCATGACCGGCTGGGGCCAGGACGGGCCGCTCTCGCAGGCTGCGGGCCACGACATCAACTACATCGCCCTGTCGGGCGCGCTCAGCATGATCGGGCGCGCTGAAGGCGGGCCGGCGGCACCGCCGGCCATGGTCGGCGACCTTGGCGGCGGTGGCATGATGCTCGCGTTCGGCATCGTTTGCGCCTTGCTCGAAGCGCGCACCTCCGGCCAGGGCCAGGTGGTCGATGCCGCGATCACCGACGGTGCGGCCCTCCTCACCTCGATCGTCTGCGACCTCAAAGCCCTGGGGCTGTGGAAAAACGAACGGCAGGCCAACCTTCTGGACGGTGGCTCGCATTTCTACGACACGTACGAGTGTGCGGATGGAAAGTGGATCTCGATTGCCTCACTGGAGCCGCAGTTCTATGCGCTGCTGCTGGAGAAGCTCGGCATCAGCGACCCCGAATTTCAACGGCAACGCGACCCGGCAGCCTGGCCGGCGCTCAAGCGCCAGATCACCGACATCTTCCGCAATCAACCGAGCGCGCACTGGTGTGCCTTGCTAGAAGGGACCGACGTCTGCTTTGCACCGGTGCTGACGCTGGAAGAGGCAGCCCGCCATCCGCACAACGCGGCTCGCGAAACTTTCTTTGAGCGAGACGGCGTCCTGCAGCCTTCGCCGGCCCCGCGATTTAGCCGAACGGCTCCGGATCGACCGCCACCCGCGCCGTTTATCGGGGAACACGACGACACCGAGGCCACTGGCGCGACCTGATGCGATTGGCGATCTCGATCTAGGACTGAGCTAATCTTACTATGTCACAAGAGTAGCCTTGTGCTTACCCTGCCGCAGCAGGGGCACCGCCCCAAACGAGCGATCAGCTGATAGCTCAGCCGATAACGCAGCGTCGTGATCGAGATCATCACGTGGCGCTGCGCGCGCAGGGCTGCCGCGGGGGACGTAATCCTCGGGAAGGGCAGGCATCTGGCGTTCGAGGAAGTTTTTTTTGCCGCCGACAGGCTTGTCGGCGACGAGGCGTTCTGCCATCAGGAATCCGTAGGCCGCGATGCTCAAGGCGGCATGGTGGTGAAACCCCCGCCAGCCTCGCCCTTCGTAGTGCCCGAGGCCGAAGTCCTGTTTCAAATCCTGATAGTTGCGCTCGATGCGCCAGCGCTGGTGGGCGACGCCGACGAGTTCGTCGAGGGTGACGTCCTCGGATAGCGTGGACAGGAAATACTTGCTCGGCTCAGCCTCATGGGCCGGCCACTCGATGAGCAGCCATTGCTCGGGACGCAGGCGCGCCTTGCCGACATTGCCGCCCGCATGGCGCACCCGCACGGCCGCGAAGCGGCCGTTCAGCGGTGCATTGGTTCCCTCGCGCCAAGTAACGCTCCGGAATGCCTGGGCTGGCAGTGACATCGCCAATGCTTTGACGCTGATGGGCTGCAAGGCGGCAGTGCGCCGAGGCACCACAGGTGGGCGGCCCCGGCCGCTGTACGCCGCCAGCGGCTGCAGCCCGGGTGGCCAGACTACGATGGCCGAGGTGATGCCAACCGCATAGAGCAGGCCCATGTCGCTGAGCGCCTGGCGAAAGGCGTTGTCCACACCGTAGCCGGCATCAGCCAGCACGCAGTGGTGCGGCGCGCCCTCCTCGAGCAGCGCGCGTAGTTGCTGCAGCGCGATCTGCGTCTTCGTGGCGAAGCGCACCTCCTCGGGCACGCCGGCCTTGGCACGGCGTTCAGGATCGGCCGCCCAGTCCTCGGGCAGATACAACTGCCAAGCCGCGGGCAGGCTGCCCTGATTGCTTGCAAGCGAGATGCTCACGGCCACCTGGCAGTTGTCCTGCTTGCCCAGCACCCCGCAGTACTGACGAGTGACACCGACCGAGTGGCGACCCTTCTTCGGGAATCCAGTGTCGTCGATGATCCACCAGCCGCCCTCACTGAAGTCCATCTTGGGCATCACCCACTGGCACGCGCGACGCAGCATCTGGGTGTCCGACCACTCGGCCTTGGCCACGAAGTGATGCAACGCCTGGTGCCGAGCGCTGGCGTGCATCGGATCCACACGTGCGGCCATGGGCTCCACGCTCTTGCGAGCCAACGGCAGCATCAAGCCGGTGCAGTAGCCACGAAGGCCCGCGTGTCGGTCTGCATGCCCCAGGCCTTTGCTCAGGTGCTCCAGGTAGTGATCGAAGCGCTCGGCTGCATTCATCGATCCTCCGCCACGAAGTCGAGAAGATCGCATTATGCCATTTATGACACAGTAAGACTAAGTAATCGGCCCGCCCGCGCCGCAAATCGTTCCGAAGAAACACCTGGCGTTGGCGCGCGCAATGTGAGAAGGTGGAACGCAGCACCGGCGAAGGCCGACACAGCAATGGTACACATTGCCCGCGACTGAGCTTGGTCATGGGCTGCGTCATCGACATTGGTGAGCCTGTGCCAGGCCTCTTCGGTCTGGCGCAGGCATCCCGTTTGAGAGAGTGATCAAGACGACGTACCCGAGCCGGTGTCACGTTCCACTTCTCATGATGGAGGATGCCATGGCACAACACAAGCGGCCCACCACACAGGCGGCCATCTCTCTGACCCACCCCAACGCCGCCGGTATCGACATCGGCAGCGCCGCGCACTTCGTAGCCGTGCCACCGGACCGCGACGACGAGCCCGTGCGCGAGTTCGCCAGCTTCACCGCCGACCTGCACCGCCTGGCCGACTGGCTCGACGCCTGCGGCGTGGACACCTTGGCCATGGAGTCCACCGGGGTCTACTGGATTCCTCTGTACGAACTGCTCGAATCGCGCGGCTTGACGGTGTTGCTGGTCAACGCGCGCCACGTCAAGAACGTCTCGGGCCGCAAGAGCGATGTGCTGGACTGCCAGTGGCTGCAGCAGCTCATGAGCTTTTGCGCATTCCACTGATGGCGGACAGTGATTCCATTCCCATCGCGGACAGCGTTCCATGCGATGGCGGACACCTTGCGCGGATGTCCTGAGTGACGCCCAAATCGTAGCCGAAGTGTCCGCCATCAGCGTGGAATGGCGTTTGGGCGGGATGGTCAGGCGGCCTTGGCCAGCTTTCTCATCGACTCGCCTTTGAGACCTATCTTGTGCGAGCCGTGCACGATGCGGTCCAGGATGGCATCGGCCAGCGTGGGCTCATCCAGCCAGGCGTGCCAGGCCGTCACCGGCAACTGGCTGGTGATGTGCGTCGAGCGTGAGCCCACCCGGTCGTCCAGCAGTTCAAGCAAGTCGTTTCGCTCATGCGCGGCAATCGGTGCAATGCCAAAGTCGTCCAGGATGAGCAGGTCCAGCCGCGCCAGTTGCGCCAGCCGTTTGCCAAAGCTGCCGTCCCCATGGGCCACATGCAGCTCCTCCAGCAGGCGCGGCGCGCGAGCATAAAGAACAGAGAACCCCAGGCGCGCCGCCTGCTGCCCAAGCGCGCAAGCAAGCCACGTCTTGCCGCAACCGGTGGCGCCGGTGAGCAGCACATTGTGACCATGGCGCAGCCAGTCGCCGCCGGCCAGGCTGGTGATGACCTCCCGGCTCAGGCCCCGACTGCCCCGCCAGTCGATGTCCTCCAGGCACGCGCCGGAGACCTTCAGGCGGGCGGCTTTCAACAGGCGTTCCAGGCGTTTGCTGTCACGCCAGTCCACCTCACGCTGCACCAGCAGGGCCAGGCGTTGTTCAAAGGGCAGCTCGCTGGCGGTGATGTGGATGGCGGCATCGTTCAGGGCGGCCACCATGCCGTCCAGGCGCAGTGCTCGTAGTTGGTTGAGGGTGTGTTCGTTGAGCATGCTTGTTCTTTCTCTATTTCCGTGTCTCAGTGGTAGTAGCCCGGCCCGCGCACGTTCTCGTGCAGCGGCAAGCTGACCTGCATGGGGATGGGGGTGTCCAGCGGACGCTGGTCCAGGCCACAACTCAGGATGGAGGCGACGCTCTTGTAGGACGGCGAGCGAATTGACTGCGCCCGTGCACAGGCCGCCTCCAGCCGTTCTGCCCCGTACTCACGCCCCAGGCGCATGAGGCCCAGGCAGGAGCGGTAGCCCTGCTCGGGGTGCGCTCGGTGCTCCATCTGCCAGCGCACCACGGCGGCGGTGGCAGCACCTATTCGTTCGCCCCAGGCGATGAGCTTGGCCGGCGTCCACTGCAGGTGCGCCCGGTGCGAGGCCGGCATGTGCTCAGGCGTGGTGGTGTGAGCGCCTTTGCGCCCATTGAGCGCGTGGGCGGCCACCCGCTTGTTGCCGTGCAGGACTTCGACGGTGGCGTCCGTGATGCGCAGCTCCACCGTCTGACCCACCAGGGCGTGGGGCACCGAGTAGTAGTGGCCATCGAGCTCGACGTGGTAGTCGATGTTTTCTGTGGTCGACCACAGAAAACATCTTGTGTGGCGTTGCCAGTTCTGTGGTCTTGACGCCGTACAGCGGCCTGTAGCGCGGGCGTGGCCGTCACGATGGCCACAGAACTTCTGGCACGAGCAGCATGGGTCCTCCATCCACTGTTCCAGAAGGGGTCACCTATGTTCGACGAGTTGTTCAAGCGCACCGCCGCCGTTGTGCGCCATACCGCAGCACCGCTCCTTGTGGAGCGACTCCTGTACCTGGAGCATCTGCGCGACGTCGGGTCCGCACACAAGACGTTGATCCGATACGCGGACGGCATGCTGTGCATTGGGGAGATGCTGCGGTGGACGTTGCCGAATCCGATCACGACAGAGCAAGTCGAAGCAGCGGTGGATCGATGGATCACCCGCCGACACAGCCGCAAGATCCCCGGACATGCGACCAAGATTGCCTTGCGGTGCACCGCGCGGGGCTGGTTTCGCTTCCTTGGACTCCTGCAGGCGAACGTTGACAACCATCCGGGCAGTGAACAGATCGAAGCCTACGCGCGCTTCATGCTCGAGGAGCGCAACCTCTCTCCGGTCACAGTTCGTGCCCGCTGCGGGCACGCCGCAGAGTTCCTTCGGCTACTCGCAGAACAGGGACGCGACGTGGTCGGGTTCGGCTGGCGCGACGTGGATCAGATCCTGGTCTTCAAAGGCCGCCAGGAAGGCCTGACCCGCTCCTCCATGCAGACGTACACCTATGACTTGCGCAACTTCGTCCGCTTTCTCGAAGATCGCCATCATTGCCTGCCCGGCCTGGCCGCAGCGATTCGACCGGGGCGCGTTTACCAAGGTGAGCAACTTCCCATGGGTCCGTCCTGGGATGTGGTCTGCCGCCTGCTGGACGCGATGCAGGGAGAGACCGACAGCGTGGTCCGTGATCGCGCCATCATGATGCTTTTCGCTCTGTACGGTCTGCGCGCGTCCGAAGTCCAGCGGCTGTCGTTGGATGACTTCGATTGGGAGAACGCCATCATTCGGGTCCATCGCTCCAAACAGTGCGCGCGTGTCGAGTGTTATCCGCTGGCGCACCCTACAGCGCAGGCGCTTGCCACGTACATACGGTCCGTCCGACCGAAGACAGATCGGCGCGAAGTCTTCCTGCAGATGCGCGCGCCATACCTGCCATTGAGCACGAGTGCATTGTGGCAAGTGGTCAGCCGGCGCCTGAGGCCGATGGATCCTGGTCTCAGACACCATGGTCCCCATGCGTTGCGACACGCCTGCGCGACCCGCCTGCTGGCGCGCGGGATGAGCATGAAGGAGATCGGGGACTTCCTCGGCCACCGCCATCCTTCCACCACTGCGGTGTACGCGAAGGTCGACCTCCATGGCCTGCGCCGTGTCGCAGACGTCGATCTGAGGAGATTCCTGTGAAGCTCGCCGACGCCCAAGCTCTGTACATCCAACAGCTCCAAGCCCGTGGCTGTGCCGGCACCAGCATCGCTGGTGTGCTGCGCATGTTCGCCAAGTCGATTGGTGGCGAACGCGAGTTGGAGACGATCCTGACCTCCGAGGTGAGAACCTTTCTCGACGGAACCCGACCACTGACACGGTACTGGCACCGCAAGCATTCGGCCTTGCTGGGCTTCTTTCGCTTCGCCTTCGTCCGGTCCATGGTGGCGCACATGCCGCTGCCTATGCACACCCCGCGGTGTCGCCAGGTCTTTCGGCCTTACATCTACACCGATGACGATGTCGCTCGGTTGATCGGCGCCATCGACTCCCTTCGGACATCGCGCATCGAACGGTACAGTCTTCGCACCTTGCTTGTGCTCTTGCTGGGAACCGGATTGAGGCTCAGCGAAGCGCTGCATCTGACCCTGGCCGATGTCGATCTGGAGCAGAACCTGCTGATCGTGCGCGAGAGCAAGTTCTACAAGACGCGCTTGGTCCCGATCGGACCTGATCTGGTTCGAATCTTGTGCACTTATGTCGATGCGCTGCACCCATCGCGCGGCGCCGATCCGGCCTCGCCGCTGCTCGTGTGCAGAGACGGCGAACCACTCACAGGAAGCGGCACACGCCGGGCGTTCGCCAGGCTTCGGTCCATGACTGGTCTGCGGCGCAACGACGACCTGCCCAATCTGCCTCGGCTGCACGACTTTCGGGCGAGCTTTGCCGTTCGCCGATTGACGGCCTGGTACAGGGAGGGTGCCGATGTCCAGAAGCTGCTGCCGCTGCTGTCGACGTATCTCGGCCACGTCAGCATCGCAGCCACCCAGGTCTATTTGCCGTTGACGCCGGAGTTGCTCGTCGAGGCCTCTGCGCGGTTCGAGCGCTACGCGACGCTGCAGGGCGATCAGCCATGAACACCGCGAACCAACTCGGCCCCTGGGTCAAACGCTTCCTGGCGGAGTACTTGGTGACCGTCAGAACAGTGGCCAGAAGCACCCAGCTCAGCTACCGGGACACGCTGGCCAAGCTTCTTCGCTTCGCAGCTCGCGCGACGCACAAACGTGTGGACCAGCTGAGCGTGGATGATCTCAGTCGCGAGATGCTCACCGCGTTCTTGCCGTCGACGACGACTACCAAGGGCGTCGGTGCGAGGACCATCAATCAACGGCTGGCCGCGTTGCACATGTTCGCGCGTTTCGTGGGTGAGTACGGGCCGGAACACCTGCAATGGTCCGCAAGCGTGCTTGCGATCCCTTTCAGGAAGTTTGCCAGCCCTCAGATCGCGTACCTGGAGAAGCCGGAGATGGATGCCCTGCTGGCCGCGGCAGATGCGCACACGCCCCAGGGCATGCGTGACCATGCCTTGCTTCTGTTCCTCTACAACACGGGCGCTCGCGCTGACGAGGCAGCGCACGTCAAGATCGGGAGCGTGCAGCTTGCGCAGTCTGACGGGGCGCGCAATGCGTTCGTCTCACTGCATGGCAAAGGCGGCAAGATCAGGCTCTGCCCGCTGTGGCCCCAAACGGCCCGTGAACTGGCCTCCTTGATCGCGGGGCGCCCGTCCACCGAGCCGGTGTTCCTCAACCGTTGCGGCCGACCGATGACACGGTTTGGTGTCCATGACTTGGTGGCGCGATATGCGCGCCGGATTTCGGAGAAGTTTCCTGCCATCAAGGCCAAACGCGTCAGCCCTCACACCATCCGGCACACTACAGCGACCTACCTGCTGCGTGCCGGCGTCGACATCAACACCATCCGCGCATGGCTGGGGCATGTCTCGCTGAGTACGACAAACATCTACGCGCAGATCGATCTGGAAGTGAAGTCTCGCGCAGTGGCCCAGTTGGAGCCCTCGGGCAAGGCAACCCGGCGACGAATCGAACCCGACTTGATGCAGTTCCTGCGCTCGCTGTAGCCCAAAGTTCTGTGGCCATCAAGGCAGCTACGCCCGCGCTACAGGCCGCTGTACGGCGTCAAGGCCACAGAACTGGCAACGCCACACAAGATGTTGACCCGGGCACTCTTGAACCGTGCAATCGCCATGCGCGTGACCGGCAGTGGGCGCAGGACTGGCCGGTCGAGCTCGGCAAAAGCGCTGGCCCGGTTACCGGGCAGCTTCTTGAACGGGCGCTAATTCAAGTCGGCCAGCAAGGCGGCAATCGCCCGGTTGAGCGCGGCCAGGCCGAAGAAGGTCTGGTGGCGCAGCCTCGCCAGAATCCAGCGCTCGACCACCTGCACGCCCACCTCCACCTTGGGCTTGTCGCGTGGCTTGGCTGGGCGCGCGGGCATGACGGGCAGGCCGTAATGGGCGGAGAGTTCTTCGAGCAGGCGGTGCGAGGTCGGCTCGTAGCGGTCAGGACGGGCCATCAAGGCACGCGGCTGGTCGGGCACCAGCAAGCGGGGCACGCCGCCGATGAACTCCAGCGCAGCCATGATGCCGGCCACCCAGTCGGTGGCTTTCTGGCTGGCGGTGGCGCACGCATAGGTGTAGTTCGAGGCGCCCAGCACCGCCACAAATATCTGGGCCTGCGTTATCTCGCCGGTGCTGGCGTCCACGATGGGCACTGTCTGACCGGCGTAGTCCACAAAGAGCTTGTCGCCGGCCTCATGGGTCTGGCGCATGGAGCGCTTCAATCGCCGGGACCAGGCTTGGTACTTCTCGCAGAAGGCGCTGTACTTGTAGGCCTGACCGGCGTGCTGCTGTTGATATTCCTCCCACAGCAGTTGCAGTGTGACGCCGGGGCGGCGCAGCTCAATGTGAATGCGGGCGCAGTCGGGCTCGAGGTGGCGCGACGCGCGGGGCACCGGTGGCTTGTAGAGCCGGGCCTGGAGTTCTTCGTCGCTCAAGGTCTGGGCCAGCGCCCAGTCCACGTCGGCCACGCGCGCGTAGCTGGCGATTTCGCTGACAGTGGATTTGGAGATGCCGAGAGCGGCGCCGATTTGGCGGGTGCTCAAGGCACCGCCGTGCAGCAGTTGCAGTGTGTGTCGTATCTTGCTCATGGTGACCCTGGGTGTGGGCATCGCTGGTTCCGGTCAAAAAACCGGGCAGCGTATGCCGCGTTCGGGTCACTCAGAACACCCCTCAGGTGTCCGCCATCAGTTTGGAATGCTGTCCGCCTTCACCGTGGAACGGTGTCCGCCATCCCGCTGGAACACTGTCCGCCATCAGCGTGGAATCGTGTCCGCCATGGCGTGGAATACGCAAGCTTTGGCCTGCTGCGCGGCGCCTTCCGCCCGGCTGAGCAGGTTTGCGTGCTGCGCTGTCTCTCCCGCCAACGCGCCATGCTGCTGCGCAGCCAGGGCCGCTTCGTGCAGCACATGCAAAAGGCCCTGACGCAGATGAACATCCAGCTGGCCAACGTCATCGCAGACGTGGCCGGCGAGAGCGGCCAGAAGATCCTGCACGCCATCGTCGCCGGTGAGCGCGATGGGCAGGCCCTGGCCAAGCTCAGGAACGCGCGCATCCGCGCCAGCGAGGAACAGATCGCCAGGAGCCTGCAAGGTAGCTGGCGCGCCGAGCACCTCTTTGCCTTGAGGCAGGCGCTGGACGCGTTTGACTTCTGTGGCACCCAGCTGACCGAGTGCGACGCGCAGATTCAGGCGCAGTTGCAGGCCCTGCATGTGCGAGAGGACGAACCGGCTCAAGGCAAGAAGCGCGGGCGCGCCCGCAATGCCCCGAAGTTCGATCTGCGCACCCAGCTCTTCCAGATGTGCGGCGTGGACCTCACGCGCATCGACGGCATCGATGTGATCACCGCGCTGGTGGTGGTCTCCGAGGTGGGCGCGGACATGGGCAAGTTCCCCAGCGACAAACACTTCGCCTCCTGGCTGGGCCTGTGTCCGGGCACCAAGATCACCGGAGGCAAGGTCATGAGCGGCAAGACCAAGCGCTGCGCCAACCGTGCGGCCCAAGCGCTGCGTCTGGCGGCAGCGGTCTTGCGCTCGAGCCACTCGGCGCCGGGGGCTTATTACCGGCGTATGTGCGCACGCATGGACAAGCCCAAGGCCGTGACAGCAGCGGCACACAAGCTGGCCCGACTGATCTACGCCATGCTCACCCACGGTCAGGAATACACCGACCGAGGGCAGGACTACTTCGAGGAGCGCTACCGCCAACGGGTCTTGCACAACCTCGCCCAGAAGGCCAAGGCCATGGGCATGCAGCTCGTCCCTTCCGACAACCCCGCTTGAAAACACCAGGAAAATCAATCAGCTATCTGGTGTTTCTTGAGAGGTCCCTCTCTTCTTCGCTGACGCTGCAGCATAAGTGCAGCCACGAAGCCGACCGGCAAACTGCTCTACACAATCAACTCCAGTTCCTTGACAACGCTCCCATCTCCCGCCTCGCAGTCCATCAGGAACTGCATCCAGGTCAGCAGCGCCTGCCGACGCTCCGGGTAGTAGGTGTGCTGGTCGTAGATGCCCTCCACGCCCGTGAGCTTGTGGTTCAGGCACATCTCGGAGATATCTCTGGGAACACCGAGTGCGCGCATGTGGGACTTCATCGTGCTGCGCAGGTCATGCGGCGTGAAGCGGCGCACTTGGGGCTTGTACTGCTTGATCCAGTAGTCGATCGACTCGCGCACGGTGTCCTTGCTCAGATGGGTGTCGCCTCCGTTTCGCTCAGTACGGCTGTGCGCCCTCGCCGGCAAAACATAGGCCGACCGGAAGGCGAACGTACGCAGTTCCTTGAACCAATCGATGAGCTCCGGGGCGAGCGGCACATCCATGGCCGGCCCGGTTTTGCTCGCGGGAATGTGCCAACGGGCCTCGTCGAGATGCACGTCCTTCCACTTGGCCGTGAAGAGTTCTGCTCCTCGCACGCCCGTTGCCAGCAGGATGCGGATTGCGAGTGTGTTTGGTCGGCGCATCGGCGCGTTAAGCAGCAGGTGCAGTTCCTCGCGGGTCAGCATCAAGCGTTTGCGAACCGGTGGTCTGGGGCCCAGCAGAGCACTGATCATGATGCCCACACAGGGGTTGGCGTTGACGAGGCGCTTGCCGCAGGCATGGGTGAACAGGCACTTGGCCGTGATGTGCAGGAGGCTCGACTCACCCCAGGTGAGCTTGCTGTCGTCGATCAGTGCCACGATGTCGCTGGACTCGACTTCACGCACGCTGAGCGAGCCAAACCGGTTTTCGATGCGCTTGAGGTGGCGTGAGTAGCAGACCCGTGTGCTCTTGGCCAACGTGACGAGTACCTTCTGGCGATAGTCCTGGATCAGTTGACGGACCGTCCAGTCCTTCGCCAATGCTGCCTTGGCCTTGATCCGCTCGGCCATCGGGTTCTTGCCTTGTGCGATCTCGGCCCGCTTGACCAGGGCCATCGTCCGCGCTTCGGACAGACCGATGGCCGGATAGGGCCCAAGGGTCATCTCGGGTCGTCGTGTGCCGTGTCGGTATCGCAGTACCCACGCCGCATTGCCTGCGGCCGACAACGTGAAGATCAGCCCCCCGCCGTCGCTCATCGATAGCGGCTTGCCCGCTTTGATCCATTGCCTGAGCTGTAGGTCAGAAAGCAGCCCGCCTTTGCTTGCCATGTTCGTTCTCCTAGTGCCGACGGGCTTGGCCGGATCGTCCGGCTGGTCACCCATCAGGTCACCCAATTTTGTTGAAACAGGGTGGCACTCCGTGACACTAAAAGACAGCTTACCTACCGAAAACTCCTTACAGAACAATCACTTATACATGGCAACTGAAACGGAGTGGCACCCCGTGAGTCGTCAAAGCAGAACGATGTCGTACTGATCCGGCCCGATGCTGCTTTCGGCCTGCAACGAGATCGGCTTGCCGATGAAGTCCGACAGGCCCGCCAGGTGCTGGCTTTCCTCGTCCAGCAGCATCTCGACCACGGCAGGGGTGGCGACGATGCGGAACTCCTTGGGGTTGAACTGGCGCGCCTCGCGCAGGATCTCGCGCAGGATGTCGTAGGCCACGGTGCGCGCGGTGCGCACGCGGCCACTGCCGTGGCACTGCTCGCACGGCTCGCTCAGCAGCTGCGCCAGTGATTCGCGCGTGCGCTTGCGTGTCATCTCCACCAGCCCCAGCGCCGAGAAGCCGCCCACCTGCGTCTTCACCCGGTCCCGCGCCAGCTGCTTGCGCAGCTCGGCCAGCACCGCCTGCTGGTGCTCGGCCTGCACCATGTCGATGAAGTCGATGATGATGATGCCGCCCAGGTTGCGCAGCCGCAGCTGGCGCGCAATGGCCAGGGCCGCTTCCAGGTTGGTCTTGAACACCGTGTCGTCGAAGTTGCGCGCGCCGACGAAGCCGCCGGTGTTGACGTCGATGGTGGTCAGCGCCTCGGTCTGGTCGACGATCAGGTAGCCGCCGGACTTGAGGTCGACGCGCCGGCCCAGTGCCTTGGTGATTTCCTCGTCGACGTTGAACAGATCGAAGATCGGTCGCTCGCCCTTGTAGTGCGACAGGCGCTCGGCCGCGGCCGGCATGAACTCCTGGCCGAAGGCCAGCAGGGCGTCGAACTGCTCGCGCGAATCGATGCGGATCGACTGCGTGGCCTCGCCCGCCAGATCGCGCAGCACGCGCTGCAGCAGGTTCAGGTCTTCGTGCAGCAGGCTGGCCGGCGGCTGGCGCGTGGCCGCTTCGCGGATGCGCGACCAGGCCTTGCGCAGGTAGGCGATGTCCTCGGACAGCTCGGCGTCGGTGGCGTCCTCGGCGTTGGTGCGTAGGATGAAGCCACCGGTGCGGCCGCCGTCGGCCGCTTCGGCCGCCAGCGCCTGCACCCGCCCGCGCAGCTCGTCGCGCAGCGCGGCGGGGATCTTCTGCGACACGCCCACGTGGTCGTCCTGCGGCAGGAACACCAGCATGCGCCCGGCCAGACTGATTTGCGTGGACAGCCGCGCGCCCTTGCTGCCGATCGGGTCCTTGATGACCTGCACCATCAGCGTCTGGCCCTCGAACACCTGCCTTTCGATGGGTTTGGGCGGCGCGCCGGTGCGGTTGGCCGGCAGGCCGTCGCCATTGACGGGCTTCTGCCACAGGTCGGCCACGTGCAGGAAGGCGGCGCGCTCCAGCCCGATGTCGATGAAGGCCGACTGCATGCCCGGCAGCACGCGCGCCACCTTGCCCAGGTAGATGTTGCCGACCAGGCCGCGCTCCAGCGCGCGCTCGACGTGCAGCTCCTGCACCGCGCCGCTTTCGACCACCGCCACCCGGGTTTCCTGGGGCGACCAGTTGATGAGAATGTCTTGCTGCATTTTGTATAGCTGCCGGCGCTGGCTACAAGCGCGCCAGACGCAGTATCCGGTGTGTTTCGAACAAGGGCAGCCCCATGATGCCGCTGTAGCTGCCGCTGATGTGGGCCACGAAGGCCGCGGCGTGCCCCTGGATGGCGTAGCCGCCGGCCTTGCCCTGCCATTCGCCGCTGGCGACGTAGGCGGCGATGTCGGCCTCGTCCAGCGGTGCGAAGCGCACGCGCGAGTCGCTGACCGCCTCGTGGCGCCGCTCACCCGCCTGCAGCGCCACCGCGGTGATCACGCGGTGCGTGGCGCCGGCCAGCTGGCGCAGCATGGCCGCCGCCTCGTGGGCGTCGGCCGGTTTGCCGAGGATGTGGCGGCCCTGCGCCACGGTGGTGTCGGCGCACAGCACCGGCGCCGATGGCAACCCCTGTTGGTGCAGGCGGCGCACGGCCGCGTCCAGCTTCAGCCGCGTGACACGCCGCACATAGGCGGCCGGCGCCTCGCCGGGGTGCACCGCCTCCAGCGCCTCGGCCGCCGCGTGGTCGTCGGGCAGCAGCAGGCGGTGCGCGATGCCGAGCTGGTCGAGCAGCTGGCGACGGCGCGGGCTTTGCGAGGCGAGGTAGATGAAGGGCACGTTGGGCGGTGGGCGGTGGGCGGTGGGCGTTGGGCGGTGGGCGTTGGGC